>Ga0210392_10000033_pt1 | contig 129848 bp, 110 predicted proteins | sample IncBWC30OmetaG_FD_161057 | JGI IMG/M metagenome (GOLD analysis project Ga0210392, IMG submission 161057) | Forest soil microbial communities from Barre Woods Harvard Forest LTER site, Petersham, Massachusetts, United States - Inc-BW-C-30-O ... | reverse complement strand
GGAGCTTGGAGAGCACGGTGAGCCGGTCGCTGGACGCGGCGAAGGCCTCGCGCATGTCGCGGCTGTCGGGCAGCGACTCGGGGAAAATCAACACCTCGGGCGGCGGTTTTCCGCCCGCGGCCCCGTGAAAAAACGCGATATCCTCGGCGAGGGTCTCGGCGGTGCGCAGTTCGCCCGCGACGACCAGCCACACGGGCGCGGCGTGGGTGAGCAACAACTCGGCCAGCACCGCACCGCGCGCCGGCGGGCAGATGCCGGTGAGCTTGGAGCGCGAAATCAGTTGGACGGTGGCCATGCAAAAAAGAAAAAAAGGAAGCCATGAAGCCACGAAGGGCAACTTCGGGTGGAGACTTAAACCCTAATGCCCTTTATCGCCACTGATGACGAATGGATTTTAGGTGGGTTGGATCGTGTGGGCGGTCGATACCCATTCGCAATTCGGAATTCGTCATTCGGAATTCGCCGCGCGCAGCGTTTCCAGCGCGGCCAGCGCGGCGGCTTCCTCCGCGGATTTTTTGGACGGTCCGCGGCCGGTGCCGAGCGCGCGGTCGAGCAGGAAAACGGTGACTTCGTATTCGCGCGCATGGTCTTCCCCGCCGACGTGCGAGACCTCGTAGCGCAAGGCCCGGTTGCCGTGCTGCGGCTGGACGATCTCCTGCAACTTGCCCTTCGGGTTGTCGTCGTCGGCCACCAGGGCCAGGTGGTCGGGAATGGAGCCATAGAGACTGAGTACGAGGCGGCGCGTGGTCGGCCAGTCGCTGTCGAGATAGAGCGCGCCGATCAGCGCCTCGAACGCATCCTCGAGCGTCGAGGCGCGCGCGCGGCCGCCCGTGGATTCCTCGCTCGCGCCGAGGCGCAGGCAGTCCGCGAGGTTGATTTCGCGCGCGAGCCGGCTGAGAAAGCTGCCTTTTGAGAGGGTCGCGCGGCGCTTGCTGAGCGCGCCTTCGCGATCGCCGGGAAAAAGCGTGAAAAGTGCCTCGGTCAAGATGAGCTGCAGCACGGCGTCGCCAAGAAATTCCAGCCGCTGGTAGCTTTCCCTGGTCTCGGGATGATCGGGCAGGTACGACGAGTGCGTGATCGCAAGCTCGAGCAGCGCGGGATCGCGGAATTCGTAGGTCAGACGAGCCTGCAAAGCAGCAAGAGAAGATTCAGCTGACATGGATATGGGAAAAATTCCAAAGCCCAGTGTCCAAACTCCAAAAAAACTCGCAAACTCCAAATCCTAACCTGAGCACCTGCTATTTTTTGGAATTTGGCTGTTTGGCGTTTGGTATTTGCGCGCTTGGCGCGTCATGATGAAGCACTTGAATAGCGGCGGAGGCCGCGGGTGAAAACCAGGACCGCCACCGCCAGCCACGCCGCGGCCACCGCCACGAGCCACAGCGCAAAAGCGGGACGAAAACCATGCAGGAGCGTGTGCGCGGGAACATAGCTGACGACCACGACCGGCAGGGCATAAACGAAAAGCACGCGGGCGATGCCACGGAAGGCCTCGCGCGGCAGCCGGGAAAATTCAAACAGGGTGAAGTACGTGCCCTCGAGTCCCTGCAGGCCCACGACCCAAAGCGCCAGCGACGACACCATCAGCAGCGCGCTGTAGTGGATGACCACGCCGCAGAGCACGAGCAGGGTGTAGAGGGCGACGGCCCCCGGCGTCACCTGCAGGCCAAGGTGATGGATGGCATAGACGATGACCCCGATCGCGACAAACGAGTTAAGCAGGCTGTCGGGATCGAGTTTGCGGGTCGAGACCATGAAGAGCGGGTTGCCGGGCTGGGCGAGGAAGAAATCGAACTGTCCGGTGCGGACGTTGCGCGACATCTCGAAGAGGTTGCTCCAGAAAAATCCCATGAGCAGCCGTTGGATGAGCATCGACGTGCCCACGAGGATCAGCATCTCGTATTTGTTCCAGCCGGCGATATCCTTGGTGTGGCTGTAAAGCACGCCGATGAGCAGCAGGTTGACGCTCATCCAGAAAAGCTCGACCAGCGCCCACATGATGAAATCGAAGCGAAACATCATGGTCCGCACCACGGAGTAGCGGGCGCAGGCGAGCCAGATTTTGACGTAATTAGATATTCTCACGATGGACGATTTTTAGCCGACGCAAAGGGTCGCAGAAAAATCCCAAAACCCAAACGCCAAATTACAAAGAAACTCCAAGCGGCAACAGGAAAATATCGTACAGGCTTGAAGGGTTTGATTTCCCAATTCTTTGGTGTTTGAACATTGGAGTTTGTGATTTGCGGCGTTAACCGCCCACGGCGGTATAACGCCGCAGGCCGCGCAGCCAGAGAAGTTGGGCCACACCGAGGAGCAGCAACGCCCACACGCTTTGGATAACGAGGCCCTGCAGGGCGGCCGCGTAGCCTAAACGGCCGGTGAAGATCGCTGCGGGAAAATACATCTGGTAAAAATAGGGCAGGTATTGCGACGCGTGGAAAAGCCATGGCGGCATGAGGTCGAGCGGAAACATCTGTCCGCCGAGCAATGATTCCACCGCCATGGAAAGGATGATGAACGACTGGATTTCCAGGAACCAGAACGCCAGCAGCCCGAAGCAATAAGCGATGGTGAACTGGATGAGCGCCGCGAGCAGCGCCGCCGGCAGGCCGAGCGCCAGCCGCCACAGCTCGGGCGGCAGCACCAGGTAGTGCCACAGGAACGGCAGGGCGAACGCGAGCGGGATGAACACGAGCAGGCCGGACACGAGCCGCGCCGCCGAAAATACGCTCAACCGATAGAAGAAATAATTGATCGGCTTGAGCAGGAATTGGTTGATGAGGCCGTTGCGGATATCCTCGCTGATTTGATAGTCTTCGTTGAAGGCCCCGATGAAAAACTGCAGCACGATGAGGCTGACAAAGTAGGTGAGGGTCTGGGCCAGATCGAAACCGCCGATGCGGGTCTGGCCCGCATAGACCGCACCCCAGAGGATGAACACGACCACGAGGTGAAAGACGGAGAAACAGCCGCGCACCGCGAAGTTCCAGCGATAAACGATATTGCTCTGCAAGCCGGTGAGAAAGGCGTGGCGGTATTTGGCGAACGTGGCCATGGAATCAGTAGCGAGTAGAGAGTAGCGGGTAGTGAGTAGATGACAACCAAGAGCGCAAGCGAACGGACGAAGGCTTTCGTATCACAAATGCTCGCTACCCGCTACTCACTCCTCGCTACTCTGCCTTCAACCCGAAGCGCGCGATGATTTCCTTGCCGAGGTTTTTGTAGGCCGTGGCGCCGGGACTGAGCGGATCGTAGGCAAAGATGGTTTTGCCGAAGCTCGGGGCCTCGCTCAGGCGCACGGTGCGGGGAATGACGGTTTCGAAGATTTTTGCCGGCGCGTGGGCCTTGACCTCGTCCACCACCTGGCGCGAAAGGTTGGTGCGCACGTCGAACATGGTCATGACGGTGCCGCCGATTTCGAGGCTGCCATTGATGCCGGCGTTTTTAAGGCGGTCCACGACCCGAAAAATCTGGGCCAGGCCCTCGAGCGCCATGTATTCGCATTGCAGCGCGATGAGCAGGAAGTCCGCGGCGGCGAGGCTGTTCATCGAGAGCAGGCCGAGCGCGGGCGGGCAGTCGATGATGACGGCGCGGTAGCCGCCGCTGTCGCGCACCGGCTGGAGCACGGTGCGAAGCTTGAGCAGGTAGTTTTCCGTCTGCGCGAGCTCGATCTCGGCCGCGGCGAGATCCACTTCCGAGGGGATGAGCGCCAGGTGCTCGTAGGGCGTGGGCGTGATCATCTCGAGCGCGGTGCCTTCGCCGTGCAGCGGGCGGTAGAGGCTTTTGCCGTCCTGTTTCTCGACGCCGAGCGCACTGGTGGCATTGGCCTGCGGGTCGAGGTCGACGAGCAGCGTATGGATTTTTTTCTCGGCCAGGGCGGCGGCGAGGTTGACCGCGGTGGTGGTTTTGCCGACGCCACCCTTCTGGTTGGCGATGGTAAAGACAGTACAAGCCATGTTAGGGCCCGAGCAAACGGCGGTGGCCGCCATGAGTCTAGCGCATATTCTGGGAGCGGGGACAGGATTGACATTGAAACCCAGTCTCAGTTAAAGTAGTTCTCTTACTTAGGTATGAAACGCGCCGCTGAACCCTTTCGTCCCCAACGCATGCCCCTGACCGAACTGCCGGTCGGTGCTTCCGGCCGCGTCTGTGAACTCGCCGGCCAGCCCGAGCTTTGCCAGCGCTTGCGGGAAATCGGGTTTTGCGAGTCCGCCGTCATCGAAAAAATTGCCGGCGAGAAAACCCTTATTTGCCTGCTTTGCTCCACCCGCATCGCGCTCAGCGATCGCGCGGCGCAGCACATCGTCGTCGAGCTCATCCGCGGTGGCGTGTAAGCCGCCGGCCAAGATTTTCCTGAGATGGCTGCGCCCATTAAACTTTCCGAGCTGCCCATCGGCGCGAATGCCATCGTGCGGGAGTTTCCGAAGACCGGCCCTGCGTTCCTACGTTTGCGCGAGATGGGCCTGGTCGCCGGCACCCCCGTGAAACTTGTGCGCTGTGCGCCGCTCGGCGATCCGCTTGAAATTCAGGTGCGCGGCTATCATCTCACGCTCCGGCGCAGCGAAGCCGATCACGTGCTGGTCGAATCGGTTTAACTTCGCGCCCCGCCGCCGTCATGTCCACCTCCCCGCGCTCGCCGGTTTACGCCTTGGTCGGCAACCCCAATTGCGGAAAGAGCACGCTCTTCAACGCGCTCACCGGCCTGAAACAAAAAGTCGGCAATTATCCCGGCGTGACCGTCGAGCGCAAGATGGGCACCGCTTACTCGCAGCACGGGCATCCGATCCAGATCATCGACCTGCCCGGCGCCTACTCGCTGGCCGCGCGTTCGCCCGACGAGGCCGTGACGCGCGATGTGCTGCTCGGCCGCCGCGCCGACACGCCGCAGCCCGACCGCATCATTTGCATCGTCGATGCGACCAATCTCGAGCGAAATCTCTACCTCGTCCACCAAATCCTCGACCTGGGCCGGCCGGTCATCGTCGTGCTCAACATGATGGATCTCCTCGCGCAGTCCGGCCTACAGATCCGCGTCGCGCGCCTCGAGCACATGCTTGGCATCCCGGTGATTCCCTGCGAAGCGATCAACGGCAAGGGCCTGATCGAACTGCGCCTCGCCATGAGCCGGGCCGATTTGCCGCTCGCGCGCCATGCCTGGGACGTGCCCGCGCCCATCGCACCGGCCGTCGCCGAATTGCAGGCCTCGCTCAGCGAAAACGAAAACCGGTCGTCGCTCATTGCGCGGGCCGAGGCGTTGCTGCTGCTGACCGACCAGGATTCCGTGCGCGTCGCCGGCTCCACGCCGCTCAGTCCGCGCACGCAGGAAATTTTGCGCAGCTGGGAACAACGTTGGGCCGCCACCGGCACCGACTGGGCCGGCACGCTCGTCAATTCCCGCTATGAGGTCATCGGCACGCTCTGCGCCGAGGTCGTGCAGCGCGCCGGCGCCACCGGCCCGAGCCCGAGCGACCGCATCGATTCCGTGGTCACGCACCCGGTGTGGGGCTGGCTTGTGTTCGGCACGGTGATGACCGCGCTGTTCCTCGGCATCTTCACTTTCGCCCAATACCCGATGGACTGGCTCGACGCGCATGTCTCGATGCTGGCCGACTGGTTGCGGGGCAACATGCCGGCCGGCGACCTGCGCGCGTTGCTGACCGACGGCGTGATCGCGGGCGTCGGGCGCGTCATCGTGTTTCTGCCGCAGATTTTGGTTTTATATTTCTTCATCGGCCTGCTCGAGGCCAGTGGTTATATGTCGCGCGCGGCATTCATCATGGACCGCGTGATGAGCCGGGTGGGGCTGAACGGGAAAAGTTTCATTCCTCTGCTCAGCTCCTACGCCTGTGCCATTCCCGGCATCATGGCCACGCGCACGATCGAGGAACGCAAGGACCGCCTCATCACCATCCTCGTCGCGCCGCTCATGAGCTGTTCCGCGCGCCTGCCGGTTTACCTGCTGATGATCGCCGCGCTGTTCCCGAGCGGTCGCGTGCCCGTGCTGACCAAGGTCGGCCTGATGATGGGCATGTATGCGCTTGGCACCGCGGCGGCGTTTGGCTTCGCCTGGCTGTTCAAGCGCACGCTGCTCAAGGGCGAGACCCCGGTCATGATCATGGAGCTGCCGCCGTATCGCTGGCCCTCGCTGAAAGGGCTCGCGCTGCAGATGATCGAACGCGCGGGACTTTTCCTGCGCCGCGCCGGCACCATCATCCTCGGCGTCTCCATCGTGCTGTGGTTTCTCACCGCCTATCCCAAGATGCCCGCCGGCACGCCGCCGGTGGAGCAGGTCGCGCACAGTTTTGCCGGTCGCCTCGGGCACACGCTCGAACCCGTCCTGCGCCCGCTGGGCTTCGACTGGCGCATCGGCGTCGCCATCGTCAGCTCGTTCGTGGCGCGCGAGGTTTTCGTCAGCGCCACCGGCGTCGTCTTCGGCGTCGAGACCGACACCAAGGGCAACATCCTGCCGTTGCGCGATGCGCTCCAGCATGCCACCTGGCCCGACGGCCGTGCGCTATTCACCCCGCTGGTTTGCCTCAACCTCATGATCTACTATGTTCTGGCTATGCAATGCCTCAGCACCACCGCGGTTGTGCGCCGCGAAACCAACTCGTGGGGGTGGGCCATCTTTCAACAAGTTTACCTGAGTGTGACGGCCTGGGTCGTCGCCTGCGCCGTCTACCAAGTCGGCCGCGCGCTCGGATTCTAAAATGTCTGCCCAAATTCAAACCATCATGGCCCTGGCCATCGTCGCACTTGCGGCGGGGCTGCTCGTGCGCGGCGCGCTGAAAAAGAAAAAGCACTCCGGCTGCGGCTGCCCGGCCAATGAATTAAAAACAAAGCTTGGCAAACGCTGAGCGGTGACTGGTTTCTATTTTCGGTTCCAGCGTGAGTGATCGGCCAAGGCGTGAGCCTGTCGTAGGGGCGTGGTGTTTGTCCTCCTTCGCTCTTCGAGCTTCGGAGGACACGTTTCCGATTCGGAAACGTGGAGGCGCGGGCCGGAATCGAACCGGCGCATAGAGGTTTTGCAGACCTCGGCCTTACCACTTGGCTACCGCGCCCTGAGCGGAAAGGCGGAACTTGCAGGAAAAAACGGCGCCCGCAAGCGTTGAATTATCAGCCGGCGCAGTTTGGCCGGCGGCTCACTGTGCAAAAAACGGATTATGCTTCAATTCCTGCGCCACCGTGGTGAGGGGACCGTGGCCGGGGGCGAGCACGGTGTCGCGGGGCAGGGTGAAGATTTTCTGCCGGTCGTTGTCATACTGTTCCTGATAATAGTCCTTGCTGCCGCCCATTGAGCTGGCGAAAAGCGAGTCGCCGACGATGGCAAGCGGCCAGCTCAGCCCGGTGATAAAATAAGTCGTCTGGCCGGGCGAGTGGCCCGAGGTGAGCAGCGTTTTGATCGTGAGGCTGCCCATGGTGAAGGTGGCGTTTTCCTTGAATTGCAACGAGCCGTGAAAGGGCGCGGGTTCGCGTTCGCTCGCCCAAATCGTGGCTTGGGAAATACAGGCGAGCCGGTCCAGGTCCGCAATATGGTCGTCGTGGGTGTGGGTGAGGAAAACATAAAGCATGATGAGTTTTTCCGCTTTGATGAAATCGATCATGCGGGAGCAGTTGGCGCCGGTGTCGAAGGCGGCAGCCACGCGGGTGCGACCATCCCAGACAAGGTAGTTGTTGACGCGGATATCGAGGCTGATCTTCGTGTGCGGAAAGTGGGTGTTGAACATCGCGAAGCCGTGCGGGAAAACGGGCTGTTCGGGATACCACGCCTTTTTGGCGAGGGCTTCCAGTGCACGGGGGGAGAGGCGGAGCGGACGGGCAACGCGGCGAATCGTTTCGATGACGGGACTGCCGCGTTTGACGGCGACGAGTTCTTCCAGGCTGACCTTGGCCTTCTCGGCGAGCTGCTCGTCGGAAAACTTGAGGCCGCGCTGGGCCTTGTTGATGACGTCGTTGAAATCGTCTTCGAGCGGGATGCGGGACATGACACCGTCATCTATTTCCAAGTTTGCCGGCATCGCAAGTTTTTCGGAAATGACCAATGACCAATGACGAATGACCAGTAACCAATGACAATATGGTTTCGCATTGCCAAGCGGCGCTGCACGCGGCTTGCATGGTTCCCCCATGAATCCTTCCGAGTATCTCTCCACGTTATTTTCACTCACTGGCAAGGTTGCCGTCGTCATCGGTGGCACCGGCGAATTATGCGGCGCGATGGCCGAGGCGCTGGCCGGCGCGGGTGCGGAGGTCGTGCTGGTGGGCCGCAACGAGGAGAAAGCCAAGGCGCGGCTGGAAAAAATCCACTCCGCGGGCGGCAAAGCCTATTTCCTTTCGACGGAAGCGGACAAGAAATCCGAAGTGGAGGCGTTGCTCGCCGCCGTGCTGGAGCGATCCAAGCGCGTGGACATCGTCATCAATGGTGCGGGGATAAATTCGCCGACGCCATTCCTCGACATTGGCGAGGAGGAGTTCGACCGCATCATGCGCGTGAACGTGAAGGGCGTGTTTTTGGGCTGCCAGGTTTTTGGCAAATATCTCGTCGATCGCGGGGAAGGCGGTTCGATCATCAACCTCGGCTCGATGTCCGGCCTGGTGCCGCTGTCCCGGGTGTTTACTTATTCGGCGAGCAAGGCCGCCGTGCACAACCTGACAAAAAATCTCGCGCGCGAATGGGCGCCGAAGAAAGTGCGCGTGAACTTGATCGTGCCGGGCTTTTTCCCCGCGGAACAAAACCGCAAGGTGCTCACGCCCGACCGGGTGGCCGCCATCATGGGGCACACCCCGATGAAGCGTTTCGGCGAGGCGCGTGAGCTGGGCGGGGCGACGCTGCTGCTGGCCAGCGACGCGGCGGGTGGCTTCATCACCGGCGACGAAATCGTCGTCGATGGCGGATACCACGCGATGACAATTTAATCGATAATCAGGTGGGGTCGGCTGCCCTCAGCCGGCAAGGCTTCCGCCGTCGCTGAAGCTATGGCGGACAAGTCGGTCCGTTGAGCCGACTTCGCTAAAGCTACGACGGCCACGGGGCAACGGGCCCTACCCATGATGCGCCTTGGCATAAAAACCATTAAATTTATATCTAATGGTCCTGTTATATTGATGGCATTAAACCTAATAATATGTCTATGCATCATTATACAGTACAATGTTTTGCGCGTTTTAATAATGATCTTTAATCACGGTCTTTATCGAATGAAACCAGCCGCCAATGGCGGAAAGCACTGCCTGCAGCCGGTAAAATAGACTTGTATAAAGCAGGTCGGTGTTTTTTGTCATCCCTCCTATGGTCACTGCCAAAATTAAACAACTTACCGAGTATCAGACAAAAGTTGATGCGCTTAAGAAAGCGATCGCCAATCAACTGAAGCATGATCTCTCTTCCCTGCACAAGAAATACGGTTTTGAAACGCCGCTGGACCTGATCAAGGCCATCAAGGCATCGGCCGGCGGGAAACATCCGGGGCGCCCGGCCAAGGCCGCCGCCAAGGGCGGACCGAAAAAGCGCAGGCGCGCCAAGATTACGCCGGAAATGAAGCAAAAGCTAAAGGGCATGGTCGACGCCGGAAAGACCGGCACCGTGATCGCCAAGTCCCTTGGTATTTCGCTGCCCAGCGTGCAGAATATCAAGAAAGAGCTCGGCCTGGTCAAAGCCCGCAAGAAGTAAACGCTGGTTCGTCTCACTTTCGCCCCGCCAAATCTGGCGGGGCTTTTTGTTTGTTAGAGCGGCTTAAAAAATGTTGTAGCTGCAATAGTGTGCTACATTGGGCAAGTATGGGTGGAGCGCGTTGACCCCAACGCGCTTGAGCGTCTTGAGGTCAAGCCGCTCCACCTTATTCCCACTCGTCGACTGCGTTATTTTTAAACTGCTCTAGCAGTCACGTGCACCATCATCTTGCTCTGCGCTTCTCTCGTCACTAGCGGTATGTTAAATACTCCCCCCATGTCCGCGCCCTATATTCAAGCCAACACGAACGGCCGCCTGCACGATGCGCGCGAGCCGGCGATTTCACCGCTCAACCGCGGCTTTCTTTATGGTGATGCCATTTATGAAGTCTGGCGCACCTACCATGGCGTCATCTTCGCCTGGGAGGAACACTGGCGGCGGCTCGAGCGTTCCGCGGCCGCGTTGTATCTGGCGCTGCCGTTCTCACCCGAGCAGGCGCTGGTTGAAGCCAAGCGTACCGTCGCCGCGTTTTATGCCGCCGCCGGCGCGCGGCCCGAGGTTTATATTCGGCTCCAGATCACCCGCGGCAATGGTTTGATCGGCCTCGACCCGGCGCTGGCGGACCGGCCGGATTTTACGTTTATCGTGCAGGCCAACCCGGTCTGGACGCCGGCGCAGCTCACCTCGGGCTTGAATCTTTCGCTGGCCACCGGCTTGCGCCGCAATCCCGTCGCTGCGCTCAGCCCGGCGTGGAAAACCGGCAATTATCTGAATAATATCCTGTGTCTGCGCGAAGCGCGCTCGCGCGGTGCGGATGAAGTCGTCATTATCAACCTGGCCGGGGAGGTCACCGAGGCCGCCGTCTCGAATCTGGCTTTCGTGCGGGCCGGTGAAATCATCACGCCGCCAATGGAGGCGGGCATCCTCGGCGGCATCACCCGGCAGTTGCTGCTGGAAAAAATTGCGCCGGCCGCCGGCGTGCCCATGCGCGAGGCGGCGGTTCGGCCGGACGATTTTTCGAGCATGGACGAGTGCTTTTTGCTTTCGACGACCAAGGACATATCGGCGGTTGCCACCATCGACGCCGTGCGTTTCAAAGTTGGTGACGATACCATCACCATGCGGCTCAAACGCGCCTTTGCAGATTATGCCCGTTCCTATGCCGGGGCGCATCGCGGGTTGAACCTGAATTGAGATTTTAGTACTAAGCTTCATGCCGCAAAAATTCATCGTCATTCTGGCCGGCGGGAAAGGCGAACGCTTCTGGCCGCAAAGCCGCCTGCACCGTCCCAAGCATCTGCTGCCCATTGTGGGCGACCAGCCCATGCTGGTGCAGACGCTGGCCCGGGTACGTCCGCTCGCCCCGGCTAAAAATATTTTCATCATCACCGCCGCCGACCAGTTGCGGGCGGTGCGCGCGCTGTGCCGGGGGCTGCCGCCCGCCAATATCGTGGCCGAACCCGTGGGCCGCGACACCGCGCCGGCCGTCGGGCTCGCCGCCGCGCTGGTCGCCCAACGCGATCCCCGCGGCGTTTTTGCCATTTTGCCGGCCGACCATGTGATTCACGACACGCGCACCTACCAGGCCGACTTGCGCGCGGCGTTTGCCGCCGCCGCGGGCGCCGAGGTGATGGTCACCATCGGCATCAAGCCGCATGAACCCGCCACGAGTTTTGGCTACATCCAGCGCGGCAAACCCTGGAAGAAGTTTGCGCGCCGGCCGTTTTATAATGTGCGGCGCTTCGTGGAGAAACCTTCACTTAAAGTCGCACAACGCTATCTCGCCTCCGGCGATTATCTGTGGAACGCCGGCATGTTCGTCTGGAGCGTCCCCGTCGTGCTGGCGGCGTTTGCGCGGCATGCGCCGGTCCTGCGGGCCGGCCTCGACCGGATCATGGCGGGCCTGGCCCGCCGCCGGGCGCTCGTGCCGCTGCTCAAGAAAATTTATCCGGCGCTGCCGAAAATTTCCGTGGACTACGCGCTGCTCGAGAAGGCCGGCAACGTGGTTGTACTGCCGGCGTCGTTCGACTGGGACGATGTGGGCTCGTGGCCGGCCGTGGCCCGGCATCATCCCAAGGACGTTTCCGGCAATGTCGTCCGCGGCGGGGCCATCGTTGAACAGGGGAACAACAACATCGTGGTGGCCGAAGACGGGCATTTGCTCGCCGTCATCGGCGCCGACGACCTCATTGTGGTGCATACGCCCGATGCCACGCTGGTATGTCCCCGCCACCGCGCCCAGGACATCAAGCAGCTCCTCAAGCGCATCGGGGCCGGTGCCGGCGGACGGAAGTGGTTGTGAGCAGATATGCGCTGCCTCGGCATTGATTACGGCGAAAAACGCATCGGCCTGAGCTATGGCGATGCGCTGGGCGTGGCCGTCCCGATGCCGGCCTTGACCGCGGCCACGGCCGAAAAACGACAGCTGGCGCTCGCCGCGTTCGTGCGCGCCCGCAGCATCACCGACTTTGTGCTGGGCCTGCCGCTCAACATGGACGGTTCTTCCGGCCCCAAAGCGAAGGAAGTCGAGGCATTTGCCGCTCAACTGCGCGCCGACTTTGGCCTGCCGGTGCATTTCGTGGATGAACGGCTGACGAGCTATGAGGCGGAAGAGACGATCCCGAAGTCGCGACGCCGCGCGGTGCGGGCCAGCGGCTTGATCGACTCGCGCGCGGCCACGCTGATTTTGCAGGATTTTCTCGACCAGAAATTTCCGTCGTCCGCCGGATCGGAAGCCGAGGAAGAATGAGCGCGTTGATCCCTAATTATCGGAATTGTCAGACTGCTGCCTTGGATTGCTGCTATAATTAAGTGACTATCATCAACCCATGTTGTCATTCCTCGCACGGCTGCCAATGAACTCATGCCAATGACGGTTCGAATTCAGGTCTTCCGAGGTGGAACGCGGCGTCCCGACGCGTTCGTGAGCGCGTCGAGGACGCCGCGCTCCACCCGCGCTGCCGCGCGAAACAGTTCATTGCTTGTTCCAGGCAAGCCGCACAGCGGTTTGCTTGAGGTCTCGGAATGACATAACAAATTATCCGCGCTTATCCGTGTAATCCGCGGTTAAAATAAACTTTTCCCATGTCTTCAATTCCTTCCACCCGCTGGAAATGCATCGTCGCTTATGACGGCACGGCGTTTCAAGGCTGGCAGAGCCAGCCGGGAGGCAAGGCCATCCAGGACGTGCTGGAGCGCCGGCTGCGGGCGATTTTTGGCCGCGATATCCGCATCCATGGCAGCGGCCGCACCGACGCGGGTGTCCATGCACTCGCGCAGGTTTTTCATTTCGATGCCGACTGGTCGCATGGAACGACCAAGCTTCTGGCGGCGCTGTCTGGCGGGCTCCCGGCGGCGATCCAAATTCGCAGCGTGCGGCGTGCGCCGCCGGCGTTTCATGCGCGCTTTGCGGCCACGGGAAAAATTTATTTCTACAACCTGCACCACGGCGGATGGGCGGATCCGTTTACCGGGCCGTTTTGCTGGTCGTTGCCGCAGCGGCTCGATGTGGCGGCGATGCGGGCCGCCGCCGTCCGGCTGGCGGGCAAGCACGATTTTCGCGCGTTCAGCGCCTTGAACGGCTCAACCAAGGATGACACGGTGCGGCACTTGCGGAGGCTCGAGCTGACTGGCCGTGGGCCGCGGCTGCGCGTGACGCTGGAGGCCGATGGCTTTCTCTACAAAATGGCGCGCCGGCTGGTGGGCGCGCTCGTTGCGGCAGGGCAGGGCAAGTCCACGCCCGAGGAAGTCGCGGCCATCCTGCGTTCGCGCGAGCGCACACATCGCGTGGAGACGGCGCCGGCGCAGGGACTGTTCCTCGCCAAAGTTTTCTACAAATGAGCACAGCGCTCGCCGAATTTGCCCGCGGCGTGGCCGATGTGGTTTTTCCGCCGGTGTGCGTGCATTGCCGTGGGCTGGTCGAGGACAGCGGATACCGCCATCTTTGCGGGCCTTGCGCCCCGCAGCTCGCCTTTGTTTCTTCGCCGTGCTGCACGACGTGCGGGCATCCATTTTATGGCGAAGTGCATGGCGAGCGGCTGTGCCCGCACTGTGAGACGCTGGCGCCGGCGTTTCGCGAGGGACGCACCGCCGTTTTGCTCAAGGGCCCGGCGCGCACATTGATGCATGAATTGAAATACCATCGCGCACTTCACGTGCTCGAGGATATCGAGGTGATTTTGCGCCGGGCCCCGGGATTGGCGGAGTTTGCGCGCGGCGCGGTGCTCGTGCCGGTGCCGTTGCACCCGCGCAAGGAACGCGAGCGCGGCTACAACCAGAGCGCGCTCATCGCCAGCCGGCTGGCGCGCATTGCCGGCGGGGGCGCCTGCGTCAGGCCCTTGCTGCGCCGCATCGTGGACACCGTTTCGCAAACGACCTTCGATCGCCGGACCCGCCGGCAAAACCTAAAAAATGCCTTTGCTTTGGCCCGGCACGCGGTGATAAGTTCCAATCAGCATTATATTCTAGTCGATGATGTTTTTACAACTGGTTCGACCCTTAACAGCTGCGCTTTCGTGCTTCGCCGCGCGGGCGGCTTGAATCTCGACGTTGTCACCCTCGGTCACGGTTAAGTTCCAACTCTTTCCATCGCCATGTCGCTTTTCAGCAAGCCGAAATATTCCACCATTGTCCCCAAAAAGAAGGACATCCCGAAGGGCCTGTATGTGAAATGCCCGCTCTCGGGCGAGATCGTTTTCAAGTCAGAGCTTGAGGACAACTTCATGGTTGTCCCCAAGAGCGGCTATCACTTCCAAATCGGCGCCCGCGAGCGCATCGCCGCGCTGGTCGACCCGGACACATTTGCCGAGGCCGACGCGGCGGTGCGCTCGGCCGACCCGCTGCGCTTCGTCGACTTGCAATCTTATGCCACGAGGCTGAAAAAATACGAAAAGGAGAGCGGCCTGGCCGAGGCGGTGGTCAGCGGCACGGCAAAAATCGAAGGCATCGAGGTCGCGCTGGCGGTGATGGACTTCCGCTTCTGCGGCGGCGCGATGGGCTCGGCCACGGGCGAGAAAATCACGCGTTGCATCGAGACGGCGCTGGCGAAGAAAATCCCGTGCATCATTTTCAGCGCCTCGGGCGGCGCGCGCATGCAGGAGGGTATCTTGTCGCTCATGCAGATGGCCAAGACCAGCGCCGCGCTCGGCCGGCTCGCGGAGGCGCGGTTGCCGTTCATCTCGGTGCTGACCGACCCGACCATGGGCGGCGTGACCGCCAGTTTTGCGACGCTGGGCGATGTCATCCTCGCCGAACCGGGCGCGCTCATCGGTTTTGCCGGCGCGCGGGTCATCAAGGAAACCACGAAGCAGACGCTGCCCGCCGGTTTCCAGAGCGCGGAATTTTTGCTCAAGCACGGGCTGATCGACCAGATCGTCTCGCGCCTCGACATGCGTATCCGCTTGCGCGACATCCTGACCGCGCTGTACGTGAAAAAACTTCCCGCCGCCGCCGCCAAAACCTGACGAGGGTCCGCTCATGCGCATGCCTGAACTGGCCGACTACGCCGCGGTGCAGGATTATCTCTTCGGTCTCAAGGCGAGCGGGCCGAAGTTCGGCCTCGACCGGATGCGGGGTTTTGCCGGGGCGCTGGGCCATCCCGAGCGCACCGTCCCGGTGATTCACCTCGCCGGCACCAACGGCAAAGGCTCGGTCGCGGCGATGCTCGATGCGATTTTCCAAGCCGCGGGCTGGCGCACGGGACTCTACACTTCGCCGCACCTGGTGAAGCTCGGCGAGCGCGTCCAGGTGAACCGGCAGATTCTGAGCGAGGATGAAATCACCGCCTACACGCGCGAGCTGCGCCCCGTGGCTGAACAATTGGGGCGCTTCGACGCCGGCGATCACCCGAGTTTTTTTGAATTCATGACCGCGATGGCGTTCTTGCAGTTCGCCCGCCGGCGCTGCGACATCAGCCTGATCGAGGTCGGCCTGGGAGGGCGGCTCGACGCCACGAACGTCGTGCAACCCGAGATTTCGGTCATCACCTCCATCGGCCTGGACCACTGCGAATTTTTGGGCGATACGCTGGAAAAAATAGCCGCGGAAAAAGCCGGCATCATCAAGCCCGGCCGTCCCGTGGTGCTGGGCCGCATGCCCGCGGTCGCGGAAAAAGTCATCCGCGACATCGCCACCGGGTGTGCGTCGCGCGTTATTTCGGTGGGTGAAGTCTTTGGCGAAAAGGTGGACAGCTGCCCGCGCACAAACCTGGAAGGCGCTTACCAGCGCTGGAATGCAGCCACCGCCGCGCTTGTCGCGCGCACGCTGCCGCCGGCCTGGCGGCTGGACGATGAGGTCGTCGCACGCGGCCTGCAGCAGGCCAGCTGGCCGGGACGCTGGCAGCGCGTGCGCCTGGCCGACGGCCGGCTGCTCGTGCTCGATTCCTCGCACAATCCCGAAGGTGCGCAGGTGCTGGATGAAAATTTGAAAAAACTGGTGGCCGAAACCGGCCGGGCGCCGGTCGTCATCACCGGCGCGCTGGGGGCGGAGCGCGCGCGGGCGCTGCTCGAAACCGTCGGCCGGCATGCGCGCGAGATTTATTTCACCGTGCCCAAGCAGTCCCGGGCATGCTCGTTCGAGGAACTTGAGTCGCTCGTGCCGGCGGGTTTTGCCGGTCGCACGCATCGCACGGAAGTGGCGGAAATTTTTCCCGCGCCGCAAACCTGTGCGGCCGGCGGACCGGACGACGTCATTGTTGTGACCGGATCAATCTACCTGATCGGCGAAGCGCTGGCGTGCCTCGAGCCGCAACGCGGGGCCGGCGAGGGGCGGTTGCAGGATTTTTGAGGATAAATCGTTCTCGTTCTCATAATCGTTATCTTTCTCGAATCCGAAGACCTTTGAGAGAACGAGAATGAGTACGAGAACGAGAACGAAGCTGACGCGGAGCGGGCGAAGCCCGCTGCATCCTCACGCCAGCTTCACCAAATTCGCCGTGGCCGGGACGTCCTTGATGATTTGCGACGGTTCCGGGCCGACGCCGAGATAGCGGAGGTTCGGCAGTTGTTTGGCGGCGGGCCAGTTCTCGCCGGCGTAGGCGACATTGAGGAGGCTCTTGATCATCGCGCCGACATAGCGTTGCGCGGCGCGGGGCAGGGCGGCGAAGTGGCGCACTTGCGACACGTCCTCGCTCCAGCCCGGAAATTTTTTATAGACGGGGTGCAGCGCGCGGCGCACGGCCTCGCTGCGCGGCACGTGGGCATAGGCGCGGCCGGCCGCGTCTTCGTAACCCACGCAGATTTGCAGCTCGCCGTTCCATTCGCCGCTGTGCGTGAGCGCATCGAGCTTGTTGATCATCAGGTCCTGGAATCCGCCGTAGCGAAGTGCATCGCCCTTCTCGACGGCGTCGTACCAGCCGACCATGCGCTGGCGGCCGGTGCTGGTGCCGAACTCGAGTTGCTTCAACTTTGCGCACAGCGGGTGCGCGTCGTCCATTTGCGTGAGGAAAGTGTGCGTGCCGACTTTGGTGTCGTAGGCCTTGGCCACGCCGAAGGTGTGCACGGGCTGCACGGGCAGGCCGGCGCTTTCGAACAGCTCGGGCGTGTAGGTGTGCGAGGCGGTGACGTTGGGCGAGAAGCCGTGGCGCTTGTCGAGCCAGTAGGCCTGGCCGAATTCGCCGATGACGGTGCGGCCGGCCGCCAGCTCGGCGCGGATGATCTCGCGCACTTCGCGGATGTTTTTTGCGAGGGCGACACCGGCCTGCCAGTAAACCTCGGTGAGGCGCTCGAGGTTGAGGGTGAAGGGCGCGGCGCCTCGGAACTGCGTGAAGTCGAACTCGCTTTTGTCGAACACGCCAAGATCGATGGCCTCGGCGTTGGCGCGCTGCTCGGCGGCGGTCAGCTTGTCAAAGAATTCATTCCAAGCGGTCTCACTCACGCGGCAGACGTGCTGGATGGTGCGGAGCGCGCGTTCGGCGCGCTGGGCGAGCTTGCGCGCGAAGTAGTTCGGGCCGCCGAGAAAATCCGAGTAGGTGATCTGCCACTGGGCGGTCTCGTCCGCGTACGCGGGCGTGATGCCGCGGCCGGTCGAGCCGCGCGGCTCCTCGCGGAGGATGTTGACGCGGTAGTCCTCCCACGCGAGGTCGAGCAGGCGGTGCGTCAGGTCGGAGACAAGCGTGCGCTCGTCGATGCGCAGGCGCGAGAGGATGGCGTAGCCCTTTTTTTCGAGCGGACGGACCTCCCACCAGATTTTGCGCGGGTCGGCCACGACGCCGGCACCGAGGCAGAGGTGTTGCACGCTGACTTCAACGACGCCGGAGGGCAGCAGGTTGAGCTTGATGCCGCCGGCGGTGTGGCCGGAGTTGGCGCCGCCGTTGACCTTGAGCACGACGGAGACGGGCGCGCGGGTGGTGCGCAGCTCGTCGACAATTTCCGGGATAAGGCGGCCTTTGCCTTCATCGCCGAGGGAAATGCCGACGTCAGCGATGAGCCGGCTGGAAAATGGAATCAGGGACATGGTTGCTTAATGGCAACCGAAGCAGCGCCCCTGTTGCCATAAATTGGAAACCCGAGCACGGGGCGGAGTGCAAACAAAAATAATGCACCCGCCTGAGCTCAGCCGGGCAATTTATTTTGTGGAATGGTTTCCTTTCCGCGGGCGGGAGCGGCGCGCCGAATGATTTCGCAGGAACCCGATGGCCCATACGGAGGCCCCAAAGATGGCGCCCCCGACATGAGCCGTGGTCGCAACGCGGACCGATGGATCGTTGAACTGGATCATGCCGCCGCCGGTTCCGTGCCGGCTCTTCGCTTCCACCACGATTTCCAAGACGTAGATGGAAAAAACGGCGGGCCAGAACCAATCGACCCAGTTTCGCTGCCAGCCCTGCAGGGCGAGGAAAACCAGCAGGCCGAAGTTAACCGCGGAGAGACCGCCGTAGCGAACCATGGTGGGATCGCCCCAATACATCGCGACGGCGATCGCGAGTGGCATGCCGACGAGGCTGACGTAACAGGCGACGGGATGCTGGCGTTCCAAAAGCCGCCCGAGAATCAGGAACAGCCCGGCGTCGGCGATAAAATGCGGCCACCCGAAATGCACGAGGTGTCCCGTCCAAAGACGCCAGGTTTCGCCCTGGGCCACGGCCGTGCGATCATAAATGAGCCCGGACTCCCAGCCGGGATTCAATTGAACCACAATCGCGGCAATCGTCAGAACTAGGAACACCCACGGGATTTTCCTGGGATCGAATATTTCCTTCAGGCTGCCGCGCACAGATTCGGCAAAGGATACCTTGGTCGGACTCATGCAGCGATGAAACTGCGGTTGGCGCTAATCTGGAAGCGAAATCAGGCCGAACGGTGGTTCAACCTGATTTATTGTCATGGAGCGGGTCTAGGTTTTGCGACGTTTCCACTGCCAAATGCCTACCACCGCCAGGAAGCCAAGAAACCAGTCATCGAACGCGCCACCACCGCCGCCACCACCACCATCGGAACTTGCTGCGCTGGAGCTGCTCGAACCGCCGCTGCTGCTTGTTGCGGATTGTATAGTATAGGCAGGGGTGATCACGGCGCTGTCGGCCATGCCGGTCTTGAAGGCGATGGCGTTAAGCGTAGTCGTGCTGCTGATGTTCACCGGGCCCGAATAGAGCGTGCCAGTGGTTTCAGTCGGCGTGCTGCCGTTCATGGTGTAACGAATGGAGGCGCCGCTGGTCGCTGAGGTGATCGTCACGGTTTGTGCACCGGTGTAGGTTCCTGGGGCGGGGCTGAAGACCGGCGCGGCGGTGCACGAAGGAACAATCAGTTGAAATATTACACCGACGTTTGAGCTGCCGCCCAGGACGGTTGTGCCGTAGAAGTTTCCGTCGGTGCCCTGCACCAAACCCGCCAAAGGTTCGTTTCCATTGGCGCTGTCAAATGAAGCCAGGGTGGTCAGTGCGCCTGCGGGAGTGATCTTAAAGACGGTGCCATCTTTCCCTCCACTGCCCGTCCCTTCGGTCGTGCCATAGAAATTTCCGTCGCTGCCTTGGACTAACCCATTGGGATATTGCCCGCTGATGCTGCTAAAATAAACCAGGGTGGTTAGGACACCCGCCGGGGTCATCTTAAAGACGGTGCCATCATCGTTGACATTGTCCTCGGTGGTTGTGCCGTAGAAATTTCCGTCGATGCCTTGGACCAGGTTTGCGGCCGGATATGACCCATTGGCGCCGGTGAACGAAACCAAGGTGGTCAGGGCGCCCGCCGGGGTCATCCTAAAAATGGTGCCTTCGCCCAAATTGTTTATGGAAACATAGGTGCTGCCCCCTTCATAAGTCATGCCGTAAAAGTTTCCATCACTGCCCTGAACCAGATTCGCGTTCGGTAATCCGCCATTGGCGCCGGCAAACGAAACCAAGGTGGTCAAGCCGCCGGTGGGAGTCATTTTAAAAAGGGTGCCATAGCTACCACTGCCTGCCTCAAAGGTTGCACCATAGAAATTGCCATCGGTGCCTTGGATCAAGCCGGCAAAGGGGAATATTCCATTGGCGCTGCTGAATGTAACCAAGGTCGTCAAGGTTCCCGTCGGAGTGATCTTAAAGGCCGTGCCCGGGTAAGTAAGGGAAGGATTGAAAAGTGGCGTGTTCGTCGTGCCGTAGAAGTTACCATCGGTGCTCTGGACCAGGCCGGCGAAAGGATATCCCCCATTGCTGCCGGTAAACGAAGTCAGGGCGGTCAGGCTGCCGGTCGGTGTGATCTTGAAGACCGTGCCCGCGTTGCTACTTCCTCCCTCGTTAGCCGTGCCGTAGAGATTACCGTCAGTGCCTTGGACCAAACCCGCGTAAGGATAGAACCCTCCATTGCCGGATGATGTGAAATTATAAATCACGTTCAAGATGGCGGCTGGCGAACTGGTGATCGTGTAGATACCGCTGGCCACCGATGTATCGGGATAGCCGGATTTATAGGCGATAGCCTTGAGTATGGTTGTTTTGGTGATGCTCACCGGGCCGGAGTAAATGGTGCCGTTGGTTTCGGTCGGCGTGCTGCCGTCGGTCGTGTAGCGGATGGTGGCGCCACTGGCGGAGGTGATCGTCACGGATTGCGCACTGGCATAAGTGCCGGCGGCCGGGCTGAAGGTCGGGGTGACCGGAGGTAGATTTATCGTATAGCCGGCGATGGACACGCCACTGTCGATATAGCCGGTCTTGAAAGCGATGGCGCTGAGGGTGGTGGTGGTACTGATCGACACTGGCCCGGTATACAACGTACCATGGGTCTCGGTTGGTGTGCTGCCATCAGTCGTATAATTGATCGAGGCGCCGCTGGTGGCCGAAGTGAGGGTTACCGATTGCGCACTGGTATAAGTTCCTCCCGCCGGGCTGAATGCCGGTGTGGTTGCCTGAAGGGTATAAACGGCGGTGACGACGGTGCTGTCGGAAAAGCCGCTTTCGAATGCGATGGCGTTCAGGATCGTGGTAGCAGTGATGTTGATTGATCCGGAGTAGGGCGTGCCATGGGTCTCGGTTGGTGTGCTGCCATCAGTCGTATAATTGATCGAGGCGCCGCTGGTGGCCGAAGTGAGGGTCACCGATTGCGCACTGGTATAAGTTCCTCCCGCCTGGCTGAATGCCGGTGCGGCTGCCTGAAGGGTATAAATGGCGGTGACGATGGTGCTGTCGGAAAAGCCGGTCTTGAAAGCGATGGCGCTGAGGGTGGTGGTGGCACTGATCGACACTGGCCCGGTATACGGGGTGCCATGGGTCTCGGTTGGTGTGCTGCCATCAGTCGTATAATTGATCGAGGCGCCGCTGGTGGCCGAAGTGAGGGTTACCGATTGCGCACTGGTATAAGTTCCTCCCGCCTGGCTGAATGCCGGTGCGGCTGCCTGAAGGGTATAGGCCGCGGTGGACACGGTGCTGTCGGTGTTGACTTGGCTGGCATCGAAAGCGATGGCTTTGAGGGTAGTGGCGGTGCCGATGGAAATTGGAGTTGTGTACAGTGTACCGTGGGCGATCGAGCCGCCGCTTTCGGTCGGTGTGCTGCCATCCGTGGTATAGGCGATCGAGGCGCCGCTGGTGGCCGAAGTGAGGGTCACCGATTGCGCACTGGTGTAAGTGCCACCGCCCGGGCTGAAGGTTGGTGCTGCTTCCACCCCGGAGATATTAATGTGATAGACAGCGGTGGCCACGGCGCTGTCGGCCAAGCCGGCCTTAAAAGCAATGGCGTTGATGGTGGTGGTGCCGTTGATGGCGATCGGAGTTGAATACAATGTGCCATGGGTGACCGAGCCGCCGCTCTCGGTGGGGGTGCTGCCGTCCGTGGTATAGGCAATCGAGGCGCCGCCGCTGGTGGTGGAACTTAAAGCCACTGATTGTGCACTGGTATAGGTGCCGGCAACCGGGCTGAAGGTCGGTGCAACCGACGTTCCAGGCTGGAAGGCGCGCAGATATCCGTCGGAACCGGCGATGTAGAGGGTTCCGTTCGCCACGCTCACCGGACCGCCATAAGGAATAGTCTGCACCAATGTCCCGGTGCCCAGGTCGAAGAGATAGGTGCGAGTGGATGATGAAACGACGAGCGAATCACTGGCCACGACGGGCTGGCCTGTTAGTCCGGTGTTGCCCGTTTGATACGCGGTTATACTTGCCCCCGTGGATGCGTTCAGCACCTCCACCTGCGAACCCGAAATAACATAGATGTTGCCGTTGGCCACCGCAGGCGTGCCGGTGAAAGTGCCGCTCACTGTCCATGCAACGGCGTGGGTCGCCACGTTCACCGCGTTGAGGTAGAGATGCCCATTGGCATAAGCGAGGTTGTTGGCGATGGGCATCGCACAATTCATCGAGTAAGGGGTGCTCGAGTCGGTCAGCGACAAGGACCACGAAACGACCCCGGTCGACGGATTGACCGCTTTGAAGCTTCCGGCCACGTACGAATAAATCACGCCGTTATAGTAGGTCGGCGTCCATAGATCGTACTGGGGCTCGGTGACAAAGGCGCTTTGGCTTCCGTTAAAATTGAATCCGTATAAGCCACCATACGTTCCACCATCGACCCAAATACCAGCCGACTGATAAATGGTCGGCGCAAAATAACTTTCCCATTGGGCGGTAAAAGGAGCCGTCCAATTGGTTTGTCCTGTGGTCGCGTTGTTAGACCATAAAACTGGGGGGATAACTTGTCCACCGCCGTTGGGGATGCCCGTTCCCTGCTGCACATAGACATTGCCCTTGTAAACAGTGGGTGGATTGACGGCGTAGCCTGATTCTCCAGTACTCGCAAACGAACGGGACCAGACAAGCGCGCCCGTTGTGGCGCTGACCACATTCAGGTCGGCTGTGCCGGAATAAGCGTTGAGTGTAACGTAGACGAGGCCCTTGTCGACCGCGACCGGATTAAGCGCCCTGCTGAACGTGGTCGCCCACGCCTGTGCATAGGTAATACCGAGCAACGACCCACGATAGACGCCGGTATGGGCTTGGCCGTTGCCAAAGGTATTCCAGCTCGCGAGGGTCTTATTGTCGGTGACGGTGACGAGCTGACTGGCGCCGGTCCAGCCCGCGGCGCTTGCGCTCACGGTGGTGGTCTGCGTGCCATAAACGGAAAGGTTGTCGATGATGGTGTAAGGCAGCGGAACGCTCGATTGGTTTGCCGGCACGGTCACGGTCGCGGGCACGGTGAGCGCACCAATGTTCGACGACGCAAGCGTGACGGTGATCGGACTCGACGAGACTGCGCTGATGCTCAGCGTTCCCTGGCCATCGGGATCATCCTCGTTGACGGTGGCCGGCAGCGTGATGCCGAAGGTCAGGCCTGAAACAACCGTGAAGGTGAAATTCTGGCTGGCGCTGCCAGCCGAGTTGGTGGCCGTGACCGTACCCGAATAGGTTCCGAGTTGCGTCGCGGTGCCGGTGATCGCGCCCGTCGACGAAAGCGAAAGGCCCGTCGGCAGGCCCCCGGCCGTGACCGCGAAAGTCGGCGTCGGGCTGCCCGTGGTTGTGAAGCTGAAGTTGTAAGCTGAACCGATCGCGATCGGCACGGAGAGGGGCGCGTTCGTAAACGTTGGGGCCTGCTGTATGGTAAGGACGAGCGTCGCCGAGCCGGTGCCATTCGCGTTCGTTGCGCTAATGGTGATGTTGCTGATGCCCGCGGCGGCAGGCGTGCCGCTGATCAGGCCGCTCGAGTTGATGCCAAGCCCGGTGGGCAGGCCAGTGGCCCCGAAGGAAGTTGGGCTGTTCGAGGCCGTGATCTGGTAGCTGAATAGCTGGCCAGCAGAGCCACTTGCGGTCAGGCTGCTGGTGATGACAGGCGGTGGAGGCGTCACGGTCAGCGAGACCGAACGAGACGTGTTGCCGAAACCGCTGGTCGTGTTGTTGAAGTTGATCGTGCCGGTATAGGTTCCCACCCCGAAGCTATTGGCCGCAGTGTTGATTGAGGCCGTCACGGTTGTACTGGCGCCGGAGGCGAGCGTGCCGCTGGCGGGCGAGAGCGTGATCCATGCGGGCGCGCCGTTCGCGCTCCAGGACATCGACCCGGATCCCGTGTTCGTCACCTGATAACTGGCGCTGCTTGGCGTGAAAGGTCCGCCGGTGCCCCCGGCCGAGGTAAATCCACTGGCCGGAGTGACCGAAATGTTGGCCAGCGTGGTGACATTAAACGAATTGCTATCGCCGATATGTCCCGAGCCGTCGTTGGCCTCGAGGACAACTCCTGTTCCAGTCTGGCTGATGGAGAGCGATCCGTTCCAGGCACCCGCGGTGAACGCCCCGGTTGTTCCAGGGGAGACAGGCACCGTACTACCGACGGTATATTTCAAGTCGACGAACCACCATCTCTCCGAATCGATCGTCGTGGGAAATGCGTCGCCCGAGCTATAATAATCCTGGTTGATCGTGCCGTTGGCGAAAGTCGAGGAGAGGCTGGAATTCCAATAGTAAGTCTGGCCTCCCGTCAAAAAGCTGACGCGGTAGGTGACGCCGGACAGCAACTGCACCGGCGTGATCGGCGTATCCGTCCACACGCCGTTGGTGCCGGAGACGGTCGTACTGGCCAGCAAGACGCCTGAATCGGTCCAAATGGATACCTTCGAGCCGGAGTAACTCCGCACCCCGGTAACCGTGATGGGGCTCGAGGGCGTGAAGGAATAGCCGAGGGTCCAGGTCCCGTTATTTCCGCTGGCGGTGAACGTTGGAGTGTTGAGAATCGTATGCGGGCTCCCCGACGTGAGCGTGGTCGTCCCGGTGAAACCCGTTACCGTGTTATTAACCGAATCCTTGGCGGTAATGGTCGCGGTAAACGGCGTGCCGGCCGTCTGTGGCGATCCGATCGCACCCCAAATAAAGTGATCCAGCGATCCGTAAGCCTGGATCGTGAGGCTGAAGGCCTGAGAAGAGGAAAGCCCGTCCGTGCCGGCCACATTGACCGTGAAGTTGGCTGTTCCGGCTGAGGTTGGAGTGCCGGTGATGACGCCGGCACTATTCATCGTCAGCCCCGCCGGCAGGGCCCCGGAAGTCACCGACCAAGCGTAGGGTACCTTGCCCCCGGTCGCGCCGATCGATTGAGTATAGGGCGAATTCACGATGCCGGTCGCCAGCGTGGGCCCGGAGATGAACGTTGGCGGGCTGCCCACCGTCATCGTGAAAGGCACATTAGAGTTGGCTCCAATATTGTCGGCTAGGTTGACGTAGAAAGTGTAGGTGCCGGTTGCACTCGGCGCGCCACTCAGGACGCCCGCGGTGCTCAGGGTCAGCCCGGGCGGGAAAGTGCCGGTCCCGGGCGAATACGTATAGGGCGGGGTTCCGCCTGCCGCCGCGAAGGTCAGACTATAAGCCAGCGCCGTCGAGCCGATCGGCAGCGGGCTGATCGTGGTGATGACGGGAGATCCCGCGGAGAGGCAGGTAATCGCCAGGGCTGTGGACGACGACTTTCCCTTGCTGTCGGTAACCTGCACGGTGAAGTTCGCCGTGGTACCGGAGACATTGGTCGTACCACTGATCGCGCCGCCCGAGCTTAAGTTCAGCCCGTTCGGAAGGCTGCCAGAAACGATGGAGAACGTATATCCAGGCGTGCCGCCGGTTGCGGTCAGCGTCTCATTGTAGGCCACGCCGGCCGATGACGATGGCAGAGGGCTCGTGTTGATGATAACCGGAATCGAGGTGGGGGCCAGAGCATTAATGAGCGCGGCGCCGTTCGGCGTTCCCCAACCCGTGCAGAGATCATATCCGGTCGTGCCCGGGAACTTGCTGGGACTGCTCGAACTGAAATTGTTACCTGTGGTCGTGTCGTGAAAATCCGTCGCATAGCCCGATCCCTGGCCGATTGCGTAGACGGCGGGGTTGATGAACCCGACCGTCGTACCCGTGTTGACCATCGCCTGCTGGTTAACCAGCGCGATGAAGCCGGCCCATAGCGGTGCGGCGCAACTGGTGCCACCGACGAGTTGGTCACTACCGTCCGCACGCACGTAGACATTCTCCGCTGTAAGCGCCACGTCGGGCACGTTGCGCATCGTGGTCGATCCCAGGTTGGCCGTCATGCTGATGCCCTGCTGCCAGCTTGGGATCGCGTACTGCGTGCTGATGCCGCCGCCCGTCCCAATGCCGTTATTGCGGTTCCAGACCTGCTCGGAAGAATAGGCTCCCCCGGCAGTGGCCGTGGTCAGCATCGTCCCGCCAACCTCGGTGGCGTAGGGCGTGTCGCCGGGAAATGGAATCAGTCCGGTGAAGGCGTCGTAGTCGCCCGATGCGGTGAAAAATGACTGCCCCTGTGCCGCCATCTGTTGGAAAATCTGGTCCGCCGTCGTGTCCATCACGCCGCCCGGGATAAACCACGAGCAACTGAGCTGCTTGGCCAGATTGTCGTTGGCCATGCGGTTGAGCACATCATGCCAGTTACCCGATGGACCTGCCTCGTAGACAATAATGCCGGCCAGGCCCGGTGCTATTGACATCGACATTTCGATATCGAGCGAAACCTCGACCTCGCCGCCCTTGCCGGTCGGCGCGCCGCTGAAGCCATCGAGCAGGATATTGGTCAACGGCACCGCGGGAAGGTTGGCCTTCGTCTCATAATAGGTGATGTCGCTGGCGGTGTAACCGTCGAATTGAAGCAGACCCACTGTCTGGCCCGAACCGGTCAAGGCCACGCCGGGCACGTAAGCCGTACGAAAATCGCTGCCCATGTAGCTGCCACTCGTTCCAGTTCCGACATTGGGCGAGGCAGTCGGCGAACCGGAGTCAGGCGCCGATGCGGCCGTGCTCATCCCGGTCGTCGTACCCGATTGCGACGCAGCCGCAGTCGCCGCGCGACGTTTATAGCGGGGCTGCGGCAACTCGTAGTTGTCGAGGCCGCTGATGCCAAGGACCTGAACCGACAGGTTGAGCATCGCGTCGGCATCGGGCGCGAAAAACTTCCGCTTCTCTGTTGGATGTTGGTAGCTGAGCATCGTGACGTGCAGCGCCTTTTCCACCACCGGGACCGTGCCCTTGACGTCAACGATCATCCGGTTTGCATGTCGCGCCGTGACCGTCAGGCCGTTCGCCTTGGCGAACGCAATAACCGCCTGATAATCGCTCTGGGTCGGTCCAAACTGCGCCGTGAATTGCGCCGGCGTCAGATAATGGCGATAGTTGGGGCTCGTGGGATCGCTGATCTGCTGTAGGAGCTGGGTCAGCCCAGCTTGGTTGCGCAGCGGCAAGCTGATGGCAAGATTGAGTTCCTGCGTCTTATCGAGAGGCCCGATTGGCTTCAGTTGGGAGAGAATGGAGGCTCGATGTCGATGCAACGTCTGCCACACGGAGGCGTCCGCCCGAGGCGCCCCCATCAACCCGGCAATGCCGATCAAAAACGACATGCCAATGCCGATGCGTTTGGTGCGCCAACAGGGGGAAGCTGGAACCATGCGATATAGCAAGAGAGTTGCCCTACATTAATCAAGGCACTTAATCGCTGCCGCCTGGAATGGGGGTTGAGTTGATTCCTTTATATTACAACAGCGTTCGTTTCAAAAACGAACAGGCAATTGCCAAGATGTTTTCCGCCGTGACCTCAACGTCACACGCAGCCAACAAACACAGATTTTGAACCACTCATTTATGCAAACGGTTGCTGTTCTGGCCCATTCCGGACTTTTTTGACGCAACACGGATGGATTGAATTCAGAAGCTATAAATTTTTTGGATTCTGAATTCAAAAACAGCCAAGGCACGACGGCTCTGTCCTGATCATTAGTTGGATTCAGGCAGAAGCGTATTTTACTGATATCTTCTGGCGGTCAGACCAATCCGATGCATGACGTCGCTCGTCATGCCTGCCCTGTCACAGCCATGGATCGGAAGCTCGATCTCAATCCTTCCGCGTGGAGACTTCGATCACGTCGTGCGGGGCGGCTTCTTTCTGGCCGGCGGCGCTGACGCGCACATAGCGGGCCTTGGTCCTGAGCTCGCCGAGATTTTTTGCGCCGAGGTAACCCATGCCGCTCTGGATGCCGCCGATGAGGTCATTGAGGACATTGTCCAACGAGCCGGAAATTTCCTTGAGCGCCTCGATGCCCTCGGCCGTCAGCTTGCGCGTGGTGTCGGTCTTGTCCTGGCCGTAGCGGGCGGCGCTGCCGGCTTTCATGGCGGCGACCGAACCCATGCCGCGGTATTGTTTATAGAGTTTCCCGTTGATTTCCAAAATCTCACCGGGGGCCTCGCGGCAACCGGCGAAGAGTCCGCCGCAGATGACCGCGTCGGCGAGGGTGAGGGCCTTGACGATGTCGCCAGACTTGGTGATGCCGCCGTCGGCGAGGAGGCGGACGCCGCGCGCCGCGGCGGCCTTGCTGGCGACGTAGAGCGCGGTGAGCTGCGGGATGCCGACGCCCGCGACCATGCGCGTGGTACAGATGGAGCCGGGGCCCTGGCCGACCTTGATGGTGTTCGCCCCGCAGTCGGCGAGAAACTCGACGCCGGCGGCGCTGGTGACGTTGCCGGCGATGATGGTGAGCTTGGGAAAGGCGTCGCGGACGAGGCGGACCATGTCGCCGACGCCGGCGGTGTGGCCATGGGCGGTGGAGACGGCGACCGCGTCGATGTTTTCTTCGACGAGCTGGCCGACGTGGGCGAGGATCTTGTCGCGGTCGAGTTCGCCGGAGGGTTTGCGCACGGGGGCGAGCGCGGCACCGACGGTGAGGCGGAATTCCGCGTCGCGCGCGGGCTTGCGCAGGGATTTGGATTCACCGGTGATACGCTCGACGTCGGAACTGGTGACGAGCCCGCGGAGGCGGCCGTTGTCATCGACGACCAGGATCTTGTGGAGACCGACATGCTCGGTGAAAAAAGCATCGGCGACCTTGATCGGGTCGCCCGACATTTTTTTGGCCGAGATGGTGACGAGCTGTGCGCGGGGCGTCATGACGTCGGCGATTTTTTTTGCGCGGTAGCGTTCCTTGACCAGGTTGCTGGAGAGCATGCCGGCGAGTTTGCCGTGCGCGTCCACGACGGGGAAGGTGCGGAATTCGAATTTGCGTTCTTCGATCATCGTCAGCACGTCGCCGATAAGCAGGTCGGGCTCGACGGTGATGGGATCCTGGATGAGACCGTGGATGTGGTGCTTCACGCGGGCGACTTCCTCCACCTGGCTGGCCGGAGTCATATTGTAATGAATCAGGCCGAGGCCGCCGTTGAGCGCCATGGCGATGGCCATGCGCGCCTCGGTGACCGTATCCATGTCCGATGAAATCACAGGGATCTGCAAGCGCAGCGTGTCGCTGAGCTGGGTGGAGAGGTCGGCGTCGCGCGGCAAAATCTCCGAATGGAGCGTGGCGAGCGAGACGTCGTCGAAGGTCAGCGCAGTTGGACGCGTGGCGGCAAAAAAAGCGTCGGCTGGCAGGTAAAAACCGGAATCGATACCGGGGGAGGGAGTCGTGGCAACCTTTGTCATGAGTTGCCACGAACGTAATAAGGCTCCCGGAAGAAAGTGCAACCGTTTTTCGCAAAAGGAGGCGAGGGGCTTGGCTCGCCGTTGTCGCGGCCGCTTTCCGCGCCTTGGAAAGCGTGCATGTAACCAGTGCGTTACAGCAAGCAGTCACCCAATTATCACTTATTCGTCACGCGTTGGAAAAATCGAACATGTATAGTCTAGGGCAATCTACCCATCCAAGGCATTCACCCATTCTCAACGCTCATGCATGCACGGTATCTTCTGTTTTTCGGGGTGCTCTTCGTCGGCGGAGCTCTGCCCCGTGCAGGCGCGGCGATGACAACTTTGAATCTGAACGACGTATTTTCAGGAACCGCGCCCGGTGGAAGTTCACCCTGGTTGACGCTCTCCATTCAGGACCTGGCGCCGAATAGCGTGCAGTTTACGTTCAATGCGATAAATTTGCCGGCCAGCGGCGAATTCGTGTCCGGCTGGTATTTTAATTTCAATCCCGCCCTGAATTCAGACCTGTCGAAGCTTTCCTTTTCGATTATTTCAAATCCAACCGGATTTAAAAACTCCAACATTACGGTGGGGACCAAGAACGCGGCCGATGGCGGTGGATATTACAACTTCGAGTTCGATTTTCCCACGAGCGGCCCGACGTTTACTTCTGGAGAGAAAGTAGTCGTCGATGTGTCCGGCACGAACGGGTTTTCGGTCAACGAAAGTGATTTTCTCTACCTCGCCCAACCGCACGGAGGGAACGGGGTCTATTACAGCGCGGCGCATGTCCAGGCAGAAAGCGGTGGTGCCAGCGGCTGGGTGGGAGCGACGACCGTTAGCGCCATTCCGGAACCGACGTCGTACGCGGCAATTGCCGGCGCGCTGGCTCTTGGGCTGGTGGTCTGGCGCCGGCGGCGCCTCGCCGCCTATTCGCGTTCATTCGTGTCCATTCGCGGTTAAAAATCTTCTCCGAATCCGCGATCATCCGCCTGCCCTGCGTAGCTCCTTTTAAGTGAGCGCAGGAGGGCGCGATCCGCGGGGAAAACTAGAGTTATTCGCGTTAACAAGAAATTGGTTTGCAATATCTGCGTTACGAATGCGCGACTTTTCGGCCAAGGATTGAAAGTCGGGTTGGTGTGCCCTAAAGCGGGGGGACATGGCCCATCCAGCGTCCAACCACGATCCGTCCTCGGTGGATTTGCGGACGCTGACGGCGCACGCGGAGTGGCTCCCCTCGGTCACCACGGTTGAAGTCGCGCAAGCCGTGCTGGCCCGCAAAAACATCGACTTTGTCGCCGTGCTCAATGGACCGCGCCTGATGGGTGTCTGCACCCGGCGTGATCTCGCGCAGCAGCTCGGCTCCCGTTATGGCTTCGCCCTCAATGCCCGGCAGCCCGTGAGCACGTTTCTCACCCGGGCGACGTTAAAGGTGTCGACGGCCACGCCCATCACCGAGGTGTTCAAGGCCGCCACGGCGCGCGATGCGCTGGAGTTTTATGATGACGTGGTGCTGGTCGAACCGGACGGGCGTTATGTGGGGATGATCCCCATGCGCGCGCTCGTGCGCCTGCAGACGGAGTTTCTCCTGCGCAACAACGCGCAGCTTGAGGCCTCGCGCGATGAAATCGCGGAAAAAAACCTCGCGATGGAAAAGGATTTGCTCATGGCGCGCGAGGTGCAGCTGGCCATGATGCCCCCGGCCCACGCGCCGTTCTCCGCCGGCGGGCTCACCCTGCGGCTGGCCCATCGTTACCAACCCGCCGGCAGCATGAGCGGAGATTTCTATGACGTGCTGCGCATCACCGACGACGTGGCGGGCATCCTGGTCTGCGACGTGATGGGGCATGGCGCCCGTTCCGCGCTCGTTACCGCCATGGTGCGCGCGATGTTGGAGGAGTTGAGGCCGTTTGCCGCCGATCCCGGCGTCATGCTCACGCGCCTCAATCGCAACCTTGGCCGCATCCTGCACCAGACCGGCAGCCTCATTTTTGTCACCGCGGCCTATGCGGTGATCAATCTCGATTCGCGCCGGCTTCGTTACGCCCAGGCCGGGCATCCGACGCCGTTGCACTGGGACGCGGCGACCCGCGCGGTGCGGAAGGTTGCCTGTCCGGATGAACTCGCCGGCCCGGCGCTGGGGCTGATCGATACTTTCACGTTTACCACGATCGAGGAGGATTTTGGCCCGGGCGACCGCCTGGTGCTTTTCACTGATGGCGTGACCGAGGCGGCCAATCCCGGGGAAGAGGAATTTGGCGCCGAACGGCTGGTCAAGGAAGTCGAGCGCGGCGCGGTGCTGCCGTTGAATGAATCGGTGCAAGCCCTGCTCAACGAAGTGGGAAAATTCTGCGCCGGCGCGCCCTTTGCCGACGACGTCTGCGTCATCGTCGCGGAGCTGACGGAAAAGTGAGAGGGGTGGTAGGGAGGAGCGAGCTTGCTCGCGATCAGGACTTCCGCTCGAGGCCGGTATCGGGATGGCGTGACGTGTGCAGGATGCTAAGGAATTCGACTTCACCGTTCCTGATTCGGTACCGGATCGTGAAATTGAACCGTTCGATCAGGAATCGCCTAAGTCCGTCGCGCCAAATTCGCCACGTGTGAGGTGAACGCATGATCGTATCAATGGCCGTCTCAACGGTATCAAGAAACTCCGAGCCCAATCCGTGCTTCTGACTTTCGAGAAATCGCGAGGCTTCGATCAGATCGGTCTCGAAAGCCGGGTGATACCACCGGTTCATTTGAGCGCCGAACGTGCTCGCTTAAAAACGTCTTCGTGTCGAACCGGCTTTACGGTGCCGTCAGCCAGTTCCCGGGCTCGGCCAAGGGAGATGAGATCAGCCGTGTCCTCGTCAGGAATAGAGGAATGTGATTTCAGACTGTCCCAAAGGGCGGTGGCGACGGCCAAGCGCTCATTCTCAGAGAGAGCGAGGGCGTTGGCAGTGACTTGCTCGGCTGCGCTCGACATGCCCCGACACTAGGCCGACCGATCCGACTGTCAACCGCAGCCGAAGCCATGGATATGTCAGGCGAGTTGGAGGCCTTGGGCGGCAAAAGTACGGTAATCGACGGTGTTGCTCGTCGCGAGGCGGGCTCCGGCTTGGATTGCCGCCGCCGCAATCATGCAGTCATAACGCGCGGTGCGTTTGCGGCCGTGGAAACGCGTGCGCGCCCAAATGAGGTAATTTGCATCGAGATGGATCACGCCGGTGTTTTTTCACCCCATGCCTTTTGGTCTTCGCGCAGTTCACGGAGATAGGCTTCAGTTTTTTTGGCGTAATGGGCGTCCTGCGACATGAGCATTTGGGTCTGGGTCAATGCCGCCAAAGGAGTCATTTTCTTTGTCGCGGCGAGGGAAGGGACGAGTTCCGCCAGGGGTTTGCCACGGTATGCTGGTAAAACCTACGAATGTCATAATTGCGGCTATAAATGGTAGCGTTGCCAGAGTTCCTCGGGTCGCTTTCGGTGCTTGCCTCCAGCGCACGATTCCGAACGGTGCCGGTGCCAATCTGTGGCCGCTATTTCGATCCCAGTCCCGGGGTTTCTTAGCATCGCATCCCGTGCAGTCGGGCAGGAGGCTTTTTGACCTATCCCTAACAACCTCCAGTTGGACGTTGGACCTGTCCTTCGTAGCCCTGAGCCTGTCGAACGGAACACAGAAGGATGTTTGGTGTTAGGTGTTGGACATTCAGGGCGGCCATGGCCTCCGTAGCCTTAGCGGAGGCTGCCCGCCTTCGCTCTGCGAGCTACGGCGTGGCATGCATCGCATTGCGATGCATGGTGGACTCTACTGGACTCGAACCAGCGACCTTTTCCATGTCAAGGAAACGCTCTAACCAACTGAGCTAAGAGTCCCCAAATGCGGGGTGGTCAGTGAGCACGAAGACCCCCGCGCTCGGCAAGAAAAATTCGCGCGCTCGGAGCGCGCGAATTTTAATGACCAATGACGAATGGCGAATGACGAATGATCTATAACCCACGTCAAACGCCCAACCGTGAACTGTGAACTGAGAACCGTGAACTCCTTTTACCGCACCCGAATGTCGACGACGGCCGAGCATCCAAGGCGCAGGCGGTCCCCGAATTGTGCGCGGCTGGCGTCGTCGAGCAGGATTTTCACCGGCACGCGTTGCACCACCTTGTTGAAATTGCCGGTCGCGTTGTCCGGCGGCAGGAGCGCGAACTGTGCGCCGCTCGCGGGGGCCAGGCTGTCGATCGTGCCGTGCAGCGTCTGGCCGGGCAGCGAATCGATGGTGAATTCGACCGGCTGGCCGGGATGCATGCGCGCGAGCTGGGTTTCCTTGAAATTGGCGATGATCCATGGGCTGGGTTCGGCGAGCGCAAAGAGCATCTGGCCGGATTTTACCTGATCGCCGATTTCGACGGATTTGTTGCCGATGCGGCCATCAGCCGGTGCCGTGACCACCGTGTCCGCGAGTTGGCGCCGGGCATCGCGCAATTCCGCCTCGGCTGCGGCGCTGGCGGCATCGGCCGCCTCGATCTGCGCGCTGGCGGCCTGCTGCCCGGCTTGGGCGGCGGTGAGGCTGGCCTGGGCGGCGTCGGCTGAGGCATGGGTGACGGCCAGGGCGCTGTGGCTCTTGTCGAGTTCGGACTGGGTGACCACGCCGCTTTTGCCGTCGCCAAACATCATTTTGTCGCGCTCGTGATTGAGGCGGGCGAGTTCGAGCTGGGCGTCGATTTCTCCGATTTGCGCTTCGGCCTGGCTCACGCGGGCCTGGGCCTCGGCCAGCGTGGCGGCGGATTCAATTTTTTTCGCGCGAGCCTGGGCGGCGTCGGCCTGGGCCTTTTCGACGGCGATTTCGTATTTGAGCGGATCCAGCCGCAGCAGCACGTCGCCGGCTTTCACGAGCTGGTTGTCCGCGACGAGGACTTCCTTCACCTGCCCGTCGATTTGCGGGCCGACCTGGTGCAGGTGGCCGACGACGTAGGCGTCATCGGTTTCCTCATAATGCCAGGCGTGCCAGCCGAAATCGGCGAGCCAGGCGGCGATGCCGAGGGAAACGGCGGCGATGAGCAGGTTGCGGCCGAGGCGGCGCGGCGTGGCGGGTGTGACTTGGGCGGTCTCGCTCGCAGCGGGAGCCAATGAAATGACGGTGGAAGCAGATGAAGTTTCGGTGGAGCTCATGGGAAATTATTTGGTTTGATGATCAATGGGCGGCGGCAGCGACGCCGGTCGTGCGGCCCTTGCCGAGGAGGAGGAGCAGGGGCAGCGTGAAAATGAAAGCCAGGCCGACGTAGCGAAACACATCGGCGAACGAAAGCAGCAGCGCCTGCGAATTCACGACCGAGTCGACCAGCTGATAGGCTTGATGCTGGGCGACGACCGGATCGGCGCTGCGTTGCGCGAACACGCCGCTATAGAGTTGCAGCCGCGCCACCGTCTCCGGCCGGTAGGCGGAGATTTTTTCCACGAGCCCGGCGCGGTGCACCGTCTCGCGGTGGGCGAGGATCACCGTGATAAGGGCGATGCCGATGCTGCTGCCGAGCTGCCGGGTGAGATTGTAGAAACCGGCGCCGGCGGTGACCTTGTTGCGCGGCAGGCTGCCGAGCGTGGCGAGGCTCAACGGCAGGAACATGCAAACGCTGCCGATGGCGCGCAGCATCAGCGGCCAGAACAAGGAGTGAACGCCGGTGTCGGGGTTGATGCTCGCGAAGCCAAACGCAGCGGCCACCGTGGTAAGCGCACCGATGGCGATGAGCATGCGCGCATCGAAGCGCCCGGAAATTTTCCCCATCGCCATCATGGTGAGGGCGGAGGCAATGGCCGTGGGCATTTGCAAGAGGCCGCTCTGCATGGCGGTGAAATGCAGGTAGTCCTGCACAAAAACCGGCACGGCAAAAATGACCCCATAGATGCCCATGCCGAGCACGAGCGAATACACGCTGCCCGCGGCGAGCGAGCGGTGGCGCAGTACCCGTAAATCCACGACCGGGTTGTCGATGGAAAGTTCGCGCCAGATGAACAGCGCCAGACCGATGACGCTGCCGGCGGCCATCGCCACGATGAAATGCGAGCTAAACCAATCGTCGTCCTGTCCTTCCTCGAGCAGGGTTTGCAGGCAGGCGAGGCCCACGGTAAGCAGCGCGAGCCCCGTCCAATCCACCCGGTCACGGTTGGTCTCGTCCTCACGGTCCGCAGGCAGGAAGGCCATCGCCATGAGCACGGCGATGATGCCCACCGGCAGGTTGATGAAAAAAATCCAGCGCCAGCCGAGCGTGTCGGTCAGGTAGCCGCCGATCACCGGGCCGAAGGCGGGACCGGCGATGACGCCGATGCCGAAAATCGCCTGCGCCATCGGCTGTTCGCTGCGCGGAAAGGTCTCGAATAGAATCGCCTGCGCCTTGGCCAGCAGGCCGCCGCCGGCCAGGCCTTGCAGCACGCGCGCGAAGACGAGGAACGCCAGGTTGGGCGCGAGGCCGCACAGGGCGGAGGCCACGGTGAAGCCGATGAGTGAAAACAACAGGTAGTTTTTCTTGCCGAAGCGGTAGCCGAGCCACGCGGTCAGGGGGATGATCACGACGTTGGCGCACGCGTAGCCGGTCGAAACCCAGCCCGCCTCGGATAACGTGGCGCCAAGGTTGCCCTGGATGTCGGGCAGGGCGACGTTGACGATGCTCGTGTCGATGACCTCGAGGATGGCGCCGAGCGAAGCGGTGATCGCGATGGCCCACTTGAGCGTGCCCTTGCGCGCGAGCGACGCCGCAAACGGCGACAGCCGGCTGAGATCCGATCCGTAAAGGGCTTGGGTTTCCGGCATGGCAAATCAGGCGGCAGCGCCGCGGATGATGAGTTCAACCGCATCCTGGCAATATTTTGCGGGTGGGTACTCGAGCTTGATCAATTGGGATGTCCTCCGGAGAACGCCGGTGAAAAGCATGCCGGTGAAAAAATCGGCGAGGATGGTCGTATCGATGTCGCGGCGCAGTTCACCGCGGGCCTTCGCGTCATCCAGCCGCTGGATCAGCCCCGCGCGCAACGGGCGAAAGATCCCTTTCAATACCTGCGGCTCGCATCCATGGTGGCGCTGGATTTCACCGATGAAGGTGCGCACCAGCGGAAAGTTTTTCACCAGCACCTTCTCGTAGTGGCGGGCGTAAAGGATCAGGTCGGCTCGCAGGTTGCCGGTGAAGTCCGGTAGCGCGGCCTGGGTGAGGGGATTGCGGTCGCCGAACGTCTCGCCCACGACCGCGGCCAGCAGGCGCTCCTTTGAGCGGAACAGGCGGAAAAGCGTCACTTCATTGACCGCGGCCTCGCGGGCAATGGCGCGGGTGGTGGCCCCGTTCAGCCCGTCGCGGGCGAAAACCAGCGCGGCGGCGGCCAGCAGGCGCTGGCGGGCATCCGGGCGGGGACTTTTCTTTGTCTTCGTTTGCATGCAAGTGGTTGCTTGCATTGAACGCAGCCCGCCGGGAAAAGCAAGTGCGGGCTGCGAAAGTTCCAGGTAACAAGTGACAAGTAACAAGATAGGATATCAGACGACTCATTTCCGGCTCTTGCTTTCTTGGTCGTCATTCCGATCGCTGCTTCGCAGCCCTGAGCCGTTTCGACAAGCTCAAGGCCCCGAGCACGTTGAGGGGCCCGTCGAATGGGCGCGGAATCGTGTTTGTAACGTATTATGTTAGAAAGAGGGTTTCTCACTGAGCTTTTGGCGCGCTCCCTCGGTCTTGTCCGCGGACTCGAAGGCAAAGTGTAACCTATTGGGTTACACTTTCGATTTGAGATTCCTCGCTATGCTTGGAATGACCGGAAAATTATTCCGAACTCCGCGACCTTTGCGCCCTCCGTGTTAAAAGGATCGAAGGATCTGACTGCTCGCTTGAACCCGGCCGGGTTTTCATGCCCTTATGCGGGATGCTCCAATCGCTGCGCATCCGCAATCTCGCCTTGCTGGACGAGGTGTCGCTCGATTTCGAGCCGGGTTTCACCTCGGTCACGGGCGAAACCGGCGCGGGCAAGAGCATCCTGCTCGGCGCGCTCAGCCTGCTGGCGGGTGAGCGGGCGGACAAAACCATCATCCGCCAGGGCGCGGCCGCGTGCGAGGTCGAGGCGGGCCTGTTTTTTTCCGACTCCAAAAAAATCGACGCGCTGCTGGTCGAACTCGACCTGCCGCCGTGCGAGGATGGCGCACTGCTGCTCAAGCGCAGTCTCCCGCGCGACAAGGCGCCGAAACTCACCGTCAACGGCGGACTCGCCACGCTGGCGGCGTTGCAGCGCCTCGGCGAGCACTGGATCGATTTTCACGGCCCGAGCGAGCCCCGGCGGCTGTTGAAGGAAAGCTGCCAGCTCGAGCTGCTCGACTTGTTTGGGCGGGCGGGCAGCGCACTCGCAATCTACCAGGAACGCTACCGCGCGTGGCGCGAACTCGTGGCCGAGCGCGAACGCCTGGCCAATGAAACCAAACTCGCGCCCGACCAGGTCGAGTTCCTGCAGAACCAACTCGCCAAAATCGACGCGCTGGAGCTGACCGATGAGGCGATCGAGACGCTTGAGCGCGATTTCCAGCGCATGAGCCGGGCGCAGGAGCTGATCGAGCTGGCGCAAACACTGGCGGCGGGTCTCACCGGTGACGACGGCCTGCAGGGCCGGCTGGCGCTACTGCTGCGCGAGGCGCGGCGGCTGGAAAATCTCGATCCGGCCAGCGCGGCGCTGGCCGGGCGATTGAACTCCGCAGCTATTGAGCTCAACGAGCTCGGGGTCGAATTTTCGGCTCTGGGCGAACAGTTGCAGTTCGATCCCGAGCAAGCGGAGCAACTGGCGGCGCGGATGAACACTTGGCTCGAACTGAAGCGCAAATATGGCGGCGACGTACACGTGGTGCTGGCGGCGCGGGCCGAGATGCACCGGCGGCTGGAAGTGCAGGGCGACCTGGCGGGAACGCTCGCGCGGCTCGAAAAACACATTTCCGAGGCGGAGCGCACGGCAAAAAAAGAAGCGCAGAACCTGCGCGTGATTCGCGAGAAAGCGGCGAAGGAATTGGCGAAGACCGCGGCGAAGGGCATCGTCCAGCTCGGCTTCAAGAAGGCAGACTTCCAGATCCGGCTCGTGCCGCTGGCCGAACCCGGCCCGACGGGCGATTGCAGTTGCGAATTTTTGTTTTCACCCAATGTCGGCGAGGCGCCGCTGCCGCTCGCCCGCATTGCTTCGAGCGGCGAACTCGCGCGCGTCATGCTCGCGCTCAAGACCGTGCTGGCCGACCTCGACGGCGTGCCCGTGCTGGTGTTCGACGAGGTGGACGCCAACGTCGGCGGCGAGATCGGCGTCGTGGTCGGGGAAAAAATGGCGGCGATCGCCCATGGCCACCAGGTGCTGTGCGTGACGCACCTGCCGCAGGTGGCGGCGCAGGCGGCGAACCATCTCGTGGTCACGAAGGACCAGTCGGGTGACCGGGCGGTCGTGCACATCAAGCCGATCCATGAAAACCGGAAGGCGCGCGTGGGCGAACTCGCGCGCATGCTCGGCGACCGCAGCGCGAAAAGCGCGCTGGCCCACGCGGAAGAGTTGTTGGGGAAGTAAGAATGACGAAACCCGAATGGCGAATGACGAACGGCTTAGGTGGAGCGCGGCGTCCCGACGCGCTTGGAAAACTGTTGATTCAATCGAGCGCGTCGGGACGCCGCGCTCCACCTCGGACGTCTGCGAATTTAGTTATCCGCGCCCATCCGTGTTAAAAACGGCAAGATTTTCATGACGAATTCCATCGAGATCAAACCTGCCATCATCTTCCACGTGGTGATGATCCCTTTGGCTGGAGGTTTGGCCGTGGGTTTCGGCGCGGGGGCCTTCTCCCTGTTTTCCGGCGATCCGCTGGCCATTGCTTACATCGTCGGGGCCGTCATGGCGTTGCTGGGGTGGTTGTCGGCGGTCTCGCTATTGAAGCACATTTTTTTGCTGGTTCGTCGCCCGCAGCTGCGTTTATCAACCGAGGGAATTTTTTTGCGTCATTACAAGTCAGGTTTTCGCACTTTCATTTTTCCCCGTTTCCAGCTGGAGGAGCGGCAAATCGCCTGGGCCGATTTTCGGGGCTGCCGCACGGAGAGCGCTTTGCTGCATTTTGCGGTGCCTATTTACAAGAGCCTGATCATCGAATCGACCGGGCTGCGGATCGAATTTGGTTGGATGACATTCCGGCCCGGCGTGGAAAAATTGCAAAAGGAGATCTTGGACTACCTGCAACTGACGGTGCAAAAGCCGGCCCGGGAATCGGCCCGCGTATCGGAGTTTCTCAGCCTGCTTTTTCATCGGCCAAAAACATTCCCCGGCCCGCGTATCCGGCGGTTTGAGGTGGTTGCGGCCGTGGCGGCATCGGCGCTGTGCGGCCTGTTGCTTTACCTGCAATGGAACAAAGAGGACCCGAATGTGAGAGGGGCGGTTTACGCCATGGTCGGTACGACGGTATTTGTGTGTGCGGTGGGATTTCCGCTGCAGATCCGGCGGATGCGCGCCCAGCGTTTCATCCAGCTCAGTGTGTCCGGGATTGCGGTCGGGCCGGAAGAACGCAGTGCGCGCTTGATTCCGTGGAGCAGCATCCTGCTGGTGCGGGTGCACGTCGGGTCGGCCAGCCAACCCGGAACCCGGCTTGAATTGCGCCTGGCCAACAGCGACACGTTTTTCTTCCGCGATTTCCGCGAGGCCGCGCAATTGGCGGCGCTCATCGATCCACCGGCCGAGAAAGTGCAAGCCGCATGGCAATTGATCGCGAAGGGATCAACCGCGGAAGACGCCGCGCGCGAAGTGGGTCTGACAGTGATGTAAGGAATGACAAAACACGAATGGCGAATGATCGCGTGACTTAGGTGGAGCGCGTCGTCCCGACGCGCTTATCAAACTATAGATTCAATCGAGCGCGTCAGGGACACGCGCTCCACCTCGGACGCCTGCTTTTGCGGGAGAATCAAGCCGGGGCTTTTGGCGTTTGGGTATTGGCGTTTGTGATTTGCGCGTGCGCAGCGGCGCTGAAGCTTCGCCATTTGTCGAGCGGCAGGTTGGCCAGCGCGATGACCGCAAGCTGGCTCGCGATGAAGGCGATGAGCCACCAAAAGGTCGCCTGCGTGAAACCGTAGCTGTGCAGGCCGACGCCGAGCATGTTGACGCCGAACCAGCTCCAGCTCGTGACGATGTTGCCGAAGACTGCCAGGCACATCAGCCCGCGTTGCTTGACCAGGCCGCCCCAGCGGGCATGGAGGATGACGGCGTTCCACAGCACGATGATGAGCGCGCCGTTTTCCTTCGGATCCCAGCCCCAGAAACGTCCCCACGACTGGTCGGCCCAGATGCCGCCGAGGATCGTGCCGACAAAGCTGAACAGCGTGGCGAAGCACACGATGCCGTAAACCATGCGGGTGAGCGAGTCGGCCGTGGCTTTGTCGAGCGACTTGGTCAGCAGGCCGCGGGAAATGTAAATGAGCGCGAGGAACCCGGCAAGAAAGGTGGAGGCATAGCCGGTGGCCACCACCACGACATGCGTGGCCAGCCAGAAGTTCGAGTCGAGGACGGCACGCATCATTTCCATGGTATCGCCACCGAGCGACAAGTGATGGGCAATAACCAGCGTGCCGAAGCCGATCACGCCACCGGCGGCGCAGCCGATGCCATTGCGATAGAGTTTTTCCAGGACGAGGCAGAGGCCGACCGCGCCCCAGCCGATGAAGAGTGCCGACGAATAAAGGTTTGTCACCGGCGGGCGGCCTTCGAGCCACATGCGCGCCAGGATACCGGCGGTGGCGAGCACGAAGGCGATGGCCATGAGATAAAATGCAGCGCGACTGAGCGGCTCGGACCACTTGAGCCAGGAAATGATCGCAAACAAAAACACGAAAACGTAGAGGATCATCGCGGTGTAGAACGGATCCGCGGCGTTGAAGCGCGCCTCGAGGTCGCATTTTTTCAACCCGGGAGCGAAGTGCGTCTGCAACCGATCATGGAGGAGTTTCACCAGTTCATTGAACTGTTCCGGCTGGTGAAAACGCCAGGTGTGGCCGATCCCGGCGTAGGTCAGGGCGTAGGGATTAATGTCGCCATCGGCAAACGAGCCGAATAACGCCTGCCCGGTGGATTGCCAGTCGTCGGGCTTGGCCTCCTCGGCATCGGGCGGGATGGCCAGCAGGGAGGCGGCCTTCTCCATGAAGTCGAACTGCTGTCCGGTATCCATGACCTGTTTGGCGACCGCCTCGTCATGCGGCTTCCCGGCTTCCTTGGCGCGGATGGCCTCGATGCCGGCCGGCAAGGCCTGCTGGAATTTCAAAAGGTCAGCCAGGAAGTCATCGCTGTCGGGCGACACCAGGCTGTATTTAAGGCGCTGATACAGCTCGAGGCTGGTCTGGAGCTGGAGCACGGCGCGCTCGAAGGCGCTTTGCTGCGAGTTGTCCACCTGCGAGGCGAGGGTGGCCTGGCGCTGCAGCTCGTCGAGCTTGGGCGAGAGCTGGGCGAAGGAGAAAAGCTTTTTCTCCGCCCCGTCCTCGGGTTGCAGGCCGAAGAGCGAGATCACGTCGGGGTTATCGATGCGGAAATGCTGGTAATGGTCGGCGAGGTCGGCGCGGAAAAGCACGTCGAGCAGCCACGCGGTGGGTGTGAGCTCGCGGTTGTCGGGGGTGACCACGCGCTGGCGGTGCTGCAGTTCGAGCAGGGCGGTGCGCGCGACGGTGTCGAACGGCTTGAGCCGGCCGTTGGCGAGCACGGGCAGGCGGGCAAAGGCGTCAAGGTTGTAGTCGCCGGCCGGCTTCGGCGGAAACAGCGAGCAGCCGACCGCGATGAGCGCGATCAACAGAACGGCATAGGGAAAGAAACGTTTCATATTTTTACACCAAGAACGCAAAGGGTCGCGAAGAGATTAGGGTTGCCTCAGTATTAAGGTGGAGCGCGTCGTCCCGACGCGCTAAACTTCTGTTGGGCTGATTTCTTGTGATATCGCCGAAGCTTTTATCAAAGGTAGTCGAGTGCATTTTAAGCGCGTCGGGACGACGCGCTCCACCTTCAAAAGGATTCGAGGAATCGCCTGACCAAGCGTGGGCTTTGTTGTGAAGCAGATGCATACCGGAGTTTCTTCGCGTCTCTTTGCGACCTTCGTGTAAATAAAACTACTTAGCCGCGATGGCGGAGCGTTTGCGGATGAAGCCGATGAGGTGCAGGCCGAATTGGATGACGAGTCCGAGCGCCACGAGCGCGCAGGCGAGATAGGGCAGGCGCCAGCTGGGATTGCGCACGACCTGCAGCACGCTGAGGCCGTTGGCCTTGTTCATCTGGTACTGGTAATAAGTGAGGCCGCCGTAGCGCAGCGGGTTGTTCATGTAGATGAGCACGTCGCGCTCGCCCTTGGCCTCGTCATGGATGCGAACCTGGCTGGAAAAGTTTTTCGGGATGTCGGTGCCGGGATACACGTCGTTCTTGAGCTGCAGCAGGGTCATGGCGTAAGGCGTGTAGTATCGCTTGGAACGCATCGTGAGCTGCCAGGTGTGGCCGGCGTAATCGAAGGCCTGAGGTTGCTCGATCCAGGGCGACACGAGCCAGATGCCGAGCGAGCCTTCCGGGCCGATGAGCTCGACGCAGGCCGTGGGCATGTTGCGTTCATCCTGCTTGTAGGTGATCGGCTGCGGCGTGACCGCGAGTTGCGGGCCGATGTCCATGGTGGCGGGCGAGGGCGGGGCGTTGGGCGCCTGGCTGCGCATTTGCACCACGGAGTTGGGATAATACAGCCGCGTGACGATGCGGAACGGCAGCTTCGGATGCTGGATGGGCTCGTCGCGCGCGAGCAAGGATTCCGGAATCGCCACGACGTCGTCGAACTTCGGGTCGGTGGCGTCGATCACGGCGAGCTCGTCGAGGAGAAAGTCCTCCGAATAGTGCTTGGTCTCGCCGAGGTTGAACTGCACCTGGCTTTCGCGCTGCTCGAGGCCGGTGAAAAACTGGCTGGCGATCAGGAGGATCACCCCGATGTGCGCGAGCCAGATGCCGGATTTTTTCCAGCTGAACTTGAAGCGGTAAACGTGGGCGGCGATGAGGTTGATGAGCAGCATGCCGCCGATGAAGTAGCCGCCGGGAAAAACCGGCACGGGAAAGCCGTTGACCGATTGCACCACGATGAAGGTGAAGAACCATTTGTGCTGGATGCCCCACACGCCGAGGTGCACCTGGTCGAGCGTGGCCAGGAACACGAGCAGGATGGAGAACACGAGCAGCACGACCGTGAGTCGCAGCGACACGAAGAAATCAACGAAAGGCCGCAAGAGTTTGTTCATGATTGCGGGGCCTTCACGGTTTTAAGGAAATCAAGGAACGCGTTTTTCTCGCGCGCGACGAGCGCATCGGGCCCGGTTAGCTTGAAGAAATAAGTCTGGCCACCGAATGACAGGATGGCGCCAAGCATCCGCGCGGGCGTCCCTGCAGCCTGGCCTGACAGGTCGACGACCGTGAAATGCAGTCCGCCCGCGCCATCGAGCGCGGTGGTCGTCCCGGCGAGGTCGGCTTCAGCGAGTGGCGCGAGGCCGAGTTGGCCGCGCCAGCGATTGATGTTTGGCAGGAGGCCGCCGGCTTCACCGGGAAAGGCGATGATGGAAATATCGGCGTTGCCCGCATCGCTGCTCACACCGTAACTGCCGAGGCGCATCTGGCCAAGTGGCTTTGCCTGCCAGTCGGCGGGCGCGGTCCACGTGAGCGAGGATTGGGGCGCTGAGTCCGGCATGTTCGGTGTTGCGGACGAATCAGCTGGTGCGGGCGCGGCATTGGTGTCCGGCATGGCGCCGCCGGCGAATGGGGCGAACGGAGCTTTGGGCAGGTCGTTGGTGCTTTGCGCCTTCACCGGACCGGACACCGCAGGTGCGGACGCGAATGAAACCGATTTCAAAAACGCGAAGAACGCATCGTGTTGCGCGGTGACGAGCGCGTCGTCGCCCAGGAGTTTGAAAAACCACCGGCGATCCGGCTGCTGCAGCCACGCGCCAAGCATGCGCACGGTTTTTTGCGCGGCATTTACGCCACTGAGTTCGATGAAGGAGAATTTTCCGGCGGGCGCATCGATGGTTTGCACGGTTTGCGCGAGCGCGGCGTCATCGATGGGCGGAAGGCCCACCTGGCCGCGCCAGCGGTTGACGTTGGGCAGGTCGCCACCCACGTCGCCCGGGAAGGCCGTGACCGACATGTCGGCCTTGGCGCCGCCAACCCTGTCGGACTTGGCGCCGTCCGCGCCGCTGACGAGAAAGCTGCCTTTGCGCATGCCGCTTTGATCAGGTTGCGTGGTCCAGCCGGCGGGCAGGGTCCAGGTGATATCCGAAGTCCCGGCCGTGGCCGGGGCGGGAACGGCCGGCGACGGTGCATCCTTGGGCACGCGATAGGTGGCAATGTTTTCGTCGCGACAGGAGGCGAGAAGTGCGGCGGCGGCGCAGAACAGAAGCAGGCGAGGGCGCATGAGGGGTCAGAATCGGGTGGTGCGGTTGAAATTTCAACCCTAACCGCCCAAGTATCAGAATCGCACGTAGCTCCGATTAGGCGCGAAGAAGAATGACGAAATCCGAATGGCGAATGACGAATGGCAAGCCACAAACCACGTATTACAAGTCACAACCTACCAACGACAATCGACCGAATGGATTTTCATTCTGCATTCGTCATTCGGATTTCGTCATTTGGCTTCCTGCCTCATTTCTTTTTATATACCGTTGCGGGATCGAACACGCGTGGCGCGGCGAACTCGAGCTTGAGCGTGGCGGAATCCTCGGCGCTGGCGTCGGCGGTGAGCTTGCGATAGAAACACGACTTGTAACCGTTGTGGCAGGCGGCACCGCCGACGTTTTCCACCTTGAGCAAAAGCACGTCCTGGTCGCAGTCCACACGGATTTCCTTCACGAGCTGGACGTTTCCCGACTCCTCGCCCTTGACCCAGAATTTATTACGCGAGCGGCTCCAATAGGTGGCTTTCTTGGTCTTGATCGTCTGCGCAAGCGACTCGGCGTTCATGAACGCGAACATCAGCACCTCGTTGGTCGTGGCATCGGTGGTGATGCACGGGATGAGGCCATCGGGGCCGAATTTGGGCTGCAGCGTGGCGCCGAGCTCGATTTCGGCCGTGGTGGTGCGGGCGGGGAAGACGTAGCCGTTCATGGTGTTTGCTGGCCGGAAAGTTTCCCGGCGAGTTGGATTAAGTAATCGTAGGAGTAAAGTCCGGTGCGGTGTCCATCGCTGAAATCGAAGCGCAGCGCATAATTGCCGATGCGCTCCCAGCCCAGCACCTCGACGTCGGGAGAGTTTTTTGCTCCACCGCCGCCGTATTGGTTGCCGAAAATGTCCTGCTCGCCGCGCGTCTCCGCGCTGGGCGAGGCCGCGCGCAGCGCCCCGGCCGGATAATACGTCTCCGTGCCGTCGCTCCACACGATGGCGACCTCATGGCCGATAAGCTGGATGTTCTGCGGTGTCTTCACTTTTGGGTGGAAAGAAGAAATCTGTTCAAGGGCCGAAGAACAGCAAATTAATCTGATGGGTGGTAGTTTGTATTTGGTCGTTGGTAATTGGTGCCAGGAAGCATCGTTTGTCATCAACGAATAACCTGTTTAGTTGGTTGGGTTCGGACCAAAGACTAATTACCAACTACCCATGCCTAACACGCCTGCGCCGCTTCCGCATATCGTCGTTCTTGGCGCCGGCTTCGGCGGACTCACGTTCTGCCAGAAGTTCCCGGCAGACATCGCGTGCATTACCGTCATCGATCGGCAGAACCACCATCTTTTCCAGCCGTTGCTTTACCAGGTCGCTAGCGCCGGCCTCTCCGCCGTCGACATCGCGCAGCCCATCCGCGCCATCCTCTCAGGGAAACCGAACCTGGAAGTGCTCATGGCCGAGGTTACCGGCGTCGATTTCGCGTCGCGCCGCGTGATACATGAGTTCGGCGAACTTGCCTACGATTACCTCGTGCTCGCGCTGGGCGGGGTGACGAGTTACTTCGGCCATCCCGAGTGGGAGCCTCATGCGCCCGGGCTCAAGTCGCTCGCCGACGCGCTGCATATCCGCCGGAAAATCCTGTGCGCTTTTGAGCGCGCCGAAACCGAGCCCGACCCGGTGAAGCAGCAGGAGCTGATGAACATCGTCGTTGTGGGCGGCGGGCCGACGGGCGTCGAACTGGCGGGAGCGTTTGCCGAGCTGGCGCGTACGGTATTACGGCGCGATTTCAAGCATATCGACCCGGCGAAGGCGCACATCCTCCTGATCGAAGGCGGCCCGCGCGTGCTCGCGGCGTTTCCGCCCGAGCTTTCGGCCAGCGCGCAGCGCCAGCTCGAACACCTTGGTGTCGAGGTGCGCACCGGCCTGAAGGTCGAGGAGATTCGCGACGGCGAAATCATCGCCGGCGGAAAATCGATCCGCGCGGCCAACATCATTTGGGGCGCCGGGGTGGGCGGCAATCCACTCGCGAAAAAACTCGGCTTCGAATCCGATCGCGCGGGTCGCGTCAAGGTGCTGCCCGATCTCAGCCTGCCCGGCCATCCGGAGGTCTTCGCCATCGGCGACATGGTTGTGCTGGTGGACAAGAACGGCGTGACCGTGCCCGGCGTGTCACCCGCCGCGATGCAGATGGGCGCGCACGTCGCTAGAATCATCGAGACCGGGCAGCGACAGGGCCGGGTGGACGTGGCAAAGCGCCCGGCATTTGCCTATTGGGACAAGGGCACGATGGCGACGATCGGCCGCAGCGCGGCGGTGGCGCACATCGGCCGGTTGAAGTTCAGCGGCTGGCCGGCCTGGGCGGCGTGGCTCTGCGTGCACCTGATCTTCCTCGTCAGCTTCCGCAGCAAGCTCTCGGTGCTGATGTCGTGGACGTATTCGTATTTCACCTACAAACGCGGCGCCCGAGTCATCACCGGCACCGGCGGCACGCCTCCCGCCGGCTCGGCGTGAGTTTTTTGCCACGAGAGATCACAAAGGGCACAGAGCAACAGACAAACGGCTGGGATGTTTTAATTAGGAAAACAGGAAGCCGTGAATTGATCCTCGATGGGACATTAGTCATCAAGGATTTATCTTCTCATGGGTTCCTGGCTTCTTAATTAGATAAATGGCATGATGCGTTTGAAATACTTGCTCGCGCTGGCCGGTTGCACGGCACTCGGACTTTTGCTCGCCGAGTACGGTGTGCTGCCAAGGCTGGAAAAGGCCGCCACCCCGAGCGCCGCCGAGCTCAACTCCATGGCCTGGGTGCGCGACAACGAGTTTATCAACCGGAACGATTACCGCAAAAATGTCATCACCAAGGATGACTGGGCGTGGCACTCTGCCGGCCATCCAATTTCAGTCGAGCGGCACACGGCGCGCCGCATCATGGTGATCAGCGATTCCTGGGTGTGGGGCGACGGCTACGCCAATATGAATGACATCTGGTGGCGCCAGCTCGCCCGCGAACTGCGGTTGCGCGGCTATGCGGATGTCGAGGTGCTTGGCGTGGGCAAGTGTGGGGCATCCACCCATGACGAGCTCGACCAGCTCCGGAAAGCTTTGCCGAAATACCGGCCCGATCTCGTCATCATGGGTTATGTGACCAACGACGCGGATGAGCATCAGGTGCCGCAGTTCGACTACCGCATCCTCGATCGCGATCCCATCGTGCAATTCCACCAGAGGCTGGCCAAAGCCGGATTCCTGCCGCGCCTTAACTTCCAACTGTCCGAACTGCGCAAACAAAAACTCCTGGGCATCCTGTCGCGGGAAAAACTTTTCTGGGACTACCCGGGCTGGGAAAGGAAGCTCATCGAGCCGGAAAATTTGAAATTTTACCGCCCGACAGTGCAGGCGCTGGGCGAGTTTGTGCGCCAGAGCGCGGTGCCCTTTTTTGTGATGACCACGCCGGTTTCGCCCAATAGCAAGATTTGGGCGCCATCCTATGCCCCGGTGGCGCCAATTTTTGCGGAGAACCAACTGCGTTTCTGCAATATCATCGATGACTTCGCGCGCGCGTACGCCAGCCTGAAACGGCCGTCCAACCGCCTCAACTGGGGTATCAATCCCGCCAACGGCCATCCGTGTGTGCTCGCGACACATTTCTACGCAGTGGAGGCAGCGGACATCCTTGAACACGATTATCCCAATGCGCTCGGCCCGCGCACTCCGCCACCGGCATTTTTCGCCCCGGAGATCAATGACTGGATGCCGGCCAATCTCGCCATCGCGGTGCGTACTCCCGCCCGCGTGACTTTCACCTATCCGGCCAATGATGAATGGATGATCCGCATGCCGGTGGGCCGTCCGCACGTGATGTTTTCGCTGGCCATGCCGGCGCGCGTCCGGGCTGTGCGCGTGACCGGCCCCGGCTTGCGCGGCGCAGAAATTTACCTGACCAATCTCGACGCGCATTTTCATTGCGACGTCGGCCCCTTGACGGCCCGGCCACGGCAGGAAGGCCATGAACTCACCTGGACGCTCGACCCGAAGACCACGGGGAAAGATCTCAATACGGTGCGGCTTGTCGCCGATTTCGACGGAAGCAATCGAACTGTGACCATGGAGATACTGGAGTAGTTTAAACGCTGAACCCCAGACATACCAACCACCAATTACTAATTACCAATCACGCCATGCCTCGTCCCATCCGCATCCTTGGCCTTTCGTGTTATTACCACGACTCCGCTGCTGCGTTGATCGAGGACGGCCGCATTGTCGCCGCGGCGCAGGAGGAACGTTTCACACGTATCAAGGGCGATGCCGCTTTTCCCCACCATGCCGTCGCTTGCTGCCTCGATACGGCTGGGATCACGGAACAGGACATCGATCACATCGTCTTCTATGAAAATCCGATCGCGAAGTTCGAGCGGCTGTTGACAACCTATCACCTCACCGCGCCGTTCAGCCTGCGGAGTTTTCTTCGCGCATTTCCCTCGTGGCTGACCGAAAAAATCTGGCTCGAGAACGAGATCGCCCGGGAGCTTGGCGTGCGCAAGCGCGTGGTATTTTGCGATCACCACCTGTCGCACGCTGCAAGCGCGTTTTTCCCTTCGCCCTTCGAGCGCGCCGCCGTGCTGACGATCGACGGGGTGGGAGAATGGTCGACCACGGCGTGGGGCACAGCGGAGGGCAATCGCATCACCCTGCGCGAGCACCTGCGTTTCCCCAACTCGTGGGGGCTGCTTTACTCGGCCTTCACCGCCTACACCGGATTCAAAATCAACAGCGGTGAATACAAGCTGATGGGCCTGGCACCGTATGGCCGCCCGATTTATGCCGATCTTATCCTGGGCAAACTCATCCGCCTGGGCGATGACGGCTCGGTTGTGCTCAACCAGGGTTATTTCGACTACGCCGGCGGCCTGCGCATGACCAATGCCCGCTTTCACGTGCTCTTCGGCGGCCCGCCGCGCCCGCCGGAGTCGCTGGTCACCCAGCGGGAGATGGATCTCGCCGCCAGTATCCAGTCGGTGATCAACGAGGCCCTGTTGCGCCTCGCGCGCCACGTGCGGGCACGCACCGGTGAGGAACGCCTCGTGCTGGCTGGCGGCGTGGCGCTCAATGTCGTCGCCGCCGGCAAACTGTCGGAAGCGGGCATTTTCAAGGAAATCTGGGTCCAGCCTGCCGCAGGCGACGCCGGCGGCGCGCTCGGCGCGGCGTTGTGGATGTGGTTTCAAAAACTCGGCCATGCGCGCACGCCCGAAAAACCCGATGCCATGCAAGGCTCGTTCCTCGGCACCAACATCCCGCCGGCCTCGGCCGATGATGATGCCGTGCTGCAGCGGCTCGATGCGGTATGGGAAAACCTGGGCGATGCCGCGCTGCAGGAACGCATCGCCGCGGCGGTCGGCGACGGCAAAGTCGTCGCGGTCGCGCGCGGCCGGATGGAGTTTGGGCCGCGCTCGCTCGGCGCCCGCTCGATTCTGGCTGACGCCCGTTCGCCGCGGACGCAGTCGCACCTGAACCTGAAAATAAAATTTCGTGAGGGCTTCCGTCCATTCGCGCCCATGGTGCTCGCGGAAGCGGCGGCCGACTGGTTCGATGTGCGGCAGGCCAGTGCATACATGCTGCTTGTCAGTCCGGTGAGGGAAAGCCGCCGGCTGAAGGCCGACGACCAAGGTTTGTCCGGCATCGACCTGCTCAAAGTGCCACGCTCGACGATCCCGGCGGTGACGCACGTCGATTACTCGGCCCGCGTGCAATCCATCGATGCGCAACGCCATCCCTTCATGCGCGGCGTGCTCGAACGGTTTGCCGCGGCCACGGGCTGCCCCGTGATGGTGAACACATCGTTCAACGTGCGCGGGGAGCCGATCGTGAATTCGGCCGAGGATGCCTACCGATGCTTCATGGCGACGGAGATCGACTGCCTGGTCGTCGGCAACCGCTGGCTCGAACGCGACCGGCAGAAAAATTGCCCGCTCAATGAAGCCGAGCGCGCGCGATGGCTACAGCGCTTCGAGCTGGATTAAGGGATTATGCCTTTCTCATCCTATTTTATTCATTTTGTAGGCGGGGTGCTCTCAGCCCGCGAGGCGATTTTGGTAGGGCGCGTTGCCCTCAACGCGCCGCGGCCCGCTCGGGGAGCGAGCCCTACCTTCCAAGGCAGATCACAGAGCGGGGTGAGGGCACCCCACCTACATTATTTTTATTTCCACCATGAAATCCGGCTATCTCCTTCGACTTAAGCTCCGGCGGGCGCGCGAGGCCAGGCGCCGCCAGATCGGCCTTGGTTTGATCGGCGGCTGGCTGCTGCTGTTGTTGGGCGCCTTTAAATGGTTCTACGCTGTCAACTCCAGCCAGGGCGCGGCCGTGGCTTTCATGGTCGTGGGCGGAGTGCTCTTTGCCGCGGGCCTGCTCTGGCCGTCACTATTGCGTCCGGTCGAGTCCGCCCTGCGCGCTGCGGGCAATTGGATCGGCCACGGGATTTTTTCCGTGCTGCTCACGGTGACCTATTTTTGTGTCATCACGCCAGTCGGCCTGGCGATGAGAGTGGGGCGGGGCACCGCGCCATTTTATTTCGGCCAGGGTGAGCCCGAAGGCTGGACGCCGAAAATCATCGACGACGGGTCGCCGGCAAAAGCGAACGACAATTACCGTCCGCTATTGCTGCAGCCGCTGGTGGTATTCGCTTATTTCATCCGGCTGCGGCGCTTCGTGCTGATCCCCATCCTGGTGTTCCTGCTGGTCGCCGGCCTGGTGCTCATCTTCGTGAAGAGTTCGGTGCTGGCGCCGTTGATTTACACGCTGTTTTAACGGCGAACCCAGGGAATCATGAGCCGGGGGATTTAATTAGGAAGCCATGAAGCCATGAAGCCAGGAATCGGACTCTGAGTATTTGTGGCTGGCAATTGTCATTCGCCACTCGTCATTCGGATTTCGTCATTTCCTTCAATTCTGGCTGCACTTGGCGCGAATGCGCCCGAGTTCGCCAAACCAGGTGGCGCGGTTTTTCTTCAGCGCTGATTCCAGGCGGGGCGCCTGTGCCTCCATCGCCGTGAGGATTTTTCTCAGCTCAACGGCCGGCAGGGTATAAATCCCGAACTCCGGGGGCTGGACCACCGTGTTCAACGCGACCGGGCAGTCCCACGAATCAGCCAGCAGGCAGTAATCGCCGAACTCATGCCAGTTCTGCCGCATCAGGCAGTAGGTGAGGGTGAAGGTGGTCTTCCGGGCGCGCGCATAATCGCGGAAGCGCCGCGCGTTGGCCATGACTTCCTCATACTTCGCGTTGACGCGGATGCTTTCCAGCGTCGCCTTGGTGGCGCCGTCCATCGAGACGGAAAAACTCATCGGGAGATGTTCGAGCACCCGTTCAACCCGGGAATTGTACTGGGTGCCGTTGGTGGTGACGTGACACGGGGCCGCGAGGTCGTCCGCGATCATCTGGTCCCAGAGCTTGTAATATTCCGTGATGAGGAACGGCTCGCCGCCCAGGAACTTGAGCTGCTTCACATGCGGCAGATATTTCCAGAGCGATTCAAAAAATGCGTCGGAATAAAGCCGGGGCAGGGGCGGCAGCTTTTCGCGCCGCGCGCGGATGGCGGAGGACCAGGATCCCCGGCACATGATGCACTCGAGGTTGCAGGAATTGCTGATCGAGAATTGCAGCTGTTGCGGCCAGAGCGGCGCCTCGTCGGGCACGGCAAACGCGTCGTAATAACGCATGGCGGTGTTGGCAAAAGTTTCCGCCGTCTGGAATTTGCAGAAATCGCAGCCCGGCCCGAATTGGTAATTCTTCAAGGCCTCGCGCAGGATTTTGATCCTCAGCCCCTGCCAGATTTCATCGATGCTGTTTTTTAAGATATTGCCGGCGGGATGCGCCCAGTTGTGGCAGCACACCCGCACATCGCCCCGGACATCGAAATAGAGCGTGGTGTAGGGCGCGTAACAAAGCGAGCGGACGCCCTTGTTCGAAAAATTTCTCGCCTGGTCGTAGGCGGTGAGGGTGGCTTGGTCCATGGCAAGAGAAGGAATGAGTGCTTGGCGATTCGCCGTTGGTCATTCGCCATTCCTGGCGTTCCAGCGATAGACTGACGACCTGTTACTCGCTTTTGGGATGGATGGCTTCGTAGTTCTTGATCGTTTCCTGCACGCCGGCGAGGTCGCGGTTGACCGGGTCGAGCTTTTGCTGGATGAAGCGCTGGGCATCGAAATTTTTACTGAGGGCCTCGTTCAGGCTGTCGATCGGGGCCTGGACAATGTGCTGGGTCAGCTTCTTTTCCCCGAGGGTATCGGCGATGACGACGTAATTTGCCACGGGAACGATGGCGACCCCCACCTTGACCGCAAACTGTCCCCAGGCTTCGGGCGAATGGTTGCTTTGCTGGGCGAACACGATCCCTTCCTGGGCGGCATCGAAGGCTTTTCCAATGCCATCGTACCAGTCGAAAGCAGCGCGATTGGTCTCCTTGAGCTTTATCATGACCTGGTCGGTCATCGTGTCATGGAAGTTCTTTCGCGCTTCCAGGATTTTCTCGAGCTGTTCCTGGCTGTTTTCCGCGCTAAGGCCCTCGGGGGTATTGACCAGGCCTTTGAGCGCATCGTAACCGGCGGCGAGCGCGCCGGCCTGGTCGGTCGTGATATACTTCAGGTCGGCGAACGCCTCGAAGGTTTCACTGGCGGGAATTTTCAGGAGCACGTCGTGCAGGGCGTCGATTTGCGCCTCCCGCTGGATCTTGTCGAATTCGGAGCGGTTGGATTCCAAGCCCTGCTGCCAGCCCTTGAGCTTGGCCAGTTCGTCTTGCCAGCGCTGCTGGCGCTTGAGCAGGTCGGGCTCTTTATTCAGCGCGTCCTGGTAGTCGTCGCTGGTGATGAGCGAGCGCGAGTCAAACCCCTTTGACCCGACCAGCGGATGATCCGACGGCTTGACGGGCAGCGGCGAATCCACCGGAGGCGGAGGCTTGGGCACAAGCCGGGCGACGTCGGCGGCGAAAGCGGCGTTGTCGTCGTTGTAGCTCGAGAGATCCGACGAAAGGCGGGAGAGCAAGGCCTGGCCCGCGGCGTATTCGGAGGAGTTTTGGTCAAGGTCGCGATTGGCGTACTGCGAATTGTAATCCTGGGCTTGTTGGTTCCAGGTTTGGAAACGCTGCAGGAGATCGGCGTGGCGCAGGTCGAGGCTGTGTTTTAAGTCGAGGTTGTCCTGGTTCTGCGCCAGGTTCGACTCGGCGGGCACGTCGACCGGTGCGGTCGGCGCGGACTGGCCGCGGACCGCTGGCATTATGCCCAGCAGTGCAATCGACCATAAAATGAACCAACGATGGCGCATGAAACCGTTCATGACTTCGGCTTCGTGCCGGCCGATGGCGCGGTGGGGAGCGACGGGAGCTTGGCTTTGACCTGTTTCTTCTCGTAGTCGATCATGTCCTGCGTGGCCTTGGCTTTGGCCTGCGCAGCCAACATGGCTGCCTGGTTGGCATTCGCATCGAGCTGTTTTTGCTTTTCGTAGTCCGCCTTGGCTTGATCCGCCGCAGCCTGATCCTGTTTCAATTGATCCTGGTATTTATTCAGGTTCTTCACGTCGGGGTCGTTGGGCGGGAGCGATGAGGTGTCGAGGGGAGCCTCCGTGCCGGCTGGATTTCTCGGCGGAGACACGAACGTGAATGTGCTGGTGTTTGTGGGGTTCTTGTTGCCGGCGGTATCGAAACCGATTTGTGCTTCAGGCGCGGTTTCGTTGGTATCTTTTCCAATGCCTCCCAGCTGGTGGGAGGGACTGATGTCATTACCGCTCGACGGCTTTTGCGCCGGAGTCTGGTCAATGGTTGGCGGAGGCGGATTGTTAAACGGCGTGATTTGTCCCGGTTGGGGCTGGTTCGGGTTTTTATTGGAATTTGGCGCATCGCGCAAATTCTCGTCGGCGCCAGGTTGCGCTGAATTCGGCTGATTGTTGTAGGTCGGTTCCGAAACGGTCGTGGTTTGGGAGTTGGCCGGATTTTCGTTGATCGTCTCTGCGCCGGTCGGCGTGGTGTTCGCGGGATTCCCATTGTCGGTTTCTGTCCCTGTCGTGGTGGTGGTCGTGGGATTCTCGTTGGTGGACTCGGTCCCCGTCGTTGACGTTGTGTTCGTTGGATTTTCGTTAGTCGGCTCCGTCGTGGTCGTAGTCGTGTTGGTCGGATTCTCGTTGGTTGGCGCCGTTGTGGTCGTAGTGGTATTCTGGGGGTTATCGTAAGTAGGCTCTGCAATCGTTGGCGCAGTGTTCTGGGGATTCTCGTTGGTCGGCTCCGTCGTGGTGTTGGTCGGATTCTCGTTGGTTGGTTCTGGTGGTGGCGGCGGCGGGGGAGGAGGCGGTGGGGGCGGTTGCGGTTGCTGCGCGGCCTGTTGTTGCTCATATTTGACCATGTTCTCCAGGCCCTGGACCTTGCCTTGAGCATCCAACATCGGCGCCATGTTGGCATTCGGATTCGTCGCCTTTTCCATTTCGTAATCCGCCTTGGCTTTATCCGCAGCCTCCCGGGCCTCATTCAATTGATTCTGGTATTTTTCCAGATCTTGTTTCGGGCTGTAATCGGTTCCCCCGCCTTCGCCATACGCTTTGGACGGGGAAAAAAGCAGCAGGCTGGGAACGGACGCAAAGGCGCCGGCGGCAATGAGCATGGTCCGCAGCCACGACCGGCGCGAAGTCTCGGACAAAGCCGCGGCCGCAACGTCCCGGGCTGGACCGCGCTTGGAACGCGCCGACCCGGCGGTGGCGACCCGGTGTTTGGCGCTCCCGCTGTTGGTCACGATGCAGCGGCACGCGACCACGCCAACGCGGCGCAGAATGCTGACCAGTTTCCGTTGATCGCGATTCGACAACCGCAAGGAACCGTCCTGGGTCGGCCGCAAGGCGCCGTTGCGGGAGAGCGCGCCGCCTTGAATTAAAAAAATAAAACGACCGTTGGCATCCGCGAGGACGGCTTCACCGTGCTTGGGCTGGAGAAAAACAATGCCCGCCGAGCCGAATTCATCGCTGTCGTACGGCGTGCCCGGCCCGCTCGGGATGATCTGGGTGATTTGATACTCGCCCAAAGGCATGTCGCCGAACGGGAGAACCGGAAGGCGATCCGGGTTTCCATTGGCCTGCGCGAGTTCGTCATGGGCGCGCGCGCAGATTTTGAACGGACCGGCGATCAATTGGCCCTTCGCGTCCTCCAACTTGAGCGTCCCGGCATAATCTCGATTGCACGGAAGACGGATGGTGATTTGATGCATGAAGAAGCTGGACAGCTCTGGAAAATCAACTTGGCGCGGTTAGAACAAGTCAACGTTGCTCACCTTTTATTCACAACGGGCGATTTTGAGCGGTGGTTGACGAAATTGTAGGTCGGGCTTTACGTCCGACGTGTCGGGGATAAACCCCGACCTACTCCCTTTGGTTTAGAGTGTCGCTTCAAAGCCAGCGAACGCATCCGGGGTGAAGCCGGTTTTGCAAGGACCTTGCGAGTGGGCTTGGTGAGCAGTTGATGATAGCGCCGGGTCATCCGGTCCATGGGAAAATCTTTTGCGGCGGTGGCTCGCGCGGTCGCGCTGAAGCGCCGGTGGAGCGCCCGGTCGACCAGGAGATGGAGCACCTGTCCGGCCATTTCCCTGGGATCGTCCCCGGAGACAAGAAAACCATTCACGCCATGGCGGACCTGCTCGGCAGTGCCTCCGACGGAATTGGCCACGACGGGGAGGCCGACCGCCATCGCTTCAAGGGAAGCGTTCGGGCAGCCGTGTTGATCGGCGACCATCACGAAAACTTTGAACAAGCGCAGGAAGGGCGCCACGTCGGCGTGGGGGCCGACAAAATGGATGTTCGTGACCTGTTTGGACCGGAGGCGCTCAACCAGCAGCGGCCAATAATCCGCGTGGCGCGGATCGATGCCGCCGACGATGATCAATGTCGCGCCGGGCAGGCTCGCGTTTAGTTCCGCCATCATATCAATGAGGAAATCAATCCGCTTGCCCGGCATGATCCGACAGGCGGTGCCGATGACCAGGTTGGCATCAGCGCCAGGCGGGAGCGGCCGAGCCTGGCCTTCAATCGGAGGCGGTGTGGGCACTCCGTTCGGAATCACGACAATTTTGCGGCCATCGACCCGCATACCGGGTGGAGCGCCGTCCTGGTATTTCGCGACAAAATGATCGAGTCGCGCCCAGTAGTCGGCGGCCCGAAATGAAATCCGGCGCTGGAAGGCGCGGGTGCGTTCCATTTCCGCAAACAAAGCCGGCCCCGGGCTGACCTCGATGAGGCGGACAGATTCCGGCGGGAGAATCTTGGCGAGGAGCAGCTTGATGCGCGGTTCCACGTTCCAAAAGCACACGTTGCGCACGTTCAGCCGCTCGATCAGGCATAGCAGGCGCTCAAGCCGGTCGAGATAATCCGTGCTGTTATAGACGGAAAAAACCGGGATCCCATTTTTTTCCAGCACGTCCAAATATCCCTGGCCGTAAATTGTCTCCAAGACGCAAAGCCAGGCCTGGTCCGTCCGCGGAAAAGAGCAGAGCAGGTTCATCAATGATCTCTGGGCTCCGCCGATGTTCAGGTTCTCGGTCAGAAACAGCGTCCCGCTGCGGTTGGCGGCCGGACGGGAAATATCACGGTCCCGGCCATATTTGCCGAGGAGGCACCAGAGCCGCGGTACCAGGTCGAAGTCATTCGGCTTTGGCACCAGGGTCCGGGAACTGTTTTTGAGCAGCTGCGCGATTCCCGCCACGTAGGCGGAAATATCGGACGAATCCTGGACCAAGATCGCCCGCTCCGGAAGGATTTCGGCGTTGCCGCCGGCATCCGCCGTTACGATCGGGCAGCCCGTCTGGATCGCCTCCAGCAAAGCCACGCTCAAGCCTTCAAAGGCGCTGGTGTTCAGGAAAACATCAAACGCGGCATAATAGCGCTCCGCATCCTGCACCGGGCCGAGCGCCAGAAAATCCGTGACGACATTCAATTCCAGCGCCAGGCGGCAGGTGGCGGTGTAGGCGAGGCGGCCGTGGCCCCACTCATGATCCCAGGCACCCAGGATCATCAGCTTGACCGGGCGGATTTTTCGAATCTGCGCGAGCACGCGAACGGCACGGGTGTAGGCCTTTTGGGCCTTGAAGGCCCCGACCATGCCGATGACGAGCGTGTTATTCGTGATGCCGTGGCGTTCACGGATCTGCCGCCGGCTTTCCTGCTGCTCTTCCGGCGTGAACCACCGTTGTAATTCGTGGCGCACCACCACCACCGGGCGGGGGCAACCGTCTTCGCGGAGTTGTTCCGCCACGGCTTCGGACACGGCCGCGACAAAGGGAATATTCGGGTGATCGAAGGCCGCCGGCAGGTCCTGCCAGGCATGACGGGAATTATGAATGACCGGGACGGTTTTCACCCCGCGTTCCCACAAAGGACGGAGCAGCTCCGCCTTGATCATGTGGGTGTAAACCAAGGGCTCCGGCGAGGCCAGGACCTCGGCGGCGACCGTGTGCAGCTTGGCCGGCATCGCGGCTTGGCTCAGGTGGAAAACCTGGACGTTCGCCTGGTTGCCCAAGGAATAACTCGGGCGGATCTCGTGCAGGACAAATAATTTTGCCGACGCGTTGCGCCGCTGCAGTCCGGCCAGCGTCTCCAGCACGATCCGCTCCGCGCCGCCGCGCGCGAGGCTCGGCAGCAGGATATTGATGTGGCTGGCCATCAAAAACTGCGGCGCGGCCGGCTGCCGCGGCGCCGGCTGGTTGAGCGGCATGACCAGGTTTTGCCGGGCCGGCGCGCCGTGGGTGCCGTTTCCGTTGGCGGAGGTTTCCAGCCCGTATTCCGCATAAAGTTTGGCGAGCGCGCTGCCCGGCTTTGGATTTTCCTTTTCGGGCACCACGTCGAACAGCCGTTTTCCACGATAGAAACCGCCGTGCTGTTTGAGTGCGCGCCAAAATTCGTTGATCCAGTGGATCGCCATCCAGCCGGACGGGAGGGGATCTTCGCCGAGTGCAAATGGCCGGACCTGGCCCCACCACGACTCTTCGTTCCAAACGCCGGATTGGATATAGCGGGTCAGGCGCAGCTTGCGGATCATCTCCGAAAGCACCCGGTTTGGCATCAGCCATTCACTGTGCTCGTCGGCCTGGCGGGCGACCCGGGCGTAGACCGTCTTCATGAGACGGCTGCGGGGAGGACACTTCATGATGTTACCCACCACGCCGACCCGATGCGGCCGGAAGACATACGGCTCTTTAAAATTTAATGGCCGCAGGCAGGTCACATCCATGTCCACCCAGTAACCGCCTTTTTCGTAAAGCAGTTTATAGCGGAAAAGATCGGAGAACGGCGAACTGAAGCTGCCCTTGCCGACTCCGCACTCCAGGTCGGTGTCCGCTTTCTTGATGATCCGCTTCCGCGGGATGATTTTGTTGGCGTCCTGCAAAATCACTTCCTTCGGCAGCGGCGTCTGGATTTTATCATAGACCCACAGGTGGAACTCATGCCCGTGCCGGAGAAAAGATTTGATGGTGAGCAGCTCCATCTTCGAGAGGGTGGGGCCGATCCACAAACCGTGCACGATGCGGTTGTCGGCGGACAGCGGGCGGACGGTTGGCGCGGGTTTTGTTTTGGCGCGCTGCGCTTTTGGCTTTGCGCCGTGGCCGGCCGGGGCCGGCCGGGAAACTTTTGCGTCCAGCAACGACTCCGCGTCGTCCCAGTTTTTCCAGCCGCGTTTTCCGACGCCGCCATTGATGAAATGCAAAAACGCCGGGTGCGGTTTCGCCGTGCCGTTGCTGGTGCCGTTGCGCAGGGCGTAACTTTCGTTGGGAAATAATTCGCGGGCTTGGACGGTGGCGCGCCGGGCCCGGGGCACGCGGTCCAGTGGATCCACGATAAAATTAAAATCGCGGGGCAGCAGCGGATGGTTTTGCAGCCCCAGCTGCCACACCGTGGCCACGAGGCTGCCCTGGTCGCGGACCTGCCAGTACGGATCCTGGAAAATGCTGAGCGTGTTTTGGTGCCAGCGTTCCATGAACCCGGCCGAAGCCTCGTCAAAAACAAAGACGCCACCGTTCCAATGCTGCCACGTCTTCGGGGTTATTTTCACCCCGAACTTTTCCTGGATCGCCGCGTGGAGATGCTCGCATTCGGGACTGGAGCAATGGCAGTTCACGGCATGGCGGCTGAATTGGCGGAGACTGCAATGGTCGGCGGCAAATGAAACCGGCCCGCGCGCCTGGTCGAAAATCGTGTCGACGCGGTGGTCTACCGCGACCACGTCGTTGTCGAGATAACAAAACCGGCGCGGCTCGCGGGCCAGGGTTTTATGCAGCGAGGTCTTGAGAAAGATGCTGGCCTGGTGATGGTCCAGCCCGGCGGGGACCTTGGGTGTGATCACCTGGTCGCAATCCAGCTTCAGGCTGGCGCGATTCTTGACCACGATGATGTCGCGCCGGGAAAATTTCTTGAGAAATTTTAATGAGGTGTTGAGCCGGGCCGCGTGCCGCTCGCCGCAGACAACAAAGACAAAAGCATCCTTCTTCATGTGATCGTGGGGAAGCGGAGCATCAGCCGCGCCGACCCACAAATCGACCAAATTTTGCCACCCATGACGGAAAACGACCGGTTGGGGAGGAAAATGGGCCGAACTTAGACCGAGCGAGGCACCACCAGGCCGGCAAACCTATCGTAACGAAAGCACTTCAGGCGGCAAAAGGCTTCGCTTTTTCCGCGAGGGCAACCTTCACGGCTGCGAGAGCAGATAGGACTGATTTCACCGCGGTGTGAGCAGATACGACCGGCCGGGTTTCCAGCACGGTGGTGATGTCCCAGCCGCCTTCAGCTTTGGGCTGGCCCCAAGCGTAGCAACGCCTGGCCCTTGGATTCCATTGCAAACCGAAAACCTCCACCATGACATTCCAAACGACGTTTTCATCGGTGACCTGATTGACCAGCACGGTTTGCATATGCTCAGCCTCCTGCCCATGCCTTTTCCGAACGACTTCCGTTACCTCTTTAATATAGAAATAATTGATCACGATGAAGGAGTTTAACCTTGATCGTGGGATGGCGCTATGGGGTGTTGGCCTTCCGTCGTTACACGAGCTTCGTTCTCGTTCTCTTAATCGTTCTCATGATCGAGGCACTCGAGAGTACGGGAATGAGTATGAGAACGAGAACGATTCGGCTTATCTGCGGATGTTGGCCTTCCCGCGCTGCTCAAATAAAACCATAACCCTATCGCCCGGACCACGGCAAAGATGTCATTCCCTCCGCTCGGACGCTTGGTAAACGGGCAGCCGGATTTTTGCCACGAAAGATCACATAGAGCTCAAAGAAAGGCTATTCTCTGTGTTCTTTGTGATCCTTCGTGGCTACACTAATTTAAAAACCGCTCTAGCAGTGCGGCAAAGCGATCAGGGCCGGGCTCGGACGGGTTTCAGACTCAAGCGTCTCGTCTCGTCGTTTTTATCGCCGTGCTGATGCCGCGCACGGCGCCGAGCACGAGGGGGCTCCAGCGCGCGAGCGAGCCAAGGAGCTTCCGGCGGGAAAAAACGGTGCGCGCGGCGAGGAAGCCCAGTGGCACGGCCGCAAGCTTTACGAGCGGCGAGATCCGCCGCATTAAGGCCAGCATCCGGTCCAGCCACTCAACGGGCTGCGCGATCCGGGCCGCGGCTTCCGCGCATTGGGCTCGGCGCAGGGCAATGCCCCGCCGCAGCGTGACCTTGTGCGCGGCCAGGCGGTTTAGCTGTGGTTGCGGATACATGCGCGGTCTTCCCCGATTTCCTGCCGCGTGGCCAAGAGCGGACTCGGCTGGCGGGCGATAAAGCGGCGAAACGCAATGATGATCGCGACCAGGGCCAGGGCATAAAAGACCGTCAACCCGCCGAGCACGGCGAGGCGGGCGCTGGCCCAAAAGAAATAAACCAGCGTGAGGCTGGCGAACGCGATCGCCATCATGCCGGTGAAAACCGCCGCGCTGATCCAGATGAAAGTCTGGATCAGGCGGAATTTTTCTTCCTGCAACTCGACGGACAGGAGATTGAGCCGGTCCTGGACCGTGGCGATCAGGCTGTCACCGAGTGTACGGAAAGAACTGAGGAAACCCGCGGGAGCGGGTGGGGCCGTTTCCATGGCGGAATCGGTTATTTGCTGCTGCGGCCCGCGAGCACCCCGATGATGAGGCCGACCCCGGCCGCGATGGCCAGCGACTGGTAGGGATTCGCCCGGATGGTCTCGTCGGTGTATTTGGCTCCGGCGATAACCTTCTTTCGTGCTCCGGTGTAGGCATCGGTGAAGCGCTCCTGGGCGTCGCCAAAGCGCGAACGCAATGATTCGAAGGCGTCGGCCGAATGCTCGGTCACGGCGCCGGCGATCATGGCCTCGGCTTCGGTCACGAGCGTCTGCAGCTCGCTGAGGAGTTCCTTGGGTGTCTGGGCTGTTTCGTTGTTATTTTTCATAGTAATATAGATTGATGGTTAAACAGACGGGATTGATCGGGACTCAGGTGCTCTTGCGGCCGCGAAACAACGAGGCGATGAAGAGCACGAGAAAGAGCAGGAAAAGCACCTTGGCGATCGTGGCGGCGGTGCCGGCGATGACGCCGAAGCCGAGGACACCAGCGACAAGTGCGATCAGCAGGAAGATGACGGCGTAACTTAACATGGGAATGGAAGATTGATTGGTTGGACTAGGCTGATTTCGATCCGCGCATCAATCCGCCCAAGCCGAGGATGGTGGCAACAATGCCACCGATCAGCAGCCAGATGGTTTTGTTCGTGGGTGAATCGGTAAAGAACCGGGAGATGTCGGAGCTGAGCGAGTTCGAGGCATTGACGCCGTAGACAATGAGGGCGATTCCGCCGCCGAGCAGCGCGAGTGAGATGAGTTTATTCATAATTTTGAGGGTTGAGTTGCGAGAGATTGATATTGCGAGGCTTCTTCTTCCTCGGTTTCGAGCTGGGCCCGGAGCATCCAGGCGGCTTTTTCATGCTGCTCCATCAGGCCGGTGAGGAAGTCGGCGGTGCCGGCATCCTTGAAGCGATCGGTGCAGGCTTCACTGTCGGCCCGGAGCTGCACAATCAGTTCCTCATGGAGGGCGAGCAGCTCGGAGAGCATGTGCTCGGCGGGCAGATCGATACCGGGATCGGCCGATAAACGGGCGGCCTTGACCAGGTCGGCCAGGTTGCCGCGCGCGCCGGCGCCGATGGCGCGGGCGCGTTCGGCCACGTCATCGATCCATTGCGCGATCTGTTCATACTGCCCCTCGAACTGTTTGTGAAGGCTGGGAAATTCCGGGCCGGTCACATTCCAGTGATAGTCCCGCGTGGTCACATAGAGCACATACTCGTCGGCGAGCAGGAGGTTGAGCATCGAGCCGACTTCCAGCCGGGCTTCGTCATTTAATCCAATGTTTGTTTTCATCGTGGGCTTATTTTCTGGTTATAAATTCAGTGAGGGCGGCCCGCCTTATGATTGCGTCCGTCTAGACACGTGATGCCGGGCATGGTTCGCGATTCCCGAGGCGGGTTGCGTGGCCATCAAGGCACGGCGCGAGGCCGGTTTGGCCGAGGCCGTCTGGTTGGTCACGTCATGCAGCACGGGAGGCTGGATGGTGATGACCGAGGTTTTCTCGTTGGTGGATCGGCTTTTAATTTTTGGCGACATGCGGTATTTAAAGTTTTCCGACGTGGATGGATAGCGTTGCGCTGACGTAAAATGGCGGGGAATGACTCAGGCGGACCTTGGGGCCAGAAAGCTTTTCGCGGCGGAACGGTCTTCGCGGGTGATAACGATCAGGCCGTCGTTGGGCGTTTCGGCCGGATGGTTTTCAAGCTGCGTCCGAAGCAGCGCGGCAGCCTTTTCATGCTGATCGATGACGCCCGTGAGAAAATGATCGACCATGTCCGTGAGAAAATCAGCGGTGTCGGCGATTCTCAGGCGTTCGAGGCGAAGCTGCGCGATCATCCCTTCCTGCAAGGCCAGCAATTCGGCGAGCATGTGATCCGAATAGAGGCTGGAGCCTGAATCGGGGGAAATGCGGCCGGCCGGCGCGAAGGGGAGGACGTTGTTCATCAGATCGATGGTTGGATGATTTAAATTAGCTTTTCGCTTTAGCTGGAAAACATGCGGCCAACCTGGGTTGACCGCATGCGTTCGATAAAACTGCCGCGTGACGCGGCAAGTGGGAGGGACTCAGCTCTTCACCGTCATGTCGTTGGTCACGGACTTGGTGCCGCGGACATCCTGGGCGAGCTTGGTGACGAGAGACTTCTCGGCCGCGGAATCGGCTTCACCGGTGACGTGGACCACGCCTTCGGTGGTGGTGACGTGGGTCTCGATCGCGCTGGTGGACTTGTGGCTGAGCAGGGCGTATTTCACCTGGCTGGTGATGGACGCGTCGTCGATCTTCTCGCCGACGGTCTGTTGGTCGGCCGGGGGCGGGGTGACCACGAGGTCATTCGTCACCGACTTCACGCCATCGATATCCTTGGCATAAGCCTCGGTCAGGTCTTTTTGCGCGCCATTCTGCGTCGTGCCCGAAAGGGTGACGATGCCGTCTTTGACGACGACAGTTGTGTCGATCGCGCTGACATTGGCATGCACCAGGAGCGTGCTGCGAATCTTGAAGGCCATCCAGGCATCGGAATGCTCGGGATAGGTCGGCTCGACCTTGACCTGGTTGTTCACGCTGAGGACGCCGGGAAGATTTTCCACGGTGTCGGCGGCGAGATCCTTGTCGTCCTTGTCCTGCACGGTGCCGGTGAGGGTGACGACGCCGTCAGTTGCGCTCACCTTGACGTGGTCTTCAAGAACGGTGCGGTAATTATAGGACGCCTTGGCGGCATCTTCGATCTTGCGATCAGTGTCAGACGAAGCGAACAGGGCGATGGGGCCCGCGATGAATAGGGACAGGGCTAATAGATTTTTGTTTTTCATAACGTAGAGGTGAAGACTACGCTACCGGCGCCGCTGTCGATATGGGGCGTTACCCTGCTCGGTATCGAAGTGCCAGGTGTCAGGTGACAAGTAAGAAAAGTACGCGGCGCGAACGGCGAACGACCAGGGCCTCAGTACCCGCGGGTAGGGTAACACTCCATAGAAGCAACCCTATGGTCGAAGATACCTTCAGTTGCACGATGGGATGCCCTCACGGGCCACGCTCTTACGAAGTAAACTGATGAAAACTCCCGCTTCGGCTTCCAAGGAAGCCAAAAATCTTCCGGTCGGCATGGCCGAGGTTATTACCGAAGCCCGGAACAAGGAGGCCCTGCTTAAAGCGGGAGCATTGCAGAGCGCGATTCTCAACAGCGCCAATTTTTCGAGCATCGCCACCGATGCGAAGGGTGTCATCCAGATTTTCAATGTCGGCGCCGAACGCATGCTTGGTTACGCGGCGGTGGATGTCTTGAACAAGATCACCCCGGCCGACATCTCCGACCCGCAGGAGGTGATCGCGCGCGCCAAAATCCTGAGCGCCGAACTGGCGACCACCATTGCGCCGGGCTTTGAAGCCCTGGTCTTCAAGGCCTCCCGCGGGATCGAGGATATCTATGAGCTGACCTACATCCGCAAGGACGGCAGCCGCTTTCCCGCCGTCGTCTCCGTCACGGCGCTGCGCGATGAGAACGGCGCCATTATTGGCTATCTTTTGATTGGTACGGACAACACCGTGCGGAATCAAATCAAGCATGCGCTGCAGCAGAGCGAAGAGCGTTACACCACGCTCTTCAATACGATGTTTGAAGGGTTTTGCCTCATCGAAGTCCTGTTCAATGCGGACAGCAAGGCGATCGACTATCGCTTCCTGGAAACAAACAAGGCGTTTGAAAAGCAAACCGGCTTGACGGATGCGAAGGGAAGACGAATCCGCGAGCTGGCGCCAGAGCTTGAGGAATATTGGTTTGAACTTTACGGCAAGGTCGCCGTAACCGGCGAATCGGCGCATTTTGTGAATGAAGCGCGAGCGTTGAATCGTTGGTTCGAAGTGAGCGCCCAACGATTCGGCGACGCAGCCGATCGCCGGGTTTCCATTCTTTTCCAGGACATCACCGCGCGCAAGCGGGCGGAAGAAGCCCTGCTCAAGGCGGGGGCCCTGCAGTCCGCAATTTTTAACAGCGCCTATTTCTCGAGCATCGCCACCGATGCGAAGGGTGTCATCCAGATCTTCAATGTCGGCGCCGAGTGCATGCTCGGCTACGCGGCGGCGGACGTGCTGAACAAGATCACCCCGGCCGATATTTCCGACGCGCAGGAGGTGATCGCGCGCGCCAAAGCGCTGAGCGCCGAATTGGCCACCACCATTGCGCCGGGCTTTGAAGCCCTGGTCTTCAAGGCCTCGCGCGGGATCGAGGACATCTACGAGCTGACCTACATCCGCAAGGATGGCAGCCGCTTTCCCGCCGTCGTCTCCGTCACGGCGCTGCGCGATGCGCAGAAAACGATCATCGGCTATTTGCTGATCGGCACCGACAACACGGCGCGCCGGGAGATTGAAGAAGAGCGGCTGAAGCTCGACCAGCGGTTGCGCGACCAGCAGTTCTACACCCGCTCCCTCATCGAGTCGAACATCGACGCGCTGATGACCACCGATCCGCTCGGCATCATCACCGATGTCAACAACCAGATGGTCACGCTCACGGGCTGCACGCGCGACGAATTAATTGGCGCACCGTTCAAGAACTGCTTCACCGACCCGGAGCGGGCCAAAGCGGCCATCACGCTGGTGCTGAGCGAACGAAAAATCGCCGATTACGAGCTCACCGCCCGGGCCCGGGACGGCCAGGAAACCCTGGTGTCCTACAATGCGGCAACTTTTTATGACCGGGAGCGAAGGCTGCAAGGGGTGTTCGCCTCCGCGCGCGACGTGACGGAGAAGAAAGCCGCGGAAGTCGCCTTGCGCCTGGCGCACGATGGATTGAGCCGTGCCAACGCCGAGTTGGACCAGACCGGCCGGCTCAAGGACGAGTTCCTGGCCAACATGAGCCATGAGCTGCGCACGCCGCTCAATGCCATCCTCGGCTTGAGCGAAGCGCTCCTCGAACAAGTCTCCGGTCAGCTCACCCCGCGGCAGGTCAAGTCGGTCACCACCATCTCGACGAGCGGCACGCACCTGCTCACGCTCATCAACGACATCCTTGATCTCTCCAAAATCGAGTCCGGCAAGCTGGAATTGAATCCCGATACGTTGAACGTGAAGGAATTCTGCGAGAGCTGCCTGGTGTTTGTGCGGACGCAGGCGATGCAAAAATGCATCAGCGTCGCCTTCGAGCATGACAACCGTTTGGAGAAATTCTCGGCCGACCCGAAACGGCTCAAGCAAATCCTCGTCAACCTGCTCACCAACGCCGTGAAGTTCACGCCGGAGGGCGGACGCATCGGACTGACGGTGGCCGCGCCGAAGGGCGAGGAGGTGATGCGATTCATGGTGTGGGACACCGGCATCGGCATCGCGCCGGAGAACGAACAGAAACTCTTTCGCGCTTTTACGCAGATCGATTCCGGTCTCACTCGCGCCCAGGAGGGCACGGGGTTGGGCCTGGCGCTGGTGGCAAAACTGGTGGAGTTGCACGGCGGCAGCGTGACGCTCGAAAGCGAGCTCGGCAAAGGCAGCCGCTTTATTGTGACCGTGCCGCAAATCGTCGCGCGCGCGCCGGTGCAAAAGGGGGTGTCTAAAAATGAGGCGGACCGCCGGGGCTGCCATCGGGCGCTGATCATCGAGGACGATCCCACGTCGGGTGCGATCCTCGTGAATTATCTCAATGAACTGGGCCTCGAAGCCGTGCTCCATGCCAGCGGCGACGATGCCGTGGAGATGGCGTTGCGCGAGCGGCCTGATGTCATCCTGCTCGACATCCAGCTGCCCGGTGAAAGCGGCTGGGTGGTGCTGGTGCGGCTCAAGGAACACCCCGGCACACGGGACATTCCCGTGGCCGTCGTCTCCGTGGTCGATGAACCGGAACGATCCCGGGCGCTCGGGGCGGTGGCGCATTTCACGAAGCCGGTCACACGCGTGCAGCTGGCCGATTTTCTTCAGCGCGATGCCGTGCCGCTTCCCTCCATTCCTCCCAGTGTCGCGCCGCCGGCTCCGACCGGCCCCCTGGTCCTGCTCGCCGAGGACAATGAGGCCAATGTCCAGACCATCGGCGGCTACCTGGAGGACAAGGGTTATGCGATGGCCTACGCGATCAACGGTGCGATCGCCGTGAAGCTCGCGCGCGAATTGCACCCTGCGCTGATCCTGATGGATATCCAGATGCCCGTGATGGACGGATTGACGGCCATCCGGGAAATCCGGGCGGATGCAACGATAAAGAATATTCCCATCGTGGCCCTCACGGCCCTGGCGATGCCGGGCGACCGCGAACGCTGTCTCGAGGCGGGGGCAACGGAGTACATGAGCAAGCCGGTGAACCTGAAGGCGCTGGCGGAGTTGGTGAAGAGACGGCTGTTGACCGACGGGAAGGAACCGTAGTCACCCCGGTTTTCGCATGAACCAACCCGCCATCATCCTCATGGTTGATGATATCGCCGCCAACCGCGATACGCTCCGAGAACTTCTCGAAATGGAAGACTATCGAATCGTTGAGGCGGCGGATGGATCCACCGCATTGCGGCTGGCGGCAGAGATATTACCCGACCTCGTGTTGCTCGACGTAATGATGCCCGGCATGGACGGCTATGAAGTCTGCCATCGGCTGCGCGCGGACACACGCCTTGCTGAAGTCCCGGTAATCATTGTCACCACGCTCGACGACCAGGCGTCGCGGCTCGCCGGCATCGAGGCCGGCGCCGATGACTTCATCACGAAACCTTTCAACCGCGCCGAACTGCGGGCGCGGGTGCGCAGCGTCACCCGCCTGAACCGCTACCGCCGGCTGCTGGAAGTGCAAACGACGCTGCGCGAGAGCCAGGAGCGGTATCACAAGATGCTTATGTTTTCCCCCGACGCGCACTTCGTGCATGTCGATGGCCTTATCACCTTCGTCAACGAGGCTTTCTACCGGCTGATGGGGGCAACCGATCCGGCGCAATTGCTTGGCCGACCGGCACTGGATATTGTCCATCCCGACTATCGCGAACTCGTGCGCGAGCGGCAGCAGCAAATCCTCAATGCCCAGCCCTTGCCGCCTTCGGAGATGAAGTTCATCCGGCTCGACGGAATCGCCGTGGATGTCGAGGTGGCCTCCATCGCGTTTGATTTTCGCGATCACCAGGAAGTGCAGGTGATCGCCCGCGACATCACCGAGCGCAAGCGGCGCGACGCGCAATACCTGCAGGCGCAAAAAATGGAGGCGCTCGGCCAGTTCTCCGGCGGCATCGCACATGATTTCAACAACATCCTGTCCGCCATTCTCGGTTATACCCAACTCGCCCAGTTGATTCTGAAGGAAAATTCCGAAGTGCGCGGGCATCTCGGCGCGGTGCTCAAGTCGGCGAATCGCGCCAGCGCTCTCGTGCGGCAGATTCTCACTTTCAGCCGCCAGCAGCCAGAGGAGCGGCTGCCGATCAACCTGCGGCCGGTCGTGAATGAAAGCATCGAGCTTTTGCGTGCGACCATTCCCCTGGGGATTGAGTTCGACACATCGGTAGCGACGGACGTGCCCACCGTGCTCGCGAACGCCGACCAAATCTACCAAGTCCTGATGAATCTCGGGACCAATGCGTGGCATGCGATGAAAGACTTCTCCGGCCGGTTGCAAGTGAACCTGGAGCGGTGCGTGGTCGATGTGGCGCATGCGGCGACGCAACCCCGGCTGCGACCGGGCGTTTACGCGCGCATTTCTGTCAGCGATACTGGGAGCGGCATGGATCCGGCGACGCTGCGGCGGATTTTCGAGCCGTTCTTCACCACGAAACTGTCTGGCGAGGGCACGGGCTTGGGCCTGGCGGTGGTGAGTAGCATCATGGACGGCCACGACGGTGTGGTCACAGTTTACAGCCAGCCCGGCGAGGGTTCGATCTTCCACCTTTATTTTCCGGCGTATGCCGGCGTGGCGGTGGCGGCAACGCTGGCTGAAGAGGGATCCATGCCCCGCGGCAATGGCGAAAGGATCCTGGTGGTCGATGACGAGGAGCTGCTCATCGAACTGGGCCAAAAAATACTGCTTGAGCTTGGTTACAAGGTGGAGGTCACGACGCAGCCTGCGGCCGCGCTCGCCATGGTTCGCGCCGCTCCGCAGCGCTTTGCCTTGGTGCTGACGGACCAGTCCATGCCCGGCATGAGCGGCATTCTTCTCGCGAGTCAGCTCCGAAAAATCCAGCCCGGTTTGCCCGTCATCCTGATGACCGGCTACAGCGTGTCCCTTACGCCTGAGGTGCTCGAGGCGGCGGGCGTTCGCCAACTCTTGCTCAAGCCCATCAACCTCCAAGCGCTGGGAACAGCGGTACACGGGGCCCTTGCGGCCAAAGCCCTGTCCTGATCATGGCTCGAATCCTACTCATCGAAGACGACAACGAAGTCCGCACCATGCTGCGCCTGACTCTCATTCATTTTGGCCACAACGTGATTGAGGCTCGCAATGGCAAGGAGGGGCTGGAGTTGTTCAAGACCGCCAATGCCGACCTGGTGATCACCGACATCGTGATGCCAGAGAAAGAAGGCCTCGAGGTTTTGATCAAGCTGCGGGCAAATCAGGTTCAGCCGGTGAAGATCATCGCGATCTCCGGTGGCGGACGACAAAAAGCAGCGGACTATCTTCGCATGGCCAAGCTCATGGGTGCCGCGAGGGTGCTCGCAAAGCCGTTTTCCAATGAGGTGCTGATTGCGGCGATCAATGAACTCTTGCCGGATGGCAGAGTGCCGGCGCAAGCGGTCGTGGCGCTGTAGTCTCGAAGGCAGAAGTGCCAAGTATCAGGTGACAAGTAACAAGAGTCCGTGGCACGAGCATCCTCCTTTGCCCCTTCGACAGGCTCAGGGTCACGAAGGGCAGGTGGGTAGGGCGCGTTATCCCTAACGCGCCGTCGGGCATTCGCCTCTACTGAAGCGGCGGGTTAAGGATAACCCGCCCTACCTCAAACACTCAGTTGAACGCCGAAATGCTCACGTCGATGTTTGAGGGCAGAAAAAAAGCCCGCTCGGGAGAGCGGGCTTGATATTTTCGGGAGAGATAACCTCAGCTTTTTGAGCGTTTGCGGAAACGCCGGCGCAAGCAGGCGAGGGCTCCAAGGGCCGGGATGAACCAGCTATCGAAGGCGCCGCCGCCACTGCGGTCACCTTGGGTCAGGTTGGAGGTAATGGGAGTTGTCGCGGGCGTTGTCGCGGGCGCGGAAGTGACGACCAAGGTGGTGACGACACCAGCGGGAGTGATCTTGCGGATGGCGGCGTTGCCGGTATCGGCGACCCAGACATTGCCCGAGACGTCAACCGTGAGCCCCTTGGGCATGTTGAAGAATGCGTTGCTACCCGTGCCGTCCTGCAGGCCGGCCATCCCGGCCAAACCGGCCAGGGTGGTGACGACACCACCAGGGGTGATCTTGCGGATGGTTGAGTTGGCCGTATCCGCCATATAGATATTGCCGGAGGCATCGACGGCCAGGCCGGTCGGAAGGCTGAAGAGGGCGCTGTTGCCCAGGCCATTGCTCGACCCGGTGGTTTGCGCCAGGCCGGCGAGGGTGGTGACCACACCGCCGGTCGTGCTTTTGCGCAGGGTGTCGTTGGTGGTATCGGCCACGTAGGTGAGGCCCGCGCTGTCCACGGCCACGCCCGCAGGGGCATTGAACGTGGTGGCGAGGCCGGTTCCGTCGACAAAGCCGGTCACGTTGGCCGTGCCGACAAAGGTCGTCACGACACCGGACGGGGTGATCTTGCGGATGACATCATTGGCCGAATCAGCGACGTAGAGGTTGCCCGTGGAATCAATGGAGATGCCGATGGGCGTGTTGAAAAAGGCGGCGGTGCCCGTTCCGTCCTTATAGCTCGGGTTGGATGATGAGCCGGCCAAGGTCGTGACCACACCGGCGGAAGTGATTTTGCGGATTTCGAAATTGGCCGTATCGGCCACGTAGAGATTGCCGCTGGAATCAATCGTGATGCCGCCGGGTTGGCGGAAGAGGGCGCTCGCGCCAGTGCCGTCGGTCGAACCGGCGGTGCCGGAGGTGCCGGCGAGCGTGCTCACGACATTAGCCGTGGTGATTTTTTGGATCGTATTGTTGTTGGAGTCGCCGACGTAAAGATTGCCGGTGGAGTCAACCACGATGCAGCTCGGACCAGGGAACTGGGCCGCGACGACGGTCAAGGTTGCCGCATTGCTTGTGACCGAGCCACTGGCGTTGGTCGCGATATAGCGGTATTCATCGCCATTGAGAGCGGCACTGCCCGTGATGGTCAACGTGCTGGTCGTGACTCCACTGTAGGAGCTATTGTTGCTCAGATTGGTCCAGGTTATGCCGCCATCGGTCGAAACCTGCCATTGGATGGTGGGAGTGGGATTGCCCGTAACCGAGGCGACATAGGTCACGGTGTGGCCAGTCGTAACCGGCTGATTGGGCAGCACGACGGGGTTGACCGGGGCGACGGGCAGTTCGGTGAAGGCACCGCTGTTCACGGCGCTATCGGTCGAGCCAATCTTATAGGCGATGGCTTTGATCGTCGTGGTTGTGCTGACCGTAATGGTACCGGAATAGAGGGTTCCAAGGACTGAACTCGGGGTGCTGCCATCGGTCGTGTAACGGATCGAGGCGCCGCTGGTCGACGAGGCGATGGTTACCGATTGCGAAGTGGAAAAAGTGCCGCCGGCCGGAGTGAAGACCGGTGCGGACACCGTACCCGGAATGTTAATGATATAGACGGCGGTGGCCACGGCGCTGTCGGCCAATCCGGCCTTGTAGGCGATGGCTTTGAGCGTGGTGGATACGTTGATTGGCACGGCAACGGAATAGAGGGTGCCAAGGGTCTCACTCGGGGTGCTGCCATCGGTCGTGTAACGGATGGAGGAGCCGGCTGTGGTCGAGGTGATCGCGACCGACTGCGCGCTGGTGTACGTTCCCGCCACCGGGCTGAACACCGGCAAGGCGGTCACGGAAACCTGGAAGCTCTGCCGCAGCATGTTAAATTCATAGGGAGTGGGGGTCGTGGCGCCGACCTGCGTGGCTTGCAAGGTGATGATGCCTCCCGCGGTCGGCGTGACCGTGAAGACGCCGGCAACAGGCGCGCTGATGGTCGCCGCGCCGGTTGAACCGGCCACCACGGTGAGCGTAATTGGCAAACCGGAGCTGGCCGACGGAGAGACCGTGAACGAACCTGCACCGATCAATCGATCGGCGATGGCGGCGAAGCTGACCGACTGCCAGGTCGTGTTGATCGGGCCGGTCGTGTAGAATTGGTTGGTGCCAAAAGTCACGTCGCCGGGAACGAAGCTCAACGTCGAGAAGACGCTGCCAAGGTTGGCGATGTCCGAAGATTTCCCGGTTGCAGGATCGAGCGTTCCCAAAATCGTGAAACTCGTGACCGGATCCAGCCGGAGATAATACATCTTGTTTGTGCCGAAGCCGACGTCGGTGCCGGTAAATTCCAGCGCATTATGGCCGCTCGTGCCCAAATCGAACAAATCGGCCGACGTGTTGAGCAGGGCCGGATCGAGCCAGCCAAACTTGGTTAATCCGGTGACGGCATCGGTCCGGAGGTAGTAGAATAAATTGAGACCATAATTCAGATTGGCGGCCGAGAACGTCAGGCCAAAATAACCGCTGGCGCCCAGCGTGGCCGGACCGCCTGGACCGGACATGGGCTTCAAATCGGTGACGGAAGAAGCTGTGCCGGAACTTGGCTTGATGACCGTAAAGTAGTCCCCGGTCGATTTGTGATGGATCAAATAGAAATTAACCGCTCCGTAACCGACGTCGGGATCGGCCGAGGTCAGGGCTGAATAATAATTTGGAGTGAGCTTGCTGCCGATATCCGCATGGTTGGTCGCAGCGCCGGACGCCGCGATATAGCGGGTGAACGCGGCAATATCGCCGCCGGCCGGGATGACCGTGCTTTTGATCGAGTAGAATTGGTTGGCTCCTCCGCCCAACGACAAATCCTGGGCCATAAAATGGAATCCCGCCAGGCTGCCACCGAGGGCCCAGCGCGGAGTGAGTGTGACAACCCCGGTCGCGGGGGTAATGGCGATGGACGCCATGTTGTCGGCGCGGGCTGGGAGGCCGGCGAAAACCGTGAGGGCCACGAGGGCCGATGTGAGTAACGAGCGATAATTTTTCATGTGAGACTTTTTTGATCTGGCTGGATGCGAACAAGTGATGTCGGCTTAAATCCAGTAACCAAAATAGTCGGTCTCGGCTGGAACTACTATGGGGTGTAGTAATAATGGGGTGAAGTAAGTATACGGCGGCTATCGCCGAACACCCAGCATCCTCCTTCGCCCCTTCGACAAGCTCAGGGCTTCGGAGGACAGGTCGAACATTCAACGTTCAACATCCAAGGACGAGCACAGGCCGAAGTGACAGGTGCCGGGCGAAAAGTGCCAAGTACCAGGTATCAAGTAACAAAAGCACGCGGCGCCCTCCTTGCCCCTTCGACGGGTTCAGGGCTTCCGCCGTCGCTGAAGCTATGGCGGACAAGACGAAGGGCAGGCGGGTAGGGCGGACGGCTTCATTCTCGTTCTCTTAATCGTTCTCGTTATCGATTCGAAGTATCTCGGAGAACGAGAACGAGTATGAGAACGAGAATGATTTGGGTGACCAACGCTGTCTCAAATAATCGTCAGCTGGATGCTGCCTTTCAATGCGCCGGCAGATGGGCGCATCGCGCCTTCTGCCGGCCATGGTCCTCTTTCGCCAACGCGTTGCTTAGAACCGGATGTTTACGCCAGTGTATACGGTATGCATCCTTATTTCCGTGCCGGTCACTGATTCCTTGAGTTCGCCTTGAAATCTATAGCCGATATCTATATCAACTCTGTTTGCCACCTTGATCAGCGCGCCGAACCCCGCAGCCCAAGTGAAGTCGGTGCTGGTTGAGCGGCCCCAGGCGATACCGCTTGGTCCATAGGTTGTCACATCGACCTGAACCCTGGTGTAGGCTAACGAGGGAGCCAGATAGAAACGCACCGGGTCGCCCTTGGCTCCGAAATAATAACGATAATTTGCCATGATCGGTATCGTTTTTACCATTCCGGAAAACGTCGTCACACCCTGAATGCTATGGGCAGACATCGAGAAATTCAGGATGCCGACCGAAAGGCCGATTTCATGCTCGTTTTGCGCGCCGAGCAAGACACCGCCGGCCAACGAGTAGCCAAATGAATCTTTCAGGCTGATTTCGGGATTGTGCGGCACGCTAATGGTGGGAAAGTTATACGATAATTCCGGACGAATGAAGCCTACGACTTGGGCATAGGCGCCAGTGCTGGTTGCAAGGCAAGTGAGGATCGCCAGGATTTTGAGGTTTGTTTTTATGATCATAGGATTGCGATTGGTTGTTTCAGGTGGACGGCTGAAGCCGGACGAGGTGACGTCGGCTTAAATCCAGCGATCAAAATAGTCGGTCATGGCCCCAACTACTATGGGGTGTAGTAAGTACGCGGCGGCCGCGACGGGCGGAGCCCGTCAACGTCCAACATTCAACATTCAAACTCCGAACTCGAATTACCAAATACCAACTACCAATTACTAACGACCGAATCTCCGGCGGAACTCAGCCTCAGATTATCGTCAGCTGGACGCTGCTTTCGATGACGCCAGTGGAAATCGCATAGCGGGTCAGGCCGGCCGTATCGTGAATATTTAATTTGTCCATGAGGTGTTGCCGGTGCTTCTCGACGGTCTTGATGCTGATGCCGAGTGCGGCTGCGACCTGTTTGTTGGCTGAACCCTCGGCCACCAGTTGAAGCACCTCGGACTCGCGGGAGGTCAGGCGGGTGGCATTGATTTTAACCAAACCGTCCCGATCGCGCGGCTTGTTTTGGTTATCGCTCATGCGCTTGGCAATGGAAGGACTGAAAAATTTATTACCCTTGGCCACTTCGCGGATCGCCTTGGTCAGGACGTCGGCAGACGTTTGTTTTTCGAGGAATCCAACTGCGCCCACCGCGTTCATGCGCTCGATATACTCGTCGTCGCTGTGCGCGGAAAGGATGATCACCTTGGCGGCGGGATTTGCGATGAGGATTTGCCGCGTCGCTTCCAGGCCATTGAGCACCGGCATGGCGATGTCCATCAGGATGACATCGGGCTGAAGGGCTTTGGCCTTTTCCACCGCTTCACGCCCCGTCTTCGCCTCGCCGACCATTTTGAAATGTCCGTCCGCGTTGAGCAGCGCGCACAGGCCCTGCCGCACGACGGCGTGATCTTCGGCCAGCAGGACCGTGATTTGTTTGGGAGAAGTCATTTTTTGGTTTTTTCCTGGGTAAAGGGAACTTCGGCGCGCACGGTCGTGCCTTTTCCGGGTGCGGACTCGATGGTGAGGCTTCCGCCGACCATTTCGACCCGTTCTCTCATGCCGACCAGGCCGAGGCGCTTGTGGTTTTTGGCCGAGAGGATTTTATCGACCTGGAACGATTTTCCGTTGTCGCTGATCTCCATCCGGATGGCGCCCGAGATTTCGGTGATGCTCATCCTGACCTGGGTGGCCTGCGCATGGCGGGCGACATTGGTGAGCGCTTCCTGGGCCACGCGAAACAACACGGTTCGCTTGGCGCTGCCCATGGCTTCGACGCCGCCAAAAGCGGTCAGCTTGATCTTGATTTTTTTTCGCGCCGCCAGGCTTTTGTTATACGCATGGAGGGCCGGGATCAGCCCGAGGTCGTCCAGCACCGCCGGCCGCAGTTCGCGGGCGAACCGATGGACCGCATTCACGGAGTTTGTCACCAGCCGCTGGGTGCGGGCGATTTTAGCCTTCAGGGCCTGCCGGCTAACGGAGGTTCCCTCGCCCAGGGCGGCCAGTTCGACGTTGATGCCGATCAGGGTTTGCACGACCCCGTCATGCAGTTCACGGCTGATCTGCTTTCGCTCGTCCTCCTGTGCCGAAATAATCTGGCGCGTCAGCTGGCGGAGTTTTCTCTGCATGACCTGAGATTTCAAAAAAAGTTCTTTGTACTGCGCCTTGCCTTTCCGGATGGTGCCTTCGCCGGCCTTGCGTCGCGCGATTTCGCGTTCCAACCGGAGGTTGCCACTGGCCAAGGCCGCGGTGTGCAGGCGCAACGTCTCGTTGTGCTGTTGCAAATGCCGGTTGGTCTCGCGCGTGGCGCGCTGGGCCTCTTCCAGCGGGATGAGCGCCTGGGTAAAAAAATATCCGGCCTGCTTCAGCACGCCATTATGGGTGCTGGCAAAATCGTGCGACGCGGCCAGGGCAAACACCGCCTGCTCGTGCATGACGGCCAGGTCCAGGGTCGCCAGTCCGCCGGCCAGGGCGGCGCGACCCAACCCTTGCGCGATATCGCCGTTCTCCAGGCTTTTATGACCAAGGTGGGTGCTGAGCGCCGCCAGGTAGCGGGCATATAATCTCGTGTGGGCGTCCTTCATCAATGGTGCGTTTCCATCTGTGTTTTCCAGCGGCGGTTACTCTTGAATGGGTTGCGTGGATAGTGACTTTTCAATGGGTTGAAGTGCCCGTTTGCACTCGATATTGAACGCTTGTTTCCACGAAATAGCGATACGGTAAAACCCTACCGCCTGGCCGCCGTGGGCATGGGCAGCAGGGGAATGAGCACCTCGATTTCCGTGCCGGCATGGCGGGCGGATTTGATCTTGAGGGTGCCCCCGACATAGGTCGCTCGTTCACGCATGCCAAGCATGCCGAGGCCTTTTCCTTTTCGTCTGGCCCGGTGGTCAAAGCCGATCCCGTCGTCGGTGATTGCCAACTGCACGAAAGCGCCCTGCTTCGTCAGGTGCACGGTAACCTGGCGGGCGTGGGCGTGCTTTTCCACGTTTTTCAAGGCTTCCTGGAGAATGCGGTAGAGTGCCAGTTCGGTGTCGGCGGGCAGCCGCGCGATCAACTGCACGCAGGCCAGCTTGACGGGCACGCCCGTCCGGTGCGCAAACTCCGTGCTGGTGTCGCGCAGGACGGCGACGAGGCCCAGCTGGTCCAGGACACTCGGCCGCAGATTGCGCGAGATGCGCTCCACTTCCTTGGCCGCCTGGCCGAGCATCTCGCGGAGTTTCATCGCCTCTTTCTTGGCCGGCCCGTCGCGGGCCGAAAGTTTGTCCGCCAGGGCCTGGCTGCGAAAGAGGACGGCGATGAGCAGCTGGGTGATGTCGTCGTGCAACTCGAGGGCCACGCGCCCGCGCTCGGTTTCCTGCACTTGCACCACGCGGTGGGTCAAGGCCCGCAGCATTTCCTCGTTGCGCCGGGCTTCGGTCATGTCTGTCACCACCAGGCCGACCGGCGCGTGCTTGAAACCGTTCTTGGCCAGCAGCCGGATGGAAATTTGCACCGGCATTTGCGAACCATCGCTGGCCTTGAGCAGCATCTGGATTTTGGAGCCGGATTTATTGGCCCGCCTGACGAGCGGCCGGAGCAGGGCCCGGTCTTCGGCGGAGATGAAGCGGCGAAAGGAACCGCCTGTGACCTGCTCCAGCGGGCATTTGACCATTTTGGCGAAACACTGGTTGGCATAGAGGATCGTTTTGTCCACCGTCAGCGTCAGCGCGCCTTCGTTCATGGATTCGATCAGCACGCGGTAGGCGTGCTCGGCGCCTTGCAGCGTGAAGACCTGGTCGCCCTGTTTGCCCGCGACGACCACCGTATCCACCTCGTTGGCGCGGATGGCGCGGAGCGTTTCCAAGGTGTCGGCCAGGCGTGCGCGAAGCTCGACGAGTTCGCGGGACGGGGTTGGCCGGGCGGAGATCTTGTGGCGGGTCATTTTCACACGGCGATTTTACCTTTTTCGACCGAGCTCAACTCGACAAACAGGCCGGCGGTGTTGGCCAGGTTGCCGATGAACCGGCGCACGGGCCGGGGAAGTTCCTTGATCAGCGTCGGGGTCGCAACGATCTGGTAGTCGCGCGCCAGCCTGGGCTGCTGGTAGATATCGATCACTTCCAGTTTGCAGCGGCCTTTCAGTTCGGTCTCGCACAGCCGACGGACGTGAAGGATGGCCTGGCGCGACCGCGCCGTGGCCCCGGCCACGAACAGTCGCAAGACGTATTTGCCCGCGGGCCGGATGACCAGGGTTGGAGCAAAGACCTTTGTTGAACGACTGGCATTGGTTTTCTTCAGGATGTTATCGCGGTTAAACTGCCGGGCGCAAATCCAAGCCAACGAGTAAGTGCGCGGTATCTGAAAGACTGCCAATGATGATTCGTACGGGCTGCGGCAACCTGCGCACCACCGTGGGAACGGCCAGGATTTGGTCGCCTTTGGCCAGCTCGGGATGCTTCACCAAATCGATCACCGTGATGCGATAACAACCTTTAAGCTGGCTTTCGCAAACTTTCTTTAAGTTCGTGAACGCGGCCACTGATTTGGACGTCGAGTCGGTCACATAGAGGCGCAGTTGCCAGAGTTTGGCCGGCCGGCGCTTGGCGCGGGTGGTGCGTCGTTTCACCGTTTTGGTTTTCATCGGTGGATTCTCCCATTCTTGCCGTTTCTGGAGCCGCCCCGTGTGCTGACTGACGCCTTCGCGTCCGCCTGGCGCAAACGGCCGGAGGCCGCCCGCTCGGTGGTCAGCGTGAGCGCCCGCGTCCCGACCTGTTCGTCCACGCGCCGCAGTTCCATCGTTTCGCTTTCGTAATCGGATCGCAGTCCGCTGATCTGCCGTTCGATCGCCTCGCGCTTGCGCTCGAGCTCGCGCTTGCGGCGGGCGCCTTCCTGCTGGATGGCCAGGATGGAGGCTTTCTCCAGGGAGTTCTGTGCGGCGCGGGCCGAGCCGGTCAACACGCCGCTGGGACCGATGTAGGCGTCCACGAGGTCGATGCCCCGGTCTGAAATGAGGAACTCGCGGATTTGGTTCGAGTGCGCCATGCCGCGGGCCTTGAGCACGTAGAGCACGCGATTGCGTTCGCCGTTGCCTTCGAAGTCCTGCAGCAACAGCCAGGAATCCATCAGCGAGGACATGGCCATTTCACTTTGTTGCAGCGAGTGGCCGCCTTGCGTCAGGCTGGTGAAGAGCGAGGTGACTTGTCCGCCCTTAAGATAATCAATCAGCCGCGTCACCATTCCCTTGCTTTCGGAATCGGTGCCCGCGTCCATCAGGCTGGTGATCGGGTCCACGATGACGACAGCGGGTTTAAATGTGGCGATCTCCTTGAACATCGTGGCCAGGTGCATTTCCAGGCCGTAGAGCGAGGGCCGCGCCGAGTGAAACCGCAGCAGGCCCTGCTTGACCAGCGGCTCCAGGCGCAACCCGATGGAGTGCATGTTGCGGATGATCTGGTTGGGCGATTCCTCGAATGAAAAGAAGAGCACGCGCTCACCGCGCAGGGCGGCAGCCTGGGCAAAATTGGCGGCGACAATGGTCTTGCCGGTGCCGGGCGTGCCGGTGAGCAGGATGCTGCTGCCGCGGAAAAAGCCCCGCCCACCCAGCATCGAGTCGAGCCGGGGGATGCCGGTGGCAATCCGCGCGCTTGAGATTTTGTGGTTCAGTCCCAGCGACGTGATGGGCAGCACGCTGATGCCCTCGTTGCTGATGAGAAAGGGAAATTCGTTGGTGCCGTGCCGCGCGCCGCGATATTTCACCACCCGCAGGTGCCGCGTGGCAATCTGGTCATTGACCCGATGGTCGAGCAGGATGACGCAGTCCGACACATATTCTTCCAGCCCATGGCGCGTAAACTGTTCGCGCCCGCGTTCGGCCGTGATGACGGCGGTCACACCCTTGACCTTGAGCCAGCGGAAGAGCCGGCGCAGCTCGGCGCGCAGGATGGCCTCGTTGGCCAGGCTGGAGAACAGCGCTTCCAGCGTGTCCAGCACCACGCGCTTGGCGCCGATGGAATCAATCGCGTGATTGAGCCGGACGAACAGCCCTTCCAGGTCGTACTCGCCGCTCTCCTGGATTTCACTCGGCTCGATGTGGACGTAGTCGATGACAATTTTTTTGCGCCGGACCAGGCCGTCCAAATCAAATCCAAGTGACGCGACGTTGGCCTTCAACTCCGCTTCCGTTTCCTCGAAAGCCATCAAAACGCCGGGCTCGCCGAATTGCGCCGCGCCGCGCACAAGAAATTCCGCGGCCAGCAGCGTTTTGCCGCATCCCGCGCTGCCGCAGACGAGCGTGGGCCGCCCACGCGGAAACCCACCGCCGGTGATTTCATCGAGACCCTGGATGCCCGTGGGGCACTTGGGCAAAAGTGTCATCGGGGTGGTGGATTTGGAACCTTTGGTTTTCATGCAAGAGTATTCTTGTTGGTCGGAAAGTGGATGGAATGACCGCGCATCGAGCGGTTGATCGGATGCGCCAGGGGCAAGCGATTCCTCTCTGTGTTTGCACACGTGAGTGTAGGTCGGAAGGCCGCATTGGGACTATGGGGTGTTACCCTACCACGAGGGATATTTTCCAGTGGCGATGCAGCCGGTTAAAACGATTGGGACTCACGGTTGCCGGGAAAGAGATGCCGGATAAAGGACGGATGACCGGATTTCCTTGCCGCGTGCTCATCGGCCAGGCGCGCCGTTTCGAGAACCGACTGAAAATTTTCCGCAAAATCGGACTCGACCCGTTCTTGCTTCAGTTGGTCAATATGCTGCAGCAATTTTGCGTGGCCAACGTATAAAACCCGCAACTCCTCCTGAACAACCGAATCCAACCGAAAACTGCCGAGAGGAGGATAATCACGACGAAGCTCGGCCTGACGGATGCGCTCGTCGAGGGAAGCCAAAGACTGATGATTCTCGGCCAGTTTTTGTGAGAGATTCATGGGGATTCAGGCCGAAGCTTCACCATTGGGCTAGGCGCAGGCGCCATTAATGTGGCTGGCCGGCCGGCTGGGTTCGAACCACTGGGAAAAAGGCGAGGTGCCCGGCTCAAACTCGGCATACGTCTCGACCAGCAGCTCGCGGAGGTTTTCGCGGGCACGGGCAATGCGGCTTTTTACCGTGCCCATGCTGATCCCGAGCTTTTGGGCGATGCCATCGTAGGACTGGTCCATTCCGTTGCGCAGGGTGAGAATTTCACGCTGTTGGGCGCTGAGTTTATCCATGCACGCCTTGACGTGCGCTAAAAATTCGCGGTTCGCCTCCTCGCGTACAGGGTTCGGCGCATCGCTGGCAATCAAGTCGGAGACGGTCGCCTGATTGTCATCGCTGATCGCGGAGTCGAGCGACAGCGAATCATGCCGGCGGCGGCGGAAATAATACCAATAGCGGTTGTGCGAGAGATTGAAGGCGATGCGGTGCAGCCAGGTGGCGAGCGAGGAGTCCCCGCGGAAACGCGCCAGGCCGCGATGCGCCCGGATGAAAGTATCCTGGGCGATTTCCTCGGCGTCGGCATGGTTCCGCAGATGGGAGAGAGCGATGGCGAACATTTTTCCGCGATAGCGAGTGACGATCGCGACAAAGGCCGAGTCGTCCCCGGCGTTGAAGCGCCTGACCAATTCGGCATCATGTGCGGCTTCCTGGCCTGATGTCGTTGCCTCGTCGGCGGGACTGGTCGCCTGGCCCGAAGAGGCCAGGGTATCGGAAATGGAAGCGGGGGCGATCATGACAAAAGCGCGTGAGTGGCGCGGTGTTGGCGGATCAGCGATGGGATGGAAGAGAGCCGGAGATTATTCATTGGCCCGAGATTGCCCGGAAAACGTCCGGGTGAAAATGGGGTGTTGTGCTAACGAGCGGGCAACACCCCGTACTTTTTCAGGCCTTGCGCTGTTTCCACCGCAAGAGGCCGGCGAACGCCAGGAAGCCAATAAACCAGTCATCGAATGCACCACCGCCCGACGTTGCCGGGGTTGGCGCGGATGCTGGGGTTGGTGTGGTCGATACCGATGTCGTGATGGTGGTCACGACGCCGACCGGAGTAATTTTGCGGATGGCAGCGTTGCCGGTATCCGCCACGTAAATATTACCGGAACTGTCGATCGTCAGGGCCTCAGGTTGGTCGAACAAGGAGCCGGTGCCCGTGCCATCGGTCAGACCTTGGACGCCTGGCTGGCCGGCGATCGTGGTCACGGTGCCGGTGGGAGTCATTTTGCGAATCGTGGAACTGGCGGTGTCCGCGATATAGACATTACCGGCGGCATCCGTGGCTTCGCCTTCCGGCAGATTGAACAGCGCGCTGCCGCCGGTGCCATCCGTTGCACCGGTGGTCAGAACCGTGCCGGCCAGGGTCGACACCACACCAACCGAGGTGATTTTGCGGATCGTGTTATTACTGCTATCGGCGACATAGACGGTGCTCGTGCTGAAATTCACGATCAGGCCGAAGGGAGCGTTGAATCGCGCCGGTGAATCGGTGGATCCAATCGAGCCCGCGTTCCCGGAAAAAGTGGTCACGGCGCCGGCGGTGGAGATTTTGCGGATGACGTCGTTCTTTGAATCGGCCACAAAAAGATTGCCGAGTGCATCGAAGGAAATCCCGACCGGTGCATTGAACGTCGCGAAGCTGCCGGTGGCATCCTGGGAACCCTTGTTTCCCGCGGAGCCTGCGAAAGTGGTGACGATGTTGCCCGGTGCAATTTTGCGAATGGTCGAGTTGCCGGTATCGGCCACAAACAAAACACCGGAATTGTTGATGGTAATACCAGCTGGTTGATTAAAGAGGGCGCCAGAACCGGTGCCATCGGTCGAACCGCCCGACCCCGACGAACCGGCGACAAGGCTCGTGACTCCGGTCGGTGAGATTTGCTGGATCGTATTGAGGGAGGAATCACCCACATAGAGGTTGCCGGAGGCATCGACCGCAATACAGGAGGGAGAGGGAAATTGGGCGAGCACCGCGGGACCGCTGCCGGTGGGACTGGGGACCAAGCCGCCGGTCCAGTCGCTGCCAGCCGGGCCGCCGTGGGCGTCGATCACATTTTGGTCGAGGGAGACCCCGGCCAACGCCAGGGCCCGGCCGCTGCCACTCGTGGTGGTGCCGAAAGAGATGCTGGTGCCTGCGAGGTAATTTCCGGCGATCGCATTGTTGCCGCCGATATTGATGGCGCTCCCGGCATTCCAATAAATGCCGTCATCGCTGCCGCCATTGGAACCTAGATTGATGACCTTGACCGATGAATTTATCGAGGTGGTGAGCGCGGTGGCGATTTGGAAAACCCAGAACACATTGTTTTTTCCCTGGGCGTCGAGGACGAGTGCGCCGGTCTGCCCCGCGGCGCCGGTAAATTTATAAACACCGGGTGCCAGGGTCTTGCCGCCCAGGTCGATGTTGCTCATGTCCGCGTTGGCCGCCATGCCGGCCAGACTGACCTGGGCCGTGATGAGATCCAGCCGGGCTTGGCTGGTCGCCGTGCCGGTGATGATAATCGCTCCCCCGGTGACCACGGCCGGCGGAAAGCCGGTGATCGCGCTGGTTGCGCCCGGGGCGAGACCGATGTTGCCGTTCTTGATCGTCGTGCCTGTCACGCCGCTGCTGGTGATGGCCGTGCCGCCGAGCAGCGTGAAATTTTCTGCCGTGAGCAGGATGGACCGGGCGAACCCGGGAGAAGGGGCGCACAACAGCGCGGCGAGCGCCACAACGGGCAACGGGAATAGATTTTTGATTGTCATGCAGGAGGTATATACGACCTGCGCCCCTGCCGATATGGGGTATTACCCGCCGGATGATTTACCGAGACCAGTTGTGTATATTATACAATCGAGATATACGATTATATACACTGAAAAAAGCACGCTTCTCTGCGCTGCGAATGAATTCGCCTCGTTGTCTCTAATTTTTGGCTTTGGCGCGGTAGCGCCGCGCGAGCTTCGTTCTCGTTCTCTTAATCGTTCTCATTCTCGAAGGTGCTCAAGAGTACGAGAATGAGGATGAGAACGAGAACGATTTGGCTTATCGTGGGTGCCGCCCTAGAAGGCGCGGGACATGGAGATCGAGCCGAAATCGTCGTGGGCTTGCTGCTGGGTCTTGAATTCACGCGTGCGTCTTACCTGGGTGAAAGTAATTTGCCAGCGGCCGGCGATGAGGCCGAGGCCGGCGCTCAGGTCGGCCACAAAGGGTTCCTTGTGGACGGAGGGACTGGAGCCAAAGGTGTTGCCGTCGAGAAAAATATCCCGGGCCACGGCGCGACCGTCCACCGCGGTGAAAACAAAAAGGCTGAAATTACGGGTGGGGGAGACGCGCGGATCCAGATCGTCTGAAGGCGCGCTGCCGATGCTGCCAGGGCTGGCGAGCTGGACGCCGAAATCGCTCGGGAGATTGAAACCCAAACGCAGGATGCCGCCGACGTTGGCGTAGGTTTGTACATTGCCGAGGCAGGCGCCGGCGCGGGGCACGAGGTCGACGCCGAGGATATTGTCGAGCGTGCGCGCATAAAGGCGCCAACTGCGTTCGTAAATGAGGTTTACGCCCGGCTCGTCGTGGAGCTGGTGGGCCCAGCCTTGCGGTTTCGGGTCGCCGATCAATTTATGGACGAGATACTGGGTTTGCTCGGCATAACTGTGCGGGCCGACCATGCCAAGCTGGATGGCGAGCGTGTCGGTGATGACGGGAGTCTTGCTGATGAAAGCGAATTCGAGATAGGTCCAGCCGGCGTAGGGTTGGTCCTTGGGATCGGGCGTACGGAGGGTGAGATCCTGCGGCGTGTACATGCTTTGGCCGAAGGCGACGCCAAAGTTTTTCTGGCCCTCGGGGCGGTTCACGAACGGCAGGGCATCGACGACGGTCTTGCGCCAACCGCTCCAGCCCCACTCGGTGAGATCGGCGGAAAGCCATGATATTTTTTCTCCGGCGGTGTAGTGGCGGTCGGTGCCGTTAGTGAGGTCGTTCTCAAAATAAACCGTGAGGACAGGCGACGAGCGGGCCCGCTTGGTGGGAGTGGAATCCTCCGATTGGGCGGACAGGCGTGCGTTGGCCATGAGGCCGAAGGCGCAGAGACATGGAAGAGCGGACCGTCGCAAATTCTCCCGACCAAAAAAATCGCGGACCGCTTTGATATAATGAATCACTATAAAGTAATCATAATGTCGGCCGGATGGTGGCGCTATGGGGTGTTGGCCTGCCGCATGAAAGGAATCGCCACGGTAGGGTGAGGCCCCATCGCAAAGCGCCGGCTCGCGCTGTAGTATCAGCCGGTATCTCAACCGTCAGGACACTTTTTCGCCGCCAGGTTGGCGGCAAAGGAAAACGAAAAAACACCATGAATATGCTCGAAATCAAAGGCGACTGGAACATGGCCAAAGGCAAGTTGAAGCAGAAGTGGGCCCAGCTCACGGATGATGATCTTCAATTCGCCGGAGGCAAATATGATGAATTGCTGGGCCGGATGCAGAAACGCACCGGCGAAACCCGTGAAGCGATCGAAAAAGCGATCAAGGAATCCACCTCCGGCGACGGCAAATAATGGGACGTTCCGGAGCGGCAAAGATGCGAATCACGAAAGACCAAACATGAAAAATCCCGTCTATAAACTCATCGAGCTCACCGGCACCTCGACCACGTCCATCGAGGACGCCGTGGCCCATGCCATCAAGCGCGCGCACAAAACCATCAAGGATCTCTGCTGGTTCCAAGTGGTCGAAACGCGTGGTAACATCGAAAAGGGGAATGTGCGCCACTGGCAGGTGACGATCAAAGTCGGTTTCGCCGTGAAAAATTAACCACCCGTGGGCGTGAAATCCACGGATTAATTATCACCTGCCGGTAACGTGCCCGTGCGATGACAAGGACACTCAACAATCCATTGATCCGGGCCGGCCTCGTTCTCGGCATGGGGTTCGGGGGTTTGGCGGACGGGATCATCCTTCACCAGATCCTGGGCTGGCACCATTTGATCTGCGGCACGGTGGATTGCCAGCCCGCCTCCGTCGCGCAACTGCTGCGGGAGAATACGCAGGATGGTTTTTTCCACCTGGGTCTCTGGCTGGTATTGCTGGTGGGAACGGCAATGCTGTTTCGTGCCGCGCGTCAGTCTGGCCCGGCGTGGCCGGGCCGGGTTTTGGCCGGCTCGATGCTCGCGGGATGCGGACTATTTAATTTCGTCGAGGGCCTGGTCAACCATCAGATTCTCGGGATTCATCACGTGCTCCCCGGTAATCCGCATCAATTTTTTTTCGACCTGCTTTACCTCGCAAACGGGATTTTGTTCGTGGTGGTGGGCGTATGGCTCACTCGGTCGCCGGTGTCGGCAACAAGTACCAAGTAGCAGGTATCAAGTATCAGGATGAGGAGGCAGGAGTGGTCGGCTATCTTGGAACTTGGTTCCTGGTACTTGAAACTTCGCGTCCAGGGCGAAGGAACATTTTGAACGTTTGGTGTTCGAAGCTGGACGTTCGACCAAAGCGGGTAACACCCCATTTCGGCGCTTCGGGCTATCGGCTATTTTTCATGCTGTATGCACACGACTTCCATTTATCACCGGCTGGCGACCATTGTCGCCGTCGCGACGACGATGCTGGGAATAATCGGTTTTGCGGCCTCTGCCCGTGCCGAGAAATTTCCGCCGCTTAACGATCCCGCCACCAAGGAGACCCATCCCGGCAAATTCATCTGGGCCGAATTGTTCACGAACGATTCCGCCGCCGCGACGAGATTTTATTCCGACGTATTCGGCTGGACCGCCGTCACGCTCGACCAGCACGGCGTGGCCTACACCGTGTTTAACAATGGGAGTCATCCGGTCGCCGGATTGAGGCAGCGCTCCGCGTCGTCCACGCCGCACGCTTCCCGCTGGATCAATTACATCGCGGTCACGGATATCGCATCGTCCCTTTCGCTCGTGACGAAGGCGGGCGGAGAAGTGCGCGCCCCGGCCCGCGAATTTCCTCAGATCGGTACCCAGGCGATCATCACGGACAACGAGGGTTCTCCGGTTGGCCTGCTGCAGTCGAGCTCAGGCGACCCGGCCGATGACGAGCCGACTCCCGGCGACTGGAATTGGTTTCACCTGCTGGCGAAAGACCCGCTGAGCGCGGCCGCTTTTTATCGGCAGGTCTTCAATTACAATGTGGCGCCGGACGCCCGCACGGAAAAGAAAAACGAATTACTATTTTCGAGCGACGAGCTCAATCGCGGCGGTGTGTCGGTCCTCCCGGATCGCGAGAGTGCCAAACCCGGCTGGCTGGGCGTCATTCGCGTCGATAATCTCGATGAGACGCTCGTGCGGGTGCGAACGCACGGCGGGGAGATCGTGGTGGCTCCGCACAACGCCGCCTTTGGCAGCCGTTTTGCCATGATTGCCGATCCCACCGGCGGTACGGTCGGCCTGGTGGAATACGAAAACAACGCCAACCCCGTCAACCGCCCATGAAAAATTTCAAAAAAATTCTCTTTAGCCTCCTTGTTTTGTTCAGCCTGCAGTTCGGGTTGGGCGGTTGCGTCGTGGACGGCGGCGGCTATTATCACGACGAGGGCCCGTGGTATCACGACGGCCCATGGCTGTACGGTGATGGCTGGGGCGGCGACCGCCGGGGCGGTGGCCATATTGATATCGACATCCATCCACCCGGGTTCCGACGACATTAACTCAAGCGAATTTTGCACCATTGGTTACCGGTCTCATGCCGACCTCCCACTCCCGCCATGGATTCACAGGCACGCCTCGCATGCCACTTGTGTGGCCAGGAACACCGGCCGATTCACCTTGAACCGGGAGAGAAGGCTGTTTGCGTGCGCTGCGAGGCGGTGTTGGCCCAAGGCACGCGACTGGGGCCCGACACCGCCCTCGTTTTTTCCATCACCGGCTTGATTTTTTCCCTGCCGGCGGCGCTGTTGCCATTCATCAGCGCGGGCAAGCTGGGCGACGAGCGCATCAGTCTTTTATTCACCGGCGTGTGGAGCCTGTGGGACGGCGGCATGGGCCCGCTGGCCTTCCTCGTTTTCCTTTGCGGCGGACTCCTGCCGTTCGCGCTCCTCGCCACCCTGGCGGTCCTGCATGCCTCCTCGCGGCTGGGTTGGCAAAATGACGACCTGCGGTTTTTATTTCGGGTGGCCCGTGTCCTCCAGCACTGGGCGATTCCCGAGGTGCAGGTGCTGGCGATTCTCGTTGCCCTGATGAAGTTGGGCAGCCTCGTCGAAGTCACCATTGGCCCCGGATTCTGGTGCTACTGTGCGATGGCCCTTTCGCTGCTGATTGCGCAGCACAGTTTTGATTTCGATTCGGCTGACAAGGTTCCCTCCACCAACGGATCCGATACCGCTGCCTCGCATTGAAAAACTTCCTCATACTTGCCCGGTTCAAAAATCCCTCCACCGCCGCTGCGCTGGCGCTGACCGCCGCAATCATGCTGGTGCCGGCCAATCTGCTTCCCGTCCTGAGCACGGAAACCTCCGGCCACAACCGCAGCGACACCATCTTTTCCGGCACGGTCGAGCTTTGGCGGCAGGGCCTGTGGGTGCTCGCCATCATTGTGTTCACGGCGAGCATCATCATCCCCGTGCTCAAGCTCGTGGGATTGGGCTGGCTGCTGCTAAATGCGCGACGGGGAGCTTCCGTGGATTCACGGCGATTGACGCGAATTTACGCCGTCCTCGATTTCATCGGGCGCTGGTCGATGCTTGATGTCTTTCTCGCCGCATTTCTCACCGGATTGGTGAAGTTTGGTGGATTTTCGACGGTGGTCGCGCGCGGCGGCATGGTGGCCTTCGCGGCGGCGGTGGTGCTGACGGTGCTCGCCACCCAGGCGTTCGACCCGCGCATTCTTTGGCGTACCGCATCCCCATCATGAGTTCTCCCCCTGCACCCAAAGTGTCCGATGCCCCGGCGTTTCCGCTCATCTGGGTCGTGCCGTTGATCGCGCTCGCGATCGGCGGCTGGATGGGTTTCCGCGAATTGCATGATCGCGGGCCCGAGATCGTGATCGATTTTGCCGACGGTTCAGGCGTCGAGGCCGGGAAAACCGTGCTCGATTACAAGGGCGTTTCCGCCGGCATCGTGGAAGCCGTGGAGCTAAAGCCGGGACTGGACGGGGTCAGCATTCGCCTGCGTCTAAAAAAGAACGCGGCGTCGCTCGCCGGCACCGGCGCACAGTTCTGGATCGTGCGCCCGGAGATTGGTTTTTCCGGCGTGCACGGCCTCGACACCCTGGTCAGCGGGGTGCACATCAATGTGCAGCCCGGCAAGGGGCCGCCGACGGACCATTTCACCGGCCTCGACAAAACGCCGGCTCCGGATGTCGTCGACCAGGGCCGGACCTTCATCTTGCAGAGCGACAAGCTCGGCTCGCTAACCACGGGAGCCCCGGTGTTCTACCGCGAATTTAAAGTGGGGGAGGTGGAAGCCAGCCAGCTTTCCAATGATTCAACGATGGTGTTGATCCGCATTCACCTTGATGCCCCTTATGTCGATCTCGTGCGCACCAACTCCAAGTTTTGGAATGCCGGCGGATTCTCTTTCAATCTCAGCCTCTTCGGTGGAGCCGAGCTCAAGAACACGTCACTCGAGTCGTTGATCACGGGCGGGGTCGCTTTTGCGACGCCTGATGGTGACCCACTCGCGCCCGCGGCGCCGAACAACGCCCAATTCGCGCTCGCCTCCGAGCCCGACAAGGACTGGCTGAAGTGGTCCCCCAAGATCCCGGTAAAGTCGCCCACGCCCGTGGCGCAGCCCGCAGCAAAAGGCGGGATCCTGTCCGAATTCATCAAGCCGTGATCGTCGGGTAACACCCCATGTCACGCGAGCCGCGGCCCGTGTATTTTTCATCCGCATTATCGGCTACACTATATATACCATGACACACTTTATTCGCGCTTCGAAACTGTCCGCTCTCGCATTTTTCCTGGTTTTCGCCGGCTTAAATCTCCACGCGCAGGAGCTGACATTCCTGGGCGGCGACATGACCATCAATACGGATTTGAAGCGGTCGAGCTACACCTGGCAGGTCGATTACCGCCAGGATTTATACCGGAATCTGGCCGCATCGGTGGCCTATATCAACGAAGGCCATGTGGCGGGCCATCGCCGGGACGGCACCGCATTGGAGCTGTGGGGCGTGCTGCCAATTTTTAATAACCAGCTCTCGCTGGCGCTGGGCGCCGGCCCGTACTATTACTACGATACGCAGCCGCTGCCCGGCGGCAATTCGGCGAATATCCATGGCACATCGCTGATCATCAGCTTTACCGCCACCTACTACTTTTCGGACCGGTGGTTCGCCCGGTTCATGATCAATCGCATCACTCCCTCGACCGACATCAAGGTGGAAACCGCGGCGGTGGGCGTTGGCTTTTGGTTTGGCCGGGATAAAAAACCCACTCCGGGAAAATTTGGTGATGCCGCGGACGAGCATTACTATGTCACGGAAAATGAACTCACGGCCTTTGCCGGCCAGAGCATCGTGAACACTTTGTTTAGTGCGAAGTCGATCGCTTACGCCCTCGAGTATCGCCGCGGTATTATGTCCCACCTCGATTGGACCGCCTCGGCCATTTATGAGGGCGACCCGAAGATCGTCCGGCGAAACGGATTCGCGCTCCAGCTCTGGCCCGTCAACACGTTTTTCAATGAGCGCGTCGCCGTCGGCCTGGGTGTCGGTCCTTATGTTTTTATCGACCAGAAGCACCCGGTCACCACGACGACCCAGAAAATCCCGGTGGCGGTCGCCCCGATGGTTTCGCTCACGTGTTCCGCCCGGCTCTCCGAGCACTGGCTCGTGCGCATGGTGTGGGACCGCGTTGTCAGCAACTATAACCGCGACTCCGATATTTTCCTCGTGGGTCTCGGCTACCGCTGGCCGCAGTGAAGGGTTGAAGGATGGCATGCGGCCGGGGAGCCGCACGCCACCATCATCATCGCCAGCGGCATTTATAATCGCCAGCGCACGCCGGTGGAGAGCAACCAGCGCGATTCGAGCTGCAGGCCGTTGACGTGCTGCCAGAGGGGCACTTGCACAAAGGCATACGCGTCCACGTGCGTAGCCACGTGAATGGTCAGGCCGGGCGCAACGGAGAGCTGGGTCGCACCGCTGTTGTCGCGGTCGGCCAGTTTGCCCGACTCACGTGCTTCCCAGTGCGCGTCGAGCTGCAGTTGCGGTTCGAGCCAGCGCGAGGCTTCGTAACGCAGTCCGGCGTTGGCATTGATGCTCGTGCCGGGCCGGAATTCGTCGCGTGCGGCCAGCGGCTGGTCGAGCAGGGCCTGCGAAAAGTAGCCCAGCGATGGCGCGAGCGAGCCGGACTTGAACACGCCCAGCAGCACATCCGTCGTACCGGTGCCGGCCTGCAGGCCGCGATCCAGCAGCCCGCCGGCTTGGGGACCGGTATCGAAGTTTTGGTTGAAACGGCCGGTGGGCAGCTTCAGGCCAAACTGCACGCCAAAATTCTGGGCAAACGAAAATCCCTGATAACTCGCGAGCAGCTTCAGGTCGCCCATGCTGTGCGTGCGCGAAGTTGAAATATCGGTGTCACCCGCCGCAATCGTGCTATGAAAGCGGTCGATCACCGGTAATTGCGCGGTGAAATTCCACGCGTCGCCGGCCGCGTAGCTGACGCCGAGCCAGACATTGCGGGTGAGCGTGGTCTGCTGGATTTCCCGGTCATTGGGAAATGCCAGCGTGGCCCGATCCACGCTGTGCTCACCGCTGCGCAAGTCAGATTGGTCGAGATATTCGTAGCGTGCGTCGAGCCCAAGGCCCGTCGTGGCGCTGGAACCCTGCACCGTCCAGTCGGAATTGACCGAGCAGCCGCAGGCCGAGCAGGCGAGGGTGCGCACCGGATGTACGGCCAGCAGGCCGAGCGCCGTCCATAAGAGACCGCGCGAGTTGAAAAACGAAGAGGAATGAAAAGAGGACATGATTAAAAAGATAGAGATTTCGCGCGCACGAGGGCGCGCAGCGGCAAAGGTTGCCGGCAAACCCGCCGGCGAATAGAGATCACGGCCCAACCGTTCGCACACGGCGAACGCGGGCCGGCCAAGGCACACTCAGGCCACGCAATCTCGCGGCGGCGGAATCGGCGGTGCGCCACGTTCGGCGCTGCACATCGATTTACTTCCCGTGGGCCACTGTTCTGACGACATCGACGCGATGACCACGACGGGAACGGGCGCAAACACCAGCAGGATTTTCCCCAACGCCTTGGACGGTGCCATCGGCGATTGCTCCTGCTGCTGCTTCGCGGCTTTGACCATTTTGCACACACTGCACATATGATCCGGCTGGAACGTCAGGCGGAGTGCCGATGCGAGCGGCATGGTTTGCGAGTAACTCGCGAACATGCGGCCCCACGCAAAAACCTGCACCACATCCCACTGGCTGCCCGTGGCCATGAGCCACGCGAGCAGCAAGGCGGAGAGTTGCAGGCGCTGGCGCATCGGCGCGGACTCAACCACGTCGATGTTGGTCAGGGCAAGCGTGATGATTGGATGTATAAAAGGATGCTTGCCCAGCTCGAAAGTTGATCCTGCGTTAGAAACAGTTACTTTGATCTTCCTCATGCGATGTTTCGTCCGTGCGCTTGGCTTAAACCTCCTTTGGCTGGTCGTTTTCAGCCCGGCGAGCAGGGCGGCGGATGCAGTTCCTCCGGTGGGAAATTCCAAACGGGGCAAAACCTTGTTTCAGCAAACCTGTGCGCTTTGCCATGCCAGCGGGCGGGAGCAGCGGCTGGCGGCGGGGCAAGGGCCCCTGCTGGCCGGTGTCGTTGGCCGCCCGGCAGCGGCGCTGTCCAGTTTCGGCTACACCAAGGCGCTGGAAGCCTCCCATCTCACGTGGGATTCCGTCACTTTGAACCGATTCCTGTCTGGACCGACGGCGTTGGTTCCGGGAACGGCCATGGTTATCACCGTGGCCAATCCGGCGGATCGCAGCGATTTGATCGCTTTTCTGGCGACTCTGCGCCCGATTGCCCCGCCGACGCCGCGCACAGATGTTGCCTCGCTTCACCGCGTGCCCACTCCAGGAAACTGGCAGAACGACCATCCCGGTATGCGACACCGGATCAGGTTGGAGGATTTGCCCGCACCTTATGCCACGGTGTCGGCAGGAAATTCTCCCCACACCGTGGACCGGCCGGCCGGTGCCAGTCTTTCCGTCCCCGCGGGATTCCATGTCAAATTGTTTGCCTCCGGCCTTTCCGGACCGCGTTTGCTGCGCATTGCCCCCAATGGCGACATTTTCATCGCGGAGACCAACCGTGGCCGGATCCGTGTGCTGCGGGCGGCTGACGGGGCCGATGCCCCGTCTGAAAACACGATTTTTGCCGACAACCTGGAAGGGCCGTTTGGCATCGGTTTTTATCCGCTGGGCGGAAATCCGCAGTGGGTGTATGTGGCCAACCTCAATTCGATCGTGCGCTTTCCTTATCATAACGGCGATCTCCACGCGCGCGGGCCGGCCGAGATGGTCGTGGCCCACTTGGCCGACACCACCAGCGGGCATACGACCCGGGACATTGCGTTTTCGCTCGATGGAAAGCGGATGTTTATCTCGGTTGGTTCCGGAACGAACGTTGCCGAGGAAATGCCGGCTAAATCCCCAGCGGAGATTCAGGATTGGCAGGCCACGCATGCGCGGGGATCGGCCTGGGGTTATGATGCCGATCGCGCCGACATTATGGAGACCGATCCCGAAGGGCACAAAAGCCTGGAAATTTTTGCAACCGGGATTCGCAACGCGGTCGGATTGGCCATCCAGCCGGCCACCGGGGTATTATGGGCCTCGGTCAATGAGCGCGACGCTTTGGGCGACGACTTGGTGCCGGACTACATCACCCGCGTGCGGGGAGGAGGGTTCTACGGGTGGCCCTGGTACTATATGGGAAATCACGAAGACCCGCGCCACGCCGGTGAGCGGCCCGATTTGGCCGATCAGGTGATCGTGCCGGATGTGCCGGTGCAGGCGCACTCGGCGTCTCTCCAGCTGACCTTTTATCCAACAAACGTTTCCGGGCCGGCCGCATTTCCGGCGGAGTACCGCGGCGATATTTTCGCGGCCTTCCATGGCTCCTGGAACCGAATCGGGCGCACCGGGAGCAAGGTGGTGCGGGTGAGGCTGTGGAACGGCGTGCCGACAGGTGACTACGAAGATTTCCTGACGGGTTTCGTGATCGACAACCGTCACGTCTGGGGCCGGCCGGTCGGGGTGGCCGTGGCCCACGACGGAGCGCTCCTTGTCACCGACGACGCCAACAACACGATCTGGCGCGTTTCCTATACTGGCCGCTAGCTTGCGCGCTGGCCAGCAGGGCAGTGAAATTTATTTTTTCATCTCGGGCGCGGCGTGAGCAAAGTTTTTGCCACGAGCGGAACCATGTTTCTTGCCTCAGCATAGCCCAGGGGCATGGTTATTCATGGCTCCCATGAAAGTTCACTGGTTTCAACACGCGCCCTTCGAAGGTCTCGGCGTAATTGAACAATGGCTGCTCTCGCGCGGCCACACGCTGTCGTGCACGCGTCTTTACGCGAATGAAGTTCCGCCGGTGAACTCACACAGCTTCGATTGGCTCATCGTCATGGGTGGTCCGATGAACGTTTACGAATACGATGCCCATCCGTGGCTGTCGGCGGAAAAAAATCTGATTCGCGAGGCCATCGCTGCGGGCAGGCGCGTGCTGGGAATCTGTTTGGGCGCACAACTCATCGCCGATGTGCTGGGCGGAAAGGTTTCTCGAAATGGCGAACGTGAAATTGGTTGGTTTCCGGTGAGGGCCATGTCGGCGGGAGCCGCTTCGTCTTTTTCGTTTCCCAGGGAGACCTTGGTCTTTCACTGGCACGGGGACACCTTTTCGCTGCCGCCTGGGAGTGTCTGGCTGGCCGAGAGCGACGGCTGTGCCCATCAAGCCTTCGCGGTGGGGAAGCGCGTGCTCGGTCTCCAATTTCACCTGGAAATGACCGCTGGTGACGTCAGCGCCATCGCCCAAGCCTGTGCCGATGAGCTTACGCCTGGCCGGTATGTTCAGCCGGCTGACACGATAATCGCACAAGCCAAACGAAATGAGCCGGCGGCGGTGAAGCTCCTGGGGCGGCTGCTGGCCGTGCTGGAGCAACAACCTTAATTCACGCCGTTTGTATGCGGCCGTAGTCGAAGCGGCTTCCTTGCTCTCAGGGTTGGGTTCGGCCGATTAACTCTGCAACCGCATCCTTGATGCCTGAGTCAAATGTCGCCAGCCGCATTCCATTCTCATGGGCTACTTGGGTGAGATAGGCGTCGGAGGTCTTTGCCGCGGTCGAAGCCCAGGAGGGCAGGCGCGGCGAAGGGGCGGTATCGACAAAACCTCCGGTGTGTTTTTTTAGCAACGCCAGGGCATCGGCCGCTTGCGAAAGGCTGTAACCGAAAACCTGCATGGATACTCGCAAAAAACCGAGTTCGGTGTGGGCGCAAGTCCAGAAATTGGTGCGGCCGGTTTTTTTCACCCATGCGTGAAAGGCCGCGTGATGCGGGGAGTTGGCATGCTCCCACGCGAGCAATGCACTCACGTCGAGCAGGTATTTCACGGAAAATCGGCGAGCGCCGCGCGGATTTCCTCATCGGTCACGATCGGCCCCCTGACCGCGGCGTTATAGGGAAGCCCGGATATAGGATGCTTCCGCCGAATGACTTTGGTGGGCTTGCTCCCGCCTTCACCGAGCGCAACTTTGCGGAGATAGGCGGAAACCGAGGATTTTGCGGCCCGCGCGTTCGCCCGAATGCGTTGCGCTGAATGAGGATCAACTTTGAAGGTCAAAACCGGCATGGTATTACTTTAATACCTCGTTTGGGCGAAGGGTCAAGCCCCGGGTACCCACATTTACTTCCGCGTGTGCGGATTTTTCCCAAAAAAATTACATAAACAGGCGGAAGATTTCTTGACTTGCGTGGGTTAATATGGGGGAAATTGGGGCGCTTTGGAGCAGCAATGCGCCAACGTCCCTTCATGGCTAATAACGGCAAACCTTTTTATACCGGTCTTTTCCGGCATACCCTCGACGATAAGAGTCGGCTCACGATTCCTTCGGCCTGGCGGTTTGCGCATGAAGAAACCGATACGTTCCTGGCCACGCCGCACCCCGATGGGTACATCGCCGTGCTCCCGCCGGCCGAGGTCGAGAAGCTCCACGAAAAAGTTTCCGCCAAGGCGCTCACCGATCGCGACGCGCAGGATGCCTTCGCGCGTTTCTTCGCCCAGACCCTTTCCTTCAGCTTCGACAAGCAGGGCCGCTTCGGCGTGAGCGCCGAACTCCTGAAATACGCCGGCATCGCGAAAGACGCCGTCCTCGTCGGCTCGCTCAACAAATTCGCCATCTGGGCACCCGACCGCTGGACCAAGGTCGAGACCCGCACCGCCGGCGAAAACTTCGGCGACCTCATGCGCCGCATCGGAATCTAGCCAGCCAGTCAATCCACGCCCGCTTCAACGAGCATCAGCCACAACCAACCAGAGACTGCTCATGAACACACACCACAAAAGACAGCACTCGCGGCTACCGCTCTTCGGTGCAGCCGCTTTCGGGTCACGTCAGGGTTTTCCCGCCTGGATCGACACGGACGATGCTTCCACCGCCCGTTCACTCGGCCCGGTCATGCCGCGCGTGCGAGACAGTCTCACGCTGCGTTGTGTTTTCTCCCGCACCGCCAACTTCTTCGCTCCGGAATCTTTGCATGCGCGACGCGCACACTGACTACATCGCGCCGGCCATGTCTTCACCCGGCCATCAGCCCGTTTTGCGGCACGAGGTACTTGAGTTCCTCGCGCCCCGGGCTGGTGGCCGGTATATGGATTGCACCTTCGGCGGCGGCGGCCACACCCGCGCGCTGCTCGACGCCGCGCCCGGGGTAAATGTCCTCGCGCTCGACCGCGACCCGGCCGCGTCGGCCCGGGCCGAGCCGCTGCGCATTGAATTTGAGGGACGTTTCGCGCTGCTCGACCTCGACTTCGGCGGGCTCGCGAAAATTCCCACGGCAAATTTCGACGGCATCCTTTTCGACCTTGGCGTGTCGTCGTTCCAATTCGACGACGCGGAACGCGGTTTTTCCTTCCGCACCGATGCCCCGGCCGACATGCGCATGGACCCGCGCGCCGGTGTTTCGGCCGCGCGCTGGCTCGAGACCGCCACCGAGGACATGCTGGTGCGCGCCATCCGCGACTACGGCGAGGAAACGCACTGGCGCCGCGTCGTGCGTGCGCTGATCGCCGCCCGGGGCACCGGCGCGCTCGAGCGCACCGCGAGCCTCGCGGCCCTCATCTCCGACGCCATTCCGGCGCGCGACCGCCGCACCATGAAAATCCATCCCGCCACGCGCGCCTTCCAGGGCCTGCGCATCGCGGTCAACGACGAGCTCGGCGCGCTCGAACGCGCGCTGCCCGTGGCCTTCGCCAAGCTCGCGCCCGGCGGCGGGCTTTGCGTCATCAGCTTTCATTCGCTCGAGGACCGCATTGTGAAGCAATTTTTCCGCCGCCAGTGCGGCCAGCCCGAGAGCGCCGACGACGCCACGCCGCAGCAGTTCCGCGAGAAATTTGCCGAGCCGCTCACGCGCCGCCCCGTGACGCCGGGCGAGGCCGAACTCGCCGCCAACCCCCGCAGCCGCAGCGCCAAGCTCCGCGCCCTGCGCAAACTTTAAGCCGCCCCGACGATGAACAAATCCACGAACCATGCCTTTGTTAACCAGATGCTGGTGGGCGCGCTGGTGATGATTTGCTTCAGCGGCTCGCTGGGTTTCAGCACGGTGTGGCTGCGGCATGCCATTTCGCTCACGGCCGACCGCAACCGGCAGATGGAGACGAAGCTGGCGGAAATCAACCGCCACATCGACGAGACGACCGCCGCCATTGCGGCTGAGAAGTCGCCCGATGCGCTCGTGCGCCGCAATGACGAGTGGCATCTCGGCCTCGTGCCGCCGCGCGAGCCGCAGGTCGTGCGCGTGCCCGACGACGTCGAGCAGCGCCTCATGGCGAAAAATCACGCCGAACTTTATGCCGCCAATGAGGGACCGGTGGTCACGCCCGTCGTTTTTAATCTCGGAGGAGGGCGGTGAGGGCCATGTCGAGCAGAGTTGTGCAACAGCCTGCCAGAGGTTTCGCATCGAACTACCGCATCGCCCTTGTCGCTGCTGCCATCCTGGCCAGTCTCTCCGGCATTGGCGCGCGGCTCGTCTCGCTGCATGTGCTGCAGCGCGCAAAATTCCTCAGCTACATTGAAAAGGCGCGCGACGAGATCATCGTCCAGAACGCGCGCCGCGGCGACATCCTCGACGTGCATGGCAGCCTGCTCGCCACCAGCCGCTCGCTCGTCGTCCTCGGCGTCGACCCGTCCGCGCTGGCCAAGGAAGACGAGGCGAAATGGCCCGCGCTGGCCAGTCTGCTGGGCCAGCCGCTCGCCGACCTGCAGCAAAAATTTGCGGAAAAAACCCGCCTGTCCGCGGGCGCCCGCGGGGAAAATGACGAGGACGCCCAGCAAATTATTTCCGCGGGCGACGAGCACGAGGTCCACTGGGTCAAGCTCAGCGACTCCGTGGACGAGTCCACCTATGACCAGATCAAGGCGCTGAACGTCCGGGGCGTTTACGGCAGCCGCGTCTATTCGCGGGCTTATCCGCAAAACCAGCTGGCCGCCCACGTCATCGGCTACGTGAACAAGGAGGGCGATCCCGTCACCGGCCTCGAGCGCTACCTTGATTTTTATCTACGCGGCGAGAATGGCTGGCTGGAGTCCGAGCGCGACGGCCTGCGCCATGAGCTCGCGCAGTTTCGCTCGCGCACCGTCGCCCCGTCCGATGGCTACGGCACGGTGCTGTCCATCGACACGACGGTGCAGCACATGGTCGAGGAGGAACTGCAGAAAATCGCCGACAAATATCACCCGCTTAAAGCCACGATCATCGTCAGCGACCCGCGCACCGGCTTCCTCCTCGCGCTGGGCAACTGGCCCACGTTCAACGTCAACGACTACAACAAGGCCAGCCTCGACGCGCAGCGCAACACGGCGGTGGCCGACATGATGGAGCCCGGCTCCACCTTCAAGATCGTGGCCGCTTCCGCGGCGATCAACGAAGGGCTGGTTTCCCCCGCGACCCGGTTCGACTGCACCCTCGAGTCCGTCACTTACAACGGCATGATCCGCCGCCTGCCGCGCGAGGACCAGTCGGAACATTTTGTCGCCCCGCTCACCGTTGCCGAGATCGTGGCGAAGTCGTCGAACAAGGGCGCGGCGCAACTGGGCATGCTGCTCGGCGAGCAAAAATTTTATGACTACGCGCGCGCCTTCGGCTTCGGCCAGCTCACCGGGTTTCCCGTGGGCGGCGAAATCGCGGGTGAGATGGCGCCCCCTTCGAAATGGGATGGCCTCACGATCACGCGCATGCCGATGGGCCAGTCCGTCGCGGTCACCCCCATGCAGATTCACTGCGCCATGGGCGTGATCGCCAGCGGCGGCGTGCTGATGCGCCCGCAGGTCGTGAAGCAAATCCGCGCGACCGACGGCCAGGTGGTCTATCAATTTGCCCCGATGGTGAAACGCCGCGTCATCAGCCAGCACACCGCGCAGACCATGGCCCGCCTGCTGATGGGCGTTGCTTCGGTCGACGGCACGGCGCCCCAGGCCGCGATTCCCGGGTTTGAAGTCGCCGGGAAAACCGGCACCGCGCAAAAAATCATCAACGGCCATTACTCGGACCACCATCATATCGCATCGTTCGTCGGCTTTTTTCCCGCCAGCAATCCGCAGGTCGACATCACGGTCATCGTGGATGATGCCGATGCCTTCGCTCCCGGTGGCACCGCTTATGGCGCCCTCGTGGCCGCGCCCGTCTTCAAGCGCCTCGGCGAGCAACTTATTCAATACCTTGATATCCAACCACCCGTGGCGTCCGAAGGGTCACAGTTTGCGATGGAAGGAGGCCTGCGGTGATCGGCTATCTCGTCCACAACTATCCGCTGATCCACGCCTTTCAGACCCGACCCCTTGGCCGCACGCGAAAAGAGGTTAAGTTTGTTTCAAACATTTTCCGCATGGCACCCAAACTCCAGGATCTTTTTGAGGACGGCGAACTTATCGCCGTGAAAGGCGCGCTCGACCGGCCCATCTCCGGCCTCGTGATCGACAGCCGTCGCGTCGTGCCCGGCAACCTGTTCTTTGCCTTGCCCGGTTACCGCGCGGATGGCGCCAGCTTCATCGACGAAGCCATCGGGCGGGGGGCCATTGCGGTCGTCACGGAAAAGCCGCCGGTGCATCCGCATGCCAAGGTGGTTTTTCTCCAGGTGGCCAACGCCCGAGCCGCGCTCGCCCGCGTTGCCCGGCGTTACTACAAATTTCCTGATCGCGACCTCGGCGTGATCGGTGTCACCGGCACCAACGGCAAGACCACCGTCACGCATCTCCTCAAGCATTTCCTGGACATGGAGGGACGCACCGGCCTCATCGGCACGATCAATTACGACCTCGGGGCGCGCACGGTGCCCTCGTTCAAGACAACGCCCGAGGCGCTCGACCTCTTCGGCATGCTCGCGCAAATGCGCGATGCCGGCTGCCGCCACGCCGTGATGGAAGTCAGCTCGCATGGCATCGACCAGCAGCGCGTCCTCGGCCTGCAGTTTTCCGCCGCCATTTTCACCAACCTGACGCGCGACCACCTCGATTACCACAAGACCCTCGATGCATATTTCGCGGTGAAGACGCGCCTGTTCACGGGTGAAACCGGCCCGGTGCCGCGTCTCGCCGTCGTCAACCTCGACGATCCGCACGGCGCGGAACTCGTCGCCAAAATCCCCGCGGCCGCCCGCGTGGTCACCTTTGGCGAAAATCCCCGTGCCGACGTGCGGGCCGAGGCGATTGCGCTCAATTTCAAGAACACGACCTTCCGCCTCGTCTGGCCCCGCGGCACGCTCGACGTCGATTCCCCGTTCATCGGCCGCTACAACATCAGCAACCTCCTGGCCGCGACGGCCACGGCGTGGGCGCTGGGCCGCGACCCGAAGGTTTTTCTCGCGAGCCTCGCCACGTTTCGCGGCGTGCCCGGCCGCATGGAACGCATCGAGGAAGGCCAGGCCTTCAACGTGCTGGTGGACTATGCCCACACCGACGACGCGCTGCGCAACGCGCTCGGCATGCTCCGCGCCATCACACCCGGCCGCCTGCTTGTGGTCTTCGGCTGTGGCGGCAACCGCGACCGCACCAAGCGCCCGCTGATGATGCGCGCGGTGCAGGATTTCGCCGATTTCGCCTGGGCCACGGCCGACAACCCGCGCAGCGAGCCGCTCGCGCAGATCTTTGCCGACATGAAAGCCGGCGTGATCGCGCCGGAAAAAATCTCCTGGACCGACGACCGCCGCCGCGCGCTGAGCCTCGCGCTCGACGTCGCGAAAGCGGGCGACTGTATCCTCGTCGCGGGCAAGGGCCACGAAAGCTACCAGGAGTTCGCCGACACGGTCATTCCCTTCGATGACCGGCAGGTCGTCCGCGAGCTCATCGGCATCAAACAACTTAAAACCGGATGAGCGTTTTTTCTCCCAGTCAACTGGCCGCCTGGACCGGCGGCACCTGGACGGTGCAGCCCGCGATGCCGCTGCGGGGTTTCGCCATCGATTCGCGCCTGCTTGCCCCCGGCCAGGTTTTTGTCGCGCTGAAAACCGACAAGCGGGACGGCCACAAGTTTCTCAAGGCCGCGGAGGCGGGTGGGGCCAGCGCGGCGATGGTCGCGCTCGCCGACCCGCACAGCGGGCTGCCGCAGCTCGTGGTGCCCGATCCGCTGGCGGCGTTTCAAACCATCGCCCGCGAACACCGCCGGAATTTTACCGGGAAAGTCATCGGCATTTCCGGCAGTTGCGGCAAGACCTCCACCAAGAATCTTCTCGCGCTCCTGCTGGGCGAAGAGTCCGGCGACGTGCTCGCCACCGAGGGCAATCTCAACAACCACCTCGGCGTCCCGCTCACGCTCACGCGAATCAATCCCGCGCTGCACAAGTTTGCCGTCGTCGAGGCCGGCATCAGCGCGCCGGGCGAGATGGCCCCGCTGGCCCGGATGATCGAGCCCGACCTCGCGCTCATCACGCTCATTGCCCCCGCGCACATCGAGGAACTCGGCGACCTCGACGGCGTCGCGCGCGAAAAAGTCAAACTGCCCATCGCCCTTCGCGCGAGTGGTATCGCGGTTTTTCCCCGGCAATGCGCGGAACTCACGCCTTTCCGCGAACTCGGCGTGCGCACGCTCGTGGTCGAGCCCGCCGAGGTGCTGCGTCCCGCCGAGCCGCCGAAGGACCGCGTTTTCTTCGCCGTGTCGCACCGCGACGACAACACGGTCGTGGCCATCGCGTACGGCGCGCCGCCGCCGCTCATTTTCACGCTGCGCCGGATCTCGAATGGCATGGCGCAAAATGCCGCGCTCGCCATCTGCTCCGCCCTCTGGCTCGGCGTGCCGCACCAGGTCGTGCAGGAACGCCTCGCCTCATGGCAGCCCGCCCAATGGCGCGGTGAACTCCGCCAGGAGGAAGGCCGTTCGCTCTACCTCGATTGCTACAATGCGAACCCGGCCTCGATGGCCGACGCGCTGGAAATGTTTTTTGCCACCACCTCGCCCGACGAGCCGCGCCTTCTCGTGCTCGGTGGGATGGAGGAACTGGGCGAGCGCGCGGCGGACTATCACTGCAAGCTCGGCCTGTCCCTGTGCCTGGGCGAACAAGACCAGGTTATCCTCATTGGTCCGCACGCCCGCGATGTGCAGGCTGGCGCCATCGTCGCCGGCAGCCGTCCCGACCAAATCCACATTGTCGCGGGCATCGATGCCGTGCGCACGCGCCTCGCCGGGTTTCGCGGCGCGGTCTTCATGAAAGGCAGCCGCCGCCATGCCCTTGAAACCGCCCTCGAGCCCTCGCGCATTCCCGTGGAGGCGGAGAACGCCGCATGCTGAGTTACCTCGCCAATTTGGCGGATTACTTCGGCCCGCTGCGCCTGCTGCGGTTCATCACCTTCCGCACCCTGCTGTCCACGGTCACGGCGGCGCTGATCGGCTTTGCCATTGCGCCGTGGCTTATCGCCAAGCTCCGCCGCCTCAAGTTCGGCCAGCACTATGACGACGACCGCACCGGCGACCTCGCCCAAAAATTCGACAAGAAAAACACGCCGACCATGGGTGGCCTGCTCATTTTTGCGGCGGTCTTTGGCGCGACCTTCCTGTGGGCCGTGCCCAACGTCTGGGTCGTGGTGGCGATGTTCGTCTATGTCGGGCTGACGGCCGTGGGCTTTCGCGATGACTACCTCAAGGTCGTGCACAAGAACCGGGCCGGCATAAACTCGTGGGAGAAGCTCGGCTGGCAGACGCTCATCACGGCCGTTGCGCTGGCGGTGCTGCTGTGGCATCCGGTCAGCGCGCCAAAAATCCGCGAACTGTGGGTGCCGTTCCACAAGCATCCGCTGTTTGTCTTTGCCGGCCTGGGCGGGTTCGGCGTGCTTTTTGTCCTGATGTTTTTCTGGCTCGTCGGCTTTAGCAACGCCATCAACCTCACCGACGGCCTCGACGGCCTCGCCATCGGCTGCACGATCACGGTCGCGCTGGTTTACGGGCTCATGGCCTATGCCGCGGGCAATACCAAGCTGTCCGACTACCTGCTGATCGGCTACGTGCCGGACACGGGCGAACTCGCGGTCATCTGCGGCGCGCTGGTCGGCGCCGGCATGGCCTTTCTCTGGTATAACTCCCATCCCGCCGAGGTGTTTATGGGCGACACCGGATCCCTTGCGCTCGGCGGCCTGATCGGCGTGATCGCTTTCATGGTGCAACAGCCGCTCACCCTTGTCATTGTCGGCGGCGTGTTTGTCATGGAAGCCATGTCGGTCATCATCCAGGTCGGCTATTTCAAGGCCACCCGCCGCCGCACCGGCGTCGGCCAGCGCTTTTTCCTCATGGCCCCCGTGCACCACCATTTCCAAAAACTCGGCTGGCCCGAGACGAAAGTTGTCCTGCGTTTCTGGATACTTTCGCTCATGTGCGCGCTCATCGGGCTCGGCACCCTGAAACTTCGCTAAAAAATTTCCATTAACATGCCCTTACAATGTCGCATTTATTTTGTCGTGGTAGGGTCCGTTGCCCTCAACGGACCGCCGCACAAACGGGCGGCTGAGGTCAGCCGCCCCTACCTGTTATAGCCCCCATGTCCATCGCCGTCCCCGATTTTCTCCAGCCGCTGCTCGCGAAACCCGTCGCCGTGCTCGGGGCCGGCGTGAGCGGCCGCGCCGTCGCGGGGCTGCTCGGGTCGCTCGGCGCGCGCGCGGTGCTTTTTGATGAAAAGGGCGGGGAAGGCACCGCGGCCGACTTTGTATCCGCGGCCCAAGGACACAGCCTCGTCGTCTTCAGCCCCGGATTTGCGCCGGGGCATCCCTGGCTGGCGGCGGCGTGCGCGGCCGGCGCGACGTGCCTCAGCGAACTCGATTTTGCCTCGTTCTTCTGGCCCGGCCGCGTCCTCGCGGTCACGGGAACCAACGGCAAGACCACCCTGACCGAGTTTCTCACGCACGCGCTGCGCTCGATCGGCCGCGACGCGCGGGCCGCCGGCAACATCGGCCATCCCTTCTCGCAGCTGGTCGTCGAGGGCAACGGTGACCGGGCGAACGCCATCGCCGTGTGCGAAGTGAGTTCGTTCCAGGCCGAGACCTTGAAATATTTCCAGGCGGACGCCGTGCTCTGGACCAATTTTGCCGAGGACCACCTGGAGCGCCACGGCCCGATGGAAAACTACTTCGCCGCGAAGTGGAACCTGGTCGCGCGAGCGGCGCCGGGGACGGTCTTTGCGGGCAGCTCGGCGGTGCGGTTCGCCGAAAAATTCGGCCGGGCTTTTCCCGCCGGCGCTGCGGTCGCCAGCGAGGCCCGCCCCGCCGATTCCAGCCTCGCGGGCACGCCCTTCGCCGGCTATCCGCAGCGGGAAAATTATCTCCTGGCCGCCGCTTGGTGGCGCAGTGAACAACTTCCGCCCGAGGCCCTGCTGGCCGCCGCCCGCAGCTTCCACCTTGGCCCCCACCGTCTCGCCCGGGTCGCCGAGCATGACGGCGTGATTTACTGGAACGATTCCAAGGCCACCAATTTCCATGCCGTCGAGGGCGCGCTCACGAATTTCCCCCGTCCCGTGCTGCTGATCGCCGGCGGCAAGGGCAAAGGCGGCAATCTCGCCGGCTTTGTCAGTCGCATCGCTCCACGAGTGAAATTCGCCTTTTTGCTCGGTGAAACCCGCGGCATCCTGGCGGAGGCTTGCGCCGCGAATGGCGTGGCCTGCGCCCTCTGCGCCACGCTCGCCGAGGCGGTCGAGCGCGCCACCGCCGCGGCCGCGCCCGGCGACCACATCCTCCTCAGCCCCGGCTTTGCCAGCTTCGATATGTTCCGCAGCTACGAAGACCGTGGCGCACAGTTCGAACGCCTTGTGAATAACTTGGGAGCAACTGTTGTTTTTCGCTAGCCTTTCTCTCTTAATTCAACCCATCGTTTGCTATGAAAATACACAAAACACTCGGCATTGTCCTGGCCGTCCACGTCGTGGTTGTTGCCATGCTTTTTGCCATCCAGGGCTGCAGCTCCACGACCAAATCCGCGCCGTCGTCGGCCGGCACGGCGGACAACAACGCGCCGGTGGTGCAACCCGCTTCAACCCTCGATCCCTCGCCGGTCGCACCGGCGAGCGCGTCACCGGCGGGAGCCGATTTGAATCCCGCCACCACGGACGCGGCCCCGACCCTCAACCTTAACAGCGGAGCGGGGTACTACAGTCCCACCCGCCCGGGCACGCCCGCCGCCGCGGCCATCGAATCTTCCGCGCCAGCCAATGTCACGCCCGTCGCCACCTATGTGGTCGCGAAAGGCGACAGCCTTTCCAAAATCGCGGTCAAATATCACATGACGCGCAGCGAGCTGGCCAAGGCCAACGGCCTCAAGGCCGATTCGACGATAAAAATCGGCCAGAAGTTGATTATTCCCGGCAAGGCTTCATCGGCGGGGATGCATGCCGCGGCGGCCCCGGCGATGGATAATGGATCCTCTGGCCCCACCTACAGAGTCAAATCGGGCGACTCGCTCAGGCTCATCGCCAAGCACAACGGCACCACCTTGGCTGCGCTCCGCTCACTCAACCATCTGAAAAGCGACAACGTCCGGGTCGGCCAGGTTTTGAAGCTTCCCGCGGGCTCGACCCCTTCCGTCTCCGCGCCGGCGGCTCAAGCGACACCCGCGCCTGACACGACCCCCACGGCGACGACGAAAGACGCCAGTGGCCGTGTCACCCACACCGTGAAGGCGGGCGAAAAACTCAGCACCATCGCCAAAAAATACGGCGTCACGGTCGGAGCCCTCGCCACGGCCAACAATATTTCCGATCCCAGCAAGATCCGCGCGGGCCAGGAGCTGGTGATTCCCAATGGCTCCACTTCCAGTGAAAACGCGACACCGACTGCGACTTCGACCGAGACCACGCCGACCCCGCCCGCGACCGGGGATCTTGACTCGGGCCTCAAGCCGACGGCCACCGAGCCGCCGGTCATCAAGGTGGACGACAGCAATAATTCCCCCGCACCCATGCCGCCCCCGCCGCCAACCGCAGACAGCTCCGGTACGTCTACCGCTCCCTCTCCCTGAGACTTTCACCCATGCCTGACGCCGCTGACCAGCCCCGGCCGCGCTTCTCGGTCAACCCGGTTGCGGTCATTGTCGTCTGCGCGGTCGGGCTTACCATCCTCGGGCTCATCAGCCTGTTCAGCGCCAGCGCCTATTTCAAGGAAGGGCCGTACTTCTACTTGGGAAAACAGCTCGTGGGCGTGGTGCTTGCCATCGGACTCGGCTGGATCGCGAGCCGGGTGAACCTCGACTACCTGCGCCGCTACGTGTGGATCATCGGCGGCGTCTCGCTTTTGCTGCTGGTCGCCGTGCTCGTGCCGCATCTCGGCGTTTCGGTCAAAGGCAGCCGGCGCTGGCTCGGCTTCGGGCCGCTGCGGTTGCAAGTTTCCGAGTTCGCCAAACTCGCGATGGTCTTCTGCCTCGCGCACTACGTCGCGATCAACCAGACAAAAATCGAGGATCTCAAGCGCGGTTACCTTTACCCGCTGGGCATCATCGGCATCTTTTCAGCGCTGGTCTTGAAGGAGCCGGATTTTGGCACGGCGGCGCTGATCCTCATCGTCGGGCTGACGCTGTTGTTCCTCGCCGGCGCCAGATGGCGCTTCATCCTGCCGACGGTCTTCCTCGCGCTGGTGGTTTTTGGCGTGGCCATGGCGCACAACGCCAACCGTCTCCAGCGTTTCGTGGCCTTCCTCGATGTCGAGGGTAACAAACAGGGCGGGACCTATCAGCTTTATCAGTCCGAGGCGGCCTTTGCGGCGGGAGGCACGTCCGGCGTCGGCCTTGGCAACGGCCGCCAGCAGCATAATTTTCTGCCCGAGTCGAACAACGACTTCATCGCCGCGGTCATTGGCGAGGAGCTCGGCTTGCGGGCCACGCTCGGGGTCGTGCTGCTGTTCACCACGATGTTTGTCGCCGGGCTGGTGCACCTGCGGCGCGCGCCGAACCTGTTTCAATTTCTCCTCGCCACCGGCTGCCTGCTGCTCATCTGCCTGCAGGCAATCGTCAACCTCGGAGTGGTCACGGGCTTGTTTCCCACCAAGGGCATGTCGCTGCCATTCATCAGCGCCGGCCTGTCCAACCTGCTCCTGATGGGCCTGCTGCTCGGCATCCTCGCCAATACCCAGCGCCGCTGGTCGCGCCCGGCCCTGACCATGGCCGGCGGGGAGTTCAACGAGACGGCCCCGCAGAGTTTTTCCACGGTCTGTTAACCCGGATGCATCACAACCAAAACTTGGACCATACATCCGTTTGCGCCGATGCAGTCGGCGCAAAGCGACTTGTCGCGGTTAACCCCGACCAAGTCGGCCTTACAGGTGCATCAATCAAAAAAGAAAGTATGATTGATGCAGGTTAACATGGGCAAAAAAATCATCATCACCTGCGGCGGCACCGGCGGGCATCTCGCCCCGGGCATTGCGCTCGCCGAGGGGCTGACGGCGCGCGGCCACACCGTCATCCTTTTCATCAGCCAGAAAAGGGTGGATGCGCGGCTCGTCGAAAAGTATCCGCATTTCAATTTTGTGCCCGTGCCCGGCACGGCCTTCGCCTGGCACCCGCTGGGCTTGGCGCGGTTCATCGCGTCGCAAGTCCGCGGCTTCATTTTCAGCCTGCGCGCGATGCGGCAGATGCGGCCCGATGTCATGGTGGGCTTTGGCGGCTTCACTTCCGTGTCGGCGGTGATCGCCGGCCGGATGCTCCGGATCCCGGTGGCGTTGCACGAGGCCAATCGCGTGCCCGGCCGCACGGTTTGCCTGCTGGGCCGCCTGGTGCAGCGCGTCTATTTGCCGCAGGGCGTGCGCCTCTCCAGCGTGCGGGCGTCCGCCACGCGCCACGTCAGCCTGCCGGTGCGCCGGGAAATTTCCCGCCAGCCGCGCGCCGCCGCGATGGAACGCCTCGCTCTCGATCCCACGCAAAGGGTCCTGGTCGTTTTTGGCGGCAGCCAGGGGGCCTCGGCGCTCAACGACTGGGCGCGCAGCCAGCTCGACCGCCTCGCGCACGCCGGCATTCAGGTTTACTGCATCACCGGCCTCGGCAAGGGCCGGCACGAAGTCCTTCAGCTCAGCACGCAAACCTACGCACCCATTCGCGCGGTTTTCACGCCCTTCACCGACGTCGTCGCCGATCTGCTCTCCGCCGCCGACCTCGTGGTGGCCCGCGCCGGCGCCGGCACGATCGCCGAGCTCATCCGCTGCACCACGCCGGCCATCCTCGTGCCGTATCCGTACGCCGCCTCCGACCACCAGCGGGCCAACGGCGCGTTTTTTGAAAAGCAGGGCGGGGGCATTGTCATTGACCAGATGTTCATCCCCACGCTCCACGCCGAGGTCCTGGATGTGATTTTCAACGACTGGCTGCTGCACAAATTCCGCACCAATCTCGCGCGCATGGATCACGCCGCCTCGTTTGACCTGCTGCTCGACGACCTCACCGGGCTGATCGTCCATTCCCCGGCTGAAAAGAAATCCACCGTGCTGCCGCCGCCCACGATCCAGCCCCATGCCGCCTAAAGGCAGAAATTCCAAATCGCAAAGATCCAAATGCCAAAAAAAGCGCCAACTCCCAAAAAACTCTTAAGCAATCTGTAATCTGATTTAGCAGGAAATGAGACCCGCTCCTCCACCACCGCTTTTTTCGCGCGACGTGCGCCAAATCCACTGCGTTGGCGTGGGCGGCATGGGCGTCGGCCCGCTGGCGGTTTATCTCGCGCAAATTGGCTTTGAAGTCACCGGCGAGGACGATGCGCTGGTGGAACCGATGCGCGCGATGCTCACGCGCGAACACGTGACGGTGGTGCCGTCCGGCGCCGTGCCCGCCGGCTGCTCGCTCGTGGTTTATTCATCGGCCATCGCGCCATCGCATCCGGCCCGCGCCGCTGCGGTCGCGCGCGGCCTGCCGCTGGTGCGCCGCGGCGAGCTGCTGGCCGAGGTGTTGCGCGGGAAAAAACTCGTCGCGGTCTGCGGTGCGCACGGCAAGACCACGACCACAGCCATGATGGTCACCGCCCTGCGCCGCGCCCAATTTCCCGCCGGCTGGGTGCTCGGCGGTCTCTTCGCCGATGACGCCATGGCGCCCGCCCGCGCCGGTTCGAGCGATTGGGTTGTGGCCGAGATCGACGAAAGCGACGGCACCATCGACGCTTTCTCCCCGGAGATCACCCTCGCGACCAATCTCGACTGGGACCATCCCGACCACTATCGCCGCCTCGACGATTTCGCGACGGCGTTTGCCGCGCTTTTTGCGCGTACCAAATCCACCGTGCTTACGTCCGATGCCTGCGCGCTTTCGCAACGGCTGGTCGCCGGTGGGTCGGGCTTCACGCCCGACATGTCGGGGATAAACCCCGACCTACGGCCGAAATACTTCACCTTTGGCCGCAGCGGCGATTTCTCCTGCGAAATCACCGGTGAAACGGGCGAACACCTGCGGCTGCGCCTCGGCGGGCGTTTTTCAATTTCCGAGGCGCAAGTCCGCGCCCGGGGCGAATTCAATGCCGCCAATGCCACGGCGGCGCTGGCCGCCGCCCAGCTGATGGGCACCGGACTCGCACCGCGTCTGCTGGCCGACTACGCGGGCGTGTGCCGCCGCCAGAGCGTGATCCACGCCGCGCCCGGGCTCACCGTGCTGGAGGACTACGCCCATCACCCGGCGGAAATCCGCGCGCTGCTCGCGAGCCTGCGCGGACGGGTGGGGGAGCGCGGCCGCCTCATCGTCCTTTTCCAGCCGCACCGCTTCAGCCGCACCGCGCAGTTCAAGACGGAGTTTGCCGCCGCGCTCGCGCTGGCCGACCGCGTGCACCTGCTCGATGTCTATGCCGCGGGCGAGGCGCCGCTGGCCGGCGGCACGACGGCCGACATCTATGCCGAGTTGAAAAAGAATTCCGCGGCCCTGCCGGTGGACTACCTGCCCGGCGACGACGCGGCGCTGTTTCGCGCGCTCAGCCGCGAGTTGCAACGCGGCGACCTGGTCGCTTTTGTCGGGGCCGGTGATATCGATCAAAAAGCGCGCGCATGGCTCGACCTGCGCCGCACGGATGAAATGAAAGCAAAAATCTGGGACGACTTTGCCGCCGCGCTGCGGCCCCGGCTTTCGGCCGGGACGCGGCTGGCCCGCGAGGAATCGCTCGCGGCGAAGACGACGATGCGCGTCGGCGGCGCGGCGCGGGTTTATGCGGAGCCAGCCACGGTGGCGGACCTGCAGGTTTTGCTGCGCGAGGCGCACGCGCAAAGAGTGGAAATTTTTTTCCTGGGCCGTGGTTCCAACCTCATCGTGCCCGACGAGGGCGTGGATGGCCTCGTGATCGCGCTTTCGCATGAAAATTGGCAGCGCTTCGAGCCGCGGTCCGACGGCCGGGTGTGGGCGGGCGCGGGCCTGCGCCTGAAAAACCTCTGCGGGCTCGCGGGCAAGGCCGGCCTCGTCGGCTTCGAGTTTCTCGAGGGTATACCCGGCTCGGTCGGCGGCGCCTTGCGCATGAACGCCGGCGCGATGGGCGGCTGGATGTTTGATGTCGTGGAAGAGGTCGAGATCATGACGCCTGACGGCGAGGTAAAGACGCTGCGCAAGGCCGACATGCACGTGGCCTACCGCCATTGCGCCGAGCTGCACGACGCCATGGCGCTCGGCGTGCTCCTGCGCCCCGCGGCCCAGGCCGACACCGAGGCGATCAGCCGCCAGATTGATGTTTACCGCCGCAAGCGCCATGAGACCCAGCCGCGCGAGCCGAGCGCGGGATGCATTTTCAAGAACCCGGCGGGCAATTCCGCTGGCCGCCTGATCGACGAGGCCGGCCTCAAGGGCGAGCGGGTGGGTGACGCCGAGGTCTCGGCCGTGCACGCCAACTTTATCATCAACCGCGGCCATGCCACCGGCTCGGACGTCATCGCGCTCATGCGCCGCGTGCGCGCCCGGGTGCGCGAGGCGCGAGGCGTCGAGCTCGAGCCCGAGGTGCTGCTCTACGGGAAAAAATGGGAGGAAGTGCTTTGAACATTCAACATTCAACATTGAACATTCAATATCCAAGTCGGATACGGACTACTGAACGGAATCAGGAGTTGAACGTTGAACGTTGGATGTTGAATGTTGAACGTTCGATTCTCACGGAGGCATCCCCATGAGCCTCCCCGTCATAGCGGTCTTTGCCGGTGGCACGTCCGCGGAGCGCGAGGTTTCGCTCGGCTCGGGCCGGGCTTGCGCGGTGGCGCTTGCGCGTTCGTTTCCCACCCGGCTGTTTCAGATCGACGCCAATGCGCTGCCGGCGGAGTTCGATCCCGAGCGGCACGTGGTGTTTTCCACGCTGCACGGGAAATTTGGCGAAGACGGCGGCATGCAGCGCCTGCTCGACGCCGCCCACGCGAGCTACGGGGGCTGCGATGCGACCGCGAGCGCGCTATGCATGGACAAAACTGCCGCGAAGGAGCGCATGGCTGCCGCCGGCGTGGGCGTGGTGCCCGGCGAATGTTTCGATGCGGCCCGCAAGCCCGCGGTCGCGGCGCTGGCCGCGAAGCTGGGCGACGATGTCGTGCTCAAGCCCAACGACGAGGGCAGCAGCGTCGGCCTGCAAATCGTTTCCGGCCAGACGGAGCTCGCGGCCGCGCTCGAAAAAATTTCTTCCGGCCGCTGGCTGGCCGAGCGCCGCGTCTTCGGCCGCGAGCTGTCCGTCGGCGTCCTCGGTGGCCGCGCGCTAGGCATCGTGGAAATCCGCCCGAAGTCGGGCCGCTACGATTACACCTCGAAATACACCAAGGGCCTGACCGAGTATCTCTGCCCTGCGCCGTTGCCCGACGCCACGACCGCGGTGGTGCGCCACGCGGCCGAGACGGCTTTCGCCGCGTGCGGTTGCCGCGATTACGCGCGGATCGATTTCATGCTCTCGGAAAAAAATGAATCGTTTTTGCTCGAAATTAACACGTTGCCTGGCATGAAGGAGACCAGCCTGCTGCCAATGAGCGCGCGCAGCGCGGGGCTGGATTTCACGGCGTTGGTTCGAGAGTTGGTCATGCCCGCGGTGCAACGTTTTGCGTCGGCTCGCATTCCCGCATGAGCAAAGCCACCGCCACACCCTTCGCCCGCACCTGGCAGGACATCAACCAGAGCGTGAATCCGCGCGCGATGTCGAAGGTCAGCCGCCAGCGCCGCCTGGTTTACACGCTCAAGTTTGCCGGCATCGCCAGCGTGCTCGCGGTCATCGTGTGGGGCGCGGTTGAAATTGCCGAAACGATGGGCAGCGGCCCGAACAAACTTGGCCTGGCCGAGTCCGGTCCGCTGCTGAAGGACATTGCGCTGACCACCGACGGCGTGCTCGACCACACTTGGGCCGAGCGCACGCTCACGTTGCCCAAAAATGCGACCCTCATGTCGCTCGACCTTTACGCGCTGCGCACGCGGCTGCTCGCCGATGGCCAGGTCAAGGCCGCGGTGCTGACGCGAAATTTTCCCTCCACACTGGCGGTAGCCATCCAGGAACGATCACCCGTGGCCCGCATCCAGGTGCAGGTTGGCGATGCGTCGCCCCGCGCCTTGCTCGTGGCGCGCGACGGGGTGGTTTTTGATGGCAAAAATTACGACCCGGCCCTGCTCGGCACCCTGCCGTGGCTCGACGGCGTGAAGCTCGTTCATGTCGGTGACGGTTTTGCGCCCATCGACGGCATGGACACGGTGGCCGACCTGTTCGCCACCGCCCGCAACCAGGCTGAACATCTTTATCGCACGTTTGAGGTCATTTCCCTTGCACGCCTCGCCTCGGATGGCGAACTCGTCGTGCGCTCGAAAGACATCCCGGAAATCACTTTCAATACGCGCGACGATTTTTTCCGCCAGCTGGCCCGGCTCGACTACGTGCTCGATCTCGCCCGTGCGCAGCCCGACAAACCGCTCAAGTCGATCGATCTCGCCAATGGCCTGCAGGTTCCCGTGACGATCGACACCGTGGCGCGCCTGCAAAATTCCGCCAGTGCGCCGGCCCCCGGCAATGGCCTCCTCCCTTTGCCCAGATTAACCCATATCGCCCAACGTGATTTCTAACACCAAGATCGTCGGCGCCGTTGAAATCGGCACCACCAAAGTCACCGTGCTCGTGGGCGAGATCGCCCGCGGCCGCGAACTCAGCATCATCGGCGTGGGCGAAGCCTCCTCGCGCGGCGTGATCAAGGGCGCCGTGATGGACTTCAAGGCCGCCAGCGAGGCCACCCACAGCGCGCTCCTGGCCGCCGAGCAAAGCGCCGGCACGCGCGTCGATGAAGTCTATCTCGCGCAAACCGGCGGGCATCTCGAAGGTTTTGAAAACGAAGCCTCGGTCAATGTCGCGGCCGCGGACAACACCGTCAGCGCGATGGACACCGACACCGTCTGCCGCCTCGCCATGGCCAAGGAACTGCCTGCAGGCCGCATCGTCGTGCATCACATCCGCCGGCCGTATCGCCTCGACGGGCGGCTCGTGCCCGACCCTGAACACCTCGTCGGGCGCCGGCTTGATGTGAGTTATTGGACCATCCACGGCCTCGAAAGCAAGGTCGCCGACAATACGCATGTGATCAACGGATTCAGTGTCCGCGTGACCAAGCTCATTCTCTCCAGCCTCGCCTCGGGTGCGCTCATCACCACGGCCGAGGAGCGCCACAACGGCGTGCTCGCGATCGACCTGGGCGGCGGCACCACGGATTTCGCCCTCTACCGCGACGGTTGCGCCCACAAGACCGGCGTCGTCGCCGTCGGCGGTGGACACCTCACCAACGACCTTGCACTCGGCCTGCGCGTCCAGCAAGGCCAGGCGGAAACCCTCAAGCTCCGCTACGGCCGCGGCGTCGTGCACGCGCGCGACAAAAAGGACAAGGTCATGCTCATCGGTGACTTTTCCATCGGCGACCGCGAGTTTCCGCGCCTGACCATTGAGCAGATCACCGCGGCGCGGGTGTGGGAAATTTTTGAAGTGGTCCGCCAGAAACTCGGCGCGTCCTTCGCCCCGGAAAAAATTCCGGCCGGCGTCGTGCTCACCGGCGGCACCGCCAAGCTGCCCGGCATCACGGAGGCGGCTGCGAAGGTTTTCGGCACGAGTGCGCGCCTCGGCGAAGTGCCCGCGTGGATCGGCGAAAACCTGCGCGATCCCGGCTACGCCACCGCGCTGGGACTCCTGCATTTTTCGCTTAACGCCCAAACCGACCGCGCCACCGCGCCCCGCCGCAGCCTGCTGAGCAAGCTTTTTGCCCATGCCTGATTTCAAACACGAAAATGGTAGGTCGGGCTTTACGCCCGACATGTCGGGGATAAACCCCGACCTACAATTGTGTTTCTCAAATCGGGAAACAAATTCCAAAGCACCAAACGCCAAAATAAGCAGGGCTCTGAACTCCCGATCTTAAATTTGAAATCTTAAATCTGAAATTTCCACTGGCATGCCTCCCCCCGACGAACTTCCGCTCACTTCTGAAATCCTCGCTGACCGCAACATCGCGATCAAGCTCGTCGGCATCGGCGGCGCCGGCTCGAACGCGGTGGACCGGCTCAAGATGGAAAACCTCGAGCGCCTGCAGCTCGCGGTCATCAACACCGACCATCAGGCGCTGTCGAGTTCACCCGTGCAGGACAAGGTGCTCATCGGAGCGAGCGTCACGCGCGGACTGGGCGCGGGCGGCGATCCCGAGCCGGGCCGGCTGGCGGCCGAGGCCGATCGCGAGAAAATCGCCGCGGTCGTGCGCGACTGCGACCTCGTCTTTTTGCTCGCGGGCATGGGCGGCGGCACCGGCAGCGGGGCGGCGCCGATTGTCGCGGAAATCGCCGCCGAGGAAGGCGCGCTCGTCATCGCCTTTGTCACCATGCCGTTCAGTTTCGAGGGCGGACGCCGCCTGAAGCAGGCCGAGGAAGGACTGCAGGCGCTGCGCCGCGTGTGCGACGCCGTCATCCCGCTGCCCAACGACGTGCTCATGCAGGAGGCGGCCGACAACGAGACCGTGCTCGATTCCTTCGCGCGGGCCGACGAGTGGATCGGCCGCGGCGTGAAATCGATCTGGTCGATGATGTTTCGCACCGGCCTGATCAACCTCGACTTTGCCACGCTCCGCCAGGCCTTCCAGCAGCGCGGCGGCAAGACGCTGTTCGGTCTCGGCACGGGCGAGGGCGCCAACGCCGTGGCCGACGCCATTGAAAGCCTGAAACTTTGCCCGCTGCTGCATACCCCGGAGTTTTCGCGCAAGGCCGACCGCCTGCTCGTCAACATCACCGGCGGCACCGACCTTACGCTGCCGAAGGTCCATGAAATGATGACCGCTGTCACCGAGCAGTTCGGCAAGGAGTCCCACGTCTTCATGGGCGCGGTCATCGACGAAAGCCTGCAGAACCGGGTTGAAATCTGCGTGCTCGGCACGAGCGACCTCGGCGGCCGCGGCCTGCAGTCGCGCCGTCTCGTATCACCAGCCCTTCGACAAGCCCAGGGCCGCGCACGCACGGAGGAAAAAGTTTTGATCGCCGCGGCCATGGAACGCGCGGGCGAGGGCGAGGAAAAACCCGTGACGCACACCGTGCCGGTGGCACAGGACGAATTTGGTTTCGACCGCGACGTCGAAAGCCGCGGCTATTTCGACAAGACCGACCGGAATCTATTTGAAGGCCAGGACCTCGACGTGCCGACCTACCTGCGCAAAGGCATCAAGCTGGGGCTATGAGATGGCAATTTTGTCGCGATTCAAGACATGATCCCGTCCGCTTTTTCCGATTGGTCTGAGGCAATTTCTTTCAATCCATGCGGTGGAGCTGCAGCACAGCAAAATCCATGATTGTCAGAATCTGTCTTTTGATCAGTGCCCTAAGTATGCTCTCGAGCTGCCGCGGGGAAAGAAACATCGTTCTTTCGCCTCCAAATCTCGCCGGTGATTATGAAGGCCATTATCCGAATGGCTGTGTTGAGAAATTTTCTTTTCGCTTGAATGGCACCTTTACGCAATGCCTTCTAAAGGGAAATCAGATGGTGTATAGCAATGACGGGCGATGGGAGATTGATCGTAATGACCTTATACTAAAGGATGTGTTCTTAGCAAACGATGTCTGGAAGTTGACTAATGGAAGACCGACTAAAGTGGATTTTTATCGAACGCAATGGGTGTCGCGGGGTCCGATAATAGTATTTGCTGACCAAGACAATTATTGGCTCGAGAAGGCCAAGCCAACCGGGTCAGGTTTCTAAGCGTTAAATTTTAAACGAGTCGGGCTGGAAATCGCGCTAGAGTGGGGGATGCACGCTCGCTGGCTTTACCTCGATACCTCGGTGATCGGCGGTTACTTTGATCCCGAATTTATGGCCGACACCCGCGCACCGGGGGATGCAAGCGGACGGGGTCATGTCTTGACTCTTGACCGAATACGTTGGTCGAGCCTTTGTCTCGGCGCGCCCGGTGGTCGCGCCCTACCTTTCGATCCGTGTATATCCGCGCCATCCGCGGTTAAAATGATCGGAGAAGCCAAGCCAGCGGGTCAGGTTACTAAGCGTTAAATTTAAAACGAGTCGGGCTGGAAATCGCGCTAGAGTGGGGATGATCACTGCTTGCGGTAGCGAGTTGGAAGGCTACAGGCATGAGGTAGCCACAAAAGATCACAAAGATCGCATAGAAAACATGAGTGTTTCAGTCACTGATTTTCACTGCTGCAGATTAATTCCAACGGCTGAGTCGTTCTCTGCGATCCTTGTGATCCTTTGTGGCAAAGTGGCTTGGACAATCCGGCTTTAACGCCGTGAATCTCTTGCAAGGCTACCGGCAAAGTGACGACACCGGGCGCATAAACGAGGTGGTCTTGCTTGACGATTGACTGGTCACATTTTGGAGCGATCACGCCGTGCATAAAATCCACGTGGTGAATCTGGAAAAGGTCGAGGACTGAATGGCCTGAAAACGGGTCAAACCCTGCTTTCCGATAAAGACTGAAGCGGCAATACAAAGACGTCAGACTGTGCTTTTGCCGGGTCAAGAGGCGCTTGACGAAAAAACTGTGTGGTACATTGTGTGGAAATGCCAACAAACTTGGAAATCGACGACCGCCTGCTGGCCAAGGCATTGAAAGTCGGCGGCCTTAAAACGAAGAAAGCCACGGTCAACGAGGCGCTGGCGGAATATGTCCGCCACCGCCAGCAGCGGGAGGTGGTCAAATTGTTTGGTTCAGTCGAGTTCGACCCGGCCTTCGATTACAAGGCTGAGCGCCGGAAACGATGAGCGTGCTGGCCGACACACCGGTGTGGTCGGCGGCGTTTCGCCGGCCCGACGGCAGGACGGATGTCCTGCGCGCAGAAATGGAAGCGCTCGTGGCGAACGGACCGGTCGCCATCATGGGGCCGATCCGGCAGGAGCTGCTGTCGGGCATCAGTGACCGGGCGAGATTTGAGCAGGTGCGGGACGGCCTGCGCCATTTCCCCGACATCGCCATTTTGACCGCGGATTACGAAGAGGCCGCGCAGTATTACAATGTTTGCCGGGCAAAGGGGATTCAGGGATCGATGACCGATTTTTTGATCTGTGCAGTGGCGATACGAAAAAAGCTGCAGATTTTCACCACCGATGGGGATTTCGAACATTACCGAAAGCATCTGCCCATCACGCTGCATGCACCGATGAAAGATTAAAGCCGTCCAATTTGGCCGGATCCACGCTGATCGATGGTTTAAAATAATCGTGATAGCTGCGAGGGCAGAGCCAAAAGAGTGGACTGACCCCGTGGGAATGGCCAGAATGCCGTCCGAGCATTTACGTCTTCAATTTATCAAACCCCGGCCCAAAACGCGGTCATGCACAAATATCTTCAACCGCTGGTCTGGATGGCCCTCGCCCTGTCGATCGGAGCAGGGGTCGAGGCCAGCGCCGGCACGGTGGACGACCATGGGCCATCCTTTGGTGAGACCAAGGATTGGTTGAAAGACCACGGGAAAGATTTCACCAGCTCATTCTCGTTTTCCAACGATTCCCACAAGCACTTTGCCATGACGATTCAAAGAATTGAATTCGTCCTGAGGAAATATGATCCCGATGACACTCCTGTTCCCGGCTGCGTGATCCATTTTTACGCGACCATCCATATCCGGGAAGATAACAGTGATGACAACGGCGGGCAGATCGCGGCATTTCGGGCCGAAGATGTCAGCGATGTGGTGGAAGTCAGGAAACTCGAGGGAAAAGATTTGGGCCCGGCCGTGCGGGATTTTGATGCCCAAGGCTGCTACGGTCTGGTCATAACCCAGAAGGATCCGAACTCCGATGCCATTAAAATGGCCAATCTGGGCACTCCCTATTTGGAGCAGCATGCATTGCCTTATATCGTAATTCCGGTCACAAACCAGGCCTTGGCCGAGCGACTGGCCAAGGCCTTGCACCGCGGAATCCAGCTCATCCAGGCGAAGACGGCGGTCAGCCCTGGGCCCTTTTGAAGCTGGCTTTCCATGGCAAAAACCACGTCGCGAAATCTCGGGCTCGATGCCGTCAGGGCAGCGGCGATCGGCCTGGTCCTGCTCTGCCATGCCACGCCGTTTTATAAGCCAATTTTGCTGCATCATAATATTGATGTTCATAGCTGGCGGGTGCTGACCGGGGTTACGGGGGTGGAGTTGTTCTTTTGCCTGTCGGGATTTCTCATCGGGGGCATCCTGCTTGGATTGGAAGCCACGGCGCCATCATGCCGCACTGTCGGGATTTTCTATGTTCGTCGCTGGATGAGAACGTTGCCGCTCTATTACTTCGTTCTCTTTGCCATTTCCGACTTCCCGCAGCTCGACCCCCACCACCGGGTGGACTTTTTGCCTTTTGTGACCCTGACCCAGAATCTTTTTGGCCGCATGCCGCCCGGGGATTGGTTCGCGATATCCTGGTCCCTCACCATTGAGGAATGGTCTTACCTGCTGCTGCCCCTCGTCATTTTCGGCCTCTTTGGGCGGACCAGGCGCCCGGTGCTGGCCGGCACCCTGGCCATGTGTCTGCTGGCCTTCATCATGCGGGTCATCCTGCTCTCCCGAACCGGTGCATGGGATGACATTGTGCGCACCAGCGTGCCGGGAAGACTCGATGCGATTTGTTATGGCGTGCTCTCGGTGGTGGCCTTTCGTCAGTTCCGGGACGTGTATCTCCGCTGGATCAAGCGATTTTGGTGGGCCCTGGTCGCGCTCTTCCTTTTTAACACCTACCTGTTCTGGCATGATTCACTGTTGGATGGAATTTATGGGCGCCTCTTTGCCCTGCCGGTGACATCGTTCAGCTTTGCCGCCCTACTGCCGCTCATCATGGATTTTCAGCTGCCTGGTTTCCTCGCGGCGATCATTCGCCATATTGCGAAAATCAGCTACGGGATGTATCTTTTCCACTGGCCGATATATTTTCTCACGATCGAATCCGTGGCGGACATACAATATGCGCCCCTCCCGGTTTTCATCTTTGGAACCATTCTGGTCGCATCGGTGGTTTATTACCTGGTGGAGCAGCCCATTCTTCGCCTGCGACCTCCCCAATTTGGCCGGGACAAGAATCCGCCACTGGCGGTTTTGCCCCAACCACCCGGCAAGTTGCCTGCGTAGGGCAGTCCGAAAGAGTCTGTCCAGAGGCGAACAACGGCCGATTCCTGGCTTCCGGATTTCCCGCTAAAAATAATCGGAATGGATTTTAAGCAGGAAGCCATGAATCCAGGAGAGGTGGAATGACCAATTCCCAGCGACCAACCCCCTTGGTTATAGTAAACGACGGGAAAGGGGTTGCCGATAGAGGCATGTAACCTGATCCCGGGTCCCGGCGTCGTAACCCCTGTCATGCATACCCTAAAGACGAGTGCCTTGTGAGGTCATGGGGCCGGATCATGCATGGCTTGTTCGATTAAACCCATTATGAAATCAAAAACCCTGGTTTGCCTTCTCTCGCTGCCTTTTGTCTGTGTTGGCTTCGCCAAAGCAGAAGAGGTCAAGCATCCGAAGACGCCTCCCCACCATATTAAGAAAGAAATCCATCAGGACAAACAGGACGTGGTTAAGGACCAGCACGACATCAAGCAGGACAGGAAAGACCTGAAAAAAGACCAACACGATATCAACGTCGACCGGCATGATGTCCAAGCGGACCGCAAGGATGTCGCCACGGATCGGAAGGACCTGAAAAATGACATCAAGAACGGCGACAAAGCAGACGCCAAAAAAGACCGGACGGACTTAAAGAAAGATCAGCACGACCTCAAAGGTGATAAGGTGGATCTCAGCAAGGACCGTGCGGATCGAAACCACGATGTCGCGGACCTCAAACAGGATCGCACCGACCGCAGGCAGGATGTGAAAGACCTGAGGCACGATCAAAAAGACCTGAAGAGCGACAAGGAATAAGAATAATTTTATCAGCTGGTTAGTTAATGAGGATACAAAGGGAGAAGCTGAGTCTTCTCCCTTTGTTTTTGTTCCTGACCGAAGGCGAGGGCAGGTGCATGGTTATAAATGGAGAACTGGCACGGGGTAATGAATCTCGCCGGCCATGCCATTATTGCAAATCACTGCGGATAGATGACGTAATTTTAATTGCGATTTAAGCCGGCAATTTTATCCTGAATTGCATCGTGTAACCCTGTCGTCCTTACCCCAAATGATTGGTGCCTCATGAGGTCATGGCGCCGGATCGTACACGGCTTTCTTTATTCAACTACCGTGAAATTCAAAGTTACTGGTTTTATTTTCGGGTTATCTTTTTTCGGCGTCGGCTTCTCCCAAGCGCAAGAAGTTAGACATCCGAAGCCCCCGAGCATTGTCAGGCACCATCTGCCACCGAAGCCGCAGGTGCCGCCGCCGAAGCACCCTGAGCCACCAAAGCCGCCTGCGCCACCGAAGCCTGAGCCACCGAAACCCGAACCGCCGCCGCCGAAGCCGCCGAAACCCGAACCACCGAAGCCGGACGCGCCACCCCACCATTAAGCACGACGTTGATCAGGATCGGAACGACAGGTTGTCGGAATAATTTTATCGCCGGCTAGTGGATAGGGATCAGGGGAGACGCCGGGCCTTCTCCTCTTATTTTGTCCGAATGGAGCACGTGATCCATGGGCAGGCATAACGCTCCCTTGGCAAAGTGGCGGGGTTCTGCATCGTTGCCACCATGTTTGTCGATGAATGCAAAATAAAGGTGCAGGCCGGTGACGGCGGGCGCGGATGCGTTTCGTTTCGCCGGGAAAAATATGAACCGTGGGGCGGTCCCAATGGCGGCGACGGCGGCCGCGGCGGCGATGTCGTGCTCCTGGGCGACAGCAACACGAACAATCTCATCGATTACAAGTACAAGCCGCATTGGAATGCCGAGCGTGGCGAGCACGGGCGCGGCTCCGATGAGCACGGGGCCAACGGCAAGGATCGCGTGCTGAAAATGCCGCTGGGCACGGTCGTGATCAACGAAGAGAGCGGCCTGGTGGCCACGGAAATCATCGAGCACGGCCAGCGCTTCGTGATTTGCAAAGGCGGCAACGGCGGGTGGGGCAACGCCCGCTTCAAGTCGTCGACCAATCGCGCGCCGAAGAACGCCAACCCGGGCCAGCTGGGCACACGGGGCGAGTTTCGACTCGTGCTCAAGAGCATCGCTGACGTTGGCCTGGTTGGTTTTCCCAACGCCGGAAAATCATCGCTGGTGGGCAAGATCACCAACGCGCGCCCGAAAACCGCGCCGTATCCTTTCACGACCCTGCATCCGCAGATCGGGGTCATCGATTATACCGACGACGTGCGCCGCATCCGCCACCTGCTGCTCGCCGACATTCCCGGCCTCATCGCAGGGGCGAGCGAGAACCGCGGCCTCGGGCACCGCTTCCTGCGGCACATCGAGCGTTGCGCACTGCTGGTGCTGATCATCGACATGGCTGGCACGGATGGCCGCGATCCGCGCGACGATTACGCGACGTTGCTGAATGAGCTCAAGCTTCACGATCCGGCGCTGCTCGACAAACCGCGCCTCGTCGCGGCGAACAAGATGGACGTCGAGGCCGCGCCCGCCAACCTCGCAAAATTCAAGCGCCGTTACCCCAAACTGGCATTGGTGCAAATCTCCTGCCTCACGGACAAGGGCATCAGCACGTTAAAGAAGGAACTGTTGAAGCGGGTGGGGGCATTGCGCCGTGCTGGAAAAAAGTAGCCATTCGGGCAGCTTTGGTTAAATTATCGCACCATGGCAGAAAACCGCCCCTTGCTGATGCGCGTCAACCGTTTGCTTGGTGCCGCGCTGGTCGAGCACAACCTCGTGAAAATCGAAAATCTCGAGGCGGCCAACGAGCGCCTGTTGGAGGCGGTTACCGCGGGTGACCGCCGCAAAACCAGCGTGCTCGCCATTCTCGCTCACGAGATGAAAGTGGTGAAGGAGGAGGATGTGCTGCAACACCTCGTGGAGACCGAGGGCATCGGCCTGGTCGATTTGCACAATTACGAAATGCCCGATGAACTTAGGAAATCGCTCGATACCGCCGATTGCTGGGCCACGTGGACGCTGCCGTTTGACCAGGAGGAAAACTTTTATTTTGTGGCCACGGCCCACCTGCTCAGTCCGGCCGTGCGCGCGCACTGGCAGAAAAAACTCGGCGGCCAGATCCTCTGGTATGGCACCACGCTGGAGGTGATTGCCGACACCCTCGAAAAGATCGACACCGAAAAAGTGCAATACGCCGGCCTGGCGCAGGCCGCCAACGCCAACTAACGCCATGCCACTCGGAAAAATCCAGACGCAGATCGTCGCCAAGCTCGAGGAGATGGAGTTGATCACCACCGAGCAGTGCGAAGCCATCGGCGCCGTGCCCGGCGAGCCCACTGGTGACGTCCTCGACAAGCTGTTGCAGGACGAATACAAGGTCACGCCTTTCCAGCTTCTCGTGGCCAAGGGTGGCGCGCTCGGCCTCGCGCCCTTCAACGTCAGCCGCTATCGGGTGAACAACGAGACCTACCAGCATCTGCCGCAGGAGTTCTGCAAGGAGAACGTCGTGTTGCCCGTTGGCAAGGTGGGCAATTTCCTCCTGGTGGCCTTTGCCAATCCCTTCGAAGTCTCGGTGCCGAACAAGATCGCCGAGATGACGGGCCTGCGCGTCATTCGGCTGCTCAGCCGGGAAAAGGATCTCCGCGACAAATTTGTCCGCGACCGCACCCAGGGCGACGCGCAGTTTGCCGAGGTCGTCAAGGAAATCGGCCAGGAGTTCGGCGATAAAGACGTCGAGATCAATATTGATGATGTCACCGAGGAATCCGGTCCGATCATCCAGCTCAGCAACCGGATCATTGAGGATGCCTACTTTGCCGGGGCCAGCGACATTCACATCGAGCCCCAGGAAAAAGAGGTGATCGTCCGCTACCGCGTCGATGGCACCTGCCAGGAAAAACTCCGCCTGCCGGCCAAGGTCGGGCCCGCGCTGGTCGCCCGCTTGAAGATCATGTGCGACCTTAACATTGCCGAGCGCCGCATGCCGCAGGATGGGCGCATTGTTTTCAAGCATTACTCGAAAAAAGGCGTCGATATCGACCTTCGTGTCTCCACCGGGCCGCTCAATCACGGCGAAGGCGTGGTCATGCGTATCCTCGACAAACAGAAATCGACCCTGCCGCTCACCGCCCTCGGCTTTTCCCCGGAGAATCTGGCCAAGTATCGCGATGTCATCCGGCAACCCTATGGCATGATCCTGCACTGCGGCCCCACCGGCTCCGGCAAGTCGATGACACTTTATTCCGCGCTCGGCGAAATCAATTCCTCCGAGATCGTCATCCGCACCGCCGAGGACCCCATCGAATACACGCTGGATGGCATCAACCAGATGCAGATGCACAAGCAGATCGGGCTCACGTTTGCCACGGCGCTGCGCGCCTTTTTGCGCCAGGATCCCGACATCATCCTCGTCGGCGAAATCCGCGATCGCGAGACGGCGGACATCGCCGTCGAAGCCGCGCTCACCGGCCACTTGCTCATCAGCACGCTGCACACGAACGACGCGCCCAGCACGATCGCGCGCCTCACCGACATGGGCATCGAGCCCTTCATGATTTCGTCGTCATTGCTCTGCGTGTGCGCCCAGCGCCTGCTGCGCCGCGTCTGCAAAAACTGCCGCGTGCCCTACGAACCCAAGGGCCGGGAAAAGGAAATTCTCGAGAATGCGCTGGGCTGGAGCGGGCCGATTTTCAAGGCGAATGCCAAGGGCTGCACCAAGTGTTCCAACAACGGCTACAAAGGCCGCGTCGGCATTCACGAGCTCATGACCGTCAGCGAGGAGTTGGTGGCAGGCATCAACAAGGAACTTGAAACCGCCGAGCTGAAAAAAATCGCCATGAACAACGGCATGAAGACGCTCCACCAGGACAGCATGCTCAAGGTCAAGGAAGGCCTGACCACCATGGAAGAAGCCATCGCGAACGTGCCGCCCGATTTGGAAAAGGGAGAAAAAAAACCGGAGAAGGAAGCAAAAGCCTAGGGCGGCACCGGCCTCATCCGTAAACGCCGCCGCCGAGCAGTTTTTCGCGTTCGTAGAAGGCCAGGATCTGCCCGCTCGCGAGTGCGCGTTGCGGCTCGCGAAACACCACGCGCGCGGAGTCGCTGCCGGCCTCGGGAAAAAATTCCAGCGGCACGCGCGGATCGCGGTAACGCACGCGGCCCTCAAGCGCGCCAGGTACCGTGACGGGTCCGCCGATCCAGCTCAGGTGGTGCACGCGGATTTCGCGGGTGAACAGCCCCGGGGCTGCCGGCTCCTCGAAGGCCACGAGCAGAGCATGGTCGGCGGCGCGCTTGCCCACCACGACGTAGTTTTTGCCGTCGGTGTTCGACGGGATGCCGATGCCCTTGCGCTGGCCGAGGGTATAGAAATGCAGGCCGCGGTGCTCGCCGAGCACGCGGTCGTCGGTCGCGCGCACGATGGGGCCGGGGTGGTCGGGCACATAGGTGCGCAGGAAATCCGCCATCTTGACCTGGCCGATGAAGCAGATGCCCTGGCTGTCTTTCTTGTCGGCGTTGGCCAGGCCGGCCTCGCGCGCGAGCCGGCGCAACTCGGGCTTTTCCAAGTCGCCGATGGGAAATCGCGCATCGGCGAGCTGCGCCGGCGAAAGCAGGGCGAGGAAATAGGACTGGTCCTTGTTTTTGTCCGCGCCCTCGAGCAGCGAGAAATTGTGGGACGGACGCCCTCGTCCGTCATTTGCGGGGTGGGGGCACCCCGCCCACATTTCCTCGACGCGCCGCGCATAATGCCCGGTGGCCACGGCGTCGTAGCCATGCTCACGCGCCCAGCTGCGAAACACGCCGAACTTGATCTCGCGGTTGCACATGATGTCGGGGTTGGGCGTGAGGCCGTGAGCATAGCCGTCGAGCAGGTACTGCACGACGCGTTCGTGGTAGTCGCGCATGAGGTTGACGACTTGAAACTCGATGCCGAGGCGTTCGGCCACCGCGCGCGCATCCGTGATGTCCTGCTCCCACGGGCACTGGCCGGCAACGCCATCCTCGTTGATCCAGTTTTTCATGTAAGCACCGGCCACGTCGTGCCCCTGCTGCTTGAGCAGGAGCGCGGCGACGGAGCTGTCCACGCCGCCCGACATGGCCACGAGGATTTTTTCACGGGCAGGCATTTCTTTAAAGTGGATTTTCTGGCGGGAGGGGCAAACCCGAATGGCGAATGGCGAATGGCGAATGGCGAATGGCGAATGGCGAATGGCGAATGGCGAATGGCGAATGAAAAATCCCGTGAGAGCATTTTTCGAAAAACAAGCAAAATACCCGCGCTAAATTTTCCGGCTTGTGCGCGCCCGCGCACGCCGGATGCTTATGGAATCGTATGCGTTCGCGTGAGAAAAAAATTGCCCGCGCCTGGCTCACGTCGCCGACGAGTGGCGTGATCGAGCTCGCGCACGACTGGCGCGCCCGCCACAAGCCGCCGCTTTCCCTCAGCCTGGGCGTCGCGGCCGCGGCGCCACACTTCGCCACGCTCACGCGCTTGCCCGACTACACGTTCGGCTGCGAGAGCGCGTACTTCGTCAATAAAAAGGGCGAAATCTTTTTCTTCCTGCCCACCTCGCGCCTGCCGGCCGACATCGATTTTCTGACCACCGGGGTCTACCTGGCGGGCGACTTCAATGGCTGGCAACAGGCCGTCGGCCAGCGGGAATGGCGCCTGCAGGCCGGGACGCTCGCGGGCGACTCCGTACTGATGCTCGCCCAGCGGGCGGACAAATTCTTCGGCCAGCCGCCGATGCGGTTCAAGTTTATCACCGGCGACTACCGCTGGCTCGACGTGCCGAACGATGCGCCGAACCTCATCCGCGACGACCAGGGCAACGCGAACCGTTTCATCGATCCGGAGCGCACGGGCCAGCACCGGTTTCATTTCACACTGGCCGGGCCGCTCGACCTGGCGGAACCATGGGCCGTGCTGTGGTCCGAAGGCGAAGTTGCGCAAAGCGTACCGCTGCGGCCGGGCGATTTTTTCCACCAGCTCAAGACCCACCTGCCGCTCGGCTCGTTCCCGGGCCAGGACGAGACCATCTTCCGCCTGTTCGCGCCGCGGGCCAAAAAGGTCGAGCTGCGCGTCTGCGACAACCTCGCGGCCCAGGACACCTCGCATGCTTACCCGCTCGCGCGCAATCCGTATGCGCCGGGGGTGTGGGAAGTCACCCTCGCCCAAAATCTCCACGGCTGGTTTTATTGGTATCACGTGGACGGCCCGCCCAACGAATTTGGGTTTTTCAACCCGGTGCAGCGGATTCTCGACCCTTACGCGCTGGCCGCGGTGGACCGCATCGGGCCGGGCATTGTGCTCGACCGCGGATGGGTGGGGCGGGGCGACCGGGATTTTTCGACGCCGGCGTGGCAGGACCTTGTCATCGCCGAGGCGCACGTGCGGGACCTCACGGCCCATGCGCCGGTGAAGGCCAGCCCGGCCGAGCGGAGCGGCTTCACCGGCCTGACCAAATGGGTGCAAAGCCCGTCGTTCTACCTGCACAAACTCGGGGTGAACGCCGTCGAGTTGCAGCCGGTGCAGGAATTCGACAACCAGACGCGCGAGGAATACCACTGGGGCTACATGACGAACAGTTTTTTTGCGCCGGAAAGCAGCTATTCGCTCGACCCGGCGCGCGCGTCCGGCGTGCGCGAGCTGCAGGACCTGGTGCGCGCGTTTCACCGGCGCGGCATCGCCGTGCTGCTCGACGTGGTCTTCAACCACGTGGGTGAGCCGGCGCACCTCATGTTCATCGACAAGCTTTATTACTTCGAACAGGACGACGACGGGAAACTCGCGAACTGGAGCGGTTGCGGCAACGACCTGCGGGCGCGTTCCGCCATGGTCACCCGGCTCATCATCGACAGTTGCACGCACCTGATCGAGGCTTACGGCGTGGACGGCTTTCGCTTCGACCTGGCCGACCTCATTGGCGTGGACGTACTGCGCGAGGTCGAGGCATCGCTGAAAAAGGTGAAACCCGACGTCGTGCTCATCTCCGAGCCGTGGAGCTTCCGCGGCCACATCGCGGGCGCGTTGCGCGACACCGGCTGGGCGTCCTGGAACGACGGATATCGGAAATTCCTGGGCGAGTTCGTGCGCGGCGGCGGCACGCACGAGGGGTTTGCGTATTTTCTCAAGGGCTCGCCATGGCATTTTGCCAAGTGGCCGGCGCAGACGGTCAACTACACCGAGTCGCACGACGACCGGACGTGGATCGATATGATCACGGAGAATGCGGACCATAATGGTTTCGCGCCCACGGCCAACGACCGCCGGCGCACCCACCTCATGGCGGCGGTTCTCTTTGCGAGCATCGGCATCCCGATGATTTCCTCGGGGCAGGATTTCCTGCGCTCCAAGCGCGGCGTGAACAACACCTACCAGCAGGGCGATCTCAACGCCCTCGATTACCGCCGGCTCTATCGTTTCCCCTCCACCCACGCGTATTTTGCCGACTGGATCGCCTTTCGCCGCAGCGAACGCGGCCGCCTGCTGCGGCTCTTTTCACCCCCGACCGAGACGTTTTTCCAGTTTTGTTTTGCCGCCGATTCGAACGCCGCCGCGGTGATCTACAATGCCGACCGCAGCCACGGCCCGCTCCGCCTGCTTTTTGCCGTCAATCCCACGCTTAATGATGTGAGTGTCCCGCTCGGCGAAGCAGTCGCATCCGCCGCGTGGCGGCAACTCGCCGACCATGAACGGTTTTTTGCCGACGGATCGCATGAACCCGCGCAACCGGTCGAGGCCGAATTGTTTTTGCCCGCGCTGGGTTGCGGACTCTGGGTGAGCGAGGGATGAAAAGGCTGAAAAACTGAAGAACTGAAGGGCTGAAGGGCTGAATCCAAAATCAGCATTCAGCTCTTTTTAACTTTTAGTCTGGTTCAGCCCTTCAGTTCTTCAGTTTTCAGCCTTTCGCGCGAACGCGATTGGCACTTGCCAAGCGGAAAGGTCGCGTCTTCTTTGGTTCTTCCGCGTCTACACGCGGGATTCCTTAAATCAGCAAACAACCACACAGAAACGGAGACTTCCATGGCAGTGAAAGTTGCAATCAATGGGTTTGGCCGCATCGGCCGCCTTGTATTTCGCGCTCTTGTCGAGCAGGGTCTGCTCGGCACCGCATTTGA
>Ga0210392_10000032_pt1 | contig 134413 bp, 97 predicted proteins | sample IncBWC30OmetaG_FD_161057 | JGI IMG/M metagenome (GOLD analysis project Ga0210392, IMG submission 161057) | Forest soil microbial communities from Barre Woods Harvard Forest LTER site, Petersham, Massachusetts, United States - Inc-BW-C-30-O ... | reverse complement strand
GAGGCGGTCTGAACTTTGGCGATAACTCTATCGCTGTGATCGATATCTCGGGCGTGATTACCGATGCGGACACCGAGAAGATCAGCAAGCAGCTGCAGCGGTACGGAAACAACAGCAGCATCAAGGCGATCATCCTACATATAGATTCACCGGGCGGGGGAGCGGCGGCATCGCAGGAGATCTACCACGAGGTGATGCGGATTCGGGCGCAGAAGCACAAGAAGGTGATTGCGTCGGTGGAGTCTGTGGGAGCGTCGGGTGCGTACTATATCGCTTCGGCGTGCGACAAGATTTATGCGAATCCGGCGTCGGTGGTGGGATCGATTGGCGTGATCATGGAGTGGACCAACTACGGCGACCTGATGAAGTGGGCGAAGCTCAAGCCGGTGGTGATTTCGCATGGCGAGCTTAAAGATGCGGGCGATCCGACGCGCGAGATGACGCCCAAGGAGCAAGCGTATTTTCAATCGCTGGTGGACAACATGTACGGGCAGTTTGTGCACGATGTGGCGGTGGGGCGGCACACCACGGATGCGAAGATTACACCGCTGGCGACGGGGCAGGTGTGGACCGGGGAACAGTCGCAGCCGCTGGGGTTGATCGACGTGCAGGGCGGGTTCCGAACGGCGTTAATGGATACGGCACGCTCGGTCGGAATTTCGGGTGAGCCCAACGTGGTTCGACCGTCTAAAGAGAAGCGAGGCCTTCTGGGTGTGCTGAATGATGACGCGGACGGGATTTTCACGAACCCGACGCAGATGCTCAATCGTTCGCCGGGTTTTTATTTCCTCTGGAAATAGGCTGCGCAAGGGATGGGCAGCTGCGGGATGGAAGGGGGCGGGGAAGATGGAACGTTCCGAGCGGGCCGAACAGTCGGATTGCGATATGGTGCTATAGTGAAGCAAATACGGGCTTTGCGGTAGTGAATGCGGTTTCTCCTAGTTTGCCGCGTCCTTCCGGGGACGGCACACGTCAACTGAGCAAGTGCCAACACGTACTGCAGGAGGTTTCATGACGAAAGCGGAATTGGTCGATCAAGTGACTGCCCTTGGGGATCTTACTCGCCGTGATGGCGAGGTGATCGTCGAGACTCTGTTCGACTCCATCATCGAAGCATTGAAGACCAACGATAAGGTTGAGGTTCGTGGATTCGGGAGCTTCCGTTCCCGGCAAAGGAAGCCGCGCACGGGGCGGAATCCGAAGACCGGGGAATCGGTCGCGGTGCCAGCCAAGCGGGTGCCGTACTTCAAACCGAGCAAGGAGCTGCGCGACCTGGTGAATCCGGGCGAGGCGAATGGCGCGGGGAAGCGTGCGTCAGCGAACGGGCACGAGCCGCATGTAGTTGATCCGCATCATCCTCCGGCGATGTAGCTGTTTCAGGCGACAGAGCGGGAATGGATCAGGGTTGATTTAGGCGGCACGTTTATTGGGCGTTGGTGTTTTTCGTCACACCGCGCCTCGCCTGATTCACTATAATTTTAGAAATATGAGCGAATCCACGTTGACTGCCCCTCCAGAGACCACCACCGATAGCACGGTTTCGGTTTACAGCAAGACCAACCCTTACCCTGCGACCGTGCTGGTGAATGATTTGCTCACTGGACCCCAGTCGGAGAAGGAGACCATCCACATTGAGATGGAGCTCGCCGAGGGCATGACGTATACGCCGGGCGACGCGCTGGGTGTGGTGCCGGCATATTGCGATGAAGCCGTGAGCGACGTGCTGAAGGCGCTGGGATTCTCGGGCGACGAGAAGGTGCTGGAGCCGGTGAAGGGCACGGCGGGCAACGAGATCACGGTGCGCGAGGCGTTGACCTACAAGCTGGGTATTGGCAAACTGGCGCGCGGCGCCGTGAATCAGTATGCGAAGCTGGCGGGCGAGAATACTCCAGATGGGCTGAAGGCGCTGCTAGGGACCGAGAACAAGGTGGCGGCCGAGGCGTATGTGTGGGGTCGTGAGTTTGTCGACCTGGTGACGGACTTCCCGGGTGTGGTGAAAGATCCGCAGGATCTGTTCAATATTTTGCAGCGTTTGATGCCGCGCATGTACTCGATTGCGTCGAGCCAGACAGCGCATCCGGGGCAGGTGCATTTGACGGTGCGGGTGGTGCTGTACGACGCGCACGGGCGGCATCGCCAGGGCGTATGCTCGAGCCAGCTTGGGCATCGCGCGCCGGTGGGCGGCAAGCTGCCGGTGTTCCTGGAGAAGAATGACAAATTCCGTTTGCCCGTGGATACGAATCTGCCGGTGATCATGATCGGGCCGGGCACAGGCATTGCGCCGTTCCGCGCATTCCTCGAGGAGCGTGAGGCGCTGGGCCATAAGGGCGACAACTGGCTGGTGTTTGGCGATCAGCGCGCGGCTTCGGATTACCTGTACCAGGAGCAGTTCGAGGGCATGCAGAAGAGCGGCCTGTTGACCAAGCTGCAGACGGCGTTCTCGCGCGACCAGGCGACCAAGATTTATGTGCAGGATCGTCTGCGCGAGGCCAGCGACGAGTTGTTCGCGTGGCTGGAGCGCGGCGCGCACTTCTATGTGTGCGGCGATGCGAGCCGGATGGCCAAGGACGTGGAGCAGGTGCTGCTGGAGTCGATTGCCAAGGGGATCAATGGATCGCCGGAGCAGGCGGCTGAGTATCTGAAGAAGATGAAGGCCGACCAGCGGTATCAGCGCGACGTGTACTAGAAGCAGGGATTAGAGATTAGGAAAGGCCGCCCGGTTGGGCGGCCTTTGCTTTGGTGCGGCATGATTGTTGCGGACTAGATGCGTTGGTTGTCGGGGCGCCAGGTGATGATGGCTTGCTTGATTTGTTTGCGATCGAGGTGCTCGGTGACGGCGCGCTGGGCGAGGGCGGCGACTTCGGCGTCGGAGGCGAAGCGGAGACCAACGAACTGGTCGACGGTGAGGGCGTCGATGAGGCCGAGCTGATCTTCGGAGAGAAGGTCAGCGAGGCGGAGCTGCTCTTCGAGGCGGATGAGGCGGTCCTGGTTCTTGAGCGCGTAGCCGCGGAAGATGCCGGCCATGACGAAGAGCACGAGCGACATGACAATCCACCAGAGGTGCATGTGGGGGAAGCTGGGCCAGCGGTGGATGGTTTCGTAGATGGAGAAGATGAGGTTCAGCAACAGGACCGGCAGGATGAAGAAGTGAAACGGCGGGTCGAAGCGCATGTGGTTCTTGAACGTCTGTGGTTGAGCCATAGCAGCGATGATAGAGCAGATTTCGTATCCTTGAGAACCGGCTGGGCGCTGGGTGGCGTTTTCTTTGGAAAAATGGCGTGAAAATTCACGCTTCGGTGGGCAGTTGCAGGAAAACTATTCCCGCGCGGGGTGGGTGTGGCGGGGTGAGCGTGATCGGGTGCCGGAGGCTGGGGTAGTCTTGAATTTATGGCAAAGAAGCGGATTGGCGTGCATGTGGGGACGGCGGGGGGATGTTTTACGGCGGTGCAGCGGGCGGCGGATGCGGGGGCGAACACGTTTCAGATCTTCAGCTCAAGTCCGCGGCAGTGGAAGGCGGCGGCTGTGAAGGTTGAAGATGCGGCGAAGATGCGGGAGGCGCGGGCGCGACTGGATGTGGGGCCGGTGTCGATCCATGCGAGCTATTTGATTAATTTGTGCTCGCAAACGGAGAGTGTGCGGGAGAATTCGGTGGAGGCGTTTCGGGGCGAGGTGGAGCGGGCGCTGGCGCTGGGGGCGGAGTACCTGGTGCTGCATCCGGGGAGTTGGAAGGGGCTGACGCGGGAGGAGGGGCTGCGGCTGGCGGCGCAGGGGATCGAGCGGGCGATTGGCGGGCTGCCGTGGCAGGATCGCGACTTTCGGATCTTGATTGAGAATACGGCAGGGGCGGAGTTTTCGCTGGGCGGCAGCTTTGAGCAGGTGGCGGAGTTGGTGGCCACGCTGCAGGCTTGTGCGCCGATGGGAGTCTGCCTGGATACGTGTCATACGCATGTGGCGGGGTATGACATCGTGACGACGGAGGGGTATGAGGCGACGATGCAGCAGGTGGGGGAGACGATGGGGTTCGACGCGGTGAAGGTGTGGCACTGCAATGATGCGAAGGCGCCGATGGGGTCCAAGCTGGATCGGCATGAGCATATTGGGGAGGGGACGATTGGGGCAGCGGCGTTCAGGCGGCTGCTGCAGGACGCGAGGTTTGCGCATGCGGCGTTTATCGCGGAGACTCCGGTGGATGATCCGGGGGATGAGATGCGGAATGTGATGGCGCTGCGGGCGCTGTCGGCGGGGTGAGCGGACGGCTTGGGGGTTTGCGTGGCTCGCTCTAGGAGGGTTGAGGTGGACTTGGGAATGGGAGGGGGTTATCGCGCTTCGCGCGATACCCCCTCATGACGATGGGGACGTCATGAATGGGGCACCCGGTTTGGTGGTGAGAAAGGGATGAAGCGTATGGGGGAGTCGAAAGCCTCGGGGTCCTTCGGCTGCGCAGCTGGCGAAGAGCCGCCATCTGCTTCGCTCAGGACGACGATTTCTTCGAGGTTGTCCTGAGCGGACGGCGAGAGCTGCTTCGGCGGAGTGGGCAAACGCTACTGGGGCTTGGACCAGACGCTGTCTAAGAAGAGGTAGCGGGGGCGTTGGATGTCGGGTTTGGCTTCGGAGGGGACGTTGAGGTGCATGACCTGCCAGTCGGTGGAGGCGCCGTAGGTGGGCCAGGTGGGTAGGTTCGAGCCGTTGGGGTTGCCGTTGCGGGCGAAGTTGGTCCAGTATTGCTGGACCTGGTCGGAGAGGGTGCGATCCTCGGGGCGGATGGTGGCTTGCTGGCGAGTGTCGAGGGTGCCGAAGACGTACTCGATGTCGTCGGAGTGGAAGGCGCCGATGCCGGCGGGATGGAACTTGTCGCCGGGGGCGGCGAGGTCGAAGCGATAGCGATAGACGGGGGCGTTGCCGGTCTTGACCTGGGCTTCGATCCAGGCCCAGGTGGAGTAGGCGATGAAGCGGTCGCTGACGAAGTCGCCGGCGGACTGGACGGCTTGGGCATCTGTGGTGGCCGGGTAGACGGCGAGGAATTCGGGGGCGCGGGCGCCGAAGTCCCTGGTGGCCTGCGCGGTGAAGCTGGCGACGGTGGTCTTGACGGGATTCATGGTGACCATGGAGCGGACTTCGTCAGCGTTCCAGCCGGCGAGGAGTGGGACGTGGGCCTGGTTGCCGGCGGCGTAGATTTCGGGGACGGATTGGGGGAGGAAGTAGCCGTCGACGACGGGACCGAAGCGGGGTGGGAGCGGGGTGGTTTTGGCGCTGGCGGCCTGGATGATGTCGTCGGCGGAGAGCTTGCGGAGGTCGGCGAGGGTGGAGGCGTGGACGGCGGTCTGGGCGAAGTCGGCGTCGTCCTGCTCGGTTTTGGCGAGGGTGGGGAAGCTGAGACTGTTGGAGCGGAAGGCGCCGCCGCTTTCACCGATGGCCTTGGCGATGAGGGCCTTGGAGAGGGGCGAGGCCATCTGGGCGCTGACGGAGAAGGAGCCGGCTGACTCGCCGAAGAGGGTGATGTTGTTGGGGTCGCCACCGAAGGCGGTGATGTTGCGGGAGACCCACGCGAGGGCGGCAGCCTGGTCGAGGAGGCCGTAGTTGCCGGCGGCGTGGTGGGGAGATTCGGCGGCTAGGTCGGGGTGGGTGAAGAAGCCGAAGATGCCGAGGCGGTAGTTGAGGGTGACGATGATGACGTTGCGATGGGCGAGGAACTGGCCGTCGTGACGGGGCTCGGACGCGCTGCCTGCAGTGTAGCCGCCGCCGTGAATCCAGACCATGACGGGAAGCGAGCCGGGCGCGGCCTTGGCGGGAGCCCAGATGTTGAGGGTGAGGCAGTCTTCGCTGGGGCCAGGGTCGTTGAAGGTCATGTCGGCGAAGGGGTTGGTCTGGTAGCAGTGGTGGCCGAAGTCTTTGGCGGCGAAGGTGCCGAAGAACTTGGCGGCGGGCTGCGGTGGCTGCCAGCGAAGGTTGCCGACGGGCGGCGCGGCGTAGGGAATGCCCTTGAAGATGCGGACCTGGTGGTCGGTGGTGTAGGTGCCTTCGACGCTGCCTTTGTCGGTCTTGATCTTGAGCGGGTCGGAGGCTTGGGCGATACCGGCGAAGAAGGTGAGAGCGAAGAGGCTGGCGAATAGAAGACGGGGCAGACGCATGATTTCTCCAGAGAGACAAGCTACCACAGGGTCCTGCGCGGACGGCGAGGGGCTTCGCGTGGTGGGGCTAGCGGTGTGGGTGAGGGCGAGGAGTCGGTTTTCTTTACAATGAGGTATGGACGATGTGAAGACGACAAAGGCCGCTGTCGCGGCAGACGGAAGCGGTGCGGAGAAGAACGAGGCGTTGCGCTATAACCCGGCGGAGATTGAGCCGCGCTGGCAGGCGCTGTGGGATGCGCAGCCGGATCTCTACGCTGCGGAGCCGCATACTAGCGGGAAGCCGAAGTTTTATTGCCTGGAGATGCTGCCGTATCCGAGCGGGCAGTTGCACATGGGGCACGTGCGGAATTACGCCATTGGCGATGCGCTGGCGCGGTTTATGCGGATGCGTGGATACAACGTGCTGCACCCGATGGGGTGGGACGCGTTTGGATTGCCAGCGGAGAATGCGGCGCTGAAGAACAACACGCCCCCGCGTGAGTGGACGCTGAAGAACATTGAGCAGATGAAGGTCCAGATGCGGCGGATCGGCTACAGCTATGACTGGGCCGGGACGGAGATTGCTACGTGTTTGCCGGACTACTATCGCTGGAATCAGTGGTTCTTTTTGAAGATGGTGGAGCGGGGGCTGGCGTATCGGCGATCGAGCAAGGTGAACTGGTGTCCGCAATGCGCGACCGTGCTGGCGAACGAGCAGGTGGTTGGCGGATGTTGCTGGCGGCATGAAGACCAGATCGTGGAGCAGCGCGAGTTGGAGCAGTGGTTTCTGAGGATCACGAAGTATGCGGATGAGTTGCTGGATGGACTCGACGTGATGCCGGGCTGGCCTGAGAAGGTGCGCACGATGCAGCGCAACTGGATTGGGCGGAGCGAGGGCGCGGAGGTTAGCTTCCATGTGACGGCGATGGCGAACACTGCGCCGATTAAGGTGTTCACTACGCGTATCGATACGATCTTTGGGGCTACGTCGATCCAGCTGGCTCCTGAGCATGCGCTGGTGAAGGAGTGGGTGAAGACGGATGCGAAGCTGGCGTCCGCCGTGGAGGCGATGATTGCTGAGCAGAAGGCCGCGCGCGAGACGGGGGACATCGGCAACATTGAAAAGCACGGCGTGGCTACGGGGAAGACGGCGGTGAATCCGTTCAACGGCGAGACGCTGCCGATCTGGGTGGCGAATTATATTTTGGCGGATTACGGTACGGGCGCGATTATGAGCGTGCCGGCGCATGATGAGCGGGACTTTGAGTTTGCGACGAAGTATGGGCTGGCGGTGAAGCGGGTTGTCGCGCCGAATGTAGATACGGAGGGGCTGGCGCTGCCGTATGGCGAGGAAGATGATGCGGTGCTGATTGATTCTGGCGAGTGGACGGGCGAAGCGGTGCTCGAAGCGCAGGAGAAGATGGCGCGGTTTGCTGAAGAGCATGGGTTCGGGAAAAAGACGACGACGTATCGGCTGAAGGATTGGGGAGTTAGCCGGCAACGGTATTGGGGCACGCCGATTCCGATGGTGTATTGCACGAACGGGCATGAAGGTGTGAAGGCTGGTGGAGTGGTGGCGCTGCCCGAGAGTGCGCTGCCGGTGCTGTTGCCGGAGCAGATTGAGATTACGCAGGAGGGTGGGTCGCCGCTAGGGAAGGTTCCGGAGTTTGTGAACACGACGTGCCCGGTATGCGGTGGGCCGGCGCGGCGTGAGACCGACACGATGGACACGTTCGTCGACTCGAGCTGGTACTTCTACCGGTACACGGATGCGCGGAATTCGAGCGCGCCGTTTGATTCGGAGAAGGCGAATTACTGGTTTCCGATTGATCAATATATCGGCGGTGTGGAGCACGCGATTCTGCATTTGATTTATTCGCGGTTCTGGACGAAGGTTATGCGCGACTTGGGATTAATTGCGAATTCGGAACCTGCGGAGCGCTTGTTTACGCAGGGGATGGTGATCAAGGACGGGGCGAAGATGTCGAAGTCCAAGGGCAACGTGGTGAGCCCGGACTTAATGATTGAGAAGTATGGGGCGGACGCGACGCGAATGTACGCGTTGTTTGCAGCGCCGCCTGATCGCGATTTGGAATGGCAGGAAGAGGGTGTTGCGGGGATCAGCCGGTTCCTGGCGAGGATGTACCGCCTGGTTGGGAAGTACAGCCCGGCCGTGCGGTACATCGAAAAAGGCGTCCGTGGAGATGAGATTTCGCCGGAGCAGTTTGCGGGGCAAACGGTGGCGGGGGCGGCGCTGCTGAGGACACTGCACCAGACGATTGCGAAGATCACCGAGGACTTCAACGGGCGCTGGCACTTTAATACTTGCATCGCCGCGATCATGATCCTGGTGAACGAGGTCTATGCGGCGGAAGCGGCGATGGACTCGGGTGAGGTGGATCCGGCGACGATTGCAGAGTTGCTGCGCACGCTGACGCTGCTGCTGGTGCCGTTTGCGCCGTTCCTGGCCGCCGAGCTGTGGAAGGATCTTGGCGAGACTTCGGATGTGTTTCAGCAACCGTGGCCGGTGGCCGATGCGGAACTGGCGCGCGAGAGCGAGATTGAGATTCCCGTGCAGGTCAATGGCAAGCTCGCGAACGTGATCAAGCTGGCCGCCGACGCGGATGAGGCTGCGATTAAGGCTGCGTCGCTGGCTGACGAGAAGGTTGCGGCGCGGTTGGCTGGGAAGACGATTGTTAAGCACCTGGTAATCCATAAGGCGTCGGGTAAATTGGTGAACCTGGTGGTGAAGTAGGTGCAGGAAGCAGGAAGTAGGAAGCAGGAAGTAACGAAGGCTCCGGTGCGGGGGACGCAGTCGTTTGTGGGCGTGATGACGGCGGTGTGGAAGCGGCCTTCGCTGGCCGGTCTGGAAGTTGGGTGGCGATGGCTCGTGGGCATGGTTGCTCTGTGCATCGCGGGTGTCGCGTTTGGGAGGTACGGGAGAGGTTTCGGCGTTGACTTTGTTGGGGTGCGGAGTGCGTCGGTGTTTCAGCCTGTTGCCGCTCTCGCGAGTTTCGAGGCCGCGGCCAATGCACTTTGGCTATACGCTGGGCCGGTGCTTCAGTGGCTTGCGCCGCTGGTGATTTTACTTTGGCTGGTTGTTGCGGCGGTGGGGCGGACGGTGGTGTTGCGGCGGCTGGATGGTGCGCTGCAGGCGCGAGGATTTACGACGCTGGTGCTGGGGACGCTGCGGGCGGGATTGCTGGCGGTGGTTTGGGGAGTCTGGATGTGGGGCGTTGGGGCGGCGGTACGCGTGAGTATTACGGGGCCGGCGGCTCGGGGAGCGGAGCCTAGTATTGTTTTGTTTTTCGCGATGCTGATTGTGGGGTCGTTGGCTCTGTATGTTTTGTGGGGTGCGGTGAGCTGGCCGTTTTACCTGGCGCCACTGCTGGCGATGCAGCTTGGATTGGGGCCGGGCGGTGCTCTGGAGGCGGCGTTTCGGAGTGGCGGGGCGAGGGGCAAGCTGATCGAGATCAATATGGTGATGAACATTGTGCGGATTGCGCTGATTGTTCTGGCGATGGTGTTCTCGGCTTCGCCGCTGCCGTTTTCGAGCGTGGAGACGCAGACGTTTTTGAATTGCTGGTGGGTTGGGGTGGGGCTGGTTTACCTCGGGATGTCGGATTATTTTCACGTGGTGCGGTCGGCGGCGTATCTGTCGCTATGGCGGGCCTACAATTTTCCTGATTCCGGCCGGTCGCGAGCGCGGTAAAAGGCATCTATCTTGCGAGAGTGCCTTTTCGCTCTGGAGGACAAGGTCATGTCGTTCGCTCTTTATGCTCTCGGGACGCTCATTTTGATTGTTGGCGTGCTGTATGTCTGTCACCTGGTTCACATGCCGCAGCACTGGACGATTGCGATTGCGATCCTGCTGTTCGGCGGCGGCTTGATGGGTGCGGTAGCCTCGACGCGTCAGAAGGATAAGAGCGAATAAATCGCCCACAGGCGGGCGATTTACACTGAATACGTGGACACTCCTGGCACATCAGCTCCCGCAACGCCGGTCACCCCGGTCTCCTCGACTATCGTCATTCTCGACTTCGGCTCGCAGTATACGCAGCTGATTGCGCGGCGGATTCGCGAGTTCAATGTGTTCTCAGTGGTGCTGCCTTGCACGACGCCGCTCGAGAAGATACTTGCGCTTAAGCCGCAGGGGATTGTGTTGTCGGGCGGGCCTTCGAGTGTGTATGACGATGCGGCGCCGAAGGCCGATAAGGCGGTGCTCGATACAGGGCTGCCGATTCTTGGAATTTGTTATGGGCTGCAGTTCATGACGCACCACCTCGGGGGGCGCGTGGTGCCGGCGGATGCGCGCGAGTATGGGCACGCCGAGGTGAACGTGGTGGACGAGACGTCGTTGTTTACGGGGTTGCCGGCAACGATGTCGGTGTGGATGTCGCATGGAGATCACGCGGAGTCACTGGCGCCGGGATTTCGGGTGACGGCGCGGACGTCGAATGCAATTGCGGGGATTGCGGATGAGGCGCGGAAGATGTGGGCCGTGCAGTTTCATCCGGAGGTTGCGCATACCAAGCAGGGGATGGAGCTGCTGCGGAATTTCGCGGTGGATATTTGTGGGGTGAAGCAGGATTGGACGCCGGAACATTTTATTGCGTCGACGGTGGCGAAGATTCGCGAGCAGGTGGGACCGACGGGACATGCGATCTGCGGGCTGTCGGGCGGCGTGGATTCGAGTGTGGCGGCGGTATTGGTGGCGCGAGCGATTGGGGATAGGCTGACGTGCATCTTTGTGAACAATGGCGTGCTGAGGAAGGATGAGTTTGAGAAGGTGCAGAAGACGATGCGCGGGGAGCTGCACTTGAATGTGGTTGCGGTGGACGCGTCGGAAAGATTTCTGAGTAAGCTTGCGGGCGTGACCGATCCGGAGAAGAAACGGAAGGCGATTGGCAATGAATTTATTGCGGTGTTCGACGATGAGGCGAAGAAGATTTTTGAGGCCGAGAAGTCTGCGGGGGAGGAAGTAGCCTGGCTTGTGCAGGGGACGCTTTATCCGGATGTGATTGAATCGGCCAGTGTTCATGGGCCTTCGCACGTGATCAAGAGTCACCACAATGTGGGCGGGCTGCCTGAAGACATGAAGCTGAAGTTGATTGAGCCGCTGCGCGATTTGTTCAAGGACGAGGTGCGGAGGATTGGTCGCGACTTGCAGATGCCGGAGGAGATTTTGGAGCGGCAGCCGTTTCCCGGGCCGGGGCTGGCGGTGCGAATTCTGGGTGAGGTGACGCCGGAGCGGGTTGCGATTCTGCAGGAGGCGGATGCGATTTGTACCGCGGAGATCAAGCGCGCGGGGCTGTATCGGAAGGTGTGGCAGAGTTTTGCAGTGTTGCTGCCGATCAAGACGGTCGGCGTGATGGGCGATCAGAGGACGTATGCGTATACGTGCGCGATTCGAGCGGTGGAGAGCGAGGATGGCATGACGGCGGATTGGGCGGCGCTGCCGTACGAGGTGCTGCGCGCGATCTCGAGCAGGATTGTGAGCGAGGTTCGGGGGATCAATCGCGTGGTGTATGACATTACGTCGAAGCCGCCGGGCACGATCGAGTGGGAATAGTCCTACGCGGGACGGCGAGGGCTTCGCGGTCCTACGCGGAGGGCGAGAGTTAGGAGTAGTGGGATGCGCGTGGCTTTGCGGGCGCTGATGTTGGTGGCGGTGTTTGCGGGCGTGGGGTGGTTCACTGCGCGGGCGGTGATGGGGCATGTGGCGAGCCGGGGGGCGATGCAGCCAGAAGTGCGGCTGTCGGGGGCGATGGCGGGGTTGTTTGCGGGGGGTGCGGTGACGTTGATTGCGGGGATTGCGATGGCGCGGACGCGCAGGCGTTAGGCGAGGCTGGGTTCGAGTGCTGCGCTGAGGGCTTCGGGGGTAAGGCCTTCGAGGTGGAGGGTTTTGGTGCGGCTGGTTGCGCCGGTGGTGAGCGTGATGCGGGCGCGGGGAATGTTGAGCATTTCGGCGAGGAAAGCGATGAGGGCGGCGTTGGCGCGGCCGTCGGTGGGTGGGGTGGTGAGAGATATTTTCAGAGCGCCGTCGTGGGTGCCGGTGATGGCGTTGCGGCGGGCGCCGGGATGAACGCGGACGTTGAGGGTGCAGCCGTTGGTGGTGGCGCGGAGGGCGAGGCTCATGCGTATGCGCGCTTGCCGAAGATGGCGGTGCCGATGCGGACGGTGGTGGAACCCTCTTCGATGGCGACGGCGAAGTCGTTGGACATACCCATGGAGAGTTCGGTGAGCGTGTGGCAGAGGGAGAGGTGCTGGTCGCGTAGACGGCGGAGGTGTTGGAAATAGGGGCGCGCGGTTTCTGGATTTTCGTCGAAGGGAGGAACGGTCATGAGGCCGCAGGGTTGGAGATGCGTGAGCGGCTCGAGGGCGCGGAGGAGCGCGGGGAGGTCTTCGGGGGCGAGGCCGTGCTTGGTGTCTTCTGGAGAGAGTTTGACCTCGATGAGGATGCGGAGAGCTTTGTTGATAGAGTGCGCTGTGGCGTTGAGGCGTTCTGCGGTTTTGAGGGAGTCGAGGGTGTCGATGGCATCGAAGATCTCGGCGGCTTTGGCGGTCTTGTTGTTTTGCAGCGGGCCGATCAAGTGCGCCTGCGCCGACGGGAAGATGTCGGCGAGTTCGGCGCGTTTGGTTTGCCATTCCTGGACGCGGTTTTCTCCGAAGAGGCGCTGGCCGGCGGCGTAGGCTTCGCGCATGGCTTCGGCGGGATGCATCTTGCTGACGGCCATGAGAGCGACCGTGCCGGGGTCGCGATGGGCGCGGGCGCAGGCGTCGACGATTTGGTTCTGTAACCCTTCGAGGTTGGAAGCGATGGACATGGTTAGTCAATAGTGTACGAGGGGCGAGGTGGTTGTTTCATATTGAAGACACTAGGTTTAGCGGTCGCGCGTGGAGCGAGCTGGGTTTGCGGGCTCTCATGGCATGAAAAAAGTAATCCTGCGGCAAACATTCCTCGTCCAAGGGAGTACGGTGTTAAGACTGCCGATTTATCAGACGGCCTAAAGGTACGGCGGAGACGCTTGTTCGGTAGCTGATTGCTGTTCCTGGCCGCTGACTTACAGGAGTCCATATGTCAGAATTTATCGAAACCTCAGAGAGCCTGCGCGGCCGGTCTGGTTCGTGCCTCTCTCGTGTTGCGCGTGGCTTGGTGGTGGTGGCGGTAGTTGGCGCCGGCGCCGGGATGATGAGCGCTCAGAGTAACTTTGCGGCGTCGGGCGCGAGTGACATAAGCGGGCTTGTCCCGGCTTACTCGTCGAGTGCGGCTGAGCAGACGGAGGCGTTGGTGGTTGCGCCGCTGCCGGACTTCAGCAAGATGATGGTTGGTGCGGGCGGAGGGCATGCGCAGACGAGTGGGCGGCCGGGATATCGGCCGAACGGAACGAACGAGGATGATTCCTTCAAGTGGACGGCGTATGGCGGTGCGGGCTTGACCGTACCGGTTGCGAATACGTCGGACTATTTGACGCCGAACTTCAGCATCCAGGTGGGTGTCGGGCCGCGCTTTAGCAGGCATTTCTCGTTGCCGATCGAGTTTGATTGGGATCAGTTTGGGTTCACCAAGGGCGCGCTCGACAACCAGATTGCCATCTATGATTACCTTTTCTCCCACTACTCGGTGCAGTATCTGTTGGATGGAAACAGCCATATCTGGTCGTTCTCGCTGGAGCCGACGTGGACGTTCCCTTCGGACGGTACGTTTGTGCCGTATGTGAAGGCAGGCGTGGGTTTCTATCATAAGACCGCGAACTTTACGCTGCCGTCTGCACAGTTTGTCTGCTACTACTATTGCGGGATCTACTATGGGACCTACAACTTCGATTTCTACACGTCGAATGCGCCGGGATTCGATGTAGGCGTCGGGGGCACGTTTAAGTTTTCGTCCGAGACGAATGCCCGGTTGTACGTGGAGACGCGGTATGTGTTCATCGCGAACTCTCAGCGGTATGGCATCGTGAATACGCCGGCAAGCCTGGCTACGGTGACGGACACCACGACGAATTTCTATCCTGCGAACAGCAACCACACGTTTTATTTTCCGATAACGTTTGGGATACGGTTTTAGTTACTAGACCAGATGTGAAGAGAGGCCCGCGAATGAGGGCCTCTCTTTTGCGTGGATCAGATTTGTGGGGCAACCGGCAAACAGCAGATTCCCAGAGGGAATGACAGAAAGAAAAGCAAGGGCAACGGCAAGCACCAATGCAGGGATCTCTCCATTGCGCATGACAAAAAAAGCGTGATGCTCCGGTCGAGATGACGAATGTCTGATGGACGTGAAGGGATTTGTTCTAGACGCCGACGGGGTAGGGCTTCTCGTGGATCTCGTCGCCCTGGGAGCCCTTGCGTTCGAAGAGGCCCTGGAAGATGCTCAGCAGGCCGGTGTACCAGTAGCCGAGGACGAAGAGCATGAGGAACGGCACAGTGAAGTAGTTTTCGGTGGAGACGGCGTAGTAGATGGTGGCGGCGAAGTAGCAGCCGATGAGGAGCTCGATCCAGGGGATGATGCCGAGGCGCTTGCGATATTTCTTGGCCTGCGACTTTTCGCCTTTCTTCTGCACGCGATATTTCGGAGTGCGGGCGAAGGCGCTCTTGATGCCGAAGAGGGCTTCGAGGACGGCCTTGGTATTGGTGACCGAGAGGCCGACGCCGAGCGACATGAGGAAGGGGAGATAGAGGAAGGTCTTGTACCAGGTGCGGGGGAAGAGTTCTTTCTGGCTGACGAGATAGAAAGTGGAGACACTCATGGTGGAGGCCATGAAGAGTGGGAAGTCGATAAGGAACATCTGCATCGGGCCCTGCCAGGAGCGGATGATCATGGCGGGCATCAGGAGGACGGAGAGGATGATCATGAGCGGGTAGCTGATGTTGGCGGTGAGGTGATACCACGCTTCGAGCTTCTGGTGACGGGAGATGTCGGAGCGGAGGATGTTGGGGAGGGTTTTCTTGCCGACCTGGATGAGACCCTTGGCCCAGCGGGCTTGCTGAGTTTTGAAGGCGGTCATCTCGATGGGGAGTTCGGCGGGGCACTCGACGTCCTGGAGGTATTTGAATTTCCAGCCCTTGAGTTGCGCACGGTAACTGAGGTCGGTGTCTTCGGTCAGCGTGTCGTGTTGCCAGCCGCCGGCTTCGTCGATGGCCTGGCGGCGCCACATGCCGGCGGTGCCGTTGAAGTTGAAGAAGACGCCGGCGCGGGAGCGGCCGCCGTGCTCGAGGACGAAGTGGCCGTCGAGGAGAATGGCTTCCACTTGGGTGAGGAAGCTGTAGTTGCGATTGAGGTGGGTCCAGCGGGTTTGGACCATGCCGACGCCGGGCTCGGCGAAGTGGTGGACGACGCTGCGGAGCCAGGTGGGCGGAGGTACGAAGTCGGCGTCGAAGATGGCGATGAGCTCGCCCTTGGAGGTGCGGAGGCCTTCTTCGAGAGCGCCGGCTTTGTAGCCGTGGCGGTTGGTGCGGTGGAGGTAGTAGACGGGCTGGGGGTCCAGGCCTTGAGTGCCGGCGGCGAAGCGCGCGACCATGGCGGAGGCGACGCCGACGGTCTCGTCGGTGGAGTCGTCGAGGAGCTGGATCTCGAAGCGGTCGCGGGGGTAGTCGAGGCGACAGCAGGCGTCGAGAAGGCGGTCGATAACGAACTGCTCGTTGTAGATGGGGAGCTGAATGGTGACGAAGGGGAGGGCTGCTTCGGAGAAGGAGAAGGGCGGCAGATGCGAGTGGGATTCGTTGCGCTTATTGCGGTAGTAGAGCCAGACGAGCTGGTAGCGATGGATGCCGTAGAAGGCGAGGATGACCATCACCAGGAAGTAGGGGATGAGCAGGCTGATGTCGAAGGCGTTCCAGCGATAGACGTTGCGGAAGGTGTGGTCAGCGTAATGTGTCTTCCAATAGTGCCCTAGACCGTGCGAGGTGACGAGCATGGCGAGCGCATTGAGTTGGCTGAGCAGAAGGGTCTCCGGTTGAGAAGGCGAACGGTTCGATTTTACGCGATGCGCGTGTGTTGGTTCAGAGCGTTTGAGAGTGCGAGCGGGTTGCGTGTGGGCGCGGAGATTGCGGTGCCGCGCGTTCTTGCGATCGAGAAGAGGGTTCGATCGGCGCGGCGGTGGGCTAATTGAGGAACATGGTGCGGAAGAGGGTATCGCGCTGGACGGGCTTGAAGCCGGCTTCGCGGATGATGCGGCGAAGTTCTTCTTCGGTGGCGCCGCCGGGCTTGCCGAAACGTTCTTCGAGAAGGACGGAGCCGACGTCGTTGCCGCCGAAGCGGAGGCCCATTTGCAGGACCTTGAGGCCCTGGGTGGCCCAGGAGCCTTGCAGGTTCTGGATGTTGTCGAGGTAGAGGCGGCCGACGGCGAGGGTGGTCAGGTACTCGACTGCGGTGGGCTCGGGGACCTCGGGCGGCACGATGGCAACGCCAGGCTGGCAAGCGAGCGGCGTGAAGGCGGTAAAGCCGCCGGTCTCTTCCTGGAGGCTGCGGAGGATTTCGAGATGGGTCACACGGTCGGCGATGGTTTCGCCGACGCCGAAGATCATAGCCGCCTTGGTGCGCAGGCCTAACTGATGGGCGGTGCGATGGACGTTGACCCATTCCGCTGTGGTGCACTTGTCTGGTACGGCGCGTTTTCGAATCTCGTCGTTGAAAATGACCGCGCTGCCGGCGATTGAATCGAGACCTGCATCGCGCAGGCGGGCGATGGTGTCGCGCAGAGAAATACCGGATTCAGCTGCGAGCGCGAGAATCTGAGTCGCCGATAGGCCGTGCAGCTGGATTCCGGGAAAACGCTGCTTGATGCCATAGAAGAGGGACTCGTAGTGATCAAGGGTGACCTGCTGGTGGGTGATCGCTGGGAGGAGCAGGCCGGTCGCACCCATGGCTACGGACTTGTGAGCGCTGGCGTAGGAGGTTTCGAGGTCGGGGGTGGTGCAGGGGATGAGGCGGTCGATGGTGTAGGTGACGACGCCTTCCGGGTGGAGGGTGCGGCGGAGTGCGTCGGCCTCCATGCCGATGCCGATGAGGTCGTCGGAGGCGAAGCAGTCGAGGGCTTGCTGGCGGGTGATTCCCATGAGTAGATTTTACGCTTTGGTGTGAGCGGGGCGACCGGGGGTGAGTTCGGGTGCGGCGTTGGGGTCGAGGTGTGTGGAGGCGCGGTGGAGAGCGCTCTCGATGGCGCGGATGAGGGTGGGGGAGGCGTTGAGGCTGTCGGCGCGCCAGAGCTGGAGGCCGAGGTCGGCGGCCTGCTGCTTGAAGTCGATGTCGATGTCGTAGAGTATCTCGACGTGGTCGCAGAGGAAGCCGACGGGCTGGAGGACGACCGCAACGTGGCCGGCGTCGGCGAGCGCCTTGAGGGTGTCGGGGACGGTGGGGCCGATCCAGGGAGCGCCGGCGATGCCCTGGGATTGGAAGGCGAAGAACCAGTCGTCGTCGGTGAGGCCGACGGGACGAAGGGCGGCGGCGATGGATGCGGCGGTCTGCTTGCACTCGACGGGATAGGGGTCGGGGTTCTGGGCAGTGCCGTAGTTCTGAATGCCGTCGGCGGGAATGGGCGCGCCGGGCGGGGGGGCGGGCGCGGGGATGCTGGACATGATGGTGCGGCAGGGAACGGCGTGCGCGGTGAAGAGGATGGGGACGCGCGTGCCGGTGACGGCGCAGGCTTCGGCCCAGGCCGGCCAGATGCGCTCGACGAAGGCCTGAGCGAGGAGTGGTTCGTCGGCCCAGCCGGCGATGAAGTCCACGCTGAAGCTGTCGCCGACGGCAGCCATGAGGGCGCGGCGATAGAGGCCGGTGGAGGTGCGGGAGTTCTGCGGCGCGAGGCAGAGGACGAGCGCGTGCTGCACGCCATCCGCACGCATCTGCGCGACGACGTCGGCGATGTAGGGATGCCAGTTGCGCATGCCGACGTAGACGTGCTGGCCGAGCAACTCACCCAGCATGCGGGCTTGCAGGAGGGTCCAGTGGGTGAGCGGTGGGCCTTCGGGCAGGCGATCTCCACCGAGGCCGGGTTTAGTTTCCGTAAGGCCGATCTGGGCGTAGCGGTGCTGGAGCTCTTGGACGACTTCCCTGGGCATGGGGCGGCCGCCGGTCACCTTCTGCAGGTACTCGGACATCTCGCTGAGTTTGTCCGGCGTGCCATGGGCGAGCAGGAGAATTGCGGTGCGCCGGCTGGTGGATTCAGCACTCATGTACGGGTGGGCCTCTGAAGTTTAGATGCGCGGCGCGTTGACGCCGAACGGGGTCGAGAACTGCTTGACCCATTCGACGACCTGGATGACGTTGTCGACGGGGGTCCCGGGAACGATGCCGTGGCCGAGGTTGAAGATGTGTCCGGGGCGGCCGGCGGCCAGGGTGAGGACTTCGCGGACGCGGGATTCGAGGACGTCGAGGGGGGCGAAGAGGGTGATGGGGTCGAGGTTGCCCTGGACTCCGCAGCCGGGACCTACCGCACGCCAGCCGTCGTCGAGGGGGATGCGCCAATCTAGGCCGAGGACGTCGGCCCCGGTTTCGGCCATGGCGGGAAGCATGGAAGCGGTATCGACGCCAAAGTAGATGACCGGGACGCCGAGGGCTTTGACGCGCTGGACGAGCTCGGTGGTGGGGGCGAGGCAGTACTGGCGGTAGTCGGTGACGGAGAGGGCGCCGACCCAGGAGTCGAAGATCTGGATGCAGTCGGCGCCGGCTTCTACTTGCTGCTGCGCGTAGGCGACGAGGACGGTGTTGAGCTTCTCCATGAGGAGAGGCCACGCGCCGTCGTTGGCGTACATCATCTTCTTGGCTTCGACGTAGTTGCGGGAGCTGCCGCCTTCGATCATGTAGCTGGCGAGGGTGAAGGGCGCTCCGCAGAAGCCGATGATGCCGAGGCGATCGCCATCGGCGCGGGGCGTGGAGAAGTGCGCGGCGACTTTTTCGATGGCCCTGGCGACGTAGGAGAGTTCGTCGACGCGATCGATGCGGAGGGCCTGGATGTGCTCGAGGGAGCGGATGGGCGTGTGGACTTGCGGACCTTCGCCGGCGACGAACTCGAAGTCGAGGCCCATGGGGGTGAGGGGAAGGAGGAGGTCGGCGAAGATGATGGCGGCGTCGACGTCGAGGCGCTCGGCGGCGGTGATGGTGACTTCGGCGGCGATGTCGGGAGTGCGGCAGATGTCGAGCAGGGAGTGATGCTTGCGCACGGCCATGTATTCGGGCATATAGCGGCCGGCCTGGCGGAGGAACCAGACGGGCGTGCGATCCACGGGCTGCCTGAGGCAGGCGCGAATAAAGCGGCTGCTGCCCTCGGGATGCAGGCTAGTGCTGGTTGATTTTGCGTAAATTTGTGACTCGATCAAGGTGGATCAAACTCCCATCTTCCAGCCTAGCATCAGGAACTGCCCCGACGGCGATTGCCGGAGGGTTTCGTTGGATGTTGTGCAGCAAAAAGGCCTTGCGGGCAGGGGGATCCGCCGGGTCGCTGTAGGGGCGGGAGAGGCCTGGCCTGCAGACTGACGTTAGACTGTTAAGGAGACATCGCACTGTGTCTGAGATCACTGGCTGTTTTCCGCAGTCTGTGTTCAGCGGGCCGGTTCTGCGGCATCGTGCGAATTGCCTGGATTGAAATCGTTGAGAGAAGAAGAGACCCCGAACTATATGCCGAATTACCTTGAACTGCCGGTGGGTGAGAGTGCCCCCGAGCTGGTGAATGCCGTCATTGAGATTCCGTTAGATGGCATCAATAAGTATGAGTACGACAAAAAGCTGCACGTCTTTCGCCTGGATCGCAACTTGTTCTCGCCGGTGCATTACCCCGGAGATTACGGCTTTATTCCAAGCACGCATGCCGAGGATGGCGATCCGCTGGATGTGCTGGTGCTGGTGGACTCGCCGAGCTTTACCGGATGCGTATTGCAGGTTCGGCCCATCGGGGTGCTGGATATGATCGACCAGGGGCAGCCGGACGAAAAGATCCTTGCGGTGGGCGAGGGCAATCCGCGCTATGCCGATGTGGCGAACTACTCGCAGGTGTATCCGCATATTCTGCGGGAGATCAAGCACTTCTTCTCGATCTACAAGGACCTGGAAGGGAAGCGGGTCGAAGTGCGGGGATGGAAGGACGCGGCTGCCGCGCGCGCGCTGATCAGCAAGTCGCAGGCTGCGTTTGTGGAGAGAAAGAGCAAGGCCGGGGATAACAAGGTCAAAGCTTAAGCGGTTGTCAGGGTTTGAAGGCGGCTCGTGGATTGTGGCGGAAGCTGCAGGCGCGAGCCGCTTTTGTTTTGGGATCAGGTGCGGCGGCGGACGAGTTTGGTGACGCCGTAGACTGCGGCTCCGGCGAGGCCTACCGTGGCGGCGAAAAGCAGAGCGTTGAGGCCGAGGACGTGCTCATTGCGCGCGGCCCAGAGGGCGAAGGCGATGAGCAGGGTGGGGCCGATGCCGATGGCGATCGCTCCGGGCGTGCCTCCGGGAACGCGGAAGGGGCGATGAAGGTTGGGCTCGCGGCGGCGCAGGACGACGAGCGCGACGAACTCCAGGATGAGGGACCCGCCGTAGAGCACGAGGTCGATGGAGATGAGGCGCTCGAAGGTGAAGCGCAGAGCTAGGCCCCAGATTGCCGCGCAGGCCAGCACGCTGACCCACGGGACTCCGAGTTTGGTGCGGCGAAGGAGGACTCGCGGAGCCTGGCCGTCTTCCGCCATCGCAAAAGGCACGCGGGTAATGCTCATCATGAGCGGATTGAACATGCCGACGCCGTTGATCATGCCGCCGGCTACGACAGCGAGCGCGAGGAGTGGACCTGCGAGGATGTGGGCGGCGTCGGTCCACGCGCCGGTAGAGAACTGGCTGGGCGCGAGGCCGGCGAGGGCCACGGCTGTGAGCGGGAGAATGTAGGTGAAGGCGACCAGCGCGGTGGCGCCGAGCATGGCGCGAGGATAGTTTTGCTGCGGGTCTTCTACTTCTTGTGCGACGGTGCTGGCGTTGTCCCAGCCCATGTAGTTCCACATGGTGACGGCGATGGCGCCGGCGAGATCGGGGGCTCCGACGGAGTGCAGCAGCGCGCCGGTGCCGTGGCCGTGCCACGTCCAGAGGCCGGCGGTGACGAGGATGACGAAGGGCGCGAGCAGCACGCAAAAGAGGGCGACGGAAGATTGGCCAACGGCTTTTGCGCCGGTGAGATTCCAGAGCGTGCAGCCGAGGACGACGGCGAGGGCCCAGAGGGTTCCGCGATAGCCGTCTGTCCAGGTGGGCGCGAGGCGGCCGAGGTAGAGAACGAAGATGGTGGGATAGATGGCCATGTCGAAGATGCTTGCTGCGAGGGAGAGCCAGGCCTCCTGAAAGCCCCAGAAGCGGCCGAGGGCGCGGCGGACCCAGACATAGAAGCCGCCTTCGGCTGGGATGGAGCTCGCCAGTTCGCCGACCATCAGCGAGGTGGGCAAGCTCCAGATAAGGGGAATGATGGCGAGAAGGAGGAGGGCGCGTGCGTAGCCGGCCTTGCCGATGATGTCTTCGAGGCCGTAAGGACCGCCGGCGACCATGAAGTAGGTGGCGCCGAGTAGCGGCAGGAGACGCATCTTGCTTCGGGCAGGGAAGCTATGGTGCAGGGGCCGCGTGGGGGACGGGCGGGTCGCGAGGTCGATGGCGGCGTTCTCCAAGAGGGGGCGTGGGGCGGTGCTGCTTGCAATGTATCGCTAAATGGGGCCAGCTGCGCGGGCGGTTCGCCGGGGTGTGGGGTCACAGGCTATAATCAAGCTCTACCCCGCAGGAGAGTTGGCCGAGTGGCTGAAGGCGGCGGTTTGCTAAACCGTTATAGGACCAAAAGTTCTATCGGGGGTTCGAATCCCCCACTCTCCGCCAGTTTGATTTGACCGTCGAATTTCCAGCCAGAGACTATCTAAAAGAGCCCGCGAAAGTTGGCTGTTTTTGTTTACAGTTCGACTCGGAGACCCTGCTACGCCGACCAGGATGCTCTTAAATCTCTCCTGACTTCTTTGAACAGACTGAGCACGCGTTGAATCAGTGGGTCCACATTTCCGCGCGACCATAGAGCATAGGTCTCCAGCGGTCGAATCGCGAAACTCGGAGGGCGCAAAACGACGGCTTCAGGAACAAGAGTTTTTGCCCAAAAGGGAAGGAACGCAAATCCGGTACCGGCCATGGTGAGAGCCACCGCGGTTTGGAAATGCTCCACCATTTGATATTTATTCAATGGCACGTGGTTTTGTACGAAGGCCGTAGCGATGAGTTGATGCAGACTCGGGAATAGATCCTTCGAGGGAATCATAAAAAGTTCGCCCTCAAGATCTTTTAAGGCCACGGCCCTCTTGCGGGCAGCTTTGTGCCCTTTCGGAAGGGCCACAACGATGGGCTCCCGGACCAGTAACATACTCTCGATTTGGTCGTAGCTATCAGCTAAATGTCCAATACTGATATCGAAGGCTCCCGACTGAATTCCCGGGACCTGCAGAGCTTCAGGCGCTTCATGCAGCTCCACCTTCACAAGAGGAAGAGCGGTTCTCATCTTGTCGAGAAGCCGGGGCAGAATGTGGAAGCTCGCCGTAGGAATAAAACCGAGCCGGATCGTTCCTGCCTCGCCGCTCTCCGCATGCCCTGCCGCAGCCGAGGCTTGCTTAACCTTCAATAAGATTTCTCGCGCCGCAGACAGGAAAGCCTCGCCTGCGCGTGTGATCTCAACATGTCGCTTGGACCGCCGGAAAAGAGCGACGCCGAGCTCATCCTCAAGTTGCTTGATCTGGACGCTCAATGAAGGCTGGGAGACATGCAGGAGATTGCTTGCCTGTCGAAAATTTAAGGTTTCGGCGACGGCAACGAAATAACGAACTTGCCTGAGTTCCATGGCTGATAGCTCTCGACGATCAGAGTAACAGGAACAAAGTATTTCACCGATATCAGGCCGCCGCCGTATCTTGCAACTAGGGGGTGGAAGAACTCTCGATGCCTCCAATCATTTCCTAATCTGGCGGGTGGGCATGAACGCCTCGGAGACAGACGTGGCAGCACAAGAGCAGGTTCGAATTCTCGGGATCTCGGGAAGCCTACGGAAAGATTCTTTCAGCACAGCCATTCTTGGGGCTCTGGCGCGAAGGAGATCGGCTTCGATGTCGATCGACGTAATGACTCTCGAAGAGATCCCGCACTACAACGAGGATCATGAATGCCCGCCGGCAGTCGAGAATATGAAGAAACTCATTGCGGAAAGCGATGGGGTCCTGATTGCGACACCAGAATACGACCATGGAATTCCAGACGTTTTACAGAATGCGCTGGGCTGGGCATCTCGTCCCGCGTTCGAGTCCTGTTTCAAAAACAAACCCGTTTCGATCGTCAGTTCTTCGCTGGCTTACCAGCTGCTCGCCGAAAGCCCCGTGCGAAACGTGACGCAATCGCCGGCTAGCGGCCGATTTACGGGCGGAGTACGCGCGCTTCATAAGCTGCGCGAAGCATTGGTCGCCATGCAAGCTCATCTTGTCATGGGTCCCGAGGTGGTGACCGGGGGCCTAGTCGGAAACGTTGACCACAGCGAACATTATGAAGAGGGCGGACTGCCGTTCATTTTGCAGTCTCTGGAGAGGCTGCGCTCGGAAATCCTCTCGAGGCGTGCATTTGGGGCAAGCGGATGGATGATGTCGAGCGGGAATGAAGAACCATCGTAATCTCGGCTTCATCATTTCTTTTCTGGCGGACGCCACGACACCGAGGACCGCATCCCAGCCCGCACGGGCTTCGAAAATCTCCCACGAGGAATAATTTAGGGCGTATAGTTTCGGGCTGCAACAGAAACATGGGCCTGACTTCGCCGTAAATTCCGAAGGAGATAACCATGAAAAGAAAAGTCCTTGCCCTGTCTCTGGCGCTATGCTTTGCCGGAGCTGTCGCTTCATTTGCCCAGTCGCCCCAGATGGGCACGTGGAAACTCAACGAAGCTAAATCGCACATCCCTACAGGCTCCATCAAAAACACAACCGTCGTCTATACGGCGGATGGCGACAACACCAAAGTCAGCACCGATGGAACCCTCGCGGATGGCAAATCCAACCACACGGACTGGACCGGCAAATTTGACGGCAAACCCTACCCTCTGACGGGCGACCCGGCTGCAGACGAACGCTCCTACACCAAAGTGAACGAGCACACCTTGACGCTGGAAAACCATAAGGCGGGCAAAGTCGTGGCGACTGCACGCATCGTGGTATCGGCTGATGGCAAAACGCGCACGGTATCGATGCACTCCGCCGACCCCGCAGGCAAGAAGGTCTCCAGCACCGCCGTCTACGAGAAGCAATGACGACAGGCAATAATCGGCCCAGCCAGCCAATCCACGGATGCCCCATTCATGACGGCTCGATGTCATGAGTGGGGCATCCGCGCGATTGGGCTACTGCTTTCGCGCATGGACCCAACCTCGATGGTTTTTCGAGACCGAATCCTCGTTGGTACAATTTCCGGGCAGGTGAAGGTTGCTGCGCTCTGCAATTCATGGCGCCGGCACACACGACCGCACGGTAAGCGCAGGTTTTATATGTGGAGGAGTAAGACGAAATGGTCATGACGCGCCGGGAATTCGCCCTGTCGATTGCAGCTGCCAGCAGCATGGGTTCTTCCTTATTCGACCCTGCGCTTGCCCCTATGGGTGTTGCCCGCGGCGTAGTTCCGGGTCGAGTGACCTGGGCGCACGATCCCGCGGCTGTGACCTGGGACGGAACAGGTTCCTGGTGGACGGACGCCAACAATAACCAGGCTGCGATTGACCGCATGGTCTCACGCTCCATCCGCGGTCTTACCAATCAAAAGAGCGATGCCCAGGCATGGAGCGCCATCTTCCGCTATTTCAATCGCACCCATGATCGCGGCAACGTCGGATACAAGGCCGGCGAGAAGGTCGCCATCAAGCCGAACCTGAACAACACCACGGATCACGGCACGATCGACCGTCTCAACTCGTCGCCGCATCTGATCCTTGCGCTGGTGCGGCAGTTGACCGGTCCGGGAAAGGTGCCGCAATCGTCGATCACCGTCTTCGATACCAGCCGGTTCATCCCGGGCAATCTCTACGACAAGATTCACGGTGAGTTTCCCGGCGTCGTGTTCGTGGACCACATCGGCGGCGACGGGCGCGTGAAGGCCGAGTTCAAGGCCAACGCAATCCCCTTCTCGGTTCCCAGCCGCAATGCTTCGGGACTCGATACCACGGTCGTCGAGGCAAGTTACCTGATCGATGCGGCATTGTTGAAAGGGCATGTGAGTTCAGGGGTGACGCTTTGTGCCAAGAATCTGTTCGGCGCGACAAGCATTAATCCCGACTGGCGCAAGAACGCGCACGACGGCTTCCCGCCGAACCACGACGGCTCGCCGAGCTACTCGGCATTCGTGGATTTCCTGGGTCACAAGGATCTTGGCGAGAAGACGATGCTCTTTATCGTCGACGGGCTGTATGGAAGCCAGAACGCGGATGGTCCACCCGTGCGCAAATGGAAGATGGCCCCTTTCAACGATGCGTGGCCGAGCAGCATTTTCATGTCGTTGGACGGCGTCGCGGTCGATTCAGTCGGCTTCGATTTTCTGACCTCGGAATGGCCTGAACTCGTGGACATTAAGAATGCCGACAACTATCTGCGCGAAGCTGCTCTGGCGAATGATCCGCCTTCGAAGACGTTCTACGATCCTGAACGCGATGGCATCCGATGCCGCAGCCTTGGCGTCCATGAGCATTGGAACAATGCAACGGAGAAGAAGTACTCGGGCAACCTGGGAAAAGCGAACGGGATTGAAGTTTTCGAGGTGGGCTGATCGGGTGCATACCTCTCTCTAGCGTCGGCTGCCTTCGATGTCAGCTTGGCTCCGGCGCGCCTTCACAAACCTTATCCTGATAAGAATCGCCAAAACGTTGGGAAATTATCGCTTCTTCGTTTGCGACAAACGGCTCCGAAAACGGTATAATCCGCCAACGGCGAGATATCGAGATATATGGCGGACTACGAGGGCGCTGCGGCGACCGTGTATGGCGAGCATGAAAAAGTTGACATCCTGCGACAGTTGGATCGTCTTCTGGACAACCCGTATTTCTCCCACAGTAAGCGCTTTCCCAGCTTTCTCCGGTTCATCGTCCAGGAGGAACTGGAAGGTCGGGGCGACCAGCTCAAGGAGCGAACCTTAGGCATCGAAGTCTTTGGGCGCCACTCTGGCTACGACACCACCTCCGACCCCATCGTGCGGGTCACCGCTGCCGAGATCCGCAAGCGCATCGCGCAGTATTACCAGAACACGGAGAGTCCCGATGAGCTCCGCATCTCGCTTCTGCCCGGCTCCTACATCCCCCGCTTCGAGTGGCCCCGCGCTGACTCGGCTGTGCTGGTCACTGCGTCGACGGAAACGCTGTTCGCCCTGCCCCGGAACGGATCCCCCCACGCTTCGTCCGGGCAAGAGGCATTCGCCGGAGATGTCCCACGGTATACGGCCCACTGGCGATTTCATGCCTGGTGGCTGGTCCTGGTCGGCGTCCTGCTGTGCGCATCAGTGGGTGGTAGTTGGCTCTGGGTGGACTCGCGTCCAACCACGCTGGATCAGTTCTGGGCACCGGTCTTCGGGTCAATCGAACCCATCTCTCTCTGCTTTCCACAGAGCCTGTTCAGCGGGCAAACGCTGCTCGACGCCTCCGCTCCGACCCAGGAGCAGCACCTCGACGAGCCGATGCGCGGTGTGGTCCTTGACGATCTGCAGCCCTTGATGAGCCTCTCCGGTCTGCTCGAGATGCGCCGCCGCCATTACACCCTGCTGGGTGAAGATACGGCCACGCTGAGCGATCTGCGCAACGGCCCGACCATCTTTCTGGGTGCGTTTGACAACGCCTGGACGCTGCGCATGACCCGCGATCTTCGCTATCGTTTCGGGAACGATGCCGGCATGACCCATTTCTGGATCGAGGATACGCAGTCTCACCAGCAACTGCGCTGGAGCGTGGACCGCGAAGTGCAGCAGGCAACACACAACTATCGCGACTACGCGATTGTTGCCCGGTTCCGTGACGCCAACACCGGCAAGCTCGCGGTGGTGGCCGCCGGCATTGCCCGCGGCGGGACCGTCGCCGCCGGCGAATTCCTCACCCAGCCGGGCGAGATGGACGCGATCCGGGCGCGCGCGCCGAAGGGCTGGGACGGCAAGAACATGGAGTTCGTGCTGAGCACCGAGATCATCGACAGTAGCTCGTCCCCGCCGAAGATTGTTGCGGCGTACTTCTGGTAACGATCGGGGACGCCCCTAGAACTTTGTCCCGGAGCCCTCTGCCAGGGTGACGACGCGGTCGATCTGGGAGAGGGAAAATCGTTCCTTCGCGCCACTCGGCCAATGGATCTCGACGTCGTCGACGGTCGTAGCTTCGCCGAGCCCGAAGTGCAGCCGCGGATCATTGGTCGACGCAAAGCTGCCGCCGGAGATCACATCGCCGCGCTGGCGCGTGTGGTTGGCGGTGAGATACACGGTCGCGCCAATCGCGTCGCGCGGGCTTTTGGGTCCGCCTACCAGCTTGATGTCGATCCAGTGGTGCTTGTCAGGGGACACATCCTGCAGCAACGCGGGCGGGCCATCCATCACGTTGATGACCGCGTCCATCTTGCCGTCATTGAACAGGTCTCCGACCGCCATGCCGCGACCCACATAGGTGGAGGCCAGGGCGGTGCCTTCCACCGGGGGGACCAGCTCGATTTTTTTGCCCTCGAGGTTATGGAAGAGAAGAGGGCGCTGCGCCCAGGAGGTCCCCCAGGCACGGTGGTCGACTGCCGGGTAGACGTGGCCGTTGGTCACCAGCAGGTCCTTCCAACCGTCGTTGTCGTAGTCGATAAAGGCCGTGCCCCAGCCGAGGAACGGAATGGTCGGCTCGGCGATGCCCAGCTCGTAGCTCACGTCGGTGAAGTTGGCGTCTCCGTTGTTGCGGTAGAGCGGATAGTAGTCGTCCGAGAACGTGGTGTTGTACAGGTCGAGCAGGCCGTTGTTCCGGTAGTCTCCGATGGCAATGCCCATGGAAGCCGTCTCGCGTCCATCCGCGTTCAGGGCGTATCCCGAGACGTAACTGACGTCCTCAAACGTCCCGTTGCCCTTGTTGAGGTAAAGATAGTTCGGGGTCGAGTCGTCAGCCACGAGCAGATCGACGCGTCCGTCGTTATTAAGGTCAACAAAGGCCGAGGACAGCCCATAGTAGTCGTTCTTGTCGGCGACCCCAGCCTTCTCGCTCACGTCGGTGAAGGTTCCGTCGCCGTTGTTGTGGAAGAGGTGATCGGACTCGCCTTTCAGTCCCAGGGGGCCGCACATGACGTTGACGCCGCGAAACTGGCATCCGGCCATGGTTTTGCTGCTCGAACCGGGAAGGTGATCCATGTCATAGTGGACATAACCGGGCACGAAGAGGTCCAGCTTTCCATCGCCGTCGTAGTCTCCCCAGGTCGCACCGGTAGACCAGTTTCCCAGGGTAACTCCGGCCTTCTCCGCCACATCAGTGAAGGTCCCATTGTGGTTGTTGTGATACAGCCTGTTCTTTCCGAAGTTCGTGACATAGATATCCGGCCAGCCGTCGTTGTCGTAATCCGCGATGGCCACGCCGAAGCCCCACCCGTCGTTGGTCACACCGGCCTGTTCCGCCACATTGGTAAAGGTTCCGTCATGGTTGTTGTGGAAGAGCGCTGCATGGGGCGGGGCCGTCTTGCCGGTGATGGCGTCGTAGGTCGAGCCGTTGACCAGATAAATATCCAGCCAGCCATCGTTGTCATAGTCGAGCAGGCCAACGCCAGAGCCGATGGTGTCGAGGATGAAGCGCTTGTCCGGCGTACCCATCTGATGCTGCCAGCCCGTCATGCCCGCCTGCCTGGCGATGTCCTTGAAGATCACGGGGCCGTTCTTCACAAAGCCGCCCGCAGTAATCGGGCGGCTTTGCTGGTCGTAGATCGCGGCGTGGGCACCTCCGGTTTTCACCCCGCCCATGGTCCCCCCCTGCGCGCCCTCGTCGGACGTGCTCGATTGCTGATCGGCGGGTGGCCTGCTCGGTGGCGTGGACTGGGCGGTTCCAGGGCGCGGAGCCAGCAGCAGCCCGCAGACGAGCATCGCGGCCCCGGCCGGCAGACAGGATCGCGTGAGCCGTCCAAGGCCACCCCTTGCCGCCTGGTGGTGCGTGCGGCTCGCGCAGGAAGGACGGGAAGGATACCGGTTACGCCAAAAGCTCATCAGAAGTCTCCGCAATTAGGTTCCCCCATCACAACACTCCCTCGATGGGTTCGCAACTAGAGGCAGGTGTGCGTGAGACCTGGCAACGATCCATCATCCGAGGGCCGGAGGTGCGTCGTGATCCCGCGGGGATACTTCTCCACCCACGGATGGAGGAGTCAACCAACCGGATTATTGTCTGCGCGGTGGTGAGAAACGATAAGACCTCGACGGCCCCCCGCTGGTGCGCTCACGTGAAACTGAGGATAACAAAGGGCTTTCAATGGACTTTACCTGATAGGAACCTGACGCCATGCCGTAAAGGCCTTGTCACGCCCTAGTTCTCCCACTAGAAGGGGTGAGCTTTGGAGAGGTCTGTTCTTTCGGTTTGAACGGGATGCCGTAAGACCAGGATGAACCGCAAGCCCATTTCGATGTGACCAACTTTGGAGGCACCACTTTGAAACGAAAGATATTCCTACGCGTCAGCGGAGCCCTCGTCCTGCTTGCGTTTGTACTGTGCGGCGCCAGCGGGTTGCACGCTCAGCTGGCCACAACTACGGCAACGCTGGGCGGCTCCGTAAGCGACCCCTCCGGGGCGGTCGTGCCGCAGGCGGTGGTGAAACTTACCAGCACGCTGAACGGCGTCAGCCGGACCTATACCACCGACGCGACCGGGCGATATACCTTCACACAACTTGCGCCTTCGACCTACACGCTCTCGATTGCGGCCAAGGGCTTCGAGGCCTATCAACAGACCGGAATTGTACTGGACCCTGGCCAGACAGCCACGCAGAACGTTGCCCTGGTGATTGGATCCATGACCCAGCAGATCGTCGTCAACGCCCAAGCGTCCCTGCTCAACACGGACAACTCCAATGTCTCGGCGGATCTTGATGCCAAGCAGATCGAGGAGCTGCCCCTGAACAACCGCAATGTCTATGGGCTGATCACGCTTAATTCTTCGGTGAACAACTCTTCGGAAGGTCAAATGCTGCTGGGCGGCGGCAGCAACAGCACGGACAACGCCGATCAGGACATTTCTTTCCTCAACTTCGGCGGCGGGTTTTTTGGAACCTCGGCCTTTATGCTCGATGGCTCCTGGGACACGGATCCGGAATGGGGCGCGGTCATCTATGTGCCGTCAGTGGATGCTGTTCAGGAGTTCAAAATCCAGAGCAACTCGTTTACCGCTCAGTATGGATGGAGTACGGGCAATGTGGTCAACGTGGTGACTAAGTCTGGAACCAATACCTTCCACGGCGACGCTTACGAGTTCGTCCGTAATCAGGCTCTCGATGCCAACCAGTGGTTTGCTAATCACTACGACACTCCGATCTCCAAGCTTAGCCGCAATCAATTCGGCGGATCCGCCGGTGGCCCACTCTACATCCCCAAGATCTATAAGCAGCGCGAGAAGACCTTCCTCTTTGGGCTTTACGAGCACTACACAGTAACCACCCCCAGCCTCGGCACGTATAACGTCCCCGATTCCAACTTTCTCAACGGCAACTTCTCCGAGATTCTGGGCTCTCAACCGGCAGGCTTCGATGATCTCGGCCGTCCGATTTATCCGGGACAGATCTATGATCCCCGCAGCGCCCACCAGATCACGGTCGGCGTCACGCCCGGGGCGGTAAACAATGACGGACAATGCAAGCCAACCTGTTACATTCGCGATCCCATTCCAGGCAACATCCTCGCCAACCTTGCCAACTACACTCCTGATCCCGTAGGCGCCAAGCTGTTGAGCTATTACCCCAAGGCGACCCTACCTGGACTGAGCTCCAACCTCGTTGTAGCGGGGGCGGCGCCTGCCGCCTCCAACGAATACCTGATCCGCGTCGATCACAACATATCCAACACGGCCCGGGCCTACTTCCGCTACTCGTACAAGCAAGAGACCAAGACAGGATCGCCAGCGAACTGGGGCGCCAATCCTGCGGGTCCCGGCAACCAGCGCCCTAATAACCGCTGGGGTATGTGGGCAGGGCTGTCGAAGGTATTCAGTCCCACCTTCACCATGAACATTGCCGCGGGCGTCCAGGTGTGGCATGAAACTTCGGACAACCAGTCGTTCGGATTCGATCCATCCGCAGAACTCGGACTTCCGCCGTATGTCTCGGAGACCTACCCCTTGTTCCCGGTTGTTCAAGTCGGCAGCCAGTCCCCGCTTGGTCCGGGTGCCAACGGCCAGCAGGCGGTCACCAACCATGGCCCCATCGGCTCGGTGTCAGTGGACTTCGTTAAAATATTCGGGAAACACACGCTCAACTTCGGAATCATGGGAGTGGAGCAGGAGGATAGTCAGCACAACTACTTCCAAGACACGCTGCAGTTCAACGGAACCTTCACCGCAGGGCCGAATCCCTCCCTTGGATCAAGCGTCGCCAGCGGCAACGGCGTAGCGGAGATGCTGCTCGGCACGCTGGACTTTGCAAGCGCTGGAACCGCCTACAATCCGTTCGTCTCAAACCACCTGATCGGCGAGTATGTGCAGGACGACTGGAGGCCGACCTCCAAGCTCACGCTGAACCTTGGGATTCGGTATGAGATTCAGACGCCCGTTACCTATCGGCACAATGAAGCCTCCATCTTCAACCCCGACGTTCTAAACCCGATCAGCTACGCGGTTACCACGCCGCACCTCGGCGCGCTCCAGTTCCTCGGACCCGGAAACCGCTATGCCTACAACCCCAACTATGACAACTGGGCGCCGCGCCTCGGCTTCTCCTATCAGGTGGTGCCCAGGGCCGTCATCCATGGCGGCTATGGCATCTTCTATCCGGAGGCCATTACCTGCTGCTTTCCTGGCGATCAGGATGGCTTCGCAGCCACCACGCTTGCCAACACCAGCCTGAATGGCGGAATCAATCCCAATCCAAACATCAGCACCAGCGACCCCTGGGATAACACCTACAACCAGATCACCGGCAATTCCCTGGGCGAATACCAACAAGTCGGCAACGGGTTAGGAAGCGTGTGGAGAAGCCGCCGGTCTCCGTATGTTCAGCAGTGGTTATTGGGTGTGCAGTTCGCCATCACGCCGAACGACTCGATCGCCCTCAACTACATTGGAAACCGTGGTACGCGAATGATTACCGCCGGCTACCAACACAATCAGTTGAACCCGCAGTACCTGTCGATGGGGACAGCAGCGCTTCAGGCATCGGTCACCAATCCCTTCTACGGCTCCATTACGTCGAGCAGCTGCAATCTGAACAATCCAACCGTGCAGGAAGCGCAGGTCCTCTCGCCTTACCCGCAATACTGCCTAGCCAGTGTGAGCGAAACCGACGCCCCTGTCGGCTTCTCCGATTACAACGCCTTGCAGATCACGTACAATCACCGCATCACCCAAGGGTTGACCGCGATGATCTCCTACACCTACTCGAAGTTCCTCGATAACGTCGAAGGCAACCAGAGCTGGTCGTACAACGGAAACAGCGGCCCGGCCAACAACTACAACCTGGCTGCTGAAAAGAGCGTCGACGGTTCTGACATTCCGCAAAGCCTCGTCGCAAGTTATGTCTATCAATTGCCGGTTGGCCGTGGCAGACGCTTTGGTTCGGGCATGAATCGCACGGCGAACGCGATCCTCGGCGGCTGGGAGATTTCCGGAATCGCGACCTTTAAATCGGGCATTCCCATCAGCATTTCCGGCAATAACATCAACACCTTCGGCGGCAACCCCCGGCCTGACTACACAGGAAACCTGCATGTCCCCCACCCGAGTATTAAAGAGTGGTTCAACACCGCGGCCTTCAGTTACGCCAAGTTGGGTGTCGATGGCGGTGATACCTGGGGCAATGTTCCGCGCTACTTCTCAGACCTGCGCGGACCGGGATACCAGAACTGGGATACCGCGCTCGACAAGAACTGGTACTTCGCCCACACTATGAGGCTCCAATTCCGTCTCGAAACCTTTAACACCTTCAATCATCCGAACTTCTACTCGCCATCGGGTACGGGTTACAGTGGTTGCGATCCCAATGCGACCTCGTCCTGTGCGAGTAACTTCGGACAGATCACAAACACGTTCCCCTCCAGGAATGTTCAGCTTGCGGGGAAGTTTTATTGGTAAATCCGCATTGAAACGATGTTTCACATTCTTTATCTTTCTCCTGCTGGCCGGACGCTCGTTCGGCCAGCAGGACGAAGGCTCCGGTCTTGAGTCGCTGCTGGCGGCAGCGCAGCAGGCGCAGGCTGCGAATGACTATGCGGCTGCGGCGGCAAGTTACAAACAGGCAGTCAAACTTCGCCCCAATATCCCGGAGCTACGGGCCAATCTCGGTCTCATGCAGCACCAATCAGGAGACTATTCCGAAGCAATCCGGAGCTTTCAAGAAGCCCTTCGGCAGAAGCCATCGCTGTACGTTCCAAATCTTTTTCTTGGCATCGATTACGTGGGTGCGGGAAACGCGAAAGAAGCTGTTCCGTTGCTGGTGAAAGCGGAGAAGATAAACGCAGCCGATCCTCTTCCCGCTCTCACGCTGGGTCGCGCTTATTCTTCGCTAGGCGAATACACCGAGGCCATCCGCGAGTTGCACCGCGCAATCCGTATCGATCCGCAACAAGGTTCAGCGTGGTTCGATCTTGGAATTGCCCAGCTCGACCTGGTGGAAGAGGATGCGCGCGCCATGACCGGCAAATACGCGGACACCTCGTACGCCAAGGCCCTCTACGCCGAATCGCTGGTGAAGCAGGCCCGCTATAAGGAAGCCGCGGATCTGTACAGCAGCATTCTCGCAGCAGCCGATCAGCCTCCGTGTATGCGATCGGAGGCAGGCTTTCTGTCTCTGAGGCGGAGAGACGCGCAAAATGCAGCGTTGCAATTCACGGCCGAGCGCAGCCGGCATCCTGAATGCTCTCTCGCAATTCTGGGAGAAGCGCGTCTGCGCATCGATGTGGGAGACCATCCGGCCGCGCTTTGGCGGCTCCAGGAACTGTGGAACAGGGATCATGGATTTTTCGTTGTCAGCGCCCCGCTGCTCTTCGATAGCATCGCGCCCGATCATGCCCAGAGCTTTCTTAATGAGCTTGCGCAGCAGCAATCCTCAGGTAAAGTCGATGGGCAGATATACGCCGCCATCTTTCAAGCCATGCAGGCTCCTGCGAATGCAGCCCAGGATTCAGGCGCCGTCCAGAATACAGCGTCATCGCGGATCGCCGCGCGCGATCAGGGCCGCCAAGCGTACCAGTCGGGACAATATGGCCGCTGCGCCGGTCTTCTAAGAGACTCTTTGAACAGCGGTAACGCGGCCACGCTCGAAACCCTGGCTGCCTGCTCGTTCTTTACCGGCGACTACACGCTGACCTCCGAAGCCGGCAGCGCGCTGCAATCGCTGCCCCCGCATCCACAGGCGCAAGCACTCTATTGGTCGATCAAGGCGAATGAGAAGCTGGCATTTGAATCGCTCGCGCGCTTCCAGCAGCTCGAACCGGACTCCGCGCGCAGCCACATCCTGCTCGGCGACATCTACCGCCAGCGGGAACGGTACGACGACGCGCAGAAAGAATACTCGAAGGCTCTCGATCTTTCGCCCAACGATGCCGCAGCGCTGCTTGGCCTGGCCACTGCCTACTTCGACGACGCGAACATCGCCGAGACCATTGAAATTGCGCAGAAGGCGCTGGCCCAGAGTCCAGACGATCCTGAGATCAATCTGCTTCTGGGGGAAGCCTTGATCTCCCAGCACAATTTCCAAGACTCGGAGCCTTATCTCCTCAAGGCTCTCCATGCCAAGCCGCAGATGCTGCCCCACGTTCACGCGCTGCTGGGCGAGGCCTACGCGGCGGACGGAAAAACGGAGGACGCGCTACGAGAGCTGAAGCTGGGCGCGGATAGCGATCAGGACGGCAGCATTCATTACCAGCTTGCACGGGTGTACGGGAAACTCGGGGACACTGCCGACGCGGCCGCGGCCATCCAGCAGATGAAAGCCATCCAGCAGAAACGGCGCGAGGGCGCGGTGATCGCGGTGCAGGATTCGCATCCCGCCAGCACGGATGACGTGCCGTAACGGGTCGCGTTCCGACGCGAATTGTCCAGGCCGAGCAATGGCTGCGCAAACCAAATGGGTTTTAGAGGTAGCTTCTGGCCGGGATTTGTGGTCAGGAGAATTAGCGATGCCGGCAGCAGCCGTCCGCTTGCCGGATCCGCAGTGCGGGCTGTTGATCCATGCCTGCAGACCGGCAGAAGCTGTCGTGTGGGTCCGGCTCACTTGACCGGCTTGCGAGCCTTCTTCTTGCGGGAGGACGGTTTTGGAGCGATGCGAGAGACGACTTCCTCGAGCTCTGCGAGGCGGCGCTTCATCTCCATGACCTCCGCGGCCTCGGGCGCCATCGCGGGCGGGGTGCGGGGGGCTTCGGCGGGGCGATCGGTCGGAGTCGTGCGAGAGGCGGCCGCGCCGCCACGGGGGCGGGCCGCCTGCCCGGACATGAAGTCAAAGGGATTTACGGGCGGGGTCATGACCCGGTAGGTATCCTGATAGAAGTCGAGGATGGACTTCATGTACTTGAGGGTGCCTTCCTGGCCCGCCTTCCCCGAAGCGATGACCATCTGCCGCAAAACATCCATGGGGAAGTTGGAATCGGTTGTCTTGGCGTCCTCAACGATGATCTGGGTCAGGATCAGGCGCGTAATGTCTTCGCCGGTGGCGGCGTCGACCACCTTGACATCCTCGCCGCGCTGCAGCATTTGGGCCACCTCGTCGAGGTTCACATAGCGGCTGTTGGTTGTGTCGTATAGCCGACGGTTTTCGTACTTCTTGATGAGAACAGCTTTAGTCTCCATATATTTTCTTATCTTACCCCTTGACAGGGCTCCCGCAGGGAGTAGTATTGGTTCATGCTGCATTGCAGCATAGATTGCAGCATGAAGTTCCAAGGAGAAATGATATGGCGCGTAAAGTCACCAGCGTAGAGGATAAGCAGACAGAGGTGGTGGAAACCATCACTGCTGTGTACACAAAGAACGTCGAACGTCTCGCAGAAGCGCAGAAGAATGGCCTCGATCTGGCCCTGCAACAGAACACCGATCTGATTGGCGCGTGGAAGAAGATTGCCCAAGTCGTACCCGGAACCCCCGTCCCCAGCGTTCTCGATCTGATCGCCACTGCCTTTGGTCAATTTGTCGACCTGCAAAAGGGCGCAATCGACCTGGCGCTGGAACAGAGCCAGACCCTGACCGGGCTTGCCAATGAACGCATCGATTCGGTTAAGGGTGCCACGGATGCTGTAACGACCTTGGTGCAGGACACGGTGGAACGCGTCGCAGTGGCACAGAAGAACGCGATTGAGTTCTCGGCGGCGCAGACCAAGACGGTGATCGACACGTTCAAGAAGCAGTCTGGCGTGGCCGGAACTCCCGTCGAAGCCGCTGCCGATTCCATCCAGCGCGGATTCAATACCCTGGTCGAGAGTCAGAAAAACATCCTGAACTTCGCCGCGAAGCGCAGCGCGTAAACCCTTTGTTTGGAGGGTTGTTCACCTGAAATCAGACCCGCGGCAGCAACCACAGGCACGTGAACGTGGTCACTGCCGCGGGGCTGCCCTTGGGTATAGGCTCGATGCACTGAGCGGAGGAGTTTGATGAGCGAAGCACAGGCGGAAGCCACGAAACAGCCAGATCCTACAGAGAAATTCCGCGAAATGCGGGATGCGTATCTGGAAATCTGGTCGAAGAACCTGATCGAGACGGTCAACAGCGAAGGCTATGCCAAGGCATCCGGTGCGACGTTGGATGGATTTCTCGCCGTCGCTGCTCCGTTCAAGGAGCCGACCGAGAAGGCGATGTTGAAGATGCTCCAACAGCTCAATATGCCCACGAGTGCGGATTTTATGAGCCTGTCGGGGCGATTCGCGAATGTTGAACTGCTGCTCGACAATCTGGATGCCAAACTGGACCGGATCGAAACGCTGCTCGGCGGCAGGAAGCCGGCTGTCACCGCGGAAGCAAGGGCGCCAAAGGCTGCCAGGAAGACCACCGCAAAGAAGCAGACAGTGCTCCGGGCCGGTGGAACGTCAAAGCGAACCGCGACCGCGAAGGCAGTACGACGCAATCCGAGAAAGGGTACAAGGTAGACCATGGTACAGGCATCGGTTGCAATGGAACCGTTCGCTCTTGTTGAAGAGCAGTTGAAGACCGTCACCAGGGTGATGACTTCGAAGGCGCCGATCGCCCAGACGCCGAAGGAATTGGTGTGGACGCTGAACAAGGCGAAACTATACCGCTACGTTCCCGTTGTCCCCGAGAAGGATCGCCACCGCATTCCGCTGTTGTTGATCTTTGCGCTGATGAACCGGCCGGACATTCTCGACCTTCGGCCCGGTCATAGTTTTGTCGAGTACCTCGTCGGACAAGGCTTCGATGTGTACCTGCTGGACTGGGGTGTTCCAGGCCCTGAGGACAAACATCTGAAGTTCGACGACTACACGCTGGAGTACATGCCCAGGGCGATTCGCAAGATCAAAGCTCTCTCCGGTGTTGAGGAAGTGAGTGTTCTTGGATGGTGCATCGGGGCGATTCTGACAACCATTTACGCTGCGTTGAGGCCCAACGACGGTCTGCGTAACCTGATTCTGTTGACCGCACCGCTCGACTTCTCGCAAAAAGAGAGATTGACGTTTGGCCGCATGACTGATGAGAAGTACTTTGATGTAGACAAGGTTCTCGCAGCGTTTGGCAACATGCCCGCGGAGATGATCGACTACGGCGCCAAGGCGCTGAAGCCGGTCGAGAACTATATCGGGAACTATCTCAAGCTCTGGGACAATCTTGATAATCCTCAGATCGTTGAGAGCTGGCATGCCATGAACACCTGGGTCAGTGACAATATTCCCATGGCGGGAGGTGCTTTTCGGCAACTCATCGTCGATTTGTATCGCAACACCCGGTTGATGACGGGCGAACTGGTGATCCGTGGCGAACGAGTCAATTTGAACCGGCTGCGGGCCAATCTGTTGACCGTCATCGCGGAGGGCGATCACATCACGCCGCCGTGCCAGTCAGAGACCCTGCTGGCCAAAGTGGGCAGTCGCGACAAGGAAGTGTACCGGGTCCAGGGAGGCCACATCGGGATCATGGCGGGTAATAGCGCGCACAAGCGCACCTGGCCGCACATCGAGCAATGGCTCGCGTCCCGGTCCAATTAAGAACGGCCGGCAGTCTGTTTTCTGACTGCCGGCAATTGCTCGTTAACTCCGTTTAGTTTTTAGGTGAGTGCCTCAAAGATCGCGGCGATGCCCTGTCCGCCGCCAATGCACATGGTGACCAGGGCGTAGCGGCCGCCAATGCGACGGAGCTCATGGAGCGCTTTTACCGTCACGATTGCGCCTGTCGCTCCCAGCGGGTGACCCAGAGAGATTCCACTGCCATTGGGATTGGTCTTTGCGGACGGGAAGCCCAGGTCGCAAACAACGGCCAGGGCTTGCGCGGCAAAGGCTTCGTTCACTTCGAAGACGTCGATCTGATCGACGGTCAGCCCGGTTCGCTTGAACACCTGCCGGACGGCCGGAATGGGACCGATGCCCATGTACCCAGGCTCTACGCCGGCTACGGCATAGTCGACCAGTTTCGCCATGGGCTTCAGACCGCGTTCCTCGGCAGCCTGGCGATCCATCAGAACCACGGCGGCGGCGCCGTCGTTAATGCTGGAGGAGTTGCCGGCGGTTACGGTGCCGTCCTTATCGAACACTGGTTTCAACTTGGCAAGGTTCTCGAGAGTTGCGTCTGCGCGAGGAGATTCGTCCGTGGCAAACTGCTTGGTGCCGCCCTTGATCTTGAAGTCGATGGGCACGATTTGATCGGTGAATCTACCGCTCTGGATCGCATCGAGAGCACGCCGGTGGCTCTCGACCGCCAACTCATCCTGGGCTTCGCGGGTTATCTTCCACTTGCGCGCAACATTCTCGGCGGTAACACCCATATGAACGCCCTCGAATGGATCGGTCAGCGCGCCTACCAGTGCGTCCACGGCGGTGGCATCGTTGAGGCGCGCTCCCCATCGCATGCTGGGAAGCCAGTAGGGCGCCCGGCTCATGGATTCCGCGCCACCCGCCACGGCGGCCACGACATCACCATGAGCGATGATTTGCGCTGCGGCAAGAATTGCCGAAAGGCCGCTGCCGCAAAGGCGATTGAGCGACAGGGCTGACGTTTCAATGGGTAAGCCTCCGTTGATTGCTGCTACCCGCGCAAGGTACATATCCTTCGCGTCGGTATGGATCACATTGCCGAAGACACAAGCGCCTATATCGGTTGGAGCAAGTCCCGAACGGCGCACCGACTCGCGTGTGACGGCCGCTGCCAACTCGGTGGGCGGGATGTCCTTCAGGGTACCGCCATACTTGCCAACTGCCGTGCGTACCGCACTCAAAACCACAACTTCCCGGTTCATCAACGTAGTTCCTCCCATCGGCCGGATTCCATGCGCAAGAGAGGCGCGGGGAGGGGGGCTCGTCTCGAACAGGATGATCCGGGTTGCGTCCCGAGGTAATCGGGCGCGCCTAACTATACCTTCTACGGCATGAGACAGTCGGTGTCCCAGCGCACAGTCGACGCCAAAGCGCAGTCATCGGCGGCCCGAGGGCCCATGCGCGGTCAATATCGTCTGGCGAGCAGGCTGCTGCTAAAAATGCATTCCGCCGCCACAGATCAGGACCTCGCCAGTAACGTAGTCCGACAGGGGGGAACAGAAGAAGAGGACGGCGCCGGCGGCCTCCTCGGGTGTCCCAAGGCGTCCCAGGGGGCAGGAATTCTTCATCGACTCCAGCATGGTTGGCTGGACGCCGAGTCGAATCTCGTGGCCATGCATGTGCAGGTTTGCGTTGTCGCCGTTGAGGGGTTGCGCCAGCCGGGTCTCAATGAGACCAAAGCCGACCGCGTTGACGTTGACGTTGTATCTGCCCCACTCCTTGGCCAACGTCCTGGTCAGGCCGATGACACCCGCCTTCCCAGACGAATAGCCAGATTGGCCAGGATTTCCGTCGGTCGCGGCGATGGACGTGATGTTGACCACCTTGCGCATCACGCGCCGGCCGCTCGCCGATTCGCTCTTGGCGGTCTCCCGAATGTAGTCAGAAGCCGCACGCAGAATTCGGAACGGCGTGACCAGGTGAATGTCCAACATGGCCTGAAACTGTTCGTCGGTCGTCTTCTGGATGACGCTGTCCCAGCTATAGCCGGCGTTGTTGACGATGATGTCAATCGAGCCAAAGGCGCCCAGAACAGCATCGACGACTGCCTTTGGTGTGGACGGGTTGGTCAAATCTCCGGTTACATGGCGGACGCGGTCAGGATGGTTGAGATCCGCTTGTGCCTCCAAGAGCAGCTTTTCGTCCATATCGTTGAGCATGACGTTCGCGCCAGCCGCCGCCAGACGTTTTGCGATTGCTCGACCGATTCCCCGGCCTGAACCGGTTACAAGGGCGGTCTTGCCGTGCAGGGTAAACGGCGACTGTGCGGTATCCGCCGCCACTGCGGGCTTGCCATTCCCAAGTGAACTTTGGCTATCCAGCGTCAAGGACATCTTTAAAATCCTCCCGTGTGTCGGGCGCCACAAACAGCGCCTTGCAATATATATAGTATATATGCAGTGCAGCATTTTTGGTTTGCATTGCAGCATGAAAATGCTGCAATGCAACGATGTCAGAACGGTCGACATACGCCAGAGTTGCGAGAGTTGTATCGCTGCCCGCAAAAGGGTAATCGCACGGAGGAGTCCAAATGGCACGAGTGGCGTTGGTAACGGGTGGCACACGAGGAATTGGGGCGGAGATCAGCATTGCGTTGCAAGAGGCGGGAAGAACGGTTGTCGCCACCTACGCAAGCAATCGTCAGGCTGCAGAAGCGTTTTCGAAGGCAACCGGAATCAAGGTGTACCGATTTGACGCGGCGAACTTCGAGGAATGCAGCGAGGCATTGAAGAAAATCGTGGCTGAAGTTGGCCCCATCGAAATCCTAGTGAACAATGCGGGAATTACCCGTGATGGGACGCTGCAGAAGATGGACCGCGACATGTGGGACGCAGTGATGGACACCAACCTCGGCTCCTGCTACAACCTCTGCAAACTCACGTTTGACCATATGCGCGATGCGAAGTTTGGACGCATCGTGAGTATCGGCAGCGTCAACGGCCAGGCAGGGCAGTATGGCCAGGTGAACTATGCCGCGGCAAAATCCGGTATTCACGGCTTCACCAAGGCGCTGGCACAGGAAGGCGCGCGGTTTGGTATTACCGTCAACGCGATCGCACCGGGTTACGTGGACACGGAAATGGTGCGGGCAGTGCCGCCTGAGGTCCTGCAGAAGATCATTGCGCGCATACCGGCGGGCCGACTCGGCAAACCCACGGATATCTCCCGGGGAGTGGTATTTCTCACCGCGGACGACTGCGATTTTGTAACGGGATCCACGCTCTCCATCAACGGCGGCCAGCACATGTATTGAGCTTTCAGGCGGGCACGGCGCGGGTTAGGTAGTTCGCGACAGTTCCCGTTATAAAACACCCATCTGCACAACTTCATTACGAGCAATGTAGCAATTGAATTGAGGACACCATGGCGAACGCAAACGATTCTTCGTCGGCACCGTTGAAATCTCAGCCAACGTCTACTGGTACTGCAATTCGCGCCTTGACCGGGACTGCGACCCAGTCTCCGATCGTTGCCCCAGCGGACAGCCAGAGCGTCGATCCGTGTGTGCAGGACGTAGATCCGTCCCACGCCTCCGCAGTCTCACACCGTGGAGACTGCAATCTCGAGTGCTGCACTTGTGATGTTCGCTGGAGTGCGCGGCGGGCGCTTATCGAGAAGGAAGCATAGAGAGAGGCAGTCCGGTCATGTCGGTAGAGGGCGCGGGTTCGGCGTCTTTTCGGAGCAGTTGATTGGATCACTTTGTGACCTTGACTTCGAGCTAACAGTTCGAATGCGATTCGATCAACTCGACCGTCGGCCAATAGTTGGTGATGCTCGTCAGCCGGCGACTGCATGGGTAGCAACCGTGGCCTGCTGGGCGACGCGTGTGAGCCTGGCAGTTACGCGCATCACGCCGGGCCAGACCCTGAGGCAAAACGGAAGTACGGCGCGCGCGAAGGAGTTATTCAATCCGTCGGCGGCGAACTCGGCAAGGCGCATCTGGGATAGCAGGGCGGAGCGCAGATTCGCCTGGAAGACCGGTGCCGGCACGGCTGCGAGATAGGCAGCGGCGGCACAGCGGGCAGTATGCAAGGCAATGGAGATACCGTCGCCGGTGAACGAAGGGATGACGGCTGCCTGATCGCCGATGCAGTAGAGCCCATTCTCGGTGGTGCGGCGAATGTATCCATAGGGGATATGGGTGATGGCAATGGGCTTGTCGAGCAAGGGCTCCGCACCGGCGAGTCGCATGGCGAGGTGGGGACAGTCCTGCTGCATTTTCGCGAGGAAGTTCTCCCAGCGATGACCGACGCGCGCGAGATGCCGCTGCTGGACCACGCAGCAGAGGTTGGTAATGCCGCCTTCTACGGGCTGGATACCGCCGTAGCCTCCGGGATAGAGCATCAGCTCGGAGGCGTGCGCGAGCTCAGCGGCCTGCGCGGGCGCCAGCCGGAAATACATCTTGAAAGCGACCCATCGCTGCGGGTCGTCCGGACGGGAGTGGCCGCGGAGATCGTGCTTGCCGGTGGCAAGAAACACGGTTGGGACTTCACGGGTGGTGCCGTCATCGAGCGTGGCCTGCCAGGCATTTGCGGTGCGGGTGAGCGACTGCACACTGCGCCCGCGCTCTACATGGACTCCGGCAGCGATGGCCTCGGCGATGAGCGCTGTATCGAGGGCTTTGCGGGTGAGGGAAGCCGCGGGAAAAGGCAACGGCGCCTGCGCCGCGCGCCTGGCGGCGGCGAGGCGAACGTGGTCGATGGGCACGGCGCCAAGCGAGGCCACGTCGATGCCAAGCGCCTGAAGATCCTCAAGGGCCTCACCGCTTAGAAACTCTCCGCAGATCTTATGGCGCGGCGTGGGCTCGCGCTCGATCAGCGTGACGCTTCGTCCCTTTCGCGCGAGCGCGATTGAAGTTGCACAGCCCGCGACTCCACCACCGAGGATGAGAACTTCGTCTTGCAAAGGATTTCGTGTCAAACTGCCGGTATTAATGGGGAACTCCATGTTCGGATCCGATACCCTGAGATTGTCCTGCTCCTGGCGAGCCGAGCAACACAATGGAGATTCGAGATCAATCTGCCGTGAACGGTTCGTCGTTTCCCCCAATTCACTGATGATCCACCATTTGTAGTGGAATCCATACTTCTAATAGACGTGCCAAAAAGAAGTTTGAGTCGTCATCTGTACAAATCGTCATTTTGGAGCCGATAAGGGTTTGATTGGACGAATGTTGCGTTGAGAATAGTTTGCTTTTCATCGGACCCGAACCGTCTTGTCCGATAGGCGAATGAGGGTTGTGGGCGTGTTTCGTTTCGGTTACGGGCCGGGTGTGAGCCTTCCTGAGATAAATCACATCTTAAAGGTTAGGCGTGAGGCGCGAGTTCTTGTGCCGGCCCATTTGGCGTTTCATCGAGCTGAGCGTTAGAACGAGGTAGAGGTAATTGATGGGGCGAAGCAATTTCCGGGCAGCCTCTCTTGGGGCAATGGCAATCGTGTTGGGGACCGCAGCGTCGGCCGAACAGATTGCAGTGAAACATGTCCAACTCCCGATGCATCGGTTGATGGTGGCGCGCTCCGATGCTGGAAAGACCCTGGCCATTGGTGAGTTTACGCAGGTCGTGGAGGGTGATGAAGTGACGATGCGCCTGATCTATCACTTTGCGGATGGGTCGATTGACGATGAGACGACGACGTACAGGCAGCAGGGCAGGTTTCAGTTAGTCCGCAACCATCACATACAGAAAGGGCCGTTCTTTGAGAAGCCCGTCGACTTTGCGGTGGAGGCGGCTACCGGCATAGCGACCACCCGCACAACGGACAAAAGTGGCAAGATACACGTCGAGACTGAGCACGTGAACCTGCCGGATGACGTGGCGAATGGGTTTGTCGGATCGTTGCTGCTGAATGTGCCGCAGGATACGACGCCGTTCCGGGTGGGGATGCTGGTGCCGGTGGGCGGCGGGCGATTGATTAAACTCCTGATCTCGCCGGAGGGTGAGCAGGCGTTTCAGGCGACAGGACAGACGCTTAGGGCGAGGGTGTTTCGCATCCATCCGGAGTTGGGCGGCATCGTTGGCGTGATTGCGCCGCTGATCGGCCTACAGCCGAAAGATGTGATGGTGTGGGTACTGGAGGGTGAGGACCCGGCGGTGCAGAGGATCGTTGGACAGCTCGGTGGTTACGGGCCGGTGGTCAGCTCGGAGCTGGAGGGGAGCAGTTTCGGGAAGTAGGACAGGTTGCCGATCAGCATCGTTCAGGCGAGAGGGGGCACGCGCGTTTCTTGCGATGCGCTGAAAATCTCACGGCATCGTTGCCGACGATCAACCATGGCGCGTGGTGAGCTCGCGCCAGTTGAGGCCAATGTCTACGATCAGCAGCGAGGCAAGGGTGAAGGCAATCACGCCGACGGCGGATAAGGAGTCGCCAAGATGGCTCCAATAGCGGGGCCAGAGGTTGAGCACGCGGCTGGAGATGAAGGTAAAGGTGACGGCGTAGGAGCGGGCCATCCATTGGCGGTGCACGGCGATCTGGCGGTTACGCGCGGCGATCACGGCGGCAGTGGTGCAGACGACCCAGGCGGCGGCCTGCATGGAGGTTCCGGGCAAGCCCGGGCGGCCCCAGGCGAGGGCAATCCCAGTGGGAGCGCCGACCCATACCGAGACGAAGTAGATGCGGCCAAGGATGCGATGGAGTTGAAGGTGCCGCTCGCGGATCCGCGAGGAGAAATTGATGGGGCCAATCAGGAGAGCGAAGATTCCGGCGAGTGTATGCGGGATGAGGAGAGCGCGGTCGGCGATGACCTGCAGACGGTAGGCGTGGTACATGGGGTAGTCGGTGATGAGGAGAACTTCAGAGGTAATGAAGACGAAGAGCACGGTGAGGCCGAGGGAGATCCAGATAACAGATTTGGCCCTCGGACGGGTGGAACTGGGTGCTAGCAGTGTGGTGGTGGGCATCGTCCCTTTCTCAGATAGTTAGACGTGATGAGGGGCATGATGGGAGCGGGGACGCGAAATGCTTCATGTCTCTTAGTCTAACGAGAAGCTTCGGAATGTGTCGTATAGCAGGTACATGGGGATCGGACAGCGAGAGCGGCTTGCCGCCATCGACATCAACCCGCGCCAGTTGCGCTGCCGCTGAAGTCCGGCTAGGAGTTCATCAGCTTATCGAGAGTGATTGGAAACTCGCGAACACGTTTGCCCGTTGCGTGGAAGATAGCGTTCCCAACCGCTGCGGCGGCTCCGGTAATCCCGATCTCTCCGATGCCGCGGGCGCCGAGCGGATTGAACTTGGTGCGGGAATGTTCAGCACAATAACATCCACCTCGTCGATGTCTGCATTGACTGGCACGTCATACTCCGCGAGATTGGCATTCACGTAGCGGCCGTAGGTGTTGTCGAGGTGGGACTCTTCGTGAAGCGCAAAGCCGACTCCCCAGACGATGCCGCCCACCAGTTGGTTGATGCCGGTGGTGTGGTTCATCAGCGTGCCGATGTCGTAGGTGGCGACCATGCGGCGCATCTGGACCATGTGGGTGTCGATATCGACGGCGACCTCGGCGAAGACAGCCCCGAAAGAATGAGTGCTCAGCGCGGTGTGCTCCTCGCCTGGTTCTGCGGAGCCGGTGCCTTCGACGGGCTGGCCGCCGTTGCGGGCCAGGACATCGGCGTACGCGTCCGATGTGCCGGGTGCGGTGATCAGGAAAAGCCGACCATCCTTTGCTGCGATGTCCGCGATTGGCGCGCCATGCAGCGGAGACTTCGGATCATTGATCGCGAGTTGCGCAACCTTGAACTTCGCCTGCGTAGCGGCTGCTTCAATCGCGGGACCGATGCTGGCGGCGGACTGGGATCCGCCGGACACGGGCGCCTTGGGCAGCGTGGAGTCGCCGAGTTGGGCCTCCACCAGTTTCGGATCGATGCCGAGATCCTGCGACCCGCAGGCGACCAGCGCATGTCCGTTGGGAAGAATGCGAACCGTCGCCTGCGTGGCAGAGCGGTTGGCGGGATACGTCGCGGTGGCCATGGCCCAGCCGATGAGCTGATTGCCTTCGCGCGTTGAGCCTGGCACGGGATTACGTTTGGACCATCCAAACGCTGGGCGGCCTGTACGTAGCACTCGCGAAGATGCTTGCTCGACCAGGGCTTGTCGCTACCGGAATCTCTCTCGGCGTAGTTCGCAAGACGCAGCTGCACAGGATCTCTTCATGCGCGCACCCGGAGAATCCTCAGGCACCGTCGCCCTCGAAACCGCAATGGGGGCCACGCACGCAGACTTAGTCATGGCTCCGTTCATCGGGGTGAACCATTAAAAGCGCTCGGCTATGAGGGAGTTTGCTATCCTTATAGCCGAGCGCATGCTTTGCTTGTTTGGTGCTCTTTTATGCCGCAGGATGATCGAGGATCTGCGCGAGTGCATGCAGGCGTTTCGCGTCTGTTGCATCCGTTGCGCTGGAGGCGTCGGACTCTACAGAGGCAGCCATCGCGTGCAGCTTCGCCAGATCCTTCTTGTTGTTGCGCGAACTCTGGGTGCGTTGAATTGCCTTGTCGAGCGCCGTGATTCGGTCTGCGGGAAGGGCCTTGGAGCGCTGCAGTTGATCGAGATAGGCGCGCGCAACCGTCAGCTGTTCCGGCCACGTGATCTTGGGCTGGTTCTGCACATTGAGTTCGTTGAACTGTACGAGGTTTGCCGCATCGATCTCATTTTGTGTCAGGAACTTGCTCGGAACGAGTTTGAAGACATCCAGGCCACGGGCAATCTCCGAACCATAGATGAAGCCGTTGTACCAGTAGGCCGACCAATAGCCGCCGAGGATCAGCGTCTTGGGATCGATGGGCCCGCGATCGAAGTACGCAATCTCGTAGGGATGGGCAGGATCGGTAAAGTCCATCACCGAGATGCCTCCCTGGTACCAGGCCTGCACCTCGACATCGCGCCCGGGAATCGGGACGAGTGAGCCGTTGTGCGCCACGCAATTTTCTGTGGCGGTCTGCGCTGCCGGCATCTTGTAGTAGCTGGCCAGCGAGAGATGGTCGTCCTTCAGGGTGAAGATAGCATCCGCGCCCCACTTGATTGGATCGGTCGTACGGCAGCGTGGCTGCAAGCCGCCGCCCCACTCGTCGGTGAAGACGACCTTAGTTCCGTCATTGGAGAACGTCGCGGAGTGCCAGTAGGAGTAGTTGGGATCGTTGACCGCGTCTACACGCTTGGGATGGACGGGATCCTTGATGTCGAGAAGGATGCCGTTGCCCGAGCAGGCGCCGGCGGCGAGGCCCAGCGAAGAGTTCACCGTGATGTCATGGCACTGGTTGGTGTCGGCCTGCTTTTCTGCGCCGTGGCTGCCACCATTGTTGAGGCCGTTCAGCGCACCACTACGCGGATCCATAAAGACGCGCGGGCTTGAGACGATCTTGGCCTCCTGCGGCGCTGCCAGCGGGACTTTGATCACGTCGATGCGGAAGAGCGACGTGTTTGGATCTTTATCCGGAGTCTCTCCCGAGCATCCCTCGAGTTCTTCCTTCTGCCGCACGAATGATGTTCCGGAAACGTAGATGTAGACATTGTCTTTATCGTTCGGGTCGACGACGAGCGTGTGGGTATGCGATCCGCGGCAGGTCTGAATGGCTCCCACTTGCTTGGGATTTTTGATATCAGAGATGTCGAAGATTCTTACGCCGCGGAAGCGATCAGGACTCGCAGCCGGCATCGGGCGCTCCTTCTCATGGCCGGGAGGCGGTGGTGGCGGAGGAGGGAAGCCCTGCGTGCCGCAATCCAGCCGCCCGTTCGGCATCTCAACCGACATAAAGAGGAGATGCCCGTAGACGGAGACGTCGCCCTGCCCACCCGGGCACACCAGCGAGGCAATCAGCGAGACCTTGGCTGGGTTCGAAATGTCGTAGAAATTCACGCCATAGAAGTTGCCCTGGAACAGGTGAGTTCCCTGGAAGGCAAAGTCCGAGTTTGCAAAGGCCAGCTGCGCGATTACGAGTTGCATCGGCTTGGGAATCTTCGCGCTATTGACGATTCCGAGCAGGCCGAGTGTCTTCTGAACGGATGGATCGTCGGCGTCGGTCGAAGTGACCTGAAAGGCGGTTGGCTTCTTGAGGAAGTCTAGATGCTCGATGCCCATGGCGGTTTCGCCAGCGTCGTACAGGCCGGGTTTGAGGCCGACGCGAGGATCGTTGGTGGTCGAACCGGTCATTCCCGGAGGCAGCGGCGCGGCTGGCGTCGTCGCGAACGGACTGGGTGGTTCGGCTGCAGGCTTGGCCGCGGGCGCCTGGGCTTGCAAACCACTTGGCGCACCGGACAGGAGGGCCAATGCAAACATCGCACCGGCGAAACGAATGGCGGGAGCATGAAAACGGTTCACGGTTTCTCCTTCAACATGTTCTGCATAATTCTGATCTCGGCTCTCTGGGTGTTATCCACATCGGTGGCGAAGTCGAACAGTTCTGCGTCCTGACCCGCGCCTGGGTGATCGAATAGATCGTTCACCATGACGAGCGCACCGTTGTGGTGCTGAATCATACCGGTCAGAAACAGGTAATCGAATTTTGCGCCGCTCGCATTACGCAATGCGTCCATCTGCGCGGGCGTGAGCATGCCCGGCATGGCGTGCACGGGGTTGCCGCTCATGTCCATTTCCGGCATTCCCGGCATGGCCATCGATTCGGGCTGGCCGCGCGCCGCCAACCACCGCTTCATAAACTTCATTTCGTCTGATTGGGAGAGACTGATCCGCGTGCCAAGGGAGCGAATCTCTGGATTTTGAGTGTGAGATGGGATGAGCGCGGTCATCTCGACGGCCTGTGCGTGATGCATGATCATGCCCTGCATGAACTCTATGTCGGAGCGGGAATTCAGCGGAACGACGCCTGTGGTCGATGAAGGAAGCGTCCTGCTTGGCTTGCCGGGCGCACCGGGCTGAACGACGGGAGCCGTGCCCGACTGTTGCGCATATGCGCGAGCCGTCAGGCTGCCGGAAACAATGGCGGCGGCAATCCATATGCGGCAAATGCTCCGCGCTCCGTTGGAGGGGCGCGGCTTGCGCTTGCAATCTGGAGGGGTCCGCTTCAACACGGGCGCTGGCTCAGGCATCTTCGATCGCTTCACGGTATCACAGTGAGGTGGCGCGAGGCATCCTGAAAGCGCTTGATTCAGGCCGAAATCCTTACTCTTCACCCCTAGGGGTTCGCTAAGACAACCCTGTGGCAGATCAGTCAGGCGTCGACCGGCTATCATGATGAAGATGTTTCATCCGAACAAGATGTCGATCATTGGATCGCTGGTAGGCTTGGCGGCCGTACTCGTCTGGCGGATCCGCGAGGGCCGAACTGCTGTCTCGGTGAATAAAATTGTGATCCCGCCGATGGGCATGGCGACGGGATTCTCGATGTTCATCGTCCCAGCGTTTCGTATTCCTTGGACCTGGGGTGTGGCAGCGTTCCTGATTGGCGCAGTCCTTCTGGCGTATCCGCTGCTGAAGACTTCGCGCCTTGTGCAGCAGGGCGAGGCGATTATGATGCAGCGTTCGTCGGCCTTTTTCAGCGTCATCCTCGTGCTGGCGGCGGTGCGAATCTTCGCCCGCGGATACTTCGATACCTTATTAACGGTGGAGCAGTCTGGCGCACTCTTCTTTGTGCTGGCTTTCGGCATGATTGTGCGCTGGCGCCTGAACATGCTTCGGGAGTACCGCAAACTGAGGTCAAATGACGAAACGATCATTGTGAGCGGTCTATCGCCTCACTAGCAGAAAGCGAACACCCTACCGCGGCAAGCGGTACCTGGAAGCAAAGAGCCGGTGGAGACTGCATGTTGCGATGGACGGAGCGGGTGCTGGTAGGGCTAGGATTGCTAATCCTTCTCTTTCTTCTCGCACTGGTCGCGACGTATGTGACGGTCCCGACGCAAAACTGCAACTTGAACCGTTTCGATACGATCCTGGTGCTTGGAACCCCAACGCTGCCAAACGGACAGCCCTCGCCGGAGGAGCGCGAGCGGGTAGACGAGAGCGTCAGAGAATTCAAAGCCGGGCGCGCCGGGCATATCATTTTCAGCGGAGGCGCGACGATGAAAGAGTTTGTCGAGGGCCCGTCGATGGCCGCACTGGCCGAAGCGCAGGGAATTCCTGCGTCCGATATTGTTATTGAGGACAAGGCGAGGAACACCATCCAGAACATCTACTTCGGCAATCAGATCATGCAGGAAAAAGGTTGGACCAGCGTCGAGGTCGTCAGCTCCCCAAGCCATCTGCGTCGGGCCGCCGTGATCCTGGAGCGCTATAGTTTCCAATGGACAGTGCACGGCTCGCGTTGGCCGCCAGAGTATGACTGGATAAATATTGGTGGGTTCTACGCCCGCGAGATCATGGATACCTTCGTGTTGCGCTGGTACGGGTTCTCTTCCTCGCCCTTCCTGCCGCACCATCACGCTTCCTAATTCCGAGTTAGTGGATCAAACCGGGTTGCAGTCCAGAGCGCCGCTGCGACACCGCTGGAATGTAGAAGTGGAAGAACTGGTCTGCGTTGGAGTGCAGGCAAACCTTGGCGTTGGGCGCGCCGTTCCCCTCCCGGGTGAAACCTGCATCGTCGATGCGAACGTGCATCGCGATCACGGGGCAGAGCAAAGGCTCCATGACTACCGCGACGGCCATCGCGTCAAACAGCGTTGGCGTGACATTGTTCGGATAGGCCGCCCACTGCTGATAGAGCTGAAGCAGCGCATCCGTGATTGGAGTATTCTGACTGAACAGTGTGGCGCGTAGTACCTCATCCAGTTTCAGCTGCGTGGAGTCGAGCGGCATCATATCGATTGGTACCCCCGATGCGAACAGTTGCTTTGCCGCCGGAATATCCATCTTGATGTTGTACTCCGCGCTCGGACCCTTGTCGGGTAGATAGCCGAGGTCGCCGTAACCCTGCCGGATGGAGCCGCCCATCATCACGACGCGCCTGAGTTTGCGGAACGTTGCTGGATCTTTCTGAATCAGCGCGCCGACAGTGCTCAGCGGTGCCAGTGAAATCAAAGTGATCTGCCCGGGGTTGCGTTGAATTTGATTACGGATGAAGTCGACGGCATTGGGCCGTCCATCGGCTGGCTCTGGAAACACCTCTGCCCATGCGGCTTGCGTGAATGGAGCGCCGGGTTGGGTCTTCGGCCCGGCGGCTACCGGGATATCTTCATGGCCGGTCTGTTGCAGGAGGCGTTCCACCAATCGCGCCCGCAGGTCGGTGTCGCCCCAGGCTGTCGTTATGCCAAGTATCTGCAGGCGAGGATTGGACAACGCGAGCGCCAGGGCAAAGGCATCGTCCACGTCATCGCCAATATCGGTGTCGATGATGACCTTTTCTGGCGGCCCGGGTATCGTCGCGATCGTCTGTCCACTCGCGCGTCCGCAGATAGCACTAATCGCTGCGACGACCATCAAACTTCTGACAAAAGCTTTTTCTCGGCGCTGCGCCTTGCCCGCTTTTCGCGTCATGCACCCTCCCGTGGCAGGCATTCCCCAGTCGCGACCTGCGCAGCGATCTCCATCTTACGTTTTCTTGAGGCGTCGGCGACTTTCCCCGGTCGCCCAGCGGATCACGCCTCTGTAAATTACGAATGAAGGTCTTGTGATTTGATTCGGATTTTTCATAGGAATGGTCCGTATTCATCTTTCGTTAAACCTCTCGTAACAGAAAACCGCAACAACCACTGTCAAGATGTTGGCGGATCAAACGACATAACAATCCCTGGGCGCAGTTTTTGGGCAATGCCTGCGCAAAGGGAGAAACGTGTGCCTGGGGAGAAACGTTTCGATCCCAACAGACAGAATGAGCGTCGCTCGACTCGCACTTAAGTTTGAGTGTTGGATTTGAGTGTCGGACGAATGATGTTCCATTGGGGCCCGCAGAGAGATCTGAGAAGGTGATGTTCTGCAAGCGGCGAGGGCACGATGTTGCGTACACGTATACCGATCCCTTTGCCACTCTCGGCCGTACGCCGTATAGCGGTGGCGACAACATCACCATCCTCCCTGGCCGCAGCATTATGCTGACCGTGATCGTCGGCTACAACCCCGGCAAAGGCTAATCCCAATGGACGAAAACCGCGGGGTGGAGAGAGACTTTCTCCGCCCTGTGCATTGTTGCTTCTCGGCGATCCGGATTCAGCAGGCGGTAAGGACCGGACAGGTTGCGCCCGTGAGCAGGGCAGGCGTCACGCCAGTCTGAACAAACTCAGCCCAGAAGGACCTCCGTCGTCACAAGCGAAGGTGACCGGCGGCACATCTAATTCAGGCAAACTAGAAGCGAAACCACGATCCACCGTCTTTCCACAACCTCAGACTTGACAAACTCTCAGATGAGACAGAGTCTAAACTAGCGATGGACGTCGAGACGATCAGGCACCTTCTAGATGCCAACGGAGTGAAGTTCACCACGCAGCGTTACTGCGTGATGGCCTTCCTGATGGAAAGCGCCGGCCATCCCACGGCGGCGGAGATCTTTGACGGTGTCAACCGGCTGGATCCGCGCTCAGCTCGGGCCACTGTGTACCGCAATCTGCGCGACCTGGTGGAAGCGGGCCTGGTCCGCGAAGTCGCCGTTGAAGGCCGCTCCGCGCGCTTCGATTTGAAGGGGATGCGCCACCACCACTTTATCTGTGACCGCTGTGGTGAGGTGGAAGACATGGAGTGGTTCAACGTCCCTCAACCGCCTGCCAAGTTTCTGGGCGATCGCATGGTTCGCGAGTACGAAGTGATTTTGCGAGGACTTTGCGCGAGTTGTGCTTCCTCCGCGCCAGATCGGTCCTCCAATAGTGGATGAATGTCGTGAATGGCGCGGATTACTTATGAACTCGGTCGGCTGTGCTTCGACGAAGGTCAGGACAGCAGAACTTTGACACTCAGGATTTGGGATTGATCGAAGCTTGGATCAGACCGTCGAGAACAACACTCAAACCAACGTTAACTATTCAACCAGCGCTGCAATCTGTTTCCCGCAACGATACCAAGGAGCTTCCATGTCTGACGAAATGAAATGCCCGGTGCCGCACGGCGCCCACCCAGCCACCGCTACAGAATTAGAGTCGCCTATGCAAGGCGCTGTAACGCATAACTCGCGCAAGATTCTTCGCAACTTTGAGTGGTGGCCTGACCGCCTCGATCTCGCTGTGCTGCACCAGAACACCAAGCTTGCCGATCCGATGGACCCGGACTTCGATTATGCGAAAGAGTTCGCCAGCCTCGACCTCGATGCGGTCATCAAGGATCTGCACTTGCTGATGAACGACTCGCAGCCCTGGTGGCCTGCGGATTTCGGTCACTACGGCCCATTCTTCATTCGCATGGCGTGGCACAGTGCCGGCACCTACCGCACCCACGACGGCCGCGGCGGCGCGGGCATGGGTACGCAGCGATTTGCTCCGCTGAACAGCTGGCCCGACAACGTCAGCCTGGATAAGGCTCGTCGGCTGCTGTGGCCGATCAAGCAGAAGTATGGCAAGAAGATCTCCTGGGCGGATTTGATGATCCTCGCCGGCAACGTCGCGCTCGACTCGATGGGCCTCAAGACGTTCGGTTTCGGTGGCGGCCGTGTCGATGTGTGGGTGCCACAGGAGGACATCTTCTGGGGTTCGGAGCACACGTGGCTTGGCAGCGACCGCTACCAGGGCGACCGCGATCTCGACAGCCCGCTGGCCGCGGTGCAGATGGGCCTGATCTACGTGAACCCGGAAGGCCCGGATGGCAAGCCCGAGCCGCTCGCATCCGCACGCGACATTCGCGAAACCTTTGGACGCATGGCGATGAATGACGAAGAGACGTTTGCCCTCATCGCCGGTGGGCACACGTTCGGCAAGGGGCATGGCGCGTACGATCCCAGCAAGTACGTTGGTCCTGAGCCGGAAGGTGCTCCCATCGAGCAGCAGGGCCTTGGCTGGAAGAGCTCCGCTGGAAAAGGCAATGCGGAGGACACCATCTCCAGTGGCCTCGAAGGGGCGTGGACGACCAAGCCCACCACCTGGGACTCCGAGTACCTCGACAACCTATACAACTTCGACTGGGCGTTGAAGAAAGGTCCTGGCGGCGGTTGGCAGTGGTACGCCGTGGCCGAAGGCGAGACCGTTCCCGACGCGCACATCCCCGGCAAGAAACACCTGCCGATGATGTTCACCTCGGATCTCGCGCTCAAGTTCGATCCCATCTACGAGAAGATCGGTAAGAACTTCCAGGCGCACCCCGATCAGTTTGCCGACGCGTTTGCGCGTGCGTGGTTCAAGCTAACGCACCGCGACATGGGCCCGATTAATCGCTATCTTGGGCCGCTGGTTCCAAAGGAGAGTTTGATCTGGCAGGATCCCGTTCCTGCGGTGGAGGGCGAGCTTATCAGCGATGCGGAGATTTCCATGCTGAAGGCGAAGATCCTCGCCTCCGGCCTGTCGATCGCGCAGCTTGTCTCGACGGCGTGGGCTGCGGCGGCTTCGTTCCGCGGCTCCGACAAACGTGGCGGGGCGAACGGCGCACGCATTCGCCTGGAGCCGCAGAAGAACTGGGAGGTCAACCAACCTCTCGTCCTTGCCAAGGTTCTCAGCACGCTCGAGGGAATCCAGAAGGACTTCAACGCAGGCAGCAAGAAAGTCTCGCTGGCGGACCTCATCGTTCTGGGTGGCACCGCTGCTGTGGAAGCGGCTGCGAAGAAGGCTGGCTACGAGGTCAAGGTGTCCTTCACACCCGGCCGCACCGACGCAACGCAGGAGCAGACCGACGTGGCGTCCTTCGCTCCGCTCGAGCAAACGGCAGACGGCTTCCGCAACTATCTACGCCTTGGACACACCCAGCACCCAGAGGCTCTCCTGGTGGACCGCGCACAGTTGCTGACGCTTACTGCCCCTGAGATGACCGTGCTGGTTGGAGGCCTGCGCGTTATCGGCGCCAACTTCCGCGGCTCGAAGAACGGCGTCTTCACCAACAAGCCCGAAACGCTGACCAACGATTTCTTCGTCAACCTGCTCGACATGGGAACGGAGTGGAAGGCATCGTCCACTACGGAAGGCGCGTTTGAAGGCCTGGATCGCGCAACCGGCGAACTGAAGTGGACAGCCACCCGCGTGGATCTGATCTTCGGATCCAACTCGCAGCTCCGCGCCCTCGCGGAAGTCTATGCTGCGAGCGACTCGAAGGAGAAGTTCGTGAAGGACTTCGTGAGCGCATGGAACAAGGTGATGAACCTCGACCGCTTCGACGTCGTCAAGCACTAAGCAGAACAGAGAAACGGCGGAGAACCAACCGTCAACGCTCTTAGCCCTCTGGCCCGCGCGAACCTGAAGGAGGCTCGCGCGGGCCAGATTTGTTCTGGGCTCGAATCATCATTTCCCGGGTATTGCGACCCCCCTTTGCGTCGTCCCCGTTTATGGCGATAATTAAGATTGATATGTCAAAGCAACAGTTCCAGACTGAAGTAAACCAGCTCCTCCAACTCATCGTCCATTCGCTCTATTCGCACCCGGAGATCTTCCTCCGCGAGCTGATTTCGAACTCGTCCGATGCGCTCGACAAGCTGCGACACCTCACCCTGACGGACGACAAGTACAAGGCGCTCGTCGGCGACGGCGTCGATGCGCCGCGCATCGACCTCACGCTCGACGAGGACAAGAAGACCCTCACGATCTCCGACACCGGGATCGGCATGAGCGAGGAAGACCTCGTCGCTCACCTCGGTACCATCGCGCGGTCCGGGACGAAGAACTTTCTGGCCCAGCTCTCGGGCGACGCGAAAAAGGACTCCAACCTCATCGGACAATTCGGCGTCGGCTTCTACTCCGTTTTCATGGTCGCCGACAAGGTGGAAGTCTTCTCGCGCAAGGCGGGCGAAGAGAAAACCTACAAGTGGACCTCCGACGGCAAGACGGGCTTTGACATCGAAGAGGTCACCGGCGATCAAGCCCGCTCCGTCGCCGGCACCACCGTCCTGATCCACTTCAACGAAGAGGGCGCGACCTACGCCAACTCCTGGCGTCTCCAGGAGATCGTCAAAAAATATTCCAACCACATTGCGTTCCCCATCTTCCTCACCTACGACAAGAGCGAATGGAACGCCGAGAAGAAGGAGTCGACCAAGTCGCGCGTCACGGAGCAGGTGAACGCCGCCAGCGCGATGTGGCAGCGGTCCAAGTCCGAGCTCACCGATGAAGACTACAAGGAGTTCTACAAGTCCATCACCGGCGACTGGGAAGATCCGCTCTTCTGGTTCCACACCCGCGCCGAAGGCACGCTCGAGTACACCACCCTCTTCTACATCCCGGCCAAGGCGCCCATGGACCTCTACCAGGCCGAATACAAGGGCGGCATCAAGCTCTACGTAAAGCGCGTCTTCATCATGGACGACTCCAGGGATCTGCTGCCGCAGTACCTCCGTTTCGTACGCGGCATCATCGACTCCGAAGACCTTCCGCTGAACGTCTCGCGCGAAATTCTCCAGCAGAACAAGATCCTCACCGCGATCAAGACTGCCAGCGTTAAGAAGATTCTCTCCGAGCTGAAGCAGATCGCAGCCAACGACAAGGACAAGTACGCGGAGTTCATCGCCCAGTACAACCGGCCCCTCAAGGAGGGCGTCTACGGCGACTATGCCAATCGTGAGACCCTGCTCGATCTTGTTCGTTTCAAGTCGACCAAGGTCGACGGGCTGACATCGCTCGCTGAAGCCAAGGAGCGCATGCAGCCCGATCAGAAGGCGCTCTATTACATCACCGGCGGCTCCGAGAGCATGCTGCGCAACTCGCCGCTGCTCGAGATCTACAAGAAGAAGGGAATTGAGGTTCTTCTCCTCGACGACGACATCGACGAGATCGTTTTCTCCAACGTAGACAAGTACGGCGATATAGACCTCAAGTCCGTTAACAAGTCCACCATCGATGAACTCAAGGACGACTCCGCCCCTGAGCAGGCGGCCGAGAAGGCCGAAGCCCTCAAGCCGCTGCTGGAGAAGATTAAGGTCACGCTTGGCGATGCCGTCAAGGAAGTCCGCGCCTCATCGCGCCTCGCCGACAGCCCATCCGTTATCGTGTCGGACGAAGACGAGCCCAGCGCCCGCATGCGCCAGATGATGAGAGCCATGGGCCAGAAAGAAATTCCCGAGCTCACCCCAACCCTCGAGATCAATCCCGACCACGAGATCGTCAAGAAACTTCTCGCCAACCCAGAGGACGCAAGGGTGGCCGACGCTGCGTGGCTGCTCTTCGATCAGGCTCTCCTCCTCGAAGGTGTACCACTCAAAGACCCATCTGCTTTTGTTCAGCGGCTCAACCGGGTGTTGAATCAATCGATCTAAACGAGGCATTGATTTGGCACCTCGACGTCTGCACTATCGATATCCCGTTGCCATCGTGTATTTTGGGGGCCGCGCTTTGGTCTGGTGCGTGCGGGGACGTAGACCACCGTTGGGCGGCGTCTGACCGAGGGAAAGATTCTCTGACCGGTTCCGCGATTCCAAAGCTGCCGCGCGCTGCCCTAAGTGGGCAAGTTCGTCCAAGCGATCCAGCGAAGCATTTTTTTGGAGCGCTTCAGTGCGGCCGATCCGATCAAGGATCGGCCGGTGGCTCCCGCCTGCGAATTGCCTCCAAAACTCTTTGGTTGACGAACGGGATCTGCTTTGCGTATTGTTCGGACTACCAATTACATCGCTTTAAAAGGACACTTCCATTCCGCATCGCGCACGCGCTTCACGCCCTCGCTGGATTTTCGTAGTAGGCAGCCTGCGGTGGTTCATTCATCTTCCAATGAAGGCGCCACGCGTCCCACAACTTTTACAGTTCTGGTAGCCACGCGTAAACCGGATAGCGCCGATTCCGTCGGACTCTCTGACCAGAGTCATCTCCTCCTGCGGCCCACAGTTATTCAAAGCCCTCCGCCAAGTCGCTCGCGGCGGAGAGTGGGCAATCTCTTTTTGAAATCAAAGCTCCCGCTGGTATCGATATCGGTTCTATCGTACCCGATAGGTGTGCCCGAGGAAGCTGTGTCCCAGCATTCCTTCAAGCCTGAGAGACCGCAAATGTAAAACCGCTTTAAGATGGAGAATTTTGCCCTTGACGGTTCTCTCATTATCACTGCATAATTCTGCCCGCAATCAATTTGAAAAATAATCGGGGTTTGGGCCGTCGCGATCTGCAGGAAAGATTGTGATCGTTATCAAGCGTGCGTTTCGAACAAGCGATGACCGGAAGGTAGCCAAAAGGGGGCTGTTAAATGATGTCATTTCCAACGATCAAGCAGGCAGCCGGACGTGTACTGGTCTTGGCGACCGGGCTCCTGTTGCTGCACTCGGCCGCCTCGGCGCAGGAGACGACAGGAAACGTGTCGGGCCTGGTGCAGGACGTCACGGGGGCTGTCATTCCGCACGCCACCGTGCTGTTGACAAATCTGCAGGACAGCTCGGAACGAAAGACGATCAGCAATGGATCTGGAAATTTCACGATTGCCTCGGTGGCGGCGGGCCCTCGGTATCAACTCAAGATCACGATGTCAGGCTTCAAGACGTGGGAATCGCAAGTGTTCCCGCTTCGGCCGGGCGACCAGCCAGACTTCACGGACATCAAGATGCAGATCGGCGAAACGAGCGCGCAGGTGACGGTAGAGTCAACCGCCAGTCAGGCCGTGAAGCCGCTCGATTCCCCCGAACGCAGCGACGTCATTACAGCGAAGGACCTCGAAACCCTTGCAATCGTTGGTCGCGACGCTGGGGAACTCATCGAAACATTGCCGGGATTTGCAATGATTAGTCCCGGAGTCAGCAACAAGTCTTCGGCAAATACAGCCGCTGTCGGATTGAATAACGGCATTACGGGCGGCTACTCCGCGAATGGCCTGGGGCCAACCGGTCTAGCTACCATCCTCGACGGCGTGTCGCTTACGGATATTCAAACCAACGCAGGCACGGTTCAGACGGTTGACAACGACATGATCCAGGATGTCAAGGTGTCGACTGCGAATTTTGGCGCGGAGATCGCTCAGGGGCCAGCTCTTTTCAATGCCACAACGAAAGCCGGCACCACCTCCTATCACGGCGAGGCATACTTCTATGCCCGCAATACCGTGCTCAATGCGAACGACTGGTATAACAACTATCTTCAGCAATCCAGGCCCCCCGGAAGCTACTACTATCCTGGCGGAACGATTTCTGGCCCTCTGTGGATTCCGTTCACCCGATTTGGGCCACACAACAAGAAGCTCTTCTTCTTCTTTGGACTTGAATTTCTCAATCAAAAGTACTCACCCGAGACGCTTGGTTCCTGGGTTCCCACCATGGCGGAACGCAATGGCGACTTCAGCGTAGCCAATCTCAACGCCCAGCTTTGTGGTGGTCGTCCAGATGGCATGATCAATCCAAATTCCATCCAGCCGATGTGCTATGCGGAAAATTATTACACCAACGGAACCGCTGTCCAGAATGGCAATGTAACCAGCCAGGCGAATGCTGGAGGCGTAGCTATGGTGAATTGGCTACCTCTGCCAAATGCCAATCCGTTTGTCAATTCGAACGGATACAACTACATCCAACCCGTCGTGCAAACGCAGAATGGCAACATACTGCATGCGCGAGTTGATTACTCGATCAACGACAACAATAAGCTCTACATTTCCTATGGACGTCAAACCCAGATTACCCAGGATCCGGTTGATTTGGGATATATCCCCGCCTATTCAGTCCTGTACCCCGGAGATATTACAACCGGCGACATCTCAAATATCGTTTCGGTGAGTTACACGCGAGTATTTGGAAGCAGTGTCACGAATGAGTTCAATGCGGCCATGTCCCTCATTAGCGATCCCGGTAACATGGGCAATCCGGCAGCGGTCGATCGCTTTGAAATGAACAAGTACAACTGTAACGATCCTGCTGAGCGCGCTGCGGGAACATGTACCAATCCAGCCTCCGATAACTTCAATTATCTCGGCGACTACAAAAATGCGGGAGACTATTCCGTTCCCGCGCTGAATGCCGAGAATGGCAATCTTGGATATCCAGCCATCCAAATGCCCGGTGGTTTTTATAACGACCAGGTTCACATGAAGAAGACTGTACCGGATGTACAGGACAATGTGACCTGGATTAAAGGTGCACATACTTTCCAATTCGGTGGCTATTACGAAAAGGGCATTCTGAATGGAGATGCTGTAACCAACGCGTTTCCACAGGGTGAGTACACATTCAATCCCGGCACTTCCGGTTATCAATACAATCAGCAGGTTGGACAGGTAGCGCAATACACCGCTTGCGAAAATCCCCAATCTACAGGGACAAGCCGGAGCTCGGGAGCCTCCTATCTCGGAGCCTGTATCAATCCTGTCGCCATGATGTATCTAGGCACGCCGGACAGCTTCCAACAAACCAACTTCACACCGGTCGTCGATATGCAGTTTACGACCCTGGCTGGTTACGTCAACGATCAATGGAAGTTTCGACGGATCAATGTGGTAGCTGGAGCTCGCATTGAGCATCTTGGTCCCTGGATCGATCGCCACGGCAACGGTTTAGCAACATTTGACCCAACCACTTATAACCAGGATTGCACCAGGGCCAATGGCGCCCCGGTCACGTGTTCTCAGACCAGCGATTACCCGGGCCTCGCCTGGCATGGCATAGACAGCTCGGTTTCGAATCAAGTCAACAGTCCCCCTGAAGTGTACTTCTCGCCGCGCGTGGGGCTTTCATGGGATCTTTCGGGGAAGGGAGCGACATTTCTACGCGGCGGATGGGGAATTTATCGGCACGAAGAAGAGTTTGCCCCCTACGCTCAGGCAGCCGCGACGGCCCAGGGATACAAGACAACGTTCATCCAAAATCAGTCGTTCACCTTTCAAACTGTCGATGAGCAAGCGCCCATTAATCCGGCTGACTACAGCGTCGACGTTCTTACAAATCATGACACCGTTCGGCCGATCTACTACGTGTACAACGCCACAATATCTCAGCGCCTGAAGTGGAACTCGCTGCTTGAAGTCGCTTATGTTGGCACGAGCAGTCAGCACGTGAGCAGTTACAGCTCGAGCGGAGGTGGCTACAACGAGGCCTCGGATATCAACCTCATACCCCAGGGCTACATGTTCCAGAGCACCCCGGCTTTCTGCCTCTGCAACCTGCCGAGCGGCCAAACTCCGGATAGCATCGCCGCCCTGACGACCGCCGAGCAGGACTTCTTTCGGCCCTTCCCCTTCTATCAACACATCTACGCGCTGAATCACAACTTCTACGCGAATTACAACAGCTTACAGGCAAGTTGGAATAAGTCCTCGGGAAGGATTCAATTTGGAGTAAACTACGTCTTCTCCAAGAACCTCGCTACGGCTGCTTCTTACAATAACGTCCTCGTCGATCCTGTGAATCTTCGCAATGATTACAACCCCTCTCCGCAAGATCGCACCCATGTTGTAAACGCGCACTATCTGTGGGACGCTGGGAAGCTATATCACGGGGATCATCGTCTTATCTCCGCACTGGCCAATGGATGGCAGCTATCCGGCATTTCAACCATCATGAGTGGAGTTGACCTGCCCTCGAATGAAGGTGAGAACTTCGGGTTTGGCTCTGGATCGCTTGAACCGACCCAGGTCGCGACTCAGCAGCAAGAGCCGAACACGAACAATAACACCTGTAAGGATGAGTACGGAATTCCGCCTGACAAGAACGGGAATACCTACTGTGTAAACAATCTGAACCCCACAGTATGGCTGGGGACACCTGATTATTTGCTGATGCCGACGGTGAACTGCAATCCCGCAGGAGGGGCGGCTAACCACCAGTTCATCAACCCTACTTGCTTTGGAGTTCCGCTACCCGGCAGTCCCACGACAGGCCCTTACGCGCTATCGACGAATCCTTCCGGGCAGGGGCAGGATCGTCTGCCATACATCCGTGGTCCCTATTATCAAAACCACAATTTGTCCCTGCTTAAGAATTTCTCAGCTGGCGGAAACAAGACAATTCAATTTCGCGTAGAAGCGTTCAATGCTTTCAATCATGCGAACGTTTCCTTCAACAATAACGACAATCAAAACCTCAGCCTAGGAAGCTTGAACTTCGCGGTGACGGGAAAGCCTCTTACAACGAACATGCTTGAGAATCCAAACTTCGGTATCGCAAATATCAAGTACGGTTCGTCTCCGATAGGTGGTCGTCTTATTGAACTGGGTGCAAAGTTTATGTTTTGAGGAACAACTCCGTTGGCCCTTGAATGCGGGCTGCGGAGGAACAGTAGGTCGACAGCATTGCATCTGCCCGTGAGTTTGAAGTTATAGACCGCAGTTTTGAGGCGGCCTAAGGATGAGGGTAGATCGGAATTACTCGTAAGTGCTTGGATTGAGATTTTCTGGAGGGGTTTTATGGCCATCGAGTCTGCAGCGTACTTCAGCCGGCTGGCGCGCACCGGGTTAGTGTCATTCATGGGGATTGCGTCCCTTTGCGGTGTGGCCCCGGCGCAGAAGGAATTGGTGACGACCGGATCAGTTATTCCGCTGCAGCACAGCACCAGCTGGTGCCAGGTCTACAACGTCGACATTGCGCCCAACGGAGATGCGTTATTTCTCGATGTCTGCGGAGGAGGAGGCTACGGCTCCATCTATCAATTGTCGAAGGGGTCGACCACGTTCCAGACAGTTACGTCAACTATCGATTCGGCGGGGACATATTGGAACGAATCTATGGCGATGGATGCCCAAGGTACCATCTATATTACCGACCGATATAGTGGCAGCCAGCATATCTATCGCGTCCCCTATAACCCTGCAGACGGCACCTGGGACTTTTCGGCAACAGGTGATAACTGGGAGCCAACAATTGATGGCGGCTTCGAGGGGAATGGTACTCAGGGGGTAGTGTTCCTAAACAACGCAGCCAAAGACGGCAGCGGCATCCTATTTGTTTCAGAGCAAAACGCGAACGACATCCTCATGATCCCGGTAAACGCCGGCGGGACCGTGCCACTCTTTCCGAGCGGACCCGATGCAGGTCAGCCTGAATTTCAATACCTGATCAAAGGGCTGAAAGACAAGGTCATGCCGATGGCTGTGGACGTCAATGGGAACCTCTATTTCATAGAGAACCCCTATGACCCACCGGCTAGCCGCACCACCGGAGTGTTCTTTGTTCCGGCGAGCGCCTATACCGCCTGCATGGCTTCGAGCGCTGCTGGAAGCACGGTGCCTACTACGCCGTGTATCTCCGGAGCCGAAGGGTCCTTGTCGCGCATCGATTCTGGCAACACGGAGAAGTTCAACGGGCTCACGCTAGACGAGGCCGGAAACGTATACGTCGCGGACACCGACGATAGCTACGGTGGCACCAGGAATGGATTACTTGAGATCCCGAATGAAAGCGGCAGCCCGAAAGGTGTGACGGCCAGCAGTTTTAATTTTGCGAACGCGGAATATCTATCTCCGGCGCCCGTCAATGCATACCCCACGATTGATCCCCGTGGCTTCTTCTGGTTGCCGCAGGGCACGGCGAATTTATGGAATCCGAATGGATCAACGACCGGTATTCCGGGTACGGGCAATCTCATCCTTTATCAATTGGGTGCAGCAAATCTTGGCTCTGCGCCGGTAGGTACGCCGAGTGCTACCGGGACCGTCTTCTTCACCTTCAGTGGTAGTGTGACTCCGGCGAGCATTGTGCTTTCCCAGCCGGGCGGAGGAACCGAGTTTAGCGCTGCAACCACCAACCCATATCCACCAGCGAGTGGCAATGCGCCGACGGTTCCCTGCACCCCGAACACTACAGCGAAGCCCAACACCTACACGGCATTCACCTCATGTGAGTATTGGGTCGCACTCACGCCACAGGGAACCAATTCCGTGGGTAGTGTCTCAGGCCAGCTATCCATGCTGGACGCGAGCAACCATGTCATCAATGGCAGCACGGCAGATCTTACAGGTATAGGTGAGGGGCCGGCTGCCGCTCTTCTGATCCCTGCAGATCAAACGCCTTTGGCCACGGGCCTTGTTGCGCCGAAGGAAGTTGCAGGAGATTCGCTGGGTAACTCATACGTTGCCGACTCCGGCCTCGGGAAAGTATTAATGTTTGCCGCGGGATCCAGCACTGCTTCCGCGGGGACTCCGATCGGCACGGGCCTTACGGCGCCGACGGGTGTTGCAGTCGATGGATTTGGCGACGTCTATATTGGGGACTCCGGAAAGATCATCGAAGTTCCTGCCGTGAATGGAACGCTAAATCCCGCAGGCCAGACGACCCTTCTCTCGGGCCTGGGAGCGAACCTTAATCTGGCGGCTGACGATGCTGGCAATGTATATGCTGCCGATCCAGCGAATGCCAGGGTAGTGAGGATCTACAACCCACAGATGTCGATGGCGCTTGAGCCTACTGTTTCAGGGACCACTACCATCCCAAATACTATCGGCACAGGCTTTACGAAACCCACGGCAGTCGCAGTGGACGACTCCGGTGATGTCTTTGTGGCTGATGGTACGAGCCTCCAAGAGATTACCTTCTGGGGCAACCAGGCCACCATCCCTGGCAACCTGTCCTCACCCGTGACCGGGCTTGCGGTCGATCCATCCGGCTCTGTGTATGTAGCGCAGAGCGGAGGAATTCTTCGCATTCCCCTCGAAAGCTCCGGTCTCAATTTCAATGATGCTGCTCAGATCGACAGCGCTGGGGTCACCTCGCCGAGCGGCATAGGAATGGACTCTCTGGGCAACCTCTATGTAACCGCAGCGTCTTACTCCGTTCCCACGTATACAAGCACCGCTGCACCAACCAGCACAACCGTCAGCACACCGAATCTGTTGTCCCTGAGTGGTGCATTCGTCGGATTCGGAACCGTGAGCACCCAGACCCAGAGCAATCCCGTGGATGTCGAGGTTTACAACATTGGCAACGAACCCCTGGCGTTGGCAGGCAGCCCATCGTTCTCAGGTACAAACGCCACAGACTATTCCATCGAAACGGACGGCCAGATTCCTTGCGACACAACGGGTGCAACCGCGATCCCGAGTGCAACCGCATGCTCTTTGGGCGTGACGGTAACTGCACAAAGTAATTTTCTTAGCCAAGCCAGTATGTCCGTTCCAACAACGGCAGTGAACGTCCCATCAACAACTGCTGTGTTGGAAGCCTATGCGCTGAATAATCTTTGCCTAACCACAACAACGATTGCGTTGACTCCCGGAACGGGCCTTAGTTACCCAGCCAATGCGACGGTATCCGCTACGGTAACCCCGGTAGATCCTACATGTTCCACGGGTAACGAACCAACCGGCGGCAACATCGTATTGACCTTGGGCCCTCAAGCCAAGGGTTCCTCACAAACGACTCAAACGGTTGTCCTGAAAAATGGAGCCGCGAGCTTTAACCTGACGGGGTTAAACGGTGGCACGTACATCCTCTTTGCGAGCTACAAGGGCGATACGATTTTTGGTGGCAGTTCGAGCTCGAGAACCTTTAGCTTTGTTGTTTCGCAAGCAACGCCCACGATCGTACTTAGTAACCCGGTTGGAATTCCTCCCGTAAATAATACGTTCTACATCTTGCAAGGTGCGACGGCCACTCTAGAGGCTTCGATAACCTCAACCGCCGGGTCGCCTAGCGGCAGTATAGAGATACTTAATAACGGATCTGCACCCGCAGACCCAACACAGAATCCCATCACGCTGGGTGGGAATGGTACCGCGACCTTCAATACCTCCAACCTCGCAGTAGGCACCTACAAACTCACTGCTGTTTATGCCGGGGACCTCAACTTCGCCCCTGTCACGTCCTCTGTCGTCACTATCCAGGTGATCAATCCCAGCGCGCTTATCACAGCTAACCCTGCGTCTGTAACGACGCCCGCCGGCACTCCCGTAATGAGCACGCTTACCATTACTCCGCTTGAGGGCTACTCCCCGCAAATGGGTGTGCAGATGTACTGCGAGGTGCAGCCAGTGGATACTGTTCCACCAGACGCGGAGTGCACCTTTGACGTCCCGCTCGTCAAGTTCAGTAGCACTATCGGCGCTCTTCCAACTCCTCAGATCACCCACGTCACGATAAGCAGCAATATTCCTGTAAATGAATCCTCGATCAGGACGGAGAACTTTCCGATCCTCTTCGCCGGGTTATTTGGGTTGGGCCTAACCGGGCTTGCACTGCGGAGAAGAAGTAAGTTCAATCGCACTCCGCTAACCCTGATTTGTGGCTTGTTCTTGTTCACCGGAACAATCGTTGGCTTCACTGGATGCACGAACTCTGGCTATACCACGACGCCCCCGGCGCCTCACGTCACAACGCCCGCGGGTACATACAACGTAAGTATCTACACGCTCGATCTTGGTACTAATCAAATTTCCTCACTGCCATTCACGTTGAGTGTAACTATTACGGCGGCGAAGTAATACAGAAGTATGCGGCTGAAATTAAACCGCCTGGGAATGGAAATCAGATTCCCGGGAGCACTGGGACGAAAAGCTTAAAACGCGGCTCCATAGTAGCCGCTTGTAGGTTGGTATGAGTCCTTTAGGGAGAAATATCATGTTCACCAAGTCCTTCAATTCGCCGAGCAGGCTCTCTACCTGTATGCTGACGGCGCTCCTTTTCTGTGTGTCTTTCTGCAAAGGAGCGGTGGCACAGGGAACTACTCCCCCCGTCATAGCGAGTTATGCCCAGGGATTGACGCCCCCCACCGGATTAGGCACTGTCTTCCAGACAGCCCTCGATAGCTACGGTGACCTCTTGTTTGTGGACTACGCAAATGGTGGCTTATATGAGTATCCCGTTAATGGCGGCCCAGTCATTACCTTGCTGCCTAGCAAAAGTCTTGGTGGTTACGCCAATCCAGGTATCGCGATAGGAGCCAACAACGACCTATATCTTGAGGGTAACTACAACAATACCCTCGGAAGATTCCCTTTCAATACAACAACAATGACTTGGGATGGATTAGGGACTATTAGCGCCGCAAGTGGAAATTCATCAACCGCACTGTGCCCGAAGGGCTCAGGAACGCCGGTACCACCCTACGGATTTGCATGCGGAGACACACCCAACACAGCGCCGTATTACTTTCAGCCGTGGGCAATTGCGATAGAACCCAATAATGACGTGCTTGTCAGCAACAATAACGGGGGGTTCTTCATTTTTACGCAGCCTGTGACAGGGACAGGAATCACCTCGACAGCTGATCAGGCAAATAGCCTTATTATCAGCACTATGTCCCAGCGGGCACAGTCTATTACTGAGGATAAATTCGGAAACATCTATTTTGTAGAGGAGGTGGATCAGAAAAATCCTCTTCCTGGCGTCCTGATGATTCCTGCAGGATCGACGGGTTTGACCACCGACGTAGGTCTGGCTCGTGTCGATCCGAATCTTCCGGCAGTTACCGGAGTGACTGCGGATGCGGCGGGAAATCTTTATATTAGCGACTCGACAGAGGGCGTTTTCTTTATCCCGAATCCCTCCGGAACTCCGCAGACTTCTTCGGCGGTGCTTTTGACCCCCGTGCCGGCCAATGGCCAGGTTAGTGTTGATCTGGCGCGCGACATTCTCTACGTTCCGACGAATGAAAGCGGCAGTCAGACAATCTCCAAAGTTTTCTTCAATGCGGCACAACTCGGATCAACGGCTGTGGGAACTCCAGCCACTACCTCGTCGCCGGTGTCATTTTCCTTCGCCGGAGCCGTAACTCCGGCGTCCTTTGCAATCCAGGAATCGGGTACGGCAACTCCAGATTTCACCATCGCAACCGGCGGCACCTGCGTGGCGGGCACCGCGTACACCGCTCAAAGCGGTTGCACGGTGAACGTCGCGCTGGGCCCGAACGCTGCCGGCGATGTTTCCGCCAAACTGCTCATGCTCGACGGTTCGGGTAACACCTTGACTTCGCTCACACTGCAGGGAACTGGTACTGGTTCTGCCATTCAGGTGCAACCTAGTGCAGCGTCACTGATGGGTGCCGGTCTGAAAACGGCAAGCCAGATCGCAGTGGATGCCAACGACAACGTATACGTCGCTGATTCAGGTCTCGGTGCGGTTGAGGAGTATCCCAAGGGCTATGGTGCGGTGGCCGCTACTACTACCGTGGGAGCAAACCTCGTGGCACCGACCGGCGTAGCTGTCGATGGGGCAGGCGACGTATTTATCGCCGATAGTGGTAACGCGTATGAGGTGCCGATAGGAGCGGCGGGCTTGAACACCGCAGGCCAGCTCACGCTGAGGGGCGGTCTAGGAACCGACCTCAAGCTCGCGACAGACGGCTTTGACGATCTTTATATATCGGATCCGGCCAATCACCGCATTGTGAAATTAGGAAACATCGCTGGAACCTTTGGGCCGCTAACCCAGACAGAAACCGACTTAGGGGGTTTCAACGCGCCGTCCGCCATAGCAACAGACGAGAATGGAAATCTTTATGTGGCTGATGGATCGAATCTTTACGAAGTGACCCCCACTGGAACCCAATCAACTTTGCTAACAACCCTCAGTAATGCCACGGGCCTCGCAGTGGATCCGTCTGGATCGGTATATGTATCGATGACGGGCGGGACGATCCGCATTCCAAACGAAGGTGGAACCTTAAACCCGGCAGACCAGACCATGATCGCGGCGACAGTTACCAACCCAGCATCGGTAGCTGTTGACTCCAGGGAAGATGTATACGTTGCTGATTCGGTCGCGGAGGATGTGAACGTCGTCAGCGCGAATGCCTCATTGAACTTTGGAACGCTAGGCAGTGCGACGGCTACAGCGACTGCGAATTTCTCGCTGCTGAATGATGGAAATGCTCCTTTCAACTTCACGGCCTTCACGAGCACCCCTGACTTCAGCGTGACAACGACTAGCTGCGTGGCTCCGGTGGCCGTGGGGGCGGCCTGCACGGGGACGATAACCTTCAATCCCGGACCCGGTGATCAAGGCACTCTCTCAACCGAGATCTTGGCGCAGACTGGCGCAGCGAACGCTCCGGTTGGAATTAATGTGGTCGGTGTCGGTGTCCCCCTAGCGAAATCAGCCACCACCTTGAGTATGAAGAATCCTACGGTCGACGGTGCACCAGCCGTGATCACGGTGGCTGCGGCGTCAGGTGCCGGCGCAGTGCCTACAGGCCAAGTCACCCTGACCATCACGGGATCCACTCTGACAGTCCCAGTCGTCCTCACAGGTACCGTTTCGAACGGTACAATCACGCTCACACCGGCGCAACTTTCGGCGGGTAGCTATACGTTTAGCGTGAAGTATCAGGGAGACCGCACCTATGGAACTTCCACCGCTACCGCGCAGATAGCGATCGCTGCGGGCGCAGTGACGCTAACACAAGGTCCATTGGCCGCCTCGCAATCATTAGTTGAGATAAATGGTACATATTATGTACTGGCAGGGGGAACAGGAGCTCAGGAACCTTATGACGGCTCCGTTAGCCAGTATGAATATACTTACCCAGTCACCATTGCTGCAACCGATGGCGTGGCCCTGATTGGGCAGCAAGTTACTGCTGGGGGGAAGGTGGTTGGTGTCAACTACGGCACGGTGACCTATCAGGGTGCACCGACCCCAGGTTGCGACCCTGTTCCGGTCTCATCCAATGGAATCGGTTCCTTCGCCGCGCAATGCTTCACGATTAATACGAGCAACAATTCAATCCCTGACCTCGAGACCACGTACACGATCACACCGGTGTACAGTCCGGTCGGAACGGGTTCGACTCTCTGCACTCCTACTTGCGTTACGAATCCGAATTACACAACGGTGACAGGCACTCCGATCACACTTACCGCGTTGCGGAATCCCGTGGTGCAGATTACCTCGAATCCGGGAACGCTGTCAGTTTCTCCCGGCTCAACGGTGACGACTAAACTCACGTTGACCTCGGTCCTTGGATATGGCGTGGCTGGTGCCGGCGCGCTGTTAAATAATTACTCTTTACCCGTTCAACTCGCTTGCGATGGTTTGCCGGCCTATGCCACTTGCAGTTTTAACTACACTACCCCTGACCCCAGTGACGCGAACTCAGTAGATGTTGGTCCCGCTGCTGGAACTGTTCTGTCCTTTATGGGAGGAGGCGCTGCTCCATGTGGCGCAGCAGCGCCCGGGGCCATCGGTGGTTGCTTCGGACCTGGCACCGTGATGATGACCATCAATACAAACGTTCCCTCGGGCGTGGCCAGCGCGAATCATGGACAGAGCAAAGTCCTATTCGCCGCTATGTTCGGGTTCAGCCTTCTAGGCTTGGCGTTCAGCAGGAAGAAGAAATCTGTCCGTGGCATTATCCCAATGCTGATTTGTTTAATGTTCTGCACCGGGATAATTGCCAGCATCAGCGGTTGCAGCACTACCCAACTCGGTACTACGACGGGAAATGCTACCCCCGCAGGGACCTATACCGTCATGATCACGGCGAAGCAGGTTGGTAGCCAGGTAATTACCCAATATCCCTATATTACCTACGGCAATTCCAACCAGGTGTCTTTGCCCTTCACCATGAGCGTAACGATCCAATAAGACACCGTGGGGATCCTGCGGGAGCATTGAATCTGCTCGAGGTCGCGAGGCAAAGTGGAACACACGATGAGACCACAGAGCGCAACGAACGGACCAAGAGATGTTCTCACCATCCTAAGAGAACCGAATACAGGAGTATTAGAGATGAAAGTAAATCGGACAGGCTTAAGCTACTCACCGCGGTCAAATCGTTTGCTCTCAAATACCCTGGTTGTCTTGTCAGCCGTGTTCGTCGCCGGTGCAACCGCGCCAGCACACGCCCAATCCGCGTTCCAAAATATTGTTCTTAGCCAGTCTGAGCAACTCGGGCTGCTCACAAGCGGTGGTGGCCAATCGGGCCAGGAGCCCGCGGGATCGTCCATGGCGGTGGACTCGAAGGGCGACGTGATTATGGGCAATACCTATGGTGGCCAGGTTCTCCTGTATGCCGCCGGCTCTGCACAAATAAGTCCAGCGCCCGCAGCCACCATCTTAGGAACTCCGGGTAACAATGTGGATGCAGTCGCGATCGACGCCCATGGCAATCTATACGTCGGGTTTGCTACATCCGCCACCGTAGTAAAGGCTCCTTATGTGAATGGAGCGTACGTGACCATCAACGCACCCTCTGGCAGCACGCCTAACTGCACCGGCAGCGACACGGTCGAGTGCGTTATGAATAACTTGAACACCAAGGGTTCCGGCGTCTCAGGTCTGGTATTTGATGCGGCGGGGAACCTGTTCTATAGCACGACGAATATTGCAGATAATGGGGCGGGAACAGCGCCTAACTCCATTTGGGAATGCACTGCGGCATGTCTCTACACTGGTACGCCAGCGTCCGCGTCGCTGTTCACGGAGCCCACCAGCGCGTCGCCAATTACTATGGGGCAGCTCAATGTCGGCGGCCTGGCTGTAGATCAGTTCGGAGACCTGTTCTTCTCGGATTCGGCGGTCTCGAGTGGAAGCAATAACGAGGAGAGTCTCACCTCCAATCTCAACGAACTTACGTTTACATCTGGCACCGGTTTCGCGACATCGCCCAAAGTTCTGTACACCTATACGCCTTCTTCCCCCGGCAACTATGACAACGAAGTGGATGGTGTAGCCGTCGATGCCAGTGGAACGGTCTACGCCCTGATTACGGGCACCCCTGGGCTGATCGCATTTCCCAACAACAAGGGCGTCATCGACACGGCAAAGATGTACGTGGCATCCACGGTGTCGGGAAAGCTATTGACATCGGACGGTCAAGGCAACTTCTATGTAGACCGGTATAACAATACGGCTGGTGGGGACGAGATCGACTGGTTAGGTCTCAACATTTTGAGAGCTGCGCCGTCGGCAGTCGCAACGGTCTCTACGGCTGCATTCACGACCGTCTTAAATGATGGAGGGTGCAGTCCGGCGCCGGTGGTCACGTTTACCACCACAGGAACAAGTGCTTCTGCATTTTCCGCAGTTACCACCGGTTCATGTTCCTCAACCGCAATCGGTGCCTCCTACACATCGACACTCACTTTCACGCCAGCCGCCGTCGGTACCAGCACGGCAACACTTACGGCCCAGGACACCAATAGCAACAGCGGCTCAGCAGCCGTCTCCGGAACTGGGGATGGTACAGTCTCTACGCCAACCTTCTCGTTACCGGCCGGCACGTATACGGGCGCGCAGCCGCTCACGATTACGGATGCTACGTTGGGCGCTTCGATCTACTACACCACGGACGGCTCAACGCCTGGAGCGAACACGGGTACATCGACCCTTTACAGCGGTCCAGTCTCGGTAGGGAACTCGGAAACTGTTAACGCCGTCGCGGTCGACCCCGGTGATACCAACAGCCTGGTCGCTACTGCTGCCTATGTCATCAATGTAGCCGGCGCGTCCGCCACTCCGACGTTCTCCGTTGCTCCTGGAACGTACACAACTCCCCAATCGGTCGCGATCACGGACACCACTGCTGGAGTGGCGATCTACTATACGACGAACGGCTCAGCGCCCACTTCCAGTTCGACGCTGTACAGCAGTCCAATCGCCGTATCGTCAACCGAGACGATCAATGCCATCGCAGTTGGCGGCGGCTTCGGCAATAGCGGAGTGGCAACAGCGCTCTACACCATCAACCTGCCCCCCTCTGCATTTCAGAATGTGGTTCTAACCCAATCCACGCAGCTCGGTGCGTTCCCCGGCGGGGGGGCGCAATCTGGTGGCGAGCCTGCCGGAGATACGATGGCGGTGAACGGATACGGAGATCTGATTGCTACCAATACCTATAACAACAAGATCTTGTTATTCGCCCCAGGCGGAACAACCGCGACGGTGCTAGGCTCTCTGAGCAACCCGAACGGTGTCGCGGTAGATAGCCAGAACAACTTGTACATTGGATTCTCCTATGGTCCGAACGTTCTCAAGGTTCCTTATGTGAATGGAGCGTATGCAACCATCGGCGCCGTCTCCAGCACCACTCCCAACTGCACCGGCACCGACACCAACGAATGCGTCATGAACCATGTCTCGCTCTCGGGAGGGTCGGGTGTCGTATCCATGGTATTTGATGCCAAAGGAGATCTGTTCTTCGGAACGACCAACCAAAACCAGGGCGGTAACAACCCAGATACGATCTACGAGTGCAGCGTTGCCTGCCTCTATACCGGCGCGCCTGCTCCAACGGTGGTTTACGCTGAGCCGACGGCCAGCGCACCCGACACCACGGGACAGTTGAGCATTGGAGGGATGGCGATCGACGCATCGGGCGATCTGTTCTTCACCGATTCCGCAATGGGATCCACAAACAACCAGGAAAGCTTCAGCTCGAATGTGAATGAGTTGCCGTATACATCCGGGTCAGGCTACGCGGCGAAGCCAACCGTGATTTACACTTACGCGCCAGCGACACCGTCCAACTATGATTCCGAGATTGACGGCGTTGCGATCTCGCCCAATGGAACCGTCTACGCATTGCTTCAAAACACCACTGGAATTCTTGCGTTCCCATACGTGAGTGGAAGCTACAGCAGTAAGAATATGTACATGGCCTCAACGCAGAGCGGCAAGCTGCTGACGAGCGATGCGCTTGGTAATCTCTATGAGGCAGACAACAACAGCAACGTCTTCGAAATCGCAATCGACAATATTACAGCGCCCACATCGCCAGTTCAGAATCCAGCAACTGTGACCAACGTTATGACACTGCTCAATGACGGTGGCTGTACGGCCACACCCCCAATTGTGACCTTTGCTTTCACGGGTACCTCTGCGTCCGCATTCACAGCGGCGACGACCGGGGCATGTACCGGGACTACGTTCGGTGCCTCGTCTGGAGCTTCGTTCGCTACGTCGCTCACCTTTAGCCCGACCTCCGTTGGTAGCAACAGCGCGACCCTCACGGCCACTGATTCCCTTAGCAACACCGCCACAGTAGCAGTGTCTGGTACTGGAACGCCAGCTCCTCCCGCCGCTACACCGACATTCTCGGTTGCGGCGGGCACGTACACTACCATCCAGACAGTGACGATTAGTGACACTTCAACGAATGCCATCATTTACTACACAAAGGACGGATCGACTCCTACCTCTGCTTCCACTGTCTACAGTGGGCCGATTACGGTGGGAGCAACCGAAACGCTGAATGCCATCGCGACGGGCAATGGATTCGCGCCCAGCCCCGTTGGCACTGCTCTCTACACCATCAACCTCCCAACCACCGCGATACCGGCGTTCTCCGTAGCGGCAGGAACCTACACCGCGCCCCAAACAGTTACCATTGCCGATGCGACTGCAGGTGCCGCGATCTACTATACGACGGACGGCTCGACGCCTAGCGCCAGCTCCGCCCCTTATGCGGGACCCATTAGCGTTAGCGTCTCTGAAACCATCAATGCGATTGCCATTCTGACGAACTACAACAATAGTGCAATCGCTTCCGCGACTTATACGATTAATCTTCCCGCTACGTCTTTCAGCCTCACCAGCGCTGATTCAACGATCACGGTCCAGCGGGGAGGCTCCGGAACGGCAAAGATTACGTTGACCGCAGACGCTGCCTTCAATGGGTCCGTCTCGTTTGCCTGTGGCGGGTTTCTGCCGATCGGGTCTACCTGCACCTTTGCTCCCACCTCCGTCTCGCTGGTGGAACAAGGCACTGCCACCACCACGCTCACTGTCAGCGTACCTGCATCGACAGCAGCCATTCACCACGGACCAAGCCCCGTAGTCCCGGGAAGCATGATGGCAGCGGCATTATCTCTTCTCGTCATCAGAAAACGACGCCGCCTGCGGATGGTGCTTCTACTCCTGGTAAGTGGGGTTGGTTTGACGATGTTCAGTGGATGCACTACAGCCGCGACCTCATCCGCAGCATCTTCACAGATCGCGGTTACTGCAACCGGAGCGAGTTGCCCGTATAACTCGCCTAACTGCAAAAAGGCAACGCAGGTTGTTCAAACTCTCAACTTGGTTCTCACCGTCAACTGACGAATATATGAACGCATAACATCAGGGCCATGAGGCTATAGCTTCGTAGGCGCTCTGTGATCTACAGGGGCTATTGGTGAATCGACGCAAATTCTTACAGGCCACTGGACTGACCCTGGGTGCAGGATCGCTAGCGAACTCTTTGACCGGCAGGGCAGTCGCTCAACTCGGAGTGAAGGCCACGGCTTCGAGCTTTCCCCAGAATTTTCTTTGGGGCGCAGCGACCGCCGCTTATCAGGTGGAAGGAGCTGTGCATGAGGGAGGACGGGGTCGGACGATATGGGATACCTTCTCTCACACTCCCGGAACCACCTTCCGTGGAGAGACGGGCGATGTAGCGGACGACTTCTACCACCTCTTTCCGAATGATATCCGGCTCATGAAAGAGATGGGCCTGAAGGCCTTTCGGTTCTCCGTTGCATGGTCACGTATCTTTCCCAACGGCACGGGCAAGCCGAATCAAGCCGGTATTGATTTCTATAACCGATTGGTGGACGCGCTGATGGGAGCCGGCGTTGCTCCTTACTGTACGTTGTATCACTGGGATTTACCTCAAGATCTTCAGGATCGGGGAGGTTGGGAGAATCGCGATACGGCAACGGCCTTCGCGGACTATGCGGGTTTTACCGCTGGTATTCTTTCCGATCGTGTGAAGCACTTTATGACAATGAATGAGATGAGGAGCTTTGTCGAACTGGGCTACGGACAGGGCGTCCACGCTCCAGGACTAAAGCTTGGTGCCAAGAGGCTGGCCCAGTTGACTCACTACGTTGTCCTCGCGCATGGACTGTCGGTCCAGTCGATACGTGCTCATTCAAAGGCGGGTGTCCATGTCGGAATCGCGGACAATGTGCAGGCATGTACACCCATCATCGAGACTCCTGACCACATCGAAGCTGCCCGTCGAGCGATGCGCGAACAGAACGCGATGTTTCTTACCGTCTTAGAGGAGGGTCGTTATACCGATTCCTACCTGCAGAAGCTCGGTACAAACGTCCCAAGATTTACAGCAGAGGAGATGGACATCATCAAGACACCGATGGATTTTGTCGGCCTTAATATCTACCAACCTACCTATGTCCGAGCCGACAACTCCGTGAACGGATTCGAAATAGTGAGCTCACCGCCCTCATTTCCACACATGGACAGTGCGTGGCTATATGTGGGGCCAGAGGTTCTCTATTGGGCGCCCAGGCTGGTCCATGAACTGTGGAAAGTGAAGACACTGTACATAACTGAGAATGGCGCATCTTCCGATGACGAGATCGCCCCGGACGGGCAAATCTATGACAGCGATCGCATTATGTATCTTCGCAATTACATGACACAACTGCGCCGTGCTACGTCAGAGGGCATTCCTGTCGAAGGATATTTTCTGTGGAGCTTGCTGGATAACTTTGAATGGGCAGACGGATATAAGAAGCGTTTCGGCATTGTCTATGTCGACTTCAACACACAGAAAAGAACCCCGAAACTAAGCGCAACCTACTACAAAGAAGTCATTCGAACTAACAGTGTCAAATAGATCCGACGATCACTTCCCTCGATAACATCCTGTTGGAAGATGTATAGGCCCCAAGTACCGAAAGGAAGTTGATATGATCCAGGCGAGGTGGACTACTGTTGGAGTGGCGATCGGGTTGAGCCTATGCTTGATCGGCTGTGGTGGCAGCGGGAGCTCGGGTACGCCTCCCATTACTACTTACGTGCTCACGGTGAACTCCACCAATCCTGCGACCGGCGTCGCGATTACGGTATCCCCTGCGGATAATAACGGCGCTGCTAGCGGCACCACGAGCTTCACACGCACCTATAACTCTGGTGTTTCCGTGACTCTCACGGCGCCTGCCGCATCAGGCGGAAACACCTTCTCCTCCTGGACCGGTTGCACTTCGGTGAGCGTCGCTGTGTGCACAGTCACCCTCACTGCGAACACGACAGTGACGGCCAACTATTCGATCCCTGCACCGGCCACCTACACCCTCAACATAGACTCGACGAATCCAACCGGCGGGGTGGCGATCTCGGCCTCTCCAGCGGATAACAATAGCAAGACCGGCGGAACGACAGACTTTAGGCTCACGTATAACTCGGGCACAGCGATTGTTCTCACAGCGCCCTCTACCTCTGGAACGGATACGTTCTCCTCGTGGAGTGGTTGCACCACCACTACCGGCACGACCTGCAATGTGACATTGACTGCGAACACGACGGTCACGGCCAATTACACTATGCCTGTGACGCCACCTACAACCTATGTACTCACTGTTGCGTCGACGAACCCTGCGAACGGAGTAGCTGTTATCGTGTCGCCCACGGATAACAACAGTGCGGGTAGTGGTGCGACAAGCTTTACGCGCGTCTATAATTCCGGGGCGGCAGTGACTCTAACGGCGCCGGCCACCTCAGGTGGAAACACATTCTCGTCGTGGACTGGATGCATAACCTCTAGTTCCACTACCTGTAACGTCACTCTCGCTGCCGATACGACTGTAACCGCCAACTATACGGTTCCTGTCTCGACCACGTACGTCCTCACGGTGAATTCCGCAGGCCCATCTAGCGGCGTCGCCATCAGTGCCACTGCGGACAACAACGGTGCGTCCAATGGCTCAACGAGATTCACCCGAACCTACAATGCCGGGAAGTCTGTTACGCTCCAGGCACCTGCGACGACAGGATCGAATAGCTTTGTGAAGTGGACCGGTTGCACGGCTGCCATCAATGAGACCTGCAGTGTGACCATGAGTGCGAACACGACCGTCACAGCCAACTACAATGGACCGAATGTAACTTCGGTGACCATAACGCCAAATGCAGCGACCGTCACAATTGGTAGCAACCAGCGGTTCTCAGCAACGGTCAATGGGACCGGCCTTTCGGGTAACACGGTTACATGGTCTGTAGCTGCACCATCCGGGAGCATCGATAGTCCAGGGACGATCACCTCGACCGGCCTCTACACGTCACCTTATCCCGCTCCATCAACTGTTACCGTTACGGCGACCAGCACCCAGGATCCAAGTATCAGTGGAAGCGTGACGGCAACTCTAGCCGCTCCGGCCGCGGCCGCTGGCCCGGCACTCAGCGTCGACGCCGGCACTCAGACCCGCGCCATCAGCCCCTATATCTATGGGATGAATGCCTACCTTCTGGATGCGACCACAGCGTCCAACGCCAATATCCCAGTTGCGCGCTGGGGTGGCGACGATACCTCCCGCTACAACTACCAGACCAACGTAGTCAATTCCGCTAACGACTATTATTTCGAAAACTTCACTGGCTCCTCGGGCATGTTGGGCGGAGGCCTCTTCAATAATTTTGTCACGACCACTGACGGCCTCGGCATAGCGACCCTCGGTACGGCCCCGGTGATCGGCTGGGTTTCTAACAGCACCGTGAAGGCCTGCAGCTTTTCCGCGTCCACGAATCCCAACCAGAAGCAGTTCAATGGCGACGGCTGCGGTAACGGCGTGGCAACAGACGGAACGAGCCTGTTCGGAAATAATACAATCGCGGCGATCACCAGTATCCCGGAGCCTCCGCCTAACGCTCCGGGCGCTGGGAATGCAACGTCGTCGTGGGCGACTGCTACGTGGATTGGAGGCTGGGTCCACTGTCTCCTCACTAGCGGCTCCTATTGCGCTTCAACCGGCGGTAAGGATGTATCTATTTGGGATCTCGATAACGAGCCGGAGTACTGGTCCGCGGTTCATCGCGACGTGCACCCCAATCCTATGGCCTACGATGAGATCACCAACGGCGGCATAGGCACAGCGCTGGCCATCAAGACTGCTGACCCAGGCGCGCTGGTCAGTGGGCCGATCATCTCCGGATGGTATCAGTACTTCTACTCTCAGCAGGACGTCAACGACGGGTATTCAACGGGTCCTTGCTACTCCCCATGGAGCGATCCCACCGATCGTACGGCACACGGCGGTGCTCCGCTCATTGAGTATTATTTGCAGCAGATGGCCGCGGCCTCGAAGACTTATGGCGTTCGTCTTCTGGACTATGTCGACATCCACGCCTACTTCGCCGCTAACTATAACGGTGCCACAGTTGGCCTGACCACGGCAGGGGATACGGGCGAGCAACAGGCGCGCATGAACTCGACACGCGTTTTCTGGGACCCCACCTATACGGATCCCGCCTACACGCAGCCGAACTATTCGAAGGATGCCAACTATTACGACCCCACCACAAAGGGAAATTGCAATATCCCGCTGCAGGCTCCGAAATTGATTCCGATGATGCAAAGCTGGGTCACCAATGACTATCCTGGCACCAAGACCTCGATTGATGAATATAATTTCGGAGGAAATGAATCCATCAACGGTGCAGTGACTCAGGCCGATATTCTGGGAATATTCGGAGCCTATGGCCTCGACATGGCTGAATTGTGGCCCACGACGAACTACACAGCCCAAGGTCCCGGCAATATGGCCTTTGAAATCTACAGGAATTACGACGGAAATAAATCAACCTTTGGCAATACAGCTCTATCTTCCACGAGCGCGAATCAAGGTTCGATCTCTATCTATGGAGCGGTCCGGTCCTCCGATAGTGCAATCACGATCGTCGTTATCAACAAGACCTACGGTGCCCTCACCTCAACGCTTTCACTCGCGAATTATCCTGAGGTCACGGCCACAACGGCTGAGTCTTTCCTCTACAGCAATGCGAATTTGACGGCCATCGTGGCTCAACCTAATGTCACCGTAACGCCGCCAGCAGCGGGGAGCACTACCAGCACCATTAATGCCACCTTTCCTGCGCAATCAATCACGCTCCTGGTAGTTCCGGCGATTTGAACTCACGTGTTGTCTTAGATTGCGTAGTTGTCTTGAGTTAGCCAAAACTGGCCATTACGATAGAGGTAGGACCGAAGGACAGGAGCAGGGGATGGTGACGGCTTTCCGGAAATTGGCTGCTATCGGGTTGGTCCTGGGCATGGCATGCAGCTTTCGCGCTGCAACCGCCCAACAACCTGACGAGCGCATAGCCTTCCGGCGGGCAGCGGCGTTGACGCGTGGAGTTAGCCTATCGGGTTGGTTCGGAGGTTGGGGTGACTACTCCTCCGAGCACACGTCTACCTATATGACCACTGCCGATTTTCAGATGATGAAGGCGATGGGCATTCGCTACGTGCGTTTTCCACTGGATCCCACACTCCTTTCACAAGGGGGCCTTAGAAATCCTGACAAAGATCAAATCTGGGCGCGTATCGACAGCGCACTGGACTTGGCCATGAATTCCGGCATGGCCATCGACTTTGTCGTCTTCCCGCGGGACGATTACAAGCAGCGGCTGGCAACCCAATCTGGTGCGGAGCAATTCATTATGCTTTGGCAGATTCTTGCGAAGCACTTCATTGGCCGCGATCCGGATCGATTCTTCTTCGAGCTGATGAATGAGTCAGAAGAGCAAGATCACTATCGGTGGGTAGGCCTGGAAAGCGCCACCGTGAAGGCAATTCGCGATATCGATTCGCAGCACACCATCCTTGCATCGGGCGCACATTACGATAGTCTCGGCGACCTCCTTACCACAGAGACCATTGACGATCCGAATATTATCTATACGTTTCACTTCTACGAACCCTATGCATTCACTCATCAAGGTGCCAGTTGGGGCTCGGTGGACTGGAACTACTTCAGCGATGTCCCTTATCCCGCGACATCCACCCAGGTCGCGGACCGCCTCAAAAATATTCCCGACGATTCAGCTCGATATCAACTCTACCTATATGGAACGGAGGGCTGGAATGCGACCTCGATTTTGCAGCGTATCGCATTCGCCGCCACATGGGGCCACGAGCGGCATGTCCCAGTGGTATGCAACGAGTTTGGCGCCTTTCGCGACACAGCCCCGGAAGACTCGCGAGCTCGCTACCTCCGTGATGTCCGCACTTCGTTAGAGCAAAATGGTATTGGATGGGGTATGTGGGATTGGCGGGGTAACTTCGGATTGGTAAACCATCAAGGAAATGCCATTGTGCCGGATCGTCTTGACGTTGATGCGCTCGGCCTCAAGCAACCATGACCGCAGCGCATGCCACGCATCATAATATTCTTCAGAATCGATCGCGACGGCAGTAGGAAATGTTCGGATGAAAATCATTGCTCGTAAGGTAGGAGGCTTTTTCCATTGAATCATGCGACCCGAATGAGCGATGTGGCAAGGCTCGCGGGCGTTGGGACGATGACTGTCTCGCGAGTGCTGAATGGGAACGTCCATGTGAGCAAGCAGACGCGGGCGCGGGTGTCGGAGGCCATCGCAAAGCTGAACTACGTTCCCAACGAGGTCGCACGATCCCTGAGGGACCATCGGACGCGGCAGATAGGTATTATCGTTCCGAACCTATATGATCCGTTTTTCGCGCAATGCGCTCATTCCACCAGCCTGGTTGCAAAGGAACGATCCTACTCGACTGTGATTACGACGTCGGACGAGGATCCCGCGACTGAATTTATCGAGGCCAAGCGCATGCTGCGACGGCATATTGAGGGACTGATTATCGTTCCGGCGCCGGGAAAGTCGCACCTGCGAGATGCGGAATTTGAGCAGACGCCGATTGTGACATTGGATCGGCCCGTCCGGGGGAGTTCCTTTGATAGCGTGGTCGTGCAGAACAAGCGGGGCGCACAGCTAGGTGTGCAACATTTGATCGAACATCATCACCGCCGAATCACCTGCCTCGGGCTAGCCGGAAATGTGTGGACGAAGAATGAGCGTTTGGGGGGGTATCTTGCCGCCATGAAAGCCGCTGGTCTAGAACCGGACGCACACACAGTCGGCGACGAACAAACGGAGACGCTGCAAACAGTTCGAGCGCTCCTTGGCCGCAAGAATCCTCCTACTGCGTTTTTCTGCACCAATAACCTTGTCATGCGCCACACCCTGAATGCGCTCACCACGTTGAACACACGCATACCGGAGCAGATCGCTATCCTGGGCTTTGACGATTTTGAGATGGCCGATATCCTCAGGCCTCCGATGACCGTGGTCCGCCAGCCGACGGAGGAGCTAGGCCGCGTCGCCGCCGAGCTGCTGTTTTCAAGGCTGTTGGATACGGCCCAAAACAACCGAGCCAAACGCATTGTGCTTCCGGTGGAGTTGGTCATTCGAAAGTCCTGCGGATCACATGGTGCGCGATCCTCAAAGAAAACAGCGTCATGAACCCCGCCTGCCGCTCCGTACGAACTTCTCTTATGTAATCGCCAGCAGGAATGTGGAGAAGCTCCCAGCCGTAGCACGTGGCATCGTTCAGTCGGAGGTTCTCCTGCTGTGCAGGTGATAGCCGAGAGCAGCGACATACATGACCTCGTCGAGCCCGGGGTTGCTCGGCACCGTTCGGGCATTCGAAAAGTGGAATTCGCTAATGCCGAAACGAAGCTCCCAGGCGTGCGCGAAACGAACCTCCGCGCCGAGGGTTTCCTGAAGCGTGAAATTGAGGTAGGCGCCGTCGGGCGAGAGGGCCTTCTGCGTAAATGCGACAACGCCGCCCTTCGCCGTGAAGAAGGGCTTAAACACTTTGCCGTTGCGCCAGAGCATGCGCAAACCGACCGGCGTGACCCCGAGACCCGGAACTGTTGTGTAGTTGTGGCTCAAGGGATCACCGTATTCGTCTTCAACGGCGGGCTGACGCAGAATGGTAATAGGCAGGATCTCGGCAACGTAATCCATCCGCGCGCCGACGAATTTTCCCCAGTTGTGCCGGTCGTACTCGATGCCGGCGACATGGAGGTAGCTCCACCAGGTGCCTGCTTCGATGTGCGAGTGCCCGAGGGACCCTTCGTATTCGAAGGCGACTTCACTTTCGGGCGCTGCCGATGGTGGGCTCGATAGCTGTGTGGGCGGAGCCAGACGCGGAGCCCATACCAGGCCCATCGAGACACGCCCGAAGTAGTTTGGAAGACCGGGAATTCTGTAATCGGGGAAGTCGGAGGTGAGGCTAGTTTCGAGAGCTAAATTGGTGTACTGCATGCCACCCTCGACCCGTAGACTGAAGTGTCTGCTCAGCGGGGTGTCGATTCCGCCACCGGCATACATTGTGAACGACCCAAGCGTCCCGATGGCTCCATTAGCGGCCCAATTCTTGTTCAGCCAGCCTTCGCCGAAGAGCATCTTACCGAAGATGCTTTCGCGGCCAATACGGTGACTATATTGAGCACCAACAGTAGGAAACTGGGCGTGCTGGGGCGATCCCAGGTTCTTGCCCTGAAAGCTGGTGTAGTCAATGACGAAGCGGAGATTATGCCACGCCGGCAAAGCGGCGCTGGCGTCCCACCCGAGCAACGGCTGGCGCGCGCCAGGAACTCCGTTGAAGGAGTTCGAGAGCACCGTAAAGCTGCCGGCAAGTTGATAGGGTGCGGTTGCAGTTTGGGCCTTTCCAAACCCCACCGGCAGAATTAGGATGAGCACAACCATCGGTATTCGCATGGTGCGGTGGCGGGTGGTCGAAAGAAGTGCCCGCGTCCGGTCCTCGGGCACACCACCTGCGATTACTCTACCCATCTCAGGTCACCCCATAGGAATGATTTTGTATCCTGTAACCGACCACGAATTTGCGGGCGTACGGTTTATCCGGGTTGAGCGCATTTTTTTGGGACATCGCGTGAGCGGCAACGTCCCATCGCTAATCAAACCAATGCTCTCACCCACCATTGTGCGGATCGGGGAAAAATGGTCGGCCCTGGCGGACGATTCTCGAACTTTTTGCGTTTCCGACATTTCTATTGATGGATGCCAAGCATTCAACCGAAGGCCTGGGTTCCAATTGTGAGGGACTTAGTCGCGTGGGATTCTGGGACGTGAAGACCTCATTGAATCATCTCCTGCGGAATTGAGGAGCAGCGTACTAATAATACTAATACTGAGGATGTTCAGCGGGTTCGGCGTTCCTTAGGTTTAAGAGCTTAAGTGCGAGCGAATGAGCCAGTCGCAGTATGACATGAACTGTAGACGCCGAATGACGGGAAACCTTGGATACTGCTAATGGAGCCATCGAGAAAAATAGGACCGGTGTCGTTGAAAATCGGAAGCGGCTTCTGCACAATGTGGAGAGTGCCGCGGGCATCGAGATCGAAGGTCTTGTTGAAGTTGTTCCTCTGTAGATCTTCAAGCGTCGCTCTAACAAGACAGTGACAATTTGTTTACTGCTATATGACAATCCCCAATCGGAGGTTCACTAGGCTCGTTTTAGCATCCTGTACCGCGGCAACAAGGCCGAGTGGAGGGCTGCTGAACATGAAGCCAGATCAACGATTAGGTGATGATGCATTGCCACAGCTTACCAATTGGAGATCATCGCTCGAACCCGAAATTCGGGATACTGGCTTGCGATCCATGGCACGGCGATTTCGGCAAACCGGCCGAGTCGTCGCGCCGGTTTGGATATCCAAGTCGAATATCCATGTGGCATCGAGTCCTATGAAGCGGAAACAGCTTATTCGAAAGTCCGTGCTACTGTCCTTTTGTGATCAGACAACTCAGAAGACCTTTCGGCCTCCAAATCTCTCTCAGGAAGAATGGAGTGGCCTGTTGCGCTGGTTGGATGTCAGCGGCCTGGCGCTTTACTTTCTGGATCGGATGATGGAGTTGCAATCGAGCACGCTCGTCCCGCCGCAGGTGCTGGCTCGGCTGGAGCAGAATCTCAAGGACAATCAAGAGCGAACGGCAGGCTTGATTGAAGAATCCGTCGCAATCCAACAGGACTTTCAAGGAGCGAACCTTTGTTATGCGATGCTGAAGGGATTCTCTCTCAGCCCGCATTCCGTACCGCGGCCTGAGTTGCGTCATCAGTTTGACCTTGATTTTCTGGTGGCGGAGAAGAGCGCGGCCGGTGCGCGGAAGGTGCTGGAATTCCACGGCTATCGCCTGCATGCCATGAGCGGGAGGAGTTGGGAGTTCAAGCGAGACGATGCGCCGGGAAATATCAGGGACTTATATAAGAATGTTCCGTGCCGATCTGTTGAATTGCATCTTGAAACCGAAACCCCCGGATGCCAGACACTGTTGGAACGCGCGGAGCGACGAGAATTTCATGGCATTTCCATGCCCGTGCTCTCGTCAGTCGACCTCTTGATTGGTCAAGGTCTTCACGCCTACAAGCACATTTGCAGCGAGTTTTCGCGGACCTCCCATCTTCTTGAGTTTCGTCGTCATGTGCTTAGCCGTTGCGGGGATGCCTCCTTTTGGAAGGAGGTTCAATCCAGAGTCGAGAGTAGTATGGAGGCGCGCGTCGGACTTGGGGTCGTCACCCTGCTGATTACGAGCATCATGGGTGAATTCGCGCCGGAGGCATTTACGAATTCTACTGTCGGTCGGCTTCCCTCCACAGTGTGTTTATGGGTCAATCTGTATGGGCCCCGCATTGTTTTCGGGGATGCTTCTGGGAGTAAGTTATATTTGCTGTTGCAGAGGGAACTCGAAAACGAAGGTGTTCGACATCGGCGCACCCTACGGCAGGCGCTATTGCCATCGCGGTTTCCGCCGCCTGTAGTGAGGGGATCTGCCGGCGAGACGTTGCGTGCAAGGATGAGCCGTTATCGACTGCAGATTTATTTTGTAATGTCTCGCTTGCGCTTCCACGTTGTGGAGGGGCTTCGTTATGTTCAGGAGTCCTATCGTTGGCGCCGGCACGTGAATCGAGTGATAGGATGATGCCTTCGTTGCGACCTGCGGCCCTTGCCTTCGATGCGATCGCGCCATCGTTTGACGAACGCTTCGGCCCGTGGCGAAGTGTGGATGCACAACGCCGTGCTGTGCGCGGTGCATTGCTGAGAGTGTTTCCGGGGGGAGGCCATATCCTGGAAGTAGGCGGCGGTACCGGAGAAGACGCCAGCTTCCTCGCACAGCGTGGATTCGAGTTGCTTCTGACCGATCCATCGCCAGCTATGGTGGCGCGGGCGAACACTAAGCTTGAGCCGCTAGGAGGTCGAGCCGAAGTCGCCGCCGGCGAGGACCTGGAGGATTTCGCCGCGAGATATCTTTCTACCGGCGGGACCATGTTTGATGGCGCCTTCTCAAATTTCGCGCCTCTCAATTGCGTTGTCGACCTGGAACCAGTGGCACGCGGTCTGGCAACGTTGCTCAAGCCTGGCGCAAAGGCGATGTTGGTTCTGTTCGGCACCTTCTGCCCAGGCGAGATGGTGGTGGAAACGTTGCGCGGGCGTCCGCACCTGGCACTGCGACGCTGCAAGCGTGGATCCGTTCCAGCGAGACTGGCGAAGCGCGACTTCCAGGTCGTCTATCACCGCCGCCGCGCCATCCAGCGTGCTTTCGCTCCATGGTTTGAACTGGAGATGCGGCTCGGCATTGGCGTGACTGTTCCTCCGAGTGCTGCTGAGCCCTGGATTTCGCAGCAGCCTCGTTTGCTCGCCGCGATGGAGGAAGCCGACCGAAAGCTGGCGCGGCCACTGGCGATGCTCGGCGATCATGTGCTTTATCAGTTTCGTCGGACCAGCGCTTTGTGAACGCGCGGGCGGCGGCTTCGACAAAACGATGACGACTTCGAGACATTGTGGCGACACGAAGCTAAAAACGCGAGGATATGCTTCACCTGAACCGTGCCAGGAGCTCGTGGTCCAGACAGTACAAAACATGAAGTGTCGATGGAATTCTTTTGAACACGCTCAAACAAATCGCCGACATAAGTCTTCCAACCCATTGGGCAAACTTCCGCGTTTTGGCGTTCGAGGGCGAAAAACCCCGTAGCGAAACCGAGGACGTGCGCTATGAGACTGCGCTCGCTCTCATTCTTGGGGATATTCACAGCGCACCGCCGATAGTTCGCATCCATTCCCAATGCGCAACCGGCGACGTGTTCCACTCGCTGCGATGTGATTGCCATGACCAGTTGCATTTAGCGCTACGGACGATCGCCGAGGAAGGTTCAGGGATCCTCGTCTACGAACACCAGGAGGGTCGGGGCATCGGCCTGATGGAGAAGCTGCGCGCTTATGAACTCCAGGAGCGGGGGCTGGATACGATTGAAGCAAATCTGCGATTGGGGCATGCAAGCGATCTGCGCGATTACGCACTCGCGGTTGCCATCCTGAGATTTCTCGGCGTCCGTTCCGTTCGATTGATGACCAACAATCCTGAAAAGATCGATGCCGTGCTGTTGGAAGGAATTGAAATTGTCGAACGTTTAAGCGCGGATGTAGCGCCAAGTGTTCACTCGGCTCAGTATCTGGCAACCAAGCGAGAGAAGATGGGTCATCTCTCAGGGTTAGGAGACGGGTTCGCGGGGGCAATGCCGAGGTAGGTGTAATTCTCGAGTGCGCACTACGGCGAGGAAGTCACTGGATTCTCACTCGTCTGGGACGTAGAATCCTTTAGAGGAGCGGACGTTTTAGACGACAAACGTAATGACATTGAGTTGACAATCGCGAGACAAGTCTGCTCGCACAGACGTACTACGCTACGACCATAAGCGGGATCAGCCAGTCGGGACAGTGCTTCTGGCGCACATGATCGCGCCGCATGCACGCGTGTGCATGTATTGGAGGTGAATCTTGGCTCAAGTCTTACTTACGCATTCATACCATCTGGGCTACGACCCCAAGCAACTGCGGAAGATGCAGCCATACACTCCAATAGGCACGCTCTATGCGGCTTCGGCGTTGCGTGAGACTGGAATTTCGGTTGCAGTATTTGACTCCATGCTCGACGATCCCCTAGAAGGCTTTCGCTGGATGTTGGAGACACATCAGCCAAAGATCGTCGCGGTTTACGAAGATGATTTCAACTTCCTGTCGAAGATGTGCCTTACGCGGATGAGGGATGTGGCAGGGGAGATGGCGATAGCCGCTCGGGCGATGGGAGCCATCGCGATCGCACACGGTTCGGATTCGACGGACAATCCGGGCTTGTTCCTCGAAAGCGGTTTCAACTATGTGCTGTGCGGAGAGACGGAAGAGACGCTGGTTCAGCTTTGTAACGCAGTGTTGCATGGTCGAGAGATCCCAGATATCGATGGGATGGTTCGGCGCGGTGAGTACGGCGAACTCATTCAAAGTCCCGTGCGGCTTGCAAAGAATCCTTCCTGGGCGGCGCTCCCGATTGCGTCACGCGACCTGATCGACCTGGAGCCTTACCGTACAGCCTGGACGAAAGCGCATGGATATTTCTCAACGAACATGGTTGCAAGTCGGGGATGTCCATTCCATTGCAACTGGTGCGCGAAACCGATTTCTGGTAACAAATTTCATCTCCGTCCGGCTGCTGTTGTTGCCGAAGAGATGAGGATGCTGAAGGAAGACGAAGGTGTGCAGCACGTTTGGTTTGGCGACGATGTTTTTGCGTTGAACCAACACTGGATACAGGAGTTTGCCGAAGAAGTCACCACGAGAGATGCGAGCATCCCCTTCAAGATCCAATCCCGCGCGGACCTGATGAGTGAGCATACGGTCGATTGCCTGAAGGCCGCTGGATGTGCCGAGGTTTGGATGGGAGTTGAGTCGGGTGCCCAATCCGTGCTCAACGCGATGGATAAGGGACTCAGTCTTCCGTCCGTAATTCTTGCGCGAAATCGGCTCAAGGCGGCCGGCATTCGCGCCTGTTATTTCCTGCAGTTTGGCTATCCGGGTGAGTCGTGGACGGAATTACAGGAGACGATTGCTTTCGTTCGAGAGACGCGCCCTGACGACATTGGAATTTCATTTTCCTATCCGCTTCCGGGCACTCCATTCTACGAGCGCGTCCGGGAGCAGCTAGGACAGAAGCGTAACTGGACGGACAGCGATGATCTCTGCATCATGTTCAAGGCGGCATACAAGACTGAGTTTTATCGTGCTGTACGCGATGCTCTGCATGCTGAGGTCGACTCCTGGAGTGCGTCGCGGATGACGGTCGAAAAAAGAGTTCAGATTGAATCCCTGTGGCGCCTTGTGAATGAATTGGAGCCAGTGAGCCGGGAAGCGGACCCTCTGGAAGCCATGGACATTCTCGCCAGTCCAGTTTCGTCTGCGTTGGTGTCAATTGACCTCGCGAGGCCGCGCGAAGAGGCGTAAGTGCGACCCCGCAACTCGGAGAGAATTGCAGGGATGCACAGGGAGAGCCCACATTGATAACCGGATTGCAATATGAAGCGGGTGTTGACGGGGCTGTAGGGATTGGCATCGCTCTGCAATGCCCTCGCTGTCGGAGCGGGATGCGCGGACTGGAGTGTTTGCGCTGCAGCTTCCAAATGGAAGTTCGTGAAGAGATTGTGCATGCGCTTCTGCCGGAGCGAGCGGCGCATTATGCGCGATTCATTGACGACTATGAGCGGATCCGTTCCCAAGAAGGGCGAGGGAGCCGGAGCGAAGAATTCTATTTGGGATTACCTTACAAGGATACTTCTGGAAGAAACGCGGGGCAGTGGAACATTCGAGCTCGCAGTTTCAAATGTTTGATCGGAGACGTCCTAAGGCCGCTCGCGCAAGGTGGGCGAATCCTGGATCTTGGCGCCGGCAACGGCTGGATGAGTTTTCGCCTGGCACTAGCCGGGTTCCATCCTGTCGCGGTGGACCTGCTCACAAATGAGCAGGATGGTCTCGCGGCAGCTGCGCACTTTCACAGGCACCTTCCCAAATCATTTCCACGATTTCAAGCGGAGATGATGCTGCTCCCATTTGAGGATGGGCAGTTCGACGCGATCGTCTTCAACGCCTCGTTCCATTATTCCGAAGACTATCAAGCCAGCTTGCGCGAGGCGCTTCGTTGCCTCCGGGTCGGCGGCATGGTGATCATCAGCGACACACCCTGGTACTCCCGAGAAGAGAGCGGGCGACAAATGATCGCAGAGCGCCATGCTGCATTTCTGCAGAGGTTTGGGACTGCGTCCGACTCCATAGCAAGCCTTGAATTTCTTACGGATCAACGCCTGCGATTGTTGGAACAGCAACTCTCGATCCGGTGGACCATCCATAGACCGAAGTATGGCACAAAGTGGGCTCTACGACCCTTGATTGCGCGATTGCGGCGCAAGCGCGAACCGTCACGGTTTCGTATTTATACGGCGACAAAAGATGCATGAGCCTGAGCCACCATCGAGGAGACTCGGCAGCGTGACCCTACGCGGAGCATGGTGCGCCTTTGGGCCGCGAGAACGGGTACGAGCCAGCGTCAAAATCAGTACGGGCCGCGTAGCCGCTGTTTTGGACGATCCGGAATCAACCGGTAGCGCACGAACGGAAGATTCAGCCATCGACCTCAGCGGATTTCTGATAATGCCGGGCCTGGTCAATGCGCACGACCATCTGCAGTTCGCCCTATTTCCACAACTCGCCGATCCGCCCTACCAGAACTACATCGATTGGGGAACGGACATACATGACAAGTTCCGGGATGTCATCGCAAAGCACCGGGCCGTACCTAAGAGCGTGCGGTTATGGTGGGGTGGGATTAGAAATCTTCTATGCGGTGTGACTACGGTGTGCCACCACGATACGTTGTGGCCCGAATTGCAGAGGGGGGATTTTCCCATACGGGTGGTCCAGAAATACGGCTGGGGCCATTCTTTGGCACTTGGCGGGGATCTGCGCGAGGCACGCTCGCTTACGCCTGACGGAGGAGCCTTCATACTTCATGCTTGTGAAGGAGTGGATGAACGAGCCTATGGAGAGCTCGCTGGGCTTGATCGGCTGGGACTTCTAGGTGAGCGCACGGTACTGGTGCATGGCCTGGCAATGGATGAGGTAGGCGTAGCCCTGGTTCGGGAGCGTCGAGTTTCTCTAATCGTCTGTCCGTCATCGAATCAGTTTCTTTTCCAGAGGCTCCCAGATATGGGCCTGCTTGGAACGATTGAGAAAGTCGCCCTGGGAAATGACTCTCCATTGACGGCTAAGGGAGATCTCCTGGATGAGGTCCGGTTTGCGACCGGCTGCTGTGGCATCGAGTCTGATGTCGTTTACCACATGGTCACAGAGTCTCCCGCTGCCATGCTCCGGTTGGGAGATCAAGAGGGCTCGATTGCGGTTAGTGGAGTCGGTGATGTGATCGCCGTGCGGGATACCGGGCAAGGTGGCGCGGTGAGACTCGGAGGACTGTCCATGCATCACGTAGAGCTTGTGATGGTAGGGGGTTGCGTCCAACTTGCGTCCGAAACGATCATGGAGCGGCTTCCGAAAGCCGCCGTGCAGGGCCTCGAACCTTTGTGCATCGAGGGTACGATCCGGTGGTTGCGAGCGCCAATAACGGAGCTCCTGCAGAACGCTGAACAAGTGCTGGGGAAAGGCGAGGTCCGGCTGGGAGGCAGGCCAGTTCGGACCTCGATATTGAGCTAAGCCGCGTGACAGAGCAAGCGCTACACTTTGGCGTTCTATCCTATGGGGGCGCCGGCCACTTGAATTCGCTGTTGGCGTTGTCACGGAGATTGACGACCCGTGGGCACCGCGTCACGTTCTTTCAAACCGCCGAGCTGGAGGCTCGAGTGCGAGACTATGGGCTCGAATTTTCTACAATCGGACGCGGTTCTGCTCCTGCAGAGCCAAAGCGCGCGAGGGCTGGTGTTGGTGATCTGCGATACCGAATTAAACGGATCACCAATGAGATGGAAGTGTTTCTACGAGAGGCCCCGGCTGCCATTTCTAAAGCAGGGATCGATGCGCTCATCATCGACGAAATCGCGCTAGCAGGCCCTACGTTGGCTCAGTTGTTGCAGTTGCCTTACGTCCTCGTCTCGACGTCCGTGCCTCATAACTTTGGGTGGACAGTTCCCCGGTCATTATCACATTGTGACAACCCGGTCTCACTATTCGGTAGATTACGAAACACTCTGTTGCAGGTGTCGGTATTTCAGGTACATGGTCCGGTGAGATGGAAACTGGATCAATACAGAAAACAGCGCGGCCTGGGGCCGGTTCGCGACCTTCAGAGGGTGTTCCCGGCCCGCGCACATATAGCGACGTTGCCGGAATGCCTCGATTTTCCGCGTCCGACAAGGCCTATCGATTTCTGCTACGCTGGCCCCTTTGTCGATCAAAGCGCAAGGCCGATGATTGATTTTCCGTGGGAACGTCTTGATGGGCGCCCATTGATTTATGTGTCTTTGGGAACTTCGAGGAAAATCCGACCGTCTGTGTTTCACATTATCGCCGAGGCGTGTGGCGGATTGGGCCTCCAGGTCGTAGTGTCTTTGGGAGGCCGTCGCGATCCGATGATGCTCGGTGGTTTACCAGGAGATCCCCTGGTCGTAAGGGAAGCTCCTCAACTGGAACTTATAAAAATCGCCGCGATCGTGATTAACCACGCGGGGATCAATACAGTGCTGGAGACGCTAATGGAAGGCAGGCCCATGATCGCGATTCCCATCACGCATGACCAGCCGGCACTTGCGGCGCGTCTGGCATGGTTGCACGTTGCCGAGGTGATCCCGGAAAGGAAGCTCACCATCGGGGGACTCCGATCGGCTGTACTTAGGGTTCTCAATGACCCGAGCTATGGCAACGCCGCTCGGGAGATCCGGGAAAAAATCAAAGCCGGACGCGGTTTAGAGCGGGCAGTGGAGGTGATCGAGCGACGCATAAACGACCAGCCGGTACAGCATTTGGGTCGTACACGCGGCAAGACATTGATAGCTGAATGACAGCAATTTGACATTTTGGTGACAACTTGGTGGTGCGCTTAGCATAATGAAGCGTGACGACGTTACCGAATGATCGCGGTACCTGCTGGACTGAGCGCATCGTACTGTTCCTGCTGCTGCTTTACATCGGCCTTCACACGCTACCGCGCGCGTGGCGGAGCTTGATTACTGATTTTCCAAACTACTACGTCGCGGCCAGCCTGGCGCACCAGGGAGACGACACGTCCCGGATGTATGAGTGGAGGTGGATCGAACGCGAAAAGGACCATCGTTCTATCGACGTGCGAGTCATCGGCTTAGCACCTATCACTCCGTTTTCGACATTGGTGATCTGGCCGCTCACCAGACTCTCGCCGCTTGCTGCGAAACGGGTCTGGATATTGACGAACTTACTGTTTCTCCTTCCGCTGACTTGGTTTCTTCAATCGATGACGGGGTTGGGCTATCGCAGGATTGCACTGGTATTCGCGTTGAGCGTTCCACTTTACCGAAATCTAGAGTACGGACAGTTCTATGTGTTTCTTCTTTTACTGATCGTTGCAGCCTGCCGGGCATATCTCCGCGGACTTCGTGGACTCTCTGGTGGACTCATTGCGCTAGCGGCTGCGTGCAAGATTTTCCCGATTCTATTTTTCGTCTTCTTTCTGCAGCGAAGAGACTGGCGCGCGCTGGTGTGGGGAGGGATCACAGGCGCGGCAGCGATCGTTGTGTCCATTACAGTATTCGGCTGGAACGTGCATCGTACGTATCTCCATGAGATTCTTCCTTGGGCTCTTCACGGTGGAGGGCTGCAACCGTATCAGGCAGGGGCCTCGCTCACCGGAGTATTGCATTCTCTGTTTCTGTCGGAACCGCAGTGGAACCAACACCCATGGCACTCCTCCCCGCTGTTGTACGCTCTGCTGCTGTGCACAATACAGGTGCTCGCGATGGCGCCCGCGATTCTGTTCATTCGCAGAGAAGGCAGCACGCGGGCACGGGTGCTCCTGGAATGGTCGGCGGTATTGACGGCGGCGCTGGCGGTCTCCTCAATTCCCGCGTCCTACAACTTTGTTCTCCTGGTCTTCCCAACATGTGTAGTAGCGGAGGAATTATTACGGCGCTGCCTGTATCGATGGATCCCGGTCTTGCTGATTGTTTATCTGGGGATCGGGTTTCCGATGCCGATTCCGCACGGTATGATAGGGCCCGCGATCCTCTTGTATGTGCCACGACTTTCCCTGATGTTTGCGTTGCTCCTCGGGATTTACGCTTTGCTATGGCATGTCCCATCTTCCGTGCGGTTTTCACCGGACTGGACTCGCTACGCATGGATTGCTACGCTGGCGGCTTCCGCAGTGATGACGATGCTGTCCACGTTTCATCGGGAGCGGGCCGTGCGGGAAGAATATGCATACCGTTTACCACTGCAGAACCAGGGGCTTCTCAACGCGGACCCGCGAAGCGCAGGCAATGGAGTTCGTTATATCGCCTTCACGGTTGACGGATATCGGCTCGTCAGCGAGGGTCGAGGTATCGAAGAGTCCGATCCTCCCATCGGTTCTCCGGAAGACGATCTTTCGTACAGCAGCGGCTTTGGCCATGTCTGGGTGGAACGATCCCATGGTTCTGAATCTCAGATTGTGGACGTACGTGATCCGTTACAGACGGTGATCGACGATGCGGAAGAGCCAATGATCTCGACGGATGGTCGGAGCCTCGCATTTCTGCGGACGGATCACGGACGGGGACGGCTCATGGTTCGAAGTGGCTACCAGTCCGATAGCCAGAACGAAGTGTCGCTCACGCTGCCGCAACTGAATGTCTACGAGGCATCCTTCAAGTCAGCGACGGAATACGCATTTGCCGCGGCCTATGGAGATCGTTCGCCACAGATTTATCTGAAGGACGCAACCCATAACAATTTTCCGCTCGGTCTTGGAGAGGTTCGCTATCCGGCACTGTCGCCCGATGGAAGATGGATGGCATATAGCCGGCTCGATCATGGTGCGTGGAATCTTTGGCTGCGTGACCAGGGCAGCGGTGCAACAAGCCGGATTGCGAATGTCCCATGCAATCAGATCGAGCCCGCCTGGGAGGACGATTCCAAGACACTGCTTTATGGCACGGATTGCGGGCGGAGCTTGTGGTTCACCGCCATTGCGCGGCGGCAGGTTGTTCCTTGAATATCCATTCTCATGAGAGCGCGACCAAGTGGTACTGCGCGCTGGAGGAACAACTCAGACGCGTTCGACTAAGAGATTAAGTTGCTGGATGGCGTCATCCAGATCGCTGTACTGAAGTTCAAAGGTGGGAACAAGGGAGAGAATTTCCAGGCTCTTCTCGTGCTTCTGGCGAATCTCTCCAGCAGAAAAAAGCTCCGTCTGCAATCGGCGTGTCGCTGAGCCTTCTGGCAGGGAAATGAGTTTGGCCTTTGCGGACGGACGCCGATCGAGATAGAGGATGGCACGCACGTCGGCCTCGCACGAAGCTTTGAGCCCGGGAAGCTCCGACACGGGAACCTCGATAGAAGGTTTTCCCTCCATCCTCGGTGTTATTTCAAGGTCTGCGAGCTCACTGAAGAGATCCTTAGCCGCCGGACGGAAGCGCATTCGATGCGAATGTCCAATCACCCGAGGAATGGGGGAGCCATTGATTAGATAGCTCGTATCATCCGAGGTGTATGTCCATCCGGCCCGCGCACAAGCATACGCCAGGGTCGACTTGCCGGCACCGGAGTCACCACAAAGCAGAATGCCCTTTCCATTCTTGCCAACACAGGCAGCGTGGATGTCGGTTACTACCGACGCTCCGAGAAGGAGGTATACAACCTTCTCCAAGAAGTTATAGCGAAAATAGAGCTTGTTGATGAGAGCCGCTCTGTTTAGCCAGGTGAAGCTTTTACAGGTTGCTAGATCCAGCACTGCGTGGTTGTCTGTGTCGGCCAGTAAAGAGTACAAATGATCAAATTCACGTCGTATCGGCTCTGGAGGAATGACCGAGCCACCTCCTTGGCTTATGCCAATGCGCACCTGGAGTGTGGCATTGTCTCGTCGCGATTGGCTATGCCCAAAGCTCTGCTGTGCGGCATCCAGGACGTCTCGATTATTTGTCAGAATTTCGACGGGGAAGCCAAGTGGATAGTAGATACCGCGCAAAGGTAGCTCCATATCGCACAGGAGAGCATCCTGAGGACGGCCTGGTTTGTCCCCAGTGGCGATTGGAAGATCCGCCTGTGAGTTAAGAGCGTAACCCATACCTTTATGTTCAAGCCTCTGACGCGAGGATAGTAGCCTGTGTCATGGGAATTGTCATTTGCTGGTAAACGAAATGTCACCGTTTCGCGGGGACACACCTTTTCGCATTGCTCGCGAACGGCCGCCAGTGAATCACGCGGAGTCGTGGCGTGACAATCAATTGACAAAGGAGGGACGATGGGGAGACATGTCTGCGTCTGCAGGTTCTTTATCTTGCTTAATGTACCGTGATCGATGTCGACGGTAGAGCGGAGGTGCAGAATGAAGCCGTTTCACGAACTCAATACCTGTGATCTGACAGCAGGGACTCTGCGAGCCGAGATCAGTTCGAAGGGCTACGTCCTGATCCGAGACCTGTTGCCTCGGGAGGTCGTGAATTCGGTCCTGGACGACGTGACTCAGGTGCTCTCTGGCGCAGGGTGGTTGTCAGAAGCGCATGAGCGGCGAGAACGGGTGGCCGAGGCGAGCGCAGCCTGTGGTGATCCTGATCCAACGTTCAAGCGCGTCTACCAGCAGGTCTTCAACCTGGAGTCGTTTCACGCACTGCCTCACCACGCAGCACTGCAGGACGTGATGAAATTGCTCGTTGGTGATCAAGCTCTGGTCCATCCGAAGCCGATCGGCCGCCTCATTTTCCCTCGTTGCGAGCGTCTCGTGACGCACGCGCATCAGGACTATGAGTTCATGGGTGGAGATCCCGAATGTTTCACCGTATGGATACCACTACATGACTGTCCGATGGATGTGGGTCCATTGAGAATCCTCGAGGGTTCTCATCGTTTCGGCGTTCAAACTCATCTCCGAGAAGGCCTTCATGTTCCGGAGATTCCCGCAGAAGCGGCGGTGGGTGACGGGTGGGTCGGAGGTCACGTCAACGCAGGCGACGTGCTGATCTTTCATAGTCTGACAGTACACGCAGCTTCGCCGAACGTTTCCGACCGGCTGCGTCTCTCGTTGGATTGCAGGTTTCAGGACGCTCGACGAGTTCTAAATCCAGCTAATCTGGTGTTCGCCGGTGAGTCAGGAAAGTCCTGGGAAAAGACATATGCTGGTTGGCACTCGGACGACCTGAAGTTTTACTGGAAGGGGATGCCTCTGATGTTAGCGCCGTCGAGGGCGGAGCTTTCTCAGCTTGCAGAGACGGCTGAATCGCCATCGGCTCGAGCAAAATATGCCAGGATGGTGAGCCAACTCGACTAGCGAGGACATTACGCCGAGGCGGTCCAGACCGGCAAGACGTTTGAGGGTAAGTGGATCGTCCGCACCACGCGGGTGGAAGCGTAGCTACGCTCCGTGCCTGTTTGGTTACAATTCGATAACATTCCAGCGACCCCACCCTGACAACTTGATCGAACAAAGATTGGTAGATTCAGTGTGATGGAGACCCAACCGTGTGCACGTTCTAACGATCCATCGGACGGAGAATTTCCTATCGGCTGGCGTCCGAAGATTGGCGGGCGTTTGCGGGTGGCGCTTTCTCTTTTGGGGAAACGGGAACGCCTGTCGTTTCCGCTGCTGATCGCAGGAAGGGTAATCGTAGGTTTTTGCGACCTCTTACTCGCGGGTGCGATGTATGTTCTTTTCCTATTGCTGCAGGGCGCATCGCCTGCGCATCATGGTTGGTGGACGCCGAAGTCTACTCTCTGGGCCGCAATCGTCACGGCAACGCTCATCGTGCTCAGAATCTTGTTGGATCTCGCCTCGACACGGTCTGTTGTCGGCCAGATCCAGGGGCTTTACACCGACATTCTTCTCCGGCTGACACATGGCTATAACGATATGCAGTGGGTACAGTTTGCCCAGCGAAATCGGAGTGAGCTTCTCAATCATGCAATGCATACGGCTCGCGAGGCTTCCAACTTTTACCATCTTGGTATCGAGATAGCAGCCGGCTCTGTCGTCGTCGCGAGCATGATGATGGCTTTGATCTACCAGAGTCCATCAGCCGCCGTCGGTCTTGGTCTAACGGCAGGATTGCTTTATGGGGTACATCGATTCCTGATCCGAAGAAAGCTGCAAAGGTCTGCAACTGCACGCGAGGAGGCGCTGCGCATCCTTCAAAGAAGCCTGGCGGACATGTTTGCCTCGGGTAAAGAGATGCGCAGCTACGGCGTTCAAGAATTCTTTTCCAAGCGCGTCGCCTCGCAGGCGCGATCCGCAGCCATAAGCCATCGGAACGTGGCTCTTCTTCCCCAGGTCGCGCGCATCATCACCGACCAGGGAGTTGTGTTGCTCTTTCTGAGTGTTGTGATCGCTGTGGAAGTTCGTCACGGAGATGTGCGTCAACTGCTGTCCCTGCTCATGTTTTACTTCGTGCTGTCCAGGCGGCTGCTCCCTCTGATAAGCCAGATATCGTTCATGGCCGGTCAAATGGAGGGTTCTTACAAGAACGTAGAGCTCATCGCAGGCGAACTGAAGGAATGCTCTTTGCACCGTACAGCAAGACCAACTGTTCAAACGACAAAGGACAACGTAGTTGCGGAACTCGAGCAGGTGAGTTTTGCGTTTCATGAAGGAACACCGCTTCTGCGGAGCGTAAGCCTGCGCCTGCGTGAGGGCGAGACGGTGTTGTTACAGGGGTTCTCGGGGAGCGGAAAAAGCTCGCTGTTGAGTATCCTTGCGGGTGTCTTGCAACCTAGTTCCGGCACGGTACGCATTGAACGAACGAGAGTCGCCTACGTGCCGCAGGATGTGGTTTTGCTTGATGATTCGATACGCAATAATCTGCGGTTTGGGCGCAACGTGGGGAGCGATGCAGAACTTATGCATGCGTTAACGGCTGCCAACCTGGGGGAATTTGTGGCAGCGCAGCCCTCTGGATTGGATACGGAAGTGGGGGACAACGGCATCCGGTTATCAGGCGGCCAACGTCAGAGGTTGGGGCTGGCCCGAGCAATGGTGGGTGGCGCAAGCGTGCTCTTGTTAGATGAAGCGACATCGGCCTTGGACGAAGAGAATGAGTCGCAAGTGCTTGCGAATTTGCGCGCGTCCGGCGTAGCGATCCTGCTCGTGACGCATCGTGTACCCAGACGGGACTTTGTTCACCGGGTATTTCGACTCGAGCATGGCTGCCTTACCGAAGAGCCGATCCGGGAGCTTCCATTGTTGGGGTCAGAAGCCGTCGCCCTGGCGCTCTGAATCGATCGAAACCCGACTATTCCCCCTCTCAACGCCTGCAACCGCCGGTCGGTCAGCGTCCAGCATGGCCATACTGCATTCCTTCGGGGCCGAGAGTTGCATGGTATTGCCGACTCTGATGCCAGGTTGGACTGGAGGAGCCTCCACGGGCCACCGGTTGATCGTTCTAAGCATGGAAAAGCCCTGTTGATTGGGTCTCAACAGGGCTTGATTTACGCCGAAGACAAGGTTTGCTTACGGGTTGAGGAAGCGTAGCAACTCAGCTTTGTCGCTCATGCTGAGTGAAGCGCGTACGGTCATGTGGCGAACAACGGTTTCAGAGATTCGGGGAGAAAAGCCCTCAGGAGTATTGTGGCAACGCGTGCAGTTTTGCCGGAAGATGCGGGCTCCTGCCTCTTCATGTTTTTGCTCAACATGGGGGGCTGGTTGGCGTTTGTTTGGTGGTGTGCTGGGTGCTTGAGCCTGAGTCGACGTCTGCGCGAGCGCAACCGACGAGCTTAGCAGAACGAAGATAAGGAGGAAACGTTGTGAGTTCATGATCATTTTCCTTTCCAGGCTGGGGTGAGAATCCGGTAGACAATCCCAGTTTGCCAGATGTTGTAGTTGCCGGTAGAGGCGAACTCTCGCGAGTAACTGGTGAGAATTCTGGTGTTGTGGGGGAGGTTATAGTCCAGACCGAAATCAGCGATCTGTGTATTGACCGGCGGGAGGCCATCACTGACGACGTTGTCGCGGCGGAAGGTTTGCTGCATGCGGAAGAGAGGTTCAAAGCGGCCAACGATGCTGTCGAAGCCACCGAAGGCTTGAGTGCGGTACGCGGTTTCAATCCAGTACCCTTGTGCATGGTGGCCACGTGCGAATTCCGATCGTAGCTGGAAGCCCGAGTTCGCGGGTTCCCACCACACATGCGCACCGTAGAAATTCTCTTGAACTCCCTGGAGCAGTCGGTTGTACGAGAGTCCAACCTCGAGACCATGATCGGGAAGGAAGAGGCTGACGCGGCCGCCAGTAGACCGCTTGGCCTGGAAATATGAATTGTTTACAAGGCTTGAAAAATAAGCGTTGTAACTAAGCGAGTATTTGCTCCGGGAGATTGCCGAGCCGCTCAGCATTCCACCGGTACCCGTACCCGTACTGTTCGTGCCGAGGCTGGCAATGAGAGGTCCCTGTTGGAAATTCCCAATCCAGATTGGTGAGAGGCGATCGTTGTAGGTATTGAACGGAATCAGATAGCTGCCGCCGACAACCGTTATATGCGGCGTCAGGGTATAGTCGCCCTGCAGATAGGTGAGGCCGATGAAGTGAGAATGGTTGTAGCCCGGCTGGCCGTCGCCATTCGGGTTGAAAGACTCAAGCAGCACCGCGCGCGATTCGATCAAGAAGCGCGGCCCAATGGGCGCCGCGAGGAGGGGCTCAATGATGGGAAGATAGGTTGTTTTCCCCGCGGTAGTAGCCGAAAAGAAGCCGACGCCGCCCGACAGCAAAGGCGTGTTTTGGGCAGCCATCGAACGAGCGACAGAGAACAAAAGCAACGTCAAGAGGATGAGCCCCGTTGACTTTGCACGTAGGAAAAGGCGGAATTGGAAATGCGATCCTGGCATAGCCTCGACATTAGTCATTCGCCTCGATTCTTGTGTCTCCCGCTAGTCTGCGCTTTGTCAATGGATTGTCAATTGTCAATTGAGTGAGTCGCTTGGGGCGCGCGCTAAATGGCGCGAGTTGGGGGCTATCCACCGATAAGTGATGATCCCAGAAGCCGCGGCAGCAAGACAGTGACAATCGCTTTACGAGGATGTGACAACTGGGTGATTCAAGGCTAACTAGAGTTGTGACTATCGCTTTTCCCTAGGACGGTGGCTGGGAAGTCGCAATCCGCCACTTCGTCGGAATGGAGGGAATAAGCGAACGCTCTGGCGCAGCTCTCAAATGAACCGAGGTCTTCCAATGTTGTTATTTTCTCCAGCTCCGACACAACTGCCGCCCACGGGACTTTCTGTCGAAGAGCGATTGCACCGGGCTCTGGATGATATGCGTCTGGGGCGTCCAGTCATTCTGGTAGACGACTTCGATCGCGAAAATGAAGCGGATCTGATTGCGGCCGCAGAGACGATTTCCGTTCCGACGATGGCTCTCTTCATCCGGGAAGGAAGCGGAATCGTGTGTCTCTGTCTGACCGATCAAACGCTCGAGCAGCTGGAACTGCCGCAGATGGTTTCTAACAACGAAAGCTGTTTCCAAACCGCCTTTACGGTGACGATTGATGCCCGCGAAGGCGTAACGACCGGAGTTTCGGCGCAAGATCGAGTGACGACCATCCGAGCTGCCGTCAGGTCGAACGCCAATCCGCGCGATCTGGTCCGTCCTGGTCACATCTTTCCTCTAAGAGCGGCGCCAGGAGGTGTGTTAGCTCGGCAGGGGCATACGGAGGGATCCGTAGATCTAGCAGTGATGGCAGGGATGAAACCGGCTGCGGTTCTTTGCGAGATCACCAATCCAGATGGAACCATGGCCAAAGGCGCAGAAGTCGATCAATTTGCCGAGCGACATGGCTTAGTTATGTTGAGCATTGCGGAGCTTGTGGATCACCATTGTCGTAATGCGCAGAGATGCGAACAAGTAGCCATCCCCCGCTAGTGCGCTCTGTTACGAACCGCGGTTTAGCGGAAGCAGCGGAATCATCTCGTATTAGGTAGCGAGCGTGAAGGGGACGTTGGGATCGTGGAGGAGATGGTGAAGGACAACAGTCATGGGGATTAAGACCGATCTCAACGAGACCATGCGCGACTGGGACTCACTTGCGGAGCAGGATGCTCTGTGGGCGATCCTCACCGATGCCAGCAAGGCCAATGGTAAATGGGATATCGGGGAGTTTTTGGCGACCGGTGATACTGAAATTGAAACTGTTCTGGATCACCTGGCGAAGATGAACTGCTTTCCGATCACGACGGGCGTCGCACTGGACTTCGGGTGCGGGGTCGGCCGTCTGACTCAAGCGATGGCCCGGCGGTTTACTTCTTGTATCGGTGTAGACATTTCGCAGCAGATGATTCAGCGGGCCATATCGCTCAATCAACATGCACGCTGCCGATACATCGCGAACTCGGATATCAGGTTACCCTTCGCCGACGGCAGTTTTGCGTTCATTTACAGCAATATCGTTCTCCAACATGTGCCGCGACGCCTATCTACGGAGTATCTGCGCGAATTTGTAAGAGTACTTGCTCCTGATGGCGTATTGGTGTTCGGCGTGCAGGATTCCTTTGCAGTCAGCGATCGCAGCTCACTGTCATTTAGAGTCCGTCAACAGCTCCGTATTCGCTCTAGGATAAAGCGTCTGTTGAGGGTTGGATCAGCGGACATGAAGATGCATTGCCTGCCCGAGGCCGTTGTCCGGCAAGCCCTCGGCACTGCCGTGGTGGCAGATATCCAACTGACAAATACCGCGGCAAAAGACTTCAATGGGAGCCTGAAGTACATGCGTAGCGCGCCGACCACGGGATATATCGGAAAGCAATATTGCGTTACAAAAAGACCTCGGCGCTCGTTCACTCTTACAAGCTAGCGGCTAGTTGTATCCCACGTTCGTCCGGTCTTTCCTTGCGTGAGGAGATTATTTGAACACTACAAATCAGCCCTATCGGGGCTCAAACAAGACAATGACAATTCGTTGACCGGCGCATGACACCCGGCCCGGTGCAGCTATTTACGGTGAGAGTTGAAGAGAGAAGTCCAATGCCTGCCTCCACCAATCGCCGTTATTTCAGTGTCGCCACATGCCAGCATTCGCAGGCGCTAGCCAGTTGCGCTCGACTGCTCCGGGCCGCCTTGATCGCGGTGGTACTAGCAGTGTGTACCTGCCTTCCTGCAGCAAGAGCGCATGGCCAGATACCGACGGGCGCTGCTCCCTCACAAGGCACAGCACAGCCTTCAACAGGAGATACGGGAGATAGCGGTTCCGACTCGACGGGATTTGGCTCAGGGTCGGCTCTCTCTCCAGGTTCCGCAGCATCTTCAGATACCGAAGCGCCTGCAGATGATCGTAATAGCCCGACGAGTTCCAGTAGCGCCGGGACTCCCCTCTCCCTTTCTTCTGACCAGATCATTCATATCCTGCAACAAAATCCAGATCTTGTGGTGGAGTTGAAGTCCCAGGTCGCTGATCGTCTTCAGCAACAGGGAACACAGATCGATGCCAACGACATCACTGACGAGATGCTCTACCAGCAGATCGCGACGAATGCCGATTTGCGTGCAAACATCACTACGTTTCTGCGCGCGCGCGGATATGTATCCTCCAACGATCTCCCGACGACGAACGCGAGCGCCGTCGACGGAGGCATGGAGGGCGAACCATTTCCAGGTCAACACTCCACGTCTACGTCAGGAGGTTCTGACGCCGCCAGGCTTGCCGCGGCAAATGGCTTGGATTCCGGGACGTCGCCGACGGATCAAATGAGTGTTTCCCCGAGCTCGACTCAAACCATTGACACAACGGGCAACACCGCGGACATCGAGCAACGGCGTGGTCGGCAGACGGTAAATGCCTCTACCGACATGCCGAAGGTTCTTCGGCGTCCTACACCCTACAATCTCCAATCGATGCGGGACCTCTACACCCAGATTCCTGAGCAGTCGGCCCCGTTGAAACGGTTCGGCTCCGAAGTCTTCGTGAACCGGAGTATGTCCGCGATGGCACGTGGAGGCGCGGGTCGCGACACTCCACTCGACGTGCCGTTGGGCCCGGACTATGTTATCGGGTCGGGAGACACCCTCACGATCAACATGTGGGGCGGCATGACCCAGAGCATGAGCCGGGTCGTCGATCGCGATGGCCGCATCCTGTTGCCCGATGCCGGCTCCCTTGATGTTGGCGGGCTTCCCTTGCAGCGAGCAGAAAGCCTGATCGGGGCAGCGCTCAAGAAGCAGTATCGAGATGTGCAGGCTACGGTCACCGTCTCGCGTTTGCGCTCGGTGCGAGTGTATGTCGTCGGTGATGTGCAACGCCCCGGCGGCTACGACATCAGCTCACTCGCAACTCCCTTGAGTGCGCTTTATGCGGCTGGGGGGCCCACGTCGGTTGGTTCTCTCCGTGTGGCACGCCACTATAGAGGTCAACAGCTAATCGAAGATGTCGATTTATATGACTTCCTGCTGCACGGAGTTCGTAACGGAAGTGCCCACTTCGAAAGCGGGGACACCCTGCTTATTCCTCCGGCGGGCCCGCAGATTGCGATCTCCGGCGCGGTAAAGCGGCCGGCGATCTACGAGGTGAAGCCTGGCGATGCGACGCTTGCTTCCTTGATCAGCGATGCCGGCGGTGTTACAGCTTCAGCCTCGCTCGGTCATATCACGATCGATCGCATAGGCAGCGACCATCAGCGCGAGACAGTAACGTTGAAGGTCCCCGACGACGGGGGCTCGAAAACCGCAGGCGACGCGGTTGCAACCTTCCAGCTGAAAGACGGGGACCGCATTCGCATCGGTCTCATCTTGCCGTACAGTCAGCGAGCAATCTATTTGGAAGGCCATGTGGCTCGTCCTGGCCGTTTACCTTACACCGACGGCATGCGCCTCAGCGATGTGCTTCACAGCTATCGCGATATGCTGCCGGAGCCAGCCGCGCATGGTGAGGTCATCAGGCTTATTCCTCCAGATCTCCATGCAGAAACCATTGAATTCAACGTGCCCGACGTACTCATCGGTAATGCGAATCTAGATCTCCAACCTTACGATACCGTTCGCATCCATGGTCGCTATCAAGTCGATGCTCCGAAGGTCAGCATCCAGGGCGAGGTGCTGAGACCGGGGACGTACCCGCTATCAAAGGACATGACTGCCGCCCAACTGGTCCGCATGGCTGGCGGTTTCAAGCGAGATGCGCTGCTGACTAGTGCCGATTTGACCAGCTACGGAATAGTCGATGGAAACCGCATCAACGGAAGACTTGCGACGGTTCCAATCGGTGCAGCGGTCAATGGAAGCGATCCAGGCGCGGATGTTTCGCTCAAGCCTGGAGACATATTGACGATCCATCAAATCACTGGATGGAACGAAATTGGCGAATCGGTCACCATCATCGGACAGGTAAGATTCCCAGGCACGTATGGGTTCCAAGAGGGAGAACGACTCAGTTCCGTACTACGCAGGGCTGGCGGATTCCGCGATACGGCTTATCCCACTGGAGCGGTTCTGGTCCGGGAACAGGTGCGTCAACTGGAAGAGAAGAGCAAGCAAGAGCTCATTCGTCAGATAGAGACCAGCTCGGCCTCCGCGCGCCTTTCGCCAAACCTGGGATCGGGGGATTCAGGAACGACACTTAAGCTTATCCAGGCACAGCAAGACCAGGTGTTATCGCAATTGAAGAGCCAGCCGTCGAGCGGCCGCCAGGTCGTCAATATAACCGCTGACATTGATAGCTGGGCCAATACCTCTGCAGACATCGAGTTGCGCCGAGGCGACGTGTTGACCATTCCGAAGCGGCCGAGCTTTGTTCTCGTGACCGGGCAGGTCTATAACGTCACGGCACTTACTTTCATCGAGGGCAAGACGGCAAAGTGGTATCTCCAGCACGCCGGCGGGACCAGTGATGCTGCGAACCGTAAAAGCATCTTTGTGATCCGTGCGAACGGCTCGGTGGTTGGACGTCACTCAGGGGGTGAAAGCGTGCTCTCAACGAAGCTTGATCCCGGCGATGTTGTCGTCGTGCCTCAGAAGGTGATCGGCGCTTCTCTCTTTTGGCGAAATCTACTAACGACTGCGCAGTTGGCATCATCGATTGCCATTACCGCAGCTGTGGCGAACCTCTAGCGAGCCATGGTCTCGACCCGTTCAATAGCGCTTTTCCTGATATGTCTCATGCCCACGACGATGACCCGAGCTAGCGACCCATTCAACACGCGCAACCCAGCTGACATGGCATCGACCTATGTGCCAGTGGAGAGTTGGGTTTATCCCGCTCTCGATCGTCTCGCAGCCGAGGGGCTCGTCCCAAGCGCTGTTTTCGGTCTTCGTCCGTGGACGCGCATCGCCTGCCTTCGCCTGGTGGAGGAAGCGGAGAGACGCTTGGCGCTTGATCAAAAACCACCGGCCGATGCTGCCGCGCTCCTGCGCAGTCTCAGAGAAGAATTTGCCGTGGAACAGCTGCGGATTGGTGGAACGCGCAACAGCGACTTCCGTCTCGAGTCGGCTTATGAGCGGAGCACAACGATTACGGGACGCCCACTCACCGATGGTTATCATTTTGCAGAAACCATCGTCAATGACTACGGACGCCCGTTTGGCCAAGGAGAAAATAACTATGCGGGAGTCTCCTTTCATGCTGCAGCCGGTTCCTTCGCTGCGTATGTGAATGCGGAGGTCCAGCGTGTTCCATTTGATCCCGAGCCGGATGCTACGGTCCAGCAGGCGATCGCTGCAGCCGACTTCACGTCTGCCGGCCAACTTGGTCCTCCTTCAGGCTTTGTGCGCGGACGGCTATTGGACGCGTATGTCTCCTATACCATCGCGAATAACCAATTTACCTTCGGCAAGCAGACGCTATGGTGGGGACCGGCACGGAGCGGAGCGACACTCTTCAGCAACAACGCAGAACCGGTGACGATGCTCCGTTACGATCGAGTGATCCCCTTGATGCTCCCGGGTCCCCTGAAATTCCTGGGCCCGATGCGCATGCAATTTCTTCTAGGCCGGCTATCAGGTGCGCAATTCGTACAAGCAGATAACAACATCATTGGGCGTCCCGGCTTTGCGTTAGGGGATCAACCCTTCATTCATGGGGAAAAGATCGCCTTCCAGCCTACGGAGAACTTTGAGTTCAGTGTTTCACGTACGGTGCTCTTTGCCGGCGAAGGCGCGCCGTTCACTACCCACACCCTTCTGCGCAGCATCTTCTCGGTGTCCACAGGGAATGGAGAAATCGATCCCGGAGACCGGCGCGTTGCGGTCGATGCGACGTATCGAATACCAGGATTGCGCAAGTGTCTGACCGGCTATGTCGATGGGTTTTCTGACGACCAGCCGTTTCCGCCTATCTATCCGACGGAAAGCGCGTGGATTTCCGGCTTCTTCCTTCGCTGCGTACCAGGCCTTCCCCATTTAACCGTCCGTGCCGAAGGTTTGCTATCGCCGCACCGAGACCTTGCTTTTCCCGGCTTCTTTTATTTCAACGTTCACTATTTGAGCGGATACACCAACAACCGACAGATCATGGGCAGTTGGATTGGGAGGGAGGGCGATGGAGAGCAGGTGTGGACGACTTGGAATCTTTCGCCGCGGTCGGCGATTGAAGCCAGCTATCGCGGCATGACCGTCAATCGCGAGTTCCTTCAAGGCGGAGCGCTACACGATTTCAGGGTGGCTGCCAATCTGCAGGTTCATCGCGAGTGGTATCTCAAGCTTGAAGATCAAGCAGAATGGTGGCGATTTCCTCTGCTCTCAACAACGCCTCAACGCAACAATGCATTCACCATTCAGCTCTCCTACATGCCCATTGGGAGGGTGAAATAATGACCAGCACCTCTACAGCGCCAACCGTTCATGAGACGCAGTTGCACGCGGCCGAACACACCGCGCACTGGGCAACGCGGGCAAGCCTTCTTTGGCAGCACCGGCGAATCCTCGCAAGGGTTACGACGATCTCTTTGATCGCGGGTCTCGCTATCGCGTTCGCCATTCCGAAGCAATATACCGCGGTGACCAGCATCATGCCGCCTGACCAACAGGGTTCCAGTGCGATGTTGCTGGCGGCACTGGCCGGACGAGGCAGCGGTTTAGGAGCGCTCGGCAGCCTTGCGGGCGGCTTTCTAGGCGAGCACCCCACGACCGCGCTCTTCATCGATCTCTTACAGAGCGGAACAGTGGCCGGCCATCTTATTGATCGATTTGATCTCAAGCACGTGTATCACAAACGCTACAACGTCGATACGGCCAAGCATCTCGCTCACGTTACGAAGATTACCGACGACAAGAAAAGCGGGGTCATCACGATCAAGGTGCAGGACAGAGATCCGGTGCGCGCTCGCGATCTGGCCCAAGGGTATCTCGACGAGCTGAACCGGCTAGTTACGCGGACCAGCACCTCCGCCGCGCATCAGGAACGTCTCTTCATCGAACAGCGCCTGCATAACGTTCAGGCGGATCTTGAGCGCGCACAGCTGCAGCTCAGCGAATTCTCTAGTAAGAACAGCACCATCGACATTAAGGAACAGACTCGGGCGATGGTGGATACCGGCGCCCGTGTGCAGGGGGAGCTGCTGGTTGAGCAATCCGGCCTGCAATCGCTCCGCCAGATCTATGGAGATGGCAATGTGCGCGTGCGCGAAACAGAGGCACGTATCGCCTCACTCCAGCGCGAACTCAACAAGATGACTGGCTCGTCGGCTCCCCTCATTCCACAGGTTGCTGACGGCGGTGATTCGAAATCCACTACCGAGGACAAGGGGGAACTCTACCCGCCCTTGCGGCAGCTCCCTCGTCTCGCTGTCCCCTATGCCGATCTCTACCGCCGCGTCAGAGTGCAGGAGGCGGTCTTTGAACTTCTTTCGCAACAGTATGAAATCGCCAGCATCAACGAGGCGAAAGACACTCCCGTTATCAAGGTGATCGATGCTCCGGGAGTGCCTGAGCGTAAATCCTTCCCGCCTCGTCTCCTGCTGGCTCTTCTATTTGCTTTCCTTGCATTCGCGGGGACGTCGGCTTTGATTCTAATGCGAGAGCACTGGGCGCATGTCGATCCGCGCGATCCGCGGAAGGTATTGGCTTCGGAAGTTCTGCCGGTACTTCGCAGAAGGCTTAGCGCCATCTTTGCGCCGAGAGGCGGTGCCGTATGAGAAGGCACCTGACGAATGCCGTATATGGTGTTCTGGATTACGCCTCTTACCCCTTCGGAATGTTGTTGGCTGCGCCGGTCGTTCTTCATAAGCTCGGCGCTTCGGAATATGGCCTATGGATGATCGCTACTGCCGTGGTCAGCGCTGGGGGCATCATCGCTTCAGGCTTCTGCGACGCCAACATTCAGCGGGTTGCGCGCCTCCGTAGCAGTGGCGAAACGCGCTCGGTGGTGCAGACGGTTCGCAGCATGATGGGGATCAACCTTTTGCTCGGCTTCGCGATCGCCGTTGGTGTGTGGATTGCCGCGCCCATTGCAGCACGCCACATCGCGGTGTCCGGTAACACGCCGGTAAGGGAATGCTTGATCTGCATCCGTATAGCAGGCGGCTTGATCCTGGTGCGCGCCATTGAAAGCGTCGGCGTGAGCACGCATCGTGCTTTCGAGCAATATCGTGGAACCGTGCAGATCAGTACCATGGTCCGCCTCCTCACTCTCGCTTCTGCGGCAATTCTTGCGCTCGTCGGGCGTCGCACGGTGAGTATCCTCGTGGCAACTGGCGTCTTCCTGGTTGTGGGTACTTATGTGCAGTTCCGTGGTGTACGCAGCCTTCTTGGAGTTGGGGCTCTATGGCCCAGCTTTCGGATTGGAGAATTGAAGGGACTGCTTGGCTTCGGTTTTTTCGTTTGGTTGCAAACCTTAGGCAGCGTGGTGTTCGGGCAGTTCGACCGCATCCTCCTGGGCGTCTCCATGGGCGCACTGGTCGTTGCCCCCTATGCGTTGTGCATCCAGTTTGCACAGCCTGTGTTCGGCCTCACGGCATCCGGGCTGCACTTCCTCTTTCCTTATCTTTCGGGACGCGCGGGCGCAGTCTCTAACGCCGCGTTGAAGCGAACATTGCTGAAGGCTGTCGGCGCAAACGTATTGCTTGTGGTGTGCGGAGCAGGGTTGTTGATTGTCGCCGGTAACGGCTTGATACGGCTCTGGGCAGGCGCCGCAGTTGCGGCGAGCGCGAAGGGAATCTTTATCCCAATCGTCATTGGCTCGGCGCTGATGGGGTTGAGCGTTACTGGTACGTATGCCATGCAGGCCCTCGGTCGCTTTCGGACGGTTGCTCTAATCAGCGTGGCCGGAAGGGCAGGGATGCTGCTGCTCATGATCTATCTCCTGCACCACATGGGTCTGCGCGGGCTGGCTACAGCACGTGTCTGGTATGGATTATTCGCGCTAATAGTCTATCTGCCGTTGATTCGCGAACTAGGAATTACACGAAGCGAATCGAGTTCCGCGCGCAGTATGGCGATCCCTTGTGACCTTCAGGAGGGATCGCAATCGTGAAGATCATGGTCACCGCCGCTTCGTTCTCCTCAGAGATCTCCGGGATCCAGCGCCACGCATTTAACCTGGTCCGGTGTCTCCTGCGCCGTCCGGAGATTAGCCGCGTGGACCTCGTGGTCGCTCCATGGCAAACCAAGCTAGCGCGGGCCGTCGGCATTAAGCGCGACATGCGCCTGAAGACTCACGTCGCAGACATGGAGATGGGCTCTCTGAGCCGAAATTACTGGTACTATCGCGGGCTGCCCAGCCTGGTTGCACAGGTGCAACCCGATCTGCTTCACCTGTCGTACCCTGTGCCCATCGATGCGAGGTCGCTCCACTGTCCCACTGTGCTGACCCTGCATGATCTTTATCCGTACGAGATTCCTGAGAATTTCCGCTTTCCCCAAGTGCTCGTAAACCGTTTCATCCTGAAGCATTGCCTCGCAAACGTGGATGCCATCGCCTGTGTCTCGGAAACGACGATGGCCTGTCTGCGGAACTATGCATCGCCTTCGACGTGCGAAAAAGCTCTACGGATCTACAACTGTGTCGAGCCAGAACCACAAAGGATTGTACGGTCGCCGATCCCAGCCTGGCAGGGTCAACCGTTTCTGCTTTGCGTCGCACAACATCGTCGCAACAAGAACGTCGTTTTGCTGATGAAGGCATTTCATCGCCTAATGCGCGCCTCAGCCATCTCGCCAACCATGAAGTTGGTGGTTGTTGGCATCGAGGGGCCGGAGACGCAGCGCATTCGAGAAGTGATATCCGACCTTGGACTGGGTCCTTGCGTCTGTCTACTACGAGGCATAACCGAGGCGGAGTTGCAGTGGTGTTACACGCGCTGTGAAGCGCTCGTGGTTCCATCAATGACCGAAGGGTTTGGTCTGCCCGTCGCCGAAGCTCTATTGGTAGGGTGTCGTGTTCTTTGCTCCGATATCGCATCGCTTCGTGAGATCGGGGGGACACACTGTCGCTACGTTGCGCTAGGGATAGATGAGGAACAGGCGCTTGCTGACGCGATACGGATGACTCTCGAAGAACCGCGGAAGGAACCGGTGTCGCTGCCGCACCTTGGCGCCGATGTTCTTGCTCGTCAATATTTGGATCTCTATCGCAAATTCGTACCGTTTGAAGTATCCACACGAAACGCAAGCAATCGGTCAGCCCATATATCAGCAGAAATGCAGTCCTTTGAATCCGACACGTCATCTCGCGCCACAGGGCAAGGGGGCGTCCATGGCTGCATCTGAGTCGCACGTCCCAAACATCTACACCGATACTCTTGCCGACAACCAGTTGGGACCGCCTGTTATTTCACGGGAACCATTCCGCCGGGCAATGATGCTGTGCGAGCTGGCAGCGGATTTTCTTACCTGTGCTACCGCAACGATCGGTGCATACTACCTCCAGTTCTATTTCGGCGCGCATGTCCAATGTCCGTTTAGGCAGGTTATGGCCTTCGGCATTCTCCAGGGAATATTCGCGGTGCTTCTGCTGCAACGAAAGAGCACATCCGATGGGGACGCGAGCCTGCTCCGCATCCGGGAAACCGAACGCGCAGTTCGAACCTCTATCCAGACCCTGCTTCTTCTGTTGCTCGTCACATTTCTGCTCCGGCTCAACTTCCCGGCCGGGGCGATTCTCATAGCGCTCGGAGTGACGCCGATTCTGCTGATCGCGCAGAAGCAGATATTTTCCTCGATTCTTCGCATTCTGTATGTGAGGGGGCTAGGCATCGAGCGTGTCGTTGTCGTCGGTGCAGGAGAGGCGGGCAAACACGTCGTGTCGACCCTGCTGTATTCGCCGCGACTTGGGCTCCGCCCAGTAGGCGTTATTGGGGATAGCTGCGTACCGGCCGGCGATTCCATGTTCGAGCTGGGTTATCGGCGCAGCTACTCGGTTCCCGTGCAAAGCGGACCGCTCACACCGGCTGCTCTGAAATCTTTCGGGTGCAGCTTGCTGGTAATGGTGATGCCACCTGCCTGTTCGGAAGATCTTGGGGACGTCATGCATGTCGCGGAACAGGCGGGAATTCCGCTTGCTCTGATGTCGAGAATCCTGCCGCCAGACAGGGGTCGGGAAGCATCGGTTGAAATCGACGGCTGGCAACTCGCTGCTCCCGCGGAACCCACCTCCCGGCGGCTCTACCTGTTTTTTAAGAGGGTCACGGATATTGTTGTGTCGTCGTTGCTGCTGGTACTGCTCGGCCCTTTTCTCCTTCTGATTGGGCTAATGATCCGACTGGGATCGCCGGGTCCCGCAATCTTTGTGCAGAAGAGAGCAGGCAAGGATGGAGAGCTTTTCAATATCTACAAGTTTCGCTCCATGTACGTGAGTACATCGAGGTATGACGTGTCTCCTACGGAATCGAGTGACCCCAGAATCACACGGCTCGGAAGAATTCTCCGGCGCACCAGCCTGGATGAACTCCCTCAGTTGATGAATGTGTTCATGGGAAACATGTCATTGGTTGGACCGCGGCCGGAGATGCCTTTCATCGTAGGACTCTATAACGACCAACATCGGCGGAGGCTCCAGGTGGTTCCGGGAATCACCGGCTTGTGGCAGCTGAGCGTGGACCGAGCGCTGCCCATCCACGAGAACATCGAGTATGACCTCTACTACATCAGGAACCGCACGTTATGCATGGATTTCGCGATTCTCCTGCACACTCTACTCTTCGCCGTTGGAGGCGGTGTATGACGGGCTCGCCTCAAGCTCCAGAACTCGGATCAATGGATGGAATTGTTACGATCCCGAATGGCGGGTGCAACGAGGCCGTGGCTGTGGGCGATTCAGAGTTCGTTCACGAATACGCGAATGTCCTGGGAGTCAATGTTTCCGCCATCGATCTTGACCGGGCAGTCGAAATGGCAGATCGATGGATAGCAGGGAAGAATCGAGGTTATATCTGCGTTACGGGTGTGCATGGAATCATGGAAGCGCAGTCGGACTCCGAACTTCAGCACATTCTCAATCACGCTTTCCTCAATACACCCGATGGAATGCCCATGTCGTGGGTGGGACATCTTCAGGGTTTCAGCAAAATGGACAGGGTATTCGGTCCAGATCTTATGGCGTCCTTATGCGAAATCTCGGTTGAGCGAAACTATCGACATTTCTTGTATGGCGGGGAAACGGGCGTTGCCGAGCTCCTGAAGGAGAAGCTCGAGAGCAGGTTTCCGGGCCTTCAAATCGTTGGCACGTATACGCCCCCTTTTAGAGGTCTGACAGCTCAAGAGGAAGAAGAGATCTTCGATCGGCTGCAAGTGTTGCGACCGCACATCCTTTGGGTCGGCTTGAGCACTCCAAAGCAAGAGAGATTCATGGCCCGCTATATCGACCGGCTTCAGGTGCCCCTGCTGGTGGGCGTGGGGGCGGCATTCGACTATCACACTGCACGTATCAGCGATTGCTCCGATTGGATCAAGCGCGCAGGCTTGCAGTGGCTGCACCGCCTTCTCCAGGATCCGAAACGACTCTGGAAGCGGTATCTGAAAAACAATCCAGCGTTCCTCTGGAGAATTGCATTGCAGCTATGCAAGCTCAAGCACTACCCCGCATCCAGGTAGACGCATGAGTGTGAAGAACAAGATGGTGACAATCTACTAACGCGCGCATGACAACCCGCCGTCACTGGATGAGTAGGTTGAATATGACCGATGAATAAGGTCGGAACTACAGGAAGGGTGGCTTGATTGCCTCACCAGTTTGCTGGTGCTTTCCAGCGAAAATCTAAAGGAGATGACATGAAGGCAGGTTTGTTGAGACGGGGAATGCTGGTCGGAAGTTTGGTCGTGGGTATCCTCTTCCCCGCGTATGGGGCTCACGCGCAAGCAGCACCTCGAAGGATCGAAGTAACGGCCAAGCGTTTTGAATTCGCGCCGGCAGAGATCACATTGAAAAAAGGACAACCGGTTGTCCTGGTTTTAGAAGGCAAGGACACTGCGCATGGGTTACGCTTTCGTGAATTGAATCTGGATGTCAAGGTCCGCGCCGGCGGGACAACCGAAGTTCAATTCACGCCAGACAAGACCGGGGATTTTATTGGGCATTGCTCTGTATTCTGTGGCTCCGGTCACGGGAGCATGATGCTCACATTGCACGTGGTGGATTAGCGATGCGCCTCCTCCTGGTACTCACGACGACATTCCTTTCGCTGGGGCTGGCCGGTTGCAAGGCCGACCCCCCAGGGAAGGTCGAGACCAAGACCATGACCTTTGCGAAACATCACTTCTTCGTGCGCAACAAAAATCAAACCAATCCATTGCCTTCGAATGGCAATACCTGGGCTGATGGCAAGGAGGCGTTCTCCCATTATTGTGTTGCCTGCCACGGGATGGATGGTCAGAACACCGGTGTTCCGTTTGCCGATCACATCTCGCCGCCGATTCCTTTGTTGTCCTCCAAAGAAGTTCAAAGCTATTCGGACGGTCAGCTCAAATGGATCCTGGACAACGGAATCAGCCCATCCGGAATGCCCGGCTCAAAGGGTACGTTGAGCGATGACGAACTCTGGTCGATCATCGTCTATCTGCGCCATTTGCCCCCCGCAGGTAGTCAAGGTACTCCGGATATGTACAACCACTAGATCGATGAGCAAGACAAACTATTCGCTTACACGAGGGGTAAATGAGTAGCCACAGCAGCGCCGCAGAGGAACAGCGACCCGCCATCCCGCCGGCGACGGGGCTTTCATCCCTTGTGGGCTTCTTTTTCGCTGCCAGAATCTTCATTATGCTTCTCTCCGTGCGGCTTCTCGGAACCACCGAGCAGGTCGGCGTTGAGATCAGCTTGACGCTCAATTTCTTTCTATTGACACTTGTAGCCTTTCAAACGATGGGAGCAACTGATCGCGAGAGCGCAAGCATGCTGCGGTTTTCAGGGGTCGGCTGGATCCTCCTCTTTTTGTGCTTCTCGTGCGTGAGTCTGCTCTGGAGCGCGACAGCGTCGATGCCAGCCGCAATTATCTATTGGTGTGCAATGGCTGCGGACGTTGGGATGGTCGCCCTCTTAATTCGTATGGGTCCAGTCAAAGAGGTTGTTACCAGCCTCATGAAGGGCTACGTCATCGGTGCGTGCGTGATTGCCTTGATCGCGTGGTTATTGCCGGCCCAGTCGGATCTGCGTCTTGGGGATGAAGAGCTTCTTGGCCCCAATCAAATCGGTTATCTCTGCGCCTTCGCTTTATTTTTTGTGCAATATCTTCTGCGTGAAAGGCCAGGGAAGTGGGGTTTGGCGACGTTCGTCCTCGCAGTTACGCTGCTGCGGAGCCTCAGCAAGACATCGATCATCGCGTTTCTCATTGCGGAATTATTCCTGTTGATCAGAGATACATCCATGCGCCGCAGAACGAAGGTGTTGCTGATCCTGGCTGGCTTAGCGACCGTGGCTGCATTTTCAAGTCTTCTAGCCTCATATTTCGACATTTATACCAGTGCCGGAAACAGCCCGGAGACCCTGACAGGCCGCATTGGTATTTGGACCGTCATTTTAAGCGAAGCGATCCAACAGCCATGGATTGGGCACGGCTTCCATGCCGTATGGAACGTGATCCCGCCCTTCGGAGATTTCGAGGCAAGGCACGCACACAACGAGCTGATCCAGCAGTTTTACGCATATGGCGTAGTTGGCATCTGTATGCTTGCAGGTCTGTATGGAAGTTTCTACCGGCAGGTCCGAAGGCTTTCGGTTGGGCACATGAGGACCCTGTGGTTTGCTCTATTGCTTTTTGTTCTCATACGCGGACTGACGGATACAGAGCCGTTCGATCTTTCCCTGCCGCTATGGTCGGTTTTGATGCTCGGCGCACTGATCGAGCATGAGAAAGTTGGACAGAACGATAAGGTTGTCGGTGAGCGAGTGGTGAGATTTGATAATAGGCTTCCGTCAGGATCTTATTCGGTGCCGCAATAGAAGCCACGCTCAAGTAGTTTCGCGCCGGGCTCCGAATGTCATCCGATTGTCATTTTTGATATAGTGGCCCCTAAATACAAGGGGTTTCGGCAAGAATAGTAGAGAGGTCTTAGAATATGGTCGAGGATATGGGTCGAATGCAAGAATCAATCGAACTCGATATCGAGCCGTCGGCAACCCTGGGGACCATCCTCATCATTGAAGACGATCCCCGTATGCAAAAGGTATTACGGAGAATTTTTACCGAGGAGCAGTACGCGGTTGTTGTTGCAGGCGATGGTCAGACCGGGCTTGATTTATTTCGCAGCGAACATCCTCTCGCCGTCGTCCTGGACCTGATTCTTCCTCGTATCTCCGGGCGCGAGCTTTGCCAGACCTTCAAGAGCCTCTCCAGCGAGACGCCCATCATCGTGCTGAGTGCCATCAGCGAAGTTGTCGACAAGGTGCTGCTGCTTGAGTTGGGTGCCGATGATTATGTCACCAAACCCTTCAGCCCGAGAGAGCTCACGGCGCGCGTTCAGGCAGCGATTCGGAGACAGCGCAAACCTGCCGGTGCCACTATCTTTCGTTTCGGGGACTGTGAGATTGACTTCAAGAGTATGAATGCGCGGCGTAAGGGAGTTCCGGTGGTCCTGACTGCGCACGAGTTCAAGTTGCTAAAGTTCTTCACCGACAACCTTGAGCGGGTGCTCACACGAGAGCTGCTGCTCAACGAAGTGTGGGGGTATAACTCGTACCCGACCACGCGCACCGTAGATAACCAGATACTCAAACTCCGGCAGAAACTGGAGTCAGATCCAGCAGCCCCCAAACATCTGCTTACGATATACGGCGCAGGATATAAATTTGTCCCATAATCTTAACGTCGATCAGTGGCGGGATGATAAGGACACCATGGACGTTGCCGGCACCTATCGGAAGCAGGGGATTCGAACGCATGTCTTGCTCGTTGTGGCAATGGCGCTGGTCATCGCGATTGTTACCTGCGTCTGCCTTATGCTCATCCGGCATCGCCTTCGCGAGCAGGTGACGGACGATTTATCTCAGGATCTCGACCATTCTGTAGTTACATTCCAGGATCTGCAGGCTGAGAGAGTGGCCGCATTGGAGCGCGAGAATTCGCTCCTTGCGGAACTCCCAACTCTCAAGGCGCTGATGACCAGCGGCGACGAACTCACCATTCAAGATGGAGCGACTGAATTCTGGCAGCTCAGCGGAACCGATCTTTTTGCGCTTGCTTATCCGAACGGACGCGTAGTCGCCATCTATACCAAGGGTGCGCCGGTGGATGCGACACTCCGTCAAGGATTGAAGACCCTGCTGGCCTCTCATGAAAAGCGATACCTCATCGATGGCCAGGGCCTGTACGTCTGCTCCCTGCGTCCGTTGTACTTCGGCAGTGATGAGGCGGGTACCCTGCTCGGCTACGTCATCAGCGGTGTTTCGATTGAGCGTACCGTGCGGCAGATAAGCCAGCCCACCGGCGTGGAAGCGACCTTTCTCAGCGACGGACAAGTTGTGGCCAGTACCCTCAGCCCGTCGGTTCAGGCCAGCCTGATAACGCAGCCGCGGTTGTTTTCAGGTACGCCCCAGGCCCCGTCCACAGTGAACTTTGGAAGTACACGGTTTCTTGCGGCGACAGAGGATCTCTCCGCAGCTGCAACGTCTCCGCTTAAGCTGGTGGTTCTGAAATCCTTCGAGCCGGCGGAGCGTTCGATCAACCGAATCGATCGGATGGTACTAAGTGCGGGATTCCTTGCGCTTCTGTCGGGCACTGTTCTGATGATTGCTCTTTCGCATCTCCTGACTCGCCCGCTCGAAGAGCTTTCGAGGAGCGTCATTGCATTTGGCAGCGGCCATGACCCCTATCGGATTCCGCGGCACGGTACCCAGGAGGTGCGACAGCTAAGCACCGCGTTCGCCGGAATGATTGACGAGATCAAGGAAAAGAACCGTGCATTGCTAGAGTCGGAGCGACTTGCGACCATTGGACGAATGGCGAGTTCGGTCTCTCACGACCTCCGCCACTACCTGGCAGCGATCTATGCCAACTCGGAGTTTCTCGCGTCCGATCGGCTATCCGAGACAGAGCGAGCGGAGATTTTTGCGGACGTCCGCGCGGCCGTGCATGGTACGACAGACATGATCGAATCGCTGCTGATCTTTAGCCGTACCGGCGCCAGCGTGAGAAGGTCGCCACAGCTTTTGGCAACGCTGCTGGAACGGGCAGTGGCTCTGGTTCGAGCGCATCCCGATGCCGAAGGCGTTTCGCTCGTTACGCGTCTTGGCGACCCTGCGCAAACCGCGGCCGTCGTCGACGGGAAGCAGATCGAGCGCGCGGTGTGCAACCTCCTCCTGAACGCTTGCCAGGCTGCTCGCACCACTGGAAGGGAGGCCAGAATCGTGATGACCCTGGAAGTCCATCAGGACCACATGACCGTGAGTGTCATCGATAATGGCGAAGGTATCCCCGGAAATATCCGGGACAGTCTCTTTGAACCCTTTGTGAGCGAAGGCAAACAGAAGGGAACGGGTCTCGGCCTCACATTGGCTCATTGCATCGCCGTAGAGCATGGAGGAGAGGTCGTGCTGCTGAGCAGTTATCCGGGCGAAACGATCTTTCAAATGACAGTGGCGCGCGAGATCCAACCGCCGGGTGCACCGACCGTGTTAGGTACCGACCCTCACGACGAGGTTAACCAACATGAGAATCTACGTGCCTAACCTAAAACAGCGCTCCCTGATGCTGCTTCGGAATGCATGGCCGATATTGCCGATCCTGATCATCGCTTGTAGTTGTTCGGGGCCTGGGCTTACTGCGCAAACTACTCAGACGCCAACTCCAGAGAGCATCCCGGAGCAGATTCAAAAATTGACCGAAGCGATGGCCCGGACGCAAACCCAACTCGAACAGTCGCAGCAGCAGCTGGAAGAGATGCGCCAGGAACTAGCCGCATTGCAGCGCCAGATGGCACAGGCTGGATCCGCGGTGCCCAGTTCCACACAAGCCAATCCGTCTTCGCCAACCTCTTCTCCTTTGACTCCGGCTACCTCCCCCACCACATCGGCCGCAATCGATGATCTTCGCGAACAGCAGGCCCTGCAGGAATCCGAAATCGCGACCCACGAACAAGCCAAGGTGGAAAGCGAGTCGAAGTATCGGGTAAAGATCACTGGCCTATTGCTCTTCAATGGCTATGTGAATACGCGGCAGGTCGATATGCCCGCCACGCCGACGGTCGCGCTTTATGGCACTGGAAGCACAGGAGCGTCGGTGCAGCAGACCGTGCTCGGGTTGGATGCGAGCGGTCCACATCTGCTCGGTGCGCGCAGCTATGGCGACCTGAGAGTCGATTTCTACGGCAGTTTAGGGTCTGGCAATTACTCTGCGGTCTACACGGGCGCTTACAACGCGACGGCTGCCATTCTCCGTCTGCGTACAGCCCACGCAGGCCTGCAGTGGCCGCATACCGAAGCTTATTTTTCGCTGGACCGGCCCATCTTTAGTCCGGACGCACCTGCCTCGTTGACGGCCGTTGCCGAGCCGCCGCTTGCCTGGTCGGGAAACTTATGGACTTGGAATCCGCAGGTTGGTGTTACGCAGGACATTGAGTTTGCGGGTTCGCACGATCTACGGCTGCAAGGCGCGTTGATTGATGTGGGCGACGCGCCGTTATCCGTTGCATCCGCCTCTGCAGCGATGTCTGTCGTGATCCCGACCTCCGCAGAACAAAGCCGCTGGCCCGGAGCGGAGGCCCGTATCGCCTTGCTTGGGTCCAGGTTGGAGGAGGGAACCCACGTCGGTTTCGGCGGATACTTCGCGCCGCACCTCAACCCGGTCGGTACGCGCTTCGATGCGTGGGCGGCCACGCTCGATGCAAAAGTGCTTCTGCCGGGCCGCCTCCAATTCACTGGAACCTTCTATCGCGGGGCTGCGCTCGGTGGTCTTGGAGGAGGGGCCTACAAAGACTACGGTTTTAAAGCCGACACCGACTCAAACAAGTACTACTTCCGCCCGTACGACGACGTAGGAGGATGGGCGCAACTCAAGGAGAAACTCAGCGAACGAGTGGAGTTCAACGCAGCCTTCGGACTTGATAACGTCTTTGCTCGGGAACTACGACCGTATGCAGTCCCAGGCGGTACGATGTATCAGAACCTGGCCAGAAACCGAACCTATACCGGCAACGTGATCTACAGCCCCAAAGCTTCGCTGCTTTTTTCTTTGGAGTATCGATATCTCGAAAGTATCCCGGTCATCGGTTTGCCGGCTGAGAGCAACATCATAGGTGTCGCCGCGGGATACAAATTCTAATGAGAATGAGACGCTTGGTCGCGTGCTCAATCTTCGTCGCCGCGCTGGCGTCGGACTCGTTGCGATCGCAAACCCGCACGCTGTCTGGTCCAACGGCCGAATTACGTTTACACCTCGGCCTTTCGGAACCGCCAAAGGCTCATGCTGTACCCGCCGTCGTGTGGCTGGAGCCGCTGGCTGGGACGCCGTCCGCACCGTTCGTCCCGCATGGTTCCTACACGCTGCTCCAGAAGAATCGTATGTTTCTCCCGCACCTGCAAGTAATTCCGATCGGTGCGGTCGTCCAGTTTCCCAACGCAGACCCGTTCTTTCACAATGTCTTTTCGCTCTACGATGGCAAGCGGTTTGACCTTGGACTTTACGAGGCAGGCTCGAGCAAGTCGGTTACGTTTACCCGAGAGGGCGTCTCCTACATTTTCTGCAACATCCATCCTGAGATGAGCGCGGTCGTGCTTGCCCTTCCGACGCCCCTGTTCGCCATAGCGGATTCCAACGATTCTTTTGTGCTCCGTAATGTGACTCCAGGCGACTACAAGCTGCATCTCTGGATTGAGGGCGTGCCGCAATCCGTTGTCGATGGCATGACTCGTTTTGTGCATCTCCCTGCGGGAATCGTCGATATGGGTTCGCTGACTATCCCGGCCAAGCCGAGCGGAGTCGTCGGCCATAGGAATAAGTTCGGAAACGAATACGATCCGCATTCCAAGTCCCCCTATGATCGGTAATATTCCCGGATATAAGGATTCTCTATGCACCTCCGCGTATTTGTTCTCGCAGGCCTTCTTTCGACCTCGCTTCTGGCGCAATCCCCTTCGTATCATGTGACCCACACATATCTTCTGGGTGGCGCTGGACGCTGGGATTACGTCGTGCCCGATCCACCCAGTCACCGAATCTACATTGCACGTGAGAATCGCTTGATGGTTGTCGACCAAGACAGCGGCAAATTGTTCGGCGAAGTCCTTGACGTTCACGGCGCGCACGGAACTGCCATTGTAGAGAAGACGGGCCATGGATTTGTTACCTCCAGCGAAGACAAATCCGTCGTGATGTTCGATCTCAAGACCTTCAAGGTGCTGGGCCGGATACCAGCCGCAGAAGACGCCGACGCGGCCCTCTTCGACGCGCCATCCAACCGCGTATTCACTCTGAATGGAGATGCCCACTCCTCAACGGTGATCGACCCGAGAGCTGGCACCCTCATCACGAATATTCCCTTAGGGGGCAAGCCGGAGTACGGCGTCTCGGCTGGTGATGGTAAGGTGTATGCAAATCTCAACGATATAAACGAGATCGTCGAAATCGATGCAAAGACCGCCACCGTCGTCCGGCGCTGGTCGACAGCACCATGCAGGCAACCTACGTCGATGGCGATCGATAAAATCCACCACCGTTTGTTCAGTGGATGCCGGAGCGGAGTGATGGCCATCTCCGACTATGCGGCGGGCAGAGTGGTCGCAACGGTCCCCATCGGAACGGGCGTGGATGGCGCCGGATACGATCCAGGAATGGGAAACGCCCTCGCCTCAAACGCGGATGGCACCCTTACGGTGATTCATCAGGACAGTCCGGACCAATACCATGTGCTGCAAACTGTGACCACTCCGATGGGCTCACGGAACATGGGTCTCGATCCCGCCAATCACCGCTTGTACGTGGTGTCGGCAGAGTTCGGACCTGCTCCCGCGGGCGGCAAAGGAAAGAAACCGGTCCTACCTCAAACGTTCTCGTTGCTCACGATCGAACCTGACGAGTCCTCTCGCTAATGCGTGCCGGAGAGGACCAGCCACTGAGGTCGATCGCAAGTTCCAGCATGAAGTTCGTCATTGCCCGTTCGCTTCACTAAGTCCGTACAACATTCGCTGGCCAGGTTGGGTTCAGAAGTCGAAGTGTGCACGGGGATCAACCAGCAATCCGGGACCCCCGACCGCGAAACCCCCTGCATGCGCCAAGCCAGTTAACGGACGCGTCAGGGTGCGCGCCCGTCACGTATGATCGCGGGTGGCTGATGACGACCTGCACACAGCGCGTCCCGACGGAGATCTAACGATGCCGTCACTATTCGGTTGATCAAGATTCAATCGAAAGATGGATGACTGATCCCTTTTTTATCCTTAGAGTTCTCTAGATCCAACTCAGTGATGTCGCAATGGGCCGAGTTCATTGCGACGGGCTCGTTCTCCCAACCTCGTGATCTCGCACGGAGTAAATTCATAAATGCGTAAGTTTGCCCTGGTTCTTACCCTGCTGGCATCATGCCTCGGTGTCTATATCCATGCTCAAGTTCCGACCGCAACGGTCAACGGTCTCGTTCGGGATTCGCAAGGCGCGCTAATCCCGAAAGCGCATGTGTCTGTAACAAGTCTGAAGCAGGGCATCGTCCGGAGCAGCCTGTCCAATCCTGACGGCTCCTACTCCTTATCGAATCTCCAGCCGGATGAATATCTGATCGCGATCAGCGCGCCCGGGTTCGCGACCGTGCAATACGACCACGTGAATCTCGAGGCAGGAAAGACAACAACCCTCGACACCAAGCTGTTTCCGGCCGCAGAGGCGACCACCTTGCAGGTGACCGCAGCCGCAACGGACATCTCTCTCTCCCAATCGATGCTGCAGGGTCAAATCACATCGAATACCATTGAAAATATTCCGCTCAACGGCCGCAATTTTCTTGAGCTCGCCTTCCTCTTGCCGGGCAATCGACCTGCGCCCACCTTCGACCCTACGAAGACTAACACGCTGGAGATCAGCTCTGCCGGCGGCTTCGGACGCGGCGGCAACATCACGGTAGACGGCGGGGACAATAACGACGAAGTGGTCGGTGGAACACTCTCAAACCTCCCCGAGGACTCGATCCAGGAATTTCAAATTGCAACCGCACGATTTACCTCGGAAGTCGGCCGCTCGGGAAACAGTATCATCAACATCGTTACGCGATCAGGTACCAATGCGGTGCACGGCTCAGCGTTTGTATTTGTACGCAACCAGGACCTGCAGGCCCTGCCAGCCACCTTCGACCACCAGCTTCCTACCCCTCCGTTCAGCCGCGAACAATTTGGCGGATCTATCGGGGCTCCCCTGCGCCGCAACAAGGCCTTCATCTTTTCTTCCGTCGAATACCGCGATCAGAATGCTTCCATCCTCACCGGAACGCGCGACTTCACTACAGACGCGATCGACAATACCTCCGCGCCTGCGCCGTTGCGCGACCTTCTATTCTCCAACCGCGTCGACTACAATTTCAACCCTACCAACAATGTGTATGCGCGCTACAGCTTCAATCGTTCCACTGACACCGCGCAGGCAACGCCGTCATCCACCACCCCACTCAGCACCGCCGCAGAGCGACAAAACTCGCTGAACCGATTCAATTCGATTGTGGCTGGCTGGACCACGATGATCGGTTCCACACGAACCAACAATCTCTCATTCCACTACGACAACTTTTATAACGACATCCCACCCTTTCCTCAAAATGCCCCCACCACCGATCCGTCGAGCCTCGCGCTTACCAATGAATTAATCTTTCCTGACCTGGCTGACGGCGCCAACTTTAATCTGCCGCAGGCAACTCATCTGAGTCGGTATCAGCTTCGTGACGGCTTTACGATGGCCCTTGGCAAGCACGAGCTGCGATTCGGCGCAGAGTTTCAACACTATTCCGCCCACGGACTCATCAACGTGTTTGGTACCGGAACGGTCATTCTCACCTCGGACTTTGGCTTTCAGGATCTCAATGGAGATGGCGTCGTCAACGACCTCGATATCCCGGTCGCTGTCGGCATTCATAGCAGTGCTCCGGTGGTTCCCGTTCCCATCCCCAACGTTGGGGATACCTACACCGCTCTGTATGCGCAGGATGACTGGAGAATCAGTTCTAAACTCACGCTGAACCTTGGCCTGCGTTGGGAGTATGACTCCAATCTAACCGGCAACAGCCCCAGTCACGACCCCTGCCCAAACCTCACCAGTGTCCCCACGGTGCAGTGCGTGTGGATGGCGAACGTAATCAATCTGAAGAAGTATCCCGATACCAAGGATTTCGGGCCGCGTATTGGCTTCGCTTACGATCCCTTCGGCACCGGGAAGACCGTCTTCCGTGGCGGCTATGGAATCTATTACGATCGCATCATCCTTGAGGCGGGAGCCGAAGAGCTGGTGCAGAATGACCGCGCCCTTACCGTAACGCAATACGCCGGATCCAGCTGTTTGCTGCCCGGAGTACCCGCGCCCCCGAGTCTCAATTTTTGTTTTGCGCCCGGCGGCCAATACGCTCCTGGAAGCCCGACGATCGCTACCGCGTTCTCTGGTCCCCATCAGGTCGGCGGCGTCGGTATCATCGCGATGGGGCCTGATGCTCACCATCCTCTGTTTCAACAGGCTTCGCTTGGCCTCCAGCAACAGTTTGGCAAGAACTGGCTCGTCACCGCAGACGGATTGCACGTCTTCGGACAGCGGCAATTGATAGGAAGCCTGCTGCGGACAACCACGTCGATTTCCCCTGACATCGAGTGCCCGGGAGACAATATTCCCTGCACGATCACCGATCCTCTCTCCGGCATCTCCGACAACATCACCCTCATTCAATCGCAGGCCAAGTCCTGGTATGACGGCCTGCTCGCGAGTCTCGGTCACCGCCCCTCGCGCATCGGCAAGATCACGTATCAGTACAACGTGAGCTACACGCTTTCGAAGACTCTCGATTATTCCGACGACGATCAACTGACGAACAACAACGCGGATGAGCAGGTCAATCTTGCGGAAGGTACATCCGGGCTCCGCAAAGAGAAAGGCTACGCCCTTACCGATGAGCGGCAGCGCATCAGCATCTACGGGGACGCCCAGCTTCCTTACGGGTTCTCGATCGCGCCGATCTACACGTACGGGTCGGGCGTACCAGCGGACACCCTTCTGCCCAGCACCGCCGTCAATGGCGCAAGTGGCGCCCGCCTGCCGCTGCTTTCACGCAACGACATCGGACGCGGAATCAAGAACAGTACTCAGTTGAATGCCAAGATCAATCAGTGGAATGCACTCGCACCCTGCCCCGGTGCTTATCCCTGCCAGGCCGGTGGCCCTATCGCGAATGTTCCTTCAGGCGTAAATTATTCGAGCCCCTTCAGCTCCTTCGATATGCGGCTCAGCAAGATCTTTGCCTTCCGCCGCGGTCCGTCCCTCACGCTCATGGCGGAAGTCTTCAACCTGGCCAATCAGGTGAACGTTCGTGGCTCAACCACCGCCGATTTCTCCGGCCGTGATATCTCCATCGGACCCTATCAGGCAAGCGCACCGGTTCAAACCAACTTCTTCACGCCTGTCAGCGTCGCGGGTGGATTCTTCGGTTCTGGTGGGCCCAGAGCCTTTCAATTCGCTGCGCGATTTGCGTTTTAGGTGAAGTGAGAAAAATGGTCGGGACGACTAGATTCGAACTAGCGACCTCACCCACCCCAAGGGTGCGCTCTACCAGGCTGAGCCACGTCCCGACTTGTTACGATTGCCGCTCGCACCTCAAGAGGCCAGCAGCTGGGGTACCTTCAGTCTACACCAACCCGACGGCTTCTCGTTCATCAGAGGTGCGTCGCGAAACCGGGCTAAGTACGCATCGCGTCACACGAAGCCAGGCTAAACGCGCACCAAACGCACCGGATTTCGTCCCATTTACTGCGTGGGCGCGACGTATTCCTTGGGCAGTTCGCCCCCGGCGCCGAAGAAAAACTCGTTCATCTGTTCGACTAAAAACTCCTGCGCCTCGCGCGTCCAGGGCTGCAGACGATACTCATTCAACAGCATCTTTTGCCGCTCCACCCACTCGCCCCAGGCCTTTTGGGACACATTCTTGTAGATCTTCTGGCCAAAGTCCGTATCGAACGGCGGTTCGTCGAGCCCCTCCATCTCAGCCTTGTACTTCGTGCAGAACACCATGTGCGCCATCGTTGAGCTCCTTTTGCTGCTAAATCCAAGATCTCCAGTTTACCCGACCCGGAGCTTTCTATAATCCTTGCGATGGCCCAAGAATCCCGCGACGCCGCTCTATCTCCCCAACAACGCATCGACGCGTTGCGCGAGGAGCTCCGCCACCACGAGTATCTGTATTACGTACAGGATGCACCGGAGTGGACCGACGCTCAATACGACGCACGGATGAACCAGCTTCGGGCGTTGGAAGCCGAGCATCCAGAGTTCCTCACGTCGGACTCGCCAAGCCAGCGTGTAGGCGGCAAGCCGAAGGAAGGATTTGCCAAGGTCGCGCACTCGCGCCCGATGCTCTCGCTCGACAACGCGTACAACGAAGCGGAGTTGCGGGCATGGGCAGAGCGCGTCGTTGGCGGTCTCGCGTTGGCCGAGGGTGTGCGCTATGTGTGCGAGCTGAAGTTGGACGGGCTGTCGCTGGCACTGCAGTATGAGGCTGGTGCGCGCGGTGTCGCGACGCTGAAGACTGGTGTCACCCGCGGTGATGGAACGATCGGCGAAGACGTCACCACCAACGTCCGGACTATCCGCAGTGTTCCTCTGCACGTGTCGGCGAAGAAGCTGGAGCAGGCTGGATTGCCCGCGGAGTTCGAGGTTCGTGGTGAGGTGGTGCTGCCGCAGAAGGCCTTTGAGCGGATGAATGAGGAGCGCGTGGCGCAGGGCATGGCGCCAGCGGCGAATCCGCGGAATGCGGCTGCAGGGACCATCCGTACGCTCGAGCCGAACATCGTGGCGCAGCGGCGACTGGAGCTGTTTGCCTACTTCCTGCTGCGCGGAGCGAGTGCGGGTGAGGCGGCTGGAGAGCCTCTGCTGGCGTCGCAGAGTGCAGCGTTGCAGGCGTTGCGCGATGCCGGGTTCCTGGTCAATCCCCATGCGCGAACCGTGAACTCGATCGACGAGGTGTTGAAGTTCATCGTCGAGGCGGATGCGATGCGCGATGGACTGCCTTATGAGATCGACGGTGTCGTGATCAAGGTGGATGCGATCGCTCAACAGAGGCGGCTTGGCTTCACGGGCAAGGCTCCGCGGTGGGCGATCGCGTACAAGTTCCCGGCGCGCGCGGGCATCACGAAGCTGGAAGGTGTCCTGTTCCAGGTTGGCAGGACGGGAAAGGTCACTCCAGTTGCGGTGTTGGCACCGGTGTTCATTGGTGGAACAACCGTCACGCGAGCGACGCTGCACAATCCGGATGAGGTGGTTCGGCTCGGCGTCAGGATTGGCGATTTCGTCTCGGTTGAGCGCGGCGGCGATGTGATTCCCAAGATCACGGAAGTCGTCACCGATGCAAAACATCCGCGCGGCGAGGCGGAAATTGCGTTTCCGGCAAACTGTCCGCGCTGCGGTGAGGCGCTGGTGCGCGAGCCTGGCGAAGTCGATCTGCGCTGCGTCAACGTGAGCTGTCCCGCGCGGCTGGAAGAAGAGCTTCGCCACTTCGCCTCGCGCAGTGTCATGAACATCGAGGGCCTTGGTGAGGCCATGGTCGCGCAACTGCTCGGGCATACATTAGAGGAGCAAGCCGAGCACTCCGTGAGCGTTGAACCATCGACGGAGGACGCTGGCGAAGAGCCCACTCGCAAGGCGCTCGTGCACTCCATCGCAGATCTGTACGACCCGAAGAAGGTGAATCGCGAGAGCCTGCTGACGCTTGAACGAGTGGGCGAGAAGACGGCTGACGCGCTGCTCGAGCAGATCGAACGTTCGAAGAAGCAGCCGTTGCAGCGAGTGCTGCTGGGGCTCGGAATTCGTCACGTCGGCGAGCGGACAGCGCAGGCGCTGGCTGACGAGTTTGGATCGATCGATGCACTGATTGCTGCGACCGAAGAAGAACTGACTCACGTGAACGACATTGGGCCGAAGGTGGCTGCGACCGTTCGCGAGTTCTTTGCCAACGAGCGCAATATTGCTCTGGTCGAGCGGCTGCGCGGCTACGGGCTGACCTTTACCGCCGAGCGGAAGGTCAGGGGAACCACGCTGAGCGGGCTGACGTTTGTGCTGACCGGAACCCTGCCTACCCTTACTCGCGATGAAGCGAAAGAACGCATCGAGGCTGCGGGCGGGAAGGTCTCGGGGTCGGTGAGCAAGAAGACCGATTACGTGGTGGCCGGCGAAGAGGCTGGATCGAAGCTCGATAAGGCACAGTCGCTGGGCGTGGCGGTTTTGGACGAGGCTGGCTTGCTCGGGATGCTGGGGTAGGTAACCCTCCCCCTCCCCCCCCTCCCAGGTATGACTTGACTCGTAAGCTTCTCATTGCAGGATGTTTAAGTATCGAAAGTACCCCCCCCAGGGGATGTCTATTTCTTGTAAAGTGCTCCATTCAGGGGGTTTAAGTATCAAAGTACCCCGTTTGGAGGCATTGGTCGTCGTAAGGTTCTCATTTCAAGAAGGTTAGTCTTGATGGTGACGGGTCGGAGGGAGTTGGTGCGGCTCGTAACTCACTGTATTGAAAGATCTTAAGTATAAAAGTACCCCCTGGGGAGGAGTGGTTCCGGTTGCTTCTTGAGGGGCTCTTCTTTAATTGTAGCTGGTGGGGTGGGGTGATTATGCCAGGTTTTGAAAATATAAATCGCCAATGTTCATAGGGGTTTTGGCGATTTTCGAGGGGTTTGGGGGCTTGACAGGTTTTGACGAGTGGAAGGGCGGGGCGGGCGTCGGGAACTGACGGAAGCGAATTGCCGTATTCTGCTCGAAATGCTTCCTGCCGAGCCTACAACCTCCCTGCGCCGGGATGTGACCGTCCTCAGTGCGATTGCTTCCCTGGTGATCGTTGTCCATTTCCTGATGGGCAATGGCTACGGATTTCATCGCGATGAACTGCAGTTTCTGGATGACGCCCGCCATCTGCAGTGGGGGTTTGTGCCGTATCCGCCGATGACGTCGTTCTTTGGGCGGGTGGCGATTGCGCTGTTTGGGATTTCGGTGCAGGTGTTTCGGCTGCCGGCGGCGGTAGTGAATGCGGTGTCGCTGGTGCTGGCGGGGTTGATGGCGCGGGAGCTTGGCGGCAGGCGTGCCGCGCAGATCGTCGCGCTGCTGCTGGGCGTTCCCCTGGCGCTGACGTTCAGTTCGGTGTTGCAATACAACACCTTCGATCTGCTGGCGTGGTCGGTGCTGATTCTTTCTACCGCTCATGTGCTGCGGACGGGCGATGAGCGGTTTTGGCTGGGCGCTGGATTGGGTGTCGGCCTTGGTGTGCTGTCGAAGTATGCGATGGCCTTCCCGTTGGTGAGCCTGTTGGCAGGGATCGTGCTGCTGCCATCGCAGCGGCATCATCTGAAGAGCCGGTGGTTCTGGCTGGGCGCGCTGCTGGCGACGGCGATCGCCGCTCCAAATCTTGCGTGGCTGGCGCGACACCACTTCATCACGCTGCAGATGGAGCACTTCATTCATGTGCGCGACGTTCGCCACGGACGCGCAGATGGATACTTCACCGACCAGATAAAGTTCACGATGTTTGCTCTGCCGTTCGCCGTGGGCGGGCTGATTGCGCTGCTGCGCAGCCCGCGTTTCCGGCTGTTGAGCGCGTTTTATGTCGGCCCCTTCGTGCTACTGGCGATTGCGAAGGGAAGAGGGTATTACCTGCTTCCGGCGTATCCGGTGCTGTATGCGGCTGGGGCGGTCGGGCTGGAGACCTGGTTGGCCACTCGCGCGAAGGCTGTGCGCGGGGTGGTGTATGGAGCGGTGGTCGTGGCAGTTCTTGCGGAGGCGGGGGCGATTGCGTGGGCGTATCTGCCGATATGGCGTCCTGGCTCCGCGGCGTGGAATTGGCAGATGAAGAACAACTACGATATGGCGAATGAGGTGGGCTGGCCGGAGCTGGTGGGAGAGGTGGCGGCGGTGCGGGATCAGCTTTCACCGGCCGAGCGCGCACAGTATGCCGTGCTGGCGGAGAACTATGGCGCGGCTGGGGCCGTCGCGCTGTATGGGCCGAAGTATGGTCTGCCGGTGCCGATTGCGACGGTGAATGACTTCTATGATCGCGGATGGGGGCCTTTCGAGCCGGAGACGTTGATTGTGGTGGGTGGGAATCTTAAGGATGAGAGCAAGTTCTTTGCGAGCTGCTCGGTAGTGGGGATGGTTCATCTGCCGTATGACGTGCAGAATGAGGAGTCGGCGGATCACCCGCAGATTCTGGTTTGCCATCATCTGAAAGAGCCGTGGCCTGTGGTGTGGGGCAGGTCGCGGGACTTCGGCTGATGTCCTGCGCGGACGGCGAGGGGCTTCGCGAGGTTACAGAGAGGGAACTGTGCGGCGATTGGAAATCGCCAGCCAGAGGAGGGCTGCGGCTAAGTATGCCGCGTAGAGGTAGGGGAAGTAGCGCAGAGGCGCGGGTGGAATGGGATAGAAGTTGCTGGCCATCGCGAGCAGCATTGCCAGGGTGGCGGCAGAGGTTAATAGGATGGTTGCGGTGGTGAGGCGGTGGGTGTGGCGTAGATGGAAGGCGAGGGCTACGGCTACCAGTCCGTACGCGGTAAGGAAGCCGTAGACCGAGAGGGTGCCCATCCAGCCATAGATGTCCGCGCCGCTGGTCCCGTGGAGGGCGAGGCCGGCTGCGGGGAGGAACGCGAGGACGGCGGCGAGGATGCTGGCCTCGCCGGGGGTTTCGTGGGTGGTGTTGGTGTGGGTGAGGCGGGCGGGCGCGAGTCCGTGATGGGCCATGAGCAGCAGGACGCGCGAGGCGGCGATCACGCAGGCCAGCGTCGCCGCAAACATGCTGATGAGGACGCCGATATCGATGACCGGGCCAAGGAGGGGGATGCCGGCCTGGGTGGAGAGATAGCGGAAGGGGTTCGTGCTGTCGCCGAGCGAGGTGGCGGAGGTGCGGAAGCCCAGGACTTCGCCGTAGCCGGCGATGACGAAGAACACTCCTGCCAGGAGTGCGGATTGGATGACCGCGCGGGGGATGGTGCGGAGTGGATTGCGGGCTTCCGAGCCGAGGGTAGTGGCTGACTCAAAGCCAACGAAGCTGAAGATCGCGAGCATCACGCCGAGGCCGATGCCGCGGGGGGACATGGTGGCGAGGTGGAGTTGGGGGCGGTCGAAGTGCAGGCCGTGTTTCAGGAGGAGGGTTGCGGTGACGATGGCGATGAGGGTGACGGAGATGCCCTCGATGGTTAGCATGAGGCGCGCCGAGACTTTGACGTCGTGATAGGCGACGAAGGCGGCGGCGGCGGCGGCGAGGGTGACGAGGAGCAGGGCGGGGATGTGCGGGAGGCCGAGGCGGGCTTGGAGGGGGTTGAGAAAGACGTAGGCGAAGGCTACGAAGCCTCCGATGACCGCGGAGGCCGTGGTGATGTAGGCGAAGAAGAGCGCGAGGGCGGTGATGGAAGAGAAGATGGGCGGAAGGGAGCGGCGGGTGTAGACGTAGAGCGAGCCGGGGGAAGAGGACTCGTGGGCGAAGGCGGCGATGCAGAGGCCGACGAGGACCATCAGGCCCATCGCGATGAGATAGGCGATGGCTGTGCCCTGGCCGGCGAGCACGAAGACCAGCGGGATCGTCAGCTGCGGGGAGGTGCTGGGAGCGATGGTGGAGATGGACTGGGCGAGGGTTTCGAGAGGAGAGAGGGCGTTGTGGCGGAGGCCGAAGGACTCGGCTGCGGCGAGCTTGGGGCCGTCGTAGGTGGGGTGCTCGGGTGGGGGTGAGGTTGCTTCGGAAGGCATCGTCACCTCGAGGAAGAGTGTGAAAACAGGGAGGCCCTCGCCGAAGAGCGTTTGCGAAGGGCTGGAAGCAAGGGTGTTCCAGCTATGTTAGCCGATGGCGGCTGGAGGACCAGCCGCCGGGTTCGTCCGGGTGCCTAGAAGGCCAGGCCTTTGCTGCGGAGGGACGGGCGGAAGAGCTTCCAGGCTTCGACGAACAGATCGATGACCGTGAGGATGAGGACGATGCGGAAGGCAATGCCGATGCCGTGATTTACCGCGGCAAGCGTGGCCTGGTTGGCCGCCGGGCCGGAGGCGACGAAGTAGGTCTTCATGGCAGCGAGGAAGGCGGTGGAGGCGACGCCGACGAGTTTGGTGACGAGGTCGAAAGTAGACTGCAGGCGGTCGAAGGTGGGGTTAAGGGCCAGGATTTTGGTGACGAGCTGGACGGCCAGAAGCACGAGGAGGAAGACGTAGTAGGTGTGCCAGATGGGGGCGAATGTAATGGCGAGCCGGCGGAGGTAGAGCTCGCTGGGGCCGAGGATGAGGAAGTGGTGGCTCGGGATTTCCAGGATATAGATGATCCAAAAGCAGTGGAAGATGAGGTCGGCGATGCGGCTGGCGCGGGACTTGCCCTTGAACTGGGGCTTGATGGCGGGAAGCTTGGTGGGGTCCCAGGAGGCGTTGAAGGGCTTGGCGTGGTTGCGGGTGTAGACGTACTCGGCGATGACGAAGGCGCCGGTGAGCCACGCGGCGAACATGATGAGGTCGGGGATGAGCAGGCCGAGGGCGCGAAGGATGCCGGCGATGAGCTCAGGGAAGGTGTGGATGAAGAGGAGGTTGGAGCAGTTGGCGAGGAAGATGATGAGGAGCGCGAAGGGCGCGGCCTTGCGCAGCGTCATGAGGTAGTACGGGAAGATGGCCGGGCCGATGAGATATTGCTGCGGGAGATATCGCGCGGCGACCAGGATGGGGCGGCCATGCTCTTTAAGGATGGCGGCGACTTCGGGGTCGGTGAGGGGGCGGTTGAGTTCTTCGGCGCGGTCGTCGAGCTGGGCCTGGAGGTTGGCGCGGAGCTCGGCGAGCATGTCGTCGCGGGTGGCGGCCGGGAGATGTTCCCCGATGGCCTGGAGATAGCGGGCTAGGAGGTTGGAGGTGGGATTCATGGGATTCACCTTTGGTCAGAATGCTGGAGGATGGTGTTGACGGAGTCGTTGATGCTGTTCCACTCGGCGAGGAGCTGGGCGAGGATGAGTTCGCCTTCAGGTGAGAGCTTGTAGAAGCGCTTGTTGCGCTTGTCTTCCTCGCGCCACTGGCTGGTGAGGAGCTTTTGGGTTTCAAGCCGGCGGAGCAGGGGATAGAGGGTGCTCTCTTCGATGGCCAGGCCCTGGTCGGCGAGGGCTTTGCGGAGGGTGTAGCCGTAGTGCTCGGCCCTCAACTGCGCCAGCACCGCAACGATCAGGCAGCCGCGGCGCAGTTCCAGGCGGAGGGAATCGAAGATCTGGGGGTCGGGCGACGGGTTTGAGGTAGCGCTCATACTGTATGACAACTACTGTATGACGCATAGTGTGCGATGTCAAGTACTAAATTTAGCCCATAAACCGGGGAGGGATCGGTCTCGCTTTCGGCAATCGATTCTCGTAGGATTCATCGTCTTTTATTCGCCGGGCTTGGCAGGATGCGCTAACCTGAACGCGGACGCGGGTGTGTCGACGCGGCCAGGAGAAAATGTGAGTCAGGTGGTCTTCGTCCTGGAAGATGATGCGGACATTAGGCGGCTGGTGCAGTATCAGTTAGAGGGCGCGGGATATGTTGTACGAGCATATCCGGCGGTGGGCTCGATTGTGCAGGATGCGGAGCGGCAGCGGCCGGCGCTGTTTCTTCTGGATATCATGGTGCCGGGCGGCGACGGGCTGGACCTGTGCCGGCGGCTGCGGCTGAATCCGTTGCTGGCCAGTGTGCCGATCATCTTCCTGACCGCGCGAGCGGCGGAGAACGATCGGGTGCATGGGCTCGAGCTGGGAGCGGACGACTATATTACGAAGCCGTTTGCGATGCGCGAGCTGCTGGCGCGGGTGAAGGCAGTGCTGCGTCGTTTCGAGCGCCCCACCGAGACCCCGGGTACGTCTTCGGTGTTGAGTATCG
>Ga0210392_10000030_pt1 | contig 136019 bp, 141 predicted proteins | sample IncBWC30OmetaG_FD_161057 | JGI IMG/M metagenome (GOLD analysis project Ga0210392, IMG submission 161057) | Forest soil microbial communities from Barre Woods Harvard Forest LTER site, Petersham, Massachusetts, United States - Inc-BW-C-30-O ... | reverse complement strand
CGGACAGTCCGCCGCCGGTGCGCAAAGTGCGGATGCGGTCGCGGCGGCCAGTGAGGATCTTGTGCGGGTAGGCCTGATGGCCGACGTCCCAGATCAGGCGGTCGCGCGGCGTGTCGAAGATGTAATGGATGGCGGTGGTCAGCTCGACGACACCGAGGCCGGCGCCGAAATGGCCGCCGGTCACGGAGACGGCGTCGATGGTTTCCTGACGCAACTCGTCGGCCACCTGCTGGACTTGCTCCACCTTGAGCCGGCGCAAATCCTCCGGCGTGCGGATGGTGTCGAGAAGCGGCGTTTTACTAAATTCGGTCACGGCGATATTCCAATTTTGCAGGTCGGGACGGACTGTCTCAGTTGAGATGAGCTGTGCATTGTCAGTGCAGCGAAGCCCGGATGCCCGATGGCCTCCTGAGCAAGGAGCCCTTGATTTTGAAGCCTAGAGTGCGCTCCGGTTGAGTACTGTGACACATATCACTTGTCGCGGCGCCATCAGGCAGAAGTGATTTCGATAGTTAATTGAGGAGCTTACCGCGATCCAGAAAACCGGCGGCAGGGCCCCTTCGTCAGCCCACATCCCCTGAACCTTTACACCAAAGTGGCGGCTAAAGCCAACCGCTGAGGCTTGAATGGCCTTTCAGCCAGCGGGCCGCGTAACCGGATTTAGCCGCCCCGAGCAGCGGTCGGTTCCATTCTGCCCGTCTGGGAGGCATCCGGGGTGTCATTTAAGCCGGTTTCCAGCCTGTTCCACCCCATTTGGCGGGCATCGGCATCGCCGGTGGCGACGGCCAGTGCGGCGGCCTGATCGGCCATGCGCTCCTTCAGGGGAACCGGACCGCAAACAATCATGAAAAAATCGTAGGCATGGGACCGTTCGTTGGCCATGACGAACTGAAAATGGACACGGAAAAACTTCCAGCGGAAGCGGTTGTAGTGTTCGGGCTTGATGATTTCCCGGAACCGGATCGGAACGATGGTGGGATTGCGCCTGGCGGTGCCGACATCGATGCCGCGGCCGGCTATGGGGTCGAACGGATAGAAATTCATCACGTCCTTGCGCGACTGGCAGTCGATCCAGTCGATCGAGGGCTCGACCGCGAGCTGGCGCAGATGATCCCGGAAATCGCTCGATACGGCATGAAAACCGACGATCGGCAGGTTGCCGCCGATGGTAAGCAGAACGACGCGCGGTCCGTGCCGCCCCAGATCGGGATCGAGCTTGAGCGCGCGCGCCAGCATTTCGGCGCCCAGGAACGATCCCGAACTGTGACCGACGATCACGATCTCCCCGGCGCCGCTCTCGCGGGCGACATTGACGAGATGTTGCGCGAAGCGGTCGATGCGCTGATCCCATTCCGGCCGCTGCCGGTGCGAGAACTCCCAGGTCCAGATCGTGTCGGACAGCAAATAGAGCAGATATGTCCGGTTTTCCGTGTATTTCAGCAGCGTGCCGAGCACCGCGACGAACACCGCCGCCGCTGCGGCAATGCTGAGAAAACCAGGAACGCCGAGCGCCTCGAGGCCCCATCCGAAACCAAAGGCGATCGCTCCCGACCATATGGCTTCATTGAGCAGCAGGAAGTGCGGATAGGTGATGAAGGTCGCAAATCGCCAGTGGGCCCTCCAGAATCGGGCAATGGTGCCGCCGAACACCAGCCGCCAATAGATGATCACGGCATGAAAGACGGTGCGCCAGATTGGCCACGCCAGGTCGCTCTGGATGAAGTCCTCGGTACGGAGGAAGTCGTAAGTGGTGCGGGTCTGCCAATCCGGCCCCTGGGCTTCGATAGTCCAGGTCGCGGTTTCGCCGTCCGGCGCGCTGTTGGGCCGGCTGGTGGTCGCGCTGATGCCGTAAAGCCTGCCGAACTTCCGCAGTTCGGTTCGAAACATGCGGTAATACTGCGCGAGGCCGCGCGGATCGTATCCCTGCACATAGATGATATGGCGGTGCTGAACGCGCACGCTACTTCCCCGGACTGACAGCGGACTATATCAGGCCGCGTAGCGCGCCAAGAGCTAATTCAGCGGCGGTCGGGTCGGCCCAAACACAGATCGTCCCTATTGAACGTCCAGCGGCTCCGTGCCGGTCACCCGGCCGTCGGAATCGGTGGTGATCTTGTCGACCCGCGCTTCGGCCTGCCGCAGCAATTCCTCGCAACGGCGCTTCAGCGCTTCGCCCCGCTCGTAAATGGCCACAGATTCTTCCAGCGGCACCTTGCCGTCCTCCAGACGCTTGACGATCGACTCCAGTTCTTCGATCGCGCGTTCGAAGCTCAGCGTCGTCACGTCCACATGGGTGTTTTCGGCCATATCGCGGTCCCGGCGCGCCTTGTTCGGCGCAGACTTAAAAGTGTTTTTGCGGGCGTATTGTGGCGGGATTTTATGCGCCCATCAATGCGGTGACATGGGCCGCGACCGACTCTTTCAGGCCTTGCAGATCGTAGCCGCCTTCGAGCACCGAGACAATCCGGCCGCCCGCGCTGAAATCGGCGAGGTCCATCAGTTTGCGCGTGACCCAGCCGAAATCTTCAGCGTCGAGGTTGAGGCTCGCCAGCGGGTCGCGGCGATGCGCATCGAAACCGGCGGAAATGACGATCAGCTCCGGCGCGAATTTCGTCAGCTGCGGCAGGATGACGTTGTCGAAGGCGGCGCGAAACTTGGCTCCGCCGTCGCCCGACGCCAGCGGTGCGTTGACGATGGTGTCATGCTCGCCGCGCTCGCCCGTGGCACCGGTGCCGGGAAACAGCGGCATCTGGTGGGTCGAGCAATACATCAAGGTCGGATCGGCCCAGAAAATTTCCTGGGTGCCGTTACCGTGATGGACGTCGAAATCGACCACGGCGGCGCGCGCGATGCCGTATTTGCGCTGGGCGTGACGTGCCGCGATCGCCGCGTGGTCGAAAAAACAAAACCCCATTGGCCTTGCGGTCTCGGCGTGATGCCCCGGAGGACGCGTCGCAAGAAAAGCATTGTCGGCGGCGCCAGTCATCACCGCATCGGTGGCGGCGACGGCGCCGCCGACGGCGCGCATCACCGCTTCCCATGTTCCCGGCGACATCGAGGTGTCGCCGTCCAGATAGATCAGGCCGCTCGAGGGCGCGATGTGCTTGAGCTCCTGGATGTAATGTTCGTTGTGACAGAGCGCGACCGCATCCAGGGTTCCTTCCGGGGCCAGCGCCCGCGTCAGCTTGCTGAAGCGATCTTCGGCAAGCGTCGCATCGATTGCGCGCAGCCGGTCGGGGCGTTCCGGATGCCCCGGCGGCGTGACGTGGTCGAGACCGGCGGGATGGGTGAGGAGAAGCGTGGTCATGCAAGGAATCCGGGCGCGAATGCGCTGCTGTGGTGACAACGTATTCTAGTTGTTCGCTATGCGATCCGAAAGGCTGTTGAAAGCACGGGGCGGCGCCGGGGTCAATTCACGCGAACGATCCGCTCGGCCATCGTCGGCGAGGCCGGATTATTCGCCTGAAAATAGGCATACAAGGCGTCGACGTCGTAAATCCCGAAGCGCGGCGCGGTGCCCTCCTTCAGTGCGGTAAAGCCGTCGCCGCCGACGGAGAGAAAATTGTTCACGGTGACACGATAGTCCGTCGCCGGCTCGATACGCCGGCCATTCAGTGACATGCGATCGGCTATCACACGGTCGCCGAACGGCTTTGCATTGTCCCATGCATAGCTGAACCCTTTCGAGACCTGCAAAATGCGCGGGCGCGCGGGATCGAGCCATTGCTGTTCGAGCGCGTTTTTGATCTGCGCGCCTGATAGCGTGAGCGTCACCAGTTGATTGCGGAAGGGTTGGGCGGCGAATACGTCGGCATAGCTCACCGCGCCATCGGGTTTTTTCGCAATGTCGGCGCGGATGCCGCCGGGATTGGTGAGTGCGATCACCGCGCCGCCATTGTCGTCCGCGTGCGTCGCGTCGAGCTGGGCGTCGGCGATGATGTCGCCGAGCACGCTCTCGCCGGCGTCGTTGGGCACCCGCGAGAGCGATGTGGTGATCGAGCCGGCGACGCGGTTGGCAATCGGCCCGGCCAGTTTGTCGTAGGCCTGCAGCAGCGCGGTCTGCTCCGGATCGCTGGCATAGGCGCCGGTGCGGACGATGACATTATCGGCCCTGGCGCTGACGACATCGCGTGTCGCCGGATCGAGCTTGAGATCGATCGTGGTGACGATGGTGCCGTATTTGTCGCCACTGGTGACGAGACGGCCGTCGATTTCGCAGGTGTAGGCCTGATGGGTGTGGCCGCTGACCACCACATCGACCGCCCTGTCGAATTTCTTGACGATATCGACGATGGGACCGGAGATACCCGGACACTCGTTATAATCGCCGGTCGGAAAGCCGCCTTCGTGGATCAGCACCACGATGGCCTCGACGCCGTGCGCCTTTAGTTCCGGCACCAGTGCGTTTACGGTTTCCACCTCATCCCTGAATTCCAGTCCGGCGACGCCGGGCGGCGACACGAGATCGGGTGTGCCTTTCAACGTCAGGCCGATAAAGGCGACCGGGATGCCGTCGAACTGCTTGATCGCATAAGGCGGGAATACGGTCTTTCCGCTGCTTTTCTCGACCGTGCTGGCGGCGAGGTATCGGAATTTGGCGCCGGAAAACGGATGCGGCCCCTGGCATTTATCGATCGGATGGCAGCCGCCGTTCTGCATGCGCAGCAGTTCGTCCTTGCCCTCGTCGAATTCGTGATTGCCGACCGAGGCGATCTCAAGATCCATCATCGAAAGGGATTCGATGGTTGGTTCATCGTGAAACATCGCCGAAAGAAACGGGCTGGCACCGATCAGGTCGCCCGCGGCGACGAAGATGGTGTTGTTTTGACCGGCGCGGAGCTGTTTGACCAGCGTCGCCATATGTTCGGCGCCGCCGGCCGGCATGGTGATCTTCCTGGTCTTGTCGTCGGGATCGGTAATCCTGATCCCGCCGGGCGGCGGCCGCAAATTGCCGTGAAAATCGTTGATCGCCAGAATTCGTAACTCGACAGGCGTGACGGTTTCGGCAACGGCCAACGCGGGGCACGTCAATGTCAATACCGCGGCAAGAGTCGGCGAAAGCAGATGTCTCACGGCTTTACAATGGAGTCCCGGCACGGCGATTTCACGTGGACTTCGGCGGCATCACGCCTTCTTGCGCGAAACGAACGCCTTGAAGGCGGCAACCGCTTCCTTCGAACGCATGCGCTCGCCAAACAAGTGGCTCTCCTGATCGATCCTGCGGGTCAAATCCTCGGGCGGCAGTTTCAGAAGTTTTCGCGAGATCGCGACGGCTTCTGCGGGTAACGCGCAAATCTCGCGCGCCACCTTGCGCGCCTCGGCCTCGGTATGACCTGGCGCCACAATGGTATTGACGAAACCGGCCACGCGCGCGTCGTCGGCGTTGACCGTACGGCCCATGACCAGCGCGGCGAAGGCGCGCTGGTGTCCCATGGTACGCGGCATCAACAGGCTGGAAGCGCCCTCCGGCACGAGGCCGAGATGAATGAACGGCGTTGAAAAGGTCGCCGTCTTGCTGGCGAGCACGTAATCGCAGTGGAACAGCATGGTGGTGCCGATGCCGACGGCGACCCCGTCCACCGCGGCGATGATCGGCTTGACGTTGTGGGCGAGCGAATAAAGAAATTTGATGGCGTTGGAAGATCGGGGGGTATCGCTGTTGGAGGTGCCGTCCTTGAGAAAATCCTCGACGTCGTTGCCCGCCGTGAACACGCCGGAACCGCCGGTGATGATGATGCAGCGGATATCCGGATTGTTTTGCGCGGTGTCGATCGCGTCGCTCATGGCGCGATACATGTCCTGGGTGATGGCGTTCTTCTTTTCGGGCCGCCGCAGCGTGATCACGCGGGTCGCGTCTTCGTCGGTGACTATGAGGTGCCCGGTCATGATCATATCCTCGAAACAAGCGGCAACGGTTCGACTGGCGAGTCTTCAAGTTGCATCCTACATGATCCGCAACGAGGCCAAAGCGGTCACACCGATTTTCCATAAGGAAGTGGCCTAAAGGATAATGCAATGCAATTGACCGGGATTCACCATCTGACCGCGATTTCCGCAAAACCCCGCGAAAATCTGGAGTTTTATACCGGCGTGCTCGGCATGCGGCTGGTGAAGAAGACCGTCAATCAGGACGATGTCAGCGCCTATCATCTGTTTTATGCGGACGGAAGGGCCAATCCCGGAACCGATCTGACCTTCTTCGATTTTCCCGCCGCACCGGAGCGGCGCGGCACCAACAGCATTTCGCGCACCGGTCTGCGGGTTAGCGGCGAGACGAGCCTTCGATACTGGAAGGATCGGCTGGCTAACGCCGGCGGCCAATCCGGCGACATCACCGAAGTCGACGGCCGGCTGACGCTGCCGTTCGAGGATGGCGAAGGCCAGCGGCTGGTTTTGGTCGACGACGGCGGTGCGGGCCCGGCGTCGCCGTGGGAGAAGAGTTCCGTTCCGGCGGAACATCAGATCCGCGGGCTCGGACCGATCATGCTCAGCGTCCACGATCTCAGCCGCACCGCCGCAGTCCTCACCGACGTCATGAACATGACGCGCGTGCGCGACTATGCCTATGAAAATGTGCCGGTCCAGGTGTTTGCGATGGGCGAGGGCGGTGGTGCCGCCGAACTGCATGTGATCGAGCAGGAGGGACCGATGGCGCGGCAGGGCGCCGGCGGCGTGCACCACGTCGCCTTCCGCACCCCCGATGACGCGCAGTACGAGGCGTGGGCACATCGGCTCAACGAACTCCGCGTGCCCAACAGCGGCGCGGTCGACCGGTTTTATTTCCGCAGCCTGTATTTTCGCGAACCGAACGGCATCCTGTTCGAGATCGCCACCGACGGACCGGGCTTCGCCACCGACGAGCCGATGGAAACGCTGGGCGAAAAACTGGCGCTGCCGCCGTTCCTGGAGCCGCGCCGCGCCGAGATCGAGGCCGGGCTGAAGCCGCTGGGGTGATTGAACATCGTTCTTCCGTCATTCGTCGTCGGCGCAAAAACATACTCTTTCGTCGTCCCCGCGGAGGCGGGCTTCCGCATCTGGCTGGCACCTACCGCATCACTGATGACGGAGGGTATGGGTCCCCGCTTTCGCGAGGACGACATCGAGTTTGTGGCGACGTCGCGTCAAATTCCGTTTCAAATTTTCAAACAGCCACGCCTTCGCGTTCTCGCGGCGCAATGCGTCCGAGGTTTGCCAGTCCCCCGCGAACCGCGCGAGGGGATGGAGCGGCGGGAGGCGCCAGGGTGCACTAACGGGGCACCCTTAGAGGCGGGATTAACGGACCCACCTCGCGCGGCAAGGCGACCGCGCGCGCCCAAGGCAGGCGCTGCGCCTCCCGGCGCTCCACCTGGCCATCGGCCTGTCAACCGTTCCGGGGCCCCGGTCCGGCCAGCTCTCGCTCTGTCCGTGAAGAATCGCCTCCAGAAAGCAGCCCCTCGCGGACAAGACATGGAATATATACAGCAATTAAGGAATATAAGTCAATAGGAATTTAAAGCCGCGGCAAAACTTTTATGTCGTCCTCGCGCATGCGGGGACCCATAACCACCGATACCGATTTGTCGCGAGATCGACGCCGCATGGAGACAGCCATGCTCACACCGAGGTCGGAGGCTATGGGTCCCCACTTTCGCGAGGACGACACCGAGGGTACGGTTAGACCATCACGCCAATAACACCGCGTCGGCGCCGTTCACCGCTTCGGCGCTGTCCATCACCGTGCGCTCCAGCGAGCCCGCCTGCACGGAAATGTTTTCGGCAAAGAAGCGCGCCAGCGTGACATAGCGCTGCGGATCGCCAAAACCCTCGCCAAGCGTTCGCGCCGCCAACGCTTCTTCCGCGAGTTTGCAGCCACCGAGCGTCGACCCGAACAGCCTCAAGTAAGGTGTCGCTCCGGCGAGCGCGTCGTTCGGCGCGGAAGCGACGCGCTCCAGCAACCATTTGCTGGTGCGCTCGAGCGAGGCAAGTGCATCGCGCAGTTTCGCGCCGGTGGTGCCGAAGGCGGGATCGTTGGATGCCTCGACGCGCTTGACGGTCCCGGACAATTCGTCGAGCAGCGCCCACACCGACGCGCCGCCGTTCGCGGCGAGTTTTCGCGTCACCAGATCGATCGACTGGATGCCGTTGGTGCCCTCATAGATCGCGGTGATGCGCGCGTCGCGATAATGCTGTGCGGCGCCGGTTTCCTCGATAAAACCCATGCCGCCGTGGATCTGTACGCCGAGCGAGGTGACCTCGTTGCCGATGTCGGTGGAGAACGCCTTCGCGATCGGCGTCAGTAGTGCGCCGCGCGCGGCGGCGGCATCGCGGACTTTCGCGTCGGTGGCGCGCGCGGACACGTCGAGTGCTACCGCAGTGGCGTAGCAGATGGTGCGGGCGGCGGCGGTGAGCGCGCGCATCTGCATCAGCATCCGCTTGACGTCGGGATGCACGATGATGGCATCCGGGCCGTCACCCTTTTTGCCGACGGCGCGGCCCTGGCGACGCTCTTGCGCGAACGCCAGCGCCTGTTGATAGGCGCGGTCAGCGATGCCGACGCCTTCCAGGCCGACGCTGAGCCGGGCCTGGTTCATCATGGTGAACATGCAGAGCATGCCGCGATTTTCCTCGCCGATCAGGTAACCGATCGCACCGCCCTTGTCGCCCATGGTCATGGTGCAGGTCGGCGAAGCATGCATGCCGAGCTTGTGCTCGACGCCGCTTGCGTAGATGTCGTTGCGGGCGCCGAGCGAGCCGTCGGCGTTGACCAGAAATTTCGGGATCAGGAACAGCGAGATGCCCTTGGTGCCGGCGGGCGCATCGGACAAGCGTGCGAGCACGAAATGCACGATGTTGTCGGTCATATCGTGATCGCCATAGGTGATGAAGATCTTGGTGCCGGTGATGCGATAGCTGCCGTCGGCGGCGCGCTCGGCGCGGGTGCGCAATGCGCCGACGTCCGATCCCGCCTGCGGCTCGGTCAGCTGCATGGTGCCGGTCCATTCGCCGGACACCAGTTTTTCCAGATAGATTTTTTTCAGGTCGTCGCTGCCATGTGCGTCAAGCGCCTCGATGGCGCTGAGTGTCAGCAACGGGCAGAGGCCGAACGCGATATTCGATGCGCTCCAGATTTCGGTGCAGGCGGCGTTGATCGCCAGCGGCAGGCCCTGGCCGCCGAATGCCTCCGGTCCCGAAACCGCATTCCAGCCCGCAGCACTCCAGCGCTGATAGGCGCTCGGCCAGCCCGGCGCCGTCGTCACCTTGTCGTTGTCGAGCCTGATGCCGTTTTCGTCGCCGATCCGATTGAGCGGCGCCAATACGTCGGTCGCAAACCGTCCGGCCTCTTCCAGCACCGCCGCGGTGATGTCGGCGTCGAAGTCGCCGTAATGGCCGGCCTGCACCGCCGCCTGCAATCCGGCGCCGTGGTTGAGGGCCAGCAGCATGTCGTTGATCGGGGCGCGATAAGTCATGGTCTTGGCCTCGCTTGAAAAAGGATCAGGGCCGCAGACCGCCGTCTTCCCACGAAATCGTGCGGCTCTCAACTCTCGCGGATACGAAATTCGCGGCCGGAACAGCGGCTTTAGGCGGTTGAAATGGCTCAACTCTCTCTATAGACCGGCGTTGCCAGAAGGACCTGCGGTTATCCGCCGCTTCCTGAAAGGTATTGGGGCGTCGCCAAGTGGTAAGGCAGGGGATTTTGATTCCCCCATGCGGAGGTTCGAATCCTCCCGCCCCAGCCAGGCAGTCGTGCCCGTCTGCGTTCGGCCTCAACCTACCGCAGAAAAGGCCGCCAATGGCGGGTTTTTGAAACTCGATAGGCCGTCTCCAGACTCCCAATTCACGGAGTTGCCGGCCGAAAATGCCGAAAGTCTCTGGCCATTCATTGAATAATTCCCGTTTTCCGGAGACTGCGGCCGGAGACCGGGTTCGATCTGCACTGGGCGCCCGAGCTAGCAGTTGAACGCGCAAATTTCCGCACAGCTTTGGGGAACCCGCGCTGACGATGTCCGCTATCAGGGGGATGGCCTTCGATCCGAGTCGGACCTACGCGGCACCATATTTGCCTCGGAAGTTCCTAATCCGAATTTTTGTGCGTTCCAATCACCGCAGAGAGCCTGTTGGGGCATGATAGAGAACGCTTTCGCCGCTACGTAAAGGCGCAGACTGTGCGTGCTATCGTCAGAATGTTGTTACCTGCACCAATGTTTCAACGATCTGCGTGTAGTGGCTCTCAGACTCTGCCGCGCGGCTTATGTGGGCTCCTCGAAGACCATCCGCTGCTGTGCAGTCGAAAACCGGCTTCTTAGCTTCCAGAGAATAAGGTACCAGGCTGTGAAGGTTTGGAATTTGTCCAAGTTTATAGTCCCCGTCGTCCCAAACGATGACCTGACCGAGCGGGTTGAGCTTAGCTACAATGTTGGTTTGTACTGCGGCCTCTAGCTCTTGGCCATAGATATTCCAACCCGCTGTCATCCCCTCTGCGTTACCCCGCAAGTTATGCATTTGAATGACGTATCCCAAATACGTTGGGCGACCTTTAGGAATGGACAGATTTTTACCTGACCAAGCCGCATTACATTGATCCCACTCCTTCCGCCACGTCACGAGTTTATTTCCAAGATTCTCCGTTCCTTGGATGGAAAAGAGATCGGGGGCAACCGGGGTAACGAAGTAATCGCTCACCGCTAAAACAGCGCGGTTCAAGGCACCTAAATTTGGGCCCAAATCGACAAGAACAAGATCGACTTTGTACTGAGCCGCCACCCACTCGATGTATCGATGGATCGCAGATTGGGCTCGCAACGCGGGCTCGGCACCGCCCTTGGCGCTGCTCCATGTATCCCCTAGCAGATCCTCGAAATCACTGAGGCGCACATCGCCGGGGATGAGGTACAAATCGCCTTCACAGTTTAATTTGAAAGGCGCTCGACTGCGAATATCGCCGATCGTCCGATAAACAGGCTCAATATTGCGGTAGATGCTGTTGCCGTCCTCTGACCAAGCCTTCTTGATGTCCGTGTCTTGTAGGGAATAGGCGGTCAGATTACATTGGCTGTCGCAGTCCACCATTAAGACGCTAAGCTTTCGGCGCGCAAGCAAATGCGCGATGTGATACATGTAAGTCGTCTTGCCCACACCGCCCTTATTATTGAAGATGCTGATTACTTTTGTCATTTTATTCCCCCAGCAACGATTAAGTTCGATCAATCCAAAGTAGTGTGCCGGGGATCGTAGCGCCAGTGCTTCAATTTGGGACAGACCGGTGCCATCGTTGGCGGCGCGTCCGCTCTTTGAGGCAAAGCAGGCACTGGCGTTATGCAGTGCCCAGTCGAAAAAGCATGCGTCAGGAACCTTGAGACGGGTGCGTATCCGGATATTTAGCTTTCAGCTGCAAAGTCTCCGACCCTAATTCTCCGCCAACCAACTTGGCTTGCCGTACTTTTCAGGTCGGTACAGAGCTGGAATAACTGAGAGGTACTATTCCGTTACCCGTAGATGCATGCTTTATACGAGAACTTCTCGCTGCTGCCATCGATGCGGTTAACCCAGAAGCATTTTGAGCCGAAGTCGGCGCTTCTGACGCTAAAATGAGTGATGCCGGCGCCCATTTTCGCAACGGCGTTTGGATGAAGCGCTAGCGCGGCGTGCAGCACTTCGGCATCTGCCGTGCTGACTTTGTCTCCAACATCATACCTGTGAAGCATCGCCCGCAAGAACGCAGCCCCATCACCTTTCTTGCTGAAGTTATGAGGGCCGATCGTAATTGGCTTTTTGACCATCAAAGTCTGCCTCGTCAGGACGTTTTCGTAGCGACGTCTGAGCTACCCTCAGGCAGCAGCTTGGCTCGAATCTCTCGAAGGATGATAGCCGAAATGTCCATACCCTCAAACTGATTGTCGCGCTCTCTCACCCAAGCGATGCAGTCCTCTTTACTGAGGTCATCTCGCGCGATCTTTTCGTAAAGCGCGACGGCACTGACGCGCGACAGTCCAAGTTCGATCAGCGAGAACAAGGTCTGCGAAGAAACCCCGAACTCCAACTGCGTTCCGATATCGACGCCATGATCAATGAGGTCTTCTCTGGCTACTGCAACAAGGTGCATGTTGAGAACATCAACATAGGCAGACAAATATTTCGGCGCTCGAAAACGGGCGATTTGCTCGACGAGCTCCATCGTGTTGCGGATTAGGACAGGCAGTTTAAACGACCGACCGGTCCTACGATGGTAGTCGATGTTCCGCTCGATCATTCGAGACAGGGAGAAGCCCTTTAACCATTGCACTACGATTAATGCGTGAAGCGGGATGATCTTGTCTGGCGTGAACGCCGGGAAAAGATACTCGTTTATCCGGCGCATGATCGTCACGAAACGATCGTAGCTATCCTGGCTGTCGACGGCGGCCGGCAACAAATTCTCGACGTCACCTGTATAGTTGCCGAATGCGTCTAACAGGCGCTGCATGCCCAGGGCGCTGACACCGGGATGGCGAGCCGCGACATCTGGGCCTATCGCGATATGCGTGGCGATATTTGCGAGGCTCGCTTCAAGCCGCTCAATAGTCGCAGAATTATGGCGTTTGGCGAGGCTGGATTGTGTGATTGATCCCTGCCGCAAGAATGTAGCAAGCAGATATGAGGCGACTTGTTCGAATTGATTGGGATCCTCGAAATCCGCCAAATCAGTCGTTGCCCGGCGATCCAGATAATCCGCAAGGCTGTCTCCCTGCTCGATCACCGCGTCGCTTTCACGCTTGATGGGGAAGCGAGCACGTTCGGGAACGCCATTAGGCCAGGCCCGGGCGTTCTGGGGATCGATGCAGATGATGTTCCCCTGGAATTCATCACCCCATCGACCGGCGCGGCCGGCAAGATTCCAGAAATCGTGGGCCTCCATCGGATGTCCGATGCCCTTTCTCGGGCCGCGCAGCACGATGGTGCGGCACGACAAATTGACACCTTCGATGAGTGTCGAGGTGCAAACAAGGAATCGAATCTTGCCGGATCGGAACAGCCGCTCGACCTCCGAGCGGATGAGCGACGGCATGTTGCCGTAATGAAACGCAACTCCACGCTCGACGAGCGGGCCGAGTCTATAATGTGGGTGGACGCCTTTGCGCGCTAGGTCAGCAAGCTCAACCAATTCGGGGTCGGATGTCGCTTTTGGTATCAACTGACTGATGAGATCGGCGATGTCTTCGGAGTCGGCGGCGCCGTTCGCGTAGACAAGCGTGCCGCCGCGCTCGCCGGCTGCCGCGGCGATGAACGCCAGCCTTTTCTTAAGCGAGCCTGGGCTGCTGCCCAACTGGATGACGCCGAGCGGCAGCATGGAAGCATGTTGGCGTGCTGACAATTTCCATAGTTTGGGCTTACGCGGCACCTGCTCGGCCACGATCAAATTTTGAAGAACGGTAGGCACGTCGCTCTCAAACGAAGCGGTGTGAACCCCCTCTGGAGCATCCGCGAGTAACTCTTGCGGATTTTGCGTAGCGGGACTGATGAACACAAGCTTGAGCGCGGGATTGGAGCGGCTGGCACGTTCTATGGCGTCCTGAAGGATGACACCGCGTTGGTTATCTCCGATCTTATGCGCCTCATCGACGACGAGCAAATCGATCCTGAAAGTACCACCAAGCGCGTTGGCCAGAAGGTGTAGCCGCTCTTGCGTCAGCACAAGGATAGCGCGTGGACCGCCTGCGTGGGCCTTGTCGTGCTTTTCCCGGATTGGAAGCGAAGACAGTTCTATGCCGTTTTCGGCTCCCAGCAATGAGACCAGATTTGCTTCGATCTCAGCAACGAGTGCTCTCGTCGGCGCCAAATAGACGGCGACCCGGATCTCACTCGATCGGATCTGGTCGATCAGCCATTGCAAGACCAAAAACGTCTTGCCGGATGCTGTCGGAGCGGACGCGGAAAGCCACTGGTAATTGTCGGCCTGGCTCCAGAAGCGCTGTTGGAAGTCGTTGACCTGAATCCATCGCCCACTGGATTGGACTAAGATCGACTGATCCATCTGGCGGCGCTGTGCCTCGATACGCAGTGCCATACCAAGCCGTGTCTCGAGATCGGCAGTGAGCAACCCGCGCTCGGTCGCCAGTGCGACCGCGCGAAAATTCGATAGCTTGCCTAAAAGGACGCCGCCTGAATCCCTAACGGCTTCGCTGTCTGAAAGCGTTATTGCTGCAGTGGCGATGCGAAGCGCCGCATCTTGATAGCTGCGCTGATCAGATCGTGCGAGTATGCTTCCCGCGAGCAGAAGCCGCGGCCAGTCGAATGAGGTCTGCTCAACTTCGGTGGGTGGCACCAGATTGTCGAGTTCAGCGAGGACGGTGTGTCGGGTCAATTGATCGAGGTCCTCTCGTAGACCTTCACCGACGAGCCAGCCTTGCAAATCGTTCAGGCTCATACGGTCTGCCCCATGGCTTTCAGAAATGCGGCGCGGAAATCTTCAGCAGACGGCAGTGGAAGGCAGAACAGCTCAACCTCGACCTGCTCGAGTTTCTCCTCTTTCAGGCGCTTTCCGATTGTTGCGCACCATTTCTTGAGTTCGATCCGCGCCGCTTCGGCAAGCTTGTTCGCGACGGCTTGGATCGGATCGCCAGGGTAGAAGGCGGCATCAAAGCCGACCAGCGCGACGGCGCAATATTTGACGCGTTTGGACATGATTGACGTCTTATCGAAGTAACGTTTTAGCGCGGCGGTCAGGTCTGGGTCACTTAGGTCTGCCTTGTCACTCAAGAGAATGAGATCGCGCTCGCGCTCGGCACCCTCGTGCTCGGGCTCGATCAGAAAGGGTGCAACCGAGGCAAGGCAGTCTTTGATAGCAGTGGTGGCGTCCTTGTAGATTTTGGACTCGCCCCAATAAAGCTTGAGCATGCCTTCAGGCGTGAAGCCGGCGTAGACGCCGTCGGCGCCGTGGTAATGCATCCTTGTGTCCGTCTTCAGGTCCATCTTGCACAGGACCTGCGGCAATTTGAGAAACCGCTCCGCCAGCAAGAAGAGCAGCATCTCGCCGCCTTCGCCGGTTTTCGCGAGGTCTGTGAATGAGCGGCGCGCTTGTTCGACAAGCGCCGTGACGGCCTCGGTGCTATTGTACTTGGTGTCGCGCGCCTTTGCCTTGGCTAGCTGGCTTCGCGGGATCGCGTAATCAGCCACAGCATTCCGCATAAATTCGGCGAGACGATGCGGCTGTACCCGCCCGTTACCATCGACGGTAAGGCAGTGACAATGAATCTTGACCTGGCATCCGTCGACGACGACGTCGCGTTCAACGAGCGACAGATGAACATCCAGAACTTCGGGATCGCCGGTGAGCGCAGCTGTCAGATCGGCTGCGGTGATGCTTGACAGCAATGCCTGCCTTCCGTGTTCCATTCTTGCTTTCGATGTTCAGCACCGACGGTAGCTGTTTGAGCATAAGCGAGGCAAAGCGGTCCGGGAGGCTCGGCGCGCGACGTCCCTGGGGGGTTCCGGCAATACCCTGACCCGATAGTCGCACCGGCTGGTTTGGTCGTGAAGGGTAATTCTCACACTAGGAGGCCCAAATCCCCGGATTTGACGCTCCGGACCGACCATAGAGTCGCGCAAACTATCCATCGCCTCGTGGGACTGCCTTCAAAGGCTAGTCAGCTTTATTGGTGACCCTTGTGGCCGTTACGTCACATCTTAACGTTCTGTGTCTGTTTGTATTCGACGCCCCAGTACGTCACAGCCGATGGTTGAGGAATGGAACCATCTGGCGCAGACTTCTTCAGAGGAGAATCGCTCTGTGTCGTATTTCTCGGATAATTATTCCAAGCTTACATTTCCTCTGGCGGACGGTGAAAAGCTCGGTTTTCGCGAAGCTCAGCGCGGCGCGCTGTTTGCGATTGGATCCCATTTCAGCGGCCGCAACGACCCCGCTATTATCACAATGCCGACCGGCACTGGAAAAACGGCCGTGCTGCAGGCCAGCGCGTTTATGCTCCAGGCTAATCGGGTCCTCGTGCTGACGCCCAGCCGACTTGTGCGCGAACAGATAGCCGACGATTTTAAGACGCTCGGCGTTTTAAAGCGCCTCGGAGCTATCGTCGCCGACGTTGCTCACCCCAAAGTTATGGCGACCACCGGCAGGATTACGGACCCCTCGCAATGGGAAGGACTGAGAGAGTTTGACGTTGTGGTTGCGACGGTGCCCAGCGTCAGCCCGCATATCGAACAAATTCTTGCTCCTCCCCCCGACCTGTTTGATTTGATCCTTGTCGACGAGGCTCATCATAGTCCGGCCGCTTCTTGGACGGCGACGCTCGACATGTTCAAGGAGGCGCGGCGGGTGCTGTTTACGGCAACGCCGTTCCGGCGCGATGATCGCGAAATTTTGGGGCGGTTCGCCTATACCTACGATTTGAAGCGCGCCTACCAGGATGGCGTGTTTGGCCATATTCAATTCCAGCTAGTCGACCAAATCCAAGCTGGCGATAACCGCCAACAGATGGAGGATATTGCGACGGCTAAGGCGGCTGAGCGAAAGCTAGCAGCTGATCGGGCTGCAGGCTTCGATCACCTTCTGATGGTGCGCACGGACAGCAAAAAGCGGGCAGCCGAACTTGTCGAGCTGTACGGAGACCACACCGCCCTCCGCCTCAAGCTGATTCAGGGCACACACTCGCTGAGTTACGTAAAGAGAGTACTCGCGGCGTTGGCCGCAAACGAATTGGATGGGATCGTCTGCGTCAACATGCTCGGCGAAGGTTCGATATGCCGCGCCTGAAAGTCGCGGCCGTCCACTCACCTCATCGTTCACTAGCCGTGACGCTCCAGTTTATCGGGCGCTTTGCGCGGACCGCCGGTGAAAGATTGGGCGAAGCAACATTTTTAGCAACGGCGTCAGGCGTCAAGGTCGAGGCGGAGAAGCTTTACTCGGCAGGCGCGATCTGGGCCGACATTATCCCTAATCTCAGCACAGCTCGCGTGAAGCGCGAAGTCGAAGCCCGGGAATTCATTGAGACGTTCGAGCGCGACATGGGCACAATCCCCGATCTGTCCGACATGTCGTTGTACTCGCTGTCTCCCTACGCCCATGTGAAGATTTATCGACTTCGAGAGCCGTTCTATATCAGCACAGTGCCCAATTTTGGAGCAGACCGCGAACAGATATTTGGCCGGGTTAGTGAGGACACAAATTCAAGCGTGTATGTGACGCGAATGAGGTCTCCGGTGTCCTGGTCGACCGACGATGAACTCATCAACGTGGAATACGACCTATTCATTTTCTATTTCGACACCCAATCGTCTTTGCTTTTTATCTGCGCCTCCTCTCGCGGCGATGGGCTTTACCGTAGGGTGGTTCGTGACCTGGTCGGATACGATCCTAAAATTCTCGGGCTTTCGGAACTCAATCGAGCTCTGAAAGAACTGGAGCAGGCCCGTTTCTTCAACGTCGGCATGCGAAATCGTCAGCAATCGAGCTTGACCGAATCTTACCGCATGCTGACGGGCTCTCATGTCGATGAAGCCATTCGCGTCGAAGACGCACGGCTCTTTCATCGCGGCCATTGCTTCGGCAGCGCCACCGAGAACGGCAATGAAGTGACGATTGGCTTGAGCAGTGCGTCAAAAATCTGGAGCAATACGTCGTTTTCCTTACCGGAGTTGCTTGGTTGGTGCAGGAACCTTGCCCGGAAAATTCTCGATGAGCGGGCTGCCGTGACAGGCAGCAACCTCGACCTGCTGCAAATGGGCGAGATTATTTCTACGATCCCAACCAGGGTACTGTGGGCCGAGTGGGACAAGGACGTATATCTCGATCCGCCCGTGGCCAAATTCGAGGTTGATGGTAAGCCTTATCAAGATGCGCTTACCCAGCTCAGCCTTGAAGTCGAGCAGTCGGATAGCCATGGGGTGCTGTTTCTCCTGGAGGGGCCCAGCATCGAAACGAGAATTCAATTCAAGATCGCGGAAAATCCGCAATTTTCCTACTTCTCCAATGATGAGACCAGGGTTGAACTCGTCTTTGGCCGTCGAGGTGAGGACATCGTCGATTACCTCAACGATAGCCCGCTCAACCTGATGCTGGACGATTGGTCGAGAATTTGCGGCGAAGAGCACTTTCCTGCCCCGGCTGAGCCATATAATCCCTTTGATAGCGAACGAATCAAGGTGATCGACTGGAAAGGAGGCGGCGTTGATATCACTGTCGAGTACGCCGACAATCGTGGGAACGTCATCCCGTCCTCGATCCAGCTATTTCTTGAGCGCGAACTGAATGTAGACGGCAACGCCGTCGTCTTTTGGGACCATGGGAGCGGCGAGGCCGCCGACTTCATCATTCTGAAGCCGGCTGCCGATGATGGGGTAAGTGTGACTTTGTATCATTGCAAGGGCGCCGGGGGCGTTCAGCCCGGCAGCCGCGTAGGAGATGTCTACGAAGTCTGCGCGCAGGCGGTAAAGTCGATTATTTGGTGCGATTTGCCGCGCCTTGTTGATCGGTTGCTGGACCGCAGACAGCGCGGGAAGGGTGTCGGCACCCTTGTACGCGGCAATGAGGCTACCATGCGTGCGCTGGCGACGCGACGGCCTGTTAAGTTCGGAATGGTCGTGGTGCAGCCTGGCATTACCAAAGGCGGGTTGGAGCCACGGCTGGCGGAGGTGTTGTCGGCAGCGAGCTATCATTTGGTCCGAGCAGGGCACGAAGAGCTTGAAGTTTGGGGAAGTGCGTGATCGGTTCTGCAGCTGGCGCGCCAAGGACTAAATAGGTTCGCAGCTGGGCCAAGTGGGTGGGTACGCCTATCGCGCGAGAAGTTCCTCCTCTAACGCTCGGATGAGTCTCTTGCGGTTCAACCTGTGAATACCGGCACGTGGAGTTATTGCGTTATAAGCCGAGCGTCCTCCTCGGTGCGGTGCAATTCTTTTCACTCGGGCACGGAAAAGTACAATGAAGAATATCGTCGTATGCTGTGATGGCACGGGCAATGAGGTCAGCGAAAATATCTCGAACGTCCTGAAGCTTTACCGCGTTTTGCGAAAAACCGCCAAGACCACGCCGCAGCAGGTGGCGTTTTATGATCCCGGTGTCGGCACGTTGGCACGGCCGGATCCCTGGACCAAATTCCGGCAGGACGCCATAACGGTGTTGGGGTTAATGACTGGGTATGGCCTCGATGACAACGTGCTCGCCGCCTATACTTTTTTGGTAAACAACTACGATGAAGGTGATGACATCTACCTGTTTGGCTTTAGCCGGGGCGCCTACACTGTCCGCATGCTGGCAGGACTAATCCACAAGGTCGGCTTGCTCGCACCACAGCAACAGAACCTCGCGGGTGCGGCCCTTACCGCCTACAAGCAATCAACTGAACTCCAACTTGATGGGTCGGCACAGTCTTCAGAAGGCGAAGAGGGGGAAGGCGGTCCGCGGTCGCAAGATGACCGGGCCGCGCAGTTTGCGCGGATCGTTTCTGTTCGATGGCCGACGATCAAGTTTCTCGGGGTATGGGATACCGTTGCGAGCGTCATTGTGCCCAGACCAGACAGGTTTTATACGTTCAGTCTCCAAAATCTCCCGCATACCCGGCGCAACCCTAGTGTGCGACTGTTTCGCCAAGCGATTTCACTCGATGAACGCCGACGGATGTTTCGCTTGCATGTTTGGGACGATACGCAGATTTTCATGCATAATCGTTTCAGCAAGACGAACAACAGCGATCCTCAAGACGTACAACAGGTCTGGTTCGCAGGCGTTCATGCCGACATTGGCGGTGGGTATCCGGAAGCTGAAAGCGGGCTTTCCAAATATCCCCTGCTCTGGATGATCGATGAAGCGACCGCGCACGGCCTGGCCGTCAACACACAGGCCGTTCGTCAACTGGCTTGGGGTATCCAACGGCAGGGCAGTCCGTTCACCTATGTTGCACCCGATGTCATGCGCGATCCGCATCAAGCAATGACGAAAGTGTGGAAATCCCTCGAGTGGTTGCCGAAGTCGGATAAGTATAAAGAATGGGCGCAATCACGTTCTCACTTCGGTTACTACATTCCTAACGGCGAACCGCGTACTGTGCCGGAAGAGTCGTTCATCCACGAATCGGTCGTAAGGCGCATGGACGCCGTGCCGAACTATCGGCCGGTTAACCTGCCGGAAAAGCGCCGGATCATTCCAATGCTGGCGTCATAACGAAGCAGCGGCGTACCAGGATGCGAGCTGGTGCGTTCCGATGTAACATTCGATCGACGAATGCTCAGCTCGAACCGCTTTGCACCGTCGAACGTGCATTAATATTTCAGCAACATAGAAATCAGATCGAGTTCGAGCCCCGCAGGGCTGATGGCAACCATTCGTTCCACCTGCACGTTTGCCGGCGTGGAGGAACGAAGCCATGAAAACCGCATCTGTAGCATTAGTGATCGCAGCCATGTTGCTGACAGCGCCTCAAGCGGAGGCAAGCGACCGCGGTAGTGCAAGCGTGGTCAGTTCCACCATCGCGGGTCTGATGGCAAGCGCTCAGGGATCTGGACTGCATTTGGCCACCGCACCCGCGATCTACGGGTACGGCTATCGCCCGACTTATTACGGTAACGGATTCAGCTATCAGCCGGCCTATTATCCTGCACAGGCGTATTACGTGACGCCGCGGTTCCGTGGCTGTTGCCGCTGGTAGCTTGCGGAGAAAAGTAGAGCGAAATGGCCTTGCAGCAGCGCTCGCAGGAGCGAGCCCTGATGATAAGGATCAACCCAACAGGGGCCGATGATCGGTCCATTTCAGCGGCAGCAGCTTCGGAATGCGCGTGAGGGACAGCCGAGCGGGGTGGGTGCCTTCCAGCATACCCGAGGTCACTTCCGGCGACAGGAAAGCCAGCCGCAAATTCTGCCTGACGACTTTGGGATGCAGCTTGTTCTCGTCAGCGAGTTCTTCGACGCTGCCGTACGTTCCGTCTTGCAGCGCACGCACCCAGGCGTGCGCGCGCACGACGGACTGGATCAGGCTCTCGTTGCGCACATCCTTCGCGGCGTCATCATTGCCTTCGATTGTGGGCCGAGCGTCTTTTTGTTGGAGAGTCCGAGGGATTACGATTTCCTGACGTGGCAGGTCGCCGCTGGCCATCGTCACCAAGAGCCGACCGGGGGCAACAACAACGCGCTCAAGCACGTAGATGGCGTCACAAGCGTCAGCAGCTTGCTGATGGGTTTTCACGGCGGCAAATACGGCGCCTTCTATCTCGGCGGCAGAGACTCTTGCCGCTGATCCAGCAGCATCTTTCCGGCCTCGCAGCAACGCCGAACTGACATAAAACCGATAGCGGATACCGTTCTTGGTCGAGTAGCTCGGGCTCATGCGGTTGCCGCGGTCGTCATAAAGTTTACCCAACAAAAATGCATCGCTGGCGGAGCGGGTGGCCTTGCGCCCGGCGGCTTTGGATTCGAGCAACTGCTGGACCTGATCAAAAGTCTTGCGGTCTACGATGGCTGCGTGCTCACCCGGAAACCATTTGTCCATGTGACCGGTTTCGCCGACATAGAGCCTGTTCTTTAGGAAATGGGCGAGCGGACCGTAGGTGAAGGGAATGCCGCCTTGATATTTGGCGACCTTGGTGTCCCGCCGCTTGGTAACGATCTCTTTTCGATCGAGATCCTCCACCAGCTTCGCGAAACTCTGCAGTTCCAAGTATCGCTTAAAGATGTATCGGACGGTCTCGGCCTCGGTTTTGTTGACAACCAGCTTCTTGTCCCTTGCGTCATAGCCGAGCGGGACGGTGCCGCCGGTCCATTTGCCCTTGCGCCTGGAGGCCGCAACCTTGTCGCGGACCCGCTCGGAGGATAGCTCGCGCTCGAACTGGGCAAACGACAACAGGACATTGAGGGTCAGCCGGCCCATCGAGGTGGTGGTGTTGAACTGCTGGGTGACAGCGGCGAACGATATCGATTTGGCGTCGAAGGCTTCGACCAGTTTTGCGAAGTCGGCCAGCGAACGGGTCAGCCGGTCGATCTTGTAGACCACGATGACGTCGATTTGGCCGGCGTCGATGTCCTTCAGCAACTGCTGCAAGGCCGGGCGATCGAGATTGCCTCCGGAATACGCGGGGTCGTTGTAATGCTGAGGCAGGGCCTTCCATCCCTGAAAGGCCTGGCTCTTGATATAGGCCTCGCAGGCATCCCGCTGGGCGTCGAGAGAATTGAACTCGAGTTCCAGGCCGTGCTCCGTCGACTTGCGGGTGTAGATGGCACAGCGGACAGGCTTGATTGAGCTAACGGCCATGACGAGCATCCTTGCCGGCTGTCTTGCGGGCGAGTTCGGCATTCCGTTTGCGATAGTCGCTTCCGCCGCCCAGATGGCTCGACCGAATTGGCGGTGTAATCGGAACTCGATCCGCAGCACCGGGGCGCCCAGCTTTTGCGGCCTTGCCGCTTTCTTCCATCTTGGATCGCAGCCCAAAGAACCGGGGGCCGTTCCATCTGGTCCCGGTAATACGACCTGCGATTTCGGAGAGGTTGCCGTAGGTATTTCCGTCGTAGGCGAAGCCTTCCGCCAGCACCATAACGCGGTGGCTCCGGCCCTTCCACTCGCGAACGAGGACCGCGCCGGGCTTGATCCGTCGCGGCAAGACGATCTTGCCACTCGGTTTTGCCAAAAATGCCTTCGTCATCTGATCGAGCAGGCGTTGCGTGGTTCGGGAGAGGCCGCCATAGGCCTTCTCCTGAATCCGGTGTGCGATGCTGCGCCGAAGCAGATCCGGGCCGAACGCCTTCGGCGGATCGGTCCGGAACACTTCACGGTAGCGAACCCGCAACTGCGCGATCGGCATAACGGCCAGCCGATCCAGCTCGGCCTCGACGGCCGGATCGGCGGACTTGGCAGTCGGGGTTTGCTGCGCGTCCATCACCGCGCCTGACCGGCTTTGGCGATCCGATAGACGCGATCCTTGCCAATCTTCTCGGACACAAGGTTCAGCTGGAGCTTCTTCTTGACCACACCGGCAAAGAACCCGCGGACGGAATGCTGCTGCCAGTCGGTCGCCTTCATGATCGCGGCGATGGTGGTGCCCTTCGGCTCGTAGAGCATCTTCAGCACCGTCGACTGTTTGGAAGACGATGCCGTTGCTTTCGGCGACGAGGCCTTTGCGCTCTTGTCAACCATCGAAGCGGCTGGCTTCGATGGGGCAGGGGCATTGTTCTTGGCGGATCGTTTCGCAGTGAGAGGCGACTTTTGCGAGGTCTTGGGTTTGGATTTCGATTTGGTGGTAGCCATCTGGCTCTCCTCTGGATCAACGACAGCATCATGTGCTGCCACTGACCCAGCCCCGCTTGTTGGCGGGGCAGAGAAAGTCAGAGCGGCGCGAGCTGCTATTCGCCGGACAGCCGGTTCAGCAGCGAGACGGCGCCGTGAAGGTGATCCGCTTCATAGATCAGCTGCTCGATGTCCATCGAAAGCGCGACGCCCTCGGTAACACTGCCGGCTAGGCCGCAGGCCTCCGCAGCCTTGGCGATCCTCGTGGCTTCGGTCAGCTTGGAATGGATTTCGGTTAGCAGCAGCTTGATGGCGGGCTCTATCGTAGCTCGGTCCATCTTCTCCCTTGTTTAAGGTGCCACCACACACGCTCTGTGTGCTCAGGAAGTCGAGCAGATACTGAGCAATCTTATGGCTTTATTCGGCGAGAGCCGAGCATCTTGTGATCGAGGAGGTTATGATAGAGGCCTGACTTGGGTGTTTTGCTTGATGGCCCGCCTTTTACCGCTCCCGATTGCCCGGAGGGCGGCGTAACCGTCGCGGTTAGTCCGTCCGCGAGTAAGTCCGTCGCTTGGCGCGGACGGATTCCCATCCCTCAAGCAAAAAGATGGTCGCACCGGATCATCCGACCCTTCTGACCATTTCCAAATAAATTTTGGCGGCATTTTCGGCCGATGTGTCTGGCGCAATCGGCGACAGTGGCATGGGCTCCGGGAGTTCGGCCGCCTGGTCGAGCAGAAATTTAATGGCCTTGAAATCGCCTTTCAATCCTAAGCCGAGGATTCTCAAATACAGTGCTTGAAAGGCGGTCACGTTGTGCCGCTTTCCGCCCTCTTCAATCGGAACGTTGCGCGCAAGCGTCTCCTTTATCATTGTCGCGTGGGTTTTATTGCCGCGTGGTCTGCCCTTTGGATTCCCGCTTTCGCCGGGCTTCCATCGTTTCGATCGGGGTGGCTTACCCCAGCCGACCTCATATTCCCTACGATTTCTTCTAGCTGGTGGCTTTCGCATTTTTGCCGCCCCTGGTTGCTTTGGTTGCCAAGTCGCTACGCCCATTGCACAGGTCATCAAAAGCCTGACCGTTTGATTCTAAAATGGCGTCTTTTCGGGTCATCCGTTGCCAGCGGCGTACCGCCGTGTCGACGTATCTTGGATCTATCTCAATACAGAAGGCGCGACGTCCAACTTGTTCGGCAGCCAGCATAGAACTGCCGACGCCCGCAAAGCTGTCCAGAATGATTGAACCCCGGCGCGAGCAATCCTTCATTGCATCTGCAATGAGTGCGACCGGCTTCACGGTAGGGTGCATTTTCAGTTCGTCCATTCGCCCCGCACGGAATGAATTTACGCCGGCATACTGCCATAAATTACTTCTGTTCCGGCCGTGCTGACCGAGTTCAAAGGTGTTGGTATGGGGAGCCTTTCCGCGTTTGAACACAAAAACAAATTCGTGCTGGCTGCGGTAAAAGCTGCCCTGTCCGGCATTGCTCTTGCTCCACACACAGATGTTTTTCAATTCATCAAAAACGCTGGAACCGGCTTCGAGGAGTTTCGGGGAGTGACGCCAGTCCATGCAGACATAGACGATCGCGCCATCCTTCACGTATCGTACGGTTGTGCCCAGCGACTCCTTGAGGAATTGAGTAAATTGTGGTGATGTCATTTCACCTGATGCATGCGCAAACTCGCGATGCTTCGTCCGTCCGCGCCCACCGACGTGGCCGTTGATCTTCACGTTATAAGGAGGATCCAGAAAGGCCATCTCCGCGACCTCGGATCCCATCAATTCCGCGTAGTCGTCCCGGTTGCGGGCGTCGCCGACCATAATTCGATGACCCCCAAGGATGAAAATGTCTCCCGTTTTCGAAGTAACCGCCTCATCCATGTCCGGAATCTCGTCGTTTGGGTCTGGACGATTTTCCGCAAAGTCCGACATCACAGACTCGATCTCGCCGACATCGAAGCCGGTTATCTTGAGATCCAGTCCGATATCAGGAAGGGCGACCTGCAAGGCCTCGAATTCCAGAGCCAGCATCTCTCGATCCCAGCCGGATTTTTCCGCAAGCTTGTTGTCCGCCAGCATGTAGGCGCGAATCTCGGTTTCGCTCAAGTTGGTGACCGCAATCGTAGGTACCGATTTGAGGCCCAATAATTTGGCACTGGCCGCGCGGGCATGTCCGGCTATGATCTTTCGCCGGCCGTCAACAATGATGGGATTGATGAACCCGAACTCGCTGATTGCTTCGGCAAGTTGCCGAATCTGGCTTTGGGAATGGGTGCGCGCGTTTCGTTCCGCCAGTCTAAGAGTGCTCAACGGAACCATCTCTATTTGTGAAGGCGTCGCGTTGCCGGAGGCGCGGGATTTAGGGCGGGTGGCAGGCGATACCTTTGAAACTCCACTATAAGTTTCATTATTACGTGCGTTTTTGACTCTTGGGTTCATATTTCGGGTTCCTTGAATGCGTGCCTTAGGCCGAACGACCTCTCGGTCGAGGATTCGTTCGCTGCAGCTCCCGTGCAAGTGCATGGGCAGCGACCGTTAATTCAAACATGGAGGACCCACCTCCTACGCCCTTTACGGTTTGTGCTATCCAATCGCTTCCTGAGTCGAGATTGGAATGAATGGAGCAGGCATATGCTGCTCTCTCTTGGTCTGGCGAAATTCCATAGTGCGAGACGATCACCAGGAACGCGGGCTCAGTGGTATCGAAGACAGCTGCGCCAGGGCGCAGCGTTCGAGCAATTGCTTTCTCGTTAAACAAAATTCCCGAGTCCAGTTTCAAGATTCGTTTATGCTCCTTCTCCAGGTCCTTTCTGACCTCCCGCAAAACTGAGACTGCGAAGCTTTGCGGCCAGTTGTGGTGCATCAATTGAAGCCCCAGAAGCAACGCGAACGCCTCATAGCTTGAAAACCAGACCTCAAAGCCGCTGCCCGGAGCTGCATTGCGAAAAAACGCATAGTTTGCTTTTTTCACATCGTTTGAACGAGGGTTACATCCCAGTGCCCGATCGGTCTGAAGCAACCGTTTAATGCGGGTTTTTAGTTGCGAACTTGACTCTTGAGCCTCCGGCTCAATCAGTCGCGAGATCGCAAACTCGATTTGGTTGCGTTTGAACATTTGAAACCTCGATACAAGTTTCAAAAAGGTTTGTCAAATCGCGCGCATGGCAAGTCCGAAAAGTTGTTGTGCACAGCGTCGCAACGGGCGAGTGGCGCTAATGGGTGAAGGTCGTTTGAATTCCTTTGATTTAATAGTTTGATTTCAAGAGGTCTCCCGCTGCGGAAGTCCTTCAGGCTTTGGCGTTTGTGAGGTACCTCAACTTTTTACATCTTGAAATGCACTTGAAAAAAATAATCAAATTTTTCGATCAAACAGGCAGCAACTCCGCCGTTGGTAATTTTCTAGATGTGGCGCAAGCTCGGCTCGCGAGTGCATGGCTTCCTTGACGGCGTGCCGGAGCGTATGCTGACTTCACCAGAGCCCATTAAAAATAGCAAAAAGGGCTCGGCACGATCAAAGAGAAAGCGGGCCCGTTAGAAGCCTAAAGCCCTATGGGCAGCGGACCGAAACTCCAGGACGACGTCCGGGTTCTGCGTGAAATATTCACACTCGCCGGCTTCCTTCGATCTCGCCAGGCCTACACGAGCGCTCTCCTTCATCGCGGAATCCATGGCGTCGTTGAACAAATCTTCGTTGCCCCGCAAGAGCTGCTTATATTCATTGAGAATCAGCGGGGTGAAGCTTGTCTCGTCTGAAAAAACTTTGCAGCCGAAAGAAAAATACAGGTTCTTAATGATGGTCAGGAATCGTTGCCGGGATTGCTTGTATCGCTCGACGCGCTGCGCTTGATAAGCCTGAGCGTAGGGGTCGAATGGGGGCTGTTTTTGAGCGGCTACCTCCTGTGAGGTGGTTACGATCATCAATGTGACGCCGATCAGAAGCGTCCGCCGACCTGCGAGATACATTGTCTCATCCTCCCCGTCCTGGTGATCGGGGAGTTGGAAAATCCGCAGTTAAGGGATCGCCGCGGCCTTTAGGCTTTCGCCCTGAACATACACCGCGGCCTCCCCGACCATAGGGTCGAGGAGTGCGGATCACGACCGCACAACAACGTAACTGCGGGGTTTCCACGCCCCAGAACGGCCTTGGGGCCGATCCGGGAACGACTATACGCCGGGTGACAGAAAAAGCCAGAACCGGCAGCCGGGGAATTGCCTTCAGGCAGCCCCGAAACCGCGCGACGTTTTGGGAAAGCCCGACCCAATGAGTGTGATGGTAGGCGACACACTTGCCTTCGCGCCTTGATCGCGGCGTTCGTTCGGTCAATGTCGCTGTAGCCTGGGCCCACGGGGTGATTGCAGCCGAAGACGAACTCGGCCAAATCCGATGCAGATGCCTTTCTGCACTGGCCGCCCCATGGAATTAGGCGAGCGCACTGCCGCGCGGAGGGTACCGTCTATTTTTCGGACGGCCTGGCCGAGGCCGCACCTGTCGCCGCCAACTAAGGAAGTCACGATTTGCGCCAGTTAGAAATGTCACCCGGTTGGGAGCAGGATAGGCGCCTTTCTACGAGTTAGGGGTTGAATTTTCCGGCTGAAGAGAGCGGCGCGTGAAGCCTTCACACTGCGCAGCGCGCCGCTCGGGTGGCGGTCGGATCTATCCGATCTTGAACATGTGGTTCTTCTGGCCGCGCCGGCGCGGCGCCTTGGCCGATCGGGACATGTCGAGCTCCTTCTGCTTCTCGGCAATGTAGGCCAGAACCGGACCCAGGCGCTTGTTCTCGACGATCGCAGCCTGGTTAACCTGTGGCCGCTTGTCGAAGGTGCGGTACGGTAAATCGACGCCGTTGTGCCGGATCGCCAGCCGCCCGTCGGGGTATTCAATCACCGTGACCCGCTTGCGCGCCAGCGACCGTGCAATCCCTGTCGGCTCCAGGATAAACAGCACCTGGTCATACTGCAGCGTCAGGTTCATCGAGACCGAGCGCTCTTCCTTCCAGGCAAAGGCATCGTCGAGGTCGTCATGTCCGGCAAGGGAACGGTGAACATCCCGTTCGTCAAACGGCGCCTTGGCAAAGCGCGCATTGTACTGCTCCATGAACGCCGGCAGTAACGCGTTGCCGGCCGCGATGCTGTCGATGCCGCACAACCGCATCTCCTTCACCAGCCGGTCCTGCAGCGTTGCATTGGCTCGCTCCACACGGCCCTTGGCCTGCGAGGAGTTAGCGCAAATGATGTCGATGTTCAGCGCATGCAGAGCCCGGCCGAACCGGGTCATGCCATCGCCGCCGGCCGCATTCTTCCTGTTGACCCGGAACACCCCGTGCTTGTCCGAGTAGAACGGTACCGGCTTGCCGTGGCGCTCCAGGTAGCTCGCGTCGCTGCAAAATAATCGAAGGTGCTCTCGCTCTCGACAAACTGCAGATGCATCAGCCGGCTGCTGGCATCGTCAATGTAGACGAGCAGGGTGCATTGCGGCCCGCGGCCCTCAAACCACCAATGCTCCGATCCGTCGATCTGGATCAGTTCGCCCACGCAATCCCGGCGATACCGCGGCTGATGCACAGGCCTCAACCGAGCCCGGCGATCCTTCCACAGACCAGCCATCATCATCCATTGCCGCAGTGTCTCGCGCGCAAGATGAATCCCGTGCAGCTCGGCAAGCTTCTCCGCCGCCAGCGTCGGGCCAAAGTCGCAGTAGCGCTCCCTGATGATGCCAATCGCTTCGGCACGCAAAGCCGCCGGATAACAGCGGTTGCTCGGCTTGCCGCGCCGTCGTGACACCAGCGCCTGCGGGCCATGCGCGCCATACGCTTCCGCCAGCCGAAACACCTGACGCCGCCCAAGCCCCATCAACGTCGATGCGTCGGCTAGCTTGATCCTGCCATCCGCCAGATCGTGCAACACGCTCATCCGGTCGATCTCCGTCCGGCTCATCGTAATCACCGTCATCGGCCCAATGCTCCCCAATTGAAACCGCGGAGAGTGACATCTCTATCTGGGCCAACCGTGACTTCTCTATCTGGCGTCTACACGTCGAATTCGCGTAATTGAACCGTTATGGAATGTCCGCTTCTGAGAGCGCGGCGGACTTGGCCCGGACATCAGCCCGGTAAGGCACTTACGCTTTAATTGAGAGCCGTCCGTGATGGCATAAGCCAATTTTGGAACTGTTCCGCAGCGCGGGGCGTAATAGTATTCACGTTGTGCTTGGCACATATCAGGAATTCGGCGCGTTAAGAGAACTGCATGGGACCCCACATGACGACTACGCACGACGACCACATCGGCCACACTCACGGGCCAGGCGGTCACGTTCATGCGCCCGCAAATTTCGGTACCGCGTTCGCGATCGGCATCGCGCTCAATTCGGCGTTCGTAATCGTCGAGGGGATATTTGGGTATGCCAGCAACTCAATGGCGCTGGTGGCCGACGCCGGACATAACCTGTCCGACGTGCTCGGCCTAGTGGTGGCATGGGTTGCGGTGATCCTGGCGAAGCGCGCCCCTTCGACACGCTTCACATACGGCCTGCGCGGTTCTTCGATCTTGGCCGCCCTGTTCAACGCGGTGTTTCTACTGGTAGTCGTGGGCGCGATCGGCTGGGAAGCAATCCAGCGCTTGCTGCATCCCGAGCCGGTCACCGGCGTGACGGTCATGCTGGTGGCCGCCGCCGGCATTTTCGTCAACGGTATAACCGCGTACCTGTTCGCGTCCGGACGGAAGGGCGATCTCAATATTCGCGGTGCCTACATGCACATGGCTGCCGACGCAGCGGTATCGGTCGGGGTCGTAGCCGCCGGGCTGATAATATTGTTCACGGGCTGGACCTGGCTTGACCCGGCGACCAGTCTTATGATCAGCGCGGTCATCGTCTGGAGCACCTGGGGCCTGCTGCGCGACAGCACGGCGATGTCCTTGAGCGCGGTGCCATCCGGAATCGACCCCATCGCCGTGCGCGCCTACCTTGAGAAAAGTGCTGGCGTCGTTGAGGTGCATGACCTGCACATCTGGCCGATGAGCACGACCGAAATCGCGCTGACGTGCCATATGGTGATTCCGGATGGTCGGCCCGGCGATGCCTACCTGATGGAGATTTCCCGTCATCTCAAGGAGGATTTCGGCATACAGCACACGACTTTGCAGATCGAAATCGATCCCGGTCTAAAGTGCGCGCTCGCCCCCGACCACGTTGTTTGAGAAAAGGGGCCTTGAAATTGCCGGACGGGAGGGGTTCACTGCCCGTACGATGACGCATTTCGGCAGCATGGCATCAAGAGAGGAGTTCGGAAGCCGGCTCGGCCGTCTGCCGTTCGTTCTGCTGCTCACCGTCGGCCTTCTGCTTTCGCTGGTTCACTGCGCCGGGTGCGGTACAGCGTTCGCCGGAACGGGTTCCGCCGTCGTGATGACGAACATCGACCCGGGCTCTGCTCCAGATACGCCCGAACAACAGTTGCCTTGTCACAGCGGCCATTGTCTCTCCCATGTCGCCGCCCAAGCCGCGGCGGTCGTGACATTACCGGCCGACCTGGTTTTGCGCATGCTGGCATTTGGCCGGGACCAGTTCCCTGCCTCGCTTGCCGGCCTTCCCTTATTCAAACCACCCCGCGCCTGACCTCGAACGCGACCGATTAGGTCCGTTCGCTTGCTCCGCTGTTGTCTATGACAACGCGGCGGCTTGCACGCATTCAAAATGGTTCGGCGAAGTCACGGGCGGTGAATGCCCGTTTCGGGACAATTGCAATGATCAGAATCTGGTTGCTGACGGCCGCGCTGGTGCTCGGCGCGGCACTTCCTGTCGCAGCTCACGACGAAAAGCATGCTGCGGCCGAGAATCGCGACGAGGCTTCGATAAAACTGTCCGACCGCCAGGTCGAGGCCAGCAAATTCGCGGTTGTGGACGTCGGCGGCGGCGTGTTGAGCAAACGCATTAGCGTGCCCGGCGCAATAACGCCGGGCGGTGATCATATCGCGCGCGTGGCAGTACGGCTGCTCGGGACTGTCGCGGAACTCCGCAAGAGGCTCGGAGATGCAGTGCAGGCCGGCGAAGTTGTTGCGGTGATCGAAAGCCGCGAGGTCGCTGACGCGAAAAGCGAATATCTGGGCGCACGTCTGGTATTCGACCTGCAGCAGATCTTGTTCAATCGCTCTACAAAACTCTTTGAAGGAAAGGTTCTTAGCGAGAACGATTTTCTGCGGGCGCGCACTACGTTCGAGGATGCTCGCGTCAAAATCGAGACCGCCCGCCAAAAGCTGTTTGCCCTCAGCCTGACCGCCGAGCAGATCGAAGCTCTGCCCCAACAGCCGGTTGAGACGCTGCGGCGGCAGGAGTTGCGCGCGCCGATTACCGGACGGGTTGCCGAGCGGCGTGTTGAGCTCGGCTCGCTGGTTGGCCGCGAAGGTCAGGAGAGCGAACTGTTCGTCATTGTCGATCTCAGCGTGGTGTGGGCCGATCTGGCAGTGCCGACTTCGGACCTGGCAACCATTCATGAGGGCCAACAGATCACTGTTACATCTGGTGGCGAGAGTTCGCCGGCGACCATCATGTTTATCAGTCCTTTGCTCGATAAGGACACGCGAGCCGCCCGCGTCGTGGCCTCGATCGATAATACGGCGCGCAAGTGGCGGCCAGGTTCTTTCGTTACGGCGGAAATTCCGACTGACGAGGCACCGGCCGCAATTGTCGTACCCAAAACCTCACTGCAATCGATCAAGGGTGAGAACGTCGTGTTTGTCCGCACTGCGGATGGTTTTGAAGTCCGCAAAGTGGACGTAGGCCGGCAGGATGCACGGCTGGTCGAAGTGACCACCGGCCTTACGACTGGCGAGCGGGTTGCGACCGCCAATACCTTCATCCTCAAGGCCGACCTCGGAAAGGCCGATGCGCATGAAGATTAGAGCGCGATCATGATTAGCCGTATTCTTGCGCTCGCCATTCAGCACCGCTGGGTCGTAGTGGTGGCCACGCTTTGCGTCGTCGTGCTTGGCCTCTGGTCGCTGGCGCGGCTGCCCATAGACGCGGTGCCCGACATCACCAACAAGCAGGTGCAGATCAATACAACCGCGTTCGCGCTGTCGCCGGCCGAAATCGAAAAACAAGTGACGCTGCGGATTGAAACCGCGCTTGCCGGCATCCCCGGCCTGGACAACACGCGCTCGATCTCGCGCAACGGCTTTTCTCAAGTGACTGCCGTGTTCACCGAAAAGACCGACATTTATTTCGCCCGCCAGCAGGTCAACGAGCGGCTGCTGGAACTCCGCCCGAACCTGCCACCCGGCGTCGATCCGAAAATGGGGCCGATCTCCACCGGCCTCGGTGAGATTTATATGTGGACGGTCGGCTTTGCGCCTTCCGGCCCTGATGCCCTTGTATATGTCACGCCCGAAGGCGAGCGGCTCACCACGGAGACTGAACGCGGCGCATATCTCCGCACCGTGCAAGATTGGATTGTTCGCCCGCAAATCAAAAGCGTGACCGGTGTCGCCGGCGTCGATTCGATCGGCGGTTATGTCAAAAAGTATCAGGTCCAGCCCGACCCTGCGAAGCTGATCGCGTTTGGTCTTTCGTTTTCCGACGTGATCAAGGCGATCGAGGCCAACAATGTCAGCCGCGGCGCCAGCATAATTGAGCGCAATGGCGAGGGCATTGCGGTGCGCACGGGCGGCCGGCTTGAAACGCTCGCCGACATTGGCGAGGTCGTCATTAGTACACGCGGCGCGGTGCCGGTGCGCGTTCGCGACGTGGCCACGTTGGCGACCGGCGGTGAAATCCGAACCGGCAGCGCCAGTGCGAACGGGCGCGAAGTCGTGGTCGGCACCGCTTTGATGCTGATCGGCAGCAATAGTCGCACCGTATCGACCGCAGTCGATGCGAGGCTTGACCAGGTTCGCCGCACCCTGCCGCCCGGCATCGAAATCAAAACGGTGCTCAATCGCACCCAACTCGTCAACTCCACCATCGAAACAGTTGCAGTGAATCTCGGCGAGGGCGCGGTTCTCGTGATCTTGGTGCTGTTCGTCATGCTCGGAAATTTCCGCGCGGCGTTTATTACCGCGCTGGTGATCCCGGTCGCAATGCTGATGACGGCCGCAGGAATGGTTCAGGGTCGGATCAGCGCGAACCTGATGAGCCTCGGCGCGCTTGATTTTGGCCTCATCGTCGATGGCGCTGTAATAATTACCGAAAACACCCTGCGCCATCTGGCTGAAAGGCAGGCGGCAGCCGGCCGCTCGCTTTCAGTCTCCGAACGGTTGCGGACGGTCCATGCCGCCGCCGCGGAGATGATCGAGCCAAGCGTATACGGGCAGGCCATTATTATCCTGGTCTATGTGCCGCTGCTCACCTTCAGCGGCGTCGAGGGCAAGATGTTCGAACCGATGGCGCTGACGGTCATTATCGCGCTGCTCGCGGCGTTCGTGCTTTCGCTGACGTTTGTCCCGGCGCTGATTGCGATCTTCGTGACCGGCCGGGTGAGCGAGTCGGACAATCCAGCGGTGCGGTATTTGAAAGTCGCCTACGCGCCGTTATTGAAGCGAACGATCGGGCATCCGCTGCCGGCGATTGCCGGATCGGTCGTGCTGTTCGCGGGCGCGCTCCTGCTGTTCCTGCGGCTTGGCCAGGAATTCATCCCGACGCTCGACGAAAAGAACGTCGCCATGCACGCGATACGCATTCCAAGCACCAGTCTGGCGCAGGCCCAGGCGATGCAGCTGGAGGTCGAGAACAAGGTCAGCGCCTTGCCGCAAGTGGCGTTCGTGTTCTCAAAGACCGGCACCGCTGAAATCGCTTCCGACCCGATGCCCCCCAATGCGTCAGACACCTTCATTATTCTGAGGCCGCAAGCTCAATGGCCTGATCCGGATCTTGCAAAAGATGGCCTGCTCAAACAAATCGAAGCCGCAGCGCGGGAGCTGCCCGGGAACAACTACGAGATGACGCAGCCGATCCAGATGCGCTTCAACGAGATGCTGGCCGGCGTGCGCGGCGATGTCGCGGTCAAGGTGTTCGGCGATGACTTCAAGCCGCTGTTGAAGGCAGCGAACCAGGTCGCGACGATTATGCGGGCCGCCAAAGGCGCGGTGGACGTTAAAGTGGAACAGGCGCAGGGCCTGTCAGTCCTTGAGATCAATGTGGACAAGGCCGCGATCGCGAGGCGTGGTCTTAGTCTGGCGGCGGTGCAGGACGTCATTGGCACCGCGATAGGCGGCCGTGATGCGGGCGTGGTGTTCGAAGGCGATCGGCACTTCGAAATCGTGGTGCGCTTGCCAGACACCATCCGTAACGATCTTGATACCCTCAAGAACCTGCCCGTCTCGTTGCCCCTTACTGGGACCACGCCGCAAAGCGTCCCGCTTGGTCAGCTCGCCTCGTTCACGCTCAGCGAAGGCTCGAACCAGATCAGCCGAGAGAACGGCAAGCGCCGAGTAGTGGTAACGGCCAACGTGCGCGACCGCGACATTGCCTCCGTGGTAAACGAAGCGCGCTCGCAGATTGATGCTCAGGTGAAGCTGCCGCCCGGTTACTGGCTAACCTGGGGCGGCCAGTTCGAGAATTTGACCGCGGCGCGTCAACGGTTGTCGATCGTGGTGCCTGCATGTTTCGTGCTGATCTTCCTGCTGTTGATGAGTGCGTTTGGTTCGGCGCGCGACGCGCTTCTCGTGTTTAGCGCGGTGCCGTTGGCACTGACGGGGGGTGTACTAGCCCTCTGGCTGAGAGGAATGCCGTTCTCGGTCTCCGCTGCCGTGGGTTTTATCGCCCTGTCCGGGATCGCAGTCCTTAACGGGCTAGTGCTGCTGACCTTTATCAAGCAACTAGTGGCGCAAGGCCGCGACAAACGTGCCGCCATCTATGAAGGAGCGCTGACCCGATTGCGGCCGGTCGCCATGACGGCGCTGGTGGCGTCGCTTGGCTTCGTGCCGATGGCGCTGGCGACAGGTACGGGAGCCGAAGTGCAAAGGCCGATCGCGACAGTTGTGATCGGCGGACTGATCAGTGCAACGCTGCTGACGCTGTACGTACTACCGGCGCTCTACGCTTGGTTCGGTCTTGACCGGCAAGAGGTAGAAGTGCTGGACGAGCCAATGGAGAGGGCCGCGGAATGATCGCGGAGTCTCGGGTCGTTGCAACGGGGTAGTGAACTCCTCCTCGTCGCGATTTCATCGCGAGTCGATTGGTCACCATGATGCTGGGCCACCTCGCAATTCAGGCTTGTGCGTACCGCGAAGTGCGGCCTTACGGCGCGATTTCGCGCATGGCGAGTAGGGGTCTCGCGGACACCAGGCATCTGCTTGCTATCGCAATGCCTCGATGAGAGAGCGACCTAGGCTGCCGTTCCGAGGGGAAGGCAGGTTAAAACGGGTGCGAAGCGGCGTTCGCGTAATGGGCGATATGGAATGTCTGCTTTTTGAAGGTAAAGTGGACTTCGCTTTGACGTCCCCGATATGACGAAGCAGATATAAGGCCCCGCAGTTTCCTTAACCGCTCGGATCCTTGCAAACAAACAGGAGACCTTCACCCCGGAACTATGGCCGGACGTTTAGCAGCGCCATCACCCCGAAAGATTAGACGCAGTTTGTCAGTTCGCGAAGCGCATTTGAAATTCTTTCGGATGTGTACGGCTTTGGAAGGAATATCCCGCCCTCCGGCAAATCGCCGTCACGGATTGCGTAATGTCCGGAGGTCGCCAAGATCTTGATGGGAGGCCATCGACCCCGGACCGCCGCCGCCAGCTTCAAGCCATCCATGGAACCCGGCATCTGTATGTCGGTAAAAATGACGCGAATATCTGCGCGGCTCTCCATCAGTAGTATCGCTTCTTCGGCGTTTCCGGCCTCTACGACGTCAAAGCCCGCTTCCTCTATTATCTCCACCGCATTCATGCGCAGCAGAGATTCGTCCTCGACGACAAGTACGACGAGCCGCTTGGTCACTGCGAGCATATTGAACTCCTCCCGAGGGACCAAGCTCGCGAACTCTCTATGGTTCCTCGCCGATTCGATCTGCTGTAGTGGCATGGACGCAAAGCGTGCATTTGAGGCACGCACCGGGGCGATAGAGCCGTGACCGAGCGATCTACCACTTCAATTGTTCGGGCTTGTGGTCAATATTGCTCACTAAAGATAAGTAAGCAAAAATGGACCTAAGTTGCGTTCAGGCCGTTGCTCTATGTCTCTTCCTCACCGTTCCGGTTTGTGCCGCGTATGTTGTGTCCTCGCGCGCCGAGGGAAAGGTCACCCGTGTTTAAAAAACATTTCAGCGAAGTCGAAGATGCCTGTGCGCTCGCGCAGGCGATGGTGGACACCGTTCGCGAACCTCTGATCGTCCTCGACAAGGACCTGCGGGTCGTCGCTGCAAGCCGGTCGTTCTATCTGAAGTTCATGACGAATCCCGACGATACCCAAGGAAAGCATTTTTATGAATTGGGTGACGGCGAGTGGGACATTCCGAAGCTTCGCCTGCTGCTGGAAAAAATTATATCCGATCACGGCGCGATGGAAGAGTATGAAGTCGAGCATGAGTTTTCCAGCATTGGGTGGCGGGTCATGCTCTTGAATGCCCGCATCGTCCGCTACGAGCAAGCGCACACGAATATCCTGCTCGGCATAGAGGATATTACCGTCCAGCGTAATCTGGAGCGCGAAAAGGATGACCTGTTGCGACAGAAAGACGTGCTGCTTGACGAAGTCCAGCACCGGGTCGCAAATAGTCTTCAGATTATCGCCAGCATCATCATGATGAAGGCCTTGTCGGTGGAGTCGGAGGAAACGCGACGCCATCTGCATGACGCTCACACCAGGGTCATTTCGGTCGCAGCCGTGCAACAGCACCTTCACGCTTCGGCCGCCATCGGCTCGATGGCGATGCAACCCTACCTCCAAGCTTTGTGAGGCACTGGCCCATTCAATGATCGGCGAGGATCAGTCGATTTCCTTGAAGGTGCTTGGTGAGGGCGGCAGTGCAACTTGCCGTGACGCCGAGAGCCTCGGACTCATCGTTACCGAACTTGTGATAAACTCGCTAAAGCATGCGTTCAGTGCAGATACGAAAGACGGACAGATCACCGTCTCCTATGAAGTTTCCGGAACGGATTGGAAGCTCTCGGTGGCCGACAACGGGATCGGGAAACCTGACGGCGTGTTTGCCCAGCCCAAATCCGGGCTTGGCACCGGCATTGTCAAGGCGCTCGCAAAGCAACTCGACTCTCAAGTTGTAACTCTAAGCGGACCAAAAGGAACGACCGTGTCAATTACGCATGCGACCTTTGCAGGCAGAGAGGCGCAAACCCGACCGGTAGCGGCGTAGCTGCGCCTTACGTTTGGGTTCAGTCGAACGATGATGATCGGCCATCGTGCGACTGGGCTGTCGGTTTTTAGTCCAACCCCCGAGGGGAGAACAACTGTGCAGTATTGTGGCGTAGAGTACATCGCGTTTGAATCCGTCGATGGCCCCTTGTGGAAATGGCGGATCTTGATCACGAACAAAGGTAAGATAAAACTCGGCGGGGAAGCGGTCAGTCGAACTGCGGCTATCGAGCAAGCTCATCACGCGATTGGGGAAGCCTTGCGAGCTAATTCAAAGCTTGACCATGAAGAGCACTCGCCGCAGATGGCGGACAATGTCCTCCATATTCTGCATGGAGCACGAAGTCTTCCGCCTGCCAAGGCGGTCGAGGCGTTGCAGCCGTTTCTGCATTTAATGCGGCATAGAGTTGTTGGAAATGATCGATTTGCCGATGCTTCCGCGAATGCGGTGACCGCGCTAGCGGAGAGCCTTGAGACCAAGGGCGCGGCAACGGACGATGCCTGGCAAGCCGCAATCGAATCGACGGTCAGTTTCGCCAACGAGACGAATTGATTTTACGCCGTTAGGATGGTCTGCCCGGAACCAAAAACGTCTGGGTAACTTGATGATGTGTTGCCGGATGCGCAGCCCAAGGGCATCCGATGAAATGACGGCCTCAGCAAGTTCCCCCGCGCTGAGGCCGTTTCTCTTTCGTTACCGCTGTGCCGCGATCATGTTTACATACGCGCGCTGAGTCGAAGTAGCCGGAGGGGGCCGGCGCGTTCATCTTTCCGGTGGAGCGAATCCAAAATAATTATTGCACCACAATCGTTTTTTGGAAGTCTTGATAACTCTCATCGAGCACCTGACGGGTGAACTTGCCGATCGAGGCGTATTCGATCTCCGTTAGATTGGCCAGGGAGACCCGGGCCGAGGTGTCGACAACCTCGAACCCGTTGCCGGGCAACAGCACCACCCCGGTTTCATCCGACAGACGAAAGAGAAAACTGATCCCCAGGTCACTCTTGATAAACCATGCCTTGAATTCCGGCCCATACAGCGTTCCACCGATCTCCTGCAGGTCGATTAAAGAGTAATAATTGACGTCATTGGAGCCGTGCAGCGCCGTAACGCCCATATGGCTGTAGAGCGTTCGATATCGCTTCCGGATAAGCTGCTTGGCGGCGTCCTTGTAGCGATGTTCACGGTCCATCAGGCCACTCAGCGCGAACAGCGCCATCTGCAGTTGTTGCGGTACCGACAAGCCGGCCGTGTGGTTCAGCGCCACCGCGCGGCTGTCAGCGACCAGACGATCGATAAAGGCCACTTTTCGCGGCGTGGTGGACAAGGAGCTATAGCGGTTGTCGAGCAGGACTTTCTGCTGTTCGGGAAGCGCCACCAGTCCGGCGTCGAAAGCGTTGTCGTCATGCAGCGCGATGGCGCCCAGACGCCATCCCGTTGCCCCGAAGAATTTCGAGAATGAATAGACGCAGAGCGTGTTGCGAGGGCACCTCGCAAACAGCGACACGAAATCGTCCGCAAAAGTACCATAGACGTCGTCGGTGATGATAAACAGGTCAGGGCGTTTGGCGACTACAGCGGCGAGTTGATCCAGCACGATGTCTGAAAGCTTCGACGACGGTGGATTGCTCGGGTTTACCAGGCAGAATATCTTGATCGCCGGATCCAGCAGCTTGTCGATTTCCGATTGTGGCAATTGCCAGTCGTCGAGGCGGTCCATCCGGATATCGACAATTGCGAGCTGGTAGTCGTCGAGAACGGGAATTTCCAAATAGGGCGAAAAGATCGGTGTCGCGATGGCGATCTTGTCGCCGGGCTTGATCAAGCCGTTCGCGCGCAGGGTTTGAAAGATATAGGTCATCGCCGCCGTGCCGCCTTCGGTGGCGAACACCGAGAATTCGCCGCTGGGCGGCAGTGGACCGAACATTTCCTGCGCCAGGTAGGCTTTGACGATCTCTTCGGTATGACAGAGCATACGCGGCGGCGTCGGATAGGTGCTTCCCAGAAAGGCGCTGACCATTTCAAAAAGAAATGCATCCTGGTTCAGGCCAAGCTGGTCTTTGACGTAAGAGATCGCCGACCGCAGGAATCGCACCCCGTCGGTTTGGCGATGGGAAGTTGCGTAGGCATCGAACCGCTGCACGATGCCATCATGCTCGGGCAGTCCGCCGAAACCGCTGTCCAGGTAAGAGTAGGACCGTTCCGATTCGCGCAGCGCAAAATCGCCCAGGCTAAGGAATGCCCAGCGCGGCAAGGTCGCCAGGAAATTCGGATTACCTCGTCCGGCGTTGAGCATCAGCCGCTGCGCATCCGATGAGGCAATCTCGATCAGCTGGTCCTTAAGCTCAAAGGGGCTCAGCTTGGCATATTGGGTAAAGTTGCGTTCCAGCATGATGGATTCCTCGGCCTGATTTATGGCGATGCATTCTTTGTAATGATGCCAACGATCAGCGGTCCCCACAGAGTGAGGAATACGTTAGCGACGGCATAGGTGACGGTGAACGAAACAACGGGCGTGGCGTTGCCTGCCTTCGCAAGCAGCGCGGCGAAGGCCGGATTGGCACTTCTGCCTCCGGCGACACAGGCCAATGCCTCGATCGGATTTTGGATGCGCAGGACGTAGTAGGAGAAAAAAAACGTGATGATTTGCGGGATCAGCGTCACGCCCACGCCCAGGAAAAATAGGGTCAAGCCGTAGTGCTCGATGGCGACCAGAGCCTGCGGGCCCGCTGAGATGCCGACAATACCGACAAACACGGCGAGACCGAAGTCGCGCAAGAAATTGGAGGCGCCAGCCGGCAGCGCTGCGAAGTTCGGGTGCACGCTCCGAAGCCAGCCGAAGAACAGGCCGGACAGCAGACAGCCGCCGCCGCTGCCGATGGAGATCGGAATTCCCCAGATCTTGAACTGGATCATGCCAATCAGCATGCCGATCAGCATGCCGATACCGAAGAAGATGAAATCGGTGACCGCCGCGGCGTTGATTTTATAGCCAATCTTCGATTGCACCCGGTTGAGGTCCGTCGGACTGCCTGTGAAATGCAGTTCGTCGCCTCGCTTCAGCTGCAGCTTATCGAGCAGCGGCAGATCGAGCCCCATGCGCTTGACCGCCGTCAGGAAAACCCCGTGGCGAGTTTCGACGTTGACGTGATCATGGATTTCACGAACCTCACGATCGTTCAGCGCGGGGTTGGTCAGGATGATTTCGCGGTCTTCCTGCACGAGCAGCAGGCCGTTCGGCGGCGTTACCTCCCGACCGAACAGGCCAGAAGCGCCCTCCATGACGGAGATTATCCCGGTTATCGCAATACGATCTCCGGCCTGGACGACCATTGTGTCGGCTAGATCGACCGTCTTGCCTTCGCGGTAAATGGCTTCGACCGCGCCATCGCAGAGCTGTCGGTCGATTTCGAGCACGGTCTTGCCGACAGCCTTGCTGTCCTTTGCAATCTCGTAAATTCGGGTGGCAATTTGCCGGGCGGCATTGAACTGGCCCGGGTCGAGTTCGGGGTGTCCACCGGATAGCAGGTTGGCGAGCTTAATGGCTTCCGCCCGGATGTCCCACCTCATTACCAACGGCAGAAACCAGCTGATCATGATGATCGGGCCGAGCGACCCGAATATATAGCAAACCGCGTAGCCGACAGCGACATTGGTCTGCATGGTCTTGATCAGTTCGGGCGACAGCCCGAGCTTGCCAATTGCGTCGCTCGCGGTGCCGATAATTGCCGACTGTGTGAGGCCGCCGGCGGCGAGTCCCGCCGCCATGCCTCGGTCCAGTCCGAACATCCATGCCGCCGCCAGTACGCATAGCAAGCCGGTGAAGCACATGACGAAAGCGGAAACTAGCTGGTTCAATGAACGCCGATTTAGAGCGTGGAAAAATTGCGGTCCACCTTGAAATCCTACCGCGTAGATAAACAGAGCGAAAAATATCGACTTGATACCGCTGTTGATATCGACACCGAACTGGCCAATGACGACGCCGACCAGCAGCGTTCCGGCAATGCCGCCAAGAACGAAATTGCCGGCTTTAAGTTTGCCAACGAGGTAGCCGAGTGAAATGGTGAGGAAGAGCGCGAGCAAGGGCTCGGTCGTCAGTAGCCGGTGCAATAGGTCCATATGTCTCTTTCAATGTCGTGCCAGACGGCAGCCCGGTAGAGGGCCGATCCCACGTACGATTTCAAAAATCCTGCGCCTCGCAGGCGGTGTGAGGTCGGATCCTCTTCAGTCTTCGGTAATCGTTCCGAGCAGGTGTTGCGGTCGACGGACGCGCCATCGTGCACCAGAACATTAGACAACACGCCGGTGACTGGCGCGCTGATCTCACGGGCTCCGTCGTCGGTCTCGACCTCGACCAACGGCTCGTCGCGACTAACGGGGTCGCCGATGCGCTTGAACCATCGCCCAACCGAGAGCTTGACGTCAGACTTCAAGTTGGTTGGTACCAGTACTTCCGTCACCATTCGAAGTGATCCTTGATATGGAATCTGAGCCGAACCCCTTCGGGGGTCCTAGCGATTTTGCTGCAGCGAATCGAGAAGACTGGAACGGCAGCCTGCGGCCGACTATCCGCGTGCGCGTCCGCGAGACGATCACGTTTAAATTACCGACGGCTGCTTGGGAAAGAAGAGGTCCTACCACCTCGTCACGCTGCTCGCTGTGTGTGGATCGCGCCTACCTGGGATCCTTCGAGCGCTATCGCGCACCGGACATAGCTCGCCGCGCTAGGAAAAGTTCCTTTCGGAATTTGATTCTTTGTTGATGAGCAAAATATCCGATCACGACTGCGCGACGCTCGCCTATTGATTGAAAATAAATGACCGAATGATCAATATTGAACAGTGAGCAAAATTGCTCAGACAGTGATGTCGTCATGTGGCAGCTTGAATGATCGTGGAATGCCGGGAGAGCCGCGTCCGCCGAACCTCGCCTGGTTTACGAGGGAGTCTCACTGCCCCGGGGGCTCCCTCATTCCCCAAAACTCGCGCCAGACCCTCTTCGCGCGGTATTTTATCCCGGACGTTCGCGGCCCAGTTGGCTAAAGTGGGCGTCTCACCGCGGACCAATTCGGACATGGTAAACAAGACAAATCAGGCGTCGTTTGACCCCAAGGTGTTTCTCGCCAAGGTTGGCGATGGGAAAACGATACAGCAGTACCGCAAGGACCAAGTCGTCTTCGCACAGGGAGACGCGGCAGACACGATTTTTTATATTCAAAAAGGCCGGGTCAAGGTTGTCGTTATATCCGAGCAAGGCAAGGAAGCCGTGGTCGGGATTCTGGAACCAGGCCAGTTCTTCGGCGAAGGCTGCATGAACGGCCATTCGTTGCGCATCGCGACGACGACGGCGATGGAAGAGTGCCTGGTCACCGCGATCACGAAGACAGCCATGCTCGCGGCGATTCACAATGAACCGAAGTTTTCCGAGATGTTCATGGCCTATCTGTTGACCCGGAACAGCCGGATTGAAGAAGACTTGATTGATCAGCTTTTCAATTCGAGCGAAAAGCGATTGGCGCGCCTCCTCCTTCTGCTCGCGAATTTTGGAAAGGAAGGCAGCCCTCAGTCCATCAGTCCGAACATCAGTCAGGAAACACTGGCTGAAATGATCGGCACGACCCGGTCCCGTGTAAGCTTTTTCATGAACAAATTTCGTAAGCTTGGCTTGATCAGCTACAACGGAAAAATCGAAGTTCACAATTCACTGCTGAATGCGGTTTTGTACGACAAGCCCGAGATAAACCGGGACTCGAAGTAGGCTCAATAGAGCTTAGAACTGAGCAAAATTGATCAGCATCCAGGTCAGAGACGGTTCTATGCTCGAGCGTAATCACATCGAGCAGCACGCAGCAGAGACGAATACAAGAGACGGCGGTTCAATCGAATCGCCGTCGGAAACGATTCCAGCTTTTGGAAAGACATAACGCGATGCAGGAAGTTGATGTCAGAGTCGATCAGGCGTTTTGGGCGTCCAGCATATTGCCCGAGGGAATCGTTCAGCGATGGTTCATCGCCGACGGTTCGATTGCCGAAACCGGCGACAAAATGGCAGAAATCCGCATCGAAGACGCCTTGCATGAGATTACTGCGCCGGTACGCGGCCGTTTGACGATTGTCGCCGCCGTCAACAACGTCGTGGAGCCCGGCTCTCTGTTGGGAACACTAGCCGTCGCGTGATCAAAACGGACGTTAAGTCGGACGCGACGCCAACCGGCAAGCATTTCCTGGCTCAGACGCGCTGTCCGGCAAGCAGCTCGGCGCGTCAAGAATTTTTGTCGTTCCATCTTATAGGCCTTGTCACGCACGTCCTTGTTCCTGTTAGCGCCGCCGCAGGCGCGTCGGTGCGGGTTTGCATGGCGCGGCCACGAAAAAAGGAGATCAAAAAATGCGAGCACATCAAATCATGACACGAAAGGTGATTACGGTTGGTACCGCCGCCTCAATCGTCGATGCCGCAAAGATAATGCTGGAGAAACACGTCAGCGGACTTCCGATGGTCGATGAAGCGGGAACGCTCGTGGGCATAGTCTCGCAGGGTGACTTTATCCGCCGCGCTGAGATCGGAACGCAGCGAAAGCGCGGTCGCTGGCTGAAGTTTCTGCTCGGCCCCGGCAGGGTTGCATCCGATTTCGTGCACGAGCGGGGCCGCAAGGTTGGGGAGATCATGACGCTTGATCCCTGCACGGTGACGGAGGATGCGACGCTCGAAGACGTTGTTCAGCTAATGGAGCACAAAAACGTCAAGCGTCTGCCGGTCATGCGAGGAGACCGGCTTGTCGGGATCGTAACGCGCTCCAATTTGCTTCAGGCTGTGGCCGAACTCGCGCGCGAAGTCCCGGACCCGACGGCCGACGACGATCACATTCGCAACCATATCATCACAGCCATCGAGAAAGCCGACTGGACGCCATTCGGGCTCGGTATCATCGTGCGTGACGGCAACGTGCATCTCAGCGGCATTATCACCAACGAGCGATCCCGGCAGGCAGCGATCGTCGCGGCGGAGAATGTTTCGGGTGTCAAGAAGGTTCACGACCATCTTTGCTGGGTCGAGCCGATGTCCGGAATGTATCTGAACTCTCAAGAGGATGACGCGTTGTTAAAAGCGAACTGAGCTGATCACGGCATCGCTCGTGGTGCAGTTGCCCGCTCTATCGGCGCACTCGTGTTCGCCGGATTGGTGAAAAAAGGACTTATTCCATGAACAAGCATCATTATCATGCAGTGATCTGGATCGATCATCGCGAAGCACGCGTGTTTCATTTCAACCCATCGGATGTTGAGAAGCTCGTTCTCCACCCCGACAATCCGACCAGGCACATTCACCACAAGGCAAACTCTATGGGGAGCGGGAATGCAGTGACGGATCCCGCCTATCTTCAATCTGTCGCTGAATCGGTTGCCGACGCCGGCGCTGTCCTCATCACCGGACCGGCGAATGCGAAGACCGAACTGGTCGAGCACATTCACCTGCGTGACCCCAAGCTGACGAAAGTCATCGCCGGGGTGGAAACGGTCGACCACCCAAGTGACGCGCAACTCGTTGCTTATGCAAGAAAATATCTCATGGCGACGGACCGGATGCTGCCGTAATCGATCATATGGGTCGGGGGACGGATAGCAGCTACTGACTAGCACCCGATTTCCGAAAGTGAGCAATATTGACCAGCAAGTCAGGAACTGGAAGCGCATGCTGATTTCATCACCGCCCCTCTTGGCTGTTATCGGTGACTGAGAGTATCGCGCTCTCGCCCAGATCGAGAGGGATCATCATGCCCCAATCCGAACATGCCCCGGTTCAGTGTCGAATAGCGAACGTCTCCACCGACGTGAAATCCAGCCTCGCTTATCTCGATTTCTGTGCATTTGAATTGCCACGTTGCGATGGATGCCCGAATGAAAGCGGTTCGGTCTCAACCTTGAAATCTCTCGAGGACCCGATAAATTCTGGGGTCGTGAGCGGTTGGCTTCGTGGCGATCTGCATGCACCAGGTTAAGGCGGGAATCATATCGCCGGTCGTTATTGCGTTCAGCGTGTTAGCGGTCGCCGCTCCATGCAATGCCGCCCCCAACGCCCAGGCCGGTAAGGCGTTTGCGCAAGCTAACTGTTCGCATTGCCATTCCATCGATAAGGTCACCCGGAGCACCTTGGCCATCGCTCCGCCGTTTCGGACTCTTCACGAGCGATACCCCGTCGAGTCGCTTGAGGAGGCGCTTGGGGAAGGAATTGTGACCGGTCATCCGAGCATGCCCGAGTTCAGGCTGGATCCCGGCCAGGTTGGCGATTTCATCAGTTTCCTGAAATCGCTTGAGCAATAGCCAATACGCTGATTTACCCATATATCGCGGGAGCAAGAAATCATGCCGCAAGTGCGAGCGCCAGGCAGGGTGGCTGAATTGACTTGTGCCATGCGTCCTTATCTGTCGCAATGGCAACGCCACCTCGTTCTGGGCGATAGCTGGCGGATATTCGTCCGGCCCATCAAGCCGGATGACGAGCCTTTGATCCATGACCTTCTGATGCATGTGAGCAAACAAGACCTGCGGCTTCGCTTCTTCGATTCCATCAAGGAATTCTCGCATCAATTCGTAGCCCGGCTGACGCAAATCGATTACGCACGCGAGATGGCCTTTGTCGCCATCGATGAAGCCAGCGATGAGATAATCGGCGTGGTCCGGCTTTTCTCCGGCTCAAGCCACGAGACAGGCGAGTATGCGATCCTGCTCAGATCGGATCTCAAGGGCCGGGGCCTCGGCTGGGCCTTGATGCAGCTGATCATCGAGTACGCAAGATCCGAAGGCCTGAAACGCATCGTCGGCCAAATCCTTCAGGAAAATGCCGTCATGCTCAAAATGTGCCGGGAATTGGGATTCAAGATTAGGACGAATGCCGAGGACCGCGGATTATACGACGTCACGCTGGCGCTCGATACGAGCGCTCCATCGTAGGCGCGTAGGGATATGGCTCGCCAGTACGGCCTTACGTGGGGCTACGCAACTGCTCTTCCAGATCGCGGACCAGGCTTTCCAGACGCTCTTTGGTGAGGGAATCTACAGGTTGCGCGGCCATTCGGCGTGCTTGAGCCAGCCGCCGTTCCAGTTCTTTGCGGTCGCTTTCCCCGGGCATCAAAGCTTCATTTTAGCTTGCGTTCGAACTTCGCAATCTTTCGGTCGCGCTGCCATAGTTCAATATCGTGGCCGTCAATCAGCTGCTGGGCAGCTTCGATTGCTGCGTTGTCGTCAGCACAATCGAGCTGTTCGGAGCTCATAAAATGCCCGTCGTGGCCGATAATGTAAACCCGATAGTCCGGCATGAGGCCGCTTCCTGGAACCAGGCGGGAGCACGAAACTCGCAGTCACCGAGATGCCAAGACTAGGGCGGTGATGTCCGATCTCTAGCCCGACCCTTGGCCGCTGTCCGTCCGGTTGCCGACTTAGCTTGAAACTGGGGCTCTGCCATTCAGATTCCGCAATTCAATATCGACAGCGCCCAAGTATGGCGGGCGATCTGTCATCTTCCTGCGAGGGAAGAATCCGACCAGGCGTGCATTTTTCGAAGCAGATCGGGCGACGAGGGGTCTGGCATCACGTTTCCAAATTCGTTCGCTGGGTCCGGCTAAAGCGCCTCGGCCGTCCAGGTGATCAGGTCGGTCGCGGCTTTTGCGAAGGCGTCGTTGAACGCGGCAACGGCGGAGGCCGGATCGGGCTTGTCGAGCTTCTTGCGTTGCTGAAACAGCCGCGACGCCACAACCTGTCCGTCCTTGTTCAGGATTCTCGTGGAAAATCCGATCTCAGCGGTGAGTTCGTTATCCGTATTGATCTGGAAGCTTCTGACGTCGACCAGAAGCTGGAAATTCGCTCCCGGGCTGTCTGAGCGAAGCGGCGCATGGGCCACATCGTAATTCTCGAAGCTCTGTATAAGCTTCACCTGCAGCATTTTCGGGATGCTGTCGGCCCACTGTGCGTTCGAGAAGCCGGGAAGGTCCTTGTTCGGTGCCAGTAGGAACCGCTGCGTATCAAGCTGGAGGATCGCGGTCGGCGTCGGCATTACAAGCTGCTCGTTGAGCGGCTTTTTTGGTGACACAAAGTCCTGCGGAATCTTGAGATCGTAGATCGTCTTGGGGATCGCCGCTTCGCCGCCTCCTGTCATCTTGACAAGGCCGGACACGATCGAGTCCAACGCGCCGGTATTTTTCGCAAGCCCCTCCGTAAATGTCTTCAGATTGGCGATCGTGCTCTTCAGCGGCTCCGCATTTTCAGCCAGCACGGAATCCACCCGTCCGAGCGCGTTGCGCGCAGCCTGCGTCATGCTTTGCCCGGCGGCCGGATCGGCGACAAGCGTCTGTGAAGCGGTCGAGGCGCCGACTTCCTTGCCGCCCTCCAGGGCGATCACCGGGACGCCCGTCAGACCCTGGAAGTCGAGGCCAACCTTCGTATCGGCATGCACTGGCGTGCCTGTCGCCACGGCGATGGTCGCATCGACCTGCCGCGGACTGTCGGTGGCCAGACCCAGATTGGTGACTTCTCCAACTCGTATTCCGTTGAACAGCACCGCTGCGCCCACCAGCAGACCCGAGACCGACCCGTCAAACTGAACATGGTGGACGGTTCGCGCACCCGTTCCGGCGGTGTTATGGAGCCAGTACACGAATCCGAAGACCGCAGCGATCGCCGCCAGAACAAAGGCACCGACCACGATGAAGGGGGCACGCGTTTCCATTGTCTCAACTCGCTTCCGGTTGCAGCATCAGGGATCGCTTGCCATGGAAGTATGCCTTGACCCATGGATGCTCGGAGCACAGCAGCTCGGCCATCGAACCGGTCGCAACGATTTTGCCGTCGGCGAGCGCCGCGACGCGATCGCAGACGGTATTCAGGCTGGCAAGGTCATGGGTCACCATGAAGACGGTCAAGCCGAGCGTCTCCTGCAGCGTCCTGATCAGATCGTCGAAGTCGCCCGCGGCGATGGGATCCAGACCCGACGTCGGCTCGTCGAGAAACACGATAGCAGGGTCGAGCGCGAGAGCGCGCGCGAGAGCAACGCGCTTGGTCATTCCGCCCGAAAGCTCGGAAGGAAACTTGTCGCTATCCTCCGGCGTCAGGCCGACCATTTCGAGTTTGGCGGTTGCGATCTCATTCATCAGTGGTTCGGAGAGGGCCAGATTCTCCCGCAGGGGAAATTGGACATTCTGCAGGGCCGTCAACGACGAAAACAACGCGCCTTGCTGAAACAGAATGCCCCACATGGCGGCAGTATGAATGTTGCGGTCTTGTTTGTTGTCGATATCGATCCCCATGACCTCGATATGGCCGCTCCGTTTCGGGATCAGCCCGATGATCGTCCGCATCAGTACGGATTTGCCGCCGCCGGAGGCGCCGACCAGGCCCAGGATTTCGCCCTTCCGGACGTCGAGCGACAGATGGTCGATCACGGTTTGTTGGCGGAATCCTACGACGAGGTCCCTGACGCGGATCGCGAATTGTTCGGCTGATTCCTGCATTGTCACATTCCAATCGATGCAAAGAACACGGCGAACGCGCCGTCGAGCACGATGACCAGAAAGATCGACTTGACGACCGAGATTGTCGTCTGCTTCCCGAGAGATTCCGCGCTTCCCTTGACTCGCAGGCCCTCGCTGCTTGCGACGATGCCGATCACCAGCGCCATGAACGGCGCCTTGATCATTCCGACCTCGAAATGTGTCACGGACACCGCTTCATGTAGCCGCGCGATGTAGATCGCCGGACTCATTCCGCCGTAGAACCAAGCGACCAGACCTCCACCGTAAAGAGCGGCCATTGAGCCGATGAAAGCCAGGATGGGGAGAGCGATGACGAGCGCAACGATACGAGGTAAGATGAGCACTTCGACGGGATCAAGCCCCATGGTCGACAAGGCGTCGATCTCCTCCCGCATCTTCATCGAGCCGATCTCGGCGGTGTAGGCGCTTCCGGAACGGCCCGCGACCATGATGGCGACGATCAAGACGCCGATCTCGCGGAGCACCAGGATGCCGACCAGGTCGACGACATAAGATTCAGCGCCAAATTTGCGGAAATGAAAGATGCCCTGCTGAGCGATGATTGCGCCAATCAGAAAGGTGACCAGCGCTATGATCGGTATCGCTTGCCATCCGACCTGATGCAGGTGATAGACCAGCGACTTTAACCGGAGCGAACGCGGCCGTCGCAGCACGCCGAGACCGGCTGAACCCAGCGCACCCAGCATCTGCAGAAAAACCGATATGTCGTCCACTGCGCTATATGCGGAATGACCGACGCTTTCCAGCCGCGTCAAGACGGGGTTATGGGCCGGCCGGCTTGCGGGTTTACGGCGATTGACCTGGCTAACATCGTCGATAAGACCTTCGTAACGGCCTGCCACGCCGACAACGATCGCGGGATGACCGGACTCCGACGCACCGCGTGACATCTTTTCCAGTAACCATGCGCCGAGCGTGTCGAGCTCACGCACATCCGCCATGTCGATCTTCAGGTTTTGCGTCTGCTGAACCGCAGGCGAGGCGACGTTGACGAGATTTTCGAGAGTAGACGCATGAGCGGCTGTCCAGGAACCGCTTGGCCTAAGTACCAGCATTTCGCCTTGGGTTGCCGCACCCAGCAGGGGCACGAAACTCAATGTCTGTGCCGGCTAGGAAAGTGCATCTGACACCTGTTCTCCTATTCCAAATCGCAAGGCGGTTCTCTAATGCAGCGGTTTGCAGGATCGATCCTGCTCGGCGGCTTCGCGAAGCTGGATGCTACCTCGGGACCGAAGTATCGGCCGTGTGCCGGTGAACCGCGATCAAACATCGGCTGTTTTGCGGGGGCGCTTGATAAGCGTTAGGCTAGGCTTCGGTTCCCCTGTCCGAGAATGCGCGCCCGGCGCGCCTGCGGGACAAGGGCGTCCGCAAGTCGACCGACCTCAATATTAGCGAAGCAGTCATTGCTCCGTACAATTGCTGGTCAAAATTGCTCACAAACGAAAATGAATAAATTAGCGTTGCCTGACCTCTCGCCCCGCAAGTTGCTTCCATGAGTAGCTTACCAATCAATATTTGAACTGCAATCCGGTGCGGTGACATTCAGAGATATTATTCGGCTTCGGGGAGGATCGGAAGATCGAGGAGGAAGTGCGCGCCCTTCGGACGATTGGACACGATCGTCAGGTGGCCGTGAAGCTGCCGCACCATGCCCGATATCACCTTGAAGCCTAGGCTGGCGTGCGGTTGATCGATGGCGAAGCCGTCCGGAAGGCCGATGCCTTGATCTGAAACTTCGACCCGGACGTGTCCCTCGATCTCTCGGGCCGAGACCTCGATCGCGCCGCCGCCATCGGGATAGGCGTATTTGACGGCGTTGGTGACGAGCTCATTGATCAGAAGTCCCAAGGGAATGGCGTGGTCGGCCGAAAGGAGCATAGGATGGGCGTGGCAATGCAGGGTGTGCCCGTCGGTGTTGCCTTGCAACTTCTTGCAGAGCTCGTTCATGAAATCCGCCAGGTCGATAAAGCCGATTCGCGAACCGCGCCACAGATGATCATGAACCTGCGCTATGGTGGCCACGCGGAGGCCGGCATTTCGCAGGGCATTCTGGACGTCTTCGGATGAAGCGCTGCGAGCTTGTACGCGCAGCAGGCCCACCACGGAGGTGAGGCTGTTCTTGACGCGGTGGCTCATTTCCCGTGTCAGCAGCGCCTGGTGCTCAAGCGCCTCCTGAAGCCTCGCGTCCGCCTGCTGGCGTTCGATCGCGATTCCGAGCAGTCCGGCGAAGCCAACAAGGAAATCGGCGTCCGCCTGATCGAACTGGCCGGGATCCGCGCTGTCGACTTCCAGCACGCCGAAGAAGGTCTTGCCGTCTCCCCCCTTTTCTATCAGCACATTGATCGCGCGTCTGACGCCGTGGTCCGCCAAAAGCTGGGGCGTCCGGAAGCGCGTTTCCGCCTCCAGGTGGTTCGATATGACGGTCTTTCCCGTATGGAACGCGTACCCTGCCGGCGATCCCATGTCGGCGGCGAGAGAGACGATGTCGATCGTGCCCGGCGTCCAACCAACTCCGGCGCGAACCATAAGTCGCTTTTCTTCCGGTAAATATTCGAGGACTTTGGCGAAGCGAGCTTCCAAGCCTTGAGAACAAAGCTCCGTGGCCCGCTGCAGAATTTGCCGGAAGTCGCGCGTCTGCATCGCGATGCGACCGAAGTCGCCGAGTAGTGATTGCTGCCGCAGCCGGTAGGGAAGCTCGTCCCGTTCAATCGGGACAGCGGGGAATTGGGACGATTCCCGGACTTGAACAGGCATGTGCACGGCAAACCCTCTAGAACGCGGGTTGCGCCCGGCGATGACTTCGGAATCTTGCAATGTGTTTCGCCGGCAGTGTGGCCGCTCTTCCGGGGCGAGTCTGAGCAAAATAGCTCACATCCGCCTTTGACGACAGCGTCTGCGGTGGCGCGAAAGATACAAGCTGCTCTGTGGTGTGGGCAACCGACAGGATTCGATACGGTGTGCGAAGACTCGCTTCCTTTCCGGGAGGTGCGGCTTGTCCGATCGCGAAATCGAGCGAAAGCGTGAATTGGAGTGCCTGCGTCTGGCGTCCGACCTCGAACAGCTGGCGCGCGCCACTCTAAACCCCGATTTGAGGGCACATTGCCTCCGGATGGCGAAGATGTGGTCGGATCGGTCCGTGCACGGCACAGTCGGGAACATTTCGATCCAGAGCGCCACGCATCATTGATCTGACGGCGGGAACGCCCAACAGGTCCCCACGCGTCGTGCTCATTGTCGAAGATGAGCCGCTACTGCGGATGCTCGCCATCGAAGTCGTCGAGGAAGCAGGTTTTGTCGTTCTCGAGGCCGGTGACGCGGACGAAGCGATCGCCCTGCTGGAATCTCGCCCGGACATTTCTCTGTTGTTCACGGACATCAACATGCCCGGAAGCATGGATGGGCTAAAGCTGGCCCATGCGGTGCGCGATCGGTGGCCGCCGGTAAAGATCCTTGTCGTATCGGGACACGCGCGGCCGCGGCAGGCGGACTTGCCGGCCAACTGCCGCTTTGTCGGGAAGCCGTATCGGGCCGCTGCGATGGTCGAGGAATTGCGTTCGCTGGCCGGTTTCGCCGAATTTTAGGTATGGTCGCACACCCTCAAAGCGGATGCATATGAGCCGTTTTGCTCAGACTTGGCGCTGATATTGCTGTCAAATAATGGGCGGATTCCCCCTCGTGCTCCAGCGTCCGAGTCTTTCGTCAGGGCCAAGGGCGATCGGACCGAGGCGACAAATTTCATGACCAAAGCACAAACGGATCATGGTCTGCGGAGCAACCGGTTGCTCGGTGCCCTCGAGCCGGCAAGCCGCAAGCGTATCGATCCTCATCTCGAACCGGTCGAGTTCAAACTTGGCGAAATGGTCTGCGATGCCGGCGGCCTCCTCAAGCATGCCTATTTCCCGCAGGGGTCCGTGCTTTCGCTGTTGACCGTTCTGGAAAACGGCGCCGCGATCGAGACGGCCAACATCGGCGGCGAAGGAGCGTTCGGGCTGTTCGCCGCGATGTACAGCCGGGTTTCATTCAATCGGTGCATCGTGCAGCTGGAAGGTCATACCGTTCGGTGTCCGATCGAACTGCTGCAAGGCGAGTTCAAGAGCAGTGAACACGTCCGCGATCTGTTCGTCAGCTACTCCGAAACCCTGTTGTCCCAGGTTCAGCAGACGGTCGCGTGCAATTGCGTGCACACCACGGAAGAGAGAATGTGCCGGTGGTTGTTGATGATGCACGACCGGGCGGAGGGTGAATCGCTCCCCTATACGCATGAGTTTCTCGCCCACATGCTCGGCGCCAACCGGAAATCCGTCACGCTTGCGGCCCAGTCGATGCAGTCCGCCGGCCTCATCAGCTATCATCGGGGCGCGATCAAAATCATGGACCGGGCGGGCCTCGAGAAGGCGTCCTGTGAATGCTACGCCATCGTGAAGGAGCGCTTCGACGCATTCCTCAAGCCGCCCTCGACTGCCGTGCAGGGGCACAACAAGGGTCGGAGCGAAAAGTAGGGCGCCCTCCATGTTATTTGGCATCGGGAAGTGTGGCCCCAGTTTCACCCGTCGGCAAGCCGACCTCAGCCGTCTGGTGGATTGCGACCCCGACGTGTTCTTCGACCTTTGGAAGCGTGCGCCGGCCCGTCCGCAGTGACGGTCCGGGCCATACTGCAGCATCGGCGTCTTGAAGAAGTAAGAACCGAATTATGCTGGCATCTTGACGCTCTGACCCGACGCACAGGGCGTCAGCGGCCGCCGGCGCCGCCGACCAATTCGCGTTCCGCCCGCAGCAGAATTGCTCGTCGCGAGCCTCCGGCCGTCCATGCTGTTAGTCCATGGGCACGGCGCGAATGCGGCTCTCCGGAAGGCTCCCGCCGCGGCGGGGAAAGCGGCAGAGCAATTCCATTAATTCGTCCTGAACATCAGCCAGCCTGGGTCGTTCGATCGGTCATGGTCGACGCCAGACTTCCGCTGTTGGCACAAAACGGACATCGTAAACGGTGGTCTGAATGTCCGTTATCGGGCGCATTGCGGAAGTCGCGTTTGGCACTGTCAGGTCCGCTTTTGACCCTTAACGGAAATCGCGATCGATGGCATGCTACGGATTCCCGGCGGCGCATATGGGATAGATGCATGCGAGCGAGCGGGACCAACAAATCCGTGATGTAACTGGCAAGAGGAGTATTTCACATGCGCTTTCGCCGTGTGCTTCATCAACCGCGAGGTAGACGGACATTCCGACGAGAGAGCGCTGTGCCCGGGCAAAGGTCTGAGTTGCATCACCGGTTCGGAAGCAATTGGCGTGAACGTCATCCTCTCGGCGCGGTTTTTTTATGGATTAAATGAAAGAGGCCGCCAACGGGCGGCCTCAATCGATTCAGTTTATTTTCAGCTCGCGATCTTTTCGGACCTCGTCTGCCCTTCGGCAGGCCAGAGCGTGCCACTCGATTGCGATGTCTTCCCATGCGTGTCTAAAGTCGCGGTTCGGCACTTCCCGTGCGAGTTTTTCACATGCCAACGCCTTGTTACGGTATTTCTCGGAAATCTCCATGATCATCGTCCACCTTAGAGGCGGGAGCACAACACTCTCGGTCACCGGTAACTGCCCAAACGTTGCGGTGATAATGGACCAACACTCGACGTTGTGGGGCGTTCCAAGCTGAGGTGAGCAATATTGCTGATCATTCAAATTAGCTCCAATCAACCTTAAAAGTGGCCATTTAGCCTATGAATGCACGCCTTTGAATGGAACCGCGTTAAGGTTCCGCGGATGAACTGCTAATGCCCGTCTAACTTAACACCATCGGCAGCCGGGAAGAGTTCCGGTTAATGCCAAGTGTCATAGTCAACTTACGACGCCATTAAGTGCAAGCGAAGAGAACTCGGTCCGATTGCAGCCCTTCACCGCAGATGTTCACCACCATACCCACTTATGGATGGATGAAGATCGAAATCTCCACACACCGCGATGCCCTACGTCATACCGCGAAGCGCGTGGCCATCGCTGTCTGTTCGACGGTACTTCTGACGCTGGCGCTGACGGCCATCACTTTTGGCGTTGATCCCGACACGACCATTCGCTTGGGATCAATCGCAGCCCACGGCGTTCTCATCGGGATGATTATCGCCACACTTCTTACCGGAGTGCTGACGTATCGCTCCAGCGTCTTAATGCGAGAACTGAACGGAGCGCGCTCGGCGCTGCTGCGCATTTCGCAGACCGATCAACTTACCGGTTTACCCAACCGTGGGGTGTTCAATGAACAACTGGAATTATCGATCCAGTTAGCCGGCAGCAATGGCGGACAATGCGCTGTGCTGTTCATCGACCTTGATCGATTCAAAATCATAAACGATACGTGGGGCCACGCAGCCGGCGATGCCCTGTTGGTCGAGGTGGCTCAACGGCTTCGCAACTCTGTGCGCAAGGGCGATGTGGTAGCGCGAGTCGGCGGCGACGAGTTCATCATCATTCTCAATGAGGTGTCTCACAGAGATCAGGCAGCGCGGATTGCCCGTGAGCTGCTGTCAGCGATAAGGCGCGAAATATTCCTGGGCGGCCACGAGATTCAGACCACCGCGAGTGTGGGCATCGCTATGTTTCCTTCGGACGGGTCCGATGTGGAAACCCTGACGAAGAGTGGCGACATGGCCATGTATCGCGCAAAAGAGCATGGCAAAAACACTTTTAGCTTTTTCGAGAAGAAGATGGATGCCGTCGCTGCGGCGCGCGTTAAATTGGGCCAAGAACTATGTCCTGCGCTCACTGCCGGCCAGTTCAAAGTTCACTACCAGCCGATCGTGAGCATCGAAACACGGCATACCGTAGGTATGGAAGCACTCGTTCGGTGGCTTCATCCAGAGCACGGATTGATGTCGCCCGACAAATTCATTCCGCTCGCCGAGGAGACAGGGCTAATTGACAGGCTCGGCGAGCTGGTTTTGCGTCAAGCCTGTTTGGATGCCGTTAAATGGCCGCCGGAGGTGAAGGTCGCGGTCAACGTATCGCCTGTTCAATTTCGCAATTCTGGTCTGGCAAGCCGGGTCGCACTCATCCTTGCCGAAACAGGTCTGCCCCCGAACAGGCTAGAACTTGAGATTACGGAGTCTGTTCTGCTTCAGCGAAGCGATGAGAATATCCGGATCTTGCACGAGTTGCGCACCACGGGTCTCTCCATCGCACTTGACGACTTTGGCACCGGATATTCCTCCCTGAGCTACCTGCGGATATTCCCATTCGACAAGATCAAGATCGACAGATCGTTTGTCAGCGAGATGTCACAAATGGATGTCTGTGCTGCGATTGTGTGTGCCGTCGCTAATCTTGGTAGAACGCTCGACATCGTTACTACCGCGGAGGGGGTCGAAACTCCGGAACAATTGGAACTTCTTCGCGCCGCGGGATGCTCGCAAGCTCAAGGATACCTGTTTGGTCGGCCATGCCCTGTCGAGCACCTTAAGTTTGAAAACTGGAGCAAATGGGCGCCTCACGAAAAAGACCTCTCTCTTACGGCACGAGATATCATGTTGGTGCGGGCTAGCTTTTCCCTCATTGTTCCAATTCAAGATAACCTCGCAAGTCTTTTTTACGAACGTCTCTTCGTTGTTGCGCCCGAGTTGCGGCCGCTCTTTCCCGATGACCTTGGCAGACAGAAACGCAAACTGTTGAAGTTGCTAACGACGAGCGTCGGCAGGTTGCATGATTTTTCGACGCTTGCTCCTATCATTCGAGAACTAGGCGTGCGTCACGTTGCATACGGTGTTAAGCCGCAATACTACGCAATTGTCGGCGAAGCGCTATTGTGGGCGTTGGCACGTGGCCTAGGCGTCGCCTTTGAACCCGAACTCCAGTCTGCATGGAGGAAGGTATATGAGCTCTTGGCCAAGACTATGCAGGCCGGCGCTCTCATAGAGCACGAGATAGCGGCTGCGTAAGCGAGCGCTGCAGCCAACCGCGCCCAGTGCGAGGAAGCGGCGCCCCTTGCGTTGCGCAAGCTGCGGTGCTGGGGTGTCGGGGACTGCCGGCATCGGCGGGAGGTTGGGCTTATTTCTCGGGCGCAACTGGCGGGATAGCATTTAGAAGCTGGGCGACAGCAGTGACAAGTTGCGCCGGCGCGAAGGGCTTGGCTATCATCACGCTGTGGGGAACGCCTTTCGAGGCCCAATCCTCGGCGCTGGAGCCGCTCATATAAACAACTGGGAATGTCGGATTGATTTCTCGGGCGCGCCGGGCAACCTCCCATCCGTCCAGCTTGTCGCGGCCCAGATCAATGTCGGTTACGAGCGCGCGGAATTTGGCATCCAGGGCGCCCAGCAATTCTGTGGCGTTTTCGCCTGACGAGGCAACGACGACCGTAAAACCGCCGTCGCTCAGGTCCTCTTTGACGACGGCCTGAATCGACGCGTCGTCTTCGACGATCGGTATTGCCGCTAGATCTTCCATGGCGTGTCCCCACCGCGCATTACAGCCTGCAAGATAGAAGCTACCGAACTGGGAATCGTTCCTAAGTCGCAATCCGGCCCGAACAGGCCGGCGTTCCATGCTTTGAAAGCTGCGATCTTGCGGTCCAACTGCCTCAGCGCCGGGACACATCAACCAAGGCCTTGGTCCGTTCCTTGGCCGCGTCGTTCTGCGCAGAGCAAAGCTCCCGGCGGGTGTTACTTTTGGTGTCTGCTATGCAGATACGATCCCTTAGATCGGCAGCGTTGCCGTACCTTATTTTAAGGTCGGGACGGCCGCGCTATCCGTACGGTTCCGGACAGAACGTGGCTCGATATTTTGCAATGTCAGCTTGCCGCGACCGTCGCTTGACCTAAGCCGCGAGCAGGCGGCTCACGGACCGCAGGCGGTTCGGTTTGCCGCCGGGTGGATTGCGCGGTCCGCCGTCAAGTTCGCAGAGCGCCTCCAGGATCGCGTCGATCGTCACGGGCGCTTTCAGTCCCTCGGGAGCCCGCAGGGCAGGACAGGACGCGATCGCCGAGGCATCCGAAGCCCAGGAAGCCAGAATGCCGCGCTTTTCGGAAACCGTCAGCGCTGGATGTGCGACCACGTCTTTGGGGTGTTCAAAGACGGTGCCCGGGTGAAGCAACGCCTCGAAGTCGAAAACATTGTCATCAAGCGCGGTCGTCGGCCGCATGATATCCTCCATTTCAAAGACGAACGGCGTGCCGGGCGTTTGTCGCGCGGCACTTTCAGCACGGCTCTCAGGCCGCTTTCGCTTCCAGCTGCTGGACGTTGCCGATCGGCGCGCCGGTGATGGCGATACGCCGCGGCTTCATCGCTTCGGGGATTTCCCGGACCAGCTCAATCTTCAGCAACCCGTTGTCGAAGGCCGCGTTCCTGACCTGGACGTAGTCGGCAAGATTGAACTGCCGTTTAAAGCTCCGGGTCGAAATTCCGCGATACAGGAATTCCCGCTCGCCCTTTTCGGGCTTGTTGCCCTCGATCGTGACGACGTTCTGCTCCGCGGTTACCGCGATTTCGTCCCGCGCGAAGCCCGCGACCGCCAGCGAAATTTGGTAACGGTCATCGGCCAGCCGTTCGATATTGTAAGGCGGGTAATTGCTCTCGCCGGCCCGGTGGGCCGCCTCGGCAAGGTCGAACAGGCGGTCAAACCCGATGGTCGAGCGCCAGAGGGGTGAAAGGTCGTAGGTGCGCATAGCCAAATTCTCCATTGAGCAGTTGGGTACGAGCGGCAGCACCGGGACACAACCGGTGCCCGTCTCAGCCGGGCCCTGAAGGCGCCCGGATGCCACCTTGCGGGTGGCGACAAAAAAATTAGAAAAGCCTGATTTGGTTTCAAGGGGGAACGGAAAAATTTTCGGCTGGCGCTCCTGCCGAGGGCAGCCGAGCCTTGCTTCTTCTGGTTTCCCGTGGGGCGTTGCTCGGTCTTTACCTTTTGTCTTTACCATAGCCTCCTTACGAGTAGGGAGTCAGGAAGTGGGGCCGTCGATACTTGGAGGTAATGACCGACGGCCCCGATGCCGGCCACTTCCAATTGCCCCTGCCTCATTAAGAGCGATGGTCAGCAGCGGAATGCTCCGAATGGTTTCTGGTTCCTGCTACGGAACGAATGTCGGCCCCGATATTTGAAATCTCAGGGCTCGGTAGGCTTGAATCGATGAACGTCGCCGCTGGGTGGCCTCTGCAGCCGGATTGTGCATTCCCGTCTCGATCAGAAGCTTCTGCGGCTCCTAGTACTGGAATTTGCGATCATTTCCGGAATGGTCCTGATCGTGCATCGCTAGCGAACGCGCGTGAGGATACCGGATGCTCCCTGCAATCCGGTCAGAACCGCAAGCGCCACCAGCAGGATCAGTATCCAGCGGCGGAACTCGTTGGAGTCCGCTGTCTTGAAGCAGCGTGCACCGATACATTGGCCTGCAAGAAGCGCAGGCACAAGTGCGAGAAAGCGGGTGATGCCTTTCGATGTCACCAGTCCTTCGGCGGTCAGGAAGCCCAGCGCCATTGTATCGGTGGCAATGAAGAACGCGATCAGCGAGGCGCGGCCGATCGAAACTCCGGCCGGCGAGTTAAAAAAGAAAATCACGATCGGCGGTCCGCCGATGCCGAGCGCGCCGTTCAGGAGACCGGAGATGCCGCCGGTTGCGATCGTCTCGACCGCGCCCGGCATCTTCTTTCGTGTGTAGCCGAACCAAAGCAGGCCGACCGAGACGAGTACGGCGGACGCCAGCACGATCTTCATGGGTGCGGCGGGTACGCTCGCAAGAAGCCACACGTCGATGGGCGTACCGACAAGACATCCGGCGCCCAACAGACCGAGCGAGCGCCAGTGAATGTCCTTCCAGATGCCCGGCAGCAGACTGAGGCTTGCCGCGACCTCCATCATGAAAATCGGCGGAATGATTTCGGCGGGAGGAAGCAACAGCGAGAGCGATGTAATGGCCAGCAGCGAGAAGCCGAATCCGCTATAGCCGCGGACGATGGCCGCGGCGAACACGCAGACCATCGCGTAGATTGCTGATCCCCAGCTCAACCAGAGATATCCTTCAAGACCAGACCGGCAAAGGCAATCGATAATTGCCTTTGCCGCAGATCGCGACTTTAGGCAATCGTCTTGAGATAAAGGCCTGGATCGAAATATTTGCTCGCGGGCGTGTAGTCCTTGATCCCGGCGTTGGCCATGAAGAAATCCGTCGATTGCTGCAACCAGTTGGTAACGGTGCCGTCGGAGTAAAGCCGCTTCCAGTCGCGCGAAGAAAACATCTTCTGCGCCTTGAACGATTCGTTGATGTCCGCCAGCGGCGTCTGGCTGTAGTGAGCCTTCTGCAGCGATTCCATTGCTTCATTGCTGTTGGCGATGATGTAGTCGTTGGCCTCCGCCCAGCCCCGAATCAATTTGGCGAGGGTATCCTTGTTCGGTTCGTAGTAGTCGTTTGCGGCCGCCCAACCGCCGATAATAGCGGCTTGCGGATAATAGGCCGAGGCATCGGCAAGCTTCACCGCGCCCGGCATCTTGTCGCGCACGGTGACATTGAAGGGCACCCATAGTGCCACCGCCGGCACCGCGCCTGAGATGAACGCCGTCACCGCCGCCGGCATGGTCTGGTTTACAAGCTCGACTTCCTTGGGATCAATCTTGTTGGCGCGCAATGCCTTGTCGAGGAAGACATGGGCCGTGGTGCCGGTCGCCGTTGCGATGCGTTTGCCTTTCAGGTCGTCGAACGATTTGATCTGATCGGAACGCACCCAGAGCTGTGCAGTGGCTACTTCGATGTCGTTGATCAAAAATACCTTGCCCTGTCCGCGCGCCGGAAAGTTCGACAGCACCGCACCGGTCGCCAACACGTCGAGGCTTCCGCCGATCAACGCCTGGAAAATCTCAAGCCCGGTATTGAACTGGCGCAATTCCAGTTCGAGGCCATGCTTTTCGAATGTTCCCCGATCCATGCCGGTCCAGATCTGTCCATCCACGGCGACCGTGTGCAAATAGCCGACGCGGACCTTGGTTTTCGCCTGCGCGATAGCGGGCGCGGAAGCCGCAAATCCGCCGAGCGCGATACCCGCCGTGGTGGTCAGAAATTGTCGTCGATCCATGGCACTTCCTCCGTTTGATTTTATGATTATTCCGAAAATGAAGCCGGCCGCAGCTGCGCCTGCTGCGCGCGGTATTCGCTCATGACCAGTTCCCTGATGTGGCTTCTCAACTCGCCGAATTCCGGCCGCTCCTGCAGCGACTCATCGCGCGGGTAAGGGAAGGGGACATCGATGATCTGTTTGATGCGGGCGGGCCGCGCCGTCACCACGACAATGCGTGAGGAGAGGTAGATCGCTTCCTCCACCGAATGGGTGATCAGCATGACGGTCTTGCCTTCGGTGGCGAGCACCTTGAGCAGCAGATTCTGCATGTTCGCCCGGGTCTGGGCGTCGAGCGCGCCGAATGGCTCATCCATCAGCAGGAACTGCGGCTTTACGGCGTAGGCGCGCGCGATGGCGAGCCGCTGCCGCATTCCGCCGGACAAATGTTTCGGATATGAATTGGCAAAGTCCGACAAGCCCATCAGCTCAAGATAATGTTCGCAAATCTGGTCCCGCGCCGAGGCGGGAACATGATTGGCCTTCAGCTTCAACCCGAATGCGATATTCTCCTTGGCCGTCAGCCAGGGGAAAACACCATATTCCTGGAAGATGACGCCGCGTTCGGGCCCCGGACCCTTCACGGGTTGACCGTCGAACAGCACGTTGCCCGCGGTCGGCTTCTGAAAGCCGGCGAGCATGCTCATCATCGTGGTCTTGCCGCAGCCGGATGGGCCGATCACGGCGATGAAGTCGCCGTCGTTGATGTCGTAGGTTACATCTTCGACCACCGTGAGCTTGCCCTTCGGCGTATCGAAAATGAGGGAGACGTGATCGAATTGCGCGCGATGAACGCCGTTGGCCGTGCTCATGCGGCGGCTCTTTCCTGCCACGCCAGCAGTCTTGCGCTGATCCGCCGCAGGATCATGTCCATGATCAGCGCAATGCATCCAATGCAGATGATGCCGACATAGATGACATCGAGCAGGAAGTAGGTGGAGGCGTTCTGGATCATCGCGCCCAGCCCGCGCTGCGCCGCGATCAGTTCGGACGCAACCAGGGTTGCCCATGCGACACCCAGCGCGACTCGCAACGCGGTCAAAATATGCGGTACCGTGAGCGGAATGATGACCTTGCGAAAAATCTCCAATTCGCCGGCGCCGAGCGTTTGCGCGACCCGGATGTAAAGCGGTGTGATCTGAGATACGCCTTCATACATCACGATCACGCCCGCGAAGAACGAGGCATAGAACAGGATCACGAGTTTTGCCACTTCATCGACCCCGAAATAGACGATCACGAGCGGGATCAGCGCAATCGGCGGCAGCGCGCGAAAGAAATTGATCATCGGATCGGCAAAGGTACGCGCCGGCCTATACCACCCCAGCAGGAAGCCGACGGGCACTGCAGCGGAAATGCCCAGGGCAACGCCCAGGAAAACCCGCCGCGTCGACGCATAGATGTCGAACAGCAGGCCTTCATGCAGCAGCAGTTCGACGAATTTGGATGCAACCTGATGCGGCGCGGGGATCAGGGAAGCGTTGACCAGCCCGCTCCAGCGCACGGCGTACCAGATCGCTATCGCGCCGGCCCAGGGCGCAAGTCCGAGTAAAAAGCGTCTTGCGACACTTCCATCCATTCAACTTCTGTCCGGTCGCAAATGCGGTTGATCGTAGGCAGGTCATATTATAAATAGGATGACCATACAAGAGTGGCCGCCGTGCTTCTAGCTGCGCTTTCGGATTACCAATGGCTGCGCAAGGATACGACTACATCATCGTCGGCGCCGGATCGGCCGGTTGCGTTGTTGCTAATCGTTTGTCGGCTGATCCATCCTGCCGCGTGCTGCTGCTGGAAGCTGGAGGCTCCGATCGCAATTTTTTGCTCAAGCTGCCCGTAGGTTACTATCGGACGATTTACAACGAGCGGTTTTCCCGTCTGTTCAACACCGAGCCGGGTGAAGGCACCGGCGGCCGTTCAATCGTTTGGCCGCGGGGCCGCGTGCTCGGGGGATCGTCTTCGATCAACGGCCTGATTTTCATTCGCGGTCAGCACGAGGATTTCGACGACTGGGAACGGCTTGGCGCCAAGGGCTGGAGCTATCGCGAACTGCTGCCGTACTTCCGCCGCTACGAACGCTATTCCGGCGGCGAGAGCCAATATCACGGTGGTCTCGGTGAATTCGAGGTGTCCGATCTTCGCACCGGCAATCGCGCTTCCGCCGCATGGGTGGAAGCGGGCGTGGAATTCGGACTTCCGCGCAATCCAGATTTTAACGGCGCGACGACGCTGGGTGTCGGCGCCTATCAACTCGGCATCGGACGGCATTGGCGCACCAGCTCGGCTTCGGCATTCCTGCATCCGGTCGCCCGTCGCCCGAACTTGACCGTCACCACCAGGGCTCAAGTCAGCAAGGTCGTGTTCAAGGGCTGCATTGCGACCGGTGTCGAATGGATTCGAGATGGCCGGAAATTCAACGCCCAAGCGGATCGCGAGGTCATCTTGTCAGCTGGCGCGCTGCAGTCGCCGCAGCTGTTGCAACTATCCGGCGTTGGTCCGGGGGACCTGCTGCGCGGGCTCGACATTCCCGTTATCGCCGACGCGCCGGAAGTCGGCGGCAATTTGCAGGATCACTACCAGGCGCGCATGATCGTGCGGCTGAAGCAGCGGATATCGCTCAACGATCAGGTTCGCAATCCAGTTGAATTGGCGAAGATGGGGCTGCAGTGGATGCTCGCAGGGAGCGGCCCGTTGACCGCGGGCGCAGGTCAGGTCGGTGGTGCTGCCTGCACTGAATACGCAGTAGGCGGCCGGCCTGACGTTCAGTTCAACGTGATGCCGCTGTCGGTCGACAAACCCGGCGATCCCTTGCATCGCTACTCCGGATTCACCGCTTCGGTCTGGCAGTGCCACGCAGAATCGCGCGGACGCCTCGCCATTCGCTCGACCGATCCATTCGACCAGGCTCGTATCGAACCGAATTACTTCGCCGAGGGAATCGACCGCAAGACTATGGTCGCGGGTCTGAACATGCTGCGCGACATCTATCGACAAAAACCATTCCGCGATCTTTGGGAGGTCGAGATGCTTCCCGGCGAGGCGGTCAACAGCCCGGCCTCGCTGTGGGATTTTGCCCGAAGTACCGGTGGCACGGTGTTTCATTGCGTCGGTACCTGCCGGATGGGAAGCGATGATAGATCGGTACTCGATCCGCAATTGCGCGTCCGCGGCGTCGAAAAACTACGCGTGATCGACGCGTCGGTGATGCCGCAAATAACGTCGGCCAATACCAATGCAAGCAGCCTGATGATCGGGGAAAGGGGCGCTGCCCTGGTCATGTCATAACCCGCACCTTGCTGGGCTCTTGCCGGCGCCGAATTTGAGAACGTGAGATGGATTTGATTTCCGACAGCCATGTTCCGAAATACGCTCAGATCGCGGACATCTTCCGCCAGCGGATCGCACGTGGAATTTGGGCGCAGGGCTTGCGGCTTCCGGCGAACGAAATTCTCGCTGCCGAATTCGGCGTTTCCCGTGTCACTATTCGGCAGGCGGTCGATCTCCTGGCGCGCGATGGTATTATCGAAGCCCAACAAGGCCGCGGTACCTTCATCACAGGCACGCTAGCACAGGACCGATGGCTCAAGGTCGAAACCACGTTGTCCGATCTTGCCGAGTTCTATCGCGACACCTCGCCCGAGATCCTCAACATTTCGGAAAGCCGCACGGACGCGCCGTTGCTTCCCGAAGATGGAAAGCCGGCGGCGCACTATGTTTTCATGCGCCGCGTGCATTCGCGCGACAAGCGGCCTTATTGTTTAATCTCGATCTACCTCGACGAAAAAATCTTCCGGAAATTTCCAAAGCGTTTCCGCAAGGAAACCGTAATTCCGATTTTGAAGGATTTGCGCGAGCCTGCCGTCACCAGCGCGCGGCAGACGCTGACGATAGGCACGGCTGACCTTGAGGTAGCGAAGCTGCTGCAAATTCCGTTGAATTCCCCGGTCGCAGAAGTACGCCGGGTCTTCACCGCCGCCGATCGAACGGTCATCTACCTTGGAGAAGTTACGTATCGCGGCGACTTTATCCGGATCGACATGGATTTGCGCCCCTGAAGCATGCCGCTCATCTGAAGAACAATTCCTGGTTACGCCGCTCGAGCTCTTCGCCGTAGGTACGCAGCACATGGGCCTCGCTGACGGTTCCGATCGCGACCGTGAGGTCGGCGCGGGCGACGACGACGAGAACATCGGCTTCGGTTCGTTCGAAGGCTGCCATGATGTCGCGAATGGTGGCATCCGGCAGCAGAAACTCGTCGATCTGCTGTGCCAGTGTTGCGAGCGGCAGATTGTCGATAGTCGCGATCGAGTGCAGGTCGGCGGACGTGATCAGTCCGGCGTAGGTTCCATTCGGATCGCGCAACACGATCTGCTTGACTTGGCCGGGTGAGAAAAGTTTTTGGGCTTCGGTGATGGGCATGGTGCTCAGCGCGTTCTCGAAATCCGATCGCATCAGTGATGTCGCGCTTAATTGCCTGACCCAGCCGACGTCCTGCGGGCCTCGAATGACTTCTCCACGCAGATGGAAACGCCAGGTCGCAAAACTGTAGCCGAACAATTCCCTGACCAGGAGAGCGCTCACGGATGAAGCAACCATCGCACCCACCGTTACGGAAAAATCACCGGTGATCTCTAGCGCGAGGCATATCATGCTGAAGGGGGCGCCGAGTACGCCGGTGCCGAGCGCCGCAAGGGCGGCAATTGCGGCCGTGCCCGGCTGCAAAGCGAGCGTCGGAAACGGTACGCTAAGCACGACGCTGTAGAGTTGGCCGATCAGGGCGCCGAGCATCAGGGACGCGAAAAACAATCCGCCGCGAAAACCCGAACCGAGCGATACCGCCGACGCCAGCGTCTTGAGAACGATCGTCGTGGTGAGCAACAGCCATGTCGGGTTGCTTACGAGCAGGATCTGCATCGCGCCATGTCCGGCGCCGAGCACCGTGGGCGTCAGCAGAGCAAGAGTGCCGAGCAGCGCGCCTCCGACCACGGGCCTTAGCAGGCCGTTGAAGACTGTCAGACGTTGAAAACATCGTTCCGAAAACGCCACTGCCAGCATCACAATGATACTGGCGAACGCGCAGATGATGCCGATTGCGACGGTCTGGCCAATCATTTCGACTGAAACCGGGGTGGGGAATCCTGGAACCATCAGGAATGATTGATGCGTCAAGTGTCGTGCGACCAGCCAGGAGGCGACTGAACTGGCAATGACCGGTACCAGTCCAGCTGACGTATATGCGCCGAGCACGACTTCGAAGGCGAAGAAGGCGCCGGCTAGCGGCGCGGAAAACGCGGCGCTGATCGCTCCGGCTGCACCGCAGGCCACCAGTAGCCGCATGTCGCTACGGCGCGCCGCCAGCCGCTGGCCGATATGGGAACCGAACGCCGCGCAGATTTGCGTGTAGCCCGCTTCCAGCCCGACCGATCCGCCGAAGCCGTTCGAGAGCAGGGTCTGCATGGAGATCAGCAGGCTGCCCCGAAAGGAGACACGCCCGCCGTAAAGCGCGTTGGCCTCGATCGCATCGGCAAGTTGCTGGCCCTTGATTCGGCGGGCAAAGAATATTCCGACCGCCGCAAGAACGACCCCACCAAGGACCGGGACCAGCAATGTGCGCTGCCAGGAGATAACGCCGGTGGCGCTCAGATGCGAGTCGAGCGGGATGTCGAACAGCAGCCCGTGGGCGATCTCGCTCAGCTCGGAAATAGCCGCGACCAGCAACCCGCTCAACAGGCCAATCACAATGGCAACCGCGACGACGCCGGTTTCGCGGCTGCGGACGAAGTTGCGCAGGCTTGCCGGCAGCAGATAGTAGCCGGCGGAGGCCGGCTTCTTCGCCGGCCCCGGCGGAGAAATCTTGTTGCGTTCCGCCGCTATATCGTCGGTCATATCAAATCAGCGATCGTATCGCGCTCCGTCGACCGTGCCTGGCTGATTGGTAGCACTAACCTTGCTTCTCTTCTTCCCAGAACGCCGTTCCGCCTTCCGCCTTCATCAACCCCAGAATCTTCTCCCGCGGGATCACGCCGCAACGTTTGGCCCAAGCATGATATTGCTCGCTCATGTCGCTGACGCGGTGTGGATGCTGCGCAGCCAGGTCATGCATCTCGGTGCGGTCGGCTGCCATGTCGTAGAGCTCCCAAGGGCCCGGATATTTGCGTACCAGCTTCCATTTGCCGAAACGGACCGCAGCATTGCCTTCGTGCTCCCAGAATAGGGGACCTCGGCCGCTGTAAGCCGATCCAAATGACGGCACCAGGCTTTCACCTTCGCATGGCGGGATGGTGTGACCGTTGAAGACCTCCGGGTAGGCGGCCCCGGTCACCTCGACAATGGTTGCCATGATATCCGGCAACTGTCCCGCATTGTGCCGCAAACCGCCTTTGTCCTTGATGCCGCGCGGCCAATGCGCGATCAGGGGTGTGGCGATGCCGCCCTCATGGACCCAGTGCTTGTAGAGCCGGAACGGGGTGTTCGACAGGTTGGCCCAGGCGGTGCCGTAGCTCTGATAGGTGTCTTCGCCGCCTGGCATCAGCGACGGATCATTGCCGAAGCGGACCGGTTCGCCGGCTCGCGTCTTTGCCTTGGCGATCATCAGTTGGTCGACGAGTTCGTGCGCAGTAACGCCGTCCGGAATATCCTCGGCGCAGGCGCCATTGTCGGAAAGGAAGACGATCAGCGTGTTATCAAGTTGGGCAGTTTCTTCCAGCGCCGCGATGATGCGGCCGATGCCTTGATCCATGCGGTCGATCTGTGCGGCATAAACCTCCATGCAGCGCAGCGTCCATTCGCGGCTCTCGGCTTCGGTGAATGGCGGCTGCGTCGGATCGCGATCCGTTAGCTGCCAGTTCGGATGAATGATGCCGTCATCGACAAGCCGTTTCAGCCGTTGCTCGCGTAAGGCATCCCAACCTGCATCGAACCGGCCCTTGTATTTTGCGATGTCTTCTTCATACGCGTGCAGCGGCCAGTGCGGCGCGGTGTAGGCCACGTACTGAAAGAATGGTGTATCCGGACTGGCCTGCTTGTGCTGGCGGATGTAAGCCGCAGCCTGATCGCTGATCGCATCGGTATAAAAAAACGATGGATTGTTCTCGGCCTCGTGTTCGATATTGTCGTTGCCGCGCGTCAGCGTGTTCGGATTGTAGAAACTGCCGGCCCCGATGATGGTACCGAAGAAATAGTCGAAGCCGCGCTGTAGTGGCCACGCATCCGTTGGCTCAGTCAAGCTGCTGGAGATATGCCACTTGCCACTGAGATAAGTCTTGTAGTTCTTCTGCTTCAGAACTTCCGCCACAGTAACGCAGTTCTTGTTCAGATTGCCGGCATAACCTTCCGGCCCGTTGCTGTAGGTGAGAATGCCGATTCCGGTCTGGTGCGGATGCAGGCCGGTCAGCAGCGAAGCGCGGGAGGGGCTGCAGCGCGCGGTATTGTAGAATTGGGTATAGCGAAGCCCGTTGGCCGCCAAGCGATCGAGGTTGGGCGTTTCGATCTCGCCGCCGTAACAGCCGATATCGGAAAATCCCATGTCATCGTTGAGGATGATCAGGATGTTTGGGCTGTCGGGCGTTTTGCCACCATTTGCCATGGTTGTGATCCCTCTTGAAGTGTCTGTGAACTGAGTTGTTGCGACGATCAGGGATGCCGCCTCGTCAGGTTGATGCTGAGGCGAAAGTAGTTCGGCAGGTAGACCGAGCGCAGCAGTTCAAGCGGCCGTCCGTCCGTATTCACGGTCAGGCGCTCGATCGACAGCAGCGGACAGCCGGCCTTGACGCCGAGCAGCCTGGCGCTGGTGGGGTCCGCGAGCGAGGCGCTGATGATCTGCGTCGCTTCCTTGATATTGAACCCGATCTCGGTTTCGAACACCCGGTACATCACGATCGAGGTAAGATCGCGTTTTTCCAGTTCGAGCCCGATGTCCGGTGGATAAAAAGCATGCTCGATCGCGATCGGAACATCGTCGGCGAGGCGGACGCGCTTGAGCTGCCACACCGCGCGCTCCTGCAACTGATTGCGCACTTCGGCGTCGTGCTTGTTGGTCATGCCCTGCAGCAGGACCTTCGCACCGGGCCGGTAGCCGGCGTCCTTGATGGTTTCGGAGAAGCCCATCAGCCGCCCAACCCAGTTTTCCGGCTGGTTGGTGCGCAGGAAGGTGCCGCGGCCGCGCTCGCGCTCGAACATGCCTTCGTCGACCAGCGGCTTGATGGCGTTACGAATGGTGATCCGGCTGACGCCAAAATGCTTGCCGAGTTCGACCTCCGTCATCAGCCGGCCCGCCTTGTCGATCAATTCGCCGGCTCTGACCTGACGGCGAATGGTCTCCCGGACCTGGATGTGCAGCGGCTTGGAATTGGCTTCCGCCGGCTCGTGAGCGCGCGTCATGGTGTCAGCCGAGTCCTTTGGTAATGCATGCGTCGAGCCGCGGTCATGACAACCGCCTGCGGGTGGCTTTATCGAACAGATGAATGTCTTGCGTGCGGGCCGTAACCGATATCGTCGCGCCCTCGCGGGGAACGTCGCCGTCGCTGACGCGCGCCCGGATAAAGGTACCGCCGCAGTTGAGATCAAGAATTGCGGTGTCGCCGAGATCCTCGACCAGTTCCACCGTCGCTCGAATGCCGTTCGCCGTGATCCGGACTGCGCTGGGCCGGATACCGACGACGACGGCGCGTTCGCCGCCCTCTTTCAGGCTGGTCTCGAGGCGATGGCCGACAATGTCAACGCTGCCGTCGCAATAGTGTCCCGGAATCAGGTTCATCGGCGGACTGCCGATAAAGGCCGCGACATCGATCGAGTTCGGCCGGGCGAACACTTCGGCGGGCCGGCCGATCTGCTGGATCTCGCCGGCCATGAACACCGCCATGCGGTCGGCCAGCGTCATGGCTTCTTCCTGGTCATGCGTGACATAGACGGCCGTCACGCCGAGGGAGCGCTGCAGCTTCTTCAACTCGGTGCGCGTTTCCAGCCGCAGTTTGGCGTCGAGGTTGGACAGCGGTTCGTCGAGTAGAAACAGCCGAGCCTTGCGGACGATGGCGCGAGCCAGCGCGCAGCGCTGCTGCTGGCCTCCCGACAACTGGCCCGGCTTTCGGTCGAGCAAATGCTCAATGGCGACCTTTCGCGCAGCCTCCTGTACTGCGGGACTAATCTCGGCCTTCGTCAGCTTTGCCATTTCCAGCGGAAAGGCGATATTTTCATAGACGGTCATGTGCGGATAAAGCGCGTAGCTTTGAAACACCATGGCGATGTCGCGGTCGCGTGCATCGGTCGCGGTGATATCCTGCCCGTCAATGAACACGCGGCCCGAGGTCGGCGCGTCGAGGCCCGCCAGGATTCTCAACGTGGTACTCTTGCCGGAACCCGAAGGGCCAAGCAGCGCGAAGAATTCGCCCGGTTCGATTTCGAAGTTGACGCCCTTCAGCGCGGCGAAATCGCCGTGCATCTTGACGATGTCCTCGAAGCGCACCTGACCGCGGCCGTTCATCGGCGGCCTCCACCCTTGACCGCGCCGACGGTGAGACCTTTGACGATGTTCTTCTGCGCGACGATGCCGAGCACAACCACGGGGAGCATCGCCAGCACCGAAACCGCTGCGAGTTTGGCCCACAGCGTCTGTTCGACGGAAACGAAGTTGAACATCGCGACCGTAACCGGACGCACCGTATTGCCGCTCAGCACGACCGCGAACAGAAATTCGTTCCAGGCATTGAGAAACACGAACACGATCGTGACCGCGATGCCGCCGCGCGCCTGCGGGATGATGATCCGCCATAACGTGCGCAACCGGCTTGCGCCGTCGAGGTAGGCGGCTTCCTCCATCTCGAAGGGAATGTCCTCGAAATAGGACACCAGCAGCCAGATCGCGAAGGGAAGCGAGAACGAGAGATAGATCAGGATAATGCCCTGATAGGTGTCGATCCAGCCGATATTCCGCAGGATCAGGAAGTAGGGGATGATTATGCCGACCGGCGGCAGCATCTGCGTAGCCAGCACATAGAAGCCGGCGAATTTCTTGCCGCGAAAGCGCAGCCGCGCCAGCGCATAGGCGGCCGGCACCGCCATCAGCATCGTAATCACCGTGGTGCCGATCGAAATGACGAAGCTGCTGACGAGGTTCGGCAGGATCGCAGCCGAGCCGAACAGCACGTCGCGATAGGCTTCCAGCGTGGGAGCAAAGAAGAGCTTTGGCGGATAGGCGAGTACGTCGCGGTCGTTCTTGAGCGAATTCAATACGCTCCAGAGAATGGGAAATGCCCATGCGATCAAGAAGATCAGCGAGATGGCGAACACGGCGATGATGCGAATGCGCCTTGCCGTCATTTCGCCCTCCGCAACGCAAACAGCACCCCGGAGATCAAAATCGTCACGACCAGAAGCGCGACCGCAAGCGCGGAGCCGTAGCCGAGAGACAATTCGGTGAAAGACTTCCGGTAAGCGTAGAGGTTGAGAATTTCGGTCGCGGTGCCGGGACCGCCGGCGGTGACGGTGAAGATCGCGGCGAACGCCGTCAGCGCCACCATCGTGCGCATGATCACCACCATGACGATGGCGGGCCGCAGCAAGGGCAGGGTGATACGGCGAAACCGCTGCCAGGCGCTGGCGCGGTCGAGCCGCGCGGCCTCATAGATATCTTCCGGCAGCGACGCCAGGCTTGCCAGCAGCACCATGAATGCAAAGGGGGTCCATTGCCAGGTATGGATAACGACCACCGAAATCATCGCCAGCAACGGATCACCGAGCCAATTTTTGCTGCCGAGGCCGGCATTGATCGCAAGGAAATCCACGATACCGAATTCCGGCGCCAGCATGAAGGTGCGCCAGATCATGCCGACCACAGCGGGCGACAGCACCACCGGCAGAATCGCGATCAGCCGGAACCAGCCTTGGCCACGCTTCATGCCTATCACCAGCAATGCCAGCGCCAGCCCCAATGCCACCTGTAGCGCGACGGTCGAGCCGGTATAAATCAGGCTGACCAGCAGCGATGACCAGAACCGTTCGTCGGCGAGCAGGGTCTGGAAATTTTCAAATCCGACAAAGCCGTCCGCGAACGGCATCGCCAGATCCATCCGGAACGCGCTTGTACCGACCAGGAACATCAGTGGAAGAGTCGTTGTCGCCAACAGTGCAAGAAAAGCGGGCGCCAGCAATGCCGCCGCGAACCGGCGCTCGCGCTGCGCCAGCACCCGGCCGAAATCGCCCGACACGGTCGCGATGCCGGAAGCAGGCACAATTGCTGACGCAGGCTTAGCCAACGTTAGCCGCGCATCATCGGTTCAATGCGACGCTGCGCATCGTCGAGGGCCGCCTTGACGGTGGCCTGACCCGACAGCGCCGACTGGATCGCCGTCGCCATGGTATCGCCAATCGCCGGCCATTGCGGCACGCGCGGACGCCAATCGACATCGGTGTCGCCCTGCAGCGTTTGCATGGTGGCCTCGACGAAATTGTCGCCAAAGCCGTTCATCAGCTTGATGTATTCCGGATCGCGCCAGATCGAAGTGCGGTTGACGCCCGAACGCTTCGCAGGACCGGCGAAGCGGTGCGCCGTGCGTGCCTGCGTTTCCGCGCTCGCGGCCCACTGGATGAACAGCCAGGTTGCTTTCTTCTTTTTTTCGGGAAGAGCGGCGTTGATCGGAAAGCCCCAGTTCCAGATCGACGTCACGCGTTTGCCGGAGGGGCCCTTGGGCCAGCGCGCATAGGCGACTTTGCCGACAACCTTGGACTTCTCGGCATTGTTGACGACGGAAGCCGACGAATGCGCGTCGATGTAGGACGCAACGGTTCCCTGCGAGAACGCGTCGGCAATGTCGGGCCAGTTCCAGTTTGCCGCGGCGGTCGGGGCGTAGTTGCGCATCAGGTCGACATACCAGGCGAGTGCCGCCTCCGCCTCGGTACCATTGACCGTAAGCTTGCCGCCCTTGAACCACTCGCCGCCGAACTCGCGGAAGATCGAGGGATAGATGTACATGTTCTGACCGGCGCCGGCGACGCCGCGGAGCGCGGTGCCCCAGATGCGATCGTTCGGCGTATTCAGCGCGGCAGCATTGGAGACGAACGTCTTGAGGTCGTCGGCGGGCTTTAAGCCCTTCGCATCATACAGATCCTTGCGATAGACTTGAATCGTGACTTCGCCGTCATAAGGCACGCCGTACAGCTTGCCATCGACGCTGTCGGCAGTGCGCCAAGCGGGGATAATGTCGTCGAATTTGAACCAGTCAGGATCCGTCAGCGATTTATCGGCAAGGTAACTGTCGAGCGGCTCGACCCATTTGTTCGCCGCATACAGCGCGTAGTACATCGGGTCCGCGGCGTGTGTTGCGTAGGTTCCCGTCTTCGAGGTTAAATCGATGACACTCTTCTGCCGGATTTGCGCCGGCGGGATTTTCTCGAAACGGACGTCGATGCCGGTCAGCGCCTTGAATTGCGGCGCAATGGTAATCAGGTTCTCGAAATAGCTCGCCGGAATGACCGCGACGGTTATGGATTCACCCGACGTCTGCTGCCAGTCGATCTTGGCCGACTTGTAGGGTGCGAGATCGGCATCCTGCGCCGCGGCCTGACGCAGGACGGCCGGTCCCGCCACGATCAGAGTTGATGCAGCAACACTTGCCTTAAGAAATGTTCGCCGCGTCGGAATGAATGGCTTCATTTCTCGTCCTCCCTGGAGCCGGACTTTTGCCGGTTAGTTAGGACATTTACTTATATGTTATAACATGTCAATTTTTTACCGAGATATAGAAGCGGAGGCTGGGAAGCCATCTCAGGGATTGATTGCGGCTGACATCCAGTTGCCGTACTTTGGATTTCCAAGGAAAAATGTTGCGGTGGTCATGTCCAAGAACAACACGAGCCTAGATGGGGCAGAGGTCAACCCTTTCCGGAGTCCTTGGAAGCCGGCTTGGCGATGGTCAGCCGTAGTTTTTCTCGTGCTCGCTGCGATAGTCTACATGGTCGGCTAGCGCCGCCTGCGGACACTTACGGAATACCTCCTAGCTAATATTTCCGTTGGCGCACGATGTAGAATCCCTCGTCCGAGCAGTTGCGCGCAGCAAGGCGATTACTTGATCCATCAAACCGGCGACTGGGCTCGGAAATGTTGTGCGCTGAATTTTGAGACAGAAATTCCCTGTTACCGGCCAAAATTTCCCTGTTCACCGAAAATATTTCCCTGTTACTTCGGGCAGGGAATTATTCAAAAAATCACTGCAGCGCAGAGAGCTCTGGCATTGAAATTGTCTCCAAGCGGGTCAAAATCGCAATTTTCCCTGTAAAATTCCCTGTTAGCAGGGAATTTGCGTCGAGACCGGCGCGATCAGCACTGCGTCGCCAGCCAGGCAGTGGGGCCGGTCGCGGTTCAAGCTCAACCAGTGCAGAAAAGCCCGGACCAGCCACGTTGTTTGCGCGATTCGCGGCCTCCCTGCTTGCAGGTAGACGCTGATCGAGCCTGCCGGCATTCCTCTAGCTGGCACATCGCGCGGGCATAAGCTGCGAGATTGCGTTGATAAGCTGCGATGGTGTGAAGGGCTTGGCCAGCATGATACTTTTCGCCACACCGTGGACTGCCCAATCTTCAGCTGCGGCGCCGGTTATATAGATGACAGGCAAACCTGGGTTGAGGGTCCTGGCGCGCCGCGCCACATGCCAGCCCCTGATTCCATCTTGCCCAAGCTTGATATCAAGCGCCAGTAAGTCGTACTTGCCCTCCCTGAGCAGAGTCAGCGCCTCTTCGCCGGACGAGGCGATCGACGCCTCGAACCCGCCCTCTGCAAGAGCTTCTTCGAGAAGGCTTTGGATCGGTTGGTCATCTTCAACGACCAGAACCCTCAACGAATCGGCCATTTCACGCCTCGGCTTTTGAACACAGAGCTCAAGCCGAATGTGGGGCATTCGTTCCGCACTCTATCTCTTCAGAAGCAGTGCGTGGAAACCGACACGGTTTCGGGCGAAATCTGCAATTTAAATCGGGCAGCTGCGCAACGCGGGAAGGCAGTCAATTAAGAAGGTGTCAGGACCGAGTGTACCTTTGCCGTTTCCGAGTCCGTGGGAGTCAAAGCATTTTTCCGGCGGACCGGAACCAGTCGCGGTTCGGCGATTTGTTTTCGTCATGACGCTGCAAACGCTTTATATCGCGCTGGTGCTAGCCGTTGCGCCCTTCTGCGCAGCTGCGGCGCAACCGAATGTCTGGAAGACGTATGTAGTTGCGGAAACTGGAGCAGAAGTCGAGATCCCAATATCGATCTTCAGCGGCGACGCAGGCAAGCCCGAAGGCGGGCGCGGCCAGCGCTTTCTGACGTCGGACCGACGAGCAAATTTGACGATCCAATCAATCTCGAACGAAGCAAACGATGCACCGGCTGATTTTCTTGCGAAGCAGAAGCCACCTTCAGATATTATTTATAAGAAAGTAACCTCGCGCTTTTTCGTGGTGTCGAGCGTCCTCAACGGCAGGATTTGGTACAACCGTTGCAATCGGGTTGCCGGTTATATGAATTGCGTTCTGATCAACTACCCGGCAGGCGAAAAGCGCCAGTGGGACAATGTCGTTACTCGCATCAGCAGATCTCTCAAGTAGATTGATGCAGCTAGCATTACGTCTACCAGCGGTTGATGAGGCGAATCGCACATTGAGCTTCCCAATCGATGCATAGTTTTCTGAACCTTGGGTTGACTCGTTAAGGAAGTGTGCGTTGCCAAAGCAGCCCATCAAAATCGAGATCGTTCAAGAAGGTGACGCGCGCTTCATGCTCAAGGCCTTTGCCGATGGTACCGAGGAGCGCGTGCCGATCGTAAAATTGCCCAGGAAACCACGCTATCCGCCCCGCACCTACCGCAAGTGGGATTTCAGCAAGAAGAAAGGGTTTTAAAGAGTGAAAGCTGTTTTGATTCATGCAAGCGACCCTGTCTTCCAGCGGGCCGGGTGACCGGTCCCTATTTCTTTAGGACGCCGGCGTCGGTATTGCTGAGACTGTTCACGGCGCTGTTCGCCGCAGGAGTATTTACCGCGGCCGAGGGAGACGATGCCGGACTCTGAGCGGTCGGATTTGCACCGATGCTGTTTCCGGAGGTGCCGTGATTTAATGCGTTTGATGTGTTTGGACCAGGCGAACCGCCCGTGCCGTTGATCGTGCTTCCGTTTGAAAGTGTGCTTCCACTAGCGCCTCCTGCGCCGCTCGCAGAAGTCGCAGCGCCGGCGCCAGCAGCGCCTGCGCCGGATTGAGCCTGCGCAAAGGCGGGGCATCCAAACAGTAGCAAAATTATTGCCGCGAATATCCTCATGGCGATCTCCTTATCAATTGCCAGTTCCTGTCGATCGAGATCCGTCATTTCTCGGCTTCGCGCCGTTTGATCGAGCCGCGGTGTTTTGCAAAAGAGTGCGTCACCTCCGCTCCCATGAGAATAATCTGGGACGAATAATACACCCAGATCAGCACAATGATGATCGAAGCGGCGGCGCCATAGGTGGAATCCAGTCCCTGTTTCCCGATGTAGAAGCCGATCGCGGACTTGCCGACCTCGAACAGCACCGCGGTGAGAACCGCACCGAACCATACGTCGTGCCAGTCGACTGCGGTGTCCGGCAGCCATTTAAACATCATGGCAAACAGCACGGAGATGACAGCAATCGAAACCAGAATACTGATGACGTGAAACATCCATTCCTGCATGTACGGCGCGGCAAACTTGCCCAGCGCCGCCAGCCCCGCAGTGACGACAAGGGACATCAGAAGCAGAAAGCCCAGTGACAGAACCGCAGCGAGGGACACAACATAACTGCGCACAAAATGCCAAGCGCCTTCACCCGCCGGTTCCTCCACTTCCCAAACCGTGTTCAAGGCGTCCTTGAGCTGAATGACGACGCCGATGGCTGCAAAGAGCAAGGTGCCCGACCCAATCGCGGTCGCCAGCAGACCTTCACGCGGCCGTCCGGCGTCCGCCAACATTGCCTGAATGGCCTTTGCACCGGTTTCCCCCATCATATCCTTGATCGAAGCGGCGACCTGTCCGCTGACGGCTTCGCGACCGAAGACCAAACCCGCCACCGCGATCGCGATGACGATGATAGGACCCAGGGAAAACACCGAATAGTAGGCGAGCGAAGCGCCTTGCCGCGCATCCTTGTGCGCCGACCAATTCCCGGCAGCCTCTTTTGCAACCAACCAAAACATTTCGCCGCCTCCTGACCGATGAAACCTAATGGCCGAGCATGCGTCCAGTTCCAACGGCTCCATCCACTGTCGACAGTGCGTTTGTTCGTTCTTTGATTTAGGCGCGTGGGCGTTAGCGCGCGCAACGCAAGAAGAACTAAGAGCGCCGGACAAAAGCTATTTGGACTGTCGGGTATCGAACACTGCGGCGTCAGATCAGGGCGACTCATTAAAATTCCTGCATCTTGCCAGTACCGCGTCTCGTTTCGGCATCACCGTGCAGCATTTTCGTGCGTATCATTGGAGAGAACGGCCACATCCTTAGCGCCGTCGATCTGATTTGCGAGTATGAGGGCGCCGCCAAAGAGCGCGCTCAGCAACTGGTCAACAGAAGCGATGTCGAACTCTGGCAGCCGGCCGCATAGTCGCCGCCTTCGAAAGCCGTAAGGATCATCCCGAGATAAGGGCCGTGATCCCGCTTACGCCCGACGATGCCCAAGAGAATTAGCTGCATCGTATGGCCGGTTGTTCCCAAGCCGCGCATGACATGCCAAAAAGCGAAAAGCGCTTTCCTCGATCGATGGGAAAATAGATGGGCCGCTCGCCGGCGCTTGAGCTTTGGTGACCATGCCAACGTTTCGAACTAATTCAAACCGGAGATCAGCCGGGCGGTGCAGCCCACGCGCGGCGAACCTGGCGGTCTCACAATGCGCGCCGCCAAGTTGATTCATTCGGGCTTTGCCGGGTGTTCCGTTCGAGGATGCCTTTCGTGCAGCAGCCGCGCGAGCGCCGAACGAAAGTTGTCGCGACCTCGTACCGCGGTCTCAAAAAGCGCCTCCTGTATGTCGCGTGGAATATCACCCCACACGCTGATAGCTGCTCGTCCCAGCCCTTAGCGCGAACTCATCTTCGTCCTCGGCCATATTTTCATTACTCCTGCGCGGAAGACGCGTGCGAGACGCTTTGGTTCCATCGCGTTGATCGTCGAAGCGTCGTGAGATGAGACGGGTCGTCGCGGAGGCGTCGCACCCTAGGCAATTGCCTCGCAGCGCAATAGCCCGGCCACTTTCCGTCGGATGTACTGGGTTCGGCCAGTGTTTCACTCTCAGGGCTGTGATCATAAGCTTCTAAGCGCGTTTGGCGATTGTTCCCGCCCGTCAGGGCTTCATGGTGTTGCCACTGGGACGCAGTTCGAAGAAATTCGTGCTTTGTCGTGACAACAACCACAGCCCGTCATGGACGGTGACCCGGGCCGAGCCTAGCCTTCATACATGTATGGTTGCGTCGTTAGGGGCGTGCGGTGAGTTTGCAATTTTCAATATTAAAAGTTTTGGCGGGCCAGCCTGCTCGTCGCGCCACCGTGGCCGACCTCAATCGATATATTAGCCTCCTGAGCTGTCCGGAGTGGACGACTCGCATGAAGCGCTTGTCAGCTCTTGCTCCAGATCTCGATATTTTTGGTTCGCGATATGTCTTGCGGGATGAAACTGGCTGGCAGCTTACGGAGGCGGGCTACACCTTTCTCGCCTCCATTGAGGTGCCCGCCTCGGAGACACATAACAAGCAGAGTGCGCCGCTGGAGGTTGTCCTGACGCTGGCTCCGGCCCGCCATTCGCCAGCGCCGCCGCTTCGATTGGTGGTCGACAATCGGCAGGGAAGTCGTCCGGCTCCGAAAGAACTCAGCAATCGGTCCTGGGTCGCTTAACCTTGAGTTTGCTGAAGTCGCGTTCCCACCCAAACACCGAACGGCCGTCCAGCGCGGGGGATGCGGCACGTTCGTTAGCCACGAACGCTTCCAGCGATGGTCCTTGGGCGGTTCGCTCGAGTTGGCGCGCCTGGTCGTCGAGACGCTTGAGGGCGCCCATCTCCTCGTCACGCCCCAGCTTCGCGTTCTGAACCGCTGATTTCAGGACACGAATCGTCTCGTCGTAGACCTTGATTGGAACCGGGTAGGGATGCCGGTCCTTACCGCCATGGGCCAACGAGAAGCGGGCGGGATCCCGAAAACGATACGGTGCGCCGTGGACCACCTCCGCAACCATTGCAAGCGAGCGCACCGTTCGCGCGCCAACGCCCGGGGTTAGCAACAACTCCGGAAAGTCGACCGGTCCGCGCTCGGTCGCCGCGGCGAGCGTGCCATGGAGGCGCCGGGAAAACACGTCGCTCGATCGCACGTCGTGATGCGCCGGCATGATAAGGTGCGGCAGCACGCCTTGCGCCGGTGGTTCGCCAGTCAGAGCGGCAAGCTCCATGACGATGCGATCAGGACCAAGGTCGGCTAGTAATTCGAGCTGCTTTGCGCGCGATGTTCCGGCCCTTTTGTCTGTGAGATTGACGATTTCGCCCTGCACCGGCCCGTCGATGGCGCTGTGCGGCTGATCGACAAAGCTGGTCAGGTTTTCCGAGTACCAGTGGTATCGGCGCGCCTGTTTCTTGTCGCCGTTCATGCCCTGCTGCACCACGGTCCATTTGCCATCATTCGTGACCAAGAAGCCGTGCAGATACAGATCAAAACCGTCCTGAACGGCGGCGCTGTCGACCTTGGCGACCAGCCGACTGGCGCGGGTCAGACCGGCGCCGTCAAAACCGATGCGCTCGCCGAGCAGGCGCAATTCATCGGGCGTCTTGCGTGAGTGCTGGCCCCGTCCGCCGCAAACATGGATGCCGAGTTCGCCCCCGAGCGGCCCGAGGCCGCGCTTCAGCGCGCCGATCACGCTGGTGGTGATGCCGGAGGAGTGCCAATCCATGCCCATCACGGCGCCGAACGACTGGAACCAGAACGGATGCGACAGACGCTGCAAAAACTCGTCGCGGCCGTAATGGTGGACGATCGCCTGCGTGATAATAGCGCCGAGCAACGACATCCGCGTCGCCAACCATGGCGGCACGCGCCCGCCATGGAGAGGAAGATCGGCGCTGCCGGTACGTCTTGCCATTCGTTCCCGAATCCTCAGTCGGTCGGAGTCTATCAGGTGGTCCGTCGCAAGGTCACGGCTTCCGCTCGACCATGGTTCGAAACGTGATCGAATACCGGAGGCCCTCGACCGCCGGGATGCTGTGCTCCCAGACTTGCCGGGAGGCGCCTGACATCATGTAAAGCGACCGCGGCTGCGCATCGAGCGTGAAGCGCTCCCATTTTTCCCCAGCAGTTCTCCGGAACCTGAACTTGCACGCGGCTCCCAGGGACAGGCCGAACACCCTGTCAAAGTGCGACTTGTCACGGTGCCAGCCGATACCAACCCCGACTTCGTATTCGGTGCAAAGGACCTGGCCGATCCGGGTGCCGGGACCGCCGAATGCCTCGACTTGCTTGATGATCGGGCTGAGCCAGTCCGGGATGGGGTCGGCACCCTGCATCTGCCGCAGGGTGTAGTCATACTGGAACCCGAACGACGCGACCCGCCGCTTGCCTTCGTACTGGCCGAACTGGAACGGCTCCAGCGGCAGCCCCGCAACGCGACCGACAAGTTCCTGCTCGGTGGCGACGGAGACGAATTCGGGCACGTATCGCAGTCCCTCAGGTTGGCGGGATGAATTTGTGAACAGCGCAAATTGCTCTGACAAGCCGGCGTCCTCTTAGTTGGTAACTGATTGCTCCCTCATCGAGCGTTCAAATAGACCAATGCTACACTGTCTGTCTGCTTCGAGTCGTGAGCCAACGCCAGGGCAACAGACGCGGCTTCTGTCGCGCTGGCGACGCGAACCCTTAATCTCACCCGTCCATCCCATACGGCCGGCCTACCGTTCCTTTTGCGCTTCAAATCCGAGCGAAACCAAAGCTCATTGATCAATTCACGAGCCTCAAAATACGAGGCCGCTTTAAACAAAACGACCGGAAGGCCCTCGACCTCGACCGTGTATGTGATCGCGGCGACCCGTCGCTTTGGATAACGTCCCATTGCACTGCCCTCAACCTCGCGACCTGCTTGAATCGGGTAAGCATCGTTTGCCGACCGGAACGTGCGGCCGGAGCTTGAGTTCCGCAGGATACCCGCCGTTGCAAGCTGTACGGCTACGCCACCGAGCGCGGCTAAGTTAGCATCCGTTATGCCGGGTGGCGGAACGAGCTTCATCCATCCCGGTTGTCTGATCAGGGTTTTGCCGGCCAGAGCGCCTTTGATCGAGATTATTCAGTGTCTGCTTCCGACGAAGAATTGACCTTACTGCTCGCGCGAGCATTCGACCGGGCTTGGGCGCGATACTACCGGCCCGGAAGAGTGACTGTCCCAGTCGACGCGGCACGGACGGAGCTTGCAAAATACCTCGTGGAAATTGCCGGAGAGGGTATGCGGGAAGAAGGGGCCTTGGCTGCGGCTGGGCTTTTGCACCTCATTTCGCTTACGCCAGACCTTCCAGACAAGAATGTAGATCCGGGGTGAGCCTGTGGCCGAACAAGCCTTGCCGGAGTTCGAAAAAGGGCTACCGTAACGCGACTGCATTTGGAGGACGCGATGGACACCGAGAAGACAAAAGAGACGGCGGCTGCGGACCAATCGAGCAAGCGTCCTGCCGGACAGGACAATCAGCCGTTTGTGGACAAGGTTATTGATATCGTCGTCGACGGTGCGGCTGCCCTCACCAAGGTCGCCGCAAAATCCGCGGTGCGACGCGTTGCCAAATCGGCAAAGAAAACAAAGGCAGGAAAGGCAGTCGTGGCGGTTGCCAAGAAGGCTAAAAAGGGCGTGCCAAAAAAGGCCGTCAAAAAATCAAAATCATCCCGACGCAAAAGCACCAGCGGAAAGAAATCTCCCAAGGCCGCTGCTCCCAAGGTCGCTGCGAAGAAAAAGAAATCAAGAAAATCAAAGCGCTGAGGGTCGAGAACTTATTCTGCCATGCGATCTGTCCGAAAGCTGGAGAACAAACAAATGGCCAACCCGCCCAAATCGGTCGATCGAAACTATAAGGCCGCGAAGACCAAAGGGCTCGGTAAGGCCAACAAGCCGGCAAGGCATATTGAGGAAACGGCGCGATTGGCCAGCTCCGTCGAAATCAACAAGAATCCGGCCAAGGTGCGGCGCACCAAAGATTGACGGGTTCGATCTTACGCGATCAGGACCTCACCTTTAGCATTCATCATGCGGACGAGGCCGGTCGGACCGGCGAACGTGAGTGTGATTCCCCGTCATGCTCCGGTCGCCTTAATCGGTGATGACCAGCCGCGCAGAAGCAAAGGGCATCATTGTCTATCGGTGGTGGCTTGTCGAAGAGCCTCGGGAACTAATGACATCGTTGGCGAGTTCAGTTTGCGATCAATCCCTTAAAGGATCTCCACCATGTCCCAGACCGACACCCGTTCGCTGCAGCAGATAAAACGAGAAACCGAGCAGACACGGGCCGGCCTGACGGACACCGTCGAGCAGCTCCGAACCAGCGTCGCGGAAACCGCGAGCGACATTCGCCAGCGCATCAGCCCGGAGGCGATCAAGGCAGAAGTGTCCGACTACATCAGAAGCCGAGGCGAACAGCTGATGGACGATGTCACTGCGGCGGCGCGTCGCAACCCGATGCAGGCGGTGGCGATTGGCACAAGCGTCGCCTATCCGTTGCTCCGAATGGCACGCGCCATTCCATTACCGGTACTGATGGTGGGCGCCGGTCTGTTCTTTGCCGGTTCCAAGACGGGGCAGGCGGCATCGCAAAAAGCAATAGACACCGCTTCTGACCTTTCAGACGACGTGCGCCGGCGCGCCCACGATATGAGGGATCAGGTGGGTGAATCGGCAGCGGCAGTGAAAACGTTTGCATCCGACAACATCGATCGTTTGCGGGACGCGGTTTCCGGCGGAGCCGATCAAGTCAGCCAAGCGGCCGATCGGGTCACTGCAGCGGCCAATCGGGCGGGAGCTGCGATCGCTTCAGGCCCTGACAGGCTGACGGAAAAAGCAGCTTCGTTAAAAGACGCAGCCGCCTCGCTTGGAACTTCGGCCGTTGATCAAGTCAACGATCTTAAGGACAGGACCGGACGGGCCATCGGTTCGGCGGCCTCCAGCATTCAGGGCATCGCGTCTGATGTGACTGCGACAGCGCGAAGGGTGGCGGGCAATACGGCCGATGCGGGATTGGATGTTGCAAAGACCGCACGTGACACCGCATCCGATCTTACGGGTCGCGCGGGCCGGACTGTTCTCGAAACAATCGAACAAAATCCCCTCGTGGTGGCCGGCGTCGGCCTTCTGATTGGCGGTTTGATCGCCAGCGCGCTTCCGCGTTCAGATATTGAAGACGGATTGATGGGCGAAACGAGCCATTCGCTGAAAGACCGCGCGCAGGCAGCCGCTTCGCAGGGAATCGACGCGGCCAAGGATGCCGTAGGCGATGCCTATGAAAATGCGACCCGCCAGGCCGAAGCCGAAGGGCTGACGCCGGAAGCGTTGGGCGATGCCGCGAAGGATATCGGACAACGCGTGCGGCGGGTTGCGGAAAGCGCAGTAACCACCGCTTTCGAGCCGCAAAATCAACCTCAACACGATACCAACGGAGTGCGCGACCATGGCTGACCAGACATTCAAGAGCACGAATACAGCGCCCTCCAGCCCCGGCTTGGCGCCTCATGGCTTTGAGAAGGCGGCCAGTAGCGCCAAGGGCATTGGCGACCAGGCCAAGAGCGTGGCCGACCAGGCTCTGTCAGCCGGTCGCGATCTGAAGGACAAAGCGCTCGATGTTGCTGGTACTTCAGCAGAAACGCTCAAGGGTCATGCATCCGATCTGATGGATGTTGCCAAGGATGTCGCCTCGCAGACAACCGACAAGCTCAAGCAGACTGTGGATGGGCAAAAGCTTGCCGGCGCCGAATATGTCGGAAGCCTGGCCGATACAATGCGCCGGGCTGCCAGGGAATTCGACAGCGATCTTCCGATAGCGGGGACTTACATCCGCAAGGCGGCGTCACAGGTCGAGGGGATGTCTGAATCGATCAAGACCGGGAATCTCAACGATCTGGTTCGCGGTGCGCAATCTTTCGCTCGACGGCAGCCAACCGCGTTCCTGGGAATGGCGGTCCTCGCAGGGTTTGGTGTCGTCCGCTTCTTGAAGAGTTCGGCCGATAGCTCCGATGGCGCCACTGTCCGGCAGATCGGCGCAGATGCGTTCAGCGTTACCGCCGCAAACCGAGCGCGCGCAGACAATAAAGGGTATCGCGATGACTTCACCAAGTAATCGGTCGATCCCGGATCTTGTTAGCGACGCCTTCGCGCAGCTTGCGAAACTGGTCGGCAACGAGTTCGACCTGGCGCGTGCCGAGCTTTCAGACAAGGCAAGCCAGGTCGGTCGGGCAGCCGCAATCATCGGAGCCGGCGCGATCATCTTGATACCGGCAATGGTGCTGCTGCTTTTCGCAGTCGCGGCAGCTTTGATCCGTAGCGGGTTTTCGGACCCGGCTGCGTACTTGATGACCGGAGCGGGAGCTGCGCTCGTGTCCGGCGCTCTCATCGCGACAGGCTTGAATCGGCTGTCCGGCGATGCGTTGAAGCCGTCGGTCACTTTGGATCAGGTGCAGCGCGACAAGGTTGCGGTCAAGGAGATGGTGCGATGAGCGATATTTCAGAAAAAGGCTCGGATTTCGTCAGGGATTTGGGCGACGCGGCGCGTAGAAACCCGTTATCCGCAGCCCTCATTGGAATGGGCGTGCTGTGGCTCTTCACCGGCGGCCGGACCGCCGAAAGGGTCGGAGACCTGGTGAGGGGCGCCGGCTTTGACCGCATCCCGGATGCCGCCGGAAATACATTGGACGCTGCCCGTTCGACCCTGCGATCGGGGGCTGAATCAATCGGTGGCCGCGTTTCCTCCGCAACTGAAGCGCTTCGAGACGGTAGTGCGGCGGGCCTGGATCGCGTTGCTCGCGCCGGGTCGGAATATGCCGACGCCGCCTATGACTACGCCCAAAACATTCCGGACGCTGGTGGCGCCCTGTTCAACACGGCACGTGAGAATCTGTCGGGACTGTTCCGGGCGCAGCCGCTTGCGTTGGGTGCGATTGGCCTGGCAATCGGGGCTGGCATCGCCGCCGCTTTGCCGGCAACGGATGTGGAAAGCCAATATCTCGGCGAGGCCAGCGATAACCTCAAAGACCAGGCCACTGACTTCGCATCGGACCAGATCACGCGCGTGGCTACGGTTGCCGAGGATGTTGTTTCCGCTGCCTCAGAGGAAGCTCGTAAACAAGGCCTTACGGTCGATGCTGCGAAGTCGGCTCTCGCCGACATTCCCTCGAAGCTTGGCCGCGTCGTCGATGCGGCGGGGAAGGGCGTATCCGACAAAATAAATTCCGCGGCCTCGTAGCTGCAATATAAAGAATGAAGCCGATGCGGGCGCATGCGCCCGCATCGGCGCGTTACCGAGGCGCTATGCACACTGAAGATTTGGATTGTTTAATCGTCGGCGGTGGCCCGGCCGGATTGACCACGGCCGTTTATCTGGCGCGCTACCTTCGCAAGGTAATAGTAGTCGATAGTAGCGAAAGCCGCGCCGCGCTGATACCGGAGAGCCACAATTATCCCGGATTTGCACATGGAATCTCAGGTTCAAAATTGCTTCGCTTGCTCTCGGAGCAGGCCGATACCTACGGAGTGGCAGTTCGCAAATCGCGGGTAACCTCCCTGGAGCGCACAGCAAAGGGCTTTTTAGCAAGATACGACGGAAATGAGGTATCGGCTGCGGTCGTACTTCTAGCGACTGGTATTGTCGACGCGCATCCTAGGATGGATGAGATCGACACAGCGATTTCCAACGGGTTGATAAGATATTGTCCTGTGTGCGACGGCTTCGAGGCTACCGATCGAAAAATCGCTATTTTGGGTAGCGGCGACGATGCGGCGGGCAAAGCCAGGTTCATGCGGAGCTATTCGAGGGACGTCACATTGCTATGGCAGGAGGGCAAGCCCGTCGAGGACGGGCAAGCGCGTTCAATCCTGGACGCTGGAATTGCGATCGAAGGCCCTGTTGACGAACTGGCACTGTACCGTACCCAGATCCGGGCCCGGATTGGTGCGCGTCACCTCGATTTCGACATCGTTTATCCGGCGATGGGCTGCGAAGTGCGTTCAGAACTCGCTTCAGCTCTTGGAGCTGAAACGACCGTGGTCGGCTGTCTGAAGGTCGACGAACATCAACGAACTACCGTCAAAGGACTGTATGCGGCTGGGGACGTCGTATCGGATTTGCATCAGATCACGGTCGCAACGAGTCATGCCGCGGTCGCAGCCACCCATATCCACAAATCGCTCCCCGAAAATTTCCGCTAGCCTCGAAGGCAAAGGAATATTCCGCATCGCGATGTTAAAAAGTAGAGGGCTCGGCGAATGTTCACCGAGCCCTTCCTTGGCTTACTTCGCCTTGTCGAGACCTTGCGCCATTTCCAGATGATGCTGCAGGGCAGGAAGGGTCTTGCCGGCCCAGTTCTTGAGGTCGGAATTGTCGCCGCCCTTGGCATAACGCTCGAATAGCGACACCGCGTCCTTGTGAGCACTGACCTGCATTGAATCGAAGTCCGAGCTGAAGTCCTTGCCGCTTTCGCCCTTGAGCTTGTCGAGCTTGCTCTGGTGCGAGCTGTCGAGCGCCGTCGGCAATTCCGCCTTAACCTTGCCGCTCGAGACCAGGCCCTTGAGTTCCGTGCTGGTCTTGGTGTGATCGGCGACCATTTGCGATGCGAAGGTTTTCTCGGCGGCATTGCCCTTGTCCTTTGCAAGCGTGTTCGACTGGATTTCGAACATGTCGCTGATCGCGACTTCCTTGACGAAATCGGAGGTGGTCGGGCTGATTCCGAGCGTCGAATTGACGCCGGTTTTCTCGCCGACCGACTGGGCGAGTGCGGGGCCTGCGAGTAGCAGGCAGCCGAGTGCGATGAGTGAACGTTTCATGATATTATCCTTTAGCTTGCAGCTTTTAGAATGAAATGCGCCCCGAAAACGGGCTCAGTGATCAACTTTTTTGCAAGAGCGACGTTCCACGGCCTTGTAGTCCGCTGCCGGCACTCTGCAAGAGTTGTGTTACCTACCCGACCGTAGGTCGCGAATTTTGAAAACCAAGACGCTGGCGGACAGTGCCGCACCGACGCTGTTGGCGGCGACGATGACCCAATCGCCTTTCAGGAAGCCATAACCGACCCAGAGCAGAAGTCCTGCAGTCAGAACGACCAGCATGTGCAGCGACAGATCCTTGGTTGACCCGCGCGGCCAGGCTTTCTGAACCTGTGGAATATAGGAGAGCGAAGTGAGAACGGCGGCGCAGATGCCGATCCATGGGATGATGCTTTGTATCATTATGCCGCCTTGACCAATGCGGTAGTTGCGGCAAACACTATATGTCCGCGAGAGTCGCCGGGTTTAAGTCGTTCTTGAGAAGATCGTTCCGGCCAATATCCCGAGCCTAATCTTTATGGTTCAACAGCCGGCGCAGCTTGAGCGCGTCGGCGGGGGCGGCGCTCTTCTGGTCGTTATCGAAATAGACGAAGACGTCGCAACCCTGCTTCTTCCATGACTTGATGCGTTTAGCCCAATCGCTGAGGGTGTCATCGCGATAGTGCCCTTTGTAGCGGCCGCCGGGCCCATGTCCTCTGACATAGACAAAATCGGGCGGTGCGCTTCCAGGGGGCCGGTGCATCATGATGGTCGGAAAGGCAGAGCGAGACGTTCCGTTCGGATAGCAGTTTCAAGATGCGCGGCGCATACCAACTGGGATGCCGGAACTCGAAGCTGTAGCGGCGTTTTTTTGAGAGCAGCTTTAGAAAAGAAGCGAGCCGCTCAGTGTCGGCTTGGAAGTTCGGTGGCAGTTGAAACAGGATGGGTCCGGCTTTTTCGTTCAGCAGCGACAGACGGTCTTCGAGCAATTCCAGGCTGCTGACAGAGCTTTCCGACAGGCGTTTCCAGTGGGTGATGAATTTCGATGCCTTCCAGGCAAAGACAAAATCGTTACCGGTCTGCTCGCGCCAGCTTTTCACGGCTTCGGGCGTTGGTGTCCGATAGAACACGCCGTTGAGTTCGGCGGTCGTGAATTGACTGGCGTAGTACTGGAGCTGATTCTTGATCGGCAGGCCTTTCGGGAAGAAGGGGCCGCGCCAGGAATCGTAGTGCCATCCCGAGGTGCCGATCAGAATACGGGCCATTCCAACACTCTCAAGAGCTATCGCTATCCTGGGATTGCGCAACGGGTTCTGCTCCACCAAAAGGAGCCGGTGCACCGGTAACGAATTCCACAAGAGCCTCGTCCTGCTCAGTCATAAAGGATTTTGGTGGCTGCAATTCCCACAAAAGCAGCGAGCGTCCCGGGATATCGACCGTGGCACCCGTGTCTATCTGCCGGCGCCGCGCCCAGAGTGGTTGGTTGGTATCGATCAGCAGTTGCCATGTGGTGCCGCCCGGCACGCTCGGAAGCACGAAAGCGACCTTATCGTGGTGAGCGTTGATCATCACCAGCAGTGTGCGATCGATCCCCTTGCGGAGAATGCCAGTCGGCTGCGCGCGGCCATCCAGCAGCATCCCGAAGGATCGCGCGTTGGGGTCGGTCCATTGTTCGCTGCTCATTTCCTTCGCGGTTGGATCGAGCCAGGCGACGTCCTTTACACCAAGTTGTTCATTGAAGGCGCCTGTTAAGAAGCGCCCACGACGAAAAAGCGGTTGCCCCTGCCGGATTTCTACCAGCTTCTTGGTAAACTCGAACAGATCCCAGCCGTCCTGATCGACACCTTCCCAATCAATCCAGCTGATCTCATTGTCCTGCGCATAAGCGTTATTGTTGCCCTGCTGGGTTCGTGCGATCTCGTCTCCAGCCAGAATCATCGGCGTGCCGCGAGAGAACAAAAGAGTCGCCAGCAGGTTTCGCATTTGTTTGAAGCGAAGGGCTTTTAGGGTCGGATCATTCGTTGGTCCTTCGACCCCATGATTCCATGACAGATTGTGGGAGTGGCCGTCGCAATTGTTCTCGCCATTGGGCTGATTGTGTTTGTCGTTGTACGAAACCAGATCGTTAAGTGTGAATCCGTCGTGCGCCGTGATGAAGTTAACCGAAGCCCACGGTTTCCTGCCGCGCTTGTTGAACATGTCCGGCGACGCGCAGAGGCGGGTGGCAAGGTCGGCCATCTTGCCTTGGTCGCCTTTCCAGAAAGAACGTACCGTGTCGCGAAAGCGATCATTCCATTCCGCCCAGCCGGGGGAAAAGCGGCCGACCTGATAGCCGCCCGGTCCGCAATCCCAAGGTTCGGCAATCAGCTTGATCTGACTGAGGACCGGGTCCTGACGGCATGCGTCCAGAAAACCGCCACCTTCGTCGAACCCCGTCGGTTCTCTGGCAAGAATTGTCGCAAGATCGAAACGGAAACCGTCGACGCGCATCTCCTGCGCCCAATATCGCAGCGAGTCCGCCACGAGCTGAAGCACACGCTGATGGCTGAGATTGACGGTGTTTCCGGTACCTGTGTCATTGATGTAATAGCGCCGGTCGGGAGCCAGGCGGTAATAGGAAGCGTTGTCTATCCCCTTGAACGATAGCGTGGGCCCGAGCTCGTTGCCTTCGGCGGTATGGTTGTAAACGACGTCGAGGATGATTTCGATGCCGGCGCGATGAAATTGCGACACCATTTCCTTGAATTCGTTGACGAAGGGTCCGGAGAGGTAGCGGGACTGCGGCGCGAAAAATCCTATTGTGTTGTAGCCCCAGTAGTTTTGCTTTCCCTTTTCCACGAGATAGTTGTCGTCTACGAAGGCATGAACGGGTAATAGCTCCAGCGCGGTTATTCCCAAATCGCGGATGTGGTCGATGATTTCGTGATGCATCAATCCCGCGAAAGTGCCACGCAGATTGGCGGGAACTGACGGGTGGCGCATGGTGTATCCGCGAACATGCGCCTCGTAGAATATCGTCCTTTCCCAAGGCGTCTGAGGCCTTCGTTCTTCGCCCCATGTAAAAGCGGGGTCGATCACGCGGCATTTCGGCATGAACGGCGCGCTATCGCGTTCGTCAAAGGACAGGTCACCGTCGTCCGAACCAATGACGTAGCCGAACAGGGCATCGTTCCATTTGAGGTCTCCCACGATCTGTTTGCCGTAGGGGTCGAGCAGGAGCTTGTGGGGATTGAACCGGTGCCCTTCCATTGGGGAATAGGGGCCGTGGACGCGATAACCGTACACCTGCCCGGGACGGGCGTCCGGCAGATAGCCATGCCATACCTCGTCGGTGTATTCAGGCAATTCGAGCCGCTGCAGTTCCTGAATCCCGTCATTATCAAACAGGCAAAGCTCGACCTTTGTGGCGTTGGCTGAAAACAAGGCGAAGTTTACGCCGAGACCGTCCCACGTCGCTCCTAGGGGGAAGGGACGACCCTCCTGCACCCGGTGCTTTGGCGCGTTTGGAAATTTAGCAGCGACATTGATAACAGGAATCTGATTCATCGGTGCGCTCCCAGCCGTTATGGAACGCTTCAGATCAACCTAAGTTTCAACCTCTTCTGTGGTGAGTAGAGGCAAGCGAGCAGATATGGCGCTCGACGGAACGGCGTCTTTCGTCGCCGCCGGCTTTCAGAGGCTATCGCTAGCTCGAGTTGAAGCTGCTTTTTTCAGGTGCAGGTAGTGCGGATCAAACTCGGCTATTTCCGACAGCCGCTGCCAATTCTTGATGATGAGTTCACCATTGTGAAATTCCATCGCGCGCGAGGCGCGAAGCTCATATATGGTACGGTTCACGGTGGCGATGGACATGCCGAGCGACTCTCCCAGTTGAACGAGACTCACCGGCGCCGGATAGGTGAATCCGACGGTCAAGCCCGAGGCGCTGGCTCGATAAAATAGCTCGCAGAAGAGATGGGCCATGCGGGCCGGCATGGATCGTGCGCTGTTGTTGGTAATGGCTTCGCGGAAAATCGCGGAGTCAATCAGGGTTTCCCGCCAGATTGCAAATCCGACGGCCGGCCGGCGCTTGAATAATGTGAGCAACTCCCTGTGCGGCAAGCTTGCGACCAGCGCTGTTCCAATTGCGCAGACGGCGTGATCCATCTGGTCGATAAAAAGCGACTGCGAGTCAGGCATGTCACCTGCCATATGAAACGAGAGGTACTGCCGGCCTCCGTTCGGAAGCAAGTGGTAGCGTGCAACGAGGCCTGACAGCACCAGGGCAGAGACACTTGGATCGTCACCTTGCCGGATCAAATCCTCATTCGGGCTTAGCTCCTTCGTCGAGTAGCTCAATGAGCATATTCCATCGACGTCTTCGCCGCTCAGACGGGAGTGTTCCCTGAGTTTGTGGATCAGGATCTGATGGACATTCATCAAAACACGGCCTGGCTATCAAATGATACTACGTGCGCTTCGGATAAGAATAAGATGCTGCCATCGCCTAAGTTCCAAGGTCCGCAGCCTGACTTTTCTGTCGGTCGTGCGTTTGGGTGGCCGAGGCCACCTGCGTTCTACGTCATAGGGTCGGTTGCGCGACCGCTCATTCGAGGTTCACGTCATGTGGGGTACCCCGCTGTTGTCCCGGCTGCGACAGTCCTTTTCGAAAGGTTGCGCGGCAAGCGTCGCTGAACGCTCTCCTGCGGAGCAGCATTTCGGGCCAATGTCGGACCGGCAACTCGCCATGGCGATGCGTCAATTTCAGCGGTCTCCGTTCTTGAATGACTCTCTTTCGGCGCTCGAAACCTGCTCGATCGACAAGCAGGAGAGCCCGTCATGATTCTGGAAAGTTTTGACCGTCAGACCCTGGCAAAGATGGAAATCGCCCTCGAGCACGGATGCGGCGCTGTTTTGACCGGTGGTCAGAAGCACAGATCACGTCGTTATATTGCGAAACAAATTATGGCCTGCGCATCGAAGGGCAATCGAGAACTCGACAGTTTGACGATGGCGGCTGTCGCTGCGGCCGAGGAGCTCAATGCGAGCAGGGAAAAGAAGCACGCCAAAGTCATTGCATCGTCGATATCGGCGGCGCCGGTATCTCCGCACGCACGACAACGAGAATTGACGTTACCCGCCTGACAGCAGGATCGACCGTCAAGCAATCGGGTCCAGGAGCCCGAGCGCCTCAACAAAGGCGTAGTCACCGTCGATCAGCTTTGAGCCGATATCGCGGCGATATCTCACATTTGGAGCGATAACCCGGTCGGCGAGTTCGCCGGCTTTGCGACGCGCCTCGTCGATATTTCCGGCAACTGCCGTCGCCACCATCGTCCATCCATACATTCCGGAGGTGACGAGTTGCCCGTTCACAACGCCGACTTCCCCATAATAGAGACTTTCCCGATCCTGATCGTAGAGTTCACTGTCGAACATCACCGGTAGTCCGACGGTGGCTTCCTCGACGGACTCGCGGTCGTAAGGAAACGGCGGCGTGGTCAGTACGATGGCGGCGCAAAATCCGGGAAGCATAGTCGCGTTGCCTCTGCGGCTAGCCATGGATCGGAATAGCTCGCCCCAGTGGGTTTGCTGAAGCGGTCCCAGCACGGCGAAGCCCGGATAACCAAAACGGCAGGTGAATTCGAGCGGCCAGATACCGCGTTCGTTTACGATCGTATTCAGATTGATGTACCCGCAATATCCGCCGGCGGCCAACATCGGCGTCATGCGCTTCAGCGTCCGTTCGAAAAATGTCCTCGATCGGTCAAACGTGGCGATGGTGCCCATCTCGCCGGTGAGTTCGCCGAGATCTCCAGGGAAAAATCTCTTGTGCTCCCAGTCGAGGCAAGCCTCGCCGATGAAACTTTCGCCATTGAAATAGGCGCCGACCCCCATTTCGACGCCCTCCACATGCTCCATCAGGACGAAACTGAGGGCTTCAGATTGCTCCTCGAAAAAAAACTTCGTACGTAGCAGCGTGCGGACGTCAGCGCCGTTCGGAAGCCTGCCGACGTAGTTGTCGTAGGAACTGAAGTTCGGGCCGTTGAATTTGAGCACATATCTTGCCGGGTGCTCGTCAATAAATCGAATTGCACCCGCGACGTCGCTGAACTCTACAACGCCGGCGGTCTGAAGCCCGATGTCGGCAAGAACCCGCTGGGCAAAGGCCCTGTCGTTTTCAAGGCGATCGCCGTAGGCGCTGCCGCCGATGACATGAAAACCGTCCTTGCGCAGGCTGTCCTGGAGTGCACCGCGGGAGTGGGCGACATTCTCGAACAGGACGATGCCTTCGTCTCCGGCCGCCCTGACCCAATCGAGTTCGTTCTCCCAACTTGGTGCATGTTCGACCAGGCCAGCCATAGTGCCTTGGGAGAGGGGTTCTGCGACGGACACCTTCACTTCATGGCCGTCCGCCAGAAGCCTCATATATAAAGCGCCGAGATCGCAGGTGTCGCCTATCCCTAGAAAGCGCATGGCAGCCTATTGAAGTCCTAATTCGCTGCGATAGCGTTCGAAACAGCGCGCTCCACATTCAAGTCTCATCAGAGCACCTTCGGCGATGGCGACCGCTACCGCGGGGTTCTCGGACACAAGAGGCTCGATAGCCTCGCTATTCCACGCCATCGAGTGTTTGATATCCAGGATAGCATGCAGCGCGAAGTAGTGCCGGTTGCCGGCTCTTACGCCGAGCCGCTTCAGGCCTGCGGAGGTTGCGGCCGACCGGCCGGGGGCGGTCATTTCGATCACGCCAAGGGCGCCAACGGAATGATAGGCGTAGCGGCGATTGGCCGCGAGGCCGGCCATGGTATTGGCTAACGCCAACGCCTCGGTAACGGTGGTCTCAGGCCGAGGGTCGAGCTCAAGATGCTCCGCCAAGGCCGCCAGCAACGGACCATGCATAGCCTTCGGGTTGCCGCGCCCCATCTCGTCCCAGTAGTTGCGGGCAAGTTCCAGTTTCGGCCGTGTGGGAAGCTTCAACTGCGTCAGCGCGGTCAGGTCCTCAAATCCGGCTTCACCAGCGACTTCTTGCGTCAAGAACCATTTCATCTGTTCCATCGAGCATTCTTCGGCGAGCCAAGCGAACAGGGGGTCGTTCTGTCCTGGACCGTCTTGTTTGAGTTGCTCGAACCATGCAATGAAATTCTCCGGATCCGTCGGAGCTGCGGCGGCTCTCGCCGCTATCGCCTTCCGGCTATCCTCGAGGAACTTGCCCTCAACGACGCCGAGTTTCGCTACTTCCGAGAGCTCTTCTTTCCAATGCGGTGACGGAAGAGATGGATTGAAGCGCAGGTTATTGAGCCGATTGAGTCGAAACTGCAGGTCCCGCTCGTAGTCCACCTTGGGTGAACGAACTATATCCAACACGTTAAACTCCCGGTTTTCTGGCGGTAAGTACCACCGCGGCTATTCGATCGACGGTGCTGTAGGCGCCGGTTTCCAGCTCTTCTCCGAACACGTCTGGGTCCATTTCCTCGTAAGACCACGACAGATCGCAACCTGTGAAATCTCGCTCAATGGCCTGCAGCAATCGATCGACCCCGCCGACGATCGGTGAACCCGTGTACAAAAGCAGAGTTCCTCCCGGGGAGAGCCTCTCGCGTGCGGACTGCGCGATACGTAAGGAAAGTCCGCTTCCCAGCTCGCCTCCACCATGTCGATAGGCGCGCTGCAGAGGATCATTGAGGTAGGGGGGATTGGCGACGATCATGTCGAACCGACCTTCTACATTCGCAAATAAGTCGCTGTGCACGGTCGTAACGTTGCTCACGCCGGCTGCATCGGCGTTCAGGCGGGTCATCCGCAAGGCGACGTCGTTGATATCCGTGAAGACGAGTTCCCGGCATAACGAGTTCCCGGCGAGAATTACGCCGCCTGCGCCCGATCCACACCCCAAATCAAGCGCCCGCAGCAGAGGGCGCGGTTCGGATGAAAGATTGGCCTTAATCGCCCTGGCAAATCGGTATGTGTCAGGTCCAAAAAACACCGCGTCGGCCGAGACGGTCGGAAACGCCGAATGGAGAAACAGCTCGCCGTCCAAAGTCGACGCCCGCACCGAGCTCTTCCATCCCGCCGCGCATTCGAAAAAGACGCCGCTATCCCGCAACAGACTGAATAGGGGACTTGGAAGAAGAGAAGATCCGAAAGCTCGGCTCCAGCCGAACGCATCCGTTAAGGTCCGGGCCAGTTCGTTCCCGGCCCGCTGATTGACACGGGTGTGAGTAGCGGGAGTCGGCGTAACGAAGCTGTACTTGTGTTCCTTCAGGAACGGAACAAGCGCTGACAGTCCGGTATCCGACTTAAGATTGCGTAAGTGTTCCATGGACCCTCAACCACCTCAAGTCATTGCCGTTCCGTGAGGAACAAAGCATTCGTCGAAATGTTCGAGATGTATGGTCGGATACGTTACAAACGTTGAGCTCGCATTACCTCGCCAAGCCCTATCTCCCGCGTCTGCTACCCGCGTTCAGCTTGCAGTAAAAGATTTTGGGATGCGGGGAAGGGGCATAGTGGCTCTGGAAGACATTGAACCAGGGCGCCTCGTAGAACGATCGCCAGTTTTGATCATTCCCCCAGAAGAACGGCCCGTAGTCGATAAGACCATTATCTTTACATACGTTTTCATGTGGGAGCATCATACGGTCGAGGAGGACCTTTACAAACATCAAGGTCGCTCGGCGATCGCCCTGGGTTATACCAGTTTGCTCAGCCACTCGGATAAGCCCAACTGTGTCTTTGTCCGCCATATCGATGAGCTTGTTATCGACGTGTTTGCCCAACGACCGATAAGGTCTGGCGAGGAATTGACGATCGACTATCAGATGACGCTTTGGTTCGATCCTGTCCGTATCGATTAGTTACCATCAGTGGTTCGAGATCCTTACGATATTTTTATCGACCAGATATTGGAAGGTGCGGAGGGGGATGTGCGATTGGCGCTGCGAACGGTGCTCTGCGACTGGAAGCGAAGCTAATGGCGCTTTCGGAAAAGCTCATATTTGAAAACAACTTCACACCTAATGTTAAAAGCTCCTTCAACTAGTTCTCTGCGCTCATCGACGTCAGTGCGATGTTCCGGCCTCGGGAAGTTCACTTGGTGTTCAATCCAGCTTCATTGATCGCTCTGCCGCTATTTCAATGGGCTCCCGTGCAATCCGCTCGTATTCCGCGATGACCTGCGCACCGACCAGTAAGACTAATGCGCCAATCTCAACGCTTAACAGGACCACGATGGCCGTAGTGAGCGAGCCGTATACGACCTGGATCTGCGACATCGTCGTGTAATACCAAGCCAGCGTGTGGCGCATAATTTCCCACAGCACCGTCGCGGTGGCGCCGCCGATAAGTGCGTGGCGGAGGGATAACTGCCCCACGGGCATTACAAAATAGATTGCAGTGAGCAGCAGCATCTCGCCGGCAACCCCGAGCAGATACAGAAGGAAAATGGAGAGCTGGTCCAGCGAGTGCGGTTGCCCGAGGATGGTGATGCTGCGCGTGCCGATCGACTGCAGCACGCCCGATAGAACGGTGACGATGAGCAGGCCGGCACCCAGAAAAAGAATGAACAGGTAGGGCATCGCTGCCGACACCATGAAATGCCGCCGCTTGATTTTAACGCGATGGTAGAAGATCACCGACATCGCATTCTCAAGAATTGTGAAAGCCAGGGCGCTGAAGAACAGCATGGTGACCAGCAGGATACCCCCAACGACTTCCTTGTGTTCAAGGAATTTCCGGACCTCGTCGACCAGGGCAGTTGACTGTCCTGGAACCACGAATTCCAGATACTCGGCGAGTGTCAAAAGCAGCCGGTTTTCCGGGACGATATGTGAGAGTGCCATCAGAATGAGGATGAGCAGGGGGATGAGCGACAACAGTGTGTAATAGGCGACCGCGCCGGCAAGCAGGACGCCCTGATTGGCACGAAACTGCTTCGCGACAGCGAGGGCAAAACTGCCGGGGTTCGCGAACACCTTCATCGCCGTCCGACCGAAGAGTTTCATGGAGTGGAACCGTTTGGAGCGCGAAGGGTTGGCTGTTCGAACTCTGCACCTCAAAACGCTTGGAGTCTCTCTCCGCGAGGCAGCGCATGATCCGCCGGCCCTTTAAAGCACGCAGCTCTGACGAAGTCATGGCGCTGCTTAGCGCGATGGCCACGGCGGTTCTCGCAGTGATAATCGTCGCGATGCTCTATTTCGGCCGGGAGATCATTATTCCGATCGCCATGGCGATCCTGCTGAGTTTCGTACTGGCGCCACTTGTTGGATTACTGCAGCGCATCCGTGTTCCCCGCGGGCTGGCCGTCGTAACGGTGGTGATATTTGCTTTCGCCGTGATTTTTGCGACAGGCAGTCTCCTGGCCTCGCAACTGACCCAACTGGCTGGAGAATTGCCGCGGTATCAATCCACGATAACCGAGAAGATTCAATCCTTTCGCGAGACGACAGCAAGCCGCGGTACGCTTGAACGCGCTTCCGGTATGTTGAAGGACCTCAGCAAAGAACTGGACAAGCCAAAGGATGCTCAATCCGTCACGGCCCTGGTTCCATCTCTGGGTCCGAAGGCTGCAGCGGCGCCCGTGCCCGTAGAGGTGCGCCAACCCGATCCTGGCGCGCTGGAGAGCTTGCGATCGTTGATTTCGCCGCTGCTTCATCCGCTTGCCACGACCGGCATCATTGTCATTTTCGTGATCTTTATCTTGCTGCAGCGGGAGGATCTCCGAAATAGGCTGATACGACTCGCAGGTTCCCATGACCTGCAGCGTACGACCGCGGCAATCGACGATGCCGCGGCGCGCCTGAGCCGGCTTTTTTTGATCCAGCTGTTGGTCAATGGAACTTTCGGACTGGTGATAGGCGTTGGCCTCGCGCTGATCGGCGTCCCCAGCGCCATTCTTTGGGGAATTCTGGCAGGCGTCCTGCGCTTCGTTCCTTACATCGGTGCGGCGATTGCTGCCTTGTTTCCGCTGGCCTTGGCAGTCGCGGTCGATCCCGGCTGGTCGATGCTGCTGTGGACCCTTGCGCTGTTTATCGTGGTGGAGCCGATCGTAGGCCATGTCGTCGAGCCGATGGTTTATGGACAGAGCACCGGACTGTCCCCTGTCGCCGTAGTCGCCTCGGCAACAATCTGGACCGGGCTCTGGGGTCCGATCGGTCTCGTCCTGGCGACGCCGCTGACCGTGTGCCTCGTCGTTCTAGGCCGTCACGTCGAACGACTGGAATTTTTGGACATCTTGTTGGGTGACCGACCAGCTCTTTCTCCTCCGGAAATCTTTTATCAAAGGATGCTTGCCGGCGACCCAACTGAAGCTTCCGAAAAAGCTGAGGAATTTCTGAAAGAGAGATCGCTTTCGTCTTATTACGACGAGGTCGCCCTCAAGGGATTACAGCTTGCTCAAGCCGATGCCGAGCGCGGGGCGCTGAGCCAGGAGCGCCTGGGCAAGATTCGGGACTCAGTTGGTGAATTCGCCAATAATCTTTCAGAGCAGGAAGACCGCGTCCCACCGAAGGTCGCCGCGACTACGGATGTGGAAGCAACTTCGGCCGTCGAGACAGTCTCGCCCAATACTCCTTACGAGAACTTGCCGATTTTAGCGAAGGAAGAGCTACCGGCAGAATGGCTGGGGGAGCACCCCGTTCTATGCGTGGCAGGGCGTAGCTTGATCGACGAGGCGGCCGCGATCATGCTGGGTCAACTTTCGACAGCTCACGGGTTGTCCGCGCGCGTCGAGCCCGCGGAAATGCTCGCTACCACCAACATATTTCGGCTTGAAACGACGGGAGTTGCAGTCGTCTGTTTGGTCTATCTGGATACAGACGGCCCGGCTCATATGCGTTACTCCGTCCGACGTCTACGCCGTAAACTGCCAACGGCGAGGATTATCCTGGTTTGCCCGGTGTCTGGAATCGATCGCGCGACATTGCAGCAACTGGGTGATGGGGCAAAAGCGGATTTGGTCGCTTCGAGCCTGGGTGAAGCGGTCCAATTGTGCATCGAAGCTACGGGGCTGGAACTTACAAGCATTGCTGTGCCGGCAGACGGTCTGCTTCCTGAAACGTCAGCTGCGTAGTGCGCGATGTCGAAGGACCTTGATCAAGAGTCAAATTGGCACTCGATGAGACGCGGCTGCTGATTCTCGGCGTTCAGGTGCTGCTGGATTTTCAGTTCCAGAGTTTTTTCCAGGATGGGTTTGCAGAACTGTCTTCCGCCTCGCGATGGTTGTGCGTGGCTGGTGTTGCTGCTCATCGCTTTCGGTCGGCCTCCTGCCACGACAGGTACTCGAACGAGCAGCGACGCAGCGTTGGACGCCGAGAACAAGTTGCTTGTAAGAAGATTAAAAGCATTTGCCGGGGGTGCCGAGCAGGTACCCAAGCAGGTATTTCACAATGAGGCTTCTTCGGCGGGGCCGCCAAAACTTGAGGATCCCGCCAATAGAGTACGTTCGAGTTCTGCTTATAAAATGTGTTTGAGTCCGAAACCGATCGCGCCGCTTTCCGAAGTTTATTTTCGGCTATGCAGCGGCTGCCTCGTCAATCGCAGACATAACCGAAGACGTTGCCGTTTGATGAACCATATGACCGTTTCCAGGCACGCGGTGCATCTTGCTGTGGAGGATTTCGTCATGAAGGCGACCGGATTGCTGATCGGTATCGATCAGCCGGTCATCGACGCCGGCAATGATAATCACCGGCATCTTGAGCTTTCCATACTCGCCACTCGCAGCAAATGCGCTTGGTATCATGAGAGCAGACTCTGCCGCGCTCGCATGAATCTGAGATGGCCGAACTGCCATCGCTTTTGGAAAGCCCTCAAATTTCGTTGGGACCGGACCGGGACCAAATATCACTTTCAGCAAAAGCGGCCAAACCATTCTGCTGACAAGCGGAGATACCGTGTAACTCAGCACATCTCCGACCCCAGGAATGGCGGGGGCGGACATCGCCACGAAGTCGGCCCGGGCGGTTGGAAAGTAGTAACCGGAGGCCAGAACGAGTGCTTCAACGAATTGAGGGTGCTTCAGTGCGAGCGAGACCGCAACCGAAGCGCCCCATGAATGTCCGAGAACAAGAGCGCTCCGCACGCCAAGCTGCCGCAGCGCTGCAAAAAACAGATCGGCTTGTGCTTCAGGAGTCCAGATAACGTTTCGAGGACGATCGCTATGGCCGTACCCCGGACGATCGAACACAATGACCCGGTAATTTTGCGCAGCCAGTTCGATCAGACCGCTCGATTCGAAGTCCTGGATCATGCTGCCGTTGCCGTGGAACAGAACCAACGGCCGACCCGTGCCCCGCTCGACATAGTGCAGGCGAACGCCGTCGACATCGATGAAGTTACCGGTCGGAGGGTTGTCGCGTTGAGCTTTGTTCGCGAGCTGCCGGTTCAGTAACGCCGTCGCGAGCAGGAGACCACCGACGGCGACTGACGCCGCGAGGTAAGGATTTGACTTGGAGACTGATAGCGACTTCTCGATCAGAGAGCGTGAAGCAGTACGAGACATGAGCACCCGAATCCAAAAATTGCTTGCACGATCACTCTGAAATTTCCTGAGAAATGTTGCAGCGCAGGACGAACAGCCCGAGACGGCATTCGTTCCGCGAGAAACTCTTCATCCGCAGAGATTTCACCTCGCCGCGTTACTCCGGATGTTTGGCACCTGCCGGGCCATGCTCGCCATCCTCGATAATCGTCGGATTGGCATCGGGTCTTGACTTCACGGGCTGAGTCGCACTCACCGGGTCGGACCCTGGAAAAGATCCTTTCAATCCTTCATCCAGGTCCTTGTCGATTTTCTTGTCCGCAACGGCGGCTTGCTTGGGATCTGCAGCGTGTTTGTCGACGGGCGCCGGTTCAAATTTTTTGACCATGACAGCGGTGTTCCTTTTGAATTCGATTAGGTGCCGGGTCTCAGCACGACCTTGATCACGCCGTCTTCCTTGTTGCGAAACTTCTTGTACATCGCCGGCGCGTCTTCGAGGCTTGCGGGGTGGGTGACAACAAAACTCGGGTCGATCCTGCCGGCCTCGATCAATGCCAGCAGGGGCTTGGTGTAAGCCTGGACGTGTGTTTGCCCGGTCTTGATGGTGAGGCCCTTGTTCATCGCCGCGCCTAGGGGAATCTTGTCTCCCATCCCGACGTAGACGCCCGGAATGGAGACCGTGCCGGCCTTGCGGCAGCACATAATGGCTTGGCGGAGCACATGAACGCGATCGGTAGCGAGAAACGTCGCGGCCTTTACCTTGTCGAGCACGGCATCCGCTGCGCCGTGTCCGGAAGCTTCACAGCCGACCGCGTCGATGCAGCTGTCGGGACCGCGCTTGTTGGTTCTCTTCATCAGCTCGTCATAGACATCGAACTTCGAAAAATCGATCGTCTCTGCGCCGCCGGCTTCCGCCATGGCCAGGCGTTCCGGCACTTCGTCGATCGCGATGACGCGGCCGGCGCCCAGCATCAATGCCGAACGGATTGCGAATTGTCCGACCGGTCCGCAGCCCCAGATAGCGACGGTGTCGCCGGGTTCAATCTGCGCATTTACCGCGGCCATGTAGCCGGTTGGAAAAATATCGGACAGGAACAGTGCCTGTTCGTCGGTGACGCTGTTAGGAATCTTGATCGGTCCTACGTCGGCCATCGGCACGCGAAGATATTCGGCCTGTCCGCCGGAATACCCACCCAGCATATGGCTGAAGCCAAACAGCCCTGCCGGCGATTGGCCCATTGCCTTTGCCGCCAACTCAGCATTCGGATTAGTGCGGTCGCAGCACGAGAACAGGCCCTTTTGGCAAAACCAGCACTGCCCGCAACTGATCGTAAAGGGAACGACAACGCGGTCGCCGATCTTGAGGTTGGTTACCTCGCTACCCAGCTCGATCACTTCGCCCATGTTCTCATGACCGAGAATATCGCCACTTTCCATCGTGGGCTGATAGCCGTCCAGCAAATGAAGGTCCGAGCCACAAATCGCGCAGGCGGTAATCTTGATTACCGCGTCCCGGGGATGCTGAATCTTCGGATCCGGAACAGTATCCACCCGGACGTCGCCTTTTCCGTGCCAGCACAGTGCGCGCATGATTTATCTCCAAGTGGCGGCGGTGCCGCTGATCAGGTTCGGCAGATCAGATGAGCGATTGATCTCGAGGTAACGGAAGAGCGGATGCAACGGGCTCCCACAGCATATGTTCCGCAGTGACGGATATTTCTAAGGGCCGGAAGCCTGCCAGACGTTCATCGATCGCTCATAAATCAGCCTAACCGAACGGCGTTGGCCGCTACATGCTTGCGGTACATCTCAATAACCTGCGCGGAACTTCCTCCGCTCGCCAAGACGGTGCCGGCTTCGAACAGCGCCTCGATCTTCTCCTTGACCATCAGATGGCTTTCTGCGGTGCCTTCGTCGCCACCACGGGCGATCTTCCACAAACGCATATCGATGACATTGCCCGCTTCGAGGGCCAACATCATGGCCGGGTACCGGGATAGAAAAACATGGCGCGCTCCGACAGCAACATGCTGCTCCTGCTAACCTGCGCAGGGTTAAAAAGTTCAGATAGTTGTTGTCGGCAAGTCGGGCACGATGATCGCGGCCGCGACGATACAAATAATCGAGGACGTTCCGTTGCCGCGCGACGTCAAGGCTATCAGGTTCTCGATTGGCTGCTCTCGTCCCGCGCTATTGAGCCGATAAAAGCAGCGATCAACGACCGCAGTTCATCCAGCGAGGGAATGTCCATTATAAGCGCGACATACCCGCTGATTGCCTTCTGATGAATCTCAAATCTGATATGCAGGAACAACACGAAGCTTGAGGTCGAGGTCTCAAACATGTGTCGGCCGTCGCCCCGGACGACGATGGGAAGCGACATCTTGAGAGCGCTCTTCAAGAGGTTGGCAATCGTCGCGACCCAGCTGTTGAGGATGATATTGCCCGTCTCCGCCAACGCTTCATCTTCCAGGTCTACGATGTCCTCAAGCGGCAGTTCGCGGCCCACCACTTCGCGTACCAGCTCAAGACTATTCCTTTCGGGAAAGATCAGCAGCGCCCGGCCGGAAAAGGTACCAGCGAAATCCTGCCGCACCGGTGGCACGATGGTTCGCCGGATCTCAACCGGCACATGACGAAGAACAGCCCTTATTCTTCTTGGTATGCTGCGCTTTTGCGCGAAAGGCGCGAGCTGCAGCGGGTCTAGGCACGCGGCGTCGCGCTTCGCTTTAGGGTCCTTGTGAACATGTCGCCCACCATCATCATGTCCGGCGAACCGCGCCAATCGGCCGCCGCCGGTCCAGCGCGCAGCACGCGCGCTTTGGCGTCCGCATAGACCGAATGCTTGATGGCAATACGCGTGATCACAGCCTCATCGGTCATGTCTAAGATCCTTCCAGTGGCGCTTGTTTCCTCAGGATGGCCAACGTGGCCGAGTCGCTCGCTCCGGCATAGAACTTGTCAAGGGCATGTCGAAACACCAGATCGCCTGACACTGCCTCGAACAGCGTCATCGACGAGCGGAACTTGATGTCGTCCGGACTTCCGAGAATTTGGCCGATAGAACGGAAGTGGATGCCGCAGACGGCCTCAGTGCACTCCGTCAACCTTGGACCGAGGATTGGGTGCTTCAGGTAGGCCACGGCTTCGTCGCGGGATGCGACGGCATAACGACGCGCCATCGCGCTGTATCCAAGGCCCGCAATCTGAGGAAACACGAACTACATCCAGTGGCTGCGTTTGCGCCCACTTCGGAGCTCCGACATCACCTGAGTGTACACCGGCGCCTGTGCATCGATATATCGTTCGAGTTCAAAGGGGTCTGTCATCGGCAAAGTTCTTCTAGCCGGTCGAGCAGGGGTAGTTGGCCTTCAAGGATTTTTTTGCGGGCGGCCGGCAGCGTAAACCACTCCGCGCGGTCGACCTCCGGAAACGTCTGGGTCCGTCCGCTTTTTGGTGGCCATTCCGTTTCGAAAGTGTTGCTTGCAACGGTCGTGACGTCCAGGTCTCCCTTGATTGCGAATGCGTGAACGCGCTTGCCGCCGCCTTGGCGTATCTCGCCCAGCGGCTGGAGCGGTCCGTCCAGAGCACTGCCAAGCTCCTCCATGAACTCCCGCCGGGCGACGCCTTCCGGATCTTCGCCAGTTTCGATTTCGCCCTTCGGTATCGACCATGCTCCGTCGTCCCGGTTGCGCCAGAAGGGACCGCCGGGGTGGACGAGTAGCACTTCCGGCGTCTGTCTGGTGCCTCGGTACATCAGAATTCCTGCACTTGATGCGGCCATTTCCGGATTTCATTTGGCGAGCGATGGAGCCGTAGCGGCTGCAGGCATGCCAGCCGCCGACGACTTCTTTGTGATTTTTCTCGGCATGATCGATGCTCCGTGCAGGCACCGACAACGCCTGTGCAAGCGGAATTGTTCTGGGCAAATCAACGATCAGCAGGCCCGTTCCCTGGATACTCTGCGGTGCAGCCATCGTGACGGGCGCGCTATTTGGATCGAAACACTCCGCCGGCGGTTAAAGACATAAGCGTTTTCGCGCTGGGAGCTGCCTTATGGACGACCGGGTGCATCGCGAAGCCAGGAAGGACGCAGCCTTCGATGGATATGTGCGTATACGAGGTGCCCGCGAACACAACCTGAAGAACGTGACTTGAACGTTTCCCGGGATGCCTTCGTCGTGTTCACGGGGGGTTCGGGCGCCGGTTACGACGCGTCGGAAGTGAAGCGCGCGCTCAAACGCAAGGAGGAGCCGAGCTATCAGGGCACCTTCACCGGCGCCCGGCGCTATGTGCTGCAGACCTTCGCAAACACGCAGAGCCCGCTCATGAAAAAGCGGGTCGCGCAGTACATGATCAGCGACGAATGTCCGCTCTGCCGCGGCAAGCGCCTTAAACGCGAGGCGCTGTCCGTCAAGTTCACCGGCCTGGACATTGCGGAGATTTCGCGCCTGCCGCTCAAGCGCCTGTCGGAGCTTATCAAGCCGTTCTCCGCCGCGGAAAACAGCGGTGGACGCAAGCAGGACCCAAGTCATCCGGAAAAGGCGATTGTGGTAAGGCGCATCGCGGAGGATCTGGCCGCGCGACTTTCCGTTCTGCTCGACCTCGGGCTTGGCTACCTCAATCTTGAACGGAGCACGCCGACGCTGTCGCCCGGCGAACTGCAGCGGCTGCGGCTGGCGACGCAGGTCCGGTCCAACCTGTTCGGAGTGGTCTATGTTCTCGACGAACCCTCGGCCGGACTGCATCCTGCGGACACCGAGGCGCTGTTAAGAGCGCTCGACCGCCTGAAAGCCTCGGGCAATTCCCTGTTCGTCGTGGAGCACGAGCTTGACGTCATCAGGCATGCGGACTGGATCGTGGACGTCGGGCCGGGAGCCGGGGAGGCGGGCGGTCATATTCTGTACAGCGGGCCACCCGACGGATTGAGGCAGGTCGAGGCGTCGCAAACGAGGCGGCACCTTTTCCGGAAAGCCATTTCCGTTTGAGAGATATTCAAAGCGTTTTGAAAAACTATCAACATCCAAGTCAGAGGCCGCCACCGCGGATTAGCGTGTAAAGCGGCAATTACGTGCTGAACGGTTATGAAATGGACCCGTTAGACTTTGCACCGGCGCGTTGGCGGGACAACTAACTGGCGCTCGTCTTCCGACCACCTACGCATCGGGATGGGCGTCCAAGCCATCATTTCCGTTTCGGTCTCGCGCGTCTCGGCTTCGACGGATCGCTCTTCCCGATCGCGGCGACACGTTCGACCAGGTCAACGATACTGCGCCGGAGCTTAACGTCCGGAATCATGGAAAATGACCCGATAAGGGACTGTCCATCCCTTGTGCCGAGAAATTCGAGAAACGTATTCGCCGTCCGACCATCGCCGTCGCCCCCAGGTTCCCAGCCTCCGGGTGCGCCTTCGAAAAAGTAGGCCACTGGGACTTCGAGGATTTTCCCGATCTGCTGGAGCCGGCTGGCGCCGATCCGATTCATGCCCTTTTCGTATTTTTGAACTTGCTGGAAGGTGAGGTCGATGTGACCGCCGAGAACCTGCTGCGACATGTCCACCTCGATGCGCCGCATCCGGACACGGCCTCCGACGTGGACATCGATAGGATTCGTGGGCTTTGCCGACATGTAGACCTCCACAGGTTGCGGTCATTGGCGCAAACTATCCGCCCCGCAACTCGGAATTGTTATACGGATTTCCAATCCTTGCCACGAACTGCGGTAGACAGTTCAGTTTTGCTTCCTGCGCGCGCCAGTCGTAACCTGACGCCCAGTATTCCAACAACGCCTTCAGATAGGTTTGTCGATCCGCGTATCCCAATTGCTGTTCTGGTATTCGTCAGGCCAGCGCGTCCGCTTGATCCGCTCACTCAGATCTGCAACGTCAATGTCGGAAATGTGGATCTTGAAAGGCCGGATATCCAGTTTGTCCATTGTTCGTCCAACTTTTGTGACGTTCAAAACCCAGCACTTGGCGATGGCAGAGGGACAGCGGAAATGCCTTTGCCTTCTCGGCTCAAAATGTTGAACAAACCTCCCCGCCCAATTGCGAATTGAAACGGCCGAGTAGGGTTCGGCCATCCCTGTCCTAGGGTTAGCCTGCTCACCGTGGATGAGAAATGAATTCTGCTTATGCAGGTAATCGCCTCTCGTGATGGCGACTTTTACAGGTCGGATGACCTGTAAACGTACCGCCCGGTATACTTAGGGATGGCGGTCAAGCATGCGGGCAAAAAGTGCTGAGACGCGGAGCCGAGAAGGCGAGCACCAGGCGCGCGGAGTCGACGAAATCGGCCACGTCACCCTTCAAGCCCGACACGATGAACGATCTGCGCTCATGTTCGAAAAGGATCGCGGTTGCGGTACGGCGTCGCGTTGCAACATGTTTAGATAATTTGTCCTGCCAACCGCTGCTGATCGCTCATCGGTAAATTCCGACCCCTGCAAAGAATCAACAAGTTGGTGATCTAAAGGGTAATATAACACCGTAGCTCTGTCGGTCTGTTGACGGCGTCTCAAAAACCCTAGTTTGAAGATGCTGCCGTAATATGCATCAATAAAATACGATCTTCCCTAGGCGACGAATCAAGGAATGTTATGGCAACACCAGATCTTGATCCGGACCTGCTGAGGGCCTTCGTCGCAGTCGCCGAATACCGTTCGTTCACCCGAGCGGCGACGATGCTGAATCGCACGCAATCGGCGGTAAGCATGCAGATCAAGCGTTTGGAAGAGCGTTTGGGTGTGGCGCTGTTCATTCGAACGAAAGCGCATGTGGATCTTAGCGCCTCCGGGGAAGCGCTGCTTGGATACGCGAGGCGCATCCTTCTGCTGAACCAGGAGGCAGTCGATCGTCTTCGCGAACACAAGGTCGAAGGTTTGGTGCGGATTGGCGTGATGGACGATTACGGAAGTTTGGTACTGCCACCGCTGTTGTCGAACTTTGCAAGCAACTATCCCGGTATTCACGTCGAAATGGAAACCGGGTTGACTGCACACATGCCTCAGCGACTCGGCGAAGCCTTTGATTTGGTCATCGCGATGCACCCGGTTGGCGAGGGCGGCGGCGAATTCTTGCGTCGGGAACAGGCAGTGTGGGCCAGCAGCGCAGTTGAGCTTATCGAGCGCACCGATCCGTTGCCGGTCGCGCTCTACCCGCCGGGCTGTCTCTTCCGGAAATGGGCAATGGAGGCGCTGGACAGCCACAACCGAGGTTGGCGTTTGGCGTTCGTGAGTCATAGTATGGCTGCTGTTGAGTCCATTGCGGCGCAAGGATTGGCGGTCACGATTTTCAAGGCGAGTACCTTTCCCAAGAAGTTGCGTGCGCTGACCGAACGCGATGGGATGCCGCGGCTTCCGGCTGCCGACATTTGCCTGCATCGCGCGCCGAACATTTCAAGGCCGGCGTCTTTGCTTGCAGATCATATTGTGCTCGGAATGGCGCAGCCGGTACTGAATTTAGCAAGCTAAGCGAACCGGCGCCGCACCCTCCGCTTCGCCGAGGGCGTTGCTTAGATTCGCCCGATGGCCGCACCTTGGCGGGCTTGCATCTGCGCAGGACCACGCAAGCCATCACGAGAGGCGATTGCCTGCATAAGCAGAATTCATTTCTCATCCGCGGTGAGCAGGTTAACTCTGCGACCGGGATGGCCGAACCCTACTCGGTCCTTTCAATTCGCAATTGGGCCGGGGAGAAACAGCGATGGCTCGTCTTGATGGCAAAGTCACCAGGCGGAAACGATGGATAAGGTCGCCGGATACTGCGTCGTCAATGATGTCAGCGAGCGCGAGTATCAGTTGGAGCGCGGCAGCCAGTGGACCAAGCGAAAGAGTTGCGACACGTTCGGCCCGACAGGTCCTTGGCTCGTGACCGAGGATGCGGTGCCGAATCCCGGGGCGCTGGAAATGTGGACGTATCTCGATGGCGTCCGCATGCAGCACGGGAATACGCGAACGATGGTCTTCTCCGTCGCCCGCATCGTGAGCTTCATCAGCGAGATTTTTACCCTGCACCCGGGTGACATCATTGCGACCGGCACTCCACCCGGCGTTGGCATGGGTAAAAAGCCGTATCCGATCTTTGCGAGACCTGAACAGATGTTGGAAGTTGGCATCGAGAAACTCGGAGTGCAGACCCATCAGGTCAAGGCGAGTCCATACGCAATGCTGCTTGATAGGTGAAGTCCATGCGCGATCTACGGCTACCGGGCAACCACCCCCGTTAGGGCATCGAACGACGGAAGGTTGAGAGCATGGCAAGAGGGTATTGGATTACAAGGGTTGATGTTTACGACGTGGAGCAATTTGAAAAGTACAAGGCCGCAAATATCGATTTGTTTCTAGGGTACGGCGCACACTTCCTGATCAGGGGCGGTGCGCAAACTCTCGTCGAGGGAAGCGCGCGCGGACGCAATGTCGTTATCGAGTTTCCGAGCTATCAAACTGCTCTGGAGTGTTGGCGATCACCGGAATACACGAAATCGGCAGCTCTGCGACGGCCCTTCTCGTCTGCCGATATTGTCATCGTCGAGGGCGTGCCGTGATCTGGTGGTAGCTGCAAAACATTCCGCATTAGTCGAAGCGCCGGAAATTTGCTCATGAGAGAGCTCTATTGCCAACAAGGGTCGATTCACTTCGGCCAAGGGATATTGTGAAACCCGTCGGCTGCTCAAATTGCACCATACGGACCCGTCCGGAGGAGCGAATAAACGACCTGGACAAGACATTGCGTTCGTCGAGTCCCACTGAATCTGATGACCGCAATCAGAAACATTCATTTCCCGCGTGGGCCGCTAAAGACTATTCTTTATTATCCTAGCGATCAGACGAAAGAAGGATTGGAAATGCCCTCCCACAAACCCAATCCCTTCAGGATCGCGATACCGGATGAGACGCTGCTTGATCTGAAACATCGACTGCAGCAAGTTCGCTGGCCAGACGCGATAAGCGATGGGTGGGATTACGGCACCGACCTTCGCTATCTTCGCTCGTTTGTTGACTATTGGCGCGATGACTATGATTGGCGCAAGTGCGAGGCTGAGCTTAATGAGCTCAAGCAATATACGGTCACGCTCGATTCAATTGACCTTCACTACATCCATGTCGAGGGAAAAGGGCCGAGCCCAATGCCCTTGTTGATGACGCATGGCTGGCCCAGCTCGTTTGCGGATTTCCGTCGGATCATTCCCATGCTGACGGATCCGGCACGCTTCGGTGGTGATCCGAAAGATGCTTTTACGGTCGTCGCGCCGTCGATGCCCGGGCACGGCTTCTCGTTCAAGCCCAACCAGCGACGCTTCAGCATTCTCGAGATCAGCGATACATTGGCGAAGCTGATGATCGAAGTTCTCGGCTATGAGAGATTTGGCTCGCAGGGAGGTGACTGGGGCGCATTCGTCAGCTCGCGTCTTGGCTATGCATATCCCAAAAACGTCGCCGGCATCCAGATTTCACTGCTGACGATCCCGCGCGAGCGACCTTCGGTCGACAAACCCACGGCGGAGGAACAAGCGTTTTTCGCGCAACTTGCTGATTGGCTCAAGGAGGAGACCGGCTATATCCAGATCATGGGCACAAAGCCGCAGACGTTGGCGTATGCGCTTTCCGATTCACCAGTCGGTCTCGCAGCATGGATACTGGAGAAGCTCCGGTCCTGGACGGATTGCAACGGCGATCTCGATGCGTGGCTTGGGCGCGACGCGCTGGTTACCAACATCATGCTTTACTGGGCGACTGGCGCCATAGGATCAAGCTTCTGGCCGTATTATGCGCGGATGCATGGCCCCTGGGTGGTGCCCTCGGGAAAGCGCATCGAGGTGCCCTGCGGTTACGCCGACTTCCCAAAAGAGTTCTTGCGGCCGCCACGTTCTTTGGCGGAACACATGTACGGAAATATTACACGATGGACAACAATGGAACGGGGAGGGCATTTTCCCGCGCTTGAGCAACCGGAAGCCCTGGCCAAGGAGATTCGTGCGTTCTTTCGTACGGTCCGGTGACTCTCAAAGCATGGTAAAAAGCGTCATATTGTTGAACGTCTGTACGCATCTGGACTGCCATGAGCAAACCAACCGGGCGGACCATCAAGGCCAACGGCATCAACCATGGTGCCACGTAGCGGCGGCATGTTGCCATCCGCACGCGGGTGCCGCTGCCGTCATGGCTCAGCGAAGCGGAACTAGATATCTATGCCGGCGTATTCGCGCGCAGCGGATTTCGCGGGCCGCTCAACTATTATTGCAACGTTGATCGCAATTGGGAGCTGATGGCGGCCTTCGGAGGAATTAAGGTCGCGGTGCCTGCACTGTATGTTGCCGGCGATCATGACCTGGTTATCGCGTTTCCCGGAGCAGCCGAGCACATCGCCAGCATGAAGCAGCACGTTCCCCACCTCCGCAACATCCAAATGCTATCCGGCTGTGGCCATTGGACCCAGCAAGAGCGCCCCATAGAAGTTAGCACAGCGATTATTGATTTCTTGCGCGGCCTACCCTTCTGAAGGTGCGGCCGACGAACCGCGGATTGATTGGTGAGACAACGGGGCTTCCGAGCTAGCAATTGGGTGAATGGACGATAGACGTCCGGTAAGAGATGCGGCTGGATGAGACCGCAAATGCTGCAAGCCTGCCTGGTGGCTGCATCCCGGCTGGAACGAGGAAGTAGGATTCGAAGGGGCGACCGATCCCCAGATTTACAATGCGTCTCATTGGAAAGGACGTTACCATCCATAGGAACCATAGCAGAGCCGCCCATGAGACTTTCCGATTGCCGCAATATTTCCGATCTCAGGCGCCTTGCGGCACGTCGACTGCCCGCTCCAATCTTCCATTTTGCCGAGGGTGGCTCCGATGATGAACTGTTATTGCATGAAAATTGTGCTGCGTTTGAACGATGGAAGCTCGTTCCGGAATATCTCGTCGATGTTGATCACATCGATACGCGATGTCGAGTACTCGGTAAGGAGGCCAGTATTCCTTTGCTGCTTTCGCCCACCGGCATGTCGAGACTCTTTCACAGGGATAAGGAGGCGGCAGTCGCGGCGGCGGCGGCCAAGGCCGGCGTGCCCTATGCGCTATCTATGATGTCGAGTGCCACAATCGAGAAGGTGGCTGAATCACAAAACGCAGGCAACATTTTCCAAATCAAGGTGTTAAAGGATCGCGGGTTGGCGAGGGAGTTCCTAAGCCGATGCAGGGCATCCGGCTATGCCGCGCTGTGCATCCTCGTAGATGCTCCCGTCGGAGGAAACAGGGAAAGGGACCTTAAATACGGCATGACGATGCCGCCCGGGATCACGGCAAAGTCCGTTCTAAAATTCGCTGCCAGACCATTATGGACGGCGAGTTATTTTCTCGGCTCGGATTTCTCGCTTGCGAACTTCGAGCACATTCCGGAAGCAAGACGGAACGGAATATCGGGTCTCGTCAAGTATGCCGGTGAACAGACGGACAGGCGCGCGACTTGGGAGGATGCAGCTTGGCTTGCCCAGGAATGGGGAGGACCGACCACCCTGAAAGGGCTGCAATCGGCAAGCGATGCGAAGCGCGCGGTTCAATACGGATTTAAATCAATCATGATCTCGAATCACGGCGGTCGTCAGCTAGACGGTGGCCGCCCGCCGATGGATTGCATCCGTGAGATACGCAGTGCAGTCGGCGGTGACATCGAGTTGATCATCGATGGCGGCGTGCGGAGAGGCGCTCATGTGGTCAAGGCGATCGCGGCTGGCGCGAATGCATGTTCGATAGGGCGGCCCTATATTTACGGCCTTGCGGCTGATGGCCAAGCAGGTGTCGAAAAATGCATCTCTATTTTTAATACAGAAATCGAGAGATGCATGGCCTTGATTGGATGTAAACAAATCGCTGACATCAACGAACGACACGTCCAATGGATTGTTATCTGAAATGGCGAACCATAAGATGGGTGCAATACAAGCAGAAATCAACAGAACCGGCTGACCCGCGGGCAAGGCAACAGCCGCGGCTAGCGGTCGCGCTTGCTCACCGTTGTAGGCAACGGGCAATTTGAACAAACACCGTTGTCGCACATCCGGCAAATCGTAAAGCGGTCCATCTCCGAGGTGTCTTGCCTAGCGAGCACGTCGCGGATCAGTTCTCTTAGTCGCTTTCTTTCCGATGATGACAAGACGTCCACGAACGATGCGACGGCGGAAATCCGGGAGCTCAGCAAATCCTTTCTGGACGCCGCGCCTTTGGCGGTCAGATGCAAGGCGACCTCCCGGCCGTCCTTCCCAGGCCGGCGTTCAACAAGCCGATCCGAAACCAGCCGGTCCACGAGTCGGACCGTTCCCGAATGTGACAGGCCGATAATTCGCCGGAGCTTATCGTTGGTAATGGGGCCATACCCAATGACGATGAGCGCGGCAGGCGTTTCGCCGGCGTGGCCTATGATGTCACGGGCTCCTTGCTCGATCTGATCCATCACGGCGAGCGAAAGCGCCCCCAGCAAATTCGCGATTTCAGGTTCTGTGGCCATGGCTTGCATAATATGTGCGGAGCGCACAAAAATCAACTTGACTGAACATGTGCGTAGCGCACATATTGTTCTGCAGATGATGATTAGCCGTAGAAGATGCGGAGATCATCCCCGGATTTCCAGCGAGTGGCCAAAAGCGCCGGTTCGTGACAGCGCCTGTCATCCGCGAAACATGGAGACTAGCGATGATGACGCAAAGCACCGCAGCAACTGCTCCGAAAGCCACCAGTGGCGAACCCGCCTTGAAATACGTGCAGGCCAACGGACTGCGGTTTGCCTACCTCGAACAGGGGACCGGGCCTCTTGTCATGTTCATGCATGGCTTTCCCGACAACGCCTGGACGTATCGGAAGCAACTGCAAGTCTTCGCGGATGCGGGATATCGCGCGGTCTCGCCGTTCTTGCGTGGCTACGCGCCGACCGAGATTCCACCGGCAGATGCACTTTTCGATCCCGTTACGCTGGGCAAGGATCTCGAAGCGCTCATCGCGGCGTTGAGCGACGACGGACAGGCATGTGTCGTCGGCATGGATTGGGGCGGGACGTCGACCTTTCAGGCGCTGGCCACCGCGCCATCGGCGATCAAGGCCGCCGTTGTCATGAACACCGCGCACCCGATCGCAATCGTGAAATACAGGCAGAATCCAGACCACATTCGATCCGTCTTCCATGTGTTTTTTTTCCAGATGCCTGGCGTTGAATCCCTGGTAAATATCGAGGGACTTCCTTGGGTCGATTATCTCTGGAAGCTGTGGTCACCTACACTCAAGAATGACGAGCATCTCCGTTCAGTCAAGGAGACGCTCAGTTCTCCCGGCACCATGGCGGCAGCGCTGAAATACTATGGAGGCCTGACCGATGGGATACGTTCGGGCCTGCCGATGAACGAGATTCATACGCCGACTCTGACAATTTATGGCAGCACCGATCCGACGGCGAAGTACGCGGAACCGATTAAGCCTCTCTTCAAGGGGCCATATAAAAATATTGAACTGCCTGACGTCGGGCACTTTCCGCACCTCGAGCGCGAAGCCGAAGTCACCGCTCTGATCACGGATTGGTTCAAGTTACACGCCCCCGTCTGAACCACCAACATCATCACAGTTCTCTGATCGGAAGTACGCGTAATGGACGCCAAGACGCAACGGCAGTATGCCGAGACGTTTCACAATCTTCACAGGAAGGGGGAGCCGCTCATCCTGTTCAACGCCTGGGACGTCGCCACCGCTAAGGCCATCGCGAAGACTTCTCCGGCCGTAGCGACTAGCAGCGCGGCGGTCGCGTCCGCGCTTGGATTCGCTGACGGGGAAGATGTCCCGTTTGATATCGTGACAGGTCTGGTGTCGCGGATAACCGCGGCTGTGTCGGTTCCAGTATCAATCGATCTGGAGGCAGGATATGGAGACACGCCGGACGCTGCAGCGGAGTGCGCGGCCAAAATTCTGAAGGCCGGCGCAATAGGGATCAATATCGAAGACGGGCTCTCCGGGGGAAAGCGGCAACTCGTCAGCCTCGAACAGCATGCAGCGAAGATCAAAGCCGTAAGGGACACTGCGCAAAAACTCGGAATTCATCTGTTCATCAATGCGAGAACTGATCCGTTTCTGCGAAAATTCGGATCGCCGGATGAATGCCTAAATGAAGCTGTAAGGCGTGCAAAGGCTTATGCCGACGCCGGTGCTGACGGAATTTTTGTACCCGGCCTAACCGACCTCGCTCTCATCGAAAAGCTCGCGCAACTCACGCCTCTGCCGGTCAACATCATGGTGACGCAAGGTGTTCCCCAAATCCCGGATCTCGCGCGCGTCGGTGTTCGGCGGGTGAGCCTTGGGCCGTGGCCCATGATGGCGGCGATGCGTGTGATTGAACAGGCAGCCGCCGCGGTCGCCGTCAGCAAGCAATACGGCTCATTTTTGCAACCGGATGCCTGAACACTGAAATCACCAGCCCAAAGATCGCAATGAATCGCTGAAACCGGACGGCGGGAAACGTCGGCCTAGAGCCAAAAGCTGCCGAATTAGGTGGGGCAGCCTCTGGCGCATAACGCGATTAGCTACGCGACCGAATTTGGCCGCTGTCGGGAGTGACAGAAGCCTGATGTCGTGGTCGGTGTGCCGCTTCCGGCCTGGGCATTCCGCTGGCAGGGACGGCCAACAGCAATAGAACCGGCATGGCATTCCTCTCGTCAGCCATTGCCACTTGTTCCCGAAAAGCGTTTGATGGATACCTAGTATCGCCAGCGGGGGTTCGGGGTGAACGAGTATCGGGTATATTTTGTTGGGCACGACGGACATTTCGTGAGCTTTGAGGGGCTCTCTTGCTCCGACGATGCGGAAGCCATCAAGCAGGCAAGGCGGTTGGTTGCCGATCAGGATATCGAACTCTGGAGTGGCGATCGTTTCATCGTTCGGCTTGCGCACAAGCCCCGTCCGCCCAAATCCAAATAGCGAGATCCGCAGCGGGTCACCCTAGGCGGCGCAGCAGACAAGTGGAGCGCATCGCGTGTACAGGATCTTGCCCGCATCATTGAAGTTGAAGTGCATCCGTACCGGCGTCCCGTCGTGGCAGCGATAGTCCAGAATCACGCCTTCCGCGTCGGCCGTTACGTCGTCCATGGAAAACGACCCCGGCAACGGATCGGCTAATCTGGGCCGCCAATAGGCTTCCAGCGCCGCGCGTCCCGTCAGGGTCTTGGATCCGCCGCATGCGCATTCGAGCGTCGCAGCGTCGTCGTAGAGGTCCAGCAGCGCGTGGATACGGCGGCTCCTGCAGGCGTCCAGCCAGTCGACAACGGTCGCTATCGGATCGGATTCGTCCCGGGAAATCGCCATTTGATCCACCTTAACAGCCACGCCTCACCCGGCGCCGACTTAGGTGGTTAATGATGAATGGGCTCTGAACCGGCTGTTCAGCCGGCGTTGGTCCGTTCCGGCGTCAGTGAACAGGCGCCGAAGGCTCACCAACCTGCGATAGACGTTTGACCCATTCCTGAATTCACTGCGATGTTCCTGCGTTCGCGCCGGTGCGTTGCGACACGTGGTTTGGCAGATTGTTTCGACGTGGCTGTCCGCGCGCTGCCTTGGGCGGGATCGTTAGTTCCGGCGCGTTTGGAAACATCTTCCGGGTTAGATGAGGATTCGGCGTTCATCGAAACCAGACGAGGTGGAATCGCCTCAGTCGATCCTCGAAGGCAGTCCTTCGAAAAGAACGGCCAATGTTCGGCCGCGCATGAATCGCGGCTAACTGTCTTGGTGACGGCCGCGGCAGCCGGTGGGACGTCGTTCGATGTCTTGACCGACCTTAAAGGTCCAAGTTGGGCATTTGCGATCAATGGGAAAGCAACCACCGCGACCAGCGCAATCCCGCGGATCGCATCTTTTCGGCTAAAGCTTGGAAGCGCGATCATGATATTTGCTCGGCATCGTTATGCGTGCATATCAACAGCTCCTACGCTGGTTGGTTCCCGTTAGGGACAATCCGGCAACCGCCAGTTGGGAAACGTCGGCAAAGCAACGCGCCGTTTTTCTTTCGGGAAAAACATGCAATTTATCGGAACCATCCCTCCATTTGAAAGTTCGGCTTCTTTACCCGGAAAACAGGAGGCTAACTTGAATCGGATACTGTTCACAGGCGCGCTTTTGGTGTCGGCACTCGCGATGTCAACCGCGGCGATGGCGCAGAGCGGAGTCGCCGGCGGAGCGGTCGGAGGCGCCATCGTCGGTGGCGCTGTCGGCGGCCCGGTGGGAGCTGCGGTCGGCGCGGCAGCCGGCGCAACGGCGGGCGGCATTGCCGAAGACGCACGACCGCGTTTCCATAGTTACGTGGTCGAACGCAAACATCCGTCCTATCGCTACCAGCAGGAAGTGCGCGTGGGGGCGGTGCTTCCGGACAGCGGCGTCACCTATTACGAGATTCCCCACGAATACGGCGCGACGCAGTATCGCTACACGGTGGTCAACGATCGGACCGTATTAGTCGATCCGGGAACGCACCGGATCGTTCAGGTTGTCGAGTAAGCAAACCTTGCCGCAGAAAGCCGCCCCACCGGGCGGCTTTCTTAGCGAACGACCGGATTTCGATCGTGCCCATCATTCGTTATATTTTTTTCGTCGGCCCGTTTCTGCTGGGCTTGCTTTTCCTGTCGGACGGTCCGGATAAACCCGCAAGTGTTCCTTCTCCCGATCGCTGGACCGCTGTAGATTCGCTGCGGGCCATGGCGCATCTTGGAGAACGGGTTCAAGGACAAGCTGGAAACGCTGACATTGTCAGGACAGGGCTGATTGCTTCCGAATCGATCAACCGCACGCCGCTCGCGGAACTTGCCGCTCAAGAGCAGCCGCTGATCATGAATGCTCAGGCCAGAATGGACTCGGAAGGAGCGAATTCAAAAGCAACGATCGGCGACTTTGCGGCATTCAAGCCTCGAAAACAGAGGCTGGCCACCCGGAAAGTTCGTGTCCGCACTGCGATTGCAGAGAATGCAGCAACGGCGGCTTTGAATATCTTCCGCCCGCCTTCCTGGTAAGACCGGCGACTGTATTGTAATCGAACGGCAACAGGTGCACCATGACCGACCAGTTTCAGTTGACGGCAATCATTGCCACCGCAATTAGGGAATGCCGGCTTGAGGCGCCGGGCCAGCAAGGCCGCCCGCAGGAACCTGGCAATACCGAAGAGGCGCATTGCATTGCCAAGGCTGTTCTCACCGCCATCGCCGACGCGGGTTACCGGATTTCTCCGAAGGGCTAGCCGATTTCCAGTTCGGCGGGAGCGAACGGCAGCCTGCACCGCACATAGGTTCGTCCATCGCTGCGCGATAATTCGAACGTTCCGCCCAATGCCCGCACCCGCTCGCGCATTCCGGTGAGGCCGCGGCCAATCACGAAATCCGCAGGCATGCCTACGCCGTTGTCTGAAATCTCTGCCAGGACGGCATCTTCCGAAATGGCGGCCCTAAGCTTCATTTCCGTTGCGCGCGCGTGACGCAGGACGTTTGTTATTCCCTCCTGCAGGACGCGATAGACGGTCTGGAAGACCACGCCATCCACTGCCTCAAGCGCGGGGTCGATCTCAAAACCCACGTCGATATCTGGGGCTTGCGATCGCACATTCCGCAGCAACTTCCGAATGCTTGATTCCAACCCGAGCTCCTCGATATGCATCGGGCGGAGACGATCCAGAATCCGGCGATTGGTCGATTGCAAGGCTTCGACCGATTGCAGGGCTTTCTGCGGCGGAGAGTCGGACACGTCCTGATCGGTGGACCCGCTGTCCACCATCGCAACCACGTTAGCGCGGATGGCGAACAACAACGGGCCGAGTTCGTCGTGGAGTTCGCGCGCGATGTCGCGCCGCTCATCATCCTGGATCGAGACCATCTTGCGGAGCAGGTTACGATTTTCACGATCGAGATGCGTCAGTGTGCGCGCAAGTTCGTTGGCAGCGTCGCAACTTTCGCGAATTTCCGGCGGACCCGAGCAGGCGATCTTATCGTCGTAATGTCCGTCGCGAAGCCGCGCCAGCCCCTGTCCCAAGTCGTGCAAGGGTTTTAATGCAGCGTCCACCGTTAAAAAGGTAATGGCCATCGTCAGCAGCATAAGACCGATGGCAGACGCGACGATGGCCAGGAAGCCGATCCATTTTTCGTAGATGTCGGCGGTCATTTCCGGCTCAAATACCAAATCTCCGACGCGTTGGCCCTGAATCATAATGGGTGCGTGCCGCGCCACGTCTGGCAACGCCAGTAGCTGGACGAACCAGGCCGGCACTTTCCCCGGCCGGCCGGCCGCATTGTTTTCCGGCGAACCGGCCCGCCTGAACTTGATGACATCGGAGCTGGGCGTATTCAACGCGCTGACGAATGCATCAAGCGTCGCGGCCGGATTTGGCGATACACTCAATGCACTGTTCAGCGCGCCTGCAACCAATAACGCCGACCGGCCTGCCGGCTCGTTTTCGTCGGCCAGTTGTTCGCCCGCAAAAATGCGAAGCATGATAAGGCCCGCGACGAGCGCGGCCAGGAACATGGTGCAAAGGAAGATGCACAGCCGGGTTCGAAGCGAGAATGATTTCCACATAAGGATTATTCTAACCCAAAAGGGGCGCAAAACACCTGTTCAAGTGCCGATAAATGCATATCTAATAGACAGACCTTCGAGACGTCCACGATTGCGATGAAATTTCATGAAAATACTGATCGTTGACGACCATCCCATGATCGTTTCCGGCTGCCGCTCGTTGTTTGCGTCCGATCCTACGATCAAGATCGACGAGGCGAGCGACGAAAAATCCGGTCATCGCGCCTATCTTCAGAAACGCCCCGACGTCACGATTATCGACATCAACCTGCCGGATCTTTCCGGGTTCGAACTGATGCGGCGGATTCGCAAAGAAGATCCTGGCGCGAAGATCATCATGTTCAGCATGAATGACGATCCGGCTTTTGTGGTCCGTGCCGTCGAGTTGGGGGCGCAGGGATATGTTTCGAAGGGCGACGATCCGCGCCTGCTCATGAAGGCGGTCAAGAAGGTCGCCGCGGGCGAGAATTTCATCACGCCTCATCTTGCCGAAACCGTGACTTTTTCGGCGGCAGCGATCAGGGCCAGCCCCGCATCCCAGATGACGCCGCGGGAACTCGAAATATTGAGGCTGTTGGCGCGCGGCGACAAGATTGTCGAGATCGCCGACGCACTCGAAATTTCCTACAAGACGGTCGCCAATACGACATCGCTGTTGAAGCAGAAGCTTGGCGCCAAGAACCATTCCGATCTTATTCGCATTGCGGTCGAGATGGGAATGGATTGAGCTGCTGTTACCACGCATTATCGGGTTGGAACGCCAGCGCATTGCGTGCGCTGTCCATTGATAGCAGGCGAGTGAAGCGTTTGCCGTCGGAACGTTCGTAGGTTCGAAGTACCATCAGTTCCAGTTTGCGGCTCGTGTTCCGTTCGACCCGCTTGCGGTTGCCGGATTTGATCTTCGTGGGCGGTGCCTCGCGACGCACGATGCGCGCCGATGCCGCTACCGGCCTGGCTGCTTCCGTGATGTTCTGTTCAATTGGTCGTATCGTCTCAATTTCACTAGCTTGGACCGGTGCAGCCGTCTCGGCACTGGCCACCTTGATGTCTTCCTTTGCCCCTTCCGTCAGTTCAGCGGCACTGGCTTCGGCAGGCCGCTTTACGGGCGGCGGTCGCTTCTTGGCCTGGTTTGCGGTTGTGAGCGATATTCTAGGATTGGGCTGCCAAGGGTCCGGCGGACTGATTAGCCAATTCAATCCGGCAAAATAACCGCCTAGCGTCACGACGATTGCAAGCATGTATCCTATCAGCCCAGGCATTGCGCGCATCCTTGTCGGCACGAATTGGTTTCACCACCCGATCGCAACGTAGAAACTTGCAGCGAAAGCCAGTGCAGGAGGCACCGCGGCGGCCTCCTGCTTCGGGATCAGTGGCGGTGATGATGACGGCCGTGCGACCAGCCGTAGTGATGACCGCGTCCTCGGCCCCATCCGTAATGATGACCGCGGCCGCCGTGGCCCATATGGCCGTGTCCATGGCCATGACCGCCCTTGACCTGGATCGCGGCATCGCCGGCGTCGATGACGAGTGTACTGGCTGGAACACGCGGCATCGCCGATGCCGCTGTCGCCAGGGCAGTGAGCGCCACGGCGACAAGGCCTGCTTTGATAAATCGTTTCATTAGGATCTCCTCCGCCGCCGATCGCGGCAATTAGCACAAGTTCCCGAAGAAGTTTTTGTTCCGGCTTGAACCTCGGGCTTCTTTCAGACTTTAAAGACGTTGCGAAACTCCGGTCTAAAATCACGATTGCTGCTTTTTCCCGAATTTGTTTGAGAACCGGGAACCTTACCGATCAACAGCGAATTATTCACAACCGGACCGGATTATCGTTTTCGCCATGGAGGAACACCCGTATGACGAATTTACTTTTGAGCTCGGTAGTAGCTCTTGCATTGATACTCGGAACCAGCGCTGCGTTCGCTCAGGGTACCGGTATGAAGGGTGGCGAGGCGTCCACCGCAGCGGCTCCCAAGGCCGACAGTGCGACGCCGAAAGCCGAAGGCGCTGCTCCTACGAATTCACCTGCGAAGGGTTCGGCTGCCGAGACCGCCCCGGCCGTCGGCGCTAAAACCGGAACAATCGCTCAGGGCGAGTCGAAGGGATCGAAGGCGGCCAACGACATGAAGGGGGACACCAAGCCTTCTTCAGCTGCAACGACCCCGCCAACAAACAGCGCTGCGAAGGATGCGAAGAATCCGTCCGCCGACAGCAAGGCCGCTGGAACCGACACCAAGGCTGGCAGCAGCACGACCGGAAACGCCTCCGCAACGGCGGCCCCGCCTGCGGAAAAGCGGACGCAGATCACCACGGCGATCAAGCAGGAGAAGGTCGAAGAAGTCACCAACGTCAATTTCAACATTTCAATCGGCGCGACCATACCGTCGTCGGTGCATTACCACGCGTTGCCGCCGCGAATCGTTGAAATCTATCCGGAATGGCGCGGCTACGATTTCATTGTCGTACGCGGCAAATACATCATCCTGCGGCCGCAGACCCACGAGATCGTTTACATCATCGAGGGGTAGTTTCCTGAGGTCCTGCAATATTTCTCCGAACTTACCCCGCCCGGTAGATCCACGATCCCCACCGGGTGGGGCTCTTTTTGGTCATTCTGCAGCGCCGTAGCAGCAGTATTTGCGAACTAATCGGATTTCAAACTGAGCTGGAATTTGCTGATCCTGAAAATAGACGGCCATTGCGCGATCTTGCAATTCTCGCTCGGTGAAACGTGACAGCCAGCCAGTCGAAGGCGGCATTTTTAGCACCGGCTATGTCGTGTCCCGACCAAAGGCACGTGGCGCATTACCGATCAAGGCCGCGCTTATCTGCATTCATTGAAGTGGACTGACAAGGCTTAAGAGCCGCGCGGCTGGCGCCGAAACAAATTTGGAACCTTTGATCCATTGCAACATTTTCCCGACGGCTAATTCAGGCCGCTGGGAGTGAACAGATGGACCAAATACTAACGACAACAACACAGGCAGATATCGTCGAGCCGTCCACCTCGGGAGTTTCTTGGGCTGCGGTGGCGGCCGGCGCGATAGCCTCCGGTGCGCTGACCTTGGTCTTGCTTTCCTTGGGAACGGGGCTTGGATTCTCGGTAGTTTCCCCGTGGGGGAATTCCGGCGTTTCAGCAACCACATTTAAGATCGGAACCGGTCTTTACTTCATCGTGATGGCGATGATCTCGTCGGCCATCGGCGGTTACATCGCAGGGCGCCTGCGATCGAAATGGGTTGGTGTCCATACTGACGAAGTTTATTTCCGGGACACCGCGCACGGCTTTCTGGCCTGGGCGTTCGCATCCGTCATCGGCGCGGTGTTACTGGCGTCTCCTGCAAGTTCGCTCATCGGCGGTGCAACGTCGGGAGCAACGCAGGTCGCCGCAAATGCAGCTCAAACATCCGGACCGATGGACGGTTATGTCGATATGCTGTTGCGATCAGACAATCCGCCGGCCCAGGCGTCGGCTAACCCTGCGGACTCTCGTAGCGAAATGGTGCGTTTGCTCACCACGAGCTTCCGAGATGGCAGCGATCTCAATCCGGTTGATCGATCCTACGTCGCCAAGGTCGTATCGGCACGTACCGGCCTAAGTCAGGCCGATGCAGAAAAGCGCGTCACCGAAGTCACCGCACAGGTCAAGTCGGATCTCGACAAGGCCCGCAAGGCGGCAGCGCAACTGGCGCTATGGCTGACGGCGTCGCTCTTGATCGGAGCATTCTCCGCCTCTCTCGCGGCGACCGAAGGCGGCGGACTTCGTGACGGAACTTGGGGCCGCAAATCACTGCGTCGTTGAAATCAAAACTGAAAGGAACAGACTAATGCCGATTCTTCTATGGCTCGTGGGTATCCCGATTCCACTGATTATCCTCATTCTGCTGTTGCGCTAACAAGGCGCTGCAGGCAGCCCAAACAGAGAGCGGGCCACTTTGGCCCGCACTCGAACTTCAGATGCCTATCACTAACGCGGGGACAGCTACGATAAGGGGTCGGTAGACCAGTAGCGCGTTCCGCCGAATCATCGACGAATTCTCATGCACTTTCCGCATGGAGATGCGGAAATGGATACGCATAGCTCGTGGCCCGCAATGTGCGTTTGCGTAATGAGCGGTTATGGAACGTCCGCGGGCAGCACTACCCAGCGTCGGCATTCCTGTTTTCCGGCACGCTGGGCGCGGAACGCTGCGCTCGATTTTGCCGCACTCAACGCGAGGCTCGCCGGCGATATTCCGCTGGTTGTTCCTGCGTCCATTTTTTGAAGGCCTTTCGAAAATTGGACGCCTCGGAGAATCCGGTCCGCGCGGCGATCTCCTCGATGCTCAAGCCCGTATTGCGAAGATATTCTTCGGCAAGGCGGCGTCGCACATCATCGAGGATCACCTGATAGCCGACACCTGCCTCGGTCAGGCGGCGATGCAGCGTGCGTGGCGAGACGTTCATCTGCGCCGCCACCTCTTCGGCACTGGGAAAGCGGCCGACGCTGTTAAGGCACGCCAGACGGACACTGCGCACCAGCTCCGGCTCGTCCGCGGTGAACGACTGCAGCATGCGATGGCAGAACTCGGCGCACATCCGTGCGGTGATTGGATTGGCGTTCGGGCATTTTTCCTTGAGCAAGCCCGCATCGAAATGCCATTGCATGGTGCCGGCTTCGAACTCGACCTTGCACTGAAAGATTTCTGAATAGAACCGAGCGTGCGCTGGCGCGGGATACGGCAGCAACAGGCGTTGGGAGCGAAAGGGGCGCTCCAGAATGCGGCCGATCACGCTGTGGGTGGAGCTGAACCAGAACTCGCTGACCAGCGGCAGCAGTTCGCCGAGTTCGAACGGGTCGTGTCCCTCGAAAATCGCCACACCATCTTCGATCCGTAGGCTTTTTTCGAGCACGGGTCCTGCCAGACTCACATGCTTGATGCCGAAGGCAAGCGCCTCACCCAAATTGGCGGAGGAGGCGAGCGCGTATCCGAACACGCCGAAGTCCGAGAGCCGCTGGCGTTGGCCGGCAAACAGGCCGACCCCCGGATGGGTCGCCAGATGCTGTACATTGCGGAAAAGCAGAATCTTCTGCTGATGCGTCATACGCGCCGCCGGATCGTCCAGTGCCGCCAATTCGATTCCCGTACCTGCAATCAGCGCCGCGCGCGAAACGCCGCAGGATCCCATTTCCTCGAACAGGCCGCCGATGCCGAGCATGCTGTGCGTGACGGTGTCGGGGGCGCTGCCATAGGCGCCGCGAATACCGGCATCGTCGCCCCCTTTGGATGCCGGCTCAGGTCTGAGCGTCTGCATAACCCGTTGCTCCGTTGGCTCCGAATGCGCGCCAACACACGCAGCGAAGATGCCAGATTGGCCGTTTTTCACCCTAACTTGGCTGAATTCAACCTTTTTAGCCCATGGCCTCGCCGGTAAGGGTCACCTTATCGGGTTGAACGCGGCTGTGCCGAAAAAAATCCCGAGGGAGGTTACCCAGGTGGATTCGTCCGTAGGCCAGTTTGACCACGCCGCGCTTCGCGTTGGCCTCGTGTTTGCGGCGCAGCGCGCAGCCTTCGACGCCGATCGCTATCCGCCAGCTGCCCGGCGCCGTGCCGGCATTAAGGCGTTGAAGCGGCAGATCGGCCGCTACCAGGACCTGCTGGCCGATGCCATGAGTCGGGACTTCGGCTTTCGCGCGCAGCCGGAGTCGAAGATGCTCGACCTGCTCGGATCGACACTTGAGGCAAACCACGCCATTACCCACCTCAAACGCTGGATGAAGTCGAGCCGCCGCGCCACCGAGCTGTTGTTTCTATCGAACAGCCTGTCGGTCACCTATCAGCCCAAGGGTGTGGTCGGCGTCATCGTGCCGTGGAATTTTCCGGTCTATCTCGCGGTCGGTCCGCTGATCGCGGCATTGGCCGCCGGGAACAGGGTGATGATCAAGATGTCGGAGATCACTCCGGCAACCAACGCCGTGTTGTCCCGCCTGCTCGGTGAAATTTTTCAGGAAGACCAGGTTGCTTTGGTGGGAGAGGAGTTGGTGAACCCGAACGTGTTCACCGCGCTGCCGTTCGATCACATCGTATTTACGGGCTCGCCCGCTGTCGGCAAGATCGTGATGGGGACGGCGGCGGAGAACCTCACGCCGGTGACGCTGGAGCTTGGCGGGAAATCGCCTGCGGTCGTGTTGCGCGACTATCCCGTGGCCGATGCCGCGAGGCGCATTGCCCATGGCAAGACCGCCAATTGCGGACAGATTTGCGTTTCGCCCGACTATGCTTTGGTGCCGCGCGAGCGCGTCGGCGATTTCGTCACCGAGGTGACGTCCAGTTATCGCACGATGACCGCACCCGGCGCCGATGGCCCCGAAACCACCTGGGTCGTGAACGACCGGCACCTTGCGCGGATCAACGGCCTGTTATCGGACGCGCGAGAGAAGGGCGCCACTATTATTCCCTGTGCCGATTACGACGCAGGCCGCAACGGCCGCCAGATGCCGCTGCACATCGTCACCGACTGCACCGCCGATATGCGGATCATGCAGGAAGAGCTGTTCGGCCCGATCCTGCCGGTGCTGCCCTACGACACACTGGAAGAGGTGATCCAGCGCGTCAACGCCGGCGAGCGGCCGCTGGCGCTGTACTGCTTCAGCCACGACGCGGCCGAGCGCGAGGCGCTGCTTCGCCGCACGCATTCCGGCGGCGTCACCATCAACGACTGGGGCTGGCATGCGATCAATCATGACGCGCCGTTCGGCGGCGTCGGCCATTCCGGCATGGGCAGCTATCACGGCGTCGAAGGATTTCGCGAACTGTCGCACGCCAGGACGGTGTTCAAAAAGCATCGCTTCTTTCCGATCGGCCTGTTCTATCCGCCCTACGGCAATCTCGTGCAGCGATTGTCACTGAAATTGTTTCTTGGAACCGGCGATCCTTCCCTGAAAGAGACCTCCGCCGGCTAAGTCATCGAAAGCACATCATGGACCATTTTGACTACGTCGTCGTCGGCGCGGGCTCTGCGGGCTGCGTGCTGGCTTCCCGCCTCACGGAAGATCCGAACGTCACGGTTTGCCTGCTGGAAGCCGGCGGGCCGGACAAGAGCGTGCTGATTCATGCGCCGGCCGGCGTGGTCGCGATGGTGCCGACCAAAATCAACAATTACGGCTACCAGACCGTGCCGCAGCCCGGCCTGAACGGCCGTCGCGGTTATCAGCCGCGCGGCAAGACGCTGGGCGGCTCGAGCTCGATCAACGCGATGCTCTATGTGCGCGGCAACAGATGGGATTACGACCACTGGGCCGCGCTGGGCAATCCGGGTTGGGCTTACGACGACGTGCTGCCGCTGTTCAAACGCGCGGAGAAAAACGAGCAGTTCACGGATGGTTTCCACGGGCAGCGCGGTCCGCTCAACGTCACCTATCCGCGCCACGACAGTCCGATAACCAAGTTGTTCCTCGACGCAGCCGCGATGCAAGGCATCGCGCTCAATGCCGACTACAATGGTGCTAAACAGGACGGCGCTTTTCCATACCAGGTCACCCACAAGAACGGCGAACGCTGCAGCGCCGCCAAGGCGTATCTCACGCCCAACCTCTCGCGCGCCAACCTCAAGGTTGTGACTCATGCCGTCTCGGCAAAAGTGATCCTTGAAAGCCGGCGCGCCTGCGGCGTTGCGTATTACCAGGGCAATGAACTGAAAGAGGTGAGGGCCCGCCGCGAAGTCATCCTTGCCGGCGGCGCGTTCGGCTCGCCGCAACTGTTGCAACTCTCCGGCATCGGCCCCGGCGACGACCTGAAAAAGCTCGGCATTGCGGTGGCGAACGAACTTCCGGGCGTCGGCAAGAACCTGCAGGACCATATCGACTATGTGCAGTCGTGGCGGGTTGCCAGCGACACCGAAACCGTGGGCGTCTCGCTCCGGGGCGCCGCGAAACTGGCAAGCGCCGCGTTGGAATGGAGAAACAAGCGCTCCGGCCTCGTCACCACTACCTACGCCACCGCGGGCGCATTCTTCCGTTCGTCGCCGGATGTGCCGGCGCCCGACCTGCAACTGGTGTTCGTCATCGCGCTGGTCGACGACCATGCGCGCAAGCTCCATCTCGGTCATGGCATCTCCTGCCATGTCGACGTGCTGCGGCCCCACAGCCGCGGCAGCGTCGGGCTCGACAGCACCGATCCCCGCGATGCGCCCAGGATCGATCCGAAATTCCTGTCCGACGAGCGGGACATGAAAGTGCTGCTGAAAGGCGCGCAGGTTCAGCAAAGCATCATCGAATCAAAACCGTTCGACGGAATTCGCGGCAGGATGCTGTACCCGACGCGGATCGACGATCCTGCGGGCATGGAACAGGACATCCGCAGCCGCGCCGACACCCAGTACCACCCGGTCGGCACCTGCAAGATGGGACCGGACGGCGACCCGATGGCAGTGGTCGATGCCAAGCTGCGCGTGCGGGGTATAGACGCGCTCCGCGTTGTCGATGCCTCCATCATGCCGACGGTGGTGAGCGGCAACACCAATGCCCCTACCATCATGATTGCCGAGAAAGCTGCCGACCTCATCCGCCAGAATGTTTGACACCCTTTTCCAGCGAGAACCACTCCCATGAAAACGCTCCAATGTGTGATGGCCGCGGCGCTGCTCGCGCTGACCGGCTGCAATGACAAGGCTGAAGTCGCCAAGGTTGGCGGAGACTCGATGCCGGCGACGCAACAGGCCAATGCGAAATTCGCGCAGGAGCTCAAGCTCGAGGACCAGCAGGATTTTGAGGACGCCAAGCGCGGACTGATCGCGCGGCCCGAGGGCAAGATCCTCGACGCCAACGGCGCCGTGCTGATCGACTTCGATGCCTTCAAATTCGTCGACGGCAAGGCCCCGCCGACGGTCAATCCGAGCCTGTGGCGTCACGCCATTCTCAATGCCCAGATCGGCCTGTTCAAGGTCACCGACGGCATCTATCAGCTGCGCGGCTTCGACGTCGCCAACATGACGCTGATCGAGGGCAACACCGGCTGGATCGTGGTGGATACGCTGACTTCGCGCGAAAGCGCCGCCGCCGCGCTGGCGTTCGCGCGCAAACATCTCGGCGACAGACCGGTGTCGGCGGTCGTATTCAGCCACAGCCATATCGATCATTTCGGCGGCGCGCTTGGCGTCGTCTCGGCCAAGGAAGTCGCCGAGCGCAACATCCCGGTGATCGCATCCGACGGTTTCATGGAAGAAGCCACCAGCGAAAACGTCATGGTCGGCACCGCGATGGGCCGGCGTTCGCTGTATCAGTTCGGCAAGGACCTGGAGCGCTCGCCCAAGGGCATGGTCGATACCGGGCTCGGCAAGGCCGTGGCCTACGGCAGTTTCGGGATTCTGCAGCCGACGCAGTTGATCGTCCGGCCTACCGAGGAGCTTACGCTCGACGGGGTGCGCTTCGTGTTTCACAACGTGCCCGGCGCCGAAGCGCCGGCCGAGATGACTTTCTCGATTCCCGACAAGAAGGCCTATGGCGGCGCGGAGAACATGGCGCAGACCATGCACAATCTGCTGCCGGTGCGCGGCGCCAAGGTGCGCGACGCGCTGCGCTGGGCGTCCTACATGGAGGAGGCACTGGCGCAAACCCGCGACGCCGAAGTCTATTTCGGCCAGCACAACTGGCCGATCTGGGGCCATGACCGTATCGTCGAATTCATCACCAAGCAGCGCGATCTCTACAAATACACCCATGACCAGACGGTGCGCCTGATCAATGCCGGCTACACGCCGCGCGAGATCGCCGACAAGATCAAGCTGCCGAAGTCGCTGGAATCCTATCTCGGCACCCGTGGCTACTATGGCGACCTGCGTCACAACGTGAAAGCCGTCTACCAGTTCTATCTCGGCGCCTATGACGGTAATCCGGCCAACCTCGACGCGCTGCCGCCGCAGGAATCCGCCAAGCGCTATCTCGACCTGATCGGCGGCGCCGACAAGGCGGTCGCTGCCGCGCAAGCGACGTTCGACAAGGGCGACTACCGCTGGGCGGCCGAACTACTCAACCACGTCGTGTTCGGTCAGCCAGACCATCAGGGCGCCAAGGAGTTGCTGGCCCGCACCTACGACCAGATGGGCTACATGTCCGAGGCTGCCACCTGGCGAAACAGCTACCTGACGGCGGCCTCGGAATTGCGCAACGGTCCGCCAAAGAAGGGCATCGACCGCTCAGGTTTTATCGACATGTTGTCGCAGACGCCGATCGAGCGCTTCCTCGAAGCGATGGCCGCCGGCCTCGACGGACCCGCAGCCGAAGGCAAGGACCTGAAGATCAATCTGGTGCTGTCCGACACCAAGGAATCCTTCGTGCTCTGGATCGAGAACGCGGTGTTGCATTACAAGAAGTCCGAGCTCGCCACCGACGCGAATGCGACGCTGACGCTGACCAAACCGATCTTCATCCGCATGATGGCAGGCACCGCCGGCATCAAGGATTTCTTGTTCAACGACGACCTGAAGATCGAAGGCAGCAAGATCGACCTGGTGCGCTTCCTGACGTTGGTTGACAAGGCGCCGGGAACGTTCGCGATCGTAACGAAATAGCCAGCGCGCTGTCCGGACCATATTTTCCGGTTATGGCCAACACCTTTGACAGGAGGCATAGGCCCGGTTTCGGCTGACGCGAGCCTGCTCACACTCAACTGGATCCAACGTGATAGCCCCGGTTGACGGAGTCCGTTTCCGGCGAGCGTATTCGGTTCAGCAAGCGTACTTGTCAAACGCGAAAATGCAAACCAACTCCGGCAGAAGCACGTCATGTGGATTTCCTTTCAGCCCGACCCATCCTGGTACGAGAAATACTGGTGGCGTGAGCTAGCGCCGGACCGAACGGCTTATCGCCGGCGACGTTTTGTCCGACGGTTTTGTCGAGCCTACATGCCGAATCGAGAGCGCTTGCTGTGCGCTGCAGGTGTAATGAAAGTGGCGAAAAACCGTTTGCTAAAATCCTATCAGCTGCACATCAACTCCCTGTCACTTAACCGAACAAGGCGGTGCGTAATTTGTGGCGTTCGCCGCGCACTTGAAAGGTATCCCAATATTTCCAGGCGAGGCTGGAGACATACCGGGTGGGAGAGATCTCCATGTCTTCTCGGCGTCTCCGCGAGTTCGTTCGCAGCGCATCGCCTCTGCTTCACGGATTCATGGCGCTTCTGGAATGTGTCGGGTCGCAAACGTCTCCAAAGCGACCCCTTCGTGAATGAGCAGCCAGCGCTTCCGGCTGATGCCGCCGCCGTATCCGGTAAGACTCCCATCAGTGCCGATGACTCGGTGGCACGGAACCACAATGTTTACCGGGTTTGCCGCATTGGCCAAGCCAACCGCACGGACGGATTTTGGGCGGCTTAACTGTCGCGCGAGCGCCCCATAACTCAGCGTTGTACCGGCTTGGATCGTTCTGAGTGCCGCCCAAACCTCGCGCTGAAAAGAGGTGCCTCCGGTTGTGACGGGGATAGAGTCGATCGTGCAGAGATCGCCCAAGAAGTAGTCGCTGATCGCCCGGCGAATTGCAGTGGGTGCGGCGCGGTCCTCTATAGCGAAGTCCCTTCCTTCCGTGCCATAATGAAGCCGAAGAAGGCGCCGCATGCGCGATTCGAAGTCGTGAAAGTCCAGAGCGCGCATATGTCCTTCGCGATCATGGATGAGAAGCAATGTTCCGATCGCGCTCTCGAGGCGATCTGCGTACAGGGTCTGCGGCGTTACTGGGTTAGCCATCACGTTCTCCTTAATGTCGCTCAGGAAAGGACCTTCTTGGCCTCCTGCTGAAGCGCTCTCATCGCGCTGACGTAGGGGATTGGACCATAGCTGATGCGGGCGACGCCGAGCTTGGCGAGACGTTCATTCGAAGGCACGCCGTCCATAACCATAACATTCACAGGTAACGTGACGGCTTCGCAGAGCTGTCCGATCAGCGCACCTTCCGTCAAGCCAGGGATGAAGAAGCCGGACGCGCCTGCGGCTGCGTAGGCGTTAGCCCTTTCAAGGGCTTCGTCAACCGCTTGGGCTGCGTCCTCACCGTGCTCAAAAAATACGTCGGTCCGCGCGTTGAGGAAAAAGTCTACGCACTTCTGCTCTGTCACTTTGCGGATAGCACCGAGCCGCCGAGCTTGTCGGTCGACGCTATAAAGCCCTGTGCCTTTCACGACCCGATCCTCGAAGTTAATTCCAATCACGCCCAGATCGATAAGGCGCGAAATGTTGTCCGCAAGCTCGTTGTCGTCTTCACTATAACCGCCCTCGAAGTCCACGGTGACGGGAGCATCGATGCTTGTCGCAATACGTCCAACTATTTGCTCGGCGAATTCGATCGGGATCGCTTCACCGTCTTGGTAGCCTTGCGCTGCGGCGACCGACCAACTGCTTGTCGCGATCGCTTTCGCGCCGGCCTCCAGAACAGATTGCGCGCTACCTGCGTCCCACGCGTTGTAGAGCAGTAACGGGGCTCCTTTGACGTGGAGTTGAGCAAAGCGTTTGGCCTTTTCCTTTTGGTTCATTTCCACGCTCCTGAGTGACGTTTATGCCAACTTTCAGCGGATCAGGAATCGATTCGATTAAAAGGATCGACCAAATCCATCGGGCTGATGTCGCCTCCATAGTGGCGGAGGATGGCCGTTGGGCTCTCATCTACTCACGCCTTCGGTACGCTCACATCGATCAACAGCTTCGCCGCCGTGACCGCCGACTGCGCCGGCCCTTCTTCCGACTGTTGGCCGGTGACGTAGATGCCTTCGAGGAGCAACTGTAGGGCGTCGCCGAGCACGGCGGGGTGACGCGCTCCCATGGCAGAAGCGAGCTCGCGCAGGCGCTTGCGAAATACTTTCTTGTGCGCTTCGGCGACCTGCCGCGCGGGATTGTCCCGCGACGGGTATTCCACCGTGGCGTTGCTGAGGCCACATCCGCGATAGCCTTTGCTCAGGGCACGCACGGACAGCCAACGAATGTAAGCGAGGACGTGCTCACGCGCATCGCTGTAAGATTTTCCGCCGGGTCTTTCGAATTTCTCCCAGAAGTCCAGTTCATAGTCGCGCATATAGGCAGCGGCGAGATCGTCCTTGGACGCGAAGCTACGATAGAGGCTCGGCTTGGTGACGCCGGCTCGGTCGACCACCTCATCGACGCCGACAGCGCGGATGCCCTCGCGATAGAACAGTTCGCTCGCGGAGGCGCGGATCTTGTCGACGGCCCGGGCGGGGCGAACAACTGTTTTTTTCATGACGCCTCTGCGAATCCCGCTTGACAATGTTACTTACCGGTACGTATCATAGACGTGATAGTACGTACCGGTAAGTAACATGTCTAGTGTCCCTATTCAACCCGTCCCCCTATCAAGGCGCCCGTTTGGCCAGAAATACGCTTTCGTCGTCGTCGCCGTGATCTTCCTTGCGCTGCTCTCTTCGGCGGGCCTGCGCGCGACGCCGGGAGTGCTGATGCTGCCGTTACAAACAGCCTTCGGCTGGAACGTGGGCGTGATCTCATCGTCCGCCGCGATCGGCATCTTCCTTTATGGCCTCGTCGGCCCGTTCGCCGCGGCCGTGATGCAGCGCTTCGGCATCCGCCGCACGGTGCTGGGCGCGCTCACGCTAATGTCGGCGTCGATCGGCGCGAGTTATTTCATGACCGCGCCGTGGCAATTGTTCCTGACATGGGGGCTGCTCTCCGGCATCGGCTCGGGTGCGGTCGCCAACGTGCTCGGCGCCACCATCGTCAATCGCTGGTTCACCACCAATCGAGGCCTCGTCATGGGGCTGCTGACGGCGAGTACCGCGACCGGCACGCTGATATTCACGCCGGGCCTCGCGGCGCTGGTGGAATGGGGCGGCTGGAAGCCGGTGGTGCTGACGGTGGCCGCATGCTGCGCGGCGCTCATTCCGCTGGTGTATGTTCTCGTGCCCGAGCGGCCCGCCTCGATCGGCCTGCGGTCGTTCGGCAGCCAGCACGACGATCATCCCGCGCCGCCGGCGCAGGGCAATCCGTTCACCGCCGCATTCAGCAACCTCGCACGCGCAGCGACGACGCGGGCGTTCTGGTTCCTGTTCACCACTTTCTTCATCTGCGGCTTCACCACCAACGGTCTCGTCGGCACCCACCTGATCGCGTTCTGCGGCGACCATGGCATCATCGAAATGCAGGCGGCGAGCCTGCTCGCGTTGATGGGGTTCTTCGACCTGTTCGGCACCACATTCTCGGGCTGGCTCACCGACCGTTTCGATCCGCGCAAGTTGCTGTTCTTTTATTATGGGCTGCGGGGCCTGTCGCTGATCTACCTGCCCTACTCCGATTTCTCGCTGGTCGGCCTCTCGGTATTCGCGGTGTTCTATGGCCTCGACTGGCTCGCGACGGTGCCGCCGACGGTGCGCATCGCCAACGAGGCGTTTGGCGAGAAGAACGCGCCGCTGGTGTTTGGCTGGGTGGCCGCCGGCCATCAACTCGGCGCTGCCTGCGCCGCGTTGTTCGCAGGCTTCATGCGTTCCGCCCAGGGCGATTATCTGCAGGCCTTCATGATCGCCGGCGCGACCGGCATCGTCGCGGCCGTCCTGTCGCTGATGATCGGCCGCCGTCCGGCGCAACCGGTGCTCGCAGCAGCGTGAGGACGCGCTAACCTCGATGCGAGCCTGCAGCATTCCTCGGGTGAAGTGGCGCGCCCGACACGATTCGAAGGCGTGACCTCTATTTGCAAGTCAACCAAGTCGGACAGAAGCAGTTGATGATCCCTTTCAAGTCGACCCGTCCTGGTACGAGAAATACTGGTGGCGTGAGCCGGTTCCCCGCAGGCCGAGCGCGTTGGCACTGCTTCGTAGAGGCCTTGAGCGATTCAAGAAGATCCAGGGGAGTAACGTCATGACGCACGCTATCCGCTTCCCGAGCGGATCGCGCTGCTCAGAGCCAAACCCGGAAGCTGATGAGGGGTCAAACTTGCGAACCGATCGACATTCAGCGCCTTCTCGAAGTCGCTGGCTTCGTGGCGCTCCATGACGCAGCCCGCAACGTCGTTCTGGATCCTGTTGACGCGGCGGCCGCGCTGCACGGCCGGCCTGGATTCCATGCTTTCCGCCCATCGGACCAGATGAGGATACTCATGGACGCCCAAGAATTGTCGGACGTCGACGTACCAGCCGAGCGCGTAGGTCCCGTACCAGGGGAAGATCGCGAAGTCGGCGATCGAGATATGGTCGCCAAGAATGAAGGCGCGGTCGGCGAGGCGACGGTTCAGGACGTCCATCTGGCGCTTGGTCTCCATCGTATAGCGGTCGATGGCGTACTCGATTTTCACGGGCGCGTACTTGTAGAAATGCGCGAAGCCGCCGCCGACATACGGGGTACTTCCGACCTGCCAGAACAGCCAAGAAAGGCAATTGCCGCGGGCCGAAGCCTCGGTCGGGATGAAGCGACCGAACTTTTCCGCGAGATGGAGCAGAATGGCGCCGGACTCGAAGATGCGTACCGGCTTGTCGCCGGAGTAGTCGATCAGCGCTGGGATCTTGGAATTGGGGTTGACATCGACGAACCCCGATCCGAACTGATCGCCCTTTCTGATCTCGATCAGCCAGGCATCGTACTCAGCGCCAGAAAGGCCCGCCTCCAGAAGTTCCTCGAGCAGCATCGTGACCTTCATGCCATTCCAGGTGCCCTGGCTGTACAGTTGCAGCGGATGTTTGCCTTTCGGCAGGTCCCGTTCGAACGTCGCTCCGGCGGTCGGGCGGTTGATGGATTCGAAGACGCCGCCATTCGGCTTGAGATGCGTCCACACTTTCGGCGGAACGTAGTCGTTTGTGCACATCGATCTCTCCATAGTAGCCGGAAGGGTGTGTCGCTCATAAGCTAGGCCGAACGCGACGCAGGATGCTTCGACCACGACCGAAGCATCTACCTAGCGATACCTATTTGATAGTGGATCGAAGTCCGCCCGTTCGCACGACAGGGAACAAGATTAATGGCTTATGCACCCTCACGGGCGATTCAGGCACCTGATCACAAACGGGAATTTCCAGCGGCGCCAATGTCGCTCGACTTTGCGGAATGTGATCGGGCGCGCTTGGCGCGAGACGCAGCCTATGACGGGGTCTTCTTTACCGGTGTGCGTACCACGGGCATCTACTGCCGTCCGGTCTGTCCGGCGCGCCCCTTGTCGGCTAACGTTTCGTTCTTCTCGTCGGCCGCCGCGGCGGAGACTGCCGGCTTCCGCCCTTGCCTGCGCTGCCGGCCCGAAACCGCCCCCTTTTCCAGCGCCTGGATCGGCAGCCGGACGACCGTCGAGCGGGCGCTGCGGCTCATCCTCGAAGAGGGAGCACTCGATCAGGAGGGAGCCACTGTGGAGCGCCTGGCCCAGCGCCTCGGCATGGGATCAAGGCAGCTGACGCGACTATTCGCGCGCTATCTCGAGGCTAGTCCTTCAAAAGTGGCAAGGACCGCACGCGTACAGCGAGCTAAACGTCTGCTCAACGAGACTAGCTTGCCGATGACCGAGATCGCGATGCAGGCAGGATTCGGGAGCCTGCGACGCTTCAATTCCGTCTTTGCTGAAGTGTACGGCAGGCGGCCGAGCGAGATTCGCCGCAAGCAGCGCTAGTCTTTCGGGGATGGAGTCCGGTTTTGGCCAGCAACAGCGGCTTGATTACACTACATCTGATCGCGAGCGCTCAGGACGGCGATCCGCCCGCGCACGAGCCGGTTTGGGCACCTAACGTCAGTCGCCGCGCGGAAGACTGAGATTGCAGCAGAGGAATTGAGAGATGCGCGTTCTCATCGTTGGCGCCGGGGCCATTGGCGGATACTTCGGCGGCAGGATGCTGCAAGCCGGCCGCGACATCACCTTTCTGGTGCGGCCGCGCCGTGCCTCGGAGCTTGCCGCCGCAGGCCTCGTGATCAAAAGCCCGAACGGCGACGTAACGCTGAAGGATCCGCCTGT